>OJEX01000027.1_pt1 | contig 130414 bp, 116 predicted proteins | sample 1593971 | NCBI WGS metagenome assembly OJEX01 (sample SAMN05416775, study PRJEB24817) | seawater metagenome | isolation source: Sea water | place: Canada:Atlantic | collected 2013-11 | reverse complement strand
CGAACGGTATCAGAGTAGTGGGTGTTTATACACTGACGTTTATGCTGAGCAGGTGAGGAACGAGCCGTCTGTCGAAGTATTTAACGGTTTACCCTTACTGCTTCGCGCTCAGGACGAACGGTATCAGAGTAGTGGGTGTTTATACACTGACGTTTATGCTGAGCAGGTGAGGAACGAGCCGTCTGTCGAAGTATTAATGTTTTTGTGGTTGAGTAAACTCTGCAATGAGTTGATTAAAATAAAACTGTCGACGATGATTCATTTTACTATGTTGTACTTTTAATTGTTTTCTGCGAGAGCTGGCTGATATGGGTCTTCTTATCTTCATCTGTATCTCTTTATTTTGTCATTTGAATAAAAATTTCAAGATCATTATTGTCTTTAAATATTACATTCAGATGACAAAATAAAAATAATGATAAAACTGAGTAGCTTAGTCCGTTGACTCTGTTCTTTCAAGTGCGACCACTTCGTCAGCAGCTTCTGTTGCTTTAGTATCTAACCAAGTTAGCGTATCGTAATAACGACGAATATTTTCCACATAATGCACTGGCTCTTTTCCGCGAGCGTAGCCATATTTGGTTTTTTTATAATATTTTTTTTGTTGTAATAAGGGTAACCGTGTTTTTACTTCAACCCAGCGATCCGGATCGCCACCTTGCTGCTGTGTAATAATCCTTGCATCATTTAAGTGGCCAAAACCAACATTATAAGACGCAAGCGCAAACCATATTCTGTCTGGGCTAGGAATTCTATCAGGCATTTTATTAATCATGCGCTTAAAGTATTTGCTACCGCCACGGATGCTTTGTTCCGCATCTAATCGACTTTGGATGCCCATTTGTTTCGCTGTAGTCAAGGTCAACATCATCATGCCACGCACACCAGTATGTGAACGAGCATGTGGTCGCCAATGAGATTCCTGGTAACTAATTGCCGCTAATAAACGCCAATCAATCTCTTGCGCGTATTTTTCAAATAAGGCTTGATACTTAGGGAGTTTTGTCGAAACAGCGCGAATAAAAGTGCGAGTTTCAACATAGTTAAACTGCTCAATATGACCATAGTATTTATCATCGAGTGCTAATAGTGAACCGTTATGGTGTACTTTTCCAAAAAACTCGATCAAACTGGCTAAAATAGCATCGTCACCATTTTTATCGACCATCCAAGCTAATGGTTCAGCATTTTTTATAGTAAATCCGACACTGATTTCTGGATAATAGCGGCGATTAACCGCTAAAGCATTACTATCAATAATGGTGTAATCTATTTCGTCATTCAGTATTTTCAATAATAATTCTTCACTATCAAATTCTGATGTTTCTAGCCACTTAAGCTCATTATGTTCTTGTTTAAGTACGTCTAAATTTTCTACATGACTTGAGCTCGCCGTGATCATAAGCTTACCGGTAAGATCACTCAGCTCTCTTGGCCTCACTTTTCCTTGTTTAAAAACTAATTTTTGACTGATATTTTCATAACTTGGTGCAAAACGAAAGCGTGATAAACGCTTGTCTGTTACCGACAAACCTGCAGCAAGTAAATCTACTTCACCCGAATTGAGTTTAATAAACAAATCATCAAGGGAATAGCTAGGGACTATTTTTAAATCAACATTGAGGTATTCAGCATATTTTTTTGCTAAATCATATTCAAAACCAGCATAACCATCTGCTTGAACATAATAGCTATTAGGCCCAAACAAAGTACCAACAGTCACATAGCCTCGTTCAATAATACGAGTAAAACTTGCTGATTGTTTTTGCTCATTACAAGAAAAAAGCAAGGGTATTAACAAGAACATAAAGATTACTTTCTTGTTAATTTTTTGGAAGATGTTATTAAAAGGTGAATATTTCATAAGCTTAATTGTGTCGTGTATTGGCTTGATAGCCAAGTACTTTTTTTTTAGTCTACGTTTTAATCGTTACCTGAACTTTTAACGCTTACTAAAAGACAAGAATTAAACTATAATACGCGCGAAATTTTGAGCTCTTGTGTCGAGCACAAATCGAACATATAACTGAATAACAACCTTACATAAAACTTGGTGATTAATCCTATGACGATGTTGATAAAAAACCTTCGTGGCGCTCCAGCACTTTCTGACTTTAGAGTAAATAAACTATTAGATCAGTGTATACAATTACAACTACCTATAACTGAAATTTATGCTGAATTTGCCCACTTTGCTCAACTTAACGACGAGCTGACCACTGACGAAGAAAAGGTTTTACAACAGCTACTAACCTATGGTCCAACTATTGAAGAGCACGAGCCTCAAGGACAGTTTCACCTAGTAACTCCTCGCCCAGGCACCATATCGCCATGGTCATCTAAATCAACTGACATTGCCCATAACTGTGGGTTAACTAAAGTTGAACGTTTAGAGCGTGGCATGGCTTACTATATTAGTATTGAAGAGTCCGTAAAATTAAGTACAGAGCAAGAACAGCTCCTTGTCAGCTTATTACATGATCGCATGATGGAAAGCGTATTTACCCACTTCGCTGATGCTGACCAATTATTTATTAGCGCTGAGCCTGGTGAATTAACCTCGATTGATATTGAAAACGGCGGTAAAAGTGCGCTAACACAAGCGAATATTGAACTGGGTTTAGCGCTTGCTGACGACGAAGTAAATTACTTATTTGAAAATTTCACCAAGTTAGGTCGTAATCCACACGATATTGAGCTTTACATGTTCGCCCAAGCTAACTCAGAGCATTGTCGTCATAAAATATTTAATGCCGATTGGACTATTGATGGCAAAAAACAGCCTAAATCATTATTTAAAATGATCCGTAATACCCATGAAGTTAACCCTGATTATGTGTTAAGTGCGTATAAAGATAACGCGGCAGTTATGGTGGGTAATAAAGGCGGTCGTTTTTTCCCAAATCCAGAAACGAATGTGTATGGTTATCACCATGAAGACATTCAAATATTAATGAAGGTGGAAACTCACAATCACCCTACCGCTATTTCACCTTATCCCGGTGCAGCAACAGGCAGTGGTGGCGAAATACGTGATGAAGGCGCGACAGGTATTGGTTCAAAACCTAAAGCGGGTTTAGTGGGTTTTTCAGTGTCTAATTTACGTATTCCTGATTTTGAGCAACCGTGGGAAACTGATTTTGGTAAGCCAAGCCGTATCGTTTCAGCTTTAGATATTATGATGGAAGGCCCATTAGGCGGCGCGGCATTTAACAACGAGTTTGGTCGCCCCGCTATTTTAGGTTATTTCAGAACTTATGAAGAGCAAGTTAACTCGTTTAACGGCAATGAGGTACGTGGTTATCACAAACCTATTATGCTTGCGGGCGGTTTAGGTAATATTCGTGATGAACATGTACAAAAACGTGAAATTATCGTTGGTGCTAACTTAATCGCTCTTGGTGGCCCTGCCATGAATATCGGTTTAGGTGGCGGTGCAGCCTCATCAATGGCCTCGGGTCAATCAGCTGAAAGTTTAGATTTTGCTTCTGTACAGCGTGAAAATCCTGAAATGGAACGTCGTTGCCAAGAAGTTATCGATAAGTGTTGGCAGCTAGGTGAAGAAAACCCAATTGCCTTCATTCATGATGTAGGTGCCGGTGGTTTATCTAATGCTTTCCCTGAGTTAGTTGCTGATGGTGGCCGTGGTGGTGTTTTTGAACTTCGTAATGTCCCTAATGATGAACGTAGCATGGCACCTCATGAAATCTGGTGTAATGAATCTCAAGAACGTTATGTTATTGCCGTATCGGATAAAAACTTAGCGACCTTTGAACAAATATGTCATCGTGAACGTGCGCCATTCTCAGTGGTTGGCCGGGCGACAGAAGAAGCACGTTTAACGGTGACTGATTCACATTTTGCTGGCAACGAAAAATTAGACACGCCAATTGATTTACCTCTTGATGTACTACTAGGTAAAACGCCTAAAATATACAAAGATGTACAAAGTTCTACCGCTACTGGTGACACATTAGACGTTAGCAAGATTACCCTAGAAGATGCCGCAAACCGTATATTAAGCTTACCAACGGTTGCTGAGAAAACGTTCCTTATTACCATTGGCGATCGCTCGGTAACCGGCATGGTTAACCGTGATCAAATGGTTGGTCCTTGGCAAGTCCCTGTAGCTGATTGTGGTGTTACCGCATCGGCGCTTGATTCTTATCACGGTGAGGCAATGTCATTAGGCGAACGCACTCCCGTTGCTTTATTAAACTTTGGCGCATCAGCACGTTTAGCTGTCGCTGAGTCGTTGATGAACATTGCGGGTACCGATATTGCTGGTTCTGACGGTGATAGGTTAAACCGTATTAAGCTTTCAGCTAACTGGATGTCTCCTGCAGGCCATCCTGGTGAAGATGCAGGGCTTTACGAAGCCGTTAAAGCGATTGGTGAAGAATTATGCCCTACGCTTGGTTTAACCATTCCTGTGGGTAAAGACTCAATGTCAATGAAGACTAAGTGGCAAGATAAGGGTGAAGATAAAAGCGTCACCTCACCTATGTCATTGATCATCACAGCATTTGGCGTAGTAGAAGATATTCGAAAAACAGTAACTCCTGAGCTAAGAACCGATGAAGAGACGCGACTTGTTGCCATTGATTTATCAAAAGGTAAAAATCGCTTAGGTGGCTCCTGTTTAGCCCAAGTTTATAAACAACTTGGCAATGAAACTCCTGATGTTGACGATGCCCTAACGTTAAAAGGTTTCTTTAATGCGATGCAAGCCTTAGTACGAGATGAAACACTCATTGCGTATCACGATATTTCTGACGGTGGTTTATTCACTACCGTTTGTGAGATGGCTTTTGCGGGTCATACTGGGGTTGATATTGATATTAGTAAACTTAACGGTGATAACGTTTCAGTATTATTCAATGAAGAGCTAGGCGCAGTAATACAAATTCGTGACAGTGATGTTGATGTAGTTAACGCTGTCTTATCAGAACACGGTATTGATGATTGTTGTACGGATATTGGTCGTATCAACAATGAAGATACCATTCGTTTTACTCGTGATGAAACGGTTATTTTAGAAAATTCTCGTACTTATTATCGTACTACTTGGGCACAAACCACTTATAAAATGCAGTCACTGCGTGATAACCCAGCCTGTGCACAAGAAGAGCACGACGTGAAGTTCGACACTGAAGATCCAGGTTTACAGGCCGATTTAAGCTTTGATATTAACGAAGATATTGTCGCTGATTTAATTGCTAAAGATGCACTAAAAGGCAGCAACCCACGCATTGCTATTTTACGTGAGCAAGGTGTTAACTCTCATGTTGAAATGGCAGCAGCGTTTGATCGTGCTGGTTTTGTTGCTATTGATGTACATATGTCAGACATATTAGCGGGTCGTACTAACTTAGTTGATTTTAATGGCTTAGTGGCTTGTGGTGGGTTCTCTTACGGTGATGTTTTAGGTGCCGGTGAAGGTTGGGCAAAATCAATTTTATTCAACCCTGATGCAAAAGCCATGTTTAAGGCATTCTTCGAACGTGAAGATACCTTCTCATTAGGCGTGTGTAATGGCTGTCAAATGATGTCTAACTTAAAAGAAATTATTCCGGGCAGTGATGCATGGCCACGATTTGTACAAAATAAATCAGAGCGCTTTGAAGCACGTTTTTCATTAGTTGAGATTCAAGAAAGCCCATCCGTATTATTTAAAGGCATGGCTGGCTCAGTAATGCCAATAGCTGTTTCTCACGGTGAAGGACGTACTGAGTTTAGTGGTGATGAAGCAATTGATGCTGCAAATAACTCAGGTGCCGTATCAATGCGCTATGTTAATAACTATGGCGATGTTACTGAAACCTACCCAGCTAATCCAAATGGCTCAGTGGACGGAATTACCTCGTTAACAACAACTGACGGCCGTGTTACCATTATGATGCCGCATCCTGAACGTGTATTTCGCACCGTTGCTAACTCATGGCATCCTGATAGCTGGGGTGAAGATTCACCTTGGGTGCGTATGTTCCGTAACGCTCGCGCTTTTATTGGTTGATCTTTTTGCTAGTAAGTCCAAATTATTTGTCAAAAGTACTCACTGACATTCGTCAGCTCCGTGCTTTTTCCTTTAATTTGGGCTAACTAGCTGCAAGATAAACAATAAAATATAGCCGGAAATCTCAATTAATAGATTACCGGTTTTTTATTGCCTTTTTCTTTGCTAAATATTGTTATAACAAGGTAATCGTTAGAAAATATATAGCAAAGATTTAAAGCATAATATTTTCACTACGCACTAAACCCCATCAACTGATCAAACAAAGTCTAGTTGAATATCAGTACAGCCTTTCTTACAATATATACCTAAATTTTCGTTACTGGCAGCACCATTATGCGTAGGTGTTAGTAAAAAAAGTGGCTGCTTACAGGTAGTACAAAGCACCGTTTGCCCTGCCATGACTTTTTTCATCAGCTGTCTTTGGCTAGCAAAGGAGTTTTTACTGTTTTTTTGCAATTCAGAAAACTGTTTAATATCAATCATATTTTTACTATCTCTTTATTTTTTCTTTTTTATGGTAACCCTATAATGAAAGTTATAAACAGTAAAAACCATCAAACTTACCTTGTAGCGCAGCACAACTGGTTTCGAGTAACTCTTGATAGGCACTAATATTGTCATAATTCAGCGACATTTCTGGATAAGCAGTAATTTCCCATGGTAATTCTTCATTCTCATAAAAAGCCGTACAGGATATTTTCTGGCTGTTTTCCAGTAGTAGCTGACCAAACTGTAATGCTAGCGCATGAGAAGGAAATAATACCGAAAATTCTATTTCTCTGGTTTTGTCGAGATCATCACCAGCTTGTTGCATTTGCCATAAGGTATCGCCAGTAGTATCGTTTGGGAAAATGGTTACATTACGGTCCATTGGTCACTCTATATTTTTACATTTAAGAAACTAGCTTATTAAAATTCATATTACCTGATAACGCTTAATGGGTAAAAGTGTTAAGCTAATCAATATTGATTTTATTTCTTTTTCTGTCGTTTATGCCCCTTATTTTTGAGCATCATATAAAACTTGATAACATTACTGATAATATTATTGATGTTAATATGCCAACCGCTTTAACCGTACTTTTTGATAGCCTTACAAAAACAGACAACGCACTAAGTAAAGCTCAACTTAAGCAAGCGATTAGTAAAGGTGCATTATGGCTCACTCGCGGTAAACATACCCAAAGGCTACGCCGCCTTAAAAGAGCAATGCAACAAGGTGATGAGTTACACTTTTATTATAACGAAGCGGTGCTTGCTAGTGAGGTTGCCGCGGCTATTTTAATTAGCGATGAAGTTGATTATAGTGTTTGGTATAAACCCTTCGGTATGCTTTCTCAAGGCTCTAAATGGAGTGACCATTGCACTATCTCTCGCTTTGTACAGCAGCATTTTCCATCTGAACGTGCTGTTTTTATCGTGCATCGTTTAGATAAAGCGGCAACAGGGCTAATACTAATTGCTCACAGTAAAAAAGCAGCACAAGCCTTATCTTCAATGTTTGAAAATCGCACCACTAATGACAACTCACTTGAGAAAAATTACCAAATAATTGTCCATGGAAATCACAGTATAAATGAACAGCCACAAGTGATTACAGCAGAGGTTGATGGCAAAAGTGCCCGTAGTACTTTTCGCTGTTTAACCTATGATCAAAATAAAAATCAATCACTTATCGAAGTAAAAATTGATAGCGGCCGAAAACATCAAATTCGTGTTCATGCTGCCAGTGTTGGCTTGCCTGTAGTAGGTGATAGACTTCACGGCATCGCTAATAACAATGAACCACTTAATTTACAACTATGTGCCGTTAGTTTGCGCTTTATTTGCCCTATAACACAGAAAACTCAATTTTTTCAATTGTCTGAGGTATTACGACCTCAGCTGTAATCGCTTTTTTATGTACTTTAGCAACAAAAGTATTGCTCAAATAAGCTATTGTGCTTACGGCAATATAGTAGAGAAACATCAACCAATTGATTTTATTGGTTGTTATTAATATTTTCACTTCACTATATAATTTATCAAAATGGCTATTTTATCTACGTTACAAACACTTCATCATCCTTTATTTAACAAACACAACGTGCGAGTAGAAATAAAACGGGATGATATTATTCACCCGATAATTTCAGGTAATAAATGGCGTAAGCTTAAATATAATTTGCAACACGTACAGCAAAAACAAGAGTTCAATGGCGTGCTTAGTTTTGGGGGCTGCTACTCAAATCATATCCATGCGTTAGCATTTGCTTGTTTTGAGCAAAATATTCCTTGTGTTGGTATTATTAGAGGCGAAGCAGCTTACGCTGATAATTTCACCTTATCTTGGGCAAAGCATTGGGGCATGACACTCTATTTTGTTGATAGAAAAACGTATCGATGTCGTCATGACAGTGACTACTTAGCAGAGCTACAACAACAATTCCCTCATTATTTTATTATACCTGAAGGTGGCAGTAATAAACGCGCAATTACGGGTGTTAGCGAAGTAATCACTGAGCTAACCCAACAAACCGAGTTTGATACCTTAATAACACCTGTGGGCAGTGGTGGTACGTTAGCAGGGCTTATCGCCGGCGACGCGTTAAATAACATAACACATAACATACTTGGTATTGCCGTACTGAAAAATGCTGGCTATTTAGAAAATGAGATAAAGTCCTTACTACCTATCGCGGCAAAAACACATAGTAAGTGGCAATTATTAACCCAGTTTCACCGTGGTGGTTATGCTAAGTTTAGCCCAACAGACGCTTCACGTATCCTTGAGTTTAGTAAAATAACGGAGGTTAATTTCGAGCCTGTATATTCTGGAAAAATGATATTAGCTTTTCTTGATTTACTTGAACAAGGCTATTTTAGCAGCGGGGAGCGAATTGTTTTATTACATACCGGTGGTATGCAGGGGCTTGGTGGTATGATTGAACGAGGACTACTTAGTACAGAAGACTGGTCAATGCCCAAGCGAGTAGACTGATGTTTATTTTTGATTGTGCAATAAAAAAACACCGAATCTCTTATAATTAAATAAGAAAGTCGGTGTTTTTATAACGCTTTATCGCTGCTGGTTACGCTTTACAAAAAGTAACTCGAAACCCGTAGCTTAAAACTAAAACTTACGCTTCAGCAATAACAATCACTTTAACGCTAGTATCAACATCGTGATGCAAGTGAATAGCGATTTCAAATTCGCCTGTTTCACGGATTGCACCTAATGGTAAACGTACTTCAGCTTTAACAACTGCAACGCCAGCAGCGGTGATTGCATCAGCAATATCACGCGTACCAATAGAACCGAATAATTTACCTTCTTCACCAGATTTTGATGCGATAGTAACTTCGCTCAATTCAACAATTTTAGCGGCACGAGCCTCTGCAATTGTTAACACTTCACCTAGTTTAGCTTCTAATTCAGCACGACGTGCTTCAAAGTGCTCAACATTGGCTTCCGATGCGAAAACGGCTTTACCTTGCGGTAATAAGAAGTTACGTGCATAACCTGATTTAACAGATACCTTGTCACCAAGGCCGCCTAATTTGGCGATTTTGTCTAGAAGAATTACTTCCATAATAAACCCCTTTTAAGCTTACTTGTGTAAGTCAGTGTATGGTAATAATGACAAGTAACGAGCGCGTTTGATCGCACGAGTTAATTGACGTTGATATTTAGCAGCTGTACCAGTGATACGGCTAGGAACAATTTTACCACTTTCAGTGATATAATTTTTTAACGTAGCAACATCTTTATAATCGATAGAAGTTGCGCCTTCCGCTGTGAAGCGACAAAACTTACGACGTCTAAAAAAACGAGACATAATTTTCTCCGAATTTGGTTTTATTTACGCCTTAAGGCTTATACCTTAAGAAAAATAAAACACTAATTAATCATTTCTATTTGTTGAGCATGTAACACCAATAGCGGATTCCCGTTTCTTGATTCGTGGCGGTTAATAAAACCACTCACTTTTACATATTGTCCAACAACTAATTCACGAGTTAAGTGTGATAAATCACCTGTAGCAACAACTTGTATTCTGACAAATGCTTGTCGGCTCATGCCAGCTTCACTTTGTATAGACTTGTGGTCTATTGAAAACTGACTGTGAACAATACCTGCTGGAGTAGTTGACTGTTTTGCGGCTTTCACCACACTACCTGTCAACACAAGGCAATTTTCCTGCAAAGAGTCTTGCGAACTATCTTGCAAAAAATTCACAGATTACTTATTCGCTAGCAGCTTCTTCTGATTTTTCTTCTGTAGAAACTTCAGTAGCTTCAACTGGCGCAGCAACATCTTTCTTAACTTCACGGCGATCGTCACGACGGTCATCTTTAGTAACAGCCATAGGCGATACTGCAGTTACCGCGTCTTTAGTACGCATGATCATATTACGAATAATAACATCGTTATAACGGAAAGAAGTTTCAAGTTCATCAATAATTGACTGTGGTGCTTGTATGTTCATAAGAACATAGTGGGCTTTATGTAATTTATTGATTGGATATGCTAATTGACGGCGACCCCAGTCTTCAAGACGGTGGATCTTACCTTCAGCAGCGTTAATCAAGTCTGTGTAGCGCTGGATTATACCAGTCACTTGTTCACTCTGATCAGGGTGAACCATAAATACGATTTCGTAATGACGCATTACGAGCTCCTTACGGTTGTAGCCTCATAGTCTGGCTCAGCCAACACCAGTTGAGGCAAGGAACAAAAGTTCAGGCTGAATTAAGGAGGCATATAATAGAAGAAAGAAGAGATAAAAGCAAGTAACGATAGCTTAAACATGATATTTTTTGATTGCTGCTGGTATGGGCTACCAGCATTGAACGTTATTCCGCAACTAAACTTAAGTGATACAAAAAACAGTGCTACATAACGTAATGATCATAAAGTGTTTTTCATGCGGGTTCACTTTTGGCTGAGCTGATGGGTTTAACCAATTAATCGTTAGTAAATAGCATGTTTCAGCTATGCTATTTACTAAGACTTTTCACTTAACTCAAGCGTTGTCTAACTATTTCAAATAAGCATATACCCGTTGCCACTGAAACATTCAAGCTTGAAACACTACCTGCCATAGGTAATTTCACTAATTGATCACAGTTTTCACGTGTTAATCGACGCATGCCCTTTCCTTCAGATCCCATCACCAATGCCATAGGCCCTGATAATTTAACATCATAAAGACACGTATCAGTTTCACCCGCCGTACCAATAATCCATACACCCATTTCCTGTATATGTTTCATCGTACGCGCTAAATTAGTGACCTGTATTAAAGGTACAAATTCTGCGGCACCAACCGCAACTTTACGCACCGTTGCGGTTAAACGAGCCGCATTATCTTTAGGAACAATAATCGCTTGTACGCCCGCAGCATCAGCATTTCGTAAACAAGCACCTAAGTTATGTGTGTCAGTAACGCCATCTAAAATAAGTAAAAATGGTGGCGTATTATTCTTTTCAGCATTCTTAATAATGTCATCTAAATCATTTTCATTAAACACTTTACCTGGCTTTACTCGTGCTACTACGCCTTGGTGTTGCTCACCTAAACTTTTATCATCAAGCACTTTACGCTGCGCCATTTGCGCAGCAATACCATATTTACGCGCTAAATTAATAATAGGCATTAAACGGTCATCTTCACGCCCTTTTAATAGCCAAATTTCAATAAAGCGTTCAGGAGCACATGTTAATAAAGCATTTACTGCATGAATACCAAAGACTAATTCTTCATTTTTTGCCATTTTTTATTTACCTTTGTCGCACTAATGTACGACCTACCTCTTTCATAACTGATGGTTGATTTACTATTACTTTATATTTTTACGTGCGTTTTTACCGGGACGTTTTTTACGTGCACTACGCTTTTTAACTTTGCTCTTTTCTTCTTGGGGCAAAGCAGCTTTACTACTTGTTGATTTCTTACTGCTTGATGACTTCTTCGGTTTTTTATTTGGCTTCTGTGATTTATCATCACCCGTCAATTGCATGGTAAGGTCTATTTTCTTTTCATCTAAATTTACCGCAGCAACTTGTACCGTAACCACATCACCAACACGGTATTTAACACCACTATTTTCACCTGTTAAACACATGCGAACATCATCATAGTGATAATAGTCTTGACCAAGCGCAGTAATATGTACCAAGCCTTCAATATGTAAATCTTGTAAGCGAACAAAAAGGCCAAAATTAGTCACTGTACTGATAACACCGGTAAAACGATCACCAACATGATCTTGCATAAATTCACATTTTAGCCAGTCACTAACATCACGAGTGGCTTCATCAGCCCGACGCTCTGTCATAGAGCAATGCTCACCTAACTCAATCACTTCTTCAAGTTTATAATTATACAAACCTGCATTAGCGTCTACTGTTTCATTTGAGCTAAGCTGCTGTTGAAGAATACTTTTGATCACCCTATGTACGACCAGATCAGGGTAGCGACGAATAGGAGAAGTAAAATGACTATATGATTGCAGCGCTAAACCAAAATGCCCAAGATTATCACTTTGATAAACCGCTTGGCGCATTGAACGCAGCAACATAGTTTGAATAAGTTCTTGATCCGGACGATCTGCCACTTTTGCTAAAATATCACAATAATCTTGTGGCTCTGGTGCTTCTCTTTTAGGCAGGGGAATACCCAGTTCAGACAAATAACTGACAAATTTATTATATTTATCTTCACTTGGTTTATCGTGTACGCGAAATAATCCCGGTTTATTATTTTTTTCAATAAACTTAGCGGTAGCCACATTGGCTAAAATCATACATTCTTCAATGATTTTATGGGCATCATTACGGATAAGCGGCACAACGCTTTCTATTTTTTTATCCGCATTAAAAAGAAATAATGACTCTTCGGTTTCAAACGCAATGGCGCCACGTTTATTACGCGCATCACTTAACGATAAATACATATCCTTAAGGTTCTCTAAATCAGGCACTAATGCTTTATATTCAGTTCTTAATATCTCGTCACCATCAAGTATTTTAGCAACTTTACTGTAGGTGAAACGTGCATGTGAGCGCATAACGGCCGGGTAAAATTGACTACCTGAAAGTTTGCCTACGGCACTTACCGTCATTTCACACACCATACAAAGACGGTCTACATCTGGATTTAAAGAGCATAAGCCATTGGAAAGTTTTTCTGGCAACATGGGAATAACTTGGCTAGGAAAATAAACAGAATTACCACGAGAAATAGCTTCATCATCTAGTGCACTACCATGACGAACATAATAACTAACATCAGCAATAGCAACCCATAGACGCCAACCACCTGATTTTTTCGGTTCACAGTAAACTGCATCATCAAAATCACGCGCATCATCACCATCAATTGTTACAAGCGGTAGCGTTCTAAGATCTTTACGCGGTAATTTTGATGATTCTTCAACTTCATCACTAATGCAAGCCGTTTCAGCTTGAACATCAGAAGAAAATTCATGCGGTAAATCATGCGCACGTAAGGCTATGTCAATCTCCATACCTGGCGCCATGTGATCGCCTAAAACTTCAATGACATTTCCAATTGCCAATGAACGTTTGGTGGGTCTTTGCACTAGGTCAACTACTACCATTTGACCATGACGTGCACCGAGTTTGGCTTTGGGATCAATTAAGATTTCTTGTTTTATCTTCGTATCTTCTGGTACTATCGAACAAACATGATGATCAATATAAAAACGTCCTACAATAGGCGCTTTTCTCGGTTCAATCACCTCTAAAATTTTAACTTCTTTACGACCTTTTCGATCAGTGCGGTCTACCAACATAGCTTGGACAACATCGCCATGAAATACTCGCTGCATTTCATAAGAAGAAATATAAAAATCTTTACCTCGTTTATCTTTTTTAGCCGGATCATCAGGTGTAAAAAAGCCAAAGCCATCTCTATGGCCAAGAACTTTTCCTGTTACCAAACTGCTTTCTTCTGGTATAGCGTATTGTTTGAATTTATTAAAAATCAGCTGACCACTATTTTCCATCGCACGTAGACGACGCTTTAAACCAACAAGTAAATGATCTTCTTGATATTTTAATGTTTTAGCGAGGGCGTTATATGTTGGTGGAGGTGAACTCTTTTCAATAATAGAGAGCAATAGTTCACGGGACGCTACTGGTTTTTCATATTTTTTTGCTTCGCGTTTTGCGTGGGGGTCTTTAAAAGTCACAATAATTAGAATTTTTTAATAGTTTAATTACTTATCAGTATACCACAAACTCTATTTCATGACTGTTAACTCAGCAATAAAATATTGAGAGACTAATCAAAACATTCAAATCAAACATACGCTCATCATTATGATCTTAAGGTTAATGTGACTGACACAATGCCATGATCGGTGCTTTCTCCGTCACGTTCAAAAATAGGATTAATTAAATGTCGATCATAAGTATCATAAGCGCTGACCTGGTAAAGGCTATCGTGATAACTTGCATCAAATTCACATGATAATAAGATGTAATCGAGTACGGAGCTACCACCGCCAAAATAATGTGTTGGGGTACGTATTTCTTTTATTTCTCGATTAGCTTCATTGATGATCGCCACTTCAAATAGGTTCCAGGCATCTTTTAAACAATACTGAGCTAGATAGGCATCACGGTCAATAGAAGAAACAAAGCGTAAGGTGTTTGTTAGTAGATGACCTAAAACACCGTCAGTTAAGGTATTATTAAAATCTCCCATTAATACCATGGGGTAATTAGTCGCCTCACGTCGCGCTATCATCTCAATCATTAATAACGTTGCTTCACTGCCACGCTGTATCGTTGACCCCCAAGCACCTGCCACGTGTGCTTTTAAACTTTCAATAATTATTTTTTCTGCCGACCGAGATTTATTTTTCTCATCGAGATCAATCATGGAACGTTTAGATTTAAAATGCACCACATAACAATCGCAGTTGCCAATATGAGGTACATCAACCGTCGCCCTTAAGACTTTTCGACTAAAACAAAAATCATTGGCTAAACCTAATGTTTGTGCAAGTTCAGTGTTTGGTTTTATTGCAACGGCATCAACAATAGGATATCGCGACGCAATAGCAACAACAGGACGTTGATAAATAAAGTCATCAATTACATGGGGTTGATCAACCACTTTAAAATAACGATAGCCCTGCAACTCTACTAGTGCCTTTAACGATTCAGTACTAAAAACTTCTTGAAAACCAATAATATCAGGCTGATATTCACGTAAATACTCTGCAATCCACGTTTGTTTTTTGTGCCATTGCGCGGCACTATAAATGCGCTCAAAATCATAAAAAGCATTGGGCGGCTCAAGGTAATTAAATAAATTAAACGTGGCAATTTTAAGTTGTAAATTTGATACGCCTATAGGTGGAAGTATCTTATTTATTTCGTTTTGATCTTTGTGGTTGATGATGTTAACTCTACTAAACGATGAGTAATAATTATACCTGAGTTATTAAATTAAAAACCAATAACATACATAAGAACAACGGTACACACAGCTATTGATTGGGATTAAATAAGGATTAAATGACTTATCAACCAGATATTAATCAAAATGTATCTATACTAAGTTGTTATGCATAAGCTAAACATCCAACTATCGAGGGTAAAACAATGTCAAATGAAGGTTATCACGAGCCTATTGAAGAACTTAAAAACAAAACAAAGGATATGCATCGAGCTATTATCTCATTGATGGAGGAGCTTGAAGCAGTTGATTGGTACAATCAACGAGTAGACGCCTGTAAAGACGAAGAATTAAAAGCAATACTTGCTCACAACAGAGATGAAGAAAAAGAGCATGCAGCAATGGTGCTTGAATGGATTAGAAGAAAAGATCCAGGATTTGATAAAGAGTTAAAGGATTATTTGTTTACTGATAAACCTATTGCTCATCAATAAACAGCATAATAATCAGCAGTCGAACAGTTCGTTCCATGACTTTTTTACTTTTTTATATTGTACTATGCTAATACTACTCCACAAACTGTCACTGTGCTGGATGTTGGTATAACTAAACCGAAATATTCAACCTCGCACTAAAGTATATTAAGGATAATCTCATGGAAAAGCCACTTCATTCTATCGTTTCATTATTTGATCAATTAGGGCTAAACAGCACAGAAGAAGGCATCAATAACTTCATAAATAAAAATGGTCAGCTATTGGGTAATATAGAATTACACCAAGCATATTTCTGGAATACCTCACAAGCAACATTTTTAAAACAGGCGTTAGACGACGATGCAGATTGGGTTGAGATAGTAAATCAACTAGATGCAATGTTGCGGTGAAATATAACAAGCGCAAGCAATCGTAAATTTACTCGCTGTTAGAGATGTAGTTAAAGCTAAATACCTTATAAAGTGCTTTGTATTAATTAAGAGCGTTAACGCAATCTTTCCAAGTGATAGTTCGCCGGTATATTAGCAATAGCGGTCAAGCTTTGTTCACTTATTGTCGCCAACAATATTACTTTTTAAATAGGCTAATAGGCCTAAATTTATTACACCTATTGTTTTATTAGGAGGAAACAATGTCTGACAATTTACACAGTGCACTTATAGAAGCAATCAACGATGAGTATAAGGCGCGCGCAACATACCGTGCCGTCATTAATAAGTTTGGTGAAATACGGCCATTCATTAACATAGTGGAAGCAGAAGGCCATCATATTCAAGCCTTATTACCTTTGTTTGCTAAATATAATATTGCTATACCCAACGATGATTGGGATTCACTTATAGAAACGCCTCTATCTATTATTGATGCATGTCACTTAGGCGTTGCCGATGAGATCGACAATACAGAGATGTATGACAGGTTGCTTGATTCAACAATAGACTACCCTGATGTTCAGGAAGTACTAAAAAAACTACAAAAAGCATCAAAAGAAAATCATCTTCCCGCTTTTCAGCGTTGCGTCGAAAACGGTGGTGCCAAAAGAGGTAGTGGAAAAAGAAAGAGTGGAAAAGGAGAAGGTCGAGAACAACGCTTTAAATAGGTTTTAAGATGGAAAATACATTTTGGACAGCTCTTGCCACGAGTTCTTTGGCAGCCATTGTTACTTCAATTGGCATATATACAATACGTAAATATACCGATTGGGGTCAACGTAATAGTACATACTTTATGTGTTTCGCCGCAGGTGTTCTCATCTCGGCCTCATTTCTTCACATTATTCCTAAATCATTATCAATGAACCCTAATTCTGCTATTTATTTGTTAGTTGGATATTTTGGGTTACATTTATTTAATCGTTTTATTACAGTATTTGTATGTCAAAAAAAACCTGAAAAAGAGACATATGGCCTTGGGCTTGTGTCAATGATGGGTATTGGCTTCCACTCGTTTATCGATGGTTTTATCTACTCTATTGCTTTTACCGTGAGTGTTTTTACAGGGTTCCTCGCCACTGCGGGCATGGTTTTACATGAATTTCCTGAAGGTATCATTACTTATCTATTATTAATACGAGGCGGATTCAGTGAGAGAAAGGCTATGATTCTCTCACTGTTTGCAGCTGCACTAACCACTCCGATTGGAATGCTGGTTTCATACCCACTAATAAGTGATATTAGTAAACCAATGTTAGGTTCATTGTTATCATTATCAGCAGGTGCACTACTTTATGTCGGTGCAACGCATCTATTACCTAAAGCTGAACAAGAACACAAAAAATATAGTTTTGTTGCATTGGGTGGTGGCGTGCTAGTCGCTATAATAATATTTTTATCAAAAGCTTGATTTAATAGTGAGTCCTGTATTGACATAATTGCCATACAAGACAAATTAAACGATCGCCATGTCACCTTTACTTTGTAGCCATGTTTTTCGATCACCACTACGTTTTTTTGATAGCAACATATCCATCATCTCAATGGTTTCACTGTGCTCTTCATCAAGCGCCGTTAATTGTACTAAGCGGCGGGTATTCGGATCCATGGTGGTTTCACGTAATTGTGGGGGATTCATTTCACCCAAGCCTTTAAAGCGCTGTACGTTGACTTTTCCACGTTTTTTTTCTGCTTCAATTCGATCAAGAATACCTTCTTTTTCTGCTTCATCTAGCGCGTAAAATACTTCTTTACCAATATCAATGCGATACAATGGCGGCATGGCTACATAAACATGCCCTGCTTGTACTAGTGGTAAAAAATGTTGCGTAAATAAGGCGCACAATAAGGTAGCAATATGCAGACCATCAGAGTCAGCATCGGCAAGAATACAAATTTTACCGTAACGTAATTCTGATAAATCATCGCTATCGGGATCGATACCTAAGGCGACAGAAATATCATGGACTTCTTGCGAGGCTAAGATTTGTCCTGAATCAACTTCCCACGTATTAAGAATTTTACCTCTCAGTGGCATAATGGCTTGTATTTCACGATCACGTGCCTGTTTAGCACTACCGCCAGCAGAGTCACCTTCCACTAAAAATAATTCTGTGCGTAATAAATCTTGGCTGCCACAATCGGTGAGTTTTCCAGGTAACGCAGGACCTTGGGTAATCTTTTTTCGTACCACTTTTTTACTTGCTCTAAGTCGTTTTTGGGCGTTGTTGATACAAAAATCTGCGAGGGTTTCCGCTATATCCGTATGTTCATTTAGCCATAAGCTAAAAGCGTCTTTCACTACGCCGATTACAAACGCGGCACATTGGCGTGATGATAAACGCTCTTTAGTTTGACCGGCAAATTGTGGATCTTGCATTTTTATCGATAAGATATAACTACATTTGTCCCAGATATCATCAGGGGTTAATTTAATACCTCGGGGAACTAAGTTTCGAAATTCACAAAATTCACGCATTGCTTCTAACAAGCCTTGGCGTAACCCGTTAACATGCGTACCGCCTGCAATAGTAGGGATTAAGTTAACATAACTTTCGCCTATACCTTCTCCGCCTTCAGGTAGCCAAGTTACTGCCCAGTCAGCCGCCTCATTTTGCGATGAAAACACCCCAATAAAAGGCTCTTCAGGTAAATTAACATAGCCTTTAACAGATTCTTTTAAATAGTCGGTTAAACCATCTTCATAACACCATTCGTACTTTTTATTTTCAATTTTGTCATGAAACTTAAGGGTTAAGCCCGGACATAACACTGCCTTTGCTTTTAATAAATGGGTAAGTTTTAACACTGAAAATTTAGGTGAATCAAAATAGCTAGGATCAGGCCAAAACTTTACTCGAGTACCCGTATTTCGTTTACCAACAGTGCCTTTTTCCGTTAGCTCTTCAACCTTATCGCCATTTTCAAAAGCCATTTCATAGACTATACCATTACGCCTTACGCTCACATCAACACGTGTCGATAAAGCATTAACTACAGAAATACCAACGCCATGCAAGCCACCTGAAAATTGATAGTTTTTATTGGAAAACTTACCACCCGCATGCAACTTACAAAAAATGAGTTCAACACCTGAAACGCCTTCTTCTGGGTGGATATCTGTTGGCATACCACGACCATCATCAATAATTTCTAATGATTGATCGATATCTAACACCACTGAAATATTTTGTGCATGGCCTGCAAGCGCTTCGTCCACCGAATTATCAATAACTTCTTGACCTAAATGATTCGGGCGAGTGGTATCAGTATACATACCTGGACGACGGCGAACGGGTTCTAAACCGCTGAGTACTTCAATTGAGTCGGAGTTATATTGGTCGGTCATGTTTATAGTATCTTTATAAATATTATTTTTGTTTGGTGTTTTTACTGTATTAAAAACGGTTGAGTTGAAAAAAATCTGCTATTGTCGGTAAATGTTGCTCAAAATCGACAAAACTATGATCACCACCCTGCTCGATTACTAATCGGCAGTGTTGGTACTTTTCAACTGCTTGTTGGTAATTTAACACTTCATCATCGGTTTGTACCATAACTAGATAATTATTTTTTTTCTGCATATCGAAACTAGGGGATTTTGGTTCAATCGCTTTTAGTTCAATCATATGATCTCTGGTGACTTGATAAACCTCTCCTGTATAAGGATTTACTTGTTCTCCAAGATAGTCTTTCAGTAATTCAAAAGGCTTAATTGCAGGGTTAATGAGTACACTTGGATAATTATATTTCTCTGACAAGTAGCTAGCAAAATACCCACCTAATGAGGAACCCATTAAGTACCATGAAGTATTAGTTTGATAAGATTGAATGATGTGTTCAAGTTGATTAATAGCCTCTTTGGGATTGCTAGCAAGTTGCGGACAATAGAAATGAACCTGAGGGAAGTGTTTGCATAAATATTGTCGTGTTTGCTCTGCTTTAATTGATAAAGGTGATGAGTTAAAGCCATGAATATAAAGAATTATTTTTTGCATTACTGTACTTCTATCAAATTAGCTTTTTTAAGGAATAAGCGCTTAAGGAGTGATAATCTCACTGGTCATTGTACCATTACTGTTAAGGTAAAATAATCGATAACTTGGCACAATAGAGGCCATTTTTTCTTTAGCCTCGCCAAATTGGACAGACGTTGCCGGGCAAGTATAAATATCAACTTGATGTTTAGACAGTTGGCTAGCTCTATGTACATGCCCACAGGCAATGGCTTTTATAGTCATGTTTGCATCATTTAATTGATTAATAGTTTGCCAAAAAGTTTGCTGATTTATTAAGCCATGTTTATCAATATAATAGCCAATGTTGACCGGGTGATGGTGCATCATCAGTAATTGAAATTTATTGTTGTCTATTCGTTGAGCTAATTCAGTTAAGGATTTTTGGCTAACCAAGCCTGATGGAGTGTCACTCTTACTGTCTACTAGCTGTAATTGCCAAAAATCATGGCTGATTGTGCTATTGGTTTGAAAGTTTGGCGCAGTTAAGTATTTTGCCATCATCTTTTTATCATCGTGATTGCCCGCTAAGAAATACACCGGGATAGAAAACTGAGCCTGCGCGACAGCTTCAACAAAATATTGATAAGATAATTCAGAATGGTCTTGAGTGAGATCACCCGTAAACACCGCACAATCAATATTCTTTCGACTAGCAATATCAGTTAATACTTGTGTTAGGTTTTGCCAAACATTAGCACCAAAATGTTTGGAACTTTTGTCTGAAAATAAGTGACAATCGCTAAATTGGGCAACCGTAAATGCTTTTCTCTGACTAATCATAAGCTAGTTTTAACTCAACATTAACTTGTCCGTGCGTTAAGCAAAGGTGTAACCACTCATTCAAAAATTGATTGATTTGTTGCTTCTCATCTTGTTGATGCATGTGTTTATTAGGGTAGTCATAACGTGGTTTCACTTGATGAATGTCTTGGCTGCTGATCACTTCAGCCATGTGAGCATCGTGATATAAACGAATAGACATACGAGGATGCAAATAATGCAGTATGGTTTTGCTTGTTGACTTTTCTTGTTCAAAGTCCGTCTTCCTAAGCACTTTTTGTTCAAACGTAATAAGCGAAGTATAACGAGTCACTTCAATAACCGTTATCGCATAGGCAAGATGATCATGAATAAAAAAATGACGCTGTTGATCAAGTTGAGTTTGATCAGCCTGTATTTTTAAAAATAAAAAATAGTTATTGGCGCACAAAGACATCAAACTAACGAGATTAGGTTGATATGTTTTTCTGCTATTAAAGGTACTACTTGGGAAAAAACTCACTTATCATAACCCTTTATCATTACAAACGTTGATAATTTATTGCTAACCATTGTAAGCCAATTATAGTTGCAGCGTTACTAATTTTGCCCTTAGTAAGTAATGCTAGAGCCTCATTACGTGAAACAACATGTAGCATAATATCTTCATTTTCATGGGCTAAACCATAAACACTGCCTGATGAAATTTTACTGCTATCAAAGGTTGACCAATATAAATTAATACATTCACTCGTGCCGCCAGGGCTAGAGAAATATTTCATAATCAGTTTTATTGATTCTGCCTTTAATTCAATGCTGGCTTCTTCTTTTGCTTCACGAACAGCCACATCAATTGGACTTTCATTTTCATTAAACATACCCGCAACAAACTCAAGCATCCACGGCGTTTCATTTACCCGTAATACACCGGGTCTAAATTGCTCTAATAACAATAACGCGTCTTTTTTAGGATCATAAAGCATCACCACAACCGCATCACCACGTTCAAATACTTCACGAGTAAAGCTAGCACTTTGCACACCAGAAAATAATTTATGATTAAGATGGTATTCATTCATCTTAAAAAATCCCTGATATTTTGTTTCAATAGCCGATATAGTGACATCCGTTTTATCATATTGAAGCATTGATACTTGCTTGTTTTTATTATCTTGCATAAATAATCTCTTTTTAATTATAATTTGTTACAATAGTAAACACCTATTTTATTTGGTTAATATAAAAAATTAGGTACGATAACCAAGTATAAAACTTAATATGAGTACAAATATCTACTCAAGGAAAGCCTTACCCATGAAAAAAACATTAAGCACGTTAATTATAGCTATCGCCAGTGCAATAACTAGCGTTAATGCTCAAGCCGAAGATTTATTAACCGTTTACCAGCAAGCCTTACTAAATGATACTGTCGTATTAAAAGCACAAGCACAGTACGATATTGTTAAAGAAGATATTGAACAAGCACGTGCTGCTTTATTACCTAACATCAACGCCTTTGGCAGTTATACTGATGGGGAAAACGAGTCATATCTTTTGGGTTCTACCTTAACAACTAAATACAATTCGTTAGGCTATGGGGCTAGCTTAAACATGCAGCTTTATCACCATAGTAGTTGGCTAAGTTTAGATATTGCTGAAAAATCAGCACACCAAAGTGATTTAATTTACCAAGTTGCAAAACAAGATTTAATTGTACGTGTCGCTCAAGCTTACTTTGCTCTGTTGGGCACCAAAGATGACTTAGAATTTGCACAAGCAGAAAAAGCGGCTATCGCTCGTCAACTTGAACAAACTAAGCAACGCTTTTCTGTTGGTTTAACTGCGATAACCGACGTACATGAAGCACAAGCACAATTTGATAATGCGGTCACCGAAGAAATACGTGCAGAAAATGCTATTTTTAATGCTGAAGAAGAATTACGGGTAATCACTAATACATACCCTAGCGATATCAACATACTAAATACGGATAGATTTAGCACAACGACGCCTAACCCAAATAGTGCTGATGAATGGCAACAAAGCGCCGAAGCGAAAAACTTAGATTTAATAACCGCTAAAGTAGGTATAGATATTTCTAAACAAGCTATTGATGCGGCGAGATCGGGGCATTATCCTACCTTGGATTTTGGTGCTACTTACCAGAGTACCGATGGTGACACAACAGGTCCTCTAGGTGATATTAATGCACCGGCTTTAAATGATTACTCTATTGGCGTAACGCTGAATGTACCCATTTATTCTGGTGGCGCCATTCAAAGTTCTGTACGTCAAGCCCAAAATCGCTTTGTACTGGCTAGTCAAGATTTAATGCAAACACACCGCGCTGTTGTTCGTACGACACGTAATGCTTATAACACCGTTATTGCTACTATTTCAGGCATCAGAGCTTTTGAACAATCGGTACTCAGTGCTAGCAAGGCGTTAGAAGCTACCGAAGCAGGCTTTGAAGTAGGTACTCGTACCATTGTTGATGTGTTAGACAGCACACGTAACTTGTATAATGCTAAACGTAATTTATCATCTACACGTTATTCTTACATTCAAAATGTTTTATTATTAAAACGTGCTGGAGGCACTATCACTGATGAAGATATCACGGCTATTAACGCTGGTTTAGTGGCTAGAAACTAAACATAAAAAGGGCACATGCATAGCATGTGCCCTTTTTATGTCTTGTCCTGAAATATGTTTACATCAAATTTCTAAAAAACGCGACCAACTGTTTAGCTTCACGTTGAACAGAATAATGTGCTAAAACGCGTTCTCGTCCATCAATGCCCATCTGTGCTAATTTATCTTCATTACTCAGTAGCAAATCCATTTTATCAACAACGGCAGGTAAATCATTAACAGGTACAACATAACCATCTGTGCCCTCTCGTACCACTTCAGGCCATGCACCGGCTTCACTTGCCAACACGGCTGCGCCACTACTCATGGCTTCTAAAATGGTTAAGCCAAAACCTTCATTTTCACTTAACGCCACAACTAAAGACAAGCCACTGAAAATTTTAGGAATATCAGCAAAGTTCTGTTCTCCCGCAAAAACAATACGTTGACTTAAACCCGCTTGTTCAATTTCTGCTTGTAATTCTTTAACAAAACTTTCATTACTTGCGCTAATAGAGCCAACAACAACAGCGGTATAATTTGGATATTTATCAAGTATCTGGATACAACTTTTAACGAAAAGGTGAACACCTTTTTGTGCTCTAACTCGTCCTAAGATGGCAATACCTCTTTTACCTTTTTCAACACCTTCAGGTAATATACTTAACGATTGCCAAACCTTTGCTTTATCAACTGGTGGTGTATAAACCTCGGTATTCACACCATGATAAATAATAGCATCAGGTTTTCGGTGCAAATAGCTCGCTGATGCTTTACACATCGCTAATACCGCATCCATTTTATCAGTTAACCATAGAGTTGAACCACTGCGATAACGCTGTGCTGCGCTACTAAAAATGATTTTGATTTTACTACGAAAAACATGCTTCAAAATCAACGCTTGGATCATTTCATCAACACGGCGCGCATGAAAAATTCTAAAGCGTCCATCCGCTAATGGTTTAAAACACATTTTAGCCACTTGCCAAAAACTAATATGTAACGATTCATCCGTTAAATGGTGTTTTCCCATTACTCGCAAGTTAATTAATTTTTGTTGCTCAGACAATAACTGCAACATAGTTGAGGTAACGCCAGAAAAGTTTGAATTGGAATTTCCAATAATTAATTCTATTTCACTTTGGCGATTAGTTTGATTTTCTGCTGTATTCATTTTATCTACACACTGACCATGTCTAAAACAATAATGACTATTCTACGATAAAACCTGTGTAGACTATATAAGTTAATTGCCCATTTTCAGGTAACCTAGGTATAATAATTCCCTGCGAAAATTCCTAGCAACTTTAATGAGCTGCTTTATTAAGAGTAAATACTGTGAGTCGAAATAAAGTTTTACAACCTGATTTTAAATTAGCTTTTTTATACCCTAAATATTGGCTAACTTGGTTAGGTGTTATAATTCTCTATAGCATTTCATGGTTACCCTATAAATGGCAATTAGGTTTAGGTCGGTTGATTGGCCGTTTACTTTTTAAAATGGGATCTAAAAGAAAACATATTGCTGACACCAACTTAAAATTATGTTTCCCAAAAATGAGTGAACAAGAACGCCGACACATTTTGAAAAAGAACTTTGAAAACACGGGTATTGCTTTATTAGAAACAGGTATGGGTTGGTGGTGGCCAAATTGGCGCGTTAAACGTAAAGTAAACATAGTAGGTTTAGAACATATTGAGAAAGCAAAACGTGAAGGTAAAGGCGTATTATTACTCACAATGCATTACCTAAGTGTTGAAATGACTGCTAGAGGCATAGGTTATGGTCACCCAATGGTGGTCTTTTATCGTCCACATAATAATCAGCTCATGGAATATTTTCAGTTTCGAGGTCGCGGGCGCTCTAATAAATATATGTTAGGTAAGCGTGATGTTAAGGGTTTAATAAAAGCACTAAAAGATGGCGAAGTCTGTATTTACTTACCCGATCAAGACTATGGTAGAAACCGTAGTTTATTTGTGCCTTTTTTTGGTGTAAAAGAAACCGCTACAACCACTGGAACCTTAATTTTTGCACGACAAAAAAATGTTGAAACCATGATGTTAATTCCCACTAGAAATGAGAATGACGATGGTTACACTATGGAAATAATGCCACCACTGACAAATTTTCCAACCAAAGATGATGAAGCCGATCTTATCCGTATAAATCAAGAGTTAGAAAAAGCTATTTCTCGAAAACCCGAACAATATATGTGGTTACATCGACGATTTAAGACACGCCCAGATCCTGACTCACCTTCTTTATATAAGTAACCATCTGATTTCAATGGGAAAACTAGATTTCAAGGCAGTTAAATCAAGGCAATATGATTTCAACAATAGACATAATATGTCATTAATGCTATTAATAACCTGAACGATTCACTATCTGTCCTACTCGAAGTGTATTAATCGAGAAACTAGTGTTAAAGTTGTTAGATGCTAGCGTGATAAATCACTGGCATAACGACCTTACAAGAGTGTAATGAATAGGTAGTATTAACATCATATTTTTATGGAGATGATAGCAGAAATGCAAAGGCTGAAAGACTCTTTTATCAAACAATTTTTTAATAAAATATGCACTAGTTCAGTATTAGGGCTCTCTATTTTATTGTTATCCGCTTGTGGTGACCCCGTTAAAGAACAAGCAATACAGCAACTCCCCATAACCGAGAAAAGAGTTACTCAACTGGGTGATGCGTTAACTAATGGGCAGGTGCGCAATGCTAATCTAATTCATCAATATGCTGATAAAGTATCCAAAATCAAGCCAAGTTTACACGCGTTGACTGAAGAATTTAGTAAAGATGCTAGCATACAAGGACCAATGTATCGTGCCCTTCTAAATAGAGTCAATACAGTAAAAAATCAACCGCAAATGTTTGCTTCAAGCCAAGCCATTTATGACGAATTACTCAATATTTATCAAGCGGCTGATCCCGTACTTTATTCTGAAGCATTAAGTGATCCCTTAAATGTATTAGCTGATATGTCTGACGGTCAATTGCCCAGAGTGAACTCTTTATCTAAATCACAATCTCAACAAGCAAATAATGCGCAAGATTTTGGCACGGGTGAACAACTTATTGGTAACCCAAGTTATGGTAATTGGCAAACGGGCAGCAATGGTATGTCTTTTTGGGCATGGTATGGCATGTATTCTATGATGGGAAATATGCTTGGTCGCCCTACATACTATAGTGACTGGGGACGAAATAGAAACTATAGCTATTATAATGATTACGGCAGAACTCGTTATAGTTCACCTAACCAACTAAACAAACAAACACAACTTGATCAGCGCACTAAAAAATCATTTGCAAGCAAAGGGAAAAAATTTACCAGCCCATACGATAAAAACCGTACTGGCTCATCGAGTTTATCTTCCAAAAGTAAAACAGCACAATCTAGCGCTAATCGTTTTCGAAGTAATACCGCTAAAAAAAGTAGCTATGCGAGTAAATCTAGTACTCAATCAAAGTATGGAAAAAGCTCTAGCTTTAGAAACTCTAACACCAATACATCACGTGGTTTTCGACGTGGTAAATAACAAGAAATAGGATAGATAGTTATGAACACATTGATAGATCTCGTTGGTGTTAATCAAGAATTACTGATTTATTTAGCCATAGATATCACTATTGCTATCATTCTTTTAGGTGCTATGCGCTTTTTATTGGGTTTAACAAGCCAAGTAAATAGTACAGAAGAATTAGCTCAAAAAGATAACTTTGCCTTTGGTGTTAGTGTTGCCGGTAGTATTTTAGCGTTAGGCATCGTATTAACTGGTGCTATTTCCGGAGAAAATGCGCCAAGTTATACCATGGAAATCATTGGTATGTTTGCCTACGGTACCTACGGATTGGTATTGATTAAGGTCGGACGTATCATTCAAGACAAGGTAGCTTTACAGCACTTAAATAAAACAGAATTAATAAAAAACAAAAACCTTACCATCGGTATTGTTGATGCAGCAGGTGCCATTGCTACCGCGATTATTATTCGTGCGGTATTACTTTGGGTTGACGGTTTAAATATTTCAACCTTCATCGCCATTACCAGTGGCTTTATTGTTGCACAAGCAGTATTAGTTATGGTGACTCGTATTAGAGAGAAAAAATATGCTAAAAACAATCAACAAGATTGTCTACAAGAAGCCTTAAGCGATGGACATTTAGCGCTTGCTATCCGTTATAGTGGTCAAGTTATTAGTACCGCACTTGCCGTCACAGCAGCAAGTCACTTCCTTATTTATAGTCCCGACACCTTAGTAGTGAATTTATTAGGCTGGTTAGTCTTCGGTATAATCATGACACTATTGGTTGCACTGTTGACCTCAATAGCCAAACGTATTGTGCTTTGGGGAATCAACCTAGTAGAAGAAGTAGATCAGCAACATAATATTGGTGTGGCTAGTATTGAAATGGCAACGAGTATTTCCATCGCCTTGATATTAACTGCGTTAATGGCATAAGGAAAAATCGACCTTCTGGGTTCAGAGTGACTAGTTACAAAGCAAATACCTAGTCACTTAACTCTACACCCAAGGCTAGTAACTACCAACTCGTATCATTCACTCGTAACGACAGAATAAATGCCTTTTATGCCATCAAAAAACTCCCGCCTTATTGACGACACACTACTCATTTTAACCATGGCGGTTCTCGCCGGTTGTGGTTTAATTTACGAATATCTTCTTTCTCATTACGCTGGTAGAGTGCTTGGTGTAATGGAAAGCACCATTTATACCATGATAGGTTTAATGATCGTGTCAATGGGCCTAGGTGCTTTTGCCGCGCGTAAAGTGCGCTGCGCCTTTAATGGTTTTGTTTATTTAGAATTATTAATTGCTTTTCTCGGTGCTAGTGCCATTTTAATCATTGGCGGTCTCATAGCCATCACTCAAATATTGCCACATATCATTGCCGATATGTTTGCCCTTCCTCCCGATATGCTACCCAAAGGAGGAGTTTTTAAGCAGTTAAGTTTTATTGCCATTAATAGTCCTTATTTTTTCGGTGTGATATTAGGTTTTTTTATTGGCATGGAAATTCCACTAATCGCCAGAATTCGTGAAGAAATACATGGTCAGCACCTCGCTAATAATCTAGGTACAATTTATGGCGCAGACTACATTGGTGCAGGCATTGGGGCTGCTATTTGGGTGGTTTTTTTACTTAGCATAGATATCAGTAAAGCGGCTGCGTTAACCGCTAGCTTAAATCTAATTGCTGGCGCTTTTTTTATTTTACGGTATTGGCATAAATTAACCTGGCGTAAAACCTTTATTAGTTTACATCTAGTCTTAGCATTACTTATTTTATTAATGTTTAATTACGGTAACCACTGGCTAAATCAAATGAATAGCCTGCTCTATTTAGACAAGGTAGTACACGTACAAAAAACTAATTATCAGCAACTTACCTTCACTGAACGCTATTTAGGTGTTAGCGATGACGAACAACAAACTAGCATCATTAACTTTTATCTTAATGGCCGTTTACAGTTTTCATCCATCGATGAGCATATTTATCATGACTACCTAGTAGCGCCCGTTTTAGCGGGTTCAGCTCGACATGATAATATACTTATTATTGGTGGTGGCGATGGCTTAGCACTGCGAGATGTATTGAAATACGGGCCAAAAAAAGTGACCTTGATTGATCTAGATAGCGAGTTAATTAATATATTTAAAACGCCAGACCAACATGTAAATGCCAATTTAGCTAGAAAAATAAGCTATATGAATAAGAATAGCCTCCAAGATAAACGAGTCACTATTTTACGAAGTGATGCTTTTTTAACGGTTAATAAACTACTTAAAGCGGGACAAGTATTCGATGCTATTATTGTCGATCTTCCTGATCCTAGTCATCCCGATCTCAATAAGCTTTACACTGTTAATTTTTACGCTAGATTAAAACAGCTACTCTCAGGAGATGGCTTAATTGCCATTCAGTCAACAAGCCCTTACCATGCAAAAAATTCATTTATTTCTATTGGTAAAACATTACGTGCTGCAAACTTTGCGCATGTGCAGCAATACCATGACAATGTTCCAAGCTTTGGAGAATGGGGCTGGACTATAGCTTCAAAAAGAGGCAAGAGCCCACTAGCAAGACTAAATAATTTAAAACAGTTGCCGGTCAAACATAGTTGGCTCAATATAGACATATTAAAATCAGCTTTTATTTTCCCCAATGATTTCTATATTAATGAAGAAAACATAGATATCAATATTTTAGGTAGCCATACACTTTACCAATTACACCAAAACGCATGGCAAACCCAACAAGGGATTAATTGAGCCAGTTACAAAAAATGACTATTAAGAAAAGAAGTCTCAAGTAAAAAAAACACTTGACATAATATGTCAAGATGCTAAATTCAACCTCGGTGACATATTATGTCATCTATATATTTTTGATAAGGATAGGAAGTACATGAATATTCATACTATAGCCGATCATTTAAATAGCTTGGCCGATAACTCTGACACAGGAATGAACTTTGACTGTCAACCTATATCCGGTGAAGTCGATGTACTACAAATAACGCTTCTAGGACGAGAAGAATTACCCATCTTTTTATCAGTAACCGATGACCAAATTTTATGCATCAGTTATCTTTGGGGTACTGATGAAGTAAAAACTGAATGTATAAATACAATGCACGAAAGCATGTTGGAAATGAACATTCCCATGCCTTTATCATCTTTTTCAAAAATTGGTGATAAATATGTAGTTTTCGGGGCTTTATCTATCAATTCAACCTTTGAAGATATTGAACATGAGCTGGCTGTGTTAAGCAATAACGCCATAGAAGTAATTGATGATATGAGTGATTACCTTCGGTAAGTCGTAATCTATTACGACAACAAACCCAAGTTAGAATATCATCTTATTAGGAGAGAAAAAAATGAGTATATTTAAAAAAATTATGACTGCAATTCGTGGTGGTGCTTCAGAAGCTGGTGAAGCAATTATTGATGCAAATGCTACCCGTATTTTTGAACAAGAGATTCGTGATGCAGAAAATCACTTAACCAAGGCAAAACGCGATTTAACGGGTGTAATGGCCGAGCAGATGTCGGCAAACCGTGAAGTGACTCGTTTACAACGCGAAGTATCTGAGCATGAAGGTTATGTTGGCCAAGCCTTAGAAAAAGGTGATGAAACGTTAGCACTTGCCATTGCTGAAAAGATTTCTACCTTAGAAAATGATTTAGCCGCGCAAGAACAAGCACTTAATAGTTTTACCGGCAATGCTGATAGACTTAAAGAGCTAGTAAAGAAAAGTGAGCGCCAAGTAACGGAGCATAAACGTCAGTTATCTATGGTAAAAACTACAGAAAGTGTACAAAAAGCGACTTCGGCTATTACTGATAATTTTTCATCGAGCAATTCAAAATTGTTAAGTGCTAAAGATTCACTAGAGCGTATTAAAGCGAAGCAACAAAAATTTGATGATAAAATGAAGGCCGCTGAAATACTTGAATCTGAAAACGCAGATTCATCATTAACAGCACAGTTAAAAGCTGCGGGCATAGGCTCACAAGAAAACAGCGCTAACTCAGTACTTGATCGTATTAAAGCGAAACAGAAGTAATTTACATAGTGAATAAGTAGTAGTGAGTTATCAATAACTCGCGACTACTTATTCACAGCTGTTTATTCGACAATATTTATTCGACAACTGAGATAAATAATGAGTTTTTTTAAAAAAATATTTAACAAAGAAGCACAAGCTGAACGTAAATTAACTCACGTCAACCAACTTTTAGTCGGTGATATTATTGTATTAACGGATAGCTTTGCTTTACCTCAAGCGTTACAAGGTCAACAGTTTCAAGTGACCGCGGTTAATAGCTATGAATACGAACAAAACACACAAACTGAATGGTCTTTACAAGGAAATGATGAACTGGCGATCTTTTTATCATTAGAAATTGATGATAGCACCGAGCTAAAGTTTTCAGTCAAAGTTGAGCATGATGATATTGAAACATTGTTTGATTTAGATAACTTCTCACAAGTATTTGATGAACCTGGGCAAGCTTTTTTAAACCGCCAACGTGATAATGAAGTCACTTCAACTTGGAGTAGTGAACAATACCAACAAAGTATTTTTGCAAAAGTGGGTTACTTTCATCGAAAAGATCATCGCAGTGAAGATCTTTCTGCCTATGAAGGGAAAGGCTCTGGCGAGCAACTTGAACTATATAGCTTGTATAACGAAGATCAAAGTAAAGGCGTAGATATAGAAGTGTGGCAAGATGGCGATACTGATGTCTTTTTAACCTTATTTAGACCATTAACCGATATTATTGATATGTACCCAGCGAGCTAGGAACTAGGAACTAGGAAATAATATGACAAAAGCTAATACTTCATCTATCCCTACAAAAAAAGATAGAAAAATCCCTGATAAATGGCAGTCTTCAGTAAAGGCAATGAAAGCCGTGCAAGTTGCTTTTGATATGGATGAAAAAATACAGTTGTCTATTCGAAAACAGGCGCTTGATGCCGGCCTTAGCCCATCAGATCAAATTCGTGATATTTTAGGGTTACCCATTAATAAACGTCCAAAACGCCCTCGTCTAACGGTAAGTTTAGCCCTAAGTGATTATCAATTATTAGCTGAAAAATACGGTTTAGAAGCCATACAGCAACTTGATATCAAGAGAAAATTAATGGATGAGCTCATTGAATCAGTTAACCTAAGCGAGAACAAATAAATAGATTTTTGTAAAAATAATCTTATATGTGCCATACTTTTGTTTAACATCAAAATAAACACACATAGGGACATCATTATGTTAAAACAAAAATCACTTATCAAAAATTTACTTACCGTTAGTTTTGCATTAGGCTTAACCGCTTGTGCAAACACTGAAGGCTTAGAATCAAGCATTGCCAGTTTATCCAATAAAGTTGACTCACTTTCAAGCGAAGTTTCTGAGCTTCAAACACAACACGAATCTATCAGCGAAGAAGCACAAGCCGCTAAAATGGCAGCAGAGCAAGCCGCTGAAAGTGCTGCGAACGCAAATGAACGCATTGACAACGTTGTTGCTTCTTATAAAAAATAAGCCATTATTGTCCTAACTCGATAATTAATCCCTGTGGCTTATCAAGCATAGGGATTATTTTTTGCCACACGCTATCATTTTTACCGACAAACGTTTTTACCGCCGCAGTTATTGATTTTTTTTGAGCTATATTTTCAATGGATAAAGGGGAATGTATTTCCATCACCTGTCTACCTCCACTTTCATAAGACATTTTTATCGGTTGATCAATAATACGCACCTTAGTATTTAATGGAACATTGTCAAACAGCCATTTAATATCACCGTCAAACATACGAATACAACCTGAACTCGAGCGCATGCCAATACCAAAACGTTGATTAGTGCCATGAATTAAATATTCACTAGTACCGAGTCGTAATGCGTATTTACCGAAGGGATTACTAGGCCCTGCAGCAATTTCTTTTTGCATTTGTTTACCGTGTTGTTCAAAGTACCGTTGGCGCATAGCGCTTGTCGGCCGCCAAATAGGATCTTTTCTTTTGCTGCTAATGTAACTCGTTGCTTTCGGCGTCGTCAAACCTTCCCTACCGATACCAACAGGAAACACATGTACTTTATTTTCTTGTGGTAAAAAATAATACAAACGTAATTCAGGTAAATTAATGACAATACCTTCACGTTTTACATAGGGTAATAACATAGCGCTAGGAATAACAATATCACTATCAATTTCAGGTAAAAAAGGATCAATATCAGGGTTTGCTGCCATTAGTGCCAAAAAGCCAACATTATACTGCTCAGCAATTTTTTGAAAATAATCACCTTTCTTAACTTTATGGCTTTGATCAACGCCAATAAGTCGAAAGTTTTTTGCTGGTAAGTCATATTCTGTTGCATAAATAAAATTGCTAATAAAACATAAAGTAATGACGCCAACAGAGAAAAAGTGCTTTAAAAATTTATTACTGATATTCACTACGAACCATCTCTTTGATGATATAAGGTATAACCCCGAGCAGCTTTGCTTAACTTACCTGGCTTCATTTGAACAACGGTCATTAACTGCTCTGCTAAAGCAAATAACGCTTGCTCATCACCGCTAACGAGTTCTATTTCTAGTTCATTTATGGCAAGTGTTTCTATATTAGGCGAAGTGAAAATTTCACCGCGATCAAGTGCTAATTCAATAACACTACTTGCTTGCGTAATTAACCAAGTTTGACGAGAAAAGTTGGTATTAAAAATCACCTGCAAACTTTTCTGTAGTTTCACTACATCAACATGCGCTGGCCAAATATGTTCTGGAAATAATGATAAGGCTAACTGGTTATCTTCAAGAGCAACATTATATTCTGGCCTTTGGTGCAAACAGCCAACAACTTTTCCTGCGGTTTTAACGGTTTGTTCATATTCTTGGTCAACCCCTCTTATCCTCAGTCCTATATCCATTTTTCTTAACGCTAAGTCTTTATTATCGAAATAGTGATTGTTTAACTGCTTTTGGTCAAGTGTAAAGGTAATAGTGTGTTCTTTTAACATTGCCGTAATGTTATCAGCAACTACATCATTATCTTCATTATTTGCGGGTATTAAGTATTTAAGTTCTATCTCTGTAGTCATTTTAGTAAGCTTCTATTTTATTAAATAATTCAATCGCTAATAGCTTAGACTCAAGCGACTTCAAACTCAATCTTAACTTGCTATCAAAGCGCCAAACACATAGTATCTGAGCATCAATAATTTATTTATCCAGTGGTTGTTTCATGAAAATTTCTTCTAAGATCGTAAAACAAAAAATTAGACAAATACTAGTCAGCTTTACCCTTCTACTTTGTGCTGTTATATCTGCTCAAGCACAAGAAACCAGTTCATCAAAAAATGAACAAGGTTTTATTACTGATGATTTATCAATATATATGCATACGGGACCGGGTACAAATTATCGCATATTGGGTACGATTAATGCTGGTTCAGAGATAAAAACAACAGGAAAATCAGATAAAGGCTATAGTGAAATTATTGATGCTAAAAACCGCAATACATGGATAGAAACTAAATATCTCACCACTCAACCAGGGTTGCGTTATGTTGTTGCAGAGCTGAATAGCAAAATAGTCAGTAGTAGTGATTACACTGGCCAGCTTGATGGTGAAGTGAATAAATTAAGAAGTTCTGTCGACATACTGACTAAAGATAGAGATAAACTGTTAACCCAATTAAAGCAAGTTGAACAACAACTCAAAACAACGACAAGTAAAGTGAAAGATCAAGATACTAAAATTCTAACGCAACGTTTTTATAATGGCGCGATAGTATTAGTGATAGGTTTATTTTTAGGTTTAATTGCACCTAGAATTTTTTCTCGTCGTAAAAGCTCAATGGATAGTTGGAGTTAGTTTTGTTATGTGGTCTAGTAACGAGTAAAAACCATACATCCTACAAAAAAAATATTATTAAAATGAATAGATGCTATATCAAATATAATTGGATGGCAAAGCTAGATACAATTGAGTGGCTCTAAGGGGGGATGTTTACAGGGAGCTGTGGAATAGACGTTACAAAAAACAAATGGATAATCAATGACATATCATCAATACCAACTATGGTGATGAACGCAATGAGTTAATAAAACTATGTAAAGAAAGCAAACAACTGCGTATGGAAAAAGAAATCTTAAAAAAGGCCCTTCATAGTTCAAACGGTGATTGCTCTCTAATTGAGTTCGAGCAGTCCACAATAAATGTGTCTTATGCTGCTTGACCAGAACAGTCGTTATCTAAACTCGTAAAAGTACAAAATATTGCGAATATATGAGTTTATTTAGATATACTAACAATACAGCTTATTAAGTTCTGTATTTTAAAAGGTTTTTATGAACATATTAGTTTTTACCCGCTCAACATCAACAATTAATCAATTTCGTCCTGAAGCTGAAATATATTGTTCCATGGCAAAATCAGGTCACAATATAACCATCATAACCGATGTAATACCTGAACAATTAGAGCGCTTTGAGCAAGCCGGCGTTAGGGTTATTCCTCATAAAATAACAAAAAAAATCAGCTTAAACTCTATAAAACTGATCCGTCAGGAACTCACTCTACATTCATATGATGTTCTATATGCTTGTTGCTCAAAAACAATTCCTAACGCTTCTTTTGCATGCATTGGATTCAATGTTCAGCTGATTGTATACCGAGGTACCTCTGGTGGAATGTACAGAACCGATCCTAGTAACTACCTTTGTATGTTACATCCTCGTATAAACGGGGTAGTTTGTGTATCAAGTGCGGTTACAGAAAATGTAAAAAATAAAGTCAGACAATCAATTAAAAATAACGTTAGAACTATTTATAAAGGTCACGATTTAGCCTGGTATCAAGAGCCTGCTGTAGATCTTGATATATTAGGAAGCAACCAAAAATATTTTAATGTCTTATGCATTGGCAGTAATAGGCCTCATAAAGGCTTAAAGGTTATGCTTGATGCAGCTAAACAACTGGCTGACATTAACGAGCTTAGAATTATTTTAGTTGGGAAAAATTTTAATTGTGAGCCTTATCAATCTCAAATTATTAATTCCGGTATGGCTGAGCGAATTTTGCAGCCAGGCTTTAGACGTGATGCGCCTTCCATAGCTAAGGCATGCGACTTAGTCATTCTCCCCTCTATTGGTAAAGAAGGCCTATCAAGAGTAATACTAGAAGCATTATCAAATGGCACACCCGTTGTTTCATCAGCAAATGATGGTGCTGTTGAAACAATAGAAAATGACGTAAATGGTTATTTAGTTCCCATTGGAGATTCAAAAGCAATTGCTGATAAAATAAGAATGCTTCACCAAGACCGTAAAAAACTAAAAGAACTTGCGGAACACACAACAGATATTATCAAAACCAAAATGTCTCATACAGAAACAGTCAAAAATATGCTTGAATTTTTTCAAAGCTTATCTTCAAAAAACAAAAATTAAAGTTAGCTCTACTTTTAATTTAAAAATGATGAAACACTTCTATTTTTGATTTTTGTTTTGATGGTAATAAGTAAACAAATATTTATTAAACGTATATTGCATTTGAATTACGGCAATGACAAAACCTAAGCGACCATCCAAAAAACCTAAACGTAAAAAATAATGACGAATAAAGGCAAATATTGAAGAAGAAGTAGCTATTAATACACCACTTTTTTTTCCTTGCCTACATTTAGAATCAGCACCCAAACTAGCATAACGATTTCTTTTATTAATATATTGGTAAATATCATCATATTGATAATGCAGTAAACCTCCCTTTAAATGGATTTTTTTACAGCCTTTACAATCTAGTGCTTCATGAACAAGCGCCTCGTTATATCTATAGGATACTTTATTATAAATACGTGCAATTTTATCAGGATACCAGCCACTATGATAAATAAACTGTCCACAAAAGTTTGTTAACCTATTTACACAAAACACATCGGTATCATTAGCATTAGAAATTTTAGATATTATTTCATTTTTTAACTCTTCAGTAACAACTTCATCGCAATCAATAGCAAAAACCCAATCATTAGAAGCAAAGTCTTCTGCTCTACGTCGCTGATTGCCAAAGCCCTGCCAATCTTCTTTAACAAAAATTTTATCAGTAAACTCTTTTGCAATTTCAAGTGTATTATCTGTACTTCCCGAATCAACAATAACGATTTCATCCGCCCAACTAACCGATGCCAAACAATTGGCAATTTTACTTTCTTCATTTTTACAAATAATGCATATTGATATTTTTTTCATCATGTTTCCCAAAATATTTACAATCGCCAGTACTTTAATTTCTTACGCATTTTAAATTGCCTAACAACATCTATCGGTTTGTTGCTCAATGATAGCTTACCAGACAACACCTCTTCAACTGCATTTAAAACTCGAATTGAGGAATTGCCGTCACTATAAGGATGAGTCTTATTAATAAAGTCTTTAATATGCTCCATTAACTTAGGTGGCTTTTGCAATGCGGCTTCAATGGATTGTTCCAGTAAGTCTACATTATCAATATCTAATAAGTAATCTTTTGGTGCTATATTCTGATATGTCACCACTGGCTTACCTAACAATAAAAACATAATTAAAACTGATGATGTATCACAGACCATCACGTCAGCTTTTTGTAATAATGGAATAACATCATCCGTTTCAATAAAAGTTAAGTTATCGTTTTGGAGAGATTTATATTGATTCACAATTTCCACGGGCATTTTGGGGTGGAATTGCACTAACCATTTCCATTTATTTAATTGACAGAGTTTCTTGACCACTTCAAATAAATGAGGGGCACAAGAAAGCTTTTTTGAAAACGTAGAGCATAATAGTATCGTTGGCTTATTTACTGGCATATTTACTGGCTTTAAATAAAGTCTATCTAGCGCACACCATCCAGTTTCAGTTACTTTAAAATGGCTATATTGCTTAGCTAATGTTAAAAAGGGTTGGGTTGTACTTGGACCTTGAGTGCAATAAAGATCAAAGCAATTTCTAATTTTAAAATGATCATTATTACCTTTTTTATCCACTTTCCCTGCATCAAAGCCGTGAAAAATAGCAACATTAATACCGGGTAAAAAAGTAGGCGCTATATTAGCTGGATAAAAAACAGCTTTAGGATTGTAGCTTTTTATCTCAGCAATTGACATTAGTTGACGTTCATCGGCGGTTAAAAAGTCAGCATTAACTTCTTTACCCTCTAAAAACCAAGCGACTTGATCCCCCCTCGCTAAAATCGCATTTTGCAAAGGTCGTAAAATAGCATAAGAATAATTTTGAGAAATATAAAACAAATAACGTTTTGCAGTCATGAAACGTTCAACTTATCTAATAGAATAAAGACCTGTTAATTATCACCATTTTACCTCTATATAACAGGGATGAAAACACGTATAATTCAATTTTTCTGCGTTAATATAAACTTTCCGTGATGAAATCAGATGGAATTGTAAAACTATTTAATGGATATTCCCTAACATGCTATCTTCTAAATCACTATTTACTGCGCTAATTTTAGTGACAGGTATCACCTTTAGCACACTATCATTAGCTGAGCCTTGGATAGACACTTCAGATATTTATTTAAAAGCTAACATTCAGTTACTTGCTGATACTGGACATATTATTACGCCAGTAACCACTTATCCGTTAATGTGGCACGATATAATTCGTGATATTAAAAATATTAACCTTGATAGCTTAAGCACAAATCAGCAAAGTGCTTATCATTATATTAATCATCAATTTAAGCTCGCTAACCAAAATCAAACTCGTATAAAAGCAAAAATTGGCGTTGAAAATAAACGTTTTACCAGTTTTGGCGATCAAGTCAGTGATAAAAATAGTATCAGTGTGCACTCAAGTATACTGTTCGACAATTTTGCTGCTAAGTTTGCTCAAAGCTATACACAAGATCCTGTTGATGGCGACAAAAACCGCTTAGATGAAAGCTATGTTGCCACATTTATGGGTAATTGGGTGCTTTCATTCGGTCGACAAAATCGTTGGTATGGCCCGACTTGGGACACGAGTTTCAGCTTAACTAATAATGCTCGCCCTATTACTGCATTCTCAATTTCACGTAAATCTGCTGAAGCATTTATTGTACCTTTTACAGGGTTTGATATTCCATGGACAGTAACTAGCTTTATGGGGCATATGGATGATGAACGTGTCGTTAAAAACACCTTGCTGTGGGGGTTTAGATTAAATTTAAAGCCGTTTAAAAATTTAGAATTGGGTATTACGCGCCTAGCTCAATGGGGTGGTGATGGGCGTTCTCAAAATTTATCAACTTTTGGTGATATACTTCTTGGCAAAACTAACTGTGGTATTGATGAGGTAGTGTGTGATGAAAACACGCTAAACCCTGCTAATCAACAAGCAGGCTACGATTTACGTTATAGTTTTAATTTATTTAATACTCCGATGAGCTTTTACGGACAAAAATTTGCTGAGGATGGTGCCGAAGGCGCGCTAAAATATGTTACCAAAGCACAGCCACAAATTGGCGTTGATGCGCATTTAGCACTTTTTGGCAAACCAAGTACCGTTTTTATCGAACTTGCTGATAGCTTTGCCGCCTGTGGTACTGATAATACAACAGGCGATTGCTATTACGAGCATTCAAGTTATGCAACAGGGATGCGTTATAATGGTCGTAGTCTTGGTAGCACTTATGAGAATGATGCGAAAACCTATGTGTTAGGCGCTATTTCTCAGCTAGGTATGAATACTCGGCTCACCACCAAAATACGGTATTTAGATTTAAACACTGATAATCAAGACAAAGCCCCTGACAATCCTATCATTGGTAATACCGTAACGAGTATTGCTGAACAAGTGTGGATGATATCAAGTAGTGTTCTGCATGATTATAAAAACTGGCGCTTTACCTTAGCAGTAGAAATGAGCCGTGCAACTTTTGATAATGACATTAGTAATGAAACAGATATTAATGCCGCTTTTATGGTTGAATATAACCTATAGTATCTAGCGACATATAACTAATTTATCTAGCACTTAATAATATTTCATTTGACAGTGTTAGAGCATATGCGTTATTAATATGTACATAGTAATTTTTGAACAAATAGTTTACCTAAAAAATGATTAAATTAATTAACCACACTAAGCTTAACCTCCTCCTCGCACTCATCATGCGCGGTTAGGTTTTATTGCTTATTTAATTACTCCATTCATTTATTAGAGATAAACAAATAAGATATTCAAATGAAACCTGCGCTAACTAACGCGGGTTTTTTACGTCTATGCGTTTTTTAGCTTGAACACATAATTAGCAAACAACAACTAGGCATATAAAGGATAAGCACATGAGCAATAAAGCAGCATCAACTGACAATGTCATTATTTTCGACACCACCCTACGCGATGGCGAGCAAGCACTCAATGCGAGCTTATCTGTGCACGAGAAATTACAAATTGCCCTATCACTTGAGCGTTTAGGCGTTGATATTATGGAAGTTGGTTTTCCAGTCTCGTCACCCGGTGACTTTGAGTCGGTACAGCAAATTGCACGTACCATTAAAAATGCCCGTGTTTGTGGTTTAGCACGCGCCGTTGAAGCGGATATTGATGCCTGTGCACAAGCATTAAAAGTCGCTGACCAATTCCGTATTCATACTTTTATTTCTACGTCTGATGTGCACGTACAGCAAAAGCTGAAAAAAGAATTTGCTGATGTACAAGCCATGGCTGTGCACGCGGTAAAGTATGCGCGTAGGTTCACTGACGATGTTGAATTTTCTTGTGAAGATGCTGGTCGCACGCCAATTGATAATTTATGTCGTATGGTTGAAGCTGCCATTGATGCTGGCGCAACAACCGTAAATATTCCAGATACAGTCGGTTATACTTTGCCATTCGAATTTCAAGGCATTATCACCAACCTATTCAACCGTGTACCTAATATAGACAAAGCCATTATTTCAGTACATTGTCATAACGATTTAGGGCTAGCCGTGGCTAATTCTATGGCAGCTGTGCAAGCAGGTGCTCGTCAAATTGAATGTACCATCAATGGTATTGGTGAACGTGCAGGCAATTGTTCATTAGAAGAAGTGGCGATGATCATGCAAACTCGCCAAGCATTATTAGGTGTTAATACCAATATCAAACACCAAGAAATTGCTCGAACCTCTAAATTAGTTAGCACCTTATGTAATATGCCGGTGCAATTAAACAAAGCTATTGTGGGTGGCAATGCGTTTAGCCACTCATCAGGTATTCATCAAGACGGTATGTTAAAAGCCAGTAATACTTATGAAATAATGACCCCTGAAAGTGTCGGCATTGCTAAAACCAAATTAAACCTAACCTCGCGTAGTGGTCGTCATGTCATTAAACATCGCATGGAAAGTTTAGGTTACCAAGAAGTCGATTATGATATTGAAGAACTTTACGCTGATTTCTTAGCATTAGCGGATAAAAAGGGCCAGGTATTCGATGATGATTTAGAGGCCTTAGTCTTTAAATTACAACAAAAAGATTTGAAAGATTATTACCGCTTGGAAAATATAAAAGTGCAATGTGGCGATGGCGATTTTGCTACTGCGAGTATTAAATTAATTTCTGGTGAAGAAGCCGAAGGTAACATTCACGCCGCTACAGGTAATGGGCCAGTTGATGCTTTATATCAAGCAATCAAGCAAACTGTCGATATTGATTTCGACGTAAGTGACTATAAAATATCAAATAAAGGCTCAGGTGAAGATGGTTTAGGTCAAGCTGATTTAGTCATCACTTGGCAAGGTAGAAACTTCCACGGTTATGGTTTAGAAACTGATGTTATTGAAGCATCAGGACAAGCGCTTATTCATGCATTGAATAGTATCCGCCGCGCGATGACAATTGCACAATTGAAACAAACAAAAGCAAGCTAGAGACAAGCCAACAAACATAAAAAATAGCATAACGTTATCTTCGAAGTCTCTACTAGAAGATTCGTTTTTATAAAGGATTAAAGGTAAAAACAACATGTCCAACATAGCAATATTAGCCGGTGATGGTATCGGTCCAGAAGTAATGGTTGAAGCTAAAAAAGTATTAACCGCTATTGCAGCCAAATTTGAGTTAGAAATTAACACTAAAGATTATGATGTCGGTGGTGCTGCCATTGATATTCACGGCAATGCTTTACCTGATTCAACCATGAAAGGTTGTGAAGAAAGCGACGCCATTTTATTTGGCTCTGTCGGTGGCCCTAAGTGGGCAAACCTACCACCAACCGAACAACCAGAGCGTTGTGCCCTTTTAAATTTACGCTCTCGTTTTGAATTGTTTTGTAATATGCGCCCAGCAACGTTACAGCCAGCCCTATCATCACTATCAACCTTACGCAGTGATATTTCTGAGCAAGGTTTTGATGTGCTGGTTATTCGTGAATTGACTGGCGATATTTATTTTGGTGAACCAAAAGGTCGTAGAGGCGAAGGCGAAGAAGAAACAGGTTATGATTCTATGTTTTATTCACGCCGTGAAGTAAAACGTATTGCTCATCTGGCTTTTCAAGCAGCAAAAAAACGTGATAACAAAGTAACGTCAGTAGATAAAGCTAACGTTTTAGCCACTAGTCAATTATGGCGTCAAGTTGTAGAAGAAGTTGCCGTTGAGTACCCTGAAGTAGAATTAGAGCATTTATATGTTGATAACGCGGCAATGCAGTTAGTTCGAGATCCTAATCAATTTGACGTTATGTTATGTCCAAATTTGTTTGGTGATATTTTATCTGACATCTGCGCGATGATCACAGGTTCCATGGGCTTATTACCTTCATCAAGCATCAATGAGCAAGGTTTTGGTATGTATGAGCCTGCAGGTGGAAGTGCGCCCGATATCGCGGGCATGGGCATTGCAAATCCTGTAGCACAAATTTTATCCGCCGCGTTAATGCTGCGTTATAGTTTAAATGAAGATGCTGCTGCAAATGCCATTGAAAAAGCAGTAAGCAACGCCTTAGATAACGGTATACTTACGGCTGATTTATTACCCGCAAATGAAAGAAAAAATGCAAAAACCACCAGTGAAGTTGGTGATTATATCTGTAAACATATTACTGCCCAGAAAAAAGAGAGCGTTTAACATGACAATCAGTACTACACCACAAACATTATATGAAAAATTATGGCAAACGCATTTAGTAGAAGAAAAAGCAGGTGAAACACCGTTACTTTATGTTGATCGCCATTTGATTCACGAAGTAACCTCACCGCAAGCCTTTGCAAATTTACGTTTTAATAACCGCCCTGTACGCCACCCTGAGCGAACAATAGCAACAATGGATCACAATATTTCAACTCGCTCTATCAAAATTGATGCGGCAGGCGAAGGTGCTGCTAATCAATTACGCGCGTTAGAAAAAAACTGTAAAGACTTTGGCATTGAGCTATTTGGTATGGGACATAAAAACCAAGGTATCGCGCATGTTATGGGTCCTGAACTTGGTTTAACATTACCTGGTACTATTATTGTTTGTGGTGACTCACATACCGCAACTCATGGCGCATTTGGCGCATTAGCTTTTGGTATTGGTACGTCTGAAGTTGAACATGTTTTTGCAACGCAAACCTTGCGCCAAACTAAAGCTAAAACCATGAAAGTACAAGTAAATGGTCATGTTGGTAAAGGCATTAGCGCTAAAGATATTATTCTTGCTATTATCGGTAAAACCGGTAGCGCTGGCGCTACAGGTTATGTAGTTGAATATTGCGGTGAAGCCATCGAAGCATTAAGCATGGAAGAGCGCATGACGGTATGTAACATGAGCATAGAGTTCGGTGCAAAAGCGGGTTTAGTAGCGCCTGATCAAACTACTTTTGATTATGTTGAAGGCAGAGAATACGCACCTAAAGGCGATGTTTGGCAACAAGCGGTTAATGACTGGAAACAATTAAAGTCGGATGACGGCGCAGTGTTTGATAGTGTAGTAACGCTTGAAGCGAAAGATATTAAAGCACAAGTGACTTGGGGCACTAACCCCGGACAAGTGACAAGTGTAGACGGTATTGTTCCTTCTCCAGATGATTTCAATGATCTTACAGAGAAAGAGTCATGTGTCAGTGCTTTAGCTTACATGGACTTAGCCGCAGGTACTAAAATCACTGATATTAGCGTTAATAAAGTGTTTATCGGCTCTTGTACTAATTCACGCATTGAAGATCTTAGAGCCGCAGCAAACGTTGTTAAAGATTACACAGCTAAAGGCCAACGTGTTCAAAGCTCAATCGATGCTATTGTTGTTCCCGGTTCATATCGAGTAAAAGCACAAGCAGAAAGTGAAGGGTTAGATAAAGTGTTTTCTGATGCCGGTTTTGAGTGGCGCCTACCTGGTTGTTCTATGTGTTTAGGCATGAACGACGATGTACTTGAAGAAGGTGATCGTTGTGCATCAACTAGCAATCGTAACTTTGAAGGTCGACAAGGACGCGGAAGTCGTACTCACTTAGTTAGCCCCGAGATGGCAGCAGCAGCCGCAATCGCCGGTCACTTTGTTGATTTAAACTCGTAACAATTGCCTTTGTGCTATTAAAATTTTAGGAAAGAAAATGGAAAAATTTACCACACATACTGGCTTAGTTGTGCCATTAGATATCGCTAATGTCGATACCGATCAAATCATTCCAAAGCAATTTTTACAAAAAACTGAACGTGTTGGTTTTGGTGTACATTTATTTCACGATAGTCGCTATCTTGATCATAGTGGCAAAGAACCAAATCCTGAGTTTATTTTAAATAAACCTGAATACAAAGGCACAAGTATATTACTCGCTCGTGAAAATTTTGGCTGTGGTTCAAGTCGTGAGCATGCCCCATGGGCATTAGAAGAATTTGGTTTTAAGGTAGTTATTGCACCAAGCTTTGCAGATATTTTTTACGGTAATTGTATTAATATTGGCCTTTTACCGATTCAATTAAGCGAAGATGAAATTGAACAGTTATTCACTCAATCTCAAGATGCAAAACTAACACTAACGGTTGATTTAACTAATAATAATGTTTCTTTCATTAACGAAACTGGAACTAAAATCAGCTTTAGCTTTGAACTAGGTGAATTTCATAAATATTGCCTAGAAGAAGGTGTTGATAGTGTTGGTTGGACTTTAAACAAACTAGACACTATTGAAGCGTTTGAAAGTAAAATGCCAAGCTGGCAATAACATGAGTATTGAGTTATGAGTTGTCCTTCGACAGCTCGTAACTCGCGCGCAGGATGAGTGGCGAGAATCAGAGCACTTTGATTCATCACTTAATACTTGTCTACTTGTCTACTTGTAACTACATCTACCAATTAGTCAGTGCGGGTAAACTAAATTTTTCGCCACGATACAATAAAGTAACTTTCTGTGGCAATATTTCACTCAACTGTAGCTCTGGCGTTATCATATCCCCTTGATACCTATCTCTGCCATTTACATTTACCCAACCTTCACCATTTGACGCATAAATATGCTGTTCAAAACGTAGGTTCGGCACTCCCTTTTGTACCCACGCTGGCATTTGTGTTAGTGGTTTAATTTCGCCATCAACGCTATCACTCACTTCAACTTTCGGTGATTGAATAGACTGATCATCAATCGCTGCTTGAAATCGCGCTAATAAGTCATCAGAAACACCTTCAACAGCTTCAATTTGATAATTCTCATCACCTTTAGTTCTCTGTGTCACAACTTTCTTTGGTGTTGCTGAAATAACTTTCTGTTCAGGCGATTTTTTCGCGATGACTGCTTTCTTTGGAGTAACAATGTCAATCTTTGGAACAATAACTTCATTCTTTGGAGTAATAACCTCACTAGCTGAACTCAAGGGTATTAGTTTTTTTTCTGATGCATTAATTACCTTTTCTAGTGGTACCTGATTAACCTGTTTTGGCTCAGTATTAATGGTGACTTCTTGTTTTACTATGTTCTCTGGTAACTCACTGCTTAACATCGGCAAAGGCTCTTTTTTCCCAAGCCAAAAACCAATAATCAACACGAAAAATAACATACTAGCAATCAAGGCTAGCTGCACATTTTTATGCTGCCACCAAATAGACGGTAGAAAGTCATCTCCTAAAGCATGACTTGCCGCCTTGTGGATTATTTTTTTATCAATCACTGCATTATTACTATTGTATGCCTCCATCAAGGCACTATGGCAAATCAAGTTTATTAACCTTGGAATACCCTGCGACAATTGATGAATTGCCATTAGAGCACTTTTATTAAAAAGTGCTCTATGACAATCAGCTACCGACAAACGATGCTTTATATACAGAGCTAATTCGTCTTTATCTAGAGGTAACAAATGATAACGCGCCGTAATACGTTGCGCTAATTGTCGTAAATCACGACGTTTCAATAGTTGTTGTAATTCTGGCTGCCCAATAAGAATCACTTGTAATAGTTTTTTAGTGTTTGTTTCTAAATTAGTTAACAAACGTAATTGTTCTAATACTTGTGGTTCTAAGTGCTGTGCCTCATCAATGATCAATACAGTATTGATATCATTGGCATGATTCTTTAGTAATTTCTCAGAAATTTTATCCGTTAATGTTTTTAACGTGGCGCCTGTTTTACGATAACGAATTTTTAATTGATCACAAATAGTCGCCAGTAATTCTTGGCTTGATAGGGTCGGATTCAAAATGAATGCTAACTGTGTGTTTTTAGGCAAATTCGACATTAAAAAACGACTAACAGTGGTTTTACCCGTTCCTACTTCACCCGTTAATAAAACAAAGCCACCATTACTACTGACACTAGAGCCCCCCAAACCATGCGTTAAATGTGTCAGCGCTTCACGATGCCGATCACTCATAAATAAGTATTTAGGATCAGGCGCGATTGAAAAAGGTAATTCACTTAACGAAAAAAAATTTGTATACATAAAATGACGCTATTACTCAAAGGTAAATTATAAAAATCACATTAAAGAAACTAACCTTTTGCAGTAGGTATGTCTACGAATTACGCTCATGCTGTATCAAAAGTTGTGATAAACTTTACTTTTTCAGCACACACTTTAGGGATATTTTTGTCTACTAACACTACTCACTTAACAACAGATACATCAACGCTCGATATTTATCTTGTGGGTGGTGCTGTTCGTGACAAACTATTAAATCGAACAGTAAAAGATAATGATTATTTAGTGGTTGGCGCAACCGTTGAACAAATGTTGTTGCTAGGTTTTCATCAAGTAGGCAAAGATTTTCCTGTTTTTTTACACCCAAAAACCAAACAAGAATACGCGTTAGCTCGCACTGAACGTAAACAAGGCCAAGGCTACACAGGTTTTGATTGTTACGCCGCACCTGATGTAACCATTGAACAAGACTTGTTACGACGCGACCTTACCGTTAACGCCATGGCAATGAGTAAAAACGGTACGATTATTGACCCATACCATGGCCAACAAGATATAGAAAACAAAGTGTTACGCCACGTTAGCGATGCGTTTATTGAAGATCCCTTACGAGTATTACGTGTCGCGCGCTTCGCTGCTCGCTATCACAAAGAGGGTTTTAGCATCGCAGCTGAAACGCTTACCTTAATGACTCAAATTAGTAATAGCGGCGAACTAGCTACCTTAAGCGCCGAGAGAGTTTGGCAAGAAATGCAACGCGCACTATGTGAAGGCGAAGTTGAAAGTGGTACTGAGGGAGAAGCCGACAATACAAAATCTAGCAATGAACAACACCCTGAAATATTCTTTGAAGTATTGCACCAATGCCAGGCACTAAAAGCACTTTGGCCGGAACTTGATGTTTTATGGGGAGTCCCTAACCCAGTCCAATGGCATCCTGAAATTTGTAGCGGTATCCATACCATGATGGTATTACAACAAGCCGTTTTACTCACCGCTAAGAATAAAAACAAAACCGCTATTCGCTTTGCCGCTTTATGTCACGATCTTGGTAAAGGGTTAACCACACACGAACAGCTACCTAGTCATCGAGGACATGAAAAGTCTGGCCTCGCCTTAGTAGATAAAATTTCTAAACAACTTAAAGTACCCAATTATTGTAAGCAATTAGCCTTAAAAGTATGTGAACATCATTTACATTGTCATAAAGCTTTTCAGCTAAAAGCGAGTACCTTACTACAAATATTTAATCAGTTAGATGTTTGGCGTAAACCTCAAGAATTTGATGATTTTCTTATCGCCTGTAAAAGTGACTTTCTTGGCCGCCTTGGTTTTGAACATAAACCTTACCCACAAGAAAAATATTTAAAAGATGCCGCACAAGCCGCGACTCAGGTCAATGCAAAAGTATTTGTGGAGCAAGGGCTACAAGGGATAGCAATAAAAGAGGCAATAGCACAAGCACGTTTACAAGCCATTAAAGAAGTTAAAAAACGATATAAAGTAGTGTAATCATTCATATCCAATGACAAGATAATTATAATCCTTGAAGTAGGAAAATACTCGATTCGAAAAGTAATTAATTTAAGCACAAGGTACATTTTATTAACTCGTTATCATTAACTGTTTTTTACATTTTTTGTCACTGACCATTAGTAGTTCAGGTGCAAGCGTTTATCTTTAGATAAAGACTTCTGCTGAGTTAATTAATATACTTAATATGATATTTGAGAATTCATTTAAATTTCCGTTCAGTGCTTTTTTATTAGCACATGTATGGGTAAATATTATTTGATTATCGTTCAAGATATCAGAGAGTAAAACTAATGTAGAGCTAATATAGCCTTGAATATAAATTTAAATTTTCAAACTATGGGACTCAGGAGTTGTTTATGAAACAACCGATGATACTAGGATGATGGTCATATTCATCATGCAAGTCAGAGATTAAGGCGAATTTCACATTCAGAATTATTTGTTGATAATTAATTAGGTCTTGGCTGTGATTTTTCATTTTCGTTACAGTGGGTAAAGCACTAATAATATTAATTAATACCTTAAGTCTCATATTATTGGTTAACTGATAAATAGTCAGTTAACTTTAATATTTTCATTAATTAAATCCTAATAACTTTGTGATATTATAATCGTACTTAAATTAGAGCTAAGTAACGTTTTAAATATAGATAATTAATTCGAGGTTGATATAGTGCGCAGATTGATTTTTAACAAAAAAGGTGGGGTGGGTAAAACTAGTATTGTGTGTAATTTAGCTGCCGTAAGTGCTATGTCGGGTAAGAAAACCTTGGTAATAGATTTAGATCCACAGGCTAATTCAAGTCATTATTTGTTAGGAGATCAAGCTTGTGATCTTTCCGTTGCTGATTTTTTAAATCAAAGTGTCGGATTCTTTGGCACCGCACGTGGAGCAGAAGAGTTTGTATTCAAAACCCCGTTTGAAAATCTTTTCATTATGCCTGCATGCGATAAACTACCTGAAATCGAGCATAAACTAGAATCTCGCTACAAAATTTTTGCATTACGCAAAGCGATGGAAGCGCTAGAGGAGTTTTATGATGAAATATACATTGATACACCGCCAGCGTTAAACTTTTATACTAAATCTGCATTGATCGGCGCTGACAGAGTGTTAATTCCTTTTGATTGTGATGCTTTCTCTCGCCACTCTTTAGAAAGTGTTACCGCTGCTATTAATGAAATATGTGAAGATCACAATAACGATTTAGTTATTGAAGGTGTCATCGTTAATCAATTTCAACCACGTGCAAAGCTACCAAAACAATTAGTAGATGAATTAATTGAAGCAGGTTATCCAATTATACCTGTAATGCTAAATAGTTCAGTAAAAATGCGCGAGTCTCATCAACAGGCAATGCCATTACCTTATTTTGCACCTAAACATAATTTAACACGGCAATTTAAAGCGCTTTATGATTTCATTGAAAACTCATAACAGCGATTAAAAAAATAAAAATAAACGGCTAATATTGATTTTGGGCGGTCAATGCCAAAATATTTGTCTGGGCATCAATAAGTTGCTGACTCACCACTTTTCGGTGTTTAACTGCTTGTTCAAGTGCTATATAACAAGTAGCACTATGTTGCTCTGCAATCATAATATGGTTTTCTCCTGCCATAATAGCTTGTACTGCGGCAACTCCCATCTTTGTAGCTAATAACCTATCTTTAGGTACAGGCGAGCCACCTCGTTGAATATGCCCTAACACACAAGCCGTGCACTCAATACCTGCCGATTTTTTCAGCTTTTTTGCTAGCTCAATAGCGCCACCTGACCATAAATTTTCAGCGATCACAATAATATAGCTACTATGACGGTTTTGCTGAGCATATTTGATTTCAGCTGCCAATATTTCAAGTTTACTTTGTTGTTCAGCCACAGAAAAATTTTCAAAAGATAGTACTTGTTCCGCACCGCAAGCAATACCTACATTAAAGGTGATATGACCGCTATGTCGTCCCATTACCTCAACAAGAAAAATTCGCTCAAAAGCATCAGCGGTATCGCGTATTTTATCAATCGCTTCAATAGCAGTATTTACCGCCGTTGCAAAACCTATTGTAAAGTCAGTACCATCAAGATCATTATCAATAGTGCCCGGAATGCCAATCAACTGACCTTGCCAGTGGTCTTTCAGTGCTAATAATCCGTTAAAAGAGCCATCACCACCTATAACAATTAAAGCATCAATATTTTCTTTTTTTAAGGTTTTTGCTGCTTGTTGAAGACCATCTTCCGTTAGCATTTTATGACAACGAGCACTTTTTAAAAAAGTACCGCCACGATGAATAATACTATTAACATCACTAAGCTCTATAAGCTTTGCTTGATTAATACTTTCAGCACAAATTAAACCGTTATAACCATAATAAAAACCCATAACATCGATGTGATAATGATGAGCAGCCAACACAACAGCTCGAATAGCGGCATTCATGCCTGGGGCATCACCACCACTGGTTAAGATACCAATGCGTTTACTCTGGATATTGGACATGTGGATGTTTCCTGTTATCTTAATTTTACTCTACTAAGAAAACTATACCACATCACAAATTATTAGCGTTTATTAGCCTTATAAATGCTAATAAACTTTATGAATAACTAACCGAGATAGGAATAGTCAGTACTTTACGCCCTTGATGTTTTAGCCAAAAATAAACACCAGCAAAACACAACAGTACCGCAACAATACAAATACTGGCCATTAACGGAGCAACAAAAAAGTTACCCACTTGGAAGCATAACGTTGCCATTAAATATGCTAGTAAAAAACTCCAAGTAGCGGCAAAACCAGCCCAACGAGTACCAACCTCACTTTTAATTGCCCCCATAGCAGCTACACATGGTGTATAGAGAAGAATAAAAAGCAAGTAACTAAACGCCCCTAATTGACCCGCAAAGGCGGCCTGCATGACTTGATAAGTACTTAACTCTACCTCTTGTTCTTTGGCAACTTGCGCTAAATCACTAAGGTCACCCACATCAATACCTAAGGGATCATCTGGTGCGATCCCCAATAGGTTTTCTTTAATACTTGTCACAGCATCAGTCCAACTTGCTGTTAACGATGGTGCTTCATCAGCGATACCATTACTTGGCGAATATAAACTATTAAAGGTTGCAACTAAGACTTCTTTAGCAAAAATTCCGGTAATAATACCCACACCAGCTTGCCAGTTGTCTTCCTTAATCCCCATCGGCGCAAGCAATGGCATAACCAGTTGTGCGCTTTGGCTTAAAATAGATTTTTCACTGTCTTGATGACCAAAACTACCATCTGTACCTATAGAGTTCAAAAAATTCAGTAAGCACACTACAATAACAATGGTTTTACCTGCACCAGTAACAAAACTATAAGTACGTTGCCACACACGTTTACTGATGGTGCCAATCTTAGGTAATTCATAAGGTGGTAATTCCATTATATTCAATGAAGTAGTACCTGATAACACGGTTTTTTTAAGTAAAAAGCCTGTAAATATAGCCGCGGCAATGCCAATCAAATATAATAAAAACACTAAATTTTGACCGCTTTCAGGGAAAAATGCCGCTGCGAATAATGCGTAAACAGGTAAGCGAGCTCCACATGACATAAAGGGAGACATCATAATCGTAGTAATACGTTCCCTTTCACTGTCAAGTACTCGCGCTGACATCACCGCAGGTACCGTACAACCAAAACCAACAATAAGCGGCACAAACGCTTTACCCGGCAAGCCAATTTTTTGCATCACGCTATCCACTACAAAAGCAGCTCGAGCCAAATAACCTGAGTTTTCTAATAACGATAAGCCAATAAATAAACAGGCGATTACAGGAATAAAGGTGGCAACAGTTTGTATACCACTGCCCACACCTTCTACTATAGTAAGAACCCACTGAGGTAAACCTAAAGGTGTAAGAAAATGTAGTGGATAGTCAACAAAAATGGTACCACTGAGAATATCAAAAAAATCAATAAACGCACTACCAACATTAATTGCAAACATGAATAACAGGTACATCATGCCTAAAAATACCGGAATACCTGTCACTGGATGCAACACAAAGTTATCTAAGTTATCTGAAAAGCGCGCTCCGCCTCCACCAACACTTGATCGAGATAAAACATCGGCAACATAATCATGTCTTGCTTGAATCGCAGATGAACTTTCACCTATCAAATTTTTATGCTCTTCTGTTTTAGGCTGTTTTGAGACTTGTTTTAGCTTCGTAAATTGTTGTTGACCTAATAATAAATTTTTCTCTATGCAGCTTAAAGAATTTTTATCGTGCGCACTGAGCGCCACTACAGGACAACCTAATTCAGCGCTTAATTTATCAACATCAACAGAGGCATGTTTCTGCCTATCCATCTTATTCAGCACAACTATCATAGGCACGCCTAATTCAAGTAGCTGTGTCGTAAGATAAAGTTGACGGCTTATTTGATTAACATCAACGACATTAATCAAACAATCAATATCATTGGTTGTAATAAATTGTTGAGAAATAGTTAAGTCGTGTCCTTGCTCACCTCGTTTAGTTAGCGAGCTTAGACCGGGTAAATCTGAAAGAAAAGTGTCAACACCATTTAACTGCATTGATGTTTTGTTCGCCGCAACCGTGATGCCTGAGAAATTACCTACATTTTGCTGGACTGTATTTTTAGTATGAGAAGAGAGTAAATTAAATAAGGTACTTTTGCCGGTATTAGCAAAGCCAACAAGGGCGTAATGCAAACCTTTTAGTGGCAAAACAGTTCCTTTATCAGAAGATTGGCTACATGATGACAAACTAGAACAACAACTCATGATGAAAACTCATATAACGTTTACTGAATGAAGCGGTGTTTAAATACGCTAGAGGGTTCAGGTGGAACCTACAAAAAATTAAGTGCTAGCAACTTGAATTTGCTCGGCGATGCAGCGTTGAATGCTTATTTTAGTATTATGTAATCGAAAAGCTATTGGTCCATTAAATGGCGCTTTATGCGCTAATGCTACTTCGGTACGCAAAGTAAAACCTTGCTCGAGCAACTGAGCGGAGAGTATTTCATCAAACGGTAATCCGCTAATTTTAACAACCTGATTTTTGGCTATATCAACTAAAGTCATTTCTTTACCTTTTTCTACTTCATCTTTAACAACAATTGGTTAAAAATAAGCTTACTAAATACAAATAAAATATCATCATTACTTTGTTAGTAACTTTCGCTAAACAGTCAATTTAGATAACAAGATACAAAAGCTAATGAGAATTACTACTATTTGCATTCTACACTGAGATAGGTAAGGACACAATGAAAAAAATTATTGTTTACGCCTTAGTTGATGTTGATCAATAAATGCGTGAGTAGCATTAATCTAATTAGAATAAATCAGCAAAAGGGGCCGTCCTTGGCCTCCTATAATTTACATAACGCGGGGGTATTTCAGGTAATAAAAATTCATTTTTTATCGCTTACCTCTTGTTCCACTGCCCCTGCTTTGATCAATTCCACGTCAACTTGATCTACTCGTTGTAAACCGCGTGGTAACTTATTACCTCTTCGACCTCGTTCACCCCGGTAATGTTCAATATCACTAGTTTTTAAGGTGAGTTTACGTCTACCCGCATGCAAGGTAACTGAGGCGCCTTCTGGCACAATGGCAAGCAAAGTAACAAGCTCTTCACGTGTTTTAGCTCGCGCAGATGGGATATTAATAATTTTATTCCCTTTGCCTTTACTTAAAATAGGCAGGTTTTTTACTGGAAATACTAACATTCGCCCTTCGGTCGTAATAGCTAAACAAGAAGCACTATCAATATCCTCAATTAACTGTGGTGTTAATACCTTTGAATTTTTTGGTAAAGTAATCATCGCCTTACCATTTTTATTACGACTAATCATATCGCCAAAACAGCTAATAAAACCATAACCTGCATCACTCACTAGCAAGTATTGGGTGTCATCATTAGCCATTAGGCAATGCACAAAATTTTCACCTGCTGTTAAGTTAAATCGTCCTGTCAGTGGTTCACCTTGGCTACGCGCCGTTGGTAACGTATGCGCATCAGTAGTAAACGCTCTACCTGATGAGTCAATAAAGGCTACCGGACGGTTACTTCGTCCTTTGGCTAAGCATAAATAACTATCACCCGCTTTATAACTAAGAGCGGTGGCGTCAATATCATGGCCTTTAGCGCATCGTGCCCAACCTTTATCTGATATAACTACCGTAACGGGTTCACTTGGCACAAGATCTTTTTCAGTTAATGCTTTTGATTCAGCACGTTCTACCAATTTAGAACGACGATCATCACCATATTCCTCTGCAGCAGCCAAAATTTCTTTTTTCATTAGCGTACTCATACGCACTTTTGAATTAAGAATCTTTTCTAAATATTCTTGTTCTTCGCGCAGTTCATCTTGCTCAGCACGAATTTTAAATTCTTCTAATTTAGCGAGTTGTCTTAGTTTTATTTCTAAAATGGAATGGGCTTGAATTTCTGACAAACTAAAGCGCGACATTAACTCGGCTTTTGGATCATCATAGCCACGAATGATCTCGATAACTTCATCAATATTTAAGTAAGCAACTAATAGACCGTCTAAAATATGTAAACGAGCCAATACTTTATCTAAACGATATTGTAAACGTCGACGTACAGTTTCACGACGATATTCAAGCCACTCGGTTAAAATTTCTCGTAAATTTTTCACCGCTGGACGATTGTCTAAACCAATCATATTGATATTAACGCGGTAACTTTTTTCTAAATCGGTACTTGCAAACAAATGCTGCATTAATTGTTCAGTATCAACTCGGTTTGATCGAGGAACAATGACTAAGCGTACTGGGGTTTCATGATCAGATTCATCACGAAGGTCGACCACCATCGGCAGTTTTTTCGCGTTCATTTGTCCCGCTATTTGTTCTAATATTTTACCGCCTGATGCTTGATGCGGTAATGCGGTGATCACCACTTCACCCTGCTCTATATCATAAACCGCACGCATTCTAATGCTGCCACGCCCCGTTTGATATATTTTTTCAATATCAGCTTTAGGGGTAATTATTTCTGCATCTGTTGGGTAATCAGGTCCGTGAACAAATTCTAGTAAATCACTCACTTCGGCTTTCGGTTGCTCAATTAAATGCACACAGGCAGCAGCAATTTCACGTACATTATGAGGTGGGATATCGGTTGCCATACCAACGGCAATACCGGTAATGCCGTTAAGCATAATATGAGGTAAACGTGCGGGCAGTGTTTTTGGCTCATTCAGGGTGCCATCAAAGTTTGGCACCCAATCAACAGTCCCTTGACCAAGCTCAGCTAGAAGTATCTCACTAAAGCGTGATAAACGGGATTCAGTATAACGCATAGCCGCGAAAGACTTTGGATCATCTGGTGCACCCCAGTTTCCCTGGCCATCAACTAAAGGATAACGATAAGAAAATGGTTGCGCCATTAACACCATGGCTTCATAACAAGCACTATCGCCATGAGGATGGAATTTACCGAGCACATCACCAACAGTACGAGCCGATTTTTTATATTTAGCTGTTGCGGATAAACCCAGCTCTGACATGGCATAAACTATACGTCGTTGTACTGGCTTTAAGCCATCACCAATATGCGGCAAGGCACGGTCCATAATAACGTACATGGAGTAGTTTAAATAAGCTTCTTCTGTAAAGCGTCTTAGGGGAACTTGTTCTACCCCGTCTGGACTATATTCGAGCACATCAGACATGAAATTATTTTCCTATTGCCGTAAACATGAGTATCAAAAACACGTGTGTCTAACATATGAGTACGATTTATTTTTATTATTGAGAACGATATTACTTACAAGCTTATATGATTTTTATAGCCAAGTGAATTCAAAAAATTAACGCTTACGCTTTTCTTGATTTTTAATAATAGTGCTATCGCTTAACATTTGATTTTATCCTTGTATTCCAGGTTGACATATAGCTGAGTGAAAACAAGTAACAACAAGCAATCGGGATTGATCATTTGACCGATCATCATTATCGTGTTTCATACTAACCTTTTCATGGACAAACTAAAAAATTACTAATGAGCCAAATCTTCCCCAATTAAACTAACCAGGAAATTCAGCTAATGTTAAGCATTCGCTCATGAATAATATTACAATAGTTATCTGCGGTATTATTCGTGTTGGTGAGAATTTCAATACCATTGAAGAATACGATAAATCTCAAAAAAATGGTTTAGAAAACTTTAGAATTTAAAGATGGCATTACATATCACGACAAACTTAATAACCTACTCAACTGAATTGATTACAGGCTTTACCCCATAGATATCTAAATAATTCAAAATAAAGAAGTGGTTATTACATTAAGAGCGATCGAGATAAATATGCTGTTTTTTCTTTACAGCTGGAGCGATCCGTACTCATTTTCAGGTTGTGAATGCGTTACAGTAGTAACTCGATATTAGCGTTTATGAAGATCAAAACAATCCAACACCTTAACCAGGATATTTTATCCCCATCACCAGTTAGCTAAGTTGCTACTGCTAGCGATGGCAAAAAACAATGGATGAACTATTAAAATAAATCCATGAACAACTTTATGAACATAAAAAAGCAGTCACAGCATAATAAAAATAATAGTGCTTAGAATAGAAACTAGATAGAAAAAGAAGAGCCACAGCCACACGTTGTTGATGCATTGGGGTTGTTCACAACAAAACGGCTACCTTCTAAACTTTCGAGATAATCAACTTCGCCATCAACTAAGTATTGTAAGCTCATTGGATCGATAACCATTGTTACTCCCTGTTTATCAATCGTCATATCACCATCATTCACTTTTTCATCAAAAGTAAAGCCATACTGAAAACCTGAACAACCACCACCAGTAACATAAACCCTAAGCTTTAATGCTGGATTTTCTTCTTCGGTGATCAAAGACAACACTTTTTTAGCTGCTGAATCGGTGAACTTAATTGGTAATTCGGGATTTGAGATAGGATCAGACATAGAACTCTACTTTCTACTTAAAAAAAAGGGCAAACAAAAGGGGTAAACAACATAAATCAGGGTAATTATCTTAAACCTGACTAATTTAATCAAGTATTATTCTAAGTTCCACGGTAGAGTTTCACTAAGCTTCTGATATTTCTGCCATTTACTTTTCGTCAATATTGCTGATACGTGTATTGTTTCAGGAATAAAGTCATTTGGTAAAGTAAAATCACCTGAAATAACTTGAAAATATTTAAAACTAAACGACAAGCTTTTTTTATCCACCTTAGAAATTTCAGATAATGTTAATTGACTAGGTTTATTTGCAAAACTGCCCGTTACCTTTATATCTACATAACCTTTAGCATAGCGTTTTTTAAGCTGCTGCTGCACTAAGGTAACTTGAAAATTATAATGATTGAGGCTTTGGCTTGCTGTAATTTTTACATTATCAATCACCAAGCCATTAGCCCCTTTCTCAGGTGCCATCACTTTTTCATAAAACCCTAACTGCTTTTTAACTTGATAATGCTCATCAGCCATTTGCTTTAATGTGACTTGCGCATTTTGATTGGCTAATTGTTCTACAGCCAACTCCACTTCTAATGTATGAATTCGCTCAACTTGAAGCGCTTGCTCTTGATATAAGTGTTCAAGTCGATTTTTTTGTTGTGTTAACGTGGTTGTTTGAAAGTGATGATAAAAATTACCTAACCGATAACCCGTAAATAAACAAAGTGCTATCAGAATGACTAAAAACAACGCCGATTTAAATGGCCCTAAACGCTCAATGACCACCGTAAGATTTATTTTTGCTAACCAATTCATGTGTAACGTATAATAACCCAATAAAAATGATGTGAATTAACACTAGTTACCAATAATAATGAAACTTCTTAACCCAATAAGAAAAAATTTAGCATTACCTAAAACCTCATGGCAAATTTGTTTGCTTGCCATTATTGGGGGTTTTGCCTCAGCATTATTAGTCGTTTTGTTTACTTTAACTATTGAAGAAATTCAACAACTGTATCTAGTTAAACGCGACAACTATAACACCTTAGATAAAATAAGTCGTTTTGATTTACCTATCATCGGCTCTTTGATTATCTTATTATTTGGTTGGCTAACCGGCTATAAATACTTAAGAACTGGCATTCCGTTTGTATTACATCGATTAAAAGTAGCCCATGGCGTTATTCCATTAAAAAACACCTTAAATCAATTTTTTGGTAGTGCGGTAGCACTTGCCTCTGGGTTTTCAGTCGGTAGAGAAGGACCCGCTGTACATTTAGGTGCTGCCTGTAGTAGTTATTTAGGCAGTCTATTACAGCTTCCTCATAATAGTATTCGTACTTTATGCGCTTGTGGTATTGCCGCTGGTATAGCAGCTACCTTTAATACGCCTATTGCCGCAGTACTTTTTGTTATGGAAGTGATTATGCGTGAATATAAAGTGCATATTTTTATTCCCATCATGTTGGCTTCACTGGTTGGTTCTTTAGTGACCAGCTCTGTGTTTGAAACATCACATCACTTTGAGTTTTTCCATAAAATTGAATTAATCCCCCAACATTATATCCCTTTAGTGATTCTAGCTATTTTATTAGGTGTACTTGCTGCGGCTTTCAATAAAAGCTTAGTTGGCATAATTAAACATAGTATAAAATTACATATAGTACCCAGACTTATGATAGCCGCGCTAATCACCGGTAGTTTAGGTTATTTAATTCCCGGAGCTATGGGCACAGGCACAAGTGCTATTGATGTATCATTAGCTAATAACTTACAGGTAGGATTATTATTTAGTTTATTGTTAGCGAAGTTCTTAATGACGACCTTTGCGCTAGGATTGGGTATCCCCGGCGGCATTATTGGTCCTATCATTGGTATAGGTGCCATTGCAGGTGCATTAAGTGGCGCATTAGTGATGCAGCTTTACCCGAGTGAGCATATTGGTAGTGATTTTATTCTAATGGGCATGGCGGGCTTTATGGCTGCTAGTTTAAATGCCCCACTAGCAGCATTATTGGCTGTTGTTGAATTGTCTGGACAGCTAGAAATAATTGTACCCGCGATGATCGTAATCACCATTTCAAGCATAACCTCTGGTCAATTATTTAAAAATCGCTCAGTATTTACTATGCAACTGGATGCGCAAAACCTTATTTATAACAAACCTCCCATCGAAAAAACGTTACAAAAAATTGGCGTTTTAGGGTTAATGATAGAAAAATTCGAGTTAGTAGAAAAAGCATCTCAACGCACCCTTGCAGGCCTTGTTGTTACTAGTGATATTAATGTACCCGTGATTAACAAAACTATTAAAAAAATCACTAAACATAATGAAGTTATAGAAAAAGTTGATTATTATTGGGCTGAATTTAGTGAACAGGTTCCCTTAGCCAGTAAATCATTTGATCAAATAGATAACAAAAACGCGTCTAGCGACCCGATTACCTACCAAATTTCAGATCAAATGAGCTTGCATAAACTCATCCCTATATCTCATCAAGCTAGCTTGGCAGAGGCATACCAACTCTTAATTGCTGAACGCTGCGGAGGAGTATACATTTATCAACATAGTATTGACGATATAATGGGGGTAGTTACCTTTGAACAAATTAGACAATATCTTGTTACCGGTAAATTAGTCATAGGAAAAATAGTCCAAGTTGAGCAATAAATTAGTCCCGTTGATATTAACTCTACATGAATTAAATTAAATTAAAGGAAAATTAAAGTAATGAGCGAGTTTATAATAAATTATATTTTATGGTTTAAAGCTTTTCATGTTTTTTTTATGGTTGCTTGGTTTGCCGGTGTATTTTATTTACCCCGTTTATTTGTAAATCATGCCGAAACCTCATTTATAGAAGTTGCTGAACAATTGAAAGGTATGGAGAGACGCTTACTTTATTTCATTACTCCCTTTGCTATTTTAACCGTTTTGTTTGGTTTAATCATTATTTATGCTTACGGTTACCCTTGGTTTGTCGCCTCAAAATGGTTACATATCAAATTAACGTTAGTCATGGTATTACTTAGCTATCATGGTTATTGCTTTAAGCTAGTAAAAACATTTCAACAAGACAACAACACACGTTCAGGGAAATTCTACCGCATTTTTAATGAAATTCCCGTGTTAGTCCTTTTGGCAATCATTATTTTAGCTTACGTAAAACCAATCTAACGCCTTTACCTATCAAAATAGTTAACATTTCAGGATAAAACCTCTACGTTTTATCCTGAAATACTTTTATACTCAAGCTATTATTCGGTCTTGCATTCGCTTTAAAATTCAAAGTATTTACTCTCATAAATGTTAACAATTAATTAAATATTTTGAGCTTTTGGGTTGTTTTGTCAAGAGCGAACACACTGAAATTAGAGGTTCAAAAAATGCTGTACTCTTTAAAATCTGCTCTTATTATGGCTTTTTTCTGCGTAGCTTTTATTAGCGACAGTAGCATAGCAAAAAATACTGAATTAATTCCCGTAAAACCTAAGATTGTCGGTGGCGAAGTTGCCACCGAGGGCGACTGGCCATGGATGTCTGCGTTGGTTTATACCTTGAATGATATATCGACCACATTAACTGTTGATAATACTAGCTATGAAAGCCAATCCTTCAGTGGTGGCGTTGCAGGTAGTGCCGCAGGCTATACCGTCGACTGTGGCATTGGTGATTCACCGTGCGTTGATGCCACTAACAAAATTTGTTTAATTGAACGTGGTGAAATTGATTTTGCAGTGAAAGTAGAAAACTGTCAAGCAGGTGGTGGTGGTGGCGCGATTATCTACAATAATGTGGAAGGCGCCATCAGTGGTACGTTAGGTGAAGATTTCGCGGGTACAATACCTGCAGTTTCTATTACTCAAGCTGACGGGGCTACGTTAAAAGAGAATATCGGTGTAAGCGCAAACTTAACTGTTATCGAAGAAGCTGCTTCAGTGCAATCATCGACCTGTGGCGCATCCTTCCTTGGCAAAAAATGGATATTAACCGCATCACATTGTGTTAACGGCGTTTCGCCCCAGCAATTAAAAGTTAATGTGGGTGAATATGACTTAAGTGACGGTGCTGAAAATGCAAAAGCCATTAAACGCATTTATATGCACGCTGATTACCAACTAGATGTTGAATTGAACAATGACATTGCCTTAATTGAATTGGTTGATAGCGTAACTAACCCAGCAATCACCGCAATAACCTTAGTTGATTTAACTACAACAGCGCAACTTGCCATAGACAACAGTACCGTAACCGTTGTGGGTTGGGGTGGTAGACAAGGTTACGACGCTGACGGTGGTCCAACATCAGACTTTCCTGACGTATTACATCAAGTGGATTTACAGCTACTTACAAATGAAGAATGTAAAAGTATACTAGCACAATCATCTACTGATACCTTTGAAGGAACATTTACCGCCAATAGTATAGGGCTCTCTGATGCGATGATTTGTGCATTTATTCCTGGTGGTGGCAAAGGCTCATGTCAAGGTGACAGTGGTGGTCCATTAATGATCAATACTAATGAAGGCTGGCAGCAAATTGGTATTGTTAGCTGGGGTATAGGTTGTGCTGCTGATGGGTTTCCTGGGGTTTATACTCGTACAGCCGTTTTTAGCGATTGGGTTAATGAAATTACCAACGGCATCGCTATTGATCAATTCTTTGATTTTACTATTCAAGCGAAAGCAAAAGCACAAAGCTCAGCGCTAGAAATTGTTAATAATAGTGAATTAAGTACCAACCTAACCTTCACTATTGATGGCGATGTTAATTTTACAATCACGAGTGACCACTGTCATAATATCGCTGCTGGAGCAACTTGTTTATTACCGGTTAACTATGATGCTGCAGAAATTGGCAACCATAGCGCTAACATTATTATTGCCTCTGATAATAGTGAAATAGCCACCAGCAGTGCTAAAATTATAGCGCAAACTATCGCACTAGCCAGTGAGATAAAAACACAACTATCTAGCGCTGACGTTGCATTAACTTGGTATAGTGGTGGTAACTCAGCTTGGAAGCTTGATAATACTGAAGCTGCCGCCATAGTCAGTGGTAGCATTGGCGATAAAGAAGAAAGTATCGTCATGGTGACCGTAGCTGGAGAAGGAGAACTATCATTTGAATGGTCAGTATCCTCTGAAGAAAATACCAACGATCCTGAAGAACCTTTTGATGCACTCTATTTATATGTTGATGGCGAGTTAATTAACTTTATCTCTGGTGAAATTGCTTACCAAAGTGAATCTGTTGAATTTCCCGCCGGTGAGCATAATATTGCTTGGGTATATAAAAAAGATCAGCTTAGCTCAGAAGGTGATGATAATGCTCATATCCGTAATGTTGTTTTTACTCCAGTTGTAATTGCAACACCACCTGAGCCAGTAGCACCTGAGCCAGTAACGCCTGCACCTGCACCCCTCGAAGCAAGCTCAACTAGCAGTAGTGGTAGCATAGCTTGGTGGTCATTGATAATAATGGTTATTAGTCTTCGTATTAAGTGCAGAAAATAATAGCAACGCTCACCTCTTCAAATAAAGGCCGTTTAACGGCCTTTTTTATCCCCTAGTTTACAACTTAATTTTATCTACCTTAATCATACCAATGGAAACAATGGATTGATCATTCAGCGAGAGTTTATTCTATTCGTATTATACAAGTGATTTTAAAAAACTCTTTTTTATGCTATATTTCTCGCCAAATTTTTTCTCAAATACTTTTAATATGATGAATTTTCAAGGCAGTCATATTTTGTCCGTTTCGCAACTTGATCGCGAAGCAATAGCCAGAATATTAGATATTTCCGCCAATATGGCACCCTACGCGGCTCGCAAAAAGCGATGTACAGTTCTTGATGGAGCGATTTTAAGTAATTTGTTTTTCGAACCTAGCACTCGTACTAGAGTGAGTTTTGGTACGGCTTTTAATCTACTAGGTGGCTATGTAAGAGAAACCGTCGGACAAGAAAACTCATCACTTAGCAAAGGTGAGTCCTTATTTGATACGGCACAAGTAATCAGTGGTTACTCTGATGTTATCGCCATGCGTCACCCACAAATGCATTCAGTTGAAAAATTTGCTCAAGGCAGTACAGTGCCCGTTATTAATGGGGGCGATGGTGCTAATGAACACCCTACACAAGCACTATTAGATTTATTTACCATACAATCTGAAATGATGCATTTTAACAAGGGCTTAGACAACCTTGATATTGTTTTGATGGGTGATTTAAAGCATGGTCGCACAGTACATTCACTATCAAAACTGCTCAGCCTTTATAACAATGTCAAAATAACTATGGTAGCACCAACCGCACTGCAAATGCCTGATAGTATAGTTTCAACACTTGAAAATGCGGGCCATCAAGTTATTATCACCGACACGATGGCAGGAAACTTATCTTGCGATGTAATTTATCAAACCCGTATTCAACAAGAACGTTTTGCTAGTAAAGACGAAGCCGAGTTATATCGTGGGCATTTCAGTTTAAACAAAAGTGTTTATCAGCAATATTGTCGTGAAAACACCGTTATTATGCACCCTTTGCCGAGAGATTCTCGCCCAGAAGCAAATGAATTAGATATAGATTTAAATGATTTAGATAGCTTAGCCATTTTCAGACAAGCACAAAATGGTGTTTTAGTCAGAATGGCATTATTCGCCTTAACCTTAGGTGTTGAAGAGCAACTAACCCAGTATGAAAAAGAAGTAAACTGGTACACAAATAAGCGCTAGCACCTTATTTATAAGAACATAAACTATGAATTTTTCCTTATTTACTGAGTGAAAACTGATCTTTTTCTGGTCAAATAATTAACCAGTGAAAAAATAAAGAGTGAACTGATGAACCAAACAACAAATTTAGTGACGAATAAGTCAGAACAACTATTTTCTAAAGCAGTAAAAGTGATCCCTGGTGGCGTTAATTCTCCTGTACGCGCTTTTAATGGTGTTGGTGGTATCCCACCTTTTATTAAGCGCGCTCAAGGCGCTTATATTTATGATGCAGATGATAATGCTTACATTGATTATGTTGGCTCATGGGGACCCATGATTTTAGGTCATAACCACCCTGCAATTTTAGAAGCGGTAATTAACACTGCCCAGAATGGCTTGAGTTTTGGTGCCCCTACAGAGCTAGAAATAACCATGGCGGAAAAAGTACGTGAATTAGTACCATCAATGGAATCACTGCGTATGGTTAGCTCTGGTACAGAGGCTACCATGAGTGCTATTCGCCTAGCCCGTGGTTACACTAACCGTGATAAAATTTTAAAATTTGAAGGTTGCTATCATGGTCATGCTGACTCATTACTAGTCAAAGCTGGTTCTGGCGCATTAACATTGGGTATACCAAACTCTCCAGGTATTCCCGCTGATTTTGCCAAGCACACGTTAACTGTTAGTTATAATAACATTGAACAAGTAAAAGAAATCTTTGCTAAATACCCTGATCAAATCGCCTGTATTATCGTTGAACCAGTAGCAGGCAATATGAATTGTATTCCGCCTGTTGAAGGTTTCCTTGAAGGCTTACGTGCAGTATGTGATCAATACAGCTCCGTATTGATTTTCGATGAAGTAATGACAGGCTTTCGCGTAGCATTGGGCGGCGCTCAAGCACATTACAATATCAAACCAGATTTAACTACCTTGGGTAAAGTTATTGGTGGTGGTATGCCAGTAGGTGCTTTTGGTGGTAAACAAGAGATCATGGATTACATTGCGCCTATAGGCCCAGTATATCAAGCCGGCACACTTTCAGGTAACCCAATAGCTATGGCGGCAGGTCTGGCCTCGTTAACAGAATTAGCAAAAGGTGATAAACATAAACAACTAACTGCTGCGACTGAAAAATTAGCGATGGGCTTAAAAGCCGCAGCAGAACGACATGGTGTTAATTTAAGTATTAACTATGTGGGTGCTATGTTTGGTTTTTTCTTTACTGATGACGACCAACCAATAACAACTTTTGAACAAGTAATTGCTTGTGATAGTGAAAAATTTAATCGCTTCTTTCATTTAATGCTTGAGCACGGTGTTTACCTTGCACCATCAGCGTTTGAAACAGGGTTTTTATCTACCGCGCATAGCGATGATATTATAGAGAAAACCCTTGAAGCTGCGGCTAAGTGTTTCGCACAACTGTAAATAATAATTTCATTAAAAACTTAGCTATTTAGCTTTAAGCTGTATGGTTTAATTTAAAGGAAAATGCACGGAGTTGACGCAAGTCAATGAGTACTGTTGACACCTAAATTAAGCTATACAGCAACAAGATTAATGGCTAACAAATAAACTGATCGAATAGCTGCACCGTCACTACCTCTCCAGCGGTCACCTTTCCTTGATCAGACGCTAAAACAATAAAACAATTAGCGCTCGCTAAGCTAGATAAAATACCTGAGCCTTGAGAACCCGTTGATAACACAACATTTTCGCCTTGCTCATTTACACTCAACACCCCCCGCTGAAAGTCCATACGTCCGGGAGATTTTCTTAAATCACAGGTACATTTCACTTGTAATATTGTACGCTTTAACGGCTGTGCATTTTGCATTTTAGTTAACGCAACTAACGCTAATTGGTGAAACGTGACTAATGCTGAAACTGGGTTGCCCGGTAAACCAAAAAAGACGCTATTAGGCAACTTACCAAAAGCAAATGGTTTACCCGGTTTCATTGCTATTTTCCAAAAACCAATTTTACCCAAATCATCTAATACAGTCTTGGTATAATCAGCGTCACCAATAGAAACGCCACCAGATGAAATCACAGCATCGGCTTGGTTATCAGCACTCACAAAAGCCGCTTTTATTGCATCAAAATCATCTTTAATCACACCAAAATCAATAACATCAACATCTAGCTTTTCTAACATGCCTCGTAACACAAAACTGTTACTCTCATATATATCACCCGAATTTAACGCTTGCCCGGGTAATTTTAGCTCATCACCTGTGGCAATTAACGCTACTGTTAATTTACGATAAACACTCACTTCGCTAATACCAAGCGAAGCCAAGATACCAATATCTACTGCTGATATTTTATGACCTTTAGGGAGTACTTGCTGCCCTAATTGAATATCTTCACCCGCTTTTCGCACATGAGAGCCCAACTGCTTTTCTTGTAAGAAAGTAATGTCATCATCGTTTGCCTGAACATTTTCCTGCATTTCAACGCTATCACAACACACAGGCATTTTAGCGCCCGTCATAATACGGATGCACTCGCCTAATTTACATGTCCCTTGATATGGGGCACCTGCCATCGAGCGACCCACCAAGGTCAACGTTTTACTTTGTTTAAAACTTTTAAGTGCAAAAGCATAACCATCCATGGCTGAATTGTCATGATTAGGTACATTCAGTGGACTAGAGATATTTTGTGCTAATACAGCATTCATCGCTTGTTCTATTGCTATATTAACGGTTTCAGTAACAGGGGTTATTTGTGACAACATATTTTGCAGCGCCTGTTCAAAAGGCAATAAACCAGGGGCAGAACAACAATCAGACATACAGTACTCACTTAACTTTAACTTTTCAATGACGCTAGTATCGCTTACTTTGACAATAATGTAATAGCGATTTAACTTTTATGCTAAACACATCCGGTATTTATTGTTGCAGATCAAAATAATCACACTCAAAATCAATTACGATAGTTTCTATTAAATGATATATACTTAATTTTAGTCATACGACTATAAATAATTTACACCGAGCTGTAATTGCTAACGCCTATATTTTCAAAAATAAGGTCAAGTAATTATAAGCCGTAGCAGCTTTTTTTTGTAAATAGCTTGCTACCAGGGTTAACAAGGAAACACGTTAGCCTCCCACATTTGGAAAGGTGACATGTTAACAGACAACTTCGGTCGCAGATTTTATTATCTGCGCCTATCAATCACTGACGTATGTAACTTTAGTTGCAATTACTGCCTACCTGACGGTTATCAATGTGATACTCCGCGCGATTTTATGTCACTCGCTGAAATAAAGCGCTTAACTGCTGCTTTTGCCAGTTTAGGTACAGAAAAAATTCGCATCACGGGTGGTGAGCCCGCACTCCGTAAAGATTTACCCGATATTATTAATCTTTGCAAACAAACCCAAGGAATTAAAAAAGTTGCTATTACCAGTAACGGTTTTAAATTACCTGAACACTTACCTATGTGGTTAGATGCGGGCATTGATGCCATAAATATCAGCATTGATAGTTTAGATCCTCGTAAATTTCTTGCCATTACCGGCCATAATAAACTTGATACCATTTTAAAAGGTATTGACATGGCACTAGCCGATGGTCGGCCGAGCGTGAAAGTAAATACGGTATTAATGCGTGAATACAGTGGTAGAGATATTCAAAGCTATTTAGATTGGTTAAAAGACACACCGGTCACTTTACGTTTTATAGAATTAATGCAAACCGGTGATAACCAGAAATTTTTTGATGCACAACATGTACAAGGTTCACGTATTAAACAAAATTTAATTCTTGATGGTTGGTTGCCTGTTATTCAGGATCGCGCAGCAGGACCTGCTCAAGAATTTTACCACCCTGATTATCAAGGACGCATTGGTTTAATCATGCCCTATTCAAAAGATTTTTGTAAAAGTTGTAACCGTTTACGCGTCAGTTCCTCAGGGAAATTACATTTATGTTTATTTGGTGAAAATGGTTTATCTTTACGTGAGCAATTGCAATCAGATAATATTGAACCATTACAAGCGAAAATATTATCCTTATTGGGCGATAAAAAAGCCACTCACTTTTTACATGATAAGCTAACTGGCGGCACAAAACACTTGGCTATGTTAGGTGGTTAGTATGAATTCTTTTAACAATATTTTAAATAATGATTTTTCACCTAATGAATGCTTAGGTGTAGTGCTAGCAGGCGGATTATCTTCTCGCATGGGTCAAGATAAAGCTAAATTGCTACGTAATACGACTGACATGCTTAATTTTTCTAAACAGTTGCTCGTTAATTCAGGTATTAATAATCTCGTCGTCAGTGGTGATGAATATGATATTCCGGACAAGGTAAAAAAAAGTGGCCCCGTTGGCGGTATTTACAGCGTATTATCCCGTTTCCCTCAGGCTAAAGCATTATTGATACTGCCTGTTGATTTACCTTTTATGACACCAAAAATCTTAGCTGATTTACGCATTAAAGGTGAATTGAACCAGAAAGCCACCTACTTTAAAGATCATAATATTCCACTGTATTTACCTAACAATACTTATATTGAACTATTTTTATCAAAAACATTTTACAACAACTCGTTAGTAAGTAACGAGTTATCAGGCAGTGGCAAAGTTTTAGGAAAAATATCGAAAAAGAATGGCCCATCAATAAAAGCGTTGCTCCAACATATCCCACATCAAGAAATTCAGTGTGGTGATAGCAAAGCCTTATTTAATACCAATACACCTGAGCAATGGCAACAAGCAAAAAACAGTTTGGTTTTTAAACGATAACTTACTCTATTTATACATTAACTTATAAAATAACTTATACATTAGTAAAGGACCCCTTATGTCAGCACACGGCGGCAAAACGTTTATCCCGTTAAACATTGCGGTATTAACCGTATCGGATACACGCAACGAGTCAAACGATACCTCTGGTCAAGCGTTAGTTGAGCGCCTAACCGCAGCAGGCCATAATCTAGCAGATCAAGCCATTGTTATTGATGATGTTTATCAACTACGCGCGCAAGTGTCACAATGGATAGCAGATGAGAGTATCAACGCAATTATCTCAACAGGTGGCACTGGTTTTACCGAACGAGATAATACACCGGAAGCATTATTGCCATTATTTGATAAAAATGTTGAAGGCTTTGGAGAAGTATTTCGTCACGTGTCATTAGCAGAAATTGGCACATCAACCATTCAATCACGCGCCTTTGGTGGTGTAGCTAATAAAACTGTCGTTCTCTGCGTACCTGGATCAACCAATGCTTGTAAAACTGCTTGGGATAAAGTGATTAAAGAGCAGCTTGATGCGAGTCATAGACCTTGTAATTTCGTGCCTCATTTAAATATTTCTGCAGAGCAATGTGAGACGCGTGACTAATGAGTAATTCAACGACAACTACGCCAGAGTTGAGCCATATTAATCAGCAGGGTGAAGCTAATATGGTGGATGTCACCGAAAAAGCAATGACATCACGCACAGCAACCGCACAAGGGTTCATCAAAATGAATCGTGCAACGTTTGAATTGATTACTACTGGTAAACACACAAAAGGTGATGTTTTTGCCGTTGCACGTATTGCCGGTATTCAAGCAGCAAAAAAATGCAGCGATTTGATCCCTTTATGTCATCCTTTAATGCTGAGTAAAGTACAGGTTGATTTTACGTTAGACACTGAAAAATCATTAGTTAAAGTAATAAGCTTATGTCGATTAACAGGTCAAACAGGTGTAGAAATGGAAGCATTAACCGCTGTTTCTGTCGCTTGTTTAACCTTGTTTGATATGTGTAAAGCGGCCGATCCAGCCATGGAAATTTCAGGTATAAAAGTACTAACGAAAGAAGGCGGTAAATCAGGCCACTGGCAAGCAAACTAATTTCAGTTTTCGAATGTATAGTTTAAAATGCCTAATTTTGAATAATAAGACTTTATTTCAAGTGATATTGTAGGAAAAAACATGATCAACGTTGTATTTTTTGCCGCGCTACGCGAGCAATTAGATTGTAGTGAACTAACCGTAAGTAGTGAAAATATAACTACCGTCGCTGATTTAAAACGGCAATTAGCCAGTAAAAGTGAACAGTGGCAAACCCTCTTTGGTAATACATCATTATTGAGTGCAATCAATCACGAGATGGTTGATGACGAACAAGTCATTAAATCAGGTGATGAAGTGGCATTTTTCCCACCTGTTACTGGTGGCTAACATACCGTTTCTCTTGGGCGAGAGGCACGTAAACCCTCCATTCATCCTGAATATGAGGAACGTAAACCCTCCATTCATCCTGAGCGCGAGGAACGAGCAGTCGAAGGGCGACAAGCTCAGGACAAACGGCAAGTGAAAAATAGGTATCCTGAGCGTGAAGCACGAAAACCCTCCGTTCATCCTGAGCGTGAGGAACGAACAGTCGAAGGGCGACAGGCTTCCTTCGACAAGCTCAGGACAAACGGGAAAGATGAAAATGGTACAAAGATAAAAATTATGAATCAAGAAATATCCATACAAACAAGCGATTTTAGTTTGTCTGACGAAGTTGCTTTGCTTGAGCAAGATAATGCCAGTGATGGCGCTATAGTAACGTTTACTGGTCGTGTACGAAATCATAACAATGGCATGGATGTCAGTGGCTTAACATTAGAGTATTATCCGGGCATGACCGAAAAGTTATTAGCGAAAATAATTAACACAGCCAAAACACGGTGGAATATTGGGCGGGTAAAAGTAATCCACCGTATTGGCGAACTTAGTATTGGCGAGCAAATTGTGTTTGTTGGGGTAACTAGTAAACATAGACACGATGCTTTCGCCGCCAATGAATTTATTATGGATTTTTTAAAAGTACAGGCTCCATTTTGGAAAAAAGAACGTACTGAGCAAGGCGAATCTTGGCTCGATGCAAAAGCAACAGACGATACTAAAGCGCAAAAATGGTAAGTTAAACAATGAATTTATCTAGGCTATATCCACTAATACTCATTAACGTTCTACTCTTTATAAATGTAAGTTGTATGAGCGTTAGCCTTGCTTCAAATCATAATATTGATAGTCCTCTACGTATTGCCGTAGCTTCCAACTTTACGCCTATATTAAAAGAGTTACTTGTTGAATTTAAAAAACAAACTAATATCAACACACAAATCATTAGTGGTGCTAGCGGAGTATTATTTTTACAAATAAAACACGGCGCGCCTTTCGATATATTTATCTCCGCTGACAGCGTAAGACCTAAACTACTCGAACAACAAAATTTAATACTGCTCAATAGCCGAAAAACTTATGCTATTGGTCAATTGGCACTGTTATCAATGAATAACAAAGCGCAATTAAGTGATTTAGCAAGCACACAAAAATACTTTGCTATTGCCAACCCTAACCTAGCCCCTTATGGAAAAGCCGCCAAACAAACATTGCAACACTTGGACTTATGGCAACAGTATAAAAATAGATTAATTACCGGTATTAACATTAATCAAACCTTCACTCAGGTACTTAGCCAAGCAGTCAATAGTGGTTTAGTGGCTAATAGCCAGTTGGTAATTAATAAACTAGCTGGCGTTATTATTCCCAGTAGTTATCATCAACCTATAGAGCAACAATTGGTTATTATTAAAAGTCGGAATAATATGACTAATGCAAAACGTTTAAGTCAGTTTTTGTTATCCCCAAAAATTCAGCAAAAAATAGAAAGTTTTGGCTACGCTAACAACACCTTCACTCAACAGCCAATTCAACAATTAACTCAACAAGAGCAAAGCAATGGCAAGCCCTGATCTTCTAGCCCTAGCCGTTACCTTGAAAATGGCGGCACTCACTACCGTGATATTATTATTGATTGGTACGCCACTGGCTTGGTTTCTCGCTAAAATGACCAGTCGCTTTAAAGTCATTATTGAAGCCATTGTTGCCCTACCCTTAGTGTTACCACCAACAGTATTAGGTTTTTATTTGTTAATTGCTTTTTCTCCACAGCATTTACCTGGGAAAATTTGGCAACAAGCAACAGGGCAACAGCTAGCCTTTAGTTTTTCTGCTATTGTTATTGGCTCAGTATTATATTCACTACCTTTTGTGGTACAGCCATTACAAAAAGCGTTTGAGCAATTAGGTGACTCGTTATTAGAGGCGGGTTCTATGCTAGGTGCGGGGCCTATAGATAGGTTTTTCACTATAGTGCTCCCTTTAACGAAAACCAGTTTTATCACCGCCGCCAGTTTAGGTTTTGCTCATACTGTAGGTGAATTTGGTGTGATATTAATGATAGGGGGTAATATTCCCGGTGAAACCCGCGTATTATCGATAGCCTTGTTTGATCATGTAGAAGCCTTTGATTATGCTAAAGCCCATGTACTTGCCATTAGTTTACTTGTCGGTTCAATGATTTTATTAGGCTGTGTTTATTTGTTAAACCTTCCGCGCCGTATAACAAGAAAAACAAGCTAACTTATGACTATACTCAGCCTAAATATCAACCTCCGTTATAAAACGTTTGATCTTAAGATTAATCAGGCGCTTGATTTAACAGGCATCACCGGCGTTTTTGGTCGTTCTGGATCGGGAAAGTCCACGCTGCTAAGAGCTATTGCAGGTTTAGAAAAAAAAATTACTGGTTCAATAGTTTTTCATGAAAAAATATTAATCGACACAACGCAAAATTTATGTGTAAAACCAGAAAAACGCAACATCAGTTTAGTGTTTCAAGACAGCCGTTTATTTGGGCATTTAACCGTACGCGATAATCTAAAGTACGCGGCCAAGCGCTGTGTTAATAGTCAACTAAATTTCGCTGATATATTAACATTAACCGAATTAGACGATTTAGCTGATGCCAGTGTAAATGATCTTTCTAGTGGTCAAAAACAACGCGTTGCCTTAGCACGAGCCTTATTAACTGAACCAAAATTATTATTACTTGATGAACCATTAAGCGCCCTTGATCAGGTAAGTAAAACTAAGCTATTGAATTTAATTGTTAAGATACAGCAGCAACTTAAATTACCTATTCTATACGTTAGTCACTCTGTAGATGAGCTACAACAAGTGTGTGACAGCATGCTGATATTGTCACAGGGAAAAGTGATAAATTATGGCAATATTCATCACACCATCCATCAATTAAACTTCATTTCAAACAGCTTACCAAGTGAACACTTAATTCATCAACAAACTAGTTTATCTTTACCAATAACAAACACAGACAATGGCCAAGGGTTAATGGTATTAGCACTCGTTGAACAGGAAATTTTATTACCTCGTTTACCGGGTGAATTTACCCATAACCAGCAACTGCGTTGCTTTATTCTTGCTAGCGATATAAGTATTTGCTTATCTGAACCTCAAAATAGCACTATTGTTAATCATTTATCAGGTACTATTAACGCAATAGAGTCGAGTTCTATCGATGAATCTACCCATTCAGTTTTAGTTACGGTGGTTTGCTCAGGACAAGAATTTTTTGTTCATATCAGTACTTATTCACAACTAAAGTTGGCGTTATGTATAAATAAGCCCGTGTATTTACAGTTTAAGGCCGGTGCCGTGCGCACTTATTTGTACTAAGTTTTAGATGATATATTGTAGGTGATAGACCGTAGGTTATAGGTATAGGGCTTCAAAAAAAATATAAAAAGGATCAAACGTGCTAACAACACAAGAACAACTAAAATATTCCAGACAAATTATGCTCCCAAAAATTGGTGAACAGGGACAGGTTTCTCTACGTAATGCTAAAGTGCTTATTGTTGGTGTTGGCGGGTTGGGTAATCCCGCTAGTTTATATTTAGCTGCTGCAGGCATTGGCACTTTATATTTAGCTGACGGTGACACGATAGAATTAAGTAACTTACCGAGACAAATACAATTTAGCGAACAAGATATTAATCGAAACAAAGCGAATACCGCAACAGAAAAGCTCAATCAACAATTTCCAGATTCTCATATTGAAGCCATTGATGACATGCTAGATCAAGAGCTATGTGATTACTACTTACCCCAAGTAGATGTCGTACTTGATTGCTCAGATAACATTGCCACCCGTTATTTAATCAACCAAGCTTGTGTCACTCATAAAGTGCCTTTAGTTGTTGGCGCAGCAACGGGCTTTGATGGTCAGCAAATGGTCATAGACCCAAGAGATGACACCAGTGCTTGTTATCATTGCTTATTTCCAAGCTCAAAGACGGCACCTGCCAATAATTGCCAAACTGTTGGTATTTTAGGTCCCGTACTCGCGATAGTAGCGGGTATGCAAACATTACAAGCAATAAAGTTACTCACCGGCAATAAAGCTCAAATTAATAAGTTGAATTTGTTTGATGGTTTATCGAACCAATGGCAACATTTTACCATGAAGAAACAGAAGAATTGTACTGTGTGTGGTGAAAAATAATCACTCTGGAGCAAAACGCATTCAGGTTGGCTAATATGATCTTAACAATGGTTTCAACATAGCTTCTAAACCATTTAATTTAACTTCATACATCAGCGCTAATTGCTGCCCTAATTTACCTTCCGGAAAACCTTTACTATGAAACCACACTAAGTAAGGCTCAGGTAATTGTAATAATTTTCGACCTGCATACTTACCAAATGGCATGGTTTGGTTAATAGCTTCAATTAACGCTTGTTGATTTTCTATCACAAAACTCTCTCTTTATTCTCATGTTTATATTCAAGCGACTCAAAGTGCTTGTTCAGGACAGTTTAACCTTATTTGAGTACAGAAAAATTTATTATGATTAATTTACCCTAAACCTGACATTATAATGTCGTATCCAAAATAACACTTCTCGTTGGGGTGAATTACAAATACTTGGTTATAACCCAACACAAAACCCTTGTGGCATTATCTTGAGGTGAGGCAGGTATAGGTATTAATTTTTACTAGATTCTGGTGAAAAGATCATCCCTGATTTTGAGGTCTTTTTTGTAGTTTTCTTTGTAATGTTCTTCTGTGCATAGATAACTGTCTAGCGGTAGCGGATATATTGCCATCATTGGCTTTCAATACTTGTTGAATATGCTCCCACTGTACTTGTTCTGCTGATAGTGTTTTACCATCTAGTTCTGTATTTGTGAGAATTTCACCCGCTTTAATTTCATTAAGAGCGGCTAACAAGGTTTGTGTATCAAGCGGCTTAGTTAAATAATCATCTGCTCCTAATTTAATCGCCTCTACAGCGGTAGCAATACTGGCAAAGCCAGTTAGTAAAATGATACGACTTTTGGGGCGTAATTGACGGATAGGGGTAATGATATTCAACGTTGTTTCTTGTGATAACTTCATATCCAATAATACATAATCAGGTTTGTGTCGGTGACAAGCTAACAATGCTTCTGAGTTGGTTTCAACATGAACACAATCAAAATCATGTTTGGTTAAACGCCTCTTTAATGTATTAGCAAAAATAATGTCATCTTCAACTATCAATAGTTTTTTCAATTTTTTACCTGCTTACTGGGAGACTTAACGTGACTAAAGCGCCGCCTAAATGATGATTAGTTAAGGCTAATTCCCCGCCTAAACGATCGAGACTAGCATGACTTAAAAACACTGCCATACCTAAACCTTGTTCGCTATTTACAGGCATTACGCCCAACTGTTTAAGCTTTTCTAAAGTAAAACCTACGCCATAGTCTCGAATAATAAATTGCCAGTTTTGGGCATCAACTTGGCTAACTAAGGTGATTTTTTTGCTATTATTTGCCTTGGTTGCTCGAACAGCGTTATTAATTAAATTCAAAATGGCCGGCAATAATGCAGCATCTGCCATTATTTTAGTATTTGCTGGTTGGTGCTCTACTAATTCAACACTTATTTCAGGGTGATTAACGCGTAAATTATCCAATAACTTTTCCAATAACTTGCCAACATTAGTCGCAACGATAGTTTGCTCTTTAATATCAAATACCATAGCACGAAAAGCATTCAAGCTATCGCTGCATCGTGTTAACTGGCTTTGCATATCATTGATAATATCATTATTAGGAAAGTCTTCACTGAGTTCATCCGCAAGTAATTGCACGGTTGCAATAGGTGTGGCAAGTTGGTGAGTTATTTGTGCAGAAGCTACTCCCAAGGAAGTAACCTGATCCTGTTTTAATAAATTTTCCCGGTAAGCAGCAATGGCTAATTCTCTTTGATTAATGCTACGCGCCATTTTTCCTACGACAATAGCTACCACTAAAGCAGAAAATAAAAAGTTTATGCCCATGCCAATAAAATGCCCTTGCATATTACCGTGCATAACACTCATGGGTAAATACCACAATAAAACGCTATACGATAGTATCGCTAAAAAGGCGACTAGTGCTAATAAAGTAGATGTTAAGGTAACCGCAGCGATCGCAATAGGAATTAATAACAAAGACACGAAGGCGTTGGTTGCTCCGCCACTAAAAAATAATAACAACGACAAAAATAGGATGTCAGAACAAATTTGCATCAATAACGCCCACTGACTTATTTGCGTCTTGTTACGATAAAAAATAAAACTGAGAAAAGTGAAGCCAAGCTCTAATACAATGACACTAAATAATGGCATCCAAGGTAATTCATAGGCTAATCCTAAATTAACATAAAAGATCAACAGTAATTGAATAGTAATAGCAGCACTACGCAGGGCAAGTACCCGTTGAATTTGGTTATTCACTTTAGGGTTTGTCAGTGTTTTATTTATTTGAAAAAATGGTGACATAAATTTTTTATTCAATAGGTATAAATTGTCTAAGTACAATATTATACTATCGTTAATCTTAACGAATGTAATGAGATAAATCATAAAAATGACAACTATTATCCACAAAAATGATCTTCAACAAGCCACCTTAGCCGGTGGTTGTTTCTGGTGTATAGAAGGCGCATTTTCCCAAGTCAAAGGAATACACTCAGCCATTTCAGGATATATGGGGGGTCATAGTGAAAATCCTACTTATGAAGACATTTGCACTGGCAACAGTGGTCATGCTGAAGTAGTACAGTTAAGTTTTAATGATAAGGAAATCACGTACCAAGAGATTATTGAGATATTCTTTACCTTACATAATCCAACCCAACTAAATAGGCAAGGTCACGATATTGGCACTCAATATCGTTCTGCTATTTTTTATAATGATCAGTCTCAACAGCATATTGCTGAAAAAATAATTAGTGAAATGAGTCTCGCTAAAATTTTTGAGCAAGCGATAGTCACACAAGTATGTCCTGCTGAACTTTTTTATTCTGGTGAAGAGTATCATCAAGATTATTTTAGTAATAACCCACAAAATCAATATTGTCAGGCAGTTATATCACCTAAAATCACTAAGTTTAGACAAACCTTTATTAATAAATTGAAGTAACTTATTGTTCATTAGTCTAACTGATTTAAGCAGTACCCTATTCCCTTTATAGGTCACTGCTTAAATAAACTCTAGCACTACAAACCAACAAAATACTGACCAAAATAACAGTTCTCTTAAGTTATTTACCGATCAACAGTTGACAATCCAGTCAATTTCCAAGATCATATAGACATCTAAACGTCTACAACTTAAATTTAACAAGAAGAACTATTTTGAATAAGCAATCAGAGCTTCGCGCTAGATATAACGATATTAATCGCGGTGTCTACTTTATTGGCACAACACCACCAAAAAATGACACCCCATTAGAGGCAATTGAAACAATTGCTGAGAAATTATTGGAGCGTGTTAGCGATATAGATTTTGATGGCCTGATCGTTTATGACATTCAAGATGAAGATTCTCGTACGAGTAAACCAAGACCATTCCCGTTCAAGCTGACTCACGACACTCGCCTATATTCATCGTTGCTTAATAAAAAATCAAATCGCCCGGTGATTACTTATAAAAGCGTTGTTCAATCTAACGCTGATGTCTTTAATCAATGGGCCAATGAAGCTTGGCAAGAATATGGTATTAGAGACATTGTACTTGTTGGTAGCCCTTCAAAAAAGAATGAGATATCACTCCCTTTAGCTGATGCTTATAAAACCCTTGTCGATAATGAACATGATTTTTTCATTGGCGGTGTCACCATTGCTGAACGTCATGCAAGTAAAAAAAATGAGCATGAACGTTTAATAGAAAAAAACAAGCAAGGGTGTAACTTCTTTATTTCTCAGGCAATATATAACCCTCAAGCAACAATAGACATGCTAACGCGTTATGCTATTGAGTGTAAAAAGCAAGGGTTGAAACCTCAACGATTAATCTTAACTTTTTCACCTTGTGGCAGTAAGAAAACCTTAGAGTTTATTGAATGGTTAGGCGTAAATGTTCCTGAGGCGACAAGTTTACGTATTCTTCATTCTGAGAGTCCACTTTATGAGTCAATTCGTATTTGCACTAACAGTTTACAACAAATTTTAGATGCGGTTATTCCTTACGATTTACCGTTAGGTTTGAATATTGAGAGCTTAACTAATCGTAAAGAAGAAATTGACGGTTCTATTTTGCTTTATAAACTATTACGTTCAACCATGGATAATTATTTAGCCAAGAAAGAGCTGAATCAGTTAACTAAAAAATAAACTGACTCAGTACTTATAAAGCCTATTGATTTATTTAAATCGCATTGATAAATCAATAGCTTGTACATGTTTAGTTAATGCACCTGAAGAAATAAAGTCGACCCCTGCTTTCGCGTATTCCCGCAAAATTTCTATGGTCATATTACCTGACACTTCTAATTTTGCTTTATTACGTGTTGCTATCACCGCTTGTTCAATCATCGTTGGGGTAAAATTATCTAACATAATGATATCGGCCCCGGCATCAAGCGCTTGTTGCAACTCATCCATTGATTCAACTTCAACTTCTACCGTTTTATCACTATGATTTTTCTTTGCCGTAGCAACCGCTTGGGCTATACCACCACACGCGGCAATATGATTTTCTTTAATTAAAAACGCATCAAACAAGCCAATCCGATGATTAACGCCACCACCACAAAGAACCGCATACTTTTGCGCACTACGCAAGCCAGGTAATGTTTTACGCGTATCTAATAACTTGGTGTTACTGCCCTGCAACTCTTGCACATATTTACTGGTTAAAGTGGCTGTACCTGATAGCGTTTGTAAAAAGTTAAGCGCTACACGTTCACCCGTTAGTAACGTTCTCGCATTACCTTCTAGTTCAAACAAGGTAGTATTCGCTTTCACCATTTGGCCATCGTTAACGAACCACGTAATTTTGGTAGGTGATGTTTTTACTGTTTTTTTAGCAGTACCCTTCAGTGATGCATCTAGTTGCTTAAACACTTCATTCACCCAAGCAACACCGCAGACGATACAATCTTCACGCGTAATAACAGTAGCAACCGCTTGTTCATTCTCAGGAATTAACATCGCCGTAATATCTTGTTCTGCACAGGCAATTTCACTATCAAATGCGCCTAAATCTTCTTTAAGCGCCCAGGTGGTTGTGGTAGTGATATCTTCTTCTAACTTAGCTAATTGAGTAATGAGCATTTTTCTTATTCCTGTTAAAGAGGTTCTCGCAAAATTAATTGTTTGCCTGTTTGTTGAAAATCTAACTGCTTTAAAGCACTCATGCCTAGCAATATTTCATCATTTTTCATCGCAGGATTTATATGTGCGGCAACATTATATAGGAAAATATTGCCAATGCTAAGCTGATCTATTTTAGTTTTATAAACAACAACTTTACCATTTGCTGTTTGCACGGGGTAACTACCATAACTTTCAAGCTGTAATGTATCAGCAATAGGCGCAGGAATAGAGACTTGGGTAGCGCCAGTATCCAGTAAAAAAGTCACAGAGACTTCGTTAATGCTCCCTTGAGTAACATAATGCCCTTGCCTATTTTGCTTTAATATCACCTCCGCTTGACCTGAACTATTCAAGCTAACTTGTGGTTGGCTATTCGGATTATATTGCTTTTCAAGTTCATCTTCAAAAAAGAACATTAATAACGCAATAGCCATAATCCATGCAAGCCAAACAAAAAGTTTACCAATTTTGTTTGTCGGGTCATCTTCAGTCATAATAAGGTACAGTTTTATTAAAAAGTTATTGTATGTCGTTAATCGACAAGAACAAAGCTTCAAAGAGTAATAATTTGCGACCAAATTATCAGCAAGAACCAAAGAAAAGGTTAACCATTAGCAATGGTTGGCTCCAAAAAACAGAACATCAATACTCTGCTTTTTTTAGCCTGAGAGAACCACAAGAGAACATTAACTTACTTGTAATTCATAATATCTCTTTACCGGCTGGAAGCTTTGGCGGTAATCATATAACTAATCTATTTTTAGGTCAGTTAATGGCTGATGACCATCCTAGCTTTGGTGATATTGCCCAAATAAAAGTCTCTGCCCATTGCTTAATAAGGCGTGATGGCAGTATTATTCAATACGTATCTTTTAATAACAAAGCTTGGCATGCCGGTATTTCTTGTTTTAATGGTAGAGATAAATGTAATGATTATTCTATTGGAATAGAACTTGAAGGTACCGATGACATTCCTTATGAAGAAGTGCAATACCAGCAATTATCCAGATTAACGGCTAGTTTGCAAAAACATTATCCACTAATAACCCATGAGAACATTGTGGGTCATTGTGATATAGCACCGATAAGAAAAACAGATCCAGGAAAGATATTTAACTGGCCTCATTACCGTCAACTGTTACAACAACACAATAATATAATAATAACGAACGAATAATAAGGTTATACATGAGTCTACTTAGTTTATTAATTGCATTAGCTGCAGAAAAATCACTCTCCTCTTCCTTTTGGCGTTTTGATTATTATTATCAAAAATATACTTGCTTTTTTCAGTGCAATAATAGCCCCCTGTCAAAAGTCAAAGATAGCACGTTTGGCTATACCCTATTTTTACTCTTACCTGTTGCTGTTATTTACGCGATTTTATTCTTGGTTGATGATAACTTACTACACTTAATATTATCTACTTTGATACTCATTGTTTGTTTTGGTTGCGTCACTACACGTAACAGCTACAAGCAGTATTTACATGCGGCTTTTCGTGATGAAAAAACCACATCAGAATTGTATCATCAACAACTTTTACAAGATAAAAATTTACCACCTATGGGATTTGGACAAGCACTTATTTGGCTAAATTACCGTTATTATATCGCCATTATGTTATTTTTCATTATGTTTGGTGCTGCTGGTGTCGTTTTCTATCGTTTACTCACCACCGTTATCGAACAACAAAATGGCTGTCCTTTATATCAGAGTGAATCGACTCCAGGTAATGGCAATCCCGATGAAAATGAACAGCAATGTAAGAAGGAAGAAAACACGATAAACGAAGACGACAAATATAGTATTCCGAGTGTTTTATCTGGCTGTAAAAACTATCATGACATTTTATTCTACTTAGATTGGTTACCAGTACGCATTACTTCGTTTGGCTATATGTTTGTCGGTCATTTTTCTAGAGCGCTTCCTATCTGGATCGAAAGCTTCTTTGATGGTAAAAAACCAACACACGAAATTTTAATTGATGTAGCACAAAAATCGGAAGACAATATGGTAGACGAACGTGACTGCACAGCAGAGCCTTGTTTATTAGTACGCTTATCTAAACGAAACGTCTTATTGCTACTTGCCTCAATTGCTACGTTAACTCTGTTTGGTGTTATTCGCTAAGTTATTAGATAGCGTATGGGATACAAAGGTTTGATTGTAGAGATGAATTTCAAGATTAATTATAACGCTGCCCGTCATCGGTATAGATGAGTTTTCATCTATACATAATAATAAATTTTAGTTTCCTAAAATATACCCACATCTAATGATTTAGCCAAATTATTTTATATAGACGGCAATGGCTGCCTTATTTCAGTACCCCAAGCAGTCCAAACGCCATAGGTGATACAGTAGTAAGCCTTAGTGCTACCAATTCTGTACTGACACCAAAATAGTAGGTGTTGATTTATCTGAAAAATAACATTAAACGCATTGAAATATGGATGTACTTGATAATTTCTTTGCTCATCACGAAATACAAACCACGTCTAAAAACCCAAAAAATTGGTAAGACCATTAAGTTGGTAAGCGTTAGTTTTGGTTTTTAACTCTGTTTTGTCTATAAAACAACCTTGATTTAATGCGGATCTTCAACTATATTACATTTCAAGTGTTGCCTTTATCTCTTTTTATTGCCTAAAAACACAAAGGTAATACCAATTTACCAAGGGTAATATAGTTGATACCTGAGAGTGACCAATCTAAAATAAATTATTAAAGGTTTGTACGTTAATGACACAGTTATTACAACAAAAATTAAAACCACAAAAACTGTCTGACATTATTTTAGCTCAACTAGAAGAGTTGATTATTGAAGGTAGTTTACAACCAGGCGAAAAATTATTACCTGAACGTGATCTAGCGAAAAAATTTGACGTTTCAAGGCCGTCTTTACGTGAAGCCATTCAAAAATTAGAAATTAAAGGATTGGTAACGCGTAAACAAGGAGGTGGTACGTTTGTTAGCAAAAATATAATGAAATCGTTTTCCGATCCTATGTTTGATTTAATGGCCAATAGTAGTGAATCACAATTTGATTTATTAGAATTTCGCCATGGAATTGAAGGCATGGCGTCCTATTATGCAGCCTTGCGAGGTACCACAACTGACTTTGAACAAATACAAGACAAGCATAACAATATCGGTAATAGCCAATTAGAAGATAATTTCAAATTAGAAGCAGAAGCCGTTTATGAGTTTTATATCGCCATATGTGCCGCCTCACATAATGTGGTGATATTACAAACCGCACGTAGCATGGCTGAATTGATAATAGATAACATAGAGCAAAATTTAACAGTTTTAGCTAAACGCCCTGAAATTTTTAGCAAAGTAACCGATTATAGAAAAGATTTGCTAGACGCTATTATTAGCGGACAGCCAAAGAAAGCCTGGGGTGCTAGCCACCGCCATTTAGCTTTTATAGAAGAGATTCTTTTAAAACTAACACAAGAAAATAGTCGCATAAAAAGAACCCTGCGCAGAATGTAAAAATACGTAAATATTCACAAACAAACAAACAAACAAACAAACAAACAACAATATTGGAGACAAAGCACTATGTCAGATCTACCAAACATTGATATTGATTCATTAGAAACCCAAGAATGGTTAGAATCAATGGAGTCGGTATTAGAAAATGAAGGTCCAGAACGCGCACATTTTTTATTAGAAAAATTGATCGACCGCGCACGTCGTGGTGGTACTCATTTACCTTTCGAAGCAACTACTGCCTATGTAAATACTATTCCTCCTGGGCAAGAGCCTAATATGCCAGGAGATTTAACCATTGAATATCGCATTCGTGCCGCTATTCGTTGGAATGCATTAGCCTTAGTATTAAGAGCGTCTAAGAAAGATTTAGAGCTAGGTGGCCATGTGGGTAGTTTTGCCTCGTCAGCATTGCTTTATGATGTCGGTTTTAATCACTTTTTTAAAGCGGCTTCAGAACAAGACGGTGGCGATTTTATTTTCGCTCAAGGTCATATTTCTCCTGGTATTTATGCCCGTGCATTTATGGAGGGTCGTTTAACCGAAAAGCAAATGAATAACTTCCGTCAAGAATGTGATGGTGAAGGCTTGTCATCTTACCCTCACCCTCATTTAATGGGCGATTTCTGGCAGTTCCCAACGGTTTCTATGGGCTTAGGTCCATTGCAAGCTATTTATACCGCCCGTTTCCTTAAATATTTAACAGACCGCGGTATTAAAGATTGTTCAGGACAACGTGTTTATTGTTTCTTGGGTGATGGTGAAACTGATGAGCCAGAATCATTAGGTGCTATTGGTTTAGCTTCGCGTGAAGATTTAGATAACTTAACGTTTATTGTTAATTGTAATTTACAACGTTTAGACGGACCTGTTCGTGGTAACGGCAAAATAATTCAAGAACTAGAAGGCACATTCCGTGGCGCAGGCTGGGAAGTTGTTAAAGTTATCTGGGGAAGTTACTGGGATGCGCTTATTGCCCGTGATACTTCAGGCAAATTATTACAGTTAATGGAAGAAACCGTTGATGGTGAATACCAGAACTGTAAAGCTAAAGGCGGTAAATATACCCGCGAAAACTTCTTCAATAAATACCCTGAAACGGCTGCACTTGTTGCCAACATGTCAGATGAAGATATCTATCGCTTAAACCGTGGGGGTCATGATCCCGTTAAAGTTTATGCTGCCTATAAAAAAGCAATGGAAACCAAAGGTCGCCCAACCGTTATTTTAGCTAAAACCGTTAAAGGTTTTGGGTTAGGATCTGCTGGTGAAGGGTTAAATATTGCACATAACGTTAAAAAACTCGATATTGATTCACTGAAGCATTTCCGTGATCGTTTTAATATTCCTGTAGCTGATGCTGACATTGAAAATTTACCCTTTTATAAGTTCTCAGAAGACAGCGTTGAATATAAGTATATGAAAGCACGCCGTGAAGCGTTAGGTGGTTCAATGCCAGCGCGTCGTGAACAAGCTGAAGAATCATTAGAAATTCCATCATTGAAAATTTTCGATGCTATTTTAAAAGGTTCAGGTGAGCGTCAAGTTTCATCAACCATGACGTTTGTGCGTGTATTAAATAGCTTACTTAAAGATAAAAAAATTGGTAAACGTATTGTGCCTATTATTCCAGATGAAGCACGTACTTTTGGTATGGAAGGTTTATTCCGTCAAGTAGGTATTTATGCCAATGAAGGACAAAAATACGTCCCACAAGATGCTGACCAAGTCGCCTATTATCGTGAAGATAAAAAAGGCCAAGTATTACAAGAAGGTATTAACGAGTTAGGCGCAATGGCGTCATGGGTTGCTGCTGGTACCTCATACTCAACTTGTAATGCTATCACTATCCCATTCTACGTTTACTACTCTATGTTTGGTTTCCAACGTGTTGGCGATTTAGCCTGGGCTGCGGGCGATAGCCAAGCAAAAGGTTTCTTATTAGGTGCAACTGCGGGTAGAACGACACTTAACGGTGAAGGTTTACAACATCAAGATGGTCATTCTCATGTTCAAGCGGGGTTAATTCCTAACTGTGTTACCTATGATCCAACGTACGGTTATGAAGTAGCCGTTGTTATTCGTGAAGGTTTACGCCGCATGTATGAAGAAAATGAAAATATTTTCTTCTACTTAACATTAATGAATGAGAACTATCAACATCCTGCAATGCCGGAAGATAAAGATGTTGAAGAACAAATTATTAAGGGTATTTATAAGTTAGAAAGTGTTGCAGCTAAAAAGGCCAAAGCCAATGTTCAATTAATGGGCTCTGGTACCATTTTATTGCAAGTTCGCGAAGCAGCTCAAATATTAGCAAAAGATTATGGTGTTTCAAGTGATGTTTACTCTGTAACCTCTTTCAATGAACTAGCACGTGAAGGTCAAGACGTTACGCGTTGGAACATGCTTAACCCTGAAAGCAAGCAGAAAACAGCTTATATTGGTAACGTAATTACCCCAGCAAATGGCCCAGCCATTGCCGCTACCGATTACATTAAAAACTATGCCGAACAAGTACGTGCTTTTATTGATACGGAATATCGCGTGCTAGGTACCGACGGATTTGGTCGCAGTGATAGCCGTGCTAATTTACGTCAACATTTCGAAGTGGACCAAAACTATATTGTTGTTGCGGCTTTATTTGAGTTAGCTAATCGCGGTGATATTAAACGTTCTGTTGTGACAGAAGCAATTAAACGTTTCAATATTGACACAAAAAAAATCAACCCACTTTACGCTTAATAGAGGCTAGATATTACTATGTCAGACATACAAACAATTCTAGTGCCAGATGTTGGTGGCGACGAAGTAGAAATTATTGAAATCTGTGTTGCTATCGGCGACGCTGTCGAAGCTGAAGATGCCATTATCACCGTAGAAACAGATAAAGCCTCAATGGATATTCCAGCACCCGGTGCTGGTACTATCTCGGCGTTATTAGTTGCTATTGGTGATAAGCTTAAAGAAGGTGACGCGATTGCTAAAATGAGCGGTGGCGCAAGTGTTGAAGCTGCACCAATTGCTGAAGCGGTAGCTGCACCAGTAGTAGCACCTCAAGAAGTAACGGCTGCTCCTGCAGTTCCACAAGTAGCTCCAACGATTGCCGCCAGTGCTATCATCGATGTTGAAGTACCCGATATTGGCGAAGATGGTGAAGTTGATGTTATTGAAGTACTCGTAGCTGTAGGTGATGTGATTGCAGAAGAAGATGGTTTAATCACGTTAGAAACGGATAAAGCAACGATGGATGTACCTACACCTGCAGCTGGAACCGTTGTCGAAGTATTGATTAATGCTGGTGATAAAGTCAAACAAGGCTCATTAGTGATTCGTTTGGAAACATCATCAGGCGCAGCTGCGCCTGTTGAAGTAGCTCAAGCATCAGTTCCTACTCCCCCTCTAGCTCCTGCTAAAGCGGCTCCAGTAGGTCAAAAATCGCCTCCTGTACCGCATCACCCAGAAGCCGGAAAAGTAAATAAAGGCGCAATCTACACTTCACCATCAATTCGTCGTCTTGCGCGTGAATTTGGTGTTGATTTAACACTGGTTAAAGGTACAGGTAATAAAGCCCGTATTTTAAAAGAAGATGTACAATCTTACGTAAAATATGAACTTTCTCGCCCGAAAGCCAACCCAAGTAATGCAATTTCCACCGGTGAAGGTGGTTTGCAGGTAGTTAGCGCTAGAGCTATTGATTTCTCTAAATTTGGTGAAATTGAAACCAAGCCACTGACGCGTATTCAAAAAATATCGGGACCGTTTTTACACCGTAACTGGGTAACTATTCCTCATGTTACTCAATTTGATGAAGCGGATATCACTAACGTTGAAGCATTTCGTAAAGAACAAAACGTTATCTGTGAAAAGCAAAAGCTTGGTTTTAAAATTACACCGCTAGTCTTTATTTTAAAAGCAGCGGCAGACGCTCTACGTGCATTCCCCGTATTTAGCTCAAGTTTGAGTGAAGACGGTGAAAGCTTAGTGATAAAAAAATACATTCACATTGGGGTAGCAGTTGATACACCTAATGGTTTAGTGGTTCCTGTAGTACGTAATGTTGACCAAAAAGGTATTCATCAGTTATCACGTGAATTATTAGAAATTAGTATTAAAGCACGTGATGGCAAACTAAAAGCACAAGATATGCAAGGGGGTTGTTTTACAATTTCTAGTCTTGGCGGTATTGGCGGCACAGCATTTACTCCGATTGTAAATGCACCTGAAGTAGCAATTTTAGGTGTATCAAAGTCTGAAATGAAACCAAAATGGAATGGTAGTGAATTTATTCCCAAACTAATGCTTCCATTATCAATGTCTTACGATCACCGTGTCATTGATGGTGCGCTTGCAGCACGTTTTACCGTGCACTTAGCTAGCGTAATGTCAGATATCCGCAAGTTAATATTGTAATATCGACTTTAGTCGGTTCTTATCAATTAATATTGGCGAAATTCTATAGATAAGCGTAGAATTTCGCCCATAAAAATATTTACATAAAATAAAAAACTTTAACCAGTTTTATTGAGGACAGTATGAGTAACGAAATCAAAACTCAAGTAGTAATCTTAGGTGCAGGCCCTGGTGGCTATTCCGCAGCATTTCGCGCAGCAGATTTAGGTCTAGATGTAGTTTTAGTGGAAAGCCGCGAAACCCTTGGCGGTGTTTGTTTAAATGTTGGTTGTATTCCTTCTAAAGCATTACTACATGTAGCTAAAGTTATTGATGATGCTGAAGCAATGGCTTCTCACGGTGTTACTTTTGGTAAGCCGAAAATTGATTTAGATAAAATCCGTAACTGGAAAGAAAGCGTAATTGGTCAATTAACCGGTGGCTTAGGCGGTATGGCTAAAGCACGTAAAGTTAAAACAGTTTACGGCTTTGGTAAATTTACTAGCGATAAAACAATCGCAGTGGAAGGTAATGACGGTAAAACCACAACAATTACTTTTGATAACGCCATTATTGCTGCGGGTTCATCCGTTGTTGATTTACCCTTTATTCCAAAAGATGATCCTCGTGTAATCGATTCTACTGGCGCACTAGAGCTTAAAGATGTACCAGAAGAAATGCTTGTACTAGGCGGTGGTATCATCGGTTTAGAAATGGGCACAGTATACAACGCGTTAGGCTCTAACGTTTCAGTCGTTGAATTTGCCGATCAATTGGTACCTGCTGCTGATAAAGACATTGTTAAAATTTATACTAACTACAACAAAAAGAAATTCAACATTATGTTGTCTACTAAAGTTGTGGCTGTTGAAGCAAAAGACGACGGCTTATACGTTACTTTTGAAGGTAAAAAAGCACCTGCTGAACCAGTACGTTATGACAAAATTTTAGTTGCTGTTGGTCGTAAGCCAAACGGTCACTTAGTTAACGCTGACAAAGCTGGCGTAAACGTTGATGAACGTGGTTTCATCAACGTTACCAATGAATTACGTACCAACGTAAGTCACATTTTCGCTATTGGTGATGTGGTTGGTCAGCCAATGCTAGCTCACAAAGCGGTACATGAAGCACATTGTGCTGCTGAAGTTATTTCAGGTAAAAAACATACGTTTGAACCTCGTTGCATTCCTTCAGTTGCTTATACTGATCCAGAAATGGCTTGGACTGGTGTTACAGAGCGTGAAGCAAAAGAGCAAGGTTTAAATATTGAAGTGGCTAACTTCCCATGGGCGGCTTCTGGTCGTGCTATCGCTTCTGCACGTACTGAAGGTAAAACTAAGCTAATCTTTGAAAAAGAGACTGGTCGTGTTCTTGGTGGTGCTATCGTTGGTATTAATGCTGGCGAAATGCTTGGTGAAATTTGTTTAGCGGTTGAAATGGGCGCTGATGCTGAAGATGTTGGTTTAACTATTCATGCTCACCCAACGCTAAATGAATCAATTGGCTTAGCGGCTGAGATTTTTGAAGGCTCTATTACTGATTTACCAAATGCTAAAGCAGTAAAAAAGAAAAAATAAAACGACTATCATTTAATCGTTAAAAAATCATAAAGCCATTATCTTATAATAGATAGTGGCTTTTTTGTTACCACCGTTAATCGAATTTGGTCTGACTTCTTTACAAATTTTTATTTTTTGACAATCAAATCAGCCCCCCTCTTTTTACTCTCTCTATTCTGCATTATACTTTATCAAATTTCTAAAAAAACAATGAGAACTCCTTGAGATTTAAACCTTCAAAGAAAATGTTCCTTACAGTATCAACACTTATCGCTACGCTATTTCTTAGCGCTTGTGTGACAACAAAAAATGATCGAAAGGCACATGATGATTCAAGTAATATAGTACTTGAAACCGCAATAGATTATCCTCGTGCTGAGAATAAATACCTGAGTCAAGAACGAGCATTTAAACGCTCTGTTCGGGTATCTGATGTTAGCTATCAATTGAATTATAATTTGACAGGTGAAAAAAGTTTTTCAGCCAGCTCAACGATTAATTTTGCGTTAAGCGAGAAGACTTCCCCTTTAACAGTAGATCTCAACAAGGCACAAATAACAAGTGTCATCATTAATGGTTTTTCAATGCCCGTTGAAGCACTAGAAAAAAATTATAACCAATGGTTTATTACCTTACCCGTTGAGCAACTTATCAAAGGTAACAACACCGTTACCGTAAAATTTACCCATAAGCACAGTACCAATGGTGAAGGGCTGCACCGTTTTAAAGACCCGGTGGATGATAGAGTTTACCTTTACTCTCATTTTGAACCGGCAGCAGCACAACAAATGTTTGCTCTGTTCGATCAACCCGATCTAAAAGCAACGTTTGAAATGACAGTATCTGCACCAAAAGAATGGACGGTGTTTTCCGCAATGAGGGAAGATAAAATAACCAAGCAAGGTAATTTTAACATTTGGCATTTTCCTCAAAGTAAAACCTTAAGCCCTTACAATTTTTCTTTGCATGCTGGCCCCTATAAAATGTGGCAGGATAATAATGGAAAATACCCATTACGTTTATTCACTCGACAATCAGTTGCCAATCAAATAACACCTAAGCACTGGTTTACTTACACCAAGCAAGGTTTCGAATTTTTTGATGATTACTTTGGCATTGACTACCCATTTAAAAAATATGATCAAGTGTTAGTGCCTGACTTTTTATATGGCGCTATGGAAAATGCGGCAGCGGTTACTTTTTCAGAAGGAAGTTTTTTAACCAATGGAGAAATGAGTCAAAGCCGCAGAGAGCGTCTAGCTAGCGTGATTATGCATGAAATGGCGCATCAATGGTTTGGTAATTTAGCCACCATGAAATGGTGGAATGGTTTATGGTTAAATGAAAGTTTTGCTGCCTTTATGGCAACCTTAGCAACAAGCGAATCTACCGAGTTTACTAATGCTTGGCGTAGTTTTTATGCTGGTGGTAAACAAAGTGCCTATCGTGCTGATCAACGTGTAACCACCCATCCGATTGAAGTGCCTGTACCTTCAACTGCAAATGCTTTTGATAATATTGATGCCATTACTTATTCAAAAGGCGCGTCGGTACTTAACCAGCTTCGCCATCTTCTTGGTGAAAAAACGTTTCAACAAGGTATTCACAATTACCTTAGTGATAATGCCTATAAAAATGCAGTGTTAGATGACTTCATTGATAGTTTAGCTAAAGCCAGTGGTAAAGACCTAACGCAGTGGCAACAAAAATGGCTTTATCAAGCCGGCGTTAATACGATTGAAGCAAGCTACCAATGTAACGCAGGTAAGATCAGTTCTTTTAATTTACTGCAAACCGCTGATGCAAGCCAACCGACATTACGAGAACAAAAAGTTCAAATAGCACTGTTTAAAGCAAAAAACCCAGGGTTTCATTTAACTAAAAAGATAAGCGTTATTTATCAAGGAAAAAGTACCCAAGTTAACGAATTAGTCGGTGTAATCTGCCCAGATTTGGTTTATCCAAACTATCAAGATTGGGCTTTTGTGAAAGTAAATCTGGATGCTCGCTCTTTTAAAACCACTCAAAATTATTTAGCACAAATTCAAGATCCACTACTGCGCTCAATGTTATGGCAAAGTCTATGGGATAGTGTTCGCGATGGTAAGTTACCTTTAAATGAATATTTACACGTTGCTCTAGCGAATGCGCCACTTGAGCAAGATTATACAACGTTAGGACAAATTTTAGGGCAGATATCCTCTGCTAAAGCCTACCTAAACAAAGGATTAGGTAGTCAGCATCCATACGTAAAAGAGTTTGCTCAACAACTAGAAGAAATAACGTGGCAAAGCACATTATATAATACCGATAATAAAAACAGGCAACGTCGTTGGTTTAACAGTTACGTAAACTTGGCCCATACAAAAAGCGCCCTAGATAACCTATACAAACTACTTAATGGCCAGCATTCCTTAGAAGGCCTAACCATAAGCCAAGATATCCGTTGGGATATAATCGCGCAACTTAACCGCTATAAACACACTAAATCTGCTGAATTGATTGCTCAAGAGCTCACAATAGATAGCTCTGACACCGGTGAAAAATCAGCAATTTATGCACAAGCTATAGCACCTAATGCTAAAGTGAAAACTGATTGGTTAGCAAAAATTCAGCAAAAGAATACCGATATTGGCTTTTCTAAGTTACGCACCGCTATGTCAGCACTTTACCCAAGTGAGCAAAATAGCTTTAATGAGCAAAATGCTGCTCAGTTTATGTTGAGTTTAACGGAAATGGATCAAGCCAACGGACCTGTTTTTATGCGCAGTTATAACAACTTAATACCCGCTACTTGTAGTAAAGTTAGTGTCGCTAGATTAGCTAAAGCGGTTAATGAGTTAAGTGATTTGTCTGCAGGAACGAAACGTAGTTTACTAATAAAGCAGCAAGAAGATCAGCGTTGTTTACTGATCAAAAATAAAATGACCTTATAGCTGCTATACTTTATGAAAGTATATATCCATGTTGGTATTGTCCTTTTTTAGCCTCTATTTTCACGTAAGATTCAGCGGAGTTTTGATGAGCAAAATCCCAAAATCAATGATCTATGCTACTCTATTTTCAACGATCATAAGTTGTACTAGCTTAGAAAAATCTGTAAGTAATGATGGTAGTATTTCTTTGTGGGATTTTGATCATAATATTCAATTTAAACAAACTGAATTGGCTTATAAGCAATTTAAACTAGAAATGATTCCGAATAATAGGGTCGGCTTTGAACGATTAGCCACTTTCTTGCTCCGTAAATCTTATCGTTTATGTGGTGGTTACCATTATCAAATTGAGGTGATTCAAGGTGTTGAAGGCTTCGATGACAAGCGTGCTATGCCTAACTATATATTCCCTTCACTTATTGCCAAGATTAAGTGCTAGCCGAAGTCGCTGCTAACAAACCCAACTGATATCTGGATCTTTTTATTGCTTAAAATAAAAAAGGGTCACTTTACTTAGTATAAGTAAAGTGACCCTTTTGTTTTATTCAGTGTTAACTATTAAAAATATCGACCCTAGCTAGGATCTGCAATTCTTACAGCCGGGGTAGTTAACTGCTCAACCGGTGGAGTAAAGCGAGTTAGGTCAATACCGTCTACCGCACTCTTATACTCTTCGATTGTAGGGAAACGACCAAGCATAGTAGAAAGAACCACTAACGGTGTAGAACCAAGTAATGATTCACCTTTCTTCTCTGCAGTATCAGCTACTACACGGCCTTGGAACAAGCGTGTTGAAGTGGCAATAACCGTATCACCTGCTTCAGCTTTCTCTTGGTTACCCATACATAAGTTACAACCAGGGCGTTCTAAGTATAAGATGTTTTCATACTTAGTACGTGCAGCGTTTTTAGGCACAGCATCATCAAATTCGAAACCTGAATATTTCTCAAGAATTGCCCAGTCGCCTTCAGCTTTTAGCTCATCAACAATGTTATACGTTGGTGGTGCAACAACTAATGGTGCTTTAAATTCAATAGTTTGACCTTTTGCTTCCATGTTACGAAACATTTGAGCGATAATTTGCATGTCACCTTTATGAACCATACAAGAACCAACAAAACCTAAATCAACTGATTTATCAGCGTAGAATGAAACAGGACGAATAACATCATGCGTGTAACGCTTAGATACGTCATCGTTGTTTACATCTGGATCAGCAATCATTGGCTCGTCAATTTGGTCTAAATCAACAACAACTTCTGCATAGTAGTTAGCAGTGTCATCAGGTGTCAATGCAGGGCTAGTACCTGATTTAACTTCTTCAATGCGCTTGTCAGCAAGTGCTATTAGACCAACTAATGTGCCGGCTTTATTTTCCATACCCTTATCAATCATGATCTGGATACGGCTCTTAGCTAATTCAATAGACTGAATTAATGTTTCATCTTCAGAAATACAGATAGAAGCTTTTGCCTTCATTTCCGCAGTCCAGTCAGTGAAAGTAAACGCTTGGTCAGCTAATAACGTGCCGATATGCACTTCAATTACACGACCTTGGAAGACATTTTCACCACCAAATTGCTTAAGCATTTGCGCTTGCGTTGAGTGAACAACATCACGGAAATCCATGTGGCCTTTCATTTCACCTTTAAAGGTTACTTTAACAGACTCTGGAATTGGCATTGCAGATTCACCTGTTGCCAATGCAATTGCTACCGTACCTGAATCGGCACCGAATGCTACACCTTTAGACATACGTGTATGAGAATCACCACCGATGATTATCGCACGATCATCAATCGTAATATCATTCAATACTTTGTGAATAACATCAGTCATTGAATGATAAACACCTTTTGGATCACGTGCAGTGATTAGACCAAACGCATTCATAAAGCTCATTAACTTAGGCGTGTTCGCTTTTGCTTTACTATCCCATACTGAAGCTGTGTGACAACCTGATTGGAATGCACCATCAACAATTGGTGAAATAGTAGAAGCAGCCATTGCTTCTAGCTCTTGACATGTCATAGGGCCAGTTGTGTCTTGTGAGCCAACAATATTTACTTTAACACGAACGTTTGAGCCTGCGTGTAGAGGTGAGTTAGATAAAACGCCAACTGCGTTACGGTTAAATATCTTCTCAACAGCAGTTAAACCTTGACCTTCATGTGATATTTCTTTTGCCGGTGCATATACTGCAGGCGTATCAACACCTAACGTTTCTGCTGCAAATGTTTGTAGTTTCTTACCGAACGTTACAGCATATGAGCCGCCAGCTTTCATAAATTCTTGCTTTTGCGGTGTGAACGCCGACGATATATCAGCAAGCTCTTCGTTACCGTTGTATAATTTCTGCGCTTTGGTATCAATAGTTAATACCGTACCTGTAGCAACTGAGTACGCTTCTTCTAGCACTGCATCGCCATTTGCATCAACCACGTTATTACCACTGGCATCTACTTTCTTAACCCAGTTTTTAAGGTCAAGACCAATACCACCTGTTACATCAACCGTTGTTAGGAAGATTGGAGCGATACCGTTCGTGCCAGCAACAACTGGTGCGATGTTGATAAAAGGTACATATGGACTTGCTTTTTTACCTGCTAATAGTGCAACGTTGTTAACACCAGACATACGAGATGAACCAACACCCATAGTGCCTTTTTCAGCAATTAACATCACTTTTGCGTTAGGGTACTTAGCTTGTAATGCTTTTATTTCTGCTTGAGCTTCAGGAGTGCTCATGCATTGGCCATGTAATTCACGGTCAGCACGAGAGTGAGATTGATGACCTGGAGATAATAAATCAGTAGAGATATCACCTTCACCAGCAATACAAGTAACCACTTCTATTTTTTCTTCAATTTCAGGTAACTTCGTGAAAAACTCTGCTTGTGCATAGCTTTCTAAAAGTTCTTTTGCAAGTGGGTTGCCTGCTTTATATGCTGCTTCAAGACGAGCTGTATCAGCGTCATATAAAAACACTTGTGTTTTAAGTACTTCAGCAGCTGCTTTTGCAAGCGCTGCATTGTCAGATAATGCTAAATCAAGTAGCACCTCAATTGAAGGACCACCCTTCATGTGAGAAAGTAATTCAAACGCGAATTCTACTGATATTTCTTCAACAACAAATTCGCCAAGGATTATTTCTTTTAAGAATTTTGCTTTTTCACCAGCGGCACTTGTTGTACCTGGTAAAGTGTTATAAATGAAGAAGTTAAGGGAATCTGCTCTATACTCATTACCTGAATCTTTAATCTGAGCAATAATCTCAGATAATAATTCGGCTCCATCGATCGGCAAAGGAGCCAATCCTAGATCAGTTTTACGACTTTCAATTTCTTTAATGTACTCTGAATATAAGCTCATTTGATACTCTCTCTAGCTATAAGATGCTAATAAAATGGTCATTAGCATGGACAAATTTTGCCATATAGTTTACCTGATTTTCAAGACTCTACGTAATCATTTGGTTAAATAAACAGTATTCATACAGTTTATAGCAGGTAGAAGAAGTAGTTATAGTGGTTATATTATCAGATATAAAATACGCTTAGTCGCTGAAAACCACTTTAATCCCTGTACTGTATCAAGCTGCTTACCTCAACTTACTATTTCAACACATCATGCACCCATCTGAACGATCCTATATTAGTTAACTTTTTGCATAATAGAACATTAAGCAAAATCGATACATTTCCGACAATATCAAAATAAAAAAACAATGGACTAGTAATATAGTCGTATGAAGAACAAATAAAAATCACGTAACACACTAAAAACAAAACACTATAACCAGAGTAGATATTGAAAATAAACAAAGGAACTAACCGCAAATAACAAAAAGTGTCGACAATATTGTATTATTAAGATGAATTTACAATCCATTTTTAATCCTAGATACTTAAAAACTTTGCTCTAAATTGGCTCTGTATTAACTGAGTCATCTCTAAAGTGACTAATGTCTCCAATAAGAAGGTGAATATCATGCTTCAAGAATATCGCAACCACGTAGCAGAACGTGCAGCTGAAGGTCTGGTACCTAAAGCTTTAGACGCTGAACAAACAGCAGCATTGGTCGAATTAGTTAAAAGCCCACCCACTGGTGAAGATACACTTTTAATTGATTTATTAACAAATCGTGTGCCCGCAGGTGTGGATGATGCCGCTTATATTAAAGCGGGCTTTTTAGCTGCTATCACTAGAGGCGAAGCGACTTCACCTATATTAACGCCTGAAAAAGCCACACAATTGTTAGGCACTATGTTGGGTGGTTATAACATTCAACCGATGATTGACCTTTTAGACAATGAAGCACTATCTTCAGCTGCTGCACACGGTTTATCAAACACCTTATTAATGTTCGATGCCTTCCATGACGTGCAAGAAAAAGCTGAAGCAGGTAATGCTGCAGCTAAATCAGTAATGCAATCATGGGCTGATGGTTCTTGGTTTACTTCTAGAAAAGAAGTGGCTAAAAAAATCACCGTTAAAGTATTTAAAGTGACTGGTGAAACGAATACCGATGATTTATCTCCTGCTCCTGATGCATGGTCTCGTCCTGATGTTCCATTGCATGCTAAAGCAATGCTTAAGATTGGGCGTGACGGTATTACCCCTGAAGAAGATGGCGTTGTTGGTCCTATCTCTCAAATTGAAGAATTACAAAAAGACGGTATCCCACTAGCCTATGTTGGTGATGTTGTTGGTACGGGTTCTTCACGTAAATCTGCAGCTAACTCTGTTTTATGGTACATGGGTGATGATATTCCGTGTATTCCAAACAAACGTAGTGGCGGTGTCTGTTTAGGTGGCAAGATCGCTCCTATTTTCTATAACACTTTGGAAGATTCAGGCGCATTACCCATTGAATTAGACGTACAAAAAATGAATATGGGCGATATTATCGACATTTACCCATACGAAGGTGTTGTTAAAAACGCTGCTGGTGACGTTATTGCAGAATTTACACTTAGCCCGGTATTATTAGATGAAGTTCGTGCTGGTGGTCGTATTCCATTAATCATAGGTCGTGGCTTAACTGCTCGTGCTCGTGAAGCATTAGGTTTACCTGAAGCTGACTTATTCGCTAAACAAGTTGCTGTTGACGATACAGGTAAAGGCTTTACCCTTGCTCAGAAAATGGTAGGTAAAGCTTGTGATGTTGAAGGTGTTCGCGCTGGTCAATACTGTGAACCTAAAATGACAACTGTAGGCTCTCAAGATACAACGGGTCCTATGACACGTGATGAATTAAAAGATTTAGCCTGTTTAGGCTTCTCAGCTGATTTAACCATGCAGTCATTCTGCCATACATCGGCATACCCTAAGCCTGTTGATGTTATTACCCATCACACATTACCTGATTTCATGATGAATCGTGGCGGTGTTTCCCTTCGTGTGGGTGATGGTGTAATTCACTCATGGTTAAACCGTATGTTATTACCGGATACTGTAGGTACTGGTGGTGATTCTCATACACGTTTCCCATTAGGTATTTCATTCCCTGCAGGCTCTGGTTTAATTGCTTTTGCTGCGGCTACAGGCACAATGCCTTTGGATATGCCTGAATCAGTATTGGTTCGCTTTAAAGGTGAAATGCAGCCAGGTATCACTTTACGTGATCTAGTTCATGCTATCCCTTATTACGGTATCAAAAACGGTTTATTAACGGTTGAGAAAGCAGGTAAAGTTAACGAATTTTCTGGTCGTGTACTAGAAATTGAAGGTCTTAAAGGTTTATCAGTTGAGCAAGCATTTGAATTATCTGATGCATCAGCTGAACGTTCAGCTGCGGGTTGTTCAATCAAACTTGAAGAAGATGCGGTTGCGGAATACTTAACGTCTAACATTGTTATGCTTAAGTGGATGATTGCTGAAGGTTACGGTGATGTACGTACTATTACGCGTCGTATTAAAGGCATGGAAGAATGGTTAGCTAACCCTTCATTAATGTCTGCTGACAGTGATGCTGAATACGCTCACATTATTGAAATTGATTTAGCGGATATCAAAGAGCCTATCGTTTGTTGTCCTAACGATCCTGATGATGCACGATTATTATCAGACGTTGCTGGTGTTGAAGTTGATGAAGTATTTATCGGTTCATGTATGACTAACATTGGTCACTTCCGTGCAGCTGGTAAGCTTATCGAAAAATTTGGTGGCTCATTACCAACACGTATGTGGGTTACACCACCGACAAAAATGGATAGTGCGCAGCTTAAAGATGAAGGTTACTTCAATATTTATGGTAAAGCCGGCGCTCGTGTAGAAACGCCTGGCTGTTCACTGTGTATGGGTAACCAAGCACGCGTAGGTGATAATACTACGGTGTTGTCTACTTCAACACGTAACTTCCCTAACCGTTTAGGTACTGGCGCAAACGTTTACTTAACGTCAGCAGAACTTGCGGGGGTTGGTGCTATCTTAGGTAAACTCCCAAGTGTGGCTGAATACATGGAGTATGCCTCTCAAATTGATGCTACTGCTGCTGATACATACCGTTACTTGAACTTCGATAAAATGGAAGAGTACACCAGCAAAGCCGATACTGTTATTTTACAAGTTGAAGCTTAATTTATTGCTAACTCTTAGCTAACAAGCTCAATAACGGCGTTAAAAGTACTCACCTACAGTTATAGGCTCCGTACTTCTTCCTTATTCTTGAATTGATAGCGTTGAGTAATCTAATAAATTTATCTAAAATGCCACCTTGTTAATGCAAGGTGGCATTTTTGTTTTTAATAACAGAATATTACGTTGTTTTTTTAGATGAATATTTCTTGTATTTAAAGAAACACACAAGATTTTGTTGAAATTTTCTAGCCATTTTTTAACAGAATGACAATAGACTTATCTATTGTCATTCTGTTAAAATGCGCTACCAAAATATGAACTAAATCATATGTTGGTTTACCTTTTAATCTACAGCACTGAATTTACGCTTCAGTTAGCTCAATGGAGTCAAACATGTCTACAGTTTCTTCTACTGGCGCAATTACTATTTGTGCCTTATATAAATTTGTTCGTTTAGATAACTACCTTGAATTACGCGATCCATTATTAGCTAAAATGACCAATATCGAGGTCAGAGGTACACTATTGTTAGCAGCAGAAGGTATCAACGGTACGATTGCTGGTTCCGCAAAGGCTATTGAACAAGTACTCGATTTTTTACAAGCACAACCAAATTTGGGTGCTATTGTTCATAAAGAATCCTTCAGTGATGACAACCCATTTCATCGCACTAAGGTCAAACTAAAAAAAGAAATTGTTACCATGGGCGTTGAAGGCATAGATCCAAATCAAGTGGTTGGTACCTATGTAAAACCGAAAGACTGGAATGCACTAATCTCTGATCCTGACGTATTACTGGTTGATACACGTAATGATTACGAAGTAGAAATTGGCACCTTTGAAGGGGCGTTAAACCCGGATACCGAAACTTTTCGTGAATTCCCTCAATATGTCAAAGATAATTTAGACAAAAACAAACATAAAAAAGTAGCTATGTTTTGTACCGGTGGTATTCGGTGTGAAAAATCAACCGCTTACCTAAAAGAACAAGGCTTTGAAGAAGTTTATCATCTTGAAGGTGGCATTTTAAAATACCTTGAAGAAGTACCTAGTGAAGAAACCATGTGGCAGGGCGAATGTTTTGTTTTTGATGGTCGTGTTGCTGTCAATCATGGTTTAGAACAAGGTCAATATGATCAATGTTTTGCTTGTCGCTTCCCGTTAACTGAAGCGGAAAAAGAAAGTAAGCATTACATTAAAGGCGTCAGTTGTCATCGTTGCCATGATAAAGTAACCGAGCAACAACGTAGTCGCTATGCAGAACGTCAACGCCAAATCACCTTAGCTGAAGTGCGTGGTGAAAGCCATATTGGTGGCGATGTTCAAGCAATCATGAATGAGCGCAAGCAAGAAAAATCCAATAAGAAATCTGTTCAATCTAAAAAATCTAATCTATAAAGTAGGATCTCTACAAAAGAAAGACGTAATCCTTCATTTTCCTTACCTTTAATCCAAGTCATTCAATAGGATTAAAGGTAAGTATCACAGTAAAAATCAATTGTGATTTTTTATAAAACCCATGATTGTCGTTATGAGTCTTTCTATACTAATTTGCTAATGGCTGAGCCGTTAACCGATGAGTGATACTACTCAAAGATGCAGTTACCATCACTGTCGCATATAGCCTTTCTAACCAGCTAGTACAGTATATTGAAATTACTTAGGAGAAGAAAATGATTCTAATTTTTCTTCAAGCTTTGCTAGCTGTCGATGAATTTGATTATTTTGGGCAATAATTTCTTCATTTTGCTGTCTTAATTCCCTATTCTTAATATTGGTATCTGCAAAACCAAATATCTTATTGGCAAAAATAGCACCTACGCCACCTAAAATACCCACCCCTAAAATAAACATTATAAAAACAGCAGCCCTACCAACAAAGGTTATTGGGTAAACATCACCAAAGCCTATGGTTGTAGATGACATTAACATCAACCAAAGTGCATCAACATAACTTTGTACGGGGGAGTTAACCACACCTGTTTCGGCTAAAAATGTCACATAACCTAAGATAATATTTAAGAGTGAAAAAATGGCTAAGGAAACAAAGCCTAAAATGCCGTAATTATAATTTTTAATGCCGAACTCATCCACGTTGTAAAGTTGGCTTTTTTCCATAGCATATTGCAGTATTATCATACTATTACTCTTTCACTAAACTTGATTATATCAATTTATACCCGAATGTTTACTATAACAATTGGTTAGTGGTTGTGCACTCATTCCATGAACACTAATTTAATAAAATAACACCCCGTATCATGACAATTAATATAAGTTGTAAAAAAAGTGCCCATTACTACCCACTTGCTGTTTTGCTTACACTAGGTGTTTTCTTGTTAAATTTTTTTTTGCTCGTTTTGGTTTAAAGGCGACTTTAGGCAATCCGGTAAAAGATTGCTGACTTGCACCTGCTACCATTTCCGTCACAGTATTAATTAAAGGCTGCATAAAATGGAGGTAACTCGCTTTTTTCTCACTGATGGCGGTTAGCAAAGCCTCCCACTGCGCTGTCATATCTGGCAGTGTAGCCATTGCTGGAAGTGCGTTAATTAATGCTATACCAATTTCAGTGGCCACTATTTTTTTACCATTGCGCTGTAAAAAATTTCGCTTAAAGAGTAAATCTATTATACCGGCACGCGTAGCATCCGTACCTAAGCCATCAGTGTCTCTTAGTACTTTTTTAATATTGGGATCAAAAACGAAACGGGCAATACCTGTCATGGCACTTAACAATGTTGCATCAGTAAAAGACTCTGGGGGAGAAGTATGCTTTTCTACTAATTCACCTTGCTGGCAATGTAATACTTGCCCTTTTGCTAACCTAGGTAAAGCGTTTACTTGAAATTCATTTTGATCTTTATTCGTCTTGTTAATAGGGAACAGTACTTTCCAACCTAATTGCTGCTCCATTTTGGCATTAGTACTAAAATGTCCGTTGGCTATTTTTACTGTCAGTGTTGTTTGTTGATAAAGATAAGCAGGATAAAACTGTACTAAATATTGTCGAACGATCATCAAGTAAATGTTTTTTTCAAAAGGGTTTAACTGACAATTTTTGGGTGATTTTTCTGTAGGTACAATCGCATGGTGAGCCGTGATTTTTTTATCATTCCACGCCTTGCTTTTAATGCTTTGATCCGCATTTTTTGCTTGTTGAGCACAAGGTAAATTAGTTTGTGATAATAAATCAATAATCCCCGGCGCTTGTTTTAACTGTTCTTTGGGTAAATAACGGCAATCTGAACGTGGATAGGTGATCAATTTATGCTTTTCATAAAGTGCTTGGCACACATCTAACACAAGTTTAGCATTCATAGAAAATTGCTTAGCCGCTGCTATCTGTAAACTGGATAAATTAAATGGTAAAGGCTGTCCTTGTTGCTTGTCCTCAGTTTTCATACTTTCGACAATGGCGTTTTGATTAGTAATTCTATTAACAACATTCATTGCCAATGCTTTCACTAAAACTCGTCCTTCGTCATCACAATATTGCTGACAAGCGTCACTGGGTTGCCATTTTACGGTAAAGGTTTTTTCCTCATTCTCGGGGACTTTATTAACACTGAGGTGAGCGAGTACTTGATAAAAAGGTTTACTGACAAATTCATTGATTTCTTGTTCACGTCTAACCACTAAACCTAATAATGGTGTTTGCACTCGACCCACGGATAAAACACTATTAAAGCCCTGTTTTTGCCCTTGTAATGTATAAGCACGCGTTAAATTGATGCCATAAAGCCAATCGGCTCTTGACCGCGCTAAAGCGGAAATAGAAAGCGGTACAAACTCACTATTATTTTTTAAAGACATTAATGATCGTTTAACTGCTGGTAAATTTAAATCACTGATCAATAAACGTTTAATATTATTTTTTTTAGTTTTTGATACTTTGAAGTATTCAATCACTTCATCAACTAGTAACTGCCCTTCTCTATCGGGATCACCGGCATGAATAATTTCATCAGCTTGTTTGACTAGTTTTCGCAGTACGGTTAATTGTGTTCGAGTACGAGTAATGGGTTTTAATTGCCATTCCTGTGGAACTATAGGTAATGTTTCTATATTCCATTTTTTTAGCGCATCATCGTAATCTTCTGGATCCGCTTGCGCTAAAATATGGCCAACACACCAACTAACCACATCCCCATTTGCCAATTCAATATGCGTTTTAAGATTTTTGTGTGGCTTTGCTAAGGTATCCGTCAATGCTGCTGCAATGGCGCGACCTAAACTGGGTTTTTCAGCAATATATAACTTCAACGGTGATCCACTCTTGAGTAATTCTTAATGAATAAGGTCAAGCATATCGCAAACACTGTTTTTATGTACAGTTTTATTTGTTGGTTTTTATGATAATTGGAGTATACCTATCCTGAACTTTTTTCAGATGATAAAGGTGATTAATTAACGTAAAGGTAGTTTTTGCTCTTGTTTTTAAGGTGGTATGGGTATAAAAATGAAGGGAGTGACGACTGAAAAAATCGCCTAATGGTGATCCAAGCCACTTCAAGTTTACATTTTGAAGTGGCTTGGATATAGGTTAGCTCTTAACTAACAGTTTTTTGAACTAGCTAACTAAACTTGATAAACCCAAGCTAAAAAACTTTTTGAATCGTTTACGTTAGTAAATTTGATTAACTTAGAACCATCTTGATCAGTAACAACAATATTGTGTTTGTTTACTGAAATAGATCTAACAGGTGACTTAATTGAATAAATCATACCTTTATAGGTATAAGACATAATAGAACTCTTTAAATTTGCGTTGGACGCATTTATTTTAATTTGCGTAGGAACGCATTTATAATTTGAGTGATGACTGACTGTGAAAGGGAAAGGCAAAACATGGATTATCGCAAAGGATAATTAGTTAAATAAACGAGATGAGAATAAATAACGGAGATACTATATAGGTATTAGTTCAATAAGTAAACAGTTTATTGTTAACTAATCTAAAGTTACTTCACTAATATACATTATTTAGCTTAAATGCATAAAATCATTTGGTCTATTTCAAATATATGAGACAATTCAGTTCGCAATAACACACTACAACATGGCTCATTATGAAACTTTTAGTTCGTAACCTTTCACGTTCAACAACTGAACAAGAAATCCGTACTTTATTCTCTACTCATGGCTCAGTCACTGAATGTGACTTAGTTTTAGACCAAAAAACAGGTAAATCAAAAGGCTTTGCCTTTGTTGTTATGCCTAATGAAAGAGAAGCTAAATCTGCAATTTCTACCTTACATGAGACAAGAGTTGCAAGTAATAGAATTCGAGTAAAAACCGCTCAAACATAAATATAACACAATCTAAAAAATAAAAAACCAGCTTAAATATAAGCTGGTTTTTTATTGCAATGTAAATAAGACTATTAAATTATAACCATTAAAAATCGCCGCTATGTTACTTATTTACCGCCTTACACCATATCAGAAAAAGGATTTTCTGTAGGTAAATTAATGACATTCTTAAATTCAGCAAAGCTTAAGCTATCATGAGTAATTTCAATCGACTCTTCATCCAGTAGTCCTTCACCAAATTTATAAATAACATCAAACTCACCTTGGTTAGCTCGTTGGCAATAAAGCGCTTGTGCTTGCTCAACAAGTGTAAGTTTCTGGCGATATTCAGTCATCACTTGTTCGCTATAACGTTTTGTTATCATCGCTAAAGTTACTTCTGGTGAGAACACAGCTGCAGTAGCATTGTTACCGCCAAAGCCTTTGGAGTTAATAAAGGCTACATCCATATCACCACAATGCCAATGCTCGGTAGCGATATTCAAACGGTTACTGTGCACATCATCAGCAATCTTATCTATAGTTGTAACACCAGGCATAATTTTTTCGCTGAAAATGCCTAACGCCATTGCCATTTGATCACCACTGGCGGGACCTAACGTATGACCAACAAAAGCTTTTGGTGCACAAACAGGCCAATTATCAATGCCAAAATTAGTGGCTATGCGATCATAAATGAATGATTCTGTTACACGGTTTTGCGGGGTACTCGAGCCATGAGCCAAAATAAAGCTACGTTGTTGTAGTGTCTCTTTACCCAAAATACTTTGTACTAATGCCACCGATTTTGCCATGGTAATATAATTTCCCGGACCTGGAGCGGTGATCGATTTTTTATAACCATCTGCATTAACAAAAACATCCGCGACTGACGCCATCACTTTTGCGCCCATTTCAACTACAAGGGCATCATCCATTAAAACAATACACTGTGCTGACTCACCAATGGTGAAACCACAATTATTGCCAAACGGGCGACTGGTTCGACGATGATCGACATTATCGCTATTATCTAATTTTTTTAAACCTTGTTCATTTGCTAATGCACTCATATTACCAAAGCCTTCAATAACTTCCGGGGTAATTGGCGCTTCAGCACTACCAACAATAGCCACTCGAACTCTACCTGCTTGCATGTCTTGTACAGCAGAGCGCAAGTTATATAAAAAAGTAGCACAAGCCCCAGAAGAAGTAGACGTTGTACCCACATTTCCAATAACATACGCGTTAATAAAGTCTGTCGGCATGGTATTTAACCCTAGTGCTAATTGCTTAGTACTAACACGAGACCCCGCCAAGCGACTTTTCAATAAACCACCTAAGCCTTCTGCTTGCATTTGCCCTACAATAGAAGCAGAGTAAGTTCCCACTTGATCAGGGCTGATTTTATCTAAAATAGCATCCCATTCAATACCGGTTGAACGAATAGCATCAGTCGCAGCAAAAATAGTGGCTTGTAAACCCCGTGGTTGATGGCGACTATTATAAAGAGAGCCAGGTTCAAAACCGGTCGGCATTTGTCCTGCGGCTTTAATAGGATTATCGCGGTATGCGTCATGAGAGATAGTCAATTCCTCAGGGATTTCAACGCTTACTCTACCTTCACCTAAGTCAGTAACCTGCCATGCATTCGGCAATGGCTGTGGTAACTCTTTAGCACGTAATTCAAAACAGATAGTTTTATCAACAGGTATAACATGCATTTTCTGATACCAGTGAGTAGCATCAGGATCAAAATGATTTTTTTCTATTTTTCTGATCAAAGTACCATCAAGAATTTGCTGACCAAACGTTGCTTCAATATCACTAGCAAGAACTTCATCACCTTGTTGATCAGTCAACTGGCCATTTTTATAAGTCACCAACTTCATTAAACTAGCCAAACCAACAAAAGTTTCTTGGCGCGCCTCGGCAGTTATTTTATCAATAACAATACGGCGAAAACCTTGATGAAACGAAGTACGGCCAGCAGCATTAATGCCACCCATACCAATAATTACAGGTAATGATGAAGTCATGAAAAACCTAATCTAACAAAATGGATAATAATTTTAATAGGTGTAGTGTAAAGCTAAGCACAATAAAATAATAAGTCAAAATAGCCACAAAATATGCCATAATGGCCAGACAGAACAAAAAAAGAATATGTATCTTATGGCTGTCGTGAAAGAGAACGAATTACGGGTAAGTTTAGTTATATACCAACATGTATTAGCAACTGGGTTAACCTTACCACTAGAGATGTTATTAGCAGGTGAAGCATTTGCTCACCGCTATGATAAATCAGTAGTAAAACTAAAAACCCAGCTAGTGAGCCAAGAAAGCAACGCCGTTACTTCACGTGCCGGCTTAACATTTTCACCTGACGTCGTGTTAAACGAACATTGCATAGAACGCATAGAGGTGCCAGATATTATTTTAGTCCCTAGTTTGTGGCGAAACCCCAGACCGATATTAAAAAAACACAAAAAGCTTATTGCTTGGCTTCATTACTGCTGGCAGCATGGCGCAACCCTACTGGGCGTAGGTACTGGCGTTTGTTTTTTAGCTGAATCAGGCTTGCTTGATAATCATAGCGCGACAACACATTGGCATTATGTTGAACAATTTCAGCGTGATTACCCTAAAGTAGCGTTAAAACCAGATTTTTTCATCACTCAATCTGAACGTATATACTGCGCCGCGAGCTTAAATGCCTTAGCTGATATTATTGTTCATCTTATTAGTCAAACCTATGGTCGAGCGGCAGCTCAAAATGTAGAGCGTAATTTTTCTCATGAAATACGAAAACCTTATGAAGAGCAGCGTTATTTAGAGGGCGCGGTCGATAGACACCCTGACGAATTAATTGCACAAATTCAATTTTGGTTGCGTACTAACTTAAATAGTACGCTAAGTTTAACTGAATTAGCACAGCAATTTGGTTTAAGTCAACGTTCTTTCTCTCGTCGATTTAAAATAGCAACAGGCATGCGTGCCACCCAATATTGGCAGCAATTACGTATTGAAACGGCAAAAGATTTACTTGCTTCAAGTAATTTATCTATTCAAGAGATTTCTTATCATGTGGGTTATCATGATCAAGGACATTTAACGCGCTTATTTAAGCAAAGCCTGAGATTAACGCCAAAAGATTATCGTGCAATGGTCAGAAAAAAATTATTTAGCCAAAGCTAAGTGTTTATTACTTGTCACTTGCGCTTAGCTTAGGCAAAATAACCCAGTCTAGATTAAACTATCAGAGAATATAATGAGCGAAAAATTATCTACCGCCTTATCTGTTGCCCAACAGCAAATCAATCAAATGCTAACCATGCAAGATGCCATGAACAGCCGTGTAAGTGAAACATGGCGTGATAATGGTTACGAATGGTATCGGGCTATTTGGGTAGAATGTGCTGAAATGCTTGATCATCATGGTTGGAAATGGTGGAAGCACCAAGAAATTGATATTGCTCAAGTACAACTAGAGTTAGTTGATATTTTCCATTTTGGTTTAAGTTTACGCTTGATGACGGGTGAAACAGTTGGCAATATTTCAACAAAATTAGCTAAAGAATTACACCAAGGTACCGCTGAAAATGATTTTAAAATAGCCTTAGAAAATTTAGCTTCAGCTGCAGTGACACATAAATCATTTGATGCTAAAGCGTTAGCAGACTGTATGTCATTAATGAATATGGATTTAAATGAATTGTTTCGCCAGTATATCGGTAAAAACACCTTAAACTTTTTCCGTCAAGATCATGGCTATAAAGAAGGTACTTACATTAAAATTTGGCATGGCAAAGAAGACAATGAAATGTTAGCTGATTTAATTAATACCTTAGATGCCAGCGCCGATGACTTTCAACAACAGCTATATGCGGCATTGAAAGAAAAATACCCAAAAACATAGTTATAAATTAGATAGCAATATTACCTCATTAGCTATATTTGTTAACGTTTCAAAATAAAAACCAGCCAACCTGCTGGTTTTTACTTATTTGCCACACCCTAGCAAAGCTCATTATACAACCCCTTAAACTTCAACGCTTCATCCAATCATTAGCGGCTTAAGTAAAACAGATAAGTCTTCTAAAGATTTATCGCTAAAGTCAGGTTATAATTCTTTCATATTTAAGTAAAAATAAAGAAGATAATAAAATGAAAGCAGGTATTATTGGCGCCATGGAACCCGAAGTGGCTATTTTAAAAGCAAAACTTTCAAACTGTGAAACTATTACTCATGCAGGTTATAACTTTTATCAAGGGCAAATTGATAACAGTGATGTAGTCATTGTTCAATCAGGTATTGGCAAGGTGGCTGCCGCACTAGCAACGGCAATACTGATAGATAAATTCAAACCCGACTATGTAGTCAACACTGGCTCAGCTGGTGGCTTCGACCCATCATTGAAAGTAGGCGATATCGTTGTCAGTTCAGAAGTAAGGTACCACGATGTTGATGTGACTGCTTTTGGTTACGAAATAGGTCAATTACCGGCGAACCCTGCGGCATTTATACCTCACCCTGCATTAGTTAGCGCCGCACAAATCGGTATAAAAGAACTCAATAATATCAACGCTATGCTTGGCCTGATTACCACAGGTGATACCTTCATGACTAAAGAAGATGACATAGCTAAAGCTCGCGCTAATTTTCCAACGATGGCAGCGGTAGAAATGGAAGGCGCGGCTATTGCTCATACCTGCCACCAATTTAAAGTCCCCTTTGTTATTGTTCGCTCGTTATCAGATATTGCGGGTATAGAATCGCCAACGTCATTTGATGAATACTTAGAAACGGCATCAGTTAATTCATCTCAGTTAGTGATCAATATGCTCGACGCCCTAAAAGGAAAAACACTGGCTTAGTTTAGTGGTGAGCGGAAAAAACAGCTCATTTCAGCATATGCCTTCTTTTAGCCAGTTATTATTAATACGAGTAATAAAATCAAAGCATTATTTATATTAGCGTATTTTTTATTATATTCATCACCTTTGTTTTTTTAATTAGATTTTGCTAATATACAGTACTGTAGTGCAAATACAGACTTTAATCACCCTTGAGGAAATTTCTTATGTTTACAATTAAAAACCTTATCATGCTAGCGTTTAGTTTTTTTTCCACCGTGGTCTTTGCTGGTGAAACACCACAAATATCGCAACAAGAATTATTAACCGCACTTAAAGCACCTAACCATAATATAGTCGTGTTAGATGTTCGCTCTCTAGATGAGTATAATAATGGCCACCTTGTTGATGCCATTAACGTTAGTCATAACACCGTTGCAGCGAAGCTGAATAAATTATCACAATATAAAAATAGTACTGTGGTAGTTCATTGTCGCTCTGGTCGCCGCGCAGAGTTTGCTGAGAATATTTTAGCTGAAAATGGTTTTAAAGATTTGCGGCATCTAACCGGTGATATGAATGGTTGGCTTGATGCAAAGTTACCTATTGTTTCGAGTAAGCATACTCACTAACAACTATACCTTATAATCATTAATGATCTTTTATACTGGCTAGATATTTTTGGTACTATCGTTTTTGCCCTATCCGGGGCATTAATGGCTGGGCGGTATAAACTTGATCCATTTGGCGTTGTCGTCCTTGCCTCAGTTACCGCTGTCGGTGGTGGTTTATTTGTGATATTTCATTTACTGGGGTGGTCAAAAAATGAGGCAACCATAATAGCTATTTTAGGCGCTTTACTACTAAGATTGACCGCTATTTACTGGCGAGTGTCACTACCCGCCTTTGATATTATGGAGAAATAGAATAAAAAACAGTAATGTAATGGATATACTGTGTGTTTTTCAAGATAAAAGACAATATAAGCGTTGATTAAGTAATGCAAAAAACGCTTAAGCTTCGATTCCCCAACCATCACTATAACCAGAGAATTTAGTTGCCAATTGTTCAAAATCAACTTCTTTTTTAACGACTGCTTCATGGCTTAGAATCATTTGTACGGTACAGTCAACATCCCAAACATTGGGCGTTTCATCGGCATGGACACTCACGTTAACATTAGCTATATTTTGCTTAACAAAATCAGCCATTGCTTGCGCTTGAGTTTGCTGCTCAAACAAATGATAAAAAACCACATCATGCGAGATGCTAAGATCAATACCTGCTTGCTGCATTTCGGCTAATACTTGGCCAGTTTCATCAGATGGGAAGTTCATATACACGTTTTCTCAGATTAATTATAATTACTTGCTTTAGATGTGCATTATAAACAGTGGCGAACACCTTGAATAGTTTTTTGACCAACTTATACAGATTAATTAGGGAGACTTTTACTTTGAGGATACATAGCCAACATTGAACTGACTGCTTGTTGAATTTTTTCATTTAACTCTGCGCTATTGTCTTTAACATCAATATTTAGCGGATAAGCACTACGCCAAACTGAACGCTTATTTTTTGGATCAACTAAGTCTAAAATTAAACTTCCTTTGGTAAGGTTTGAATATTGGTTATTAGTTTGCCAAGCATTAGCACGCAAGCAATAAACACAAAAACGCACGACTTCATTATAGTTAGAATACTCTTGGGCTTTTCCTTTAAATAAATAATAGGTAACAATAACATCGGCATCTTCAGGCTTGGCATAATTAAACTTTTTAATACTCATCATACGCTCTATCGCAATTTCAATCGCATTTCGACGTGTATCAATTAGACTTTGGCTATCAGTAAAGGGGGAGTTGCGATTATATAAACTGTAACTTTTCACTTGTGAAAAATCAAAACGGTCATGATAAACCACCCCAACTTTTTGATTACTTGAACAAGCACTTATAAGAGTAAGCAACAGGATGATAGAAAAAAATTTAGGCATATAACGTGAGTGATAAAATAAAAGAACTTACCTTAGACTAGCAAGTTCTTTATTAACAATAAAGCAAAGAGAAGTGAGAGGATCTACATTAGGACATCATAATTAATTTCTGCAAAGCTTATTACTTTCCCACCAAACTCTTTGGTAAATGCTTGCGCATCACTTTGCTGACTAAAACTGGCTAGGGTTTTACCCATAGCACCCGTTTTTTCTGAGTCCAAAACATACCACGCTGTTTTAGCATCAATAAAATATTTGTCATCAATACTGTCACTACCCCAAGGCATTTTACTCATATCGTGTACAAGCATTTGCGCAACATTGCGTTTGTTTTCAGGGTCTAAATAGTAACTAAACATATCAAGCGTTGAACAAAATTTAAAAACCTGATCTCCCGTTTCTTTACGAAACACTTCACCTTTAGGACCATCAAAACGGGTAATTAACATGCCACATAAATGACATTCATCTCTAGACTCCATAGCGACCGCTTTATGTAGCATTTGTTTTTTTTCTGCCTTGTCAGAGCACGATATTAACGAAGTCACTGCGATAGTAAACACAGTAATGAAGGTTAGTGATTTATAAAGTTTCATCATAAAAATTCTCGGTAAATAGGTTAAAGTTTCTTTTTCTTAAAAATAAAAATGGCAATACTTAGCGGTAAAACTACCCAAGCAACCAAGGCTGAAAATAACTGAAATTGAGATAAACTGGCATTGATGGCGACAGCTAATGCACCATTTACATCACTACTGTCTAGCCCTGACAGATTGACTAATCGAAAAATATCGGTCGGGTTTAGCATCATCAACTGCGTTAAGCCTTGTTGCGTAACACCGTCTTCAACACCCACTAATAAGGCGAGTAATGCTAAATCAAATGCAAGAGAAAACAAGAACCAAGTGATCAACGCAAAGCCTGCTGCTTTGGATTTTTCACTCACCGAAAGACTAATTATATAAGATATAGCCGTAAAGCTTAACCCCAATAATATTGCACTGATGATAAACAAACCAAAAGCACTAAAAATGTCAGTATCTCCTAACTGGAAATATAACAACAAAGCAGATGCACCAAAACCAAGGAACGTAGCAAGAGCAATAATGCCCCCTTGCCCAATAAATTTACCTAATAACAATTGGCTTTTACTTAAAGGGTACGTGAGTAATAATAGCAAAGTACCACTTTCTTGTTCACCAACAAAACTGTCATAACTGAGTAATAAAGCAATGAGCGGAATTAGAAACACCGCTAAACTAGCTAAACTAGCCACGGTGGTTGAAAGTGATGTAACACCAACAGCACCCGATGCCGCAGCGCCAAAATAGGTTAAACCAACAGATAACAAGGCAAAAATCAGAGTGATTGATACTAGCCAGCGATTTCTTAATCCATCATAAAATTCTTTATTGGCAACGGTTAACATTTGTTTCATGAGTACTGCCCTCCTTGAATTTTTTGCTGAAAATTGCGCTCATACTTCTCAAGAAAATGTTGATACACTTGTTCTAAGTTCGCTGACTCAACATGAACATCGTCAAGTTCTTCTAGGCTTAGAAGTTGTTTTAATACCGCCAATTTTTCTTGCTCTGGTACCATCAAGGTATTTTGACAAGAACCGCTCACAAAGTGCTTTAATTTTGCATCTTGCGCAACAGCATCATTTAAGCCTCCTTTTTTGAAGGAAATAGGTTTAATAACAACCGGTAAAGCCGCTTGTGCGCGTAATTCGCTCAATGTTCCCATTGCTAATAATTTTCCAGAAGATAAAATCATTGCTCGGTCAATGTGTTGCTCTACTCCGGGCAATACATGAGAGCATAAAATAACACTTGAGCCATTTGATTTAAGCTGGTCAACCGTTTTATAAAAATCACGTGTCGCAATAGGATCAAGTCCTACTGTTGGTTCATCAAGTAGTAATAATTTTGGCTCGCCAATAAAAGCTTGTGCTAAACCAAGGCGCTGACGCATACCTTTTGAATAAGTTTTTACTTGCCGTTTCATCGCGTAGGTTATGCCTACTTGCTCTAATAAATCTATTGCCTTCCTTTTACAGTCTTTATTCGAGAATCCTTTTAACTTTACAAAATAAGTAAGTACTTCTAAGCCCGTTAACTGTTCATAAAAACTCACATTTTCAGGTAAATACCCTACTTTACTGCGGCAATGCCACGCTTCTTTTGAGTCAGGAGCCATTCCCATTACTGTCACACGGCCTTTACTTGGTGAAATAACACCAAGTATTAGCTTCATCATGGTGGTTTTTCCTGCACCATTATGACCAAACAAACCGAGCACTTCGCCTTCATTTAACGACATAGTCATAGAACTTAATACATCTAATTGACCATAAGTTTTACCTGCCTCAACTAATGAGACTAATGGGGTATTCATAATTTTTCTTCCTGTAAAGACGCCATCTTTAGGTGACTAGCTAACGATACTGTTTTCGCATTTGTATTATCTTGAGCAAAGTGAGGTACCATTAACGGGTAGCTATCTTTAACACCTGGCGGCTTTAATACCGGAAACTGTTTTTGCACCCAACGTAAAATTAAAATAGCAGGGCTATCCATGATCATTTTCATTTCAGGGTACTGCCACACTAATTTATCAATCCCATCATTGGGTTCAAAAATAGCATCACCAATACCGTCATTATTCATATCCCAACCGAGATAGTTACTCCAGTAATTACCGCGTCCATCCTTGCTCCACTCTTGTTTTTTATTTGAAACATACTTCACTTGCGTTGGGTTATTAATAAAACTATTACCAAAAATTTTTATATTTTCTGAGCCTGCGGTTAAATGAATACCTATTTCGGCAGTATCAATAATATTATTTTCTAATGTGTTATAACCAGAATTATAAACAAATAAACCTTTGCCATCACGACCTAACACCTTATTTTCTGGTTTAGTCCATACATTTTTAACATGATTATTGGTAAAGGTTGATTGCGTAATAAAATTCAATAAAAATCCATAATCTTCACTGTCAGTCGTTTTATTACCTGTGATGGTTAATCGCCTCGAACTCATTAATGCATAACCGGCCCTAGTGCTGTAGGCGATATTGTTTTTCACTGTATTATCATATGAATACATATAGTGAATACCATAGCGTAAATGATGCATGGTATTTTCTTCTATCAGATTATTTTGACTAGAAATAACATAAATACCATCACGCGTTTTATGGGTTTCATTATTAAAAACATGACTATGTGTTACGTTCGCTATTTGAATACCATTGCCTCTATCCGCAGAACGCAATATTAGGTTTCCTTCGACGGTATTATTGAAAACTTTGGCATTGGTAACCTGATTTAACCAGATACCAAAACCATCTCCTGATAAGGTGTTATTTGAAATAACTAAACCATCAGCTTTTTTATTAGCCACTTTTTCATGAGAGTAAATACCTGAATTTTGCTCAGTGAGGTCATCCCCCCAATTAACAATAGTTAGGTTATCAATAGTAATATGTGTGTTTTTTAGGACAAGTGCGTGTCCGTTCCCCTGAGCATCAATTATGCTACCTTTTTCACCACGTAACGTAATTTGTTTGGTAATAACAAAGTTACCAAAGTATTGACCTGGTGTTAGCGTAAGAGTATCGCCATCTTGACTAGCATCAAGGAATTTTTGCAGATTATCAGTAGCCACTACCGTAAATTCTTCAGCAGATAGATATTGACTGGCACTACACATAAAAACGAGTAGTATTAAGAGCAAAGGTAGTTTTTTATTCGTGAGTAACAAGGAGAATTCATCACTGAGTTTTAATATGATGACAGCATAACATTTTAAACGATTTATCTATTGATCTGAAATAAAAAGTTAACTAATAGGCGTTGACCACTTAACAACATGCAACTAGGGCCTAGTAAGCTAAACACCTTTTTCAATAGACTTTTAATGGGTATAGTTCACCATGACACCAAACCAAGAATTTAATGTCACAAGTATATGCGTTATCATGAGATAGTTTCTTTTAGCTTATGAGATTGCACTGTTATGCAGACAAAAAAATAGGCTACAACCGCTGTTGTAACCTATTAAATAGAAATGAATACTATTGAAAAATCATTCAATACATAACCAAAATCAACATTAATTAATTTATTAAGTTTTCTTCAGGTCATTTATCGATTAGTTAACACTAACGCGAGCAAATTTGCGTTTACCTACCTGATATACGGCTTTACTCCCACGAGTGAGTGTTAAACCTTTGTCTGTTATTTTTTCACCATCAATTTTGGCTGCGCCTTGTTTGATCATGCGGTATGCATCTGAAGTGCTACTAACTAAACTCGCTTCTTTTAATAAGTTAGCAATGGCTATTTCACCCCCTTCTGGGATTAGCTCAAATTCTGGCATTTCATCAGGCATAGCACCTTTTTGAAAGCGATTAATAAATTCATCATGCGCGGCTTGTGCAGCAGCTTCATCATGAAAACGCGTAATAAGTTCTTTTGCTAAATCGATTTTCACATCACGTGGATTTTTACCTTGCTCAATCTCAGTTTTATACCCTTCAATTTCTGCCAAAGGTTTAAAGCTAAGTAGTTCGTAATAACGCCACATTAATACATCAGAAATCGACATGATTTTACCAAACATATCGGAAGGGCTATCCGTAATACCAATATAGTTACCTAAAGATTTCGACATTTTCTGTACACCGTCTAAGCCTTCAAGCAATGGCATCATCAGTACGGTTTGTGGGCGTTGTCCTTCACTTTTTTGTAATTCACGTCCCATTAGTAAATTAAACTTTTGATCGGTACCACCCAACTCTACATCAGCTTCAAGCGCGACAGAATCCCAACCTTGTACTAATGGATACATAAATTCATGAATCGCGATGGCCTGGCCGTTAGCATAACGTTTTTTAAAGTCATCACGTTCCATCATGCGAGCAACAGTTTGACGAGAAGCAAGCTGTAACATACCCGCAGCACCTAATTTGTCCATCCACGTAGAGTTAAAGGCAACCGTTGTTTTTGCTGGATCTAAAATTTTAAATACTTGCTCTTTATACGTTTCAGCATTGGCTAAAACATCTTCTTTAGTAAGTGCCTTACGTGTAACATTTTTACCGGTTGGATCACCAATCATGCCCGTAAAATCACCAATTAAAAAGATAACTTCGTGACCTTGCAACTGAAACTGACGTAATTTGTTAATTAATACGGTGTGACCTAGATGTAGGTCCGGCGCTGTTGGGTCAAAGCCCGCTTTGATTTTTAATGGTTTACCTGTTTTTAATTTCGCTAGCAGCTCATCTTCTACTAATATTTCTTCCGCACCGCGTTTTAACTCTGCAAACGCTTGACTAACATCGGTCATCTTTAGCTCCATAGCCTAGGTAATATTCATTTCAATAGCCGAATTCTACTCACTTTATTCACGACATAAAAGAATAAAAGCCATTGTGAGCTTATTTTTATAAATCTTTTATAAAAAATTTGATATAGTGCAGCTTAATTAGCGACAGTTATCGTATGTCAGTTACCATCTAACAAACAAAAATCTCCGTGAATAAACAACAAATAATACAACGTCAATTAAAAAGCCTGCAGGGAATACTGCTGAGTTTTCGCGACATGTTTCTGCGCCTTCCCAAAAAACATCGCTTGTTCATTGTATCAATCAGTGTATTTCTATTGCTGTTGATGATATTACCAACCGAGCAAGAACTAACCACACAAGATGCCAGTAATAAGGGCTTCGCATTAGGTAAGCGCTACCAAGTTGCCATGCCTCAACAAGCCAGCACTTCAATCACTGATAGCACGATAAAAATCCCATCGATTAAAGATACGGTTATACGTGAGGGATCCTCTCCAAGCGCTATAGTGAGCACGGTTAATTCACAACAACAAAATAATATTTCTTGGCAAACAGCAAAAGTACGCAGTGGCGATTCAATAGCAAGAATATTCAAACGCTTAGGTTTTAGTGCGCAAGAAACTTACGCGGTAAGTACTGCTCAAGGTAAAGACAGTAAATTACTAATGAAAATCAATGTAGGAGATACGTTGCGCATAGCGCGTAATGACAAAAATAGAGTGACCGCGTTAGAATACCCATTATCAAAAATAGATACCTTATATATCAACCTCGTTGGTGATAAATTTCAATCACATAAAGAATCTAAAACGGTCGAAATTCGTCAAGCTTTCGCTCATGGTACTATTAGTTCAAGTTTTTGGAATGCAGGAACTATTGCGGGGTTAACTGACGCGCAAATTATCAATTTTGCTAATATTTTTGGTTGGGACATTGATTTTGCTTTAGATCTCCGCACTGGTGATAGTTTTCATATGATTTATGAAAAAGAATATGTTGAAGGAGAATATATAGGGGCAGGTAATATTCTTGCAGCAGAGTTTATTAATCAAGACGTGCCTTTTCAAGCTGTACGCTTTACTGATGACGAATACTATACTCCCGATGGTAAAAGCATGCGTAAAGCCTTTTTACGTGCACCAGTAAATTTTAAATATATCAGTTCTAGTTTTAAGAAAAGGCGCTTTCATCCGGTGCAAAAGCGTTGGAAGGCACATCGAGGTATAGATTATGCAGCCAAAACCGGCACACCGGTAGTCGCTGCAGGTGATGGTAAAGTCACTCACTCAACCTATAACAAATACAATGGTAACTATGTTTTTATTCAGCATGGCAATGGCATAGTGACAAAATACTTACATTTTTCAAAACGCGTAGTCAAAAAAGGTCAACGGGTAAAGCAAGGGCAACTCATTGGTAAAGTAGGAGCAACCGGCTTAGCCGCAGGGCCACACTTACATTATGAATTTCTCCTTAATGGCGTACATCGTAACCCCAGAACGGTAAAACTTCCTGACGCTAAACCGATAGCCAAAAAATATAAAACTAAATTTACAGCACTCTCTAAAAAACGTATGGAAGCCTTGCTAGGCTCTAAATATTCCATGCTTGCTACAATATCGAAAGTAGAATATACACAATAAAGTGATGAGTATTATGCAAATAAATTCGGCAAAGAAAAACAACTATTACCTTGGTTTAATGTCTGGTACTAGTGCCGATGGGTTAGATTTAGCCTTAGTGACTTTCGATGAAAATAATAAACTTGAACATCATGCCAGTTATTATCAAGCTTATAGTGAGCAAACTGCCGATAAAATTACCGCTTTGTATTGCGCTGATAATAACAATCCTAATAATAATGAAATAGATCGCGCTTTTGAACTAGATGTAGAACTAGCAAAACTTTTTGCGAATGCCATTAATGCCTTTTTAGTCCAAGAGCAATTAAACGGTGATGATATCATTGCCATCGGCAGTCACGGCCAAACGATTCGTCACCGACCGCGAGCTAAACAGCCTTTCACCTTACAAATTGGTTGCTGTCAAACGTTAGCAACCTTAACCAACATACGCGTTATTGGTCAATTTCGGCGTAAAGATATGGCACTGGGTGGCCAGGGTGCTCCCTTAGTACCAGCCTTTCATCAAACTATTTTCAGTGAAAGTTGCGATAGTGATAGTGATAGTGCTGAAAACTCAATACATAACAGCAGTGATGTTTTTGTGGTTAACATTGGCGGTATTGCCAATCTCACTTTTCTGCCTGCTACGAATAAGTTAGATGTTATTGGCTATGATACGGGAACAGGTAATGCGTTAATGGATGATTGGTTCCAGTTGCACAACCCCGATAGCAAGACTAACTATGATAAAAATGGTGATTGGGCCGCTGTAGGGAAAATAGATAATAATTTATTAAGACAATTATTATCTGATAATTATTTTCAGCTGACACCACCTAAAAGTACCGGTCGAGAATACTTTCATTTATCATGGTTAAAAAAACAACTCGGTAATATTAAGCCCATTTCCAATCAAGACGTGCAAGCCACACTCACCGCATTTACCGCAATAACCATAGTCAATGCAATTAAACAGCTCAGTACTAATAATACAAACATCACTAAGGTTTACCTTTGTGGTGGTGGCGCTCACAACCACACATTAAAAAGCCAAATAAACCAACAATTACAATCAGAGTCACAATCAGAAGAGAATAAATACGAACTATTGCTTACTAATCAAAAAGGTATCGATGGCGATCAATTAGAAGCAGTGGCTTTTGCTTGGTTAGCATTTGCTTATGATAAAAAATTATTAAGTAGTATGCCCGCAGTTACAGGGGCTAGTAAAAGTTGCACACTTGGCACCGTATATTTACCGTAAGGACGACAAATAACTCTATGTAAATCAACAGCAATGGTTGATGTTTTTTCTGTTACATCTGTTTACAACTGAACAAAAAACAAACTAAAGTGAACTAAGTTTATAGTGAGTACTCTAATTTATTGCGTCTAATATTGATAATAATAGGAGGAGCTATGGAATTTAACGATATTCATATTGGTATGAAATGTGGTAGTAAAAAAGGCAGCGGTACCGTGACTTGGATTGATGGTTCAACTCGTAGAATCTATTTAGCAGATACCTGTAACAATAATAGTATTGAAGTAGAGTTCAACGAGATCATAGAAGATCCTCAAGCACACAACACAGAAGATACTTATTATTAAGCTAATTGACTAAATGTATTTAATATCTCAACCCCGTAAGCGTCTGCTTACGAGGTTTTCTTTAGCCTAAAACTTACAGTTAATTACGTTCGGTAGTTTAATTTCGATATACGAGCATAAAATATTTGTTCAAGGCATACTGTTACAAATATGTTCTTTTGATCAATGGGGCGTAGAGCTTGGCAAAGGGTTAGCCAGTAGAATTGAAAAGGAGCTTAATAATAACTCGATCGATCAAGCTCATGATAGTTCTACATGGAACCTTATGAAGCATTATGAAGAAGTAAAAAATCGCCCCAAATAGAATAAATACCTGACGGCACCCAAAACAGCTGTAATTTTATATACCGTAGCGTTATGAACGGTAGCATTATAAAAACCTCCTTACAGTTTTATATGCTGCTTAAATATTGACAGGTACTCATCTTTACGATGACTAACTAATAGCATGGTACTGTGTTTTTGCTCGGCTAGGTGTTCTAAGAAGTTAAGTACTCTATGTCGATTAAGTTCATCTAACCCTTGTGTCGGTTCATCTAAAATTAATAAATAAGGCGATTTAACTAAAGCTCTAGCGATTAGAGCTAATCGTTGTTCTCCATAACTTAAACTTCGAAAAGAGCTGTGTTGATGCGCTAATAAACCTATTTTGTCTAACCACTGTCGGGCAATGTCTATTTGATGATGTTCAGGTTGTTGATAAAGACCAATAGAGTCATAATAACCAGAAAGCACTACCGTTAATAAATCACCGTTTACTCTGTATTGTCGGTGTAATTCCGAACTGACAATACCCATGTCTTTCTTGAGTTCCCAAATACTTTCACCCGAGCCTCTTTTATAGCCTAAAACGTGAATATCATTGCTATAACATTGGGTGCAATCCCCAGTAATTAACTGCATTAACGTCGACTTACCACTGCCGTTGGGGCCTGTGATCAAAGTGTGCTGCAATGGCTTAATGTGAACATCTAAATCTTCAAAAACGCTTACTCCCTTATACTGAACTTTACCCTTACACAGTTTTACTAAATAGGGGTGCTTATAGTCACATAATTCTTGCATGTTAGTAGGCCAGCTAATATCGTCAAGCATCGGCGTTAACAAAGCATCAAGTTGGCGCTTAGTTTCATCACTGTCCAGTTTACCAACCACATCAAACTGCCCTCGTTCAATAAAGGCTATATTGTTACACCATTCGGGAATATCTTGTCGATTATTAAGCATCAATAAAACATTAATGCCCGTTTTTGATAAGCGTTCTAGTGCATTTGACAAGGCTATACAAGAGGCTTCATCTAAACTATCAAAAGGATTTTCGCACACCAACAGCTCTACGCCATTAAATATTGCCTGTAAAATTAAGAGTTTTCTCCCCTCTCCTGTACTTAACTGCCGATAACCACTTTCAAGTCGGTGGCTCAAACCAAACTCACTAATCAGAACATCATTGAGTTTATCTTTGGGTAAAAAATCTTTAGCTTTAGTGCCTATATCATTGGCGTCTTTATAATCACTCGCATCAATTTTTAATTCATTCTCATAAATGTCTTGCTGACTTTCAAAAGAAACCAGACCGACTTTATCGGCATCAGGTAATGTAAGCTCATCTACGGCTTCAGGTTGAAGAATTCCAGTTAACAGTTGTTGAATGTATTGCTTTCCAGAGCCATTTCGCCCCAAAACACACCAGCTATCATGTTCAAGTACTTGCCAACTTTTAATCGTTAATTTGGTGTGTGTAAAATTTGTAATGTTTATCATAAAATCGTTAGGCTCAATGCTAGAGTTAATAAAATGGTTAGAAAATAGAGGCTAAAATTATTGTAGACTAATCGGCAATTTCCCTCGTGCTTTTTGCTTACCAAAAATAATAGCCATGCTGGTAGTATAACCTGAGCTATACGCATATTCTTTATTGGTAAGTTGATCTATCTTTTGATAAATATGATCATCGAAAGTCACTAAAACAGAGTCAGCTAATTTACGATAAGGATGCAGTAAATACGGAGACCCTTTGGCAATTAATACACTGGATACTTTTTGTTTTTGTGCTTGTTGTAACTGATACCTGAGTAGCAGCTTATAACCGACTTTATTTTGCCCATTTTGCGTAGAGTTAATTTGCGTTAACAGATCTTCAGCGCCTCCCGTGTCTACTAAACTGCTTACCGCACTGGCTATTTTAGTATCAACCGTCGCAATAATTAAGTCTGCCTTTGCTAGCTTTTCATCACTTTGTATTTGTGATTGGGTATCACCTTCTGCCACAACCGTTGCACTCACTGTTGGCACCGTTTTACCTGCACTTTGCCATTGACTGGTAATCGCTTGTTTTAACGCACCAAACTCTTGCCAATTTAATACAAACAAATGAATGCGATTAATCTCGTCAATATTAACAGGTAAACTATTTTGTTTAGCCGTTAACTGAACCACGGCATTATCAGCTAAGGCTTGCTCAAGCGCTAAATGTTTTGGTTGAGCTATTATCTGCTCCGCTAATAGGAACTGTTGGGCAAGCGAGATTTTAGGTAATTGACAATATTGGGCTTTATAACGATTTATTCTCACGATAGATTGTGTTAATTCTGTTGATAACCGTGGATTACGCGTAATTTTTTGTTGTAACCTTTGCGCGACCTCTTTAATAAATTGATAAAAATTATCAATATCTTCAACCTTTCTTATTTTAAACGGCATTACCGCTAAATCAGCGCCAGCAACAAAGGTTTCAACGACGGCGGTAACTTCATCAAAATAGTGGGTAATACCCGCCATATCAAGGGCATCAGTGGCAATAATGCCATCATAACCCATTTTTTCTCTTAACAAATCTGTTAATATTTTACGTGACATAGTGGCTGGTCTAACAATGTTATCGCCTTCTTTATTAACGACCGTTGAATTATCTAAGGCCGGATATTGAATATGGGCAGTCATAACCATCGCGGGTGTACTATGGTTAATTACCCACTGAAAAGGCGCTATGTCTTGCTTTTCTATGGTGGCTAAATCATGAGTAACAAGTGGTAAACCTAAATGGCTATCGACATGCGTATCACCATGTCCGGGAAAGTGTTTCAATGTGGCCATAACGCCGTTCTGCTGAAAACTATTGACTGCAGCAACACCTAACTCGGCGACTTGCTGCGGATTTTCACCAAAGGAGCGAGTATTTATCACGGGATTATCCGCATTGGTATTCACATCAACCACAGGTGCATAGTTATTATTAAACCCTAATGCATTGAGTTCTTTTGCAATAACCGTACTTGTTTGTGTAGCAAACGTAACGCCATGATCTACATAAGTAGCACCTATTGCCATATTACCAGCAAACGAAGTAGCGTGAGGTAAACGCACCACCCTACCCCCTTCTTGATCAATAGAAATTATTAATGGCTGTCCTGACGGAGATTGCACCGCCGCCTGCTGTAAATCATGGGTTAGCTGAATTACTTGCTTGGTCGTTACTAAATTTTCAGCAAATAGTACAACACTACCAAGGCCAGTTAAGGTAACCATATCAGCTAATGCTTGTGGCAGTTTGGTCACGGGTTGTAAGCATTGCCTAGTTGACCCTGATTGCTCAGTTTGCCCTAATTTAGTAGACGAATTTTCAGGACAAAAATAGCGAATATCTAACGCCATTTTTGTCGCTACTAATCTTTCAACATCAGAAAATTGTTTTGTTAATTTTAACGCTTTAGTCATAAAGTTATTTGAACTATTCTTATTTGACGCATCTTTATTAGGTACCTTTTGAGTAGGCAATGCGTAACACGTACTTAAGGTGAAAAAACAAAGACTGATAAAGTAAAAAGTAACATACAAAATTTTTTTACTTTTTAAAAGTCTATCTGTCATTCAACGAGTGCCAAAACATTTTTGACCAACTTATCGATACCTGATGCAGCTTCAGTTAACGAGGTTGCCAACATGTAAGCCGGCGTAGACACGACTTTATGAGCTTGATCGATAACTATATCGTCAACATTGCAATTATTATGCACTAACCCTTGCGCTTCTATTAATGAAGCAGTATCTGAATCAGTGCCAATCGTTCCTTGCACACCTTTAGGATAAATGAATGGTAACATCGCCGGTGCAATGCACATATAACCGGTGGGTTTATCTGCGTTAGCAAAAGCCTGACAACTCGCTAACACTTCTGCGTTCACTTGATAATTTTCAGCATCAAGCGCAAAACTACATAAATTTTTTACAGCACCAAAGCCACCTGGTACAATTAAGGCATCAAAATCTTGCTCACGTAACTCGCATAAGTCTTCCACATCACCACGGTTAATTCGAGCGGCCTCAACCAATACATTACGCGTTTCATTTTCACTAACTTCACCTGTTAAATGATTAATAACATGATGCTGAGCCATATTTGGCGCAAAACAATGATAACTTGCACCATTTTCTTCTATGGCTAACAGCGTCAATACCGTTTCATGAATTTCACTGCCATCATAAACACCACAGCCACTTAAAATTACAGCTACTTTTTTCATGTTAATTCCTCTAGATTAATTTTTCTCATTCATATTAATTTTTCATGACGGTTAATTTTAATCTGACATAGTAACACCACCGATACAGCAGAGAACATTAATACCGCAAAAGGAAAAGCGCTGCCATCATAAAAGTAAGCTAATATTGGCCCAGCTAACGCACCAATGCCAAATCGTAACGTCCCTATAACAGCGGTTGCCGTACCTGAATGCTCAGGAAACTTAGTAATGACTAAGGCATCTGAGTTAACCGCCACCATAGAAATCCCCCCCATTAAAGGCAAGATAGAGGCCACCGTATAAACAAGCGGTAATGAAAAATAATTGACGACCAATAATGTTATTGAAGCAATCATGGCACACCTTAAACCGTACCTCAGCATTTTTCGGGAGCCCTTACGTACCACTAAGCGCGTATTAATAAAATGAGCACTCATTAATGCCATCACAGTAATACCAAACAGTATACTAAAGTTAAATTCTGACACGTTAAATACAGTTAAATAAACAAAAGGAATTGCCGTAATATAAGCAAAAAAGGCCAGTGATATCATCATGGAACTGATAATATCAAATCGTGCTTCATTATTTGAAAAAACAATTTTATAGCGTGTTACAAAGCTAATTTCTTTATCTGGTTCGATGGTATTTCTAACTGCTTCTGGCAAGTATTTTACTACCGATAACAATATCACCACACTATAAAATGACAACACATAAAAAATCATCTGCCAACTGTGAGCAATTAATAACACACTACCAATACTCGGAGCGATCATCGGCGCTAACATCATGATCATAGAGACATACGATAACCCTTTTGCCGTGTTTTTTTGATAATATTCTCGAATAGCACTTGGCACTACGACCGTTGCGGCACTACTAACAAATGCTTGAATAAAACGTAGCGCTAAAAATTGCTCAATATTACTGACAAAAGGAAGTAACAAACTGGCCAATAAAAAACCACTCACACCAAATATCACCATTTTCCGACGTGATGACGTATCAGCCATGGGGCCAAATAATACTAACCCTAAAGCATAACCGAACAAGTAAACACTTAAGCTGTTTTGTACCATAGGCATATCAGTAGCTAAATATTCAGCCAACATAGGCATAGCCGGTAAATACATATCAATTGCTAATGGTGACAAAGCCATTATTGATGCCAATAACGGCAATAATAATTTTAATGATATTCGATTGGGGTTATTTAGGGTGTGGGTCATTTCATGATTGCTCTTCTAGCGGGTAATTGCACGTCTTGTTCAGTATTGGTAAATTTACCGTTACAACTCCAGGTAATAAAATACCAATTCATTGTTCCTTTTCGATAAAATCAATCACTTGTTGATACAAAAAAGCAGGAAATATGTTTTCTCTAATAAACGCATCATTAACTCTACATTGCCAACATAAACTATATAAGATAAGTTTCACTCTCATTATTCTGTACATGTTATTAAACTAAATTATCGTTACACTGTCATCACATCTTTTGATACTAGCAAAAAAGAACCTACCATATTCATGAATAATTATTTTTTATATCTGATCACCGTTTTAGTTTGGGGATCAACCTGGATTGCCATTAATTACCAACTAGGCGATGTGGCTCTAGAAGCGTCTATAACGTATCGCTTTGCACTCGCTGCTTTTATTTTGTTTTCTTTTGCTAAAATAAAGCAATTACCAATGCGCTTCTCCCTAAAACAACATGGGATATTCGTTGCATTTGGTATTTGTTTGTTTGGACTGAACTACTTATTACTTTATTCAGCACAGCAACACATCAATTCAGCACTGACCTGTATCGCCTTTTCAACCTTGATGATAATGAATATAGTCAATGCGCGAATTTTTTATAATACTAAAATCACCAAGCAAGTGTATGTTGGTGGTGCTTTTGGCTTATTTGGTATCGTGACGCTTTTTTGGCCGCAATTAACAGATATAACGATAGGCACAGCCACATTATTAGGATTAGGCATGTGCTTACTAGGCACTTTTTCAGCCTCCATGGGTAATATGCTATCGATTAAAAATCAAAAAAACAATATTCCTGTAGTGGCAGCAAACGCCTGGGGAATGTTGTATGGTGCAATGTTCACCGGTTTAGCGGTAATAGTACAAGGGAAACAATTCAGCTTTTCTTTTGAGATAGCCTACGTAAGTTCATTAATTTATTTATCATTGTTTGGCTCAGTCATCGCGTTTGGTTGTTACTTAACCTTAATGACACGTATAGGCGCGCACAAAACGTCTTATGCTAATATTCTATTTCCTGCCATTGCCGTATTAATTTCTACTGTGGTTGAAGACTTTCATTGGAGTGAATACACGGTTATTGGTTTAAGTTTTATCTTATTGGGTAACTTAGTCGTACTAACAAAGCTTAGGTTTCTAACACGATTATTTACTAATAAATTATCAACAACCAACAGCTGACCTAGCCAAAAATGGTGCTGACCACAGTAATGATCTGTTCATCTATTGTAAAGTGTGCGAATAAAGGCACTTTAGCGGTAAAACTTACTGTTGACGTCTAAACACGGCTACTAGCGAATGGTGAACAAAAATAAGTCTTTGTTCTGTAAAATTAACGACATTAATTGGATTAAAACCTCTGAAATATGACATAAATTTGTTATCATTAATTTATATTATAAAATTATATAAATAACTTAAAAGCAATTAGGTAACCCAATGCAACGATTAGCTCCCGCTTTACGTCAAGACAATGTACCACTAGACCTTATTTCATTAATCAAAACTATTTTAGCCGCAACCAAAGAGATTTCTTTTCGCGTTAGCCAAGCACATCTAGGTGATTTAATGGGGTCAACCTTAGATGAAAATATCCAAGGTGAAGTACAAAAAAAATTAGACGTGGTAGCTAACGAATTATTTAAAGATATTTTACTTGAATCAGGTTTTGTTAAAGCGATTTCGTCTGAAGAAGAAGATACCTCAGTAGCAGGCAATGATAATGGTAAGTACCTTGTTTCATTTGACCCGTTAGACGGCAGCTCAAACATCGACATTAACTCACTTATTGGTACCATTTTTTCGATCCATGAAGCACCAAAAGATATGGCTGCTGATAACTCGGATATGTTCAAACAAGCAGGTCATCGTCAAGTCTGTGCCGGTTATGTATTATATGGCCCTGCAACCATGTTGGTTATGACCACGGGCAGCGGCACGCATTTTTATGTATTAGACAGAACACACGGCGGTTATTTATTAGTTGAACGCAACGTACAAGTACCTGTTGATACGCAAGAGTTTGCTGTTAACATGTCAAACCAACGTTTCTGGCAAGCGCCAATGCAAAATTACATCAGCGACTTAATTGCCGGTAACTCTGGAGCACGTGATAAAAACTTTAACATGCGCTGGATTGCTGCCATGGTTGGCGATATTCACCGTGTTTTATGTCGTGGTGGTATATTCACCTATCCTACTGACAGCAAAAATGCAGAACAACCTTATAAATTGCGTTTAATGTATGAAGCTAACCCTATGGCATTTCTTCTAGAACAAGCAGGTGCTTTAGCCATGACTAGTGAAGGTCGTATTATGGACATAGAGCCAAGTAGCATTCACCAAAGAGTTGAAGTGATTATGGGCTCTAAAAACGAAGTGGAAATGTGTTTAAGTTATTATAAATAATCCCTAGTTGTCTCAAAAAAGCCTTACTTTGCTAAGGCTTTTTTATTGCCTGTAAGAAAAAATTTGGCCTGCTAAAAAGTCATTAGCGCTCGGATGTCACTGAGGTCTGCTAAAGAGACTAAAGCGGATATTACTGATTTAAAATCAATTTTTTTCTGACCATTAGAATTTTCACTCTATCAGTTATTGCTTTACGTAGATGGAAAAGGTATTAAATATCAATGACAGCGATAAAAACCTAGCATAAAAAAAACCATATGATAAATAAATGTAAATTCTAAACAAAGACAAATACTGACATAGCTTGATTTTTAAAATAATTAAAATCAAGTATTTAAGCTAAAACTGTAATACGCTACTATTAAAATATTTGAGGAAATCAGTAAAATTTAAAATATGTTGAACGTTAAAATTAGCCGAACTTTTAAAAAATAACAGGATTTACAATGTGCTCAAATACAATAAAAAATAGATTAGTAATGACACTTTTGGCTCTAAGTTTTGTTGTTTCTTTTGGTGTTAATGCGAAAAACAGCCTGATCAAACCACGACCAGCTATTTATTCCTCCTATCAAATAGCTCAACCTTATTGGGCTGAAAACGGTATGGTATCTAGCCAAGAAGCTCTGGCTACAAATGTTGGTGTTGCTATTCTAAAACAAGGCGGTAATGCAGTAGATGCTGCCGTAGCGGTTGGATTTTCATTAGCCGTTACCTATCCCAGAGCAGGTAATATTGGGGGTGGTGGTTTTATGATGGTTTATATCGCAAAAGAGAAAAAAACTATCGCGATAGATTATCGAGAAATGGCACCTGCAGCGGTACACAAGGATATATTTTTAGATGAAAACGGTGATGTAGATAATCAAAAAGCTCGCTTTCATGGTCTTTCCTCTGGTGTACCGGGTACTGTTATGGGTTTAGAGTTAGCATTGAAAGAATATGGCACTATGACGCTTGCACAAGTAATGCAGCCGGCAATAGATCAAGCTGAAAAAGGCATTGTTGTTACGCGAGATTTATCAGGTTCATTATCAGCGATGAAAGATCGTTTGAGCCACTGGCAAAGCACCAAAGACATTTTTTATTCAAATAAAGGGCAGCCATTAGAAATAGGCCAATACTTCTATCAACCTGAATTGGCTAACAGTTTAAAACTGATTGCTAAGCAGGGTAGTAAAGGTTTCTATCAAGGTGCCATCGCAAGTAAAATTGCTTCGGCTGTGCAAGAAGCGGGTGGCGTAATGACCGTTACAGATTTAGCTAATTATCAAGCCAAAATTAGGCATCCCATTATAGGGACATATCGTGGTTATGAGGTCATTTCTATGCCTCCACCCTCATCGGGTGGCACTCATCTTGTACAAATTCTAAATACCTTAGAAAATTACCCCATTGATCAGTGGGGTCATAATAGCGCTGACACCATTCATGTAATGGCTGAAGCCATGAAGCGTGCTTATGCTGATCGTAGTGAGTATCTTGGTGATGATGATTATGTTTCTGTGCCAATTAAAGCTTTAACAAATAAAGCTTATGCCAATAGTATTGCTCAACAAATTGATATGAAGCGAGCAACAGCAAGTGAGTTAATCAAACCCGGACAACTTGCCCCTTATGAAAGCCCACAAACAACTCATTTTTCTGTCGTTGATAAATGGGGAAACGCAGTTGCCAATACCTACACATTGAACTTTAGTTATGGCTCTGGGCTTGTAGCCAGTGGCACAGGTATTTTGATGAATAATGAAATGGATGATTTTTCTTCGAAACCAGGTGTTCCTAACGGATATGGTTTATTAGGTGGAACCGCTAATGCGATAGAACCAAAGAAAAGACCACTAAGCGCGATGACTCCTACTATAGTGTTAAAAAATGGTGAGTTGTTCCTTGTTACAGGTACACCCGGTGGTTCGAGAATTATCACGACAACATTACAAATTGTGATGAATATTATCGATCATCACATGAATATTGCAGAAGCAACCAATGCCACGCGCATACATCACCAATGGTACCCTGATGAAATTCGTGTAGAACGAGGTTTGAGTATTGATACCGTTAAACTATTGGAAGCGAAAGGTCATAAAATTCATTTAAAATCCTCTATGGGTAGTACACAAAGCATTATGAAAACTAAACAGGGATTATTTGGTGCAACAGATCCCCGTAGTAGGGCCGGTAAAGTCGCTGGTTATTAAGGCTAACAGAAAGTTAAGCTATTCACCTCACTATTATTTATGTCACATTTAGTGGTTTGAATATACACATAATCCAATAAGACTTCAGGGTAATTAGTATTAGAGTAAATTTATTTTATAATCAATTGACTCTAACACTAATTATCGCCTGACTGAATTAGGATGATAATCAGAACTCAGAAAAAGCAGTACTACGATTGTGTTATTTATGTTTTCCACCCCACATCAGGTGTCCAGTCTCTAATCCACGCGGTAATATCACTGGCTGGCATCGGTCTGGCAATGCCATACCCTTGTGCTAATTCACAGCCCAGTTGCAACAATGCCGTGCCA
>OJEX01000026.1_pt1 | contig 134289 bp, 123 predicted proteins | sample 1593971 | NCBI WGS metagenome assembly OJEX01 (sample SAMN05416775, study PRJEB24817) | seawater metagenome | isolation source: Sea water | place: Canada:Atlantic | collected 2013-11 | reverse complement strand
CACCTCTCTATTCGTCGGCAGCGTCAGATGTGTATAAGAGACAGATTAGTATCTGATTTCGACATTTTCTTCGTTGGCTCAAGTAAGCTCATTACGCGTGCGCCATGCTGAGGAATAAACGGATCCGGCACGGTAAAAATATCACCATAAAGATTATTAAAGCGGGTGGCAATATCACGCGCTAATTCTAAATGCTGTTTTTGATCATCACCAACGGGTACTTTATCGGCACGATACAATAAAATATCCGCAGCCATTAACACCGGATAAGTAAACAAACCTGAGTTCATATTTGCTTCAGATTTTTGCGACTTATCTTTATATTGTGTCATACGGTTTAATTCACCCATTTGCGTATAACAATTTAATACCCAGCTCAGCTGCGCATGTTCTGGCACATGAGACTGAATAAAAATAGTACTTTGCGCAGGATCTACGCCACAAGCAAGGTAAAGGGCTAATCCATCGAGCGTTGCTTTACGTAAATCTTCCGCTTTAGGACGAACGGTAATAGCATGTTGATCCACCAACATGTAATAACATTCATGGCTAGGTTGCATATTGACCCATTGCTTTAATGCGCCTAAATAATTGCCAATAGTTAATTCACCTGATGGCTGACAGCCACTTAATACAATAGGTTTACTCATACATTTCCTTTAAACGGTATTTCTTACTTTAAAAAATATTAATCTGTAACTAATTTGATAGTGTTGCTAACTCGGCACGCATTTCATCAATGGCAACTTTATAATCTGTTTGAGAAAATATGGCACTACCTGCAACGAACATATCTGCACCTGCAGCAGCAATTTCAGCAATATTATTGGCCTTAACACCACCATCCACTTGTAAACGAATATCTCGACCACTTTGGTTGATTTTTTCTTTCACTAATCGTAATTTATCTAAGGTAGTTGGAATAAACGATTGTCCACCAAAACCAGGATTTACTGACATTAACAAGATGACATCAAGTTTGTCCATGATAAAGTCTAAACACTGTAAAGGTGTTGCTGGGTTCAATACTAAACCCGCTTTACAGCCATGATCTTTGATTAACTGTAATGTGCGGTCAACATGATCACTGCCTTCTGGATGAAAAGTAATGATATCAGCACCGGCTTTAGCAAATTGAGGAATTAAACTATCCACAGGCTTCACCATTAAATGGACATCAATTGGCGCCGTTATACCGTATTCACGCAACGACTGGCAAATCATGGGGCCAAAAGTTAAGTTAGGAACAAAGTGATTATCCATAACATCAAAGTGTATAACATCTGCACCCGCAGCTAAAACCTTGGCGACATCATCACCTAAACGAGCAAAATCAGCAGATAAAATAGAAGGTGCAATTAAAAAAGAAGACATAATAAAAAAGCCCTAAAAAAAGTTATCGCCATTATACCCAAGCTAATGCTAAATGCGAGTTCACGACAGTATATAAATAATGCACACAATTTGCTCAAGACAAAAAAAATCGCACCATTTAAGCGCAATTCGTCTAAATTTATCGAGTTGTATTTTAGTAAAGCACTAATAATTAATACTTAACTCTTTGTTTAATAATGATAATTATCACTATTTAATAAAAACTTATCATTTGGGCACCATCTTTGCAAAATACTTGATAGATTCACAACTTTATAATAATTAAGAGAGATTAACATGAAAAAATCACTATTAAGCATCGCACTAACTTCAGTACTAGCTACATCTGCATTCATATCAACTCAAGCATCAGCTACTGATATTGAAGGCTTAAGTGCCAATGTTGGTGTTGTATCACAATATATCTTCCGTGGTGTAGTACAAACCGATACTGCCTCTGCTAGCGCTGGTGTTGATTATGAAACAGGTGGCTTCTATATTGGTGCTTGGACAGCTGACGTTCAAGATGGCCTAGAAATCGATGTTTATGGCGGTTATGGTAACGAACTAGATAATGGTTTTGGTTATAGTGTCGGTTTTACTACTTACCAATACACAGGTGATTTTGATACGTCTTATAACGAAGTAAACTTAGGTTTAAGTTACGGTATGTTCTCTGTTTCTTACAATGTAGGTGAGTGGGAAGTTGAAGGTGGCGCAGACCAAGATTATGACTTCTTATCTGCAACTATTGAGCATGAAGGTTTTTATGCAACTTACGGTACTTGGGGCGATGACTTTGATGGTGATTACATAGAAGTTGGATACGGCACTGAAGTGTCTGGTTTTGATGTTGGTGTTGCGGTTGTATCTAACTCAAAAGAGTTGTCTGGAATTGGGACAAGTGATGAAAACCTAGTCTTTAGCATTGGTAAATCATTCTAAGCTAAAATAGAAATATAGAATTGGTAAATCATTCTAAGCTAAAATAGAAATATAGCATTAAAGTGTTAATTGGTTACACTCAACCGATTAACACTTTTTTATTTCTAATGAATATCTATTCATTAGAAACGGATCATGACAAAACTTACTATTTTTTCCCGTAACATTATCGGTAACTTTACGACTCACAGTTAACGCTAATAGTAATACTTTTAATAATCAGGTCGATTTATTTAAATCATATATAGCTGTTGAATCTAACCTTCCAATGAATCACAGCAATCATCCCTGCAGCGCTGTTTATATATCAAATAAACGTTTGTTGTCCCGGCTTTCTAGTAATAACAAATTTACTCATTTACATTTTCTAGATTTAGTTTAGTTATTGCATTATAGTTTCACTAATTAATCCCTTATTGGTAAAATTAAAAATGCTTTATAAAAATTCATCACTGACTAACACTTTTAAAAGTGTTGCCGCAGCATTTTTTGGTGTGCAAAGTAATAAAAACAGAGAAAGAGATTTTAGCCAAGGTAAGTTAAGCCACTTCATTGTTGTAGGCCTAATTGGGGTGATCATGTTTATTGCTGTACTCATTGCAGTAGTTAATCTAGTAATGCCGAGTACTTAGCGCTGTTGATGAATTAGTATCGGTCTTATTTATATAAAGCCAATATTTCTTGAACTTTTATACGCCCTTGCCCTTTTGGGCTTATTGATCGTTGCACCTGAAATAACTTCCGCTTATTTGCTTCTTTATATAACTCACGAGTAAAGTCTACATAATGGTTTGATATTAATGTTGGTATATCTTTGCTTCTTGCTATTTCTGCACAATTAACAAGTCTCAATTGGTCTTCGTCAGTAAATGAATTACCTGCATAAGCAGTAAAATTTGACGTTCTATTTATCGGTGAATAAGGAGGATCGCAATAAACCACATCCTCAGTTCGAAGTTGAGAAAACGCAGTTTCAAAATCCCCTTGTATAAACGTTGCTTTCTGAGCTTTTTCAGAAAAATACGCTAATTCCTTTTCAGGAAAATACGGGTGCTTATACCGTCCAAAAGGGACGTTATAACCACCCGTTTTATTATATCGACATAAACCATTGTAACCGTGTCTATTTAGATATAAAAACAACAAAGAGCGTTCGTATGAATCAGTAGATTGATTGAATTGCTTTCTAAAGTCGTAATACTGTTCAGGCTGATTACTATATCCATTGAAAAACTTCTGAGCGTCTGCAATAAATTCTGTAGGTTTATTTTTAATTATGTTGAATAAGTTAATTAAATCTTTGTTCATATCCATCAAAAGATATTCGTCAAAGTCTAAATTAAGGAAAACAGAACCACCACCAACAAAAGGTTCCACTAACCTTCTTTTTCCCTTCGTAGGCAGGAGGTTTGCTATATCGTTTATGACTTTTTTTTTCCCACCAGCCCATTTCAAAGGAGATCGCATACTAACTAGTGATTTAACTTGAGTCACAACAAAACCTATAAATTATTCTTAGCTAAAGCTAACATGATTGTCTGGCGATAAATAGATGAACTATCCATTTTCATACTTTTGAAAAACATAAAAGCGTAGGACTATCTAATCGATGTGAACGATGGAACTAATTACTGTAGTGGCTACATCTAACATATCATCTACAACACAGTATCAGCTTGCTCATTGGTTTTACTCTGATTTATTCGCGTGTTCGATAGTGCTTACGTACTAACCCATTCGATAATACATGCTTGCTATTAACTGTTAGAAAGCACAAAACAGTTATAGAATCTTCTGAAGCATTTGCACTGTTACATCATCGCGAATCTCTGATTTTCCGATAGCGGTAGGGACTATAAAACGTAATTTCCCACCGATGTTCTTTTTATCTCGGCGCATATGGCGAACAAAGTCATCAAACCCCATCGTTGTCGGGGCTATCAAAGGTAAATCAAATACGTTAATAAGTGACTCTATTCGACAAAGTGCTGATACTTCAAGTAAATTCATTACTATAGCTAATTTAGCAGCCAGTACCATGCCCGTAGCAACAGCTTCACCATGAAGCCAGTTACCATATCCTTGTTCTGCTTCAATTGCATGACCAAAAGTATGACCTAAATTAAGCAATGCTCGCACACCCGCTTCGGTTTCATCACTCGCCACAATATCAGCTTTACATTGACAGCATTTCTCAATCATCTCAGAGAGCGTATCTTTATCGCCCGCTTTAATTGAAGCAACATTCTGCTCTAGCCAAACAAAAAAATCATAATCGCCTAAAATGCCATACTTAATGACTTCAGCCATACCCGCATTAAATTCCCGTTCGGGTAAAGTCGCCAAGCTATCAATATCAATAATGACTGCTTTAGGTTGATAAAAAGCGCCAATCATATTTTTACCCAGCGGATGGTTTACTGCTGTTTTACCTCCTACGGAAGAGTCTACTTGTGATAAGAGCGTTGTCGGGACTTGAACAAAGTCTATACCACGTTGATAACTCGCAGCAGCAAAACCGGTGATGTCACCAATAACCCCACCACCCAAAGCGATTAACGTTGTATCACGACCATGCTCATTTGTTAATAAATGTGACATGATACGCTCAAAATTAGCTAAATTTTTCTCAGCCTCACCATCAGGTAAAATAACTTCATCAATGTCAAAGTTGGCTAGTTTTTCTTTAATCTGAGCAAGGTAAATAGGCGCTACTATCGTATTAGTGACAATACACACACGCTTATTTCGAATATGTGAAGAGAACAGATCTGAGTTATTAAACAGACCTGAATCTATATAAATGGGATAACTACGGGTGCCTAAATCAAGCTGAAGTGTTGGCATTTTTTGTATCTACTACTGTAAGAACTATAAATATAATTAAAAGTCTAAACGCTCAATGATTTTGTGCGCTACAACTTTAGCACTTTGATCGTCAGTTTTAATGATCACATCGGCAATCTCTTCATAAAAAGGATTACGTTCAACAGCTAAATTTTCTAAGACAGTACGAGGTTTTTCGGATGTTTGTAACAACGGGCGACGACGATCTCTTTGAGTACGAGCCACTTGTTTATCTATTGTGGTTTCAAGATATACCACAATGCCACGTGCAGATAAGCGGTTACGAACTTGGTCACTTATTACAGAACCACCACCTGTCGCTAAAACAATACCTTGTTTTTCACTCAAGTCTTCGATAACACCTTCTTCTCTTTTGCGAAAACCTTCTTCGCCTTCAAGATCGAAAACCCAAGCAATGTCTGCACCTGTACGTCGTTCAATCTCTTGATCCGAATCAAAAAACTCAAGATGTAGTCTGTCAGCAAGTTCTCTACCAATAGTACTTTTTCCTGCGCCCATAGGCCCAATTAGGAAGATATTACGTTTTTCTGCCATTAGATTTACTTAATACTCGTTTGTTTCAGATCATATCAAAAGGGAAATCACAGTATCTGCCTAAATACCTTCTGACGTTATAGAGGTCTCCCTCGGAAATTTCAAGGGCGTAATTATCGCAATTGTTGGGGTAAGATTGCAAGTAACATTGTCGTTAAGTAAGATAAAAACTTACTTAACGACAATTAAATGACAATTTTGTGCTAAAAGTGCTCGGTTACTATACGTGGCGTTACAAAAATGAGTAATTCTTTTTTCTCATTGAACTCGCTAGTGTTTCTAAATAACCAACCAACATAAGGAATATCACCTAATACTGGTACCTTAGATACCGAACTTATAATGGCTTGTTGATAAATACCACCCAGCACAATAGTTTCACCATCATTCACCAGTACTTGAGTACCAATACGTTGAGTATCAATTGCAGGAGCTTGTCCACTCGATATATCTGAAATGGTATCTTGAGTTACCACTAAATCCAAGATAATTTTATTATCAGGCGTAATATGAGGCGTTACAGTCAAACTAAGTACCGCTTTTTTAAATTGTGTTGCTGTTGCACCACTTGAAGCGGCTTCTTGATAAGGAATTTCGACACCTTGTTCAATGTAAGCTTCTTTCTGATTTGCCGTGGTAATACGAGGGCTAGCAATTATTTCACCTTTATTTTCTTTTTCCATGGCACTTAATTCAAGATCTAAAATAGTACCATCTGCTAACCGAGCTACTTGGAATGCTAAAGCCCCTGCTGGACTTGCAACAGGTAAATTCACATTCAACCGATTTGCTAATGCAGGAATAGCGCCTTCGTTAGCAGAGTTTACACCAGCTAAAGAACCTGATGTTGCACTTGAACCCGTCCCCGTAACATTTAAATTAGTATTAGTATTTGTAAGACCCCAGCGAATACCTAATTCTTCATTTAAATTATCCTTAACGGTTACCATACGCGCTTCAATGATAACTTGGCGCACAGGAATATCTAAAATATTAACCATGCGTTTAATATCTTCAATAATTTTCGCTGTATCTCTAATCAATAGTGTATTTGTACGTTCATCTACTGAGACACTCCCACGAGAGGATAAAATACTCGTATCTTCATTTTTGATTAAGTTAGCGAGTTCAATGGCTTTAGCATAATTTATTTGTACGTATTCAGAGTACAATGGTGCCAATTCTTCAAATTGCTGTTGAGCTTGTAAGTTTTTGGCTTCTCGAGCAGCAAGTTCATCACTCGGCGCGACCATTAATATATTGCCTTGCATACGTTTATCAAGACCTTTTACTTTCAAAATAATATCGAGTGCTTGGTCCCAAGGAACGCCATCTAAGCGTAAAGTAATATTTCCTGTGACGGTATCACTAGTGATTAAGTTAAACTCATTATAATCAGCAATAATTTGTAATACAGTACGAACAGGAATATCTTGGAAGTTGAGTGATATTGTACGACCAGTAAAGTCTTCGCTATCGCCTAAGTAACCAGGTGCTTTCTTTTCTTTTTCTTTAACGGTTAATATAAATAAGTTATCTGTTTGATGATGTGAAAAAGTAAAGTGCGTATCAACATCAATCACTAAACGTGCGTTGCGACCTTCTTTAAAGGTTTCAATACCTGAAACAATCGTACCAAAATCGGTTACATCAAGCTTATAAAGTAAATCTTCAATTATGTTTGTATTATGAAATTCAACATTAATCTTTCCTAATTTATCATTTACATCAACAGCAACCATACTGTCTTTTAAATAGACTAATATTTCAGCTGAATTGTCTTCACCTAAACGAAAATCAAGTGACTCTACCTGATTAATAAATTGCTCACCTGCAGGGCTTAATGCTTCAATAATTTCAGCTGATTGACCATAATTAAAAGTAATAGAGAATTTTTTGTCATTTAACGCGACATCAAACACAGATAACTTTTCTAAATTGATCAAGGCAACAACCTTGCCTGAACTATTATCTAAAACAACATTAGTAATGCCTGCATGATTAATGAGCGTTTCTTTAGTTTTATCATCATACATATTGGCCGCAAAACTTACCTCCACATAAGCAGGGTCCATTGAAGTTTTTACTGCCGGTAAGGAAAGTATTTCTTTCGAGAATTCAAAGACTAATTTAATCTGATCGTCTTGAATTGTATTATAATAAATACCTAATAACTTACTATCATTTGCTTGCTCTGCATTGAGATTGAAAGAGGTTGTAACAAGTGAAAATAAAGTTAAACAAACTAGCCAAACTCCTCTCAATTTGGTCACACTAGTAAAGATTTTATAATTTTTCATTTTATTAAATAGCATTATTATTTCCCTTTACCCTTCCGACTTTGATAGAGTAATTATAATTACTGTTTCACGTTCTCCCCAACAACCTGCACCGTCAGGTCTAAGTTCAACTAATTTTACACTTTTAGCATTAACTTCTATTACATGACCATTAAATAAACCCATGTAACTACCTATGGCAACCCTATGCAGGCTCAAATCAGAAACTTCAACCAATGCCCAAAGTATACCCTCCTCTCCCATGGTGCCTTTCATTGTTATCTCAGCCAGTGCAAACTTTTCTAAGGGTTGCTTGGGACGGTGAGGATTAGGGCTTAAACATCCGGAAACTTGTAGGTTTTTTTGAGTTTTTTGTTGAATGACTTCTGGTGTTGGTAAAGAGAATGGGCTTCTTAAATCAAATGCGGAGTAATCATAATGGTTAAATGGGTGCATTTCTGGAATAGGATCTATTTGGCTCGTTGTTGTTGCTCTAATCTGTTGAAGGTGAGCACGAAGATCAGTCGTATCATCATAACAACCGCTCACTAATACCAAGACAATAAAAGTTAATTTTTTCATTGTATTTTAGCCTCTTGGTAGCGATAGGTTTTAGCTTCAAGCTTTAAATTCAACATAGATTTACTTGTCGGTGTAATATCTATTGTAAAGTCATGTAAAGTAACAATACGAGGCAATCCAGATATTTTGCTGACAAAGTTACCAAAAGAGTGATAAGAGCCATTTACTTCGATATCAATAGGTAACTCTATGTATATCTCTTTGCTTATTTCAGGTTGCCATTCTAACTTAACAAAATCTAATCCACTGTTAGTCCCAATAAAGGTAATATCATCTAATAAACTCGGCGTTTCATAGCTGTTAGGTAAATTTCTTAATTGGTTAGCAAAAATATCTTCTGCTTCTAGCATTTGTGCCTTAAACAATTCTAAATTTGCCGCAACATGGTATTTACTTTTATAAGACTGCTTTAACGTTACTTCTTCAGCAATAACCTGATCAAGTTGTTTGATATTACCACTAACTAAACCAACATACCCTAAACTAACAATAACAACAGAAAAGAAAATAGTTAGTACCAACTTCGCTGCAACCGGCCATTGGCCAATACTTTCAAGTTCTAAATTTTCAAATTGTGATGTGTCAAATTTCGAAAGCCCCTCATTAAGCGTCAATGCTTTCACTGAAAACGATGTTTTAACGTTGACCGGGATCAATTACCACCTCCATTGACTGTATTCGAAAATCCCGTATTTGAATCATTTACCATCCCTTTAATCTTCACTCGCATTTTAAAGCTACTTAGAAGCTTAGGCGGCCCATCATCAGAAGTAATAGATTCCAGAGTGGCGTCTGTGAATAAATCTGATAATTCAATCGCTCTGATCATATTAGCTAAATGATTATTTGATTCACTTTTTCCTATAATTTGAATGGTATTGTCTTTTTTATCAATTTGGGTGATATAAATTCCATTAGGAATTATCTTAGCTATTTCATCAAGGACTTGCGTTCCAACGTTACGGCTGCGTTGTAATTTCTCTACAATATCAATACGTTTTTGTAATGCGACTTTTTTAGCATTTAAGGTTTTTATTTCTGCTATTTGCCTATCTAATAATTTAATTTCATTTTTCAAAAAGGTATTACGTTCCCGCTGCCCATCTACACGTGCTTGAAAATATAAGTTAACTAATAAAACTAAAGCAAAAGCACACACCCCTGCAATCGCTAACACGATAAAAAATTCTTTTTGCTTAGCCTTAAGTACTTCTTCGCGCCAAGGGAGCAGATTTATATATGCCATGGCGTAAAACTCCTTAAAGCTAACCCTGTTGCTACCATCAATTGTGGGGCGATTTTCACTAACTCATCTGCATTTATCGTTTTTGCTATTTCCATATTATTAAAGGGGTTAGCAATAATGGTATGAATACCCAATTCATCGGTTAGTAATTTGTCTAACCCTTCAATTGAAGCCGTTCCACCAGAAACAAGTAAATAATCAACCTTATCCGCTCCACTTGAAGTCAAAAACATTTGAATAGCTCGACGTATTTGTTGTATTAAAATGGTCTGAAAAGGAGCTAAAACTTCAAACACGTAATTAGGGGGTAAGTCGTGAGTAATTTTTGCTTCTTCAGCCTCTTCAAATGATTTTTTATAATATAAAACAATTGAACGAGTGTATTGCTCACCACCAAAGATTTGATCGCGGCTATAAATCTGCTTTCCCGCTTTGGTGGCAGTAAAAAGTGTCATGATTGCGCCAATATCGACAATGGCTACCGTTTTATTTACCGCATCTTCAGGAAGTTGTGATAAACATAAATCATGTGATCTGCTTAGTGCATAAGATTCAACATCAATAACTTTCGCATGAAAACCACCTAACTCTAAGGCAGCAACTCTTGCTTCAATTGACTCTGTTCGTGCTGCACTCAGTAATACATTCACTTTACTTGGATCTGACTCATTAACATCTAATAATTCAAAATCTAAGCTTACTTCATTTAAAGGATAGGGAATTAAACTATCGGCTTCTATTTCAATCTGGCTAGCTAATTCATCTTCACTAAGGGCAGCATCCATATAAATGATTTTACTGATCACAGTTTGACCTGATACCGCTGCTACTGCTTCTTTCGCCTTCATTGATATTTTTTGACGAATTTTAGCGAGAACATGACCAACCACTTCAATATCTTGAATTTCACGATCGACAACGGCGCCACGTGTCATGTGTTCAATTGCGAAGTCTTCTATAATATAACCGTCACTACCCTGACTGAGCAGAACGGCTTTGACGGTATGAGATCCTATATCAATCCCGACCATCATAGTCGTCTTCTTTCTCCATAGATTATCCAGCATAACAACCCACTAAATTATATTGTTGTAATTATTTTAGACATATTTTTCAAAAAAACACGCATATCAGATGGTTTTACAAGATATACTAGCCTTATAAGTCCATTTTATTCACAAATAGAGCGAATGTAGTGTTTCCTGCCAAAAAGTTTTTCAAGCTTACTTTTACCTTAGTATCTATTATTGTTTTTGGCACATTTTTTTTATATTTGACTTTGCGCGATGAGTTGCCCGATATTGAATCGTTAAAGGATGTTCAATGGCAAACTCCCATGAAGATCTACAGCATTGACGGTTCGTTAATTTCTCAATTTGGTGAGAAAAAACGAAAGCCGCTAATCTTTAAAGAGATTCCACAGCAGCTAATCAATGCCTTATTAGCCACCGAGGATGATCGTTTTTATTTTCATTTCGGTGTTGATCCTATCGGAATGGCACGCGCTGTTTTGGGGCAAATAACAGGGAATAGTAGAGGTGGTGCAAGTACCATCACCATGCAAGTTGCTAGAAACTTTTTTTTAACTCGCGAACAAACTTACCTTAGAAAAATCAGAGAAATATTTTTATCTTTTCATATTGAAAATTTATTAACTAAAGATGAAATATTGACGCTCTACGTTAATAAAATCCCATTAGGACATAGATCTTTTGGTTTTGGTGCTGCTGCACAGGTCTACTATGGCAAAGAGATTGATCAACTAACTTTGGCGCAAATAGCCGTATTGGCAGGCTTACCAAAAGCACCTTCAACCTACAATCCGATCCGATCAGTAGAAAAAGCAAAATTACGAAGAACAACAGTGTTGCAACGCATGTTCGTTAGTGGCTATATCACAGATAAAGAATATCAACAGGCAAAATCAGCCCCAATGACTGGTAAGAGACATGGCGCTAAAATAGAATTAAATGCCCCTTACATTGCTGAGATGGCTCATCAAGAAGTACTCAGCCGCTATGGAAAAAAGCAAACTTATACTGGTGGGTATAATGTTTTTACTACGGTCACGGATAAATTACAACAAGCCGCCCATTCTGCTGTCACAACAAATTTATTACGATATGACCAACGTCATGGCTATCGAGGTGCTATTGCGTCTCTTCGCTCTGTTGAAAAGCCTACCGACCTTACTACCTCACAAAATAACGACAACACTCAATTAACGATCAAGCCATTACCTTTGTCAGCGGAAGAAATTACAACAGCACTTAATAATGTGATTCATTATCAAATGTTAGTACCTGCTGTTGTTACGCAAGTAAATGAAAAATCAGTCAATATAACTTTACGCAATAATGATGAATCGGTGATATCTTGGGCAGGTATGGCTTGGGCGCGTCCTTATATAAACGACCAAAAACAAGGCCCTGTCCCCAAGATAGCAAGTGAAATATTCCGTTATGGTGATGTAATATTAGTTAATCAAATCTCAGCAGGTGAATACCACTTAAGCCAATTTCCTATAGCCAGCGCAGCCATTGTTTCCTTATCGCCAGATAATGGTGCAATTAAAGCTGCCGTCGGTGGTTTCAGCTTCAAACAAAGTCAATTTAACCGAGTCACCCAAGCTAAACGTCAAGTAGGCTCAAATATTAAACCTTTCATTTACTCTGCAGCATTAGAGAATGGCTTTACTCTAGCCTCATTAATTAATGATGCTCCGATTAATCAATGGGATAAAAGTAGTGGTGTTGTATGGCGACCAAAAAATTCGCCAGAAACCTATGTTGGACCGATTAGAATGCGCTTAGCCTTGGCGCAGTCAAAGAATGTTGTTGCCGTAAGGTTATTAAAAAGCATTGGCATAGATAAGACTATAGACCACCTCTCATCTTTTGGATTTTCACCTGATGAATTACCACGTAATGAATCTTTAGCCTTGGGCTCAGCTTCATTAACGCCGTTAGAGCTGGTTACTGGTTTTGCTACATTTGCTAATGGCGGCTTTCTAATTGAGCCTTACTTAATTGAGCGTATTGAAAATGCTGAAGGAGAAGTGATCTATCAAGCTAATCCTGAACGAGCTTGTGAACCTTGTATCACTCCGGCTAGAGATAATGACGATTCGCAAGATATCGACGTATATAGTAGTGAATACGTAACAAATGAATGGGTAGATGAGCAAACGATTAGTGTACCATTAATTTCAGCACCTAGAGTTATTTCAGCTCCAAATGCTTTTTTGATCACCCAAGCGCTTAACAGTGTTATTTGGGGATCTGATTGGTCTGTAGACAATAGTTGGCAAGGCACTGGCTGGCGTGCTAGAACATTAAAACGTCGTGATATCGTTGGCAAAACAGGTACGACTAATGAAGCTAAAGATGCTTGGTTTTCTGGCTTTACGCGTCGTTTAGTGACAACATCATGGATAGGCTTTGATGATCCTAGCCGTAACTTAGGTCAATCCGTATACAACAGTAATCTAGGTAAAAACCAAATTACTGGCAAAGAGTTTGGTGCTAAATCAGCCCAACCTGCATGGATAAGTTTTATGAAAGTGGCGTTAACTGATCTAGTCAAAGAGACGTTTGAGCCACCTGCTGAAATCGTGTCTGTGCGTATTGATAAAGCGACAGGTAAGCTAACCACTAAAACTAATAAGAGTAGTTTATTTGAATACTTTGAATTGAGCACTGTACCTACCGAATACATAAGTACAGATAATAGTGCTGATATATTTCAAAGTGGAGAGGGTGTTAACAAGGTAGAAGAACTGTTTTAAATCATTATTTTCATTGTTATACCTATAGATCATTTAACCTAAAAACTCAAAAAAAGTTAAATTTCTTTAATTAAGACTTTTGATTTTCGCTGAAAATTATACAGTTTTTGTTTACCTTCAGGTAGCTTGTTCATGGCTTGTTCAATAAAACCCTGCTCAAGAAACCAATGCCCACTTACGGTTGTTAACACAAATATAGACTTAAGTTTTTGTTTTTTTGCTACGCTTTCCAGAGCCTCCATTAAACGTCCACCGCGATTACCTTTTCGGTAATCAGAGTGAATAGCAACACAAGCTACCTCGCCCATTTCCGCATCTGAATAGGGATATAAAGCGGCACAAGCAATAATAACGTCTTCTTTTTTTATGACCGTAAATTTATCAATTTCTATTTCAAGTAATTCACGTGAACGTTTGACTAGAACACCTTCTGTCTCTAGCGGTTCTAGCAATTCTAAAATACCGCCAACATCATCAATCGTTGCGATCGCAATTTGTTCTTTATGATCTTTAGCAATCAAAGTACCCGCTCCATCACGGGTAAAAAGTTCTTGTAATAATGCGGTATCACTCTGATAACTAACACAATGACAACGTTCAACACCATTTTGACCACATTGAATGATTGCTCGAAGCAATAACTGACGCACATGGCAATCTTTCTCATCCAATAATGTTTTAACAGTGCGAACACTACAACTTCTGATCAACTCGCCCGTTTTAGCCAATAAACCCTCATCTTCTGTTAAGGTGATCAATTTATCAGCTTTTAAAGCGATGGCAGTTTGCGCTGCAACATCTTCTAGTGCAAGGTTAAAGACTTCACCTGTAGGGGAATATCCGATGGGTGATAGTAATACAATCGAGCCATAATTTAACTGCATGTTAATGCCATCAGAATCAATTCTACGAACACTACCCGTATATTTATAATCGATACCATCACGTACACCCATAGGCTTGGCAATCACAAAGTTACCGGTGCTCACACGAATTTGCGATCCGTGCATGGGTGAATTGACTAAGCCGGTACTTAATAAGGCTTCTATGTGTAAACGTAAAGAGCCTGTAGCATCTTTTACCGCCACCAGTGTATCAGCGTCAGTAACTCGAATATTATTTTCAATTATTTGATTAATATTTCGTTGTATCATGCGTTCTTCAATTTGTGGGCGTGCACCATGCACGACCACTAACTTAACGCCCAAACTACGCAACAAAGAAATATCATGAATAATATTAGCAAAATTAGCGTGTGAAACCGCTTCTCCGCCAAACATTAATACCACAGTTTTACCACGATGCGCATTGATATAAGGCGCAGCATTTCTAAACCATTTAACATTGTTTTTATTATTATCCATGATCTGTATTTTATTTTCCTTTATTGCCTGAGTAAAAAGATCTTACTCGTTTGACTAAGCGGTACCTGAACGATCAACAATGTATTCCATAGCTACTTCATCAGCGGGATCTTTATGTGGACTTTGTTCACTATCTTCAATAATGTTACTTGCCAATGAGCTTTTTTCTATTAAAGCAAAGCCTAATTTATTGAAAAATTTAGGAACGTACGTTAATACAATAATCTTTTGCAGTTCCATTTGATGCGCAAATTCAAGTAAATATTGTACTAAAGCTTGTCCTTGTCCTTGCCCATGAGCAGACTTATCAATAACAATTGAACGTATTTCAGCTAAACCCGTTTGATAAATAAACAAAGAAGCACATCCGACAACATCACCATCAACTTCAGCAACGACAAAATTTTGAATATCATGAATAATATTGTCACGTGAACGCGGTAATATCTCGCCTTTATCAGCCCAATAACCTACTTGCTGATATATTTTATCAACATCAGACATACGCGCTCTTCGCACTGAAAGTGCAGCGGCTTTTTGAGCATTTAAACGTTGTTTTACTTGTTTCAACGTCATAGTAATTTGATCTTTACTTGGCGCACCAACAACTTGTGCATTTAAGCTGTCATGATTGCCTTGTATATCAGCTAACGCTTTTTGTACTTGCGTTCTCGACGTACCACCCAATGCAACACGTTTATCTAAACATGATTCAATAGATAAATGCTCATACACATCTTGTTCTATTTTAGCGCTGAACGTTTGTAATTGTGCCACCGAAAACTCTTCTAAAGCATGGCCTGCATCGATCGCCGCTAAAACAACTTCACCCACTATATGGTGAGCCTCACGAAATGGAATATCTTTACCAACAAGATAATCTGCTAATTCAGTCGAGTTGGCATAACCTTGTTGTGCTGCGGCTAAAGTACGTGCACGATTTACTTTTAAGCCATCGGCAATTAACACGGCCATTTCCATACATTCTTGCCAAGTATCAAGCGCATCAAAAAGCCCTTCTTTGTCTTCTTGCATGTCTTTATTGTAAGCAAGTGGCAAGGCTTTCATTGTGACCATCATACCAGCGAGAGAGCCCATAACACGACCCGCTTTACCGCGAATAAGCTCACACGCATCCGGGTTTTTCTTTTGCGGCATCAATGAAGAACCAGAGCTAACTAAATCGCTCATTTCAACAAAACCGGCTTCACCCGAGTTATAGAAAACTAAGTCTTCAGCAAAACGAGATAAATGCATCATTGAAATACTGGCATTTGAGAGTAGCTCAAGTACATGATCTCTGTCAGATACTGCATCTAAGCTATTCAACGTTGCACTTCTAAAACCCAAATTATGCGCTAATAAGTCACGATCAATAGGATAAGCTGTACCCGCTAATGCACCAGAGCCTAATGGCGAGGTATCTGCACGGTACAAGGTATCTTTTAAGCGACCAATATCACGATCGAACATTTCCACATACGCTAAACACCAATGACCAAAAGTAACTGGTTGTGCACGTTGTAAATGGGTATAGCCCGGTAATACTGTATTACTTTCACGTTCAGCTAGGTTTAACAATGCTTGTTGCAAATTAACTAAGGCAAACAGGATGTCACCGCCTGATTCTTTACACCATAGTTTTAAATCTGTCGCCACTTGGTCATTACGACTACGGCCAGTATGGAGCTTCTTGCCTAAATCACCGGTTTTCTCAATTAAGTTGATTTCAACCCAACTGTGAATATCTTCCGCATCAGATGCTAGGATTTGATTAGGATCATTTTCAACCGACGCTTTAAGCTCTAGCAATGCAGCTTTTAGGCGTGTAAATTCATCTTGGCTTAACACATCAACTGTTGTTAATGCTTCTGCCCAAGCGATTGAACCAACAATATCTTGTACTGCCATGCGGTAATCAACTGGCAACGAGTCATTGAATTTTTTAAATTGTACACTCGCTTTTTCTTTAAAGCGTCCGCCCCATAAAGCCATTACTATTTACTCCAATTTTTTTCGAGAATACTATTTATATTGTAAGCGACGCTATAGCGCCCGCCACATCTCACAACTAGAGCCATTACTATTTATTCTTTTGCGAAAGTGCAGTAATACGACTAGATAAACTGAATAAACGAATAAAACCTTCTGCATGTTTTTGGTCATAAACATCGTCAGCACCAAAGGTAGCAAATTCTTCTGAATACAGGCTATTAGGAGAACGACGTTGAATAACTTGCGCCATGCCTTTGTATAACTTAACCACTACATCACCGGTAAGTTTTTCTGCAAAAGAAGCCGCTGAAGCTAATTGTGCTTTTGCTAATGGCGTAAACCAACGACCGTCATAAATAACATGAGAGAACTCATGGCCGACTGATTCACGATATTTTAAAGATTCTTTATCTAAAATAAGTGTTTCTAACCCTTTATAAGCAGCCATTAATACGGTGCCACCTGGAGTTTCATAACAACCACGAGACTTCATACCCACTAAACGGTTTTCAACAATATCAATACGACCAACACCATGTGCTGCCGCTTTATTGTTAAGGTATATTAGTGCTTCATAAGCACCTGGGCTATTTTCCGTCCCATTACCAGAGAAGTCTTTACCGTCAACAGAAACTAATTCACCTTCAAGGAAACTTAATTCTACTTTTTCTGGTACATCAGGTGCATCCATAGGATCAACCGTCATTGTCCAAACTTCTTTAGAAGGCTCACACCATGGGTCTTCTAACTCACCACCTTCGTGCGAAATATGCCATGCGTTTGCATCACGGCTATAAATTTTAGTTAATGAAGCAGCACAAGGGATATCACGTTCAGCTAAGTAATCAAGTAAGTCTTCGCGAGAAACCATGTCCCACTCACGCCATGGCGCAATTACTGTTAGCTCTGGCGCAAGGGCAGCAAAACAAGCTTCGAAACGTACTTGGTCATTACCTTTACCTGTACAACCATGACAAACCGCATCAGCGCCAACTTTTAGCGCAATTTCAATGTGAGCTTTGGCAATAATAGGGCGTGCCATTGACGTACCTAATAAATATTGACCTTCGTAAACAGCACCCGTTTTAAGAATTGGATAGATATATTCTTTAACATATTCTTCTTTCAAGTCGGCTACATAGCATTCAGAAGCGCCTGAAGCGATAGCTTTTTCTTTAATGCCAACAAGCTCTTCTTCTCCTTGACCAACATCAGCACAAAATGCGATAACTTCACAATTATCATAGTTTTCTTTCAACCATGGAATGATGGCTGAGGTGTCTAAGCCACCAGAATAAGCTAATACGACTTTTTTAATTTTTTTCTTTTGAATACTCATAATTACATTCTCTAAATTTGTTTAATTGTTTCTTAATAAAAGATTTTTTAGTCAATAGGTTCGTTATGTTAATAACGATACCAATACGGCATTTTGTGCCCACATTCTATTTTCAGCTTGTTGGAAAACCACTGCCATATCACTGTCAAAGAGTTCAGTGGTAATTTCCTCTTCCAAATGTGCTGGCTGACAATGCATGACTACAGTTGCGTTCGCTTTAATCATTAACTGATGATTAACTTGATACGGGGCAAAGTGCGCCAATATCTTCGCTTTATTACTCGCGTCTTCATCGCCCATTGAAATCCATGTATCTGTGTAGATAACATCTTGCATGCCAATCGCTTCAACATCGGTAGTGATAGTTAACTTTGCACCCGACTTATTAGCCAATGCTTGTGCTACCTCTACAATAGTTGATTGTGCTTCATAACCTGTTGGCGTAAGCAGAGTAAAATCAACGCCCAACGTCGCTGCCATAATCATCAATGAATTAGACACATTATTTCCATCACCAACATAAGCCAGTTTTACATCACTTAATTCATGCTTATTTAAGGACGGAAGTAACTCTGCTAAGGTAACAAAATCAGCCAAGGCTTGACAAGGATGATAGACATCACATAACGCATTAATAACAGGCACACTACCGTGTTCAGCTAAACCTTGAATAGAATCATGGCTAAATACGCGCGCAACAATAGCATCGGCAAAACATGATAAATTCTTAGCATAATCGCTCACGCGTTCACGTTCGCCTAATTTGCCATTTTGTTGCCCTAAATACAAGGCATGACCACCAAGCTTACTGATGCCCATATCGAAACTGACATGCGTTCTTAATGACGGTTTTTCAAAAATCATTGCAACGGACTTTCCGGCTAAGGCTTGGTTGTAGCCGGTTGGATTTTTCTTAATCTTAATTGCTAACTCAATCAAGGTTAACAATTGGCTTTTATTCAACTGATCGTCAGCTAAAAAGTGATTTAATTGGTTCGACATTGGTATCTTCTTTTAAAAATTTTTATTACGTTCACACCCTCGTATATTTTATTCGAGAGGGTTATAAGATGCTAATCAGGCTGTATTTGTGTTCCGACACCCTGACCATCAAGCAATTGCATAATTTGCTCTGGCGATTGCCAGCTGGCAACCGCGATACTTCGTCGTAATTGATTCGCCGCCTGTAAGGCTGCATTAACTTTAGCGGTCATACCACCCGCAATAACACCCTGCTCAATTAGTGTATTTGCTTGCTCACTATTTAGACTAGATAAATACTCGCCATTAGCCCCTTTAACGCCATTAACGTCAGTCAATAACAATAATTGTGCGTTTAACAACTGACAAATAGCAACCGCGGCATCATCAGCATTCACATTAACTAAGTCACCATTAGGCAAAGCGCCAATAGAGGAAATAACCGGTAGAAAATGACTATTTAATAAGGCATCTAATAATACACTATTTTTTGCACTAGGAAGACCTACTTGGCCTAAATCTTGAGGTGATAAGCGACAATGAATCATATCACCATCAGTTAACGATAATCCCACCGCAGGTAAGTTCATACTATTTGCCGTAGCGACTATAGATTTATTGACCGTACCCGCCAATGCGCCTGTAATTAAGCCTACTTGCTCTTTAGGTGTTACTCTCAAACCCTGCTTTTTAACGGTGGTAAAACCCGCTTGCGCTAGCATGTCATCAACGACACAACCACCGCCATGCACTAGAACAACTTTGGCATCAGTCTTTAGCTTGGTTATCACGGATAATAAATTATTGAGTGCATCTTTTTTCTCTAAGATGGCTCCGCCTATTTTTATAACTAAAGGTTTAGGATTACTCATGTCTTTTCTCTTATTTCCCGTGGGTCTTTATGCGATTTTACTGGGTAGCAAACTATACTCACTTGGTAAACCAAGCGAAATGTTAAAACATTGTAAAGCCTGTGATGCCGCACCTTTCAATAAATTATCAATCGCACAACTTACCACAAGCACATGTTTTTCTTCATCAAGTTGCCAATGTACATCAGCGAATGGGGTATTGGCAACATTGCCAATTTGTGGCCAAGCTTTAACAAGTCTCACCAATGGCTTATCGGCATAGGCTTGTTCAAATGCTTCTGCGACTTGTTTAGCGGTAATTTCCGTTTTTAACTGTAAAGTCACTGTTGCCAATAAACCTCTTGTATAAGGCGCTAAATGGGGATTAAATATTACCTGAGCATTGGCTTCTTGAGATATTTCAGGTTGATGTCTGTGCTGTAAAATATTGTATGGCTTTAAACTAACTTCGTTAAAGTTAGTGGCCAAAGAGGCACTTCTACCGGCACCACTAACACCACTAATTCCATTGATTACAATAAGTGAGTTTTCAATATGAAAGTGGTTACTGGTGATAGGCTTAAGGGAAAGTAAACTCGCGGTTGGATAACAACCCGGAACGGCAATTAAATTTGTACTCGCAATATCGTCTTGATGCCACTCGGCTAAGCCGTATTTAGCACTTGATAGCGCTTCTATATTAGCATGTTCAAAACCATAGAACGTTGGATAATCTTGTGGGTCTTTAAGTCTAAAGCCACCAGAAAGATCAAATACTTTTACGCCTGCCTCAACAAAAGCATGCGCCCAATCGGCACTAAATTCATGGGGAGTAGCAAAAAAAACAACATCAAGTTCTTTGGCAGAAGCCTCAAACCATTCCTTAGAAAAAGACTGCAGGGGTATATCACATATCCCCTGCCAGCGACCATGTAACTCGCTAAAAGGTTTTCCACAGGAAGTAGAGTTTTCCGACACAACTAAATGTTGTATTGAAACTTTATCGTGCTTGCATAGTAAACCAACTAATTCAGCACCTGCATAACCACTTGCGCCGATCACGGCAACCTTAATAACTTTTGACACAATCAAATACCTTAATATTCAAATAAACAATAACGATATGTTTTTTATCAGGGAATAACTACCTCTTATAACTAAAGCATTCAAGAGATAATAAAAAATTCTCTATCGTCGTCGTATTTCTTGAACAATTAGCATTACACTGTGCCTTATTAAAAAAGTAGCCTTATGAAAACAGGTTATTTACACTATAATATAATAGCAATTTATCAGTTAATGGATAGTTATGCAACTATTAAGCATAACTATTTGATCTTTTATTCAAGTATATTTCCGGAATAGTTTTATGTCGCAACTACCTAATTTCACCCAATCATTAACTCAGTTGATTGCTTGTCCTTCTATTAGCTCAACTCAAGCTAGCTGGGATCAAGGTAATTTAGAAGTTATTCAACTGCTTGGGGCATGGTTTGAGCAGTTAGGCTTTAGCATTGATATTCAAAAAGTACCTAGCGCCCATAAAAACAGTGAGAATAAATTTAATTTACTTGCCAAACTTGGTAGTGGTGAAGGCGGTTTATTACTTGCGGGTCATAGTGACACGGTTCCTTTTGATGAAAGCCGCTGGCAAAGCGATCCAATGGGTCTAGTCAATAAAGATGATAAGTTTTACGGCTTAGGCACTTGTGATATGAAAGGCTTTTTCGCTTTTATTTTACAAGCCTGCAAAGGGCTTAATGCTAAACAGCTAAAGAAACCCTTATATATTTTAGCAACTGCCGAAGAAGAAACGACCATGGCCGGAGCCCGTTTTTTTGCTCAAAGCCAAGCAATAAAACCTGATGTCGCCATTATTGGTGAACCCACTAACTTAATTCCTGTCATCATGCACAAAGGGCATATGTCACATCGTGTCAGTGTGCAAGGACAATCTGGCCATTCTAGTAAGCCAAGTTTGGGCGTTAATGCCATTGAAATCATGTATCAAGTAATTGGCGAACTCATCAACCTACAAGAAAAATTCCGCTTAAACTATAAGAATGAGGCCTTTGATGTGCCAGCGCCCACCTTAAATTTTGGTGCCATTAAAGGAGGTGATAATGCCAACCGTATTTGTGGCTATTGTGAGTTAGATATTGATTTACGATCGTTGCCGGGTATGACTGATGACGAATTAATGCATTGGTTAAGCGACACATTAAAGCCCTTAGCTGAGAAGTACCCTGGCCGTATCAGCTTTGAAGAGTTACATCCTAGTTCACCAAGTTTTGAACAAGAAAAATGTACAACTGATGAAACGTGTTTAGTAAGTATTGCTGAAGAAATTAGTGGTCATACGTGTTGCGCGGTAAATTATGCGACTGAAGCACCCTTTATTCAACAGCTAGGTTGCCAAACGATTGTATTAGGCCCAGGTTCAATTAACCAAGCACATCAGCCTAATGAATTTTTAGCCCATAGCGAAATTGATAAAACAGAAAAATTATTAATAGCAATGATCCAGCGTTATTGCCTTACTTAATACCAAATAAAGTAATGAATTAGTCAATTCATTACTTTATGTTACTTTTGAGGAAAAGGATCGAGTTCTTTACCTATCGCTTGAGCTCGTTGAAATGCAGGTCTGTGTTTTAATCGCAACAGGTAAGCTGATATTTGAGGGCTAAAGTGTCCATCTAACTGCAACAACGTAGCTAGGTGCAAAGAGAATCCAATGGCGATATCAGCGATAGTAAATCGCTCAGCACATAAGTATTCATGGTGAAGTAAATGTTCGCTCAAGCGCGTTAAACGCGCAGCAAACCATGCATCATAATCATCCGCTGTTTTTTGCTGAGTACAACCTTGAGCCGCAAAAGCACGATACCTTAACACTAATGTTTGTGGAAACGTTAAGGTGGCATCACTATGATAAAGCCAGTTAAGATAATCACCATAATCACTATCGACTACAGAAAGTATCATGTTATTTGTACTTTGGTATTTTTCACCTAGGTATTGACAAATAGCCACAGACTCGGTCATTTGGATTTCACCATTTACTCCATCGACAAAGAAAGGCACTGTGCCTAAGCTATTCAGCGCTTTATATTTTTCAACGGTATAGCGAGGTGGAAACGCCATAGTTTCCACATCATATTCGATCCCTAACTCTTCTAAAGCCCATAACACTCGTAATGAACGGCTATTATAACAATGCCAAAGTTTCGGTTTAACTTTAGTGTTAACTAGAGAGCTTTTCATTTACACCCTTCTTATCATTGCTTTGTTACTTAACAAGCACTGCAATATAACGAGCATCTTTTGTCACTTGTCACTATGCATTTTGACTTTGTTCTAAACCATATGCCAAATCTGCTAAAATATCGTCAATATCTTCGATGCCAACTGAAATACGCACCAATGAATCTCTAATACCCGCTTCTAGTCTTGCTGCTTCATCCATACCGGCATGAGTCATTGTCTGCGGATGACTAATTAAACTTTCTACCCCTCCTAACGATTGCGCTAAGGTAAATAACGTTAAATTATCAAATAATTTTTTCACTGAATTAACGCCACCTGTTACTTCAAAACTTAACATAGCACCAAAACCTGATTGCTGCTTTTTAGCAATATCATGACCCGGGTGATCAGTAAATCCTGGATAGTAAACGACATCAATAGCAGGATGATTCTTTAAAAAAGCAGCCACTTGTACCGCATTTTCTTGGTGCTGTTTAATACGTACCGGTAAGGTTTTTAAACCTCGTAAAGCTAAAAAGCTATCAAAAGCACTGCCCGTAATACCGATACAATTGGCCCACCATGCTAACTCTTCACCTAGTGCTTGCTCTTTAGTAACGACGACGCCGCCAACAACATCACTATGACCGTTAATATATTTGGTTGTGGAATGAAAGACAATATCAGCACCCAATAAGAGTGGCTGCTGTAATGCAGGCGATAAGAAGGTATTATCAACCGCAACTAAAGCACCTACGGTATGACAAGCTTTAGTCACTTGCTCAATATCGACCACACGTAATAGTGGATTACTAGGGCTTTCTAATAACACTAATTTAGGCTTTTGCGCTAACGCCTTTGCTAAGGCTTCTTCATCATTTTGGTCAACCACAATTAACTTAAATAGGTCGCGTTTAGCTAGATGGGTAAACAAACGAAAACTTCCTCCATAGCAATCATGGGGAATCACCACCAAATCCTCTGTTGATAATAACTGACATATTAAGTGTACCGCCGCCATTCCTGTGCTGGTAACAATGCCAACACTGCCTTGTTCTAGTGTAGCAATGGCTTGCGCAAAAGTAGCACGCGTTGGGTTGCCAGTGCGCGAATAGTCAAATTCACGCTTATCATTAAAGCCTTTTAATGAATATGTACTTGATAAATAAATAGGCGCAACCACTGCCCCATGGTGTTGGTCAGTATTAATACCTGCTTGCACCGCAGCAGTGGTAATTTTATTGATCGACATATAAATTCCTCTTATTCAATCGCTTTGCTTGCTTGACTTTTTTTACTTGAATTTTTTAGATGTTTGGACGTCTATAACTCTAAACTCTTTGATTATTTAGGTCAAGATTTTTTAGACATCTAAACTTCTACTTGACTGAGTTTCAACAACCAGTAAAATCTATCTTATAATTAATGAGATAACTAGAATAATATAGAGGAAGTAACATGGCTCAGTGGAATGACGAATATATAAATCCCTATGCCGAACACGGAAAAAAAAGTGAGCAGGTAAAAAAAATTACCGTATCGATTCCTTTACGTGTTTTGAAAGTGTTAACTGATGAACGGACTAGACGCCAAGTCAATAATTTACGCCACGCAACTAACAGCGAATTATTATGTGAAGCATTTTTACATGCTTTTACCGGTCAACCTTTACCTGATGATGAAGATTTGGCGAAGGATAATAATGAAAAACTACCGGCAAGCGTACGTCGCATATTGGAAGAAAAGGGCATTACTGATTTTAGCACTTATGACGAAGATGAAGATTAAAGCGTTCGTCCTGAGTCCTGAGTCCTGAGCTTGTCGAAGGATCGAAGGATCGAAGTACCAGTTGAGAAAATTAGCAAACTATTTAGAGTTTGCTACTTTTTCATTAACAGTTATTTATTTGTGGTATTGCTTACTTAAGCGATGTACCGATTCAATAAAGTGTCCTGCGTGCTCAGGTTTAACGTCTGGATGAATACCGTGACCTAAGTTAAACACGTGTCCTGTACCGCCGTGACCAAAACCTGCCAAGATTTTCGATACTTCTTCCTCTATACGAGGTAAAGGCGCATATAACATTGACGGATCCATATTCCCTTGCAAAGCAACTTTATCCCCTACACGGGCTTTAGCTTGTTCAATATCGATAGTCCAATCAAGTCCTACCGCATCACAGCCTGTCGCTACAATATCTTCTAACCACATACCGCCATTTTTAGTAAACAACGTAACGGGCACTTTGCGGCCATCTGCATGACGAGTTAAGCCATCAACTATTTTAGCCATGTATTGTAGTGAAAAATCTTTGTAATCTCGAGGTGATAATACACCACCCCAAGTATCAAATACCATAACTGATTGTGCACCTGCGGCAATTTGACCGTTAAGATAGGTAATAACAGAGTCTGCTAACTTATCAAGTAACAAGTGTAAACTTTGTGGGTCTGAGAACATCATCTTTTTGATTTTAGTAAAAGCTTTTGAACTACCACCTTCAATCATATACGTTGCTAAGGTCCACGGACTACCTGAAAAGCCAATTAATGGTACTTCGCCATTTAATTCTTTGCGAATAGTACGCACGGCATTCATGACATAGCCCAATTCATCTTCTGGATCCGGAATACCTATTTTTTCAATATCTGCTCTACAAGTAATTGGATTCGTAAATTTAGGACCTTCACCAGTTTCAAAATATAAGCCTAAACCCATCGCATCAGGGATAGTTAGAATATCACTAAAAAGAATAGCGGCATCAAGCTTAAAACGTCGTAAAGGTTGAATAGTTACTTCACAAGCTAAGTCTGCATCACGACAAACTGACATAAAATCGCCAGCGTCTTTACGTACTTCTCTATATTCAGGTAAATAACGCCCAGCTTGACGCATCATCCATACAGGGGTGTAATCTACTGGTTGTTTTAATAACGCACGTAAATAAGTATCATTTTTTAATTCGGTCACCAATCAGTCCTCTAAATTCATTTACTGTCTGCTTACTCTTGTTGCCATGATTAATGTCGATAACAAGAAGTTTATACGGCGTATTCTAGCACTGGTACAATTTTGGATCTATGCGCCAAATCAATTGCTTTTAGTAACTTCAACAAAACATCAATAATAAGTTAAAAATACTTTAAACCTATCATCCAAGGTTAGCTCTATTTAAATAAATTAATAATCAGTAAGTTAGCGGAATCAGTATCAAAAAAACCATTGTACGAAGAGTTTAGTCGAGCTTATGCTCTATTAAAGTTGTTGCAGTGAGAGAAACGCCTTGCTATAAATTACCGGCACTAGCAAGGAAGTCTAATAATAATAACAACAAAAATAACAACAAAAATAACAACAAAAATAAAAACAAAAATAAAAAAGCAGCTAGAAAGAACAAATAACAAGAATCTTGTTCAACAAGACCATAAAGCGAGCATTTCAAGCCTTTCTCTTTGAGGAAGGCTTTTTTATCTCAATAATAAAATCCACACAATAAAAACAGCAAATGAATACGCGAACTTTCTAACCTCTACTCCTTCCATCATCATTTAAAGCTACCATGAACAGCATAAAAACAACTATCATTGAAATTTAACACATAACCATATACAAAAATTAGGGAGCACTTTCTGATTAATTATTTGCTTATATCACGTTAACCCTTTAAATTTCCCTCTATATAGAACCTCAAGAGAGTAAACCATGAACAAACCACAACGGGATATTACCCTTCGTTTTTTAGCTGAGCCGCAAGATGTAAATTTTGGCGGAAAAGTCCACGGTGGTGCGGTAATGAAATGGATTGATTTAGCCGCTTATGCTTGCGCGGCAGGTTGGAGTGGACGTTATTGTGTAACGGCTTACGCTGGTGGAATTCGTTTTGTTGCCCCTATCCATGTAGGCAGCTTAGTCGAAGTAGAAGCCAAAGTTATTTACACTGGTAATTCTTCTCTACATATAGCACTAGAAGTTAATGCTTGTGATCCAAAATCATTAAATCGTCGCTTAACGACCCATTGTATTGTCATTATGGTGGCGGTTGATCAAAACGGGCAATCTGAACATGTACCTCAGTGGGTTCCTATAACAGAAGACGATAAAAAACAGCATAAAACTGCGATAAAATTAATGGAGATGCGCAAGCAAATTGGTGAAGAAATGCAAATTTTTGTTGATTAATATCATCCTGCCAACGTCAAGCTTCTGGTTTGTTTGCTTACACATATAGATATTTAGCTTTGTTCTCGAAAGACAAAGCTCAATTGAGGAGCTAAATATTGATAACAAAGCTATTTTTTTTCACATTATTATTTATTACTTTTTCTAACCCCAGTTTTGCCTTAGGAAAACTGGGTCACCAAATTGTATGTCAATTAGCTTTTGAACATTTATCTCTAGCTAAACAATCGCAAATAACCACCTTACTTAAAATTATCCCAGAAAAACATCAACGCTTAATTAATCACTACCATTATAAAAAGCAAAGCAGTCCAATCACCTTCGCTAATGCTTGTGCTTGGGCTGATGCAATAAAACAGTTAGATAACTTCAAAGCCTATCTACCTTGGCATTATATGAATGTACCGCGTGATCACATAAATATAACAGCCAACGATTGCAGTAAAAATTGTATTCCTCAGGCAATTTTGCAACACCAAAAAACATTAGCTAAAACTAAAAAAAAGGCTAATTGGCAACAAGTACAAGCGTTACTGTTTTTAGGTCATTGGCTAGGTGATATTCATCAACCTTTGCATATCAGTTTCTCCGATGATTTAGGTGGCAATAACGTTAAATTTTCCCACTCAACAACTCAATGTCAAAACTTACATTCGTATTGGGATAAATGTATTTTATATAAAGGAAAGAGCAGTAAAAAAAAATGGTTAGCGTTATTAACAAAAAAATGGAATCAACATTCACAGCCAAACTGGCAAGCAGAACAGGTTTGGCAATGGGCTGATGAATCTTTTCAGTTAGCAAAAAGTGCTAACTTAAACTATTGCCGATTAACCAACCAAGGCAGCTGCCAAAAATTGACAGGTAAAATAAGATTACCTGTCAATTATTTAGATCAACATCAAGTTGTTATAGAGCAAAGACTATTATTAGCCGCACAGCGATTAACTAAAATATTAGCAGCAACTTTATAGAGACGATAGATTAATTCGTTTTATGAACAGCACCCTGTTCGTCACAGGTAGTTAATAATTTATTTTTCACTTCAATCCATTGAGACATATACTTAGTACTTTTATGGTGATGATGGTTCAACATAGAGCCAATAAAATTATATTGTCTATGGTGTTCTAAATCAGCTAGTAATTTATCTATACAACTTGATAACGCTTCAAAGTGTTTAACTTGCTCAAATAATTCTTCTGCGTTGGTTGCGCCTAAATCACTCGCAATTTGCCAATCATTCGCTTGTTGGTAAAGTTTAACCGCTGCATCAGCAATCGCTTGCGCCTCATTGGCTACTATTCCCGGCCATGCTAATTGGGTTTGCATCCCTTCAATACCAATATCGGTAGTTACCGAAGGCGTCGCGCAAAGCATAGCTTCAGCCAACTTTCCTTTTATACCCGCACCAAAACGCAAAGGAGCCAAACAGACTCGTGAGGTTTGCATCACATGTACTGCATCATCAACCCAGCCTTTAACCAAAAAACCTGACTTTACATCATGTAAATCCGTCGCTTTTGGCGGGGGATAAGCGCCACATATCAACAATTCTGCTTCCGGTAATTGCTGACGAATTAATGGCCAAATTTGTTGTTTTAACCATAATACACAATCCCAATTAGGTGGGTGACGAAAATTGCCAATAGAAATAAAACCCTGTCGCTGATGATAAGAAGGATTATTTTGTTGGCGCTGCTCTTGATTAAAAACAAAGGGTAAATAATGTAATAAGCTAGCATCGACTTTAAATAGATCAGTCAACAATGCTATTTCTACTGGTGAAATCATTAACGTGAGATCACAACGAAAAATTGCCGCCACTTCTCTTTGAGCCAAATCTGAACTTAACAAATCTGCATTTGTCATCGTTCTATTTTGTTTATAAGCCGTATGGCGAGCATTACGTAAGCAAAATAAATCTTCAGTATCTAATATTCTCAAGGCTTGTGGACATTTTTCACTCACACGCCAACCAAATTGTTCTTCCATCATAAAGCGATCAAACATCACCACATCAGGCTGTAGTTTAGCCATAAAAACATCAAAACTTGAGCAATTTAGGTTAATATCAACGCTGTCTACATTAACTTCAGTGAGATCAGCCATATGCTCAGTACGCTGAGCAGTACACGCAAAGGTTATGTAATAATCTTGTTGTTGGAAGAATTGAATTAATTGCAACATGCGACTACCTGCCGCAGAAGAATTAGGCTCAGGCCAAACCCACCCTATTATTAAAAGTTTTTTCATTACATCTGCACCAAAATACGGTCTATTTAAAAGAAAAGCCACCTACAATACTTTGCAGATGGCTTTTCATAATTCGTTACGTTACGGGTAACTAATTATTAATCAATTGTGTTTATTTCTCTGCAGAAGGTTGTTCACCTACTTGAGGAACTTGCTCTGCTTTTTGAATTTCTAATAATTCAATTTCAAACTGTAATACTGAGTTACCCGGAATACGTGGCGGATTACCCTTTGGGCCGTATGCTAAGTCTGACGGAATAGTAAATTTAAATTTGGAGCCAACAGACATAAGTTGTACGCCTTCAGTCCAACCTCTGATAACACGATTTAATGGGAATACAGCAGGTTCTCCACGATCGTATGAGCTATCGAACGTATCACCACTTAAGAAAGTACCTTTATAGTGTACTTTTACTGTGTCCGTAGCCACAGGTTTCGCACCTTCACCTTCAGTTAATACTGAGTATTGAATACCTGATTCGGTAACTTGTACACCCTCTTTTGTCGCATTTTCTTTAAGAAATTTTAGACCAAAGTCTAAACTTTCTTTTGCTGCTGATACCGACATTTCTTGTTGCTTCGCTTTCATTGTTGCTTCTAAATTCGTCAACAATGCTTGAACTTCTTCTTTTTCAATCACGGCTTTATCATTAATACTGTCAACAAAACCACGTACAATCAATTCTTTATCTAGCGCTAAACCTAACTTGTCATGCTCATCCAAATTACGTTGCATATAACTACCAATAGAAACACCTAGGCCATAAGCTTGTTTTTGTATTTCTGTGTCTAATACGGGTGCTGTTACCTCTTCTTGTTTGGCGCCTTCTGAACAACCAGCCACAGCTAATAAAGCAACCGCAACTAAAGTGGGTTTAAATAATTTCATTTATTTCTCCATTACAATATTACAATTGGAGAGTACCCCAATCCATTTATTATTTTAGCTAAACTAAAATAAAGCTAAACAATTTAAAAAACGTCTTATACTAACGAGAAATGACAAAATAAAAAAGTACTAATATGTTGCTTCATTTTTCAAAACATAAAAACCCTCTATAATCTGTAATGAAATTCACAGTCAATATGATGCTATCAGGGATCTTTTATCCTAATAACAGTCACTCTGGCGATAAACCAATAACAAGATTTCACCCGCAAAGAAAGGTAGCTTGGCTGTTATCTGAATCAAACATTGGTAATATTGGCGTTAACAACAATAGTAATTACTTAATTATGGATATTGGTATTGGTATTGGTAAATACTAGCTGCGTTTAGGATTTCGCTACAAGAGGCGAGTGGTTGGTTACCCAAAAAAATGCAAATAGACCTATAGGATCCGTTGTTTATACTCTCGAATTTAGCGATAATAATACTCTAATAACAGAAAGCCCTTCTGGATATGCTAAACTTTGGCATATCCCCAAACACACTAAACGTTAAGAATAGAATTAAGTAAATGACAAACGAGAATCAAAAAAAAGAAATTGATAGCCTAGAAGATCGCATCAACGCACTGGAATCTCGCAACATTTTTCAAGATGATGTGATAGAACAACTCAGTGAAGAATTGACTGTGCATCAAACGCAAATTGCAGAACTGAAAGAACAAATTCAATTAGTAGCAAATCGCCTAAAAGATGCCGGTAGTTTATCATCTGATAAAGATGATATAGAGCCACCTCCGCCACACTATTAAGATAAAGATGATGTAGAGCCACCTCTGCGATATCATTAAGATTAAGGTTTAAACACCCCAATAACTTGCTCATGTTGACGAACAACTTCTTCAACTTGAGGCTCACTTTGTGTCATTTGTTCACCACAACTGACGCAGGTGACTTTCTCTACTTCATCTTCTTTAGTTAACGCCATCGTATCTTGCGCCTTACATTTAGGACAAACGGCACCAGCGATAAATCTTTTTTTACTCTTATTTTTCACAACAACGCTCTCAAAAAGGAAAATAAATACTATTTAAGTTATTTTACCTTGAATTACCCCCTAAGGAAAAGCGACAATAGTCTCGAATTAACTTATTTTTTAGGACATTTTCTTGATCACTGCAACCGACTTAAGCTTAGATAGAGGCGCCAAAAATCTAATCAACGCGTCAAGCTTCACTATTCATCCCAATCATAAAGTAGGTTTAGTCGGCAGTAATGGTTGTGGTAAATCGTCTCTTTTTGCGGCGTTATTAGGAGAGTTGTCTCCTGATGCAGGAAATTTGAGCATGCCAAGCAGCTGGGCAATAGCCACCGTTAAACAAGAAACGCCGTCGCTTGAACAATCGGCGCTTGATTATGTGATGGACGGCGACAAAGAATTTCGCCAGCTTGAGCAACAATTAGAACAAGCTCGAACAAATGACGATGGCAATTTAGAAGCCACATTAATCAATAAAATAGACACAATTAACGGCTACAGCTTACCTGCGCGTGCTGGCGAGTTGTTACACGGTTTAGGTTTTTTACAAAATCAATTAGCTAATCCCGTAAGAGACTTTTCCGGTGGTTGGCGCATGCGCTTAAACTTGGCCCAAGCATTAATAAGCCGCGCTGACTTACTGCTACTTGATGAACCCACCAACCATTTAGATTTAGATGCGGTTATTTGGCTACAACGTTGGCTGAAGCGTTTTACTGGTACCTTGGTACTTATTTCTCATGACAGGGATTTTCTTGATACCGTTATCGGTCAAATTTTACATATTGAACATAAACGAGCCAAACTTTATAGCGGTAATTACACCGCGTTTGAGCGACAACGACGTGAACATTTAGCACAGCAAGATGCGCAATATCAAAAACAACAAAAAGAAGCCGAACATTTAACCGCGTTTGTTGATCGATTCCGTGCAAAAGCCAGCAAAGCCAAACAAGCACAAAGTCGTTTAAAACGCTTAGAAAAATTACCTGATTTAGCACCTGCCCATGTTGATAGTCAATTTACGTTTAGCTTTGAAGAGCCAGAAAGCCTGCCTTATCCTTTATTATCGTTAACTGAAAGTCAGTGTGGTTATAACACGGAAACCATTATTCTTAATGAGGTTGGTTTAACCTTAGTGCCCGGCAGTCGCATTGGCTTGTTAGGGCGAAATGGTGCGGGTAAGTCAACCTTAATTAAATCTTTAGCGGGTGAAATAGAATTATTAAATGGCGAGCGCTATTGTGCTCAAGAATTACAAATAGGTTATTTTTCACAACATCAACTAGAGCAACTGCACAGCGGTTCTAGTCCTGTTGATCATATCATTCGCGCTCAACCTACTTTAGGCGAACCACAAGCACGAAGTTTTTTAGGTAAGTTTGGCTTTAGCGGTGATCAAGCATTAGAGTCAGTTAATACCATGTCTGGTGGTGAAAAAGCACGTTTAGTATTAGCACTAATTGTGTTAGAAAAACCACAATTATTACTACTTGATGAACCGACCAACCATCTAGATTTAGAAATGCGCCAAGCCCTAGTCATGGCTTTACAAGACTTTGGCGGCGCTATCATATTAATTGCCCATGACAGATTTTTATTAGAATCTTGTGTTGATGAGTTCTACCTAGTTGCTAACGGCCAGGTCAGTAATTTTAGTGGCGATATTGATGATTATCAACAATGGCTCAATGACGATAAAAAACAAGCTATCAACAATAATAAAAGCACAGTAGATAAAGGAGTAGATAAAAAACAGTTACGCCAACAACAAGCTGAGCTACGAAAAATATCTGCACCTCTGCGTAAAGAAGCTGACAAACTAGAGAAAAAAATTCAACACTGGCAAGATGAATTAACACAAGTTGAAGCACTGCTTAGTGACAGTGATATTTACCAAGCAGAACGTAAAAGTGAGCTAACCATACAATTAAAGCTGCAAGCGAGTTTAAAGAATAAAGTAGAAGAAAATGAAATGTTATGGTTAGAATTAGCTGAACAAATTGAAGAGATCCAAACATTATAAATTTGAATCAAACTTAAATTTTAAGCTACACTGTAGTTAATACGCTCATTAATCAACACGTACACTTTTAACCTAAAAGAGAAATCTATGCCAACTAAAATAGTGTCATTACTTTTTTTATTTCTGAGCGGTTTTTCAACCTTAAGCCAAGGTAACGATCTAGAACTGGGTATTTACGAATTGAATCGTGGTGAATTTCATGCGGCTATCGAACAATTTCGTCCCTTAGTTGTTGAAGGCTACGCGCCAGCTCAGTATCAAATGGCTATCGTTTATCAGCATGGTTACGGTGTTGCTAAAGATGGTATGAAAGCACTAACATTATTTGAACTAGCAGCGAAACAAAATTATTCTGATGCCCAATTTGAATTAGCATTAATTTATAGTGAAGGTAAGTTAGTACCACAAGACTTGAAAAAAGCGTACCGGTTAACCGATAAAGCCGCTAAAAAAGGGCTAGCGAGTGCTCAGTTCAATTTAGCCGTAATGTTTGCTAATGGCACAGGCGTGAAACGAGATGACTTTAAAGCCTCTCGTTGGTATCAAAATGCGGCGAACCAAAACTATGCCTTAGCACAATACAACTTAGCCTTATTATACAGTGAGGGTAAAGGCGTAGAAAAAAGCACTGAGATGTCACTTGTATGGAACACTATCGCTTCTTGGAATGGTTACCCCCACGCTAACCAAAGTCGCTTATTAGATGAACGACAACTATCTAAAGCAAAAAAAGATAGCGCTATCGAAAAAGCCAATACAATTTACAAAAACATCAAAGATCAGGAGAAAATGAAGGCTGAAATAGCGCAAAAAAGAGACTTATATTGATCTATATCACATAATTATTGGGTGCAACTTCTTATAATATTAGCAATACAAAATATAAGGAGTTCCCCATGGATTTATTTAAAATGTTAGCCAATGATCCCGTTGTTATGTTTGCCTTTGGAGGCATGGCTATTATGATGGGCATATGTGCATATTATGTTTACTATTTTATTAAACATATAAACGAAGACAAAAAATAATTCAACACACTGATTATCTTTCTATCCATTTTATTACCTTTGCGATACTAAATACTAGGGTTAATATCCCTAACCATATAGTACATGCAAAGGTAATGTTATATTTTCTAAAATAAATTCAAACACTTAAAGATCAAGTATGAACACACGATTATAAATATATCAAGTTAATAGCTTAATCAAGCGCTTTATCGTCCAATCTTACTTCTCCAATTTTATCATTATAGAACATGTATTCAGTGAGTAAATTCAAACCTGTTTGGTGGCTCACTAATACCTATTCCAAAACCATCGCTGCTAAATTCTTTCGTTCTAAGCCCAGACTCATCAGATTTATTCATGGCAATCACCTATTAAAATCACAATATGGATTAGAGCAACGTGTGCCTGATTTTTTAAATAAAGATTATACCCGTTTTATTAATTAGGTGATCTGCTTTATACTCAGTAAAATAGCCAAATAAAAGGCATTTATTGTAATAACTAGTTGTTATAATTATTAAATAAATAACGAAACAATTGGTTGTTTTAGCCCGTAGAAATGATCACAAAATTAGTGAGATTGGTATTAACTAAATATTATGAGAAATAACAGATGATAATCCCATTAGAACAAATTAACGAAGAGACGCTAACAGCTATCATTGAGGAGTTTATTTTACGTGAAGGGACTGATTATGGTGTAATTGACGCTAGTAAGGCAGATAAAATTTCCCAAGTTAAATTACAATTGCAACAAGGCAACGCGGTCATAGTCTACTCCGAGCTTCATGAAAGCGTTAATATTTTACCGCGAGAGCAGTTCGATAACGAAGAAAAAACACTGAATTAATACACTTGAATTAATAAAGCTTTCGATGTGGTTTAATCACATTTTTCCAAGGAATATTTTGATTACCTAAACTAAGAAAGTCAGGGTTGAGCAAGCTTTCTCTTGTATTATATGTCAGTGGATGAAATTCACTATTTATAATACTGCCACCCGCTTGTTCTAAGATACATTGGCTAGCCCCTGTATCCCATTCGCCAGTAACACCAACACGTAAATAGCAATCAGCGCCACCTTCGGCAATTAAACAATTTTTAAGCGAACAACTGCCTAAAGCAACATAATCAAAATCATATTCATCATTTAAGTATTGTCCCATTAAACTAAGCTTTTGTCGTCTACTAATCGCGACTTTAATGCGACGTTTTTCTTGATAATCAGCTACATGAATTTGATGACTCGATTGGCTTTTTTCTTGTTGAGTACTGCTTGATGAGTTACATTCTTTAAAAGCGCCTAGATGCGTTTGAGCGTAATATGTTTGATGATGATCCGGCGCATGAATAACACCAATACTTGGCCAACCGTTTTCAACTAACGCAATGTTAACAGCAAAATCACCACTGCCAATAATAAACTCTCCAGTGCCATCAATGGGATCGAGCAACCAATATTTAGACCAATTTTTACGTTGTGCTAAGGCTACTGTACCTACTTCTTCAGATATAATTGGAATATTGGGCGTTAATGTTCTAAGTTGATCCATCAAAATATCATTGGCGGCAAGGTCAGCACACGTAACCGGGCTTTCATCTTCTTTTAACTCTGCAGTGAAGCTCTTATCTCTATAATACTTCATTACCTCAACACCCGCTTTTTTAGCGCTTTCAAGGGCAATATTTAATAACTGTTCATTACTCATGCTTTATCCTAATTTCGTTGGGAAAAGATGATTAATTAGTAACATTAATGCCGCGATACTGCGTGCTTCTTTAAAATCATGTTGTTGTAATAAGTTTTTATAATCTTTAATTGCCCAAGGCACCACATCTAAGGATTCGGGTTCGTCACCTTCTAGTTCTGCCGCATATAAGCCTCGCGCGATGAAAACATCCATTTTTGCATTAAAAAATGCGGGTGCCATCATCATCTGTGAAAGGGGCATTAGTTGTTCGCTGCCATAAGATATTTCTTCTTTTAACTCTCTGTTTGCCGCTTGCTCTGGGCTTTCACCAGGATCGATCAGACCTTTTGGAAAACCAAGTTCATAACTGTGGGTACCCGCACAATATTCTCGCACTAATAACAACGTATCATCATCAAGCATAGGTACTATCATTACCGCACCGTTGCCTGAACTAAGCATACGCTCATATTCACGTTGTTCACCATTACTAAAGGTTAAATCAAGCTGCTCTATCGTAAACAAACGACTTTTAGCAACTTGTTTTTGACCATTAATTTTGGGTAATTGGTTATTCCCTGCCATAAGCTTTCAAGATTCATTATTAATTCATTTGAATACGGTTATAATGACACGATAAACATCAATTATGGAACCTCTAAATGCTCAATTGGTCAAAAATTTCTACTGTTTTACTCGATATGGATGGAACGATTTTAGATTTACACTTTGATAACCACTTTTGGTTGGAGCACTTTCCTACACGCTACAGTGAGCAGCATGGTATTAGCATTGAAGAGAGTAAGCAAAAGCTCATGGAACGCTATCTCGATCTTTCCGGCACTATTGAGTGGTATTGTTTAGATTATTGGACTGAATTTACCCAAATGCCTATGCCGCTAATAAAACGTGAAGTACAACATTTAATTCAATTACGTGAAGATGCTGACGAGTTTTTAACAGCATTAAAACAAAGTGGTCGCGAGGTGATTCTAGTAACCAATGCTCACCCTGACGCCCTATCATTAAAAATTGAACGGACTCAATTAGACAAATACTTTGATGTACTTTATTCAACCCATGAATTTGGCGTAGTGAAGGAGTCACAACTTCTGTGGAAAAAATTGCAAGCTAAACAAGGTTTTGATGTAAATAAAACGTTATTTGTTGATGACAGCTTACCGGTGTTAAAATCAGCACAAAAATATGGTATTAAACATATTTTAGCGGTAGAGAATCCCGACAGTAAAAAACCAGCGAATAGCTTCACTGACTTTACTTCAATTTCTGATTACCGAGAATTAACTAAAGATATTTTAGCAAACCCGATAAGATAGATCCCTAAAAAGACAATCGATAGCGCCCTTGACTATCTTTTCGCCCTAAAAACGGCAGTGCGCTACTTAGCGCAGGTGGAAATTTAGCCCCTGGCTTTAAAAAACCATTACCTGAAACACGCCCACCTTGACTTACATAAGCACTAAAAGTTAAGCCTAAATCATTTTTGGATGACAACACCAATACTAAAGCCCCCTCTTCACAGGCGATTTTGGCATTCAAAGTGCCTAGTTTAATCTTTTCTGCTAAAGCAACCACTCCTGCTTTTGACCACGTGACCACACCATTAGCAGCGATACATTTATTTTTATCTTCTATATCAATGGCAGCATGAGATAGCATTATTTCTACATCACCTTGTGCCGTCACAGGTAAAGGTAAAGTAAGTTGCTGAGCGATTTTATTTGCCTTAATGAATAAACTTAAATTCTCTATTTCAATTTTTCCCTGAGAAAGGGTGATGTCGAATTTACCTTCAGGACCTGCTAAAAAAGAATCACCAAAAGTGACGGGTAACATGGGTGCTAACGTCATTAAAGACCAAAAACTTAACTTCGTTTGAATTTTTTTAAGCACCATTTTATCAACAACGACTTGCTCAATATTTGCATGCCATATACTTCCACTCACGCCTGATACCAAAAGATCTTTAGGCATTTCAAATTGATTAAACACGACAGTCGCAGGTAATGTTGCAACTAAAAATCCAAGGTAAGTAATTAAAAACATAACGCCGATGGCAAACTTCTTCTTCATTTATTTTCTCTGCTGTAAATATTTATAATGAGGTAATCTTAATTAAGTGTTAAAAGTAAATGACTATTTCCGACCTAATTGCAAACGACGTACACGTACTTCACCTTGTTTTTCACCTTGGGCTAAGTCGATAGCTTGTACTTGCAAGTTTTCGTTGTTAGCTAAATGTTCAAGCCAAAATAACAACTGTGTAAAAGGAGCGCTATCAAGCCATACTTGCAAGTTTTCCCCTTGAGGTTGCATACGAGTAATCGTTAATTGTTGCTGATTTGCTGTACGGTTAATGATGCTAGATAAACTACCACTACTTTTTTTGCTACCACCCGTTGATTGAACATTTTGATAACGAGCGGTATCTTCAGTAACCCATGTTAATAAGGCTTGTCGGCTAGCCAATGTTTTTTCTGTTTTCGCTAAGTTTTCATTTAACGGTTGCCATATTAAGCTATAAAGTAAAAACACAGAAATCACTGAGCCCATCGCTAACACTAATCGTTGCTCACGTATGTTAAGCCCACGCCACCATACTTTTATTGAAGATAAGTCCATTATGAGCGCTCCTTACTACTTACTTTGCTTTGCTTACGACTAATACTAAACGAACCCGACACTTGTTTACCCTGGTTCTTTTGCGCACCTTGCTTCACCGTTAAGTTAGCGCGAGTAAGTGCCGCCTTAAACAGTTCAAAATGTTGATAATCATTCGCAATGGCTTGCAGACGTAACTCTTGTCTTTTACCATCAAATTTTAATGATTCAGGTTTTAAAGCAGGTACCTTAGCAAAAGCTGGCTGCACTTTTGATAGCATAGCTAAAAAACCACGGCTATCACTTGTACCACCTAATTGAGCAATTTTTTTATTTAATTGTGACTTTATCGTACTAATACGCACTCTTTTAGTCGCTGGAAAAGCTTTTTTATAACGCGTAATAATTCGCTCTTCTACTTGTGTCTGTTGTGCAGATAATTGCCACAGTTGTGCACTTTTGTAGCCCACATTCAATAATAAAGCGCACATAGCAAAACTCGCAGCCCATAACCACTTAGTTGCCCCGATAGAGCGCTGCTCTTTAACGTTAAATTCGCCTTGCAATAAATTAAACGGGCGACGTTGACAGTGTTGTGCAAACAAGGCTAAAGGTAGTTCTTCTTCGCTGTTAATAACCGTTATATTACTACTGCAGGATTGTAAGTTTGGCAGTTCAGAATAAGCATTAAGGGTTACAGCATTATTCTCTTGTTGTTCATTTGAATGTACTTGGTTTAAAAAAATATGCTCTAGGGAAAATTTCCATGCTTCGCTATCAAGGGTACAACCTTGCCACTCGCCTTGACGCACTACTATTTGGTTTCCTGCATGACTTGAAGAGTGTAAAGCAATGGCGCTCCATTGACCTTTTTTATAAGGCATAGCTAACACTTCAGATTGAAGTGTTTTCACTTTAATTTTTGCATTAGCCAACCATGTTAGCCACATTTGCATTTGCACGCGTTCAACGATAGCAACAAAACAATTGTTTTCGTCATCATCACTTGCCATATCAGCATAAGAAAAAAACAAGTCATCTACATCCTGCGCTAATTCATCTTCTAGCATGTAAGGAACGGCTGCACGCATAGAACGTTGTGACTTAGTAGGCAAGGATACACGTTTTAATAGCACATCACTGCCTGGCACAAAAACGTTAACCAAACGCTGCTCTGCTTTAGCCGTTAAATCATGTAACTGCTCCGCACTCGCTAAAATGCCACTAGCAATAATTTCTTGCTCGATAGAATTAAAAACTAACCAAGATATTTCATCTTGAACTCGACTACCTAAGCGTATATATAAAATTTCGGCCATTAATTGTGTCCTATGGTGCGGCTGATCACATCAATATCTTTATTATTTGTTATTTTTATTACCGAGTTCATAGCAAAAAAACTATTGTTAAAACTGGCACTGGCTTTTAGTGTAAAGTATTCGCTATCAACTACAAACTGATCTTTATTACTGTCACTATTCTTTAATTTAGTCACTTCAGGCAAATTATAAAAATGATCAATGGAATCAAACCCCTCATCTCCTCTAGCACTGAGTATCTGCTCCGCTTCTTCTAAAGTAGAATCAAGTAACGCTTGTAGTAATTCCGGCTGCTCGGCGTCTATGGTGTTGATATTAATTTTATGTTGATCACTGTCCGGTATAATACACACATAAGGTTTTATCGCATTAATAATAGTAGGCGTAAAATGCTCTAGAATTCTTAGCTCATTAACACTAGCTAAAAAATTGTTCGCCGCAAGATAAGGAAACTCACGTGACGCATAATCATCATCTTCAGCGCCACCTGACCCGCTAATACGGCTATTTTCATCCAACCAATCAGTTAGCGAATCAGCCATTGATTCAGCTTCAAATTGGCTAACACCGTCTAGCTGAAGATTGATCAATAATATTTCAAAGGCAAGTCGAGCAGGCACTTTATTGTTACCTGTTTTCTGTTTATTGTTAACCTCACTCTCGTTATCTGCCTTGGTTAGCGGAGCTCGAAGTGCATTCAGGTTTAAACAACTTTGCAAATCAAAAATTTCACCTGATATTTCACCTAAATCAACAGGATAAGTAGTTTCGCCTTGTGCCCAAATTTGTCCCAAATGAGTTACCTGTTTATCATCTTTAAAGGAGGTTATTAATACTCTTTTGGTAAAAGCCTCTGCGCCCATAGCGTACCAGTAGGCTTGTTGGTTAAACGAAATATTAGCACTACGTTGCATTTGCATTTGCAAACGAGCAGTCATCTGGCTAGCAATAACGGCACATAAGGCAACAATCAACATGACCGTAATTAGCGCTACACCTGTTTGCTTGTGGTTTTTTGATAATGAGACGCTCATGGGTTTTCACCTGAGGCTTTATTTTTAGCTATTTTACTACCCGCAACTAAAAATTGTCGACGAATAACGCCATAATCTTTAGTGTCAATTTCAATGGCGAGGGCTAAAGGTAACGATTTTTCTGACCACGTTTTTTGCCATTTTTTACCATCGTAGTATTCAAATTTTAATGCAGACACATTACTTATTAACGATCTTACTTTCGGCTCTTCTCCTACAACGGCGTCAACAAAATTAAAATGTAATCGCTCTAGCATTTCATCAACTATCCGATACGCCACTGCTTGCATATCACTGCGCGGCAATAATAAACCAGGATTTGTCCAACCATGACGAACAAAGGCGAGTGCTTGCTCATCAGATAAAAAAGCCTCTCCTGATGTTTGCAAAAAGTTATCTAACGGGGGCTCACCATTTAGACGAATGCTCCTACGAGCAATCTGAGAAAGATCTCGCTCTATAATTACAAAGGCTCTCTGTAGCTCATTATGACGTTCGCTACGTTGTTTCGATGTTTCATCACTGCTAAGAACCGTATCAAAAATAGTAAAACTCGATAAGCTTATAAGGGAAAAAATAGCGATGGCAATGAGTACTTCTAGTAAAGTGAAGCCTTTATGTTTACAACTCGACATTATTTTTCCACCTTAGAAACATAGGTAGTTAAGCTGCTAATAGGCAGTTCATCACCTTTTTTTAGTCGAATTTCCATCACAATTGCGCGCATATCTTTGTCAGGCGTTTTGATAACTTTTTGCTGCCAAAACCATGTCCTACCAGCTAATTCAACATCACCTTTTAAATTGTTTTTTGGTGGCCAATTTTCCACTAAATTAGTTGCAACAAGTTGATTAGCCGCAACCCAATTAGCGAACATTTTGTCTTCTAGATAACCAATGTTACGCGTATTATTGGTGGTTGCACTGAGTAGCGCTATGCCCGCAATAGAAAAAACAGCCATCGCGAGCATCACTTCAATTAACGTGAAGCCAAGTAATTTTTTTGATTGTCTATAATCATTCATCTAACACCGGCCCTTCTATCATTAGCGGTGTACTATAAAATCCGGTTACTCGATAACCTAGTTCAGATAAATCATCATACAACGAGGCTTCTTCGTTAAAGTGAAACGTTAGGCTAAAAGGGGTTATGTCACCACCCGATAACATATAGACCTGCGGTAAAAATTTTTTTTCTTGCACGGTGTCTTCGTCAACCGACTGATAAGAAAGAAACTCTTCATTTTTCTCCGTAAATACCGATGAATCAAAAAGTAACGGTTCTTCTATGGGTAAGTCATCCAACCTCAATGTTAAGGTGACTCCTTCAGGTAATTCTTGTCTAGCTAGCCAATCTTGCTGCGCTATCTCATTCCATTTTATGCCATCATATCCTAAGAAACGATAGCTGTTTTTATCAATATATAAGCCAAGCTCAACATTATTTAACAATCCATAATTGGCGGCATTTTCAAATAACGCCGTGAATTGGTGGCTCACTCTTTTTAAGGTATCCTCGGGGCGTTTTCCAGAAAAGTTAAACTGTACACTAGAAATAATCAACCCTATCAGCGCAATGACCACCAACACTTCAAGTAAAGTAAAGCCTTTAGTCTTTATTGCGGGTTTTGATAATATCGAGTAGTTTTTTTTCATATCTTATCGTTAGCTTTCTTTTATCTGAGCCAAAAATAAGGCTTTAAATTTCAGTCTAAAAGGCGCTTACTCAAGGCGCTGAATACGACGTTTAGTCTGCTAAACGAGTATTTCGCAACGCCGAGTAAGTGGTTTTTAGGCGAAATTACTGATAATCGCCTAGATTCCAATTACCGATATCATCTTCGTTGCCTGCTTCACCATCTGGACCTGATGAGAACACATCCATTTTACCTTGTTCACCTGGGTTCAATAAAATATATTCATGACCCCAAGGGTCTTTAGGTAAGCGTTTAACATAACCACCGTCAGGAAAACGACGCGGAATCGGCTCTATATCAGTTTGGTCAGTTAATGCCTCTAATCCTTGCTCTGTACTTGGATAGTCATAATTATCTAATTTATACATACTTAAAGAGCTTTCTAGCGCAGTGACATCTTGTACTGTTTTTTGTAATTTAGCTGTATCTTGGCTACCCATTAAGTTTGGTACTACTACGCTTAACATCATGCCGATGATAACAATTACTACCATCACTTCTAATAGCGTAAAACCTTGCGTTTTTTGTTTATTCATTTATTTATTCCTAACTTCCTATTAACGTAAAATGATTTACTGTTTCTTTACTGCAATATTTCTTCCTTCGACAGGCTCAGGACAAACGGAGACGCTCCCTTCGACTGCTTCGCGCTCAGGATGAACGGAGTATTGCCGCTTGCCCTGAGCGCGAAGCAGTCGAAGGGTCGAAAGGCTATCCGCCAACAAAGGTATTCAATTTCAATATCGGCTCTAATATTGCCATGACTATAAATAATACCACCCCTGCCATAACTACCATGAGGGCAGGCTCAAAGGCTTTTAATGATATATTCATTAAGGCTTCAAATTCTTTATCTTGGTTGTCTGCGGCACGACCCAGCATTTGTTCAAGCTGACCACTTTTTTCACCACTGGCAATCATATGCAACATCATAGGGGGAAATAGTTTAGTTTGCTCTAACGACAAACGCAAACTAGTCCCTTCACGTACTTTGTCAGCCGCCAATTTAACTTCCTGCTTAATATATAAATTATCAAGCACTTCTCCTGAAATTTTCATACTTTCCAATAAAGGTACGGCACTCGCCGAAAGTATACTCAACGTACGGGCAAACCGAGCAGTATTGAGACCTTTAGCAACTTTACCTATCATTGGGAGCGTAATAACTCGTCGATGATAAACCATCTTAAATTTTGGCTTTTTCAATAATTGCGAAATCAACAACATAATCATCGCAATAAATATCACCATATAAAAACCATAGGCTTGCAAGAAGTCACTACTGGCAATTAACAGCTTCGTTGAACTGGGTAGACCCGCTCCCATATGTTCAAATTGACCAACAATTTGTGGTACGACTTTCGTTAATAAAATGGCTATAACACCTACCGCAACAACAGTCATAATCACAGGATAAACTAATGCTTGAATGAGTTGTGAACGCATTTGTTCCCGTTGTTCGGTATAATCAGCTAGACGATTCAATACTTTATCTAAATGGCCTGATTTTTCGCCCGCGGCAACCATCGCTCGATAAAGGTGGTTAAACACTTTAGGGTATTCAGCCATACTTTCCGCTAAGCCATAACCTTCGGTAACTTTGGTACGTACACCCATGATCATACTTTTAATAGCGTTTTTTTCACCTTGCTCAGCAATAGCGACTAACGCTTCTTCAAGGGGTAAACCTGACTCAACTAAGGTTGCTAATTGACGCGTTATTAATGCCAGTTCCGCAGCAGATACTTTACCTTTATTGCTTCGATTACTCGTTTTTCCTGATTTACTTTTCTTACTGGCTAATATCGGCACAACATTTGTTGGCATTAAACCTTGTTCACGTAGTAATGCCCGTGCTTGCCTTGGGGTATCGCCTTCGATAACACCTTTTTTAGTTTTACCCCGAGCATCAACCGCTTCATAATCAAAAGCCGCCATTAATCTTCTCTCGTTACGCGTAACACTTCTTCCAAAGTGGTCTTACCTAGCATAACTTTTTCAAAACCATCAAGGCGAATAGAAGCGGTATGCTGACGGATATATTTCTCAATAGCTTGCTCACCATGACCGTTATGAATAATTTCCCGAACCGTATCGTCAACGACTAACAGCTCATGGATACCTGTTCGGCCTCGATAGCCTTTAAAATTACACTCAGCACAACCAATAGCCCGATATATTTCTTGGCTATTATCGGCGGGTAAACCAAGTAAAGCACACTCTTCTTCATCAGGTAAATGACTCTTGCGGCAATGAGGGCAAAGCGTACGAACCAATCGCTGCGCCAAAACACCCAATAAACTTGACGATAATAAAAAGGGTTCAACGCCCATATCTTCCATACGTGTAATAGCACCTGCTGCCGTATTAGTATGCAAGGTAGATAAAACTAAATGCCCTGTTAAACTTGCTTGCACGCCAATTTGTGCCGTTTCTAAATCACGGATTTCGCCTATCATCACCACATCAGGATCTTGACGTAAAATAGCACGTAAACCACGGGCAAAGGTCATGTCCACTTTCGTATTTACTTGCGTTTGTCCAATGCCGTCAATAGCAAATTCTATCGGATCTTCAATCGTTAAAATATTACGTTCTTTTTCATCAATTTGGGTTAGGCCTGCGTACAGAGTCGTACTTTTACCTGAGCCTGTAGGGCCAGTAACCAAAATAATACCGTGCGGCTTTTCAATCAAGGTTGAGAACCGAGCACGGTTATGATCTGTCATGCCTAAGTCTTCAAGATCTAATCTTGCCGCATTTTTATCGAGTAAACGTAATACAACACGCTCACCATGTCCTGTTGGCATAGTGGATACACGAACATCAACGGCTCTACCACCAATACGTAGCGAAATTCGGCCATCTTGTGGAATACGCTTTTCAGCAATATCCAGTTTTGCCATCACTTTTATACGCGAGACTAATAATGAGGCTAATTTTCGATTTGGTTTTAACACTTCACGTAAAATACCATCAACACGAAAACGAATTTGCAAAGCACTTTCAAAGGTTTCAATATGGATATCACTGGCGCTTTCTTTGATCGCTTCACTGAGCATGGCATTGATCAATTTGATGATGGGCGCATCATCTTCATTTTCTAATAAATCTTCGCTTTCTGTGATTTCATCGGCAAGCGAATATAGATCGACTTCGTTACCTATATCTTCCATCATTTGTTGCGCTTCTGATGAGTCGCGTTGATAAGCCTCAGTTAACAACAATTCAAATGAGGCGATATCTTGAACGTCAAAACTAAACGGGGCTTTAATAATACGTCGGACTTCAACAATAGTTTCTAAACTGATATTGGCTAAGCAGTGTAAAACGTAACCTGTTTCTTTTTTGCTAAATAAAACACTAAAGCGCTTAGCAAAAGCAAAAGGTAAACGCCAAGCGATAGCGCTTGATTCATTGTTATCAAGCTCAGTTAATGGTTCACTCTGTTGCTGTATTGCTACCTTTGTAGCTTGAATAATGCCTTCAGACATTATTCGTTATTCTCTTTTGGTAAACTACCTTCTACTGACTTGCCTTGTGATGAATGGGCTTTCTCTTGCTGTAGTGTATCTTGATATTCATCAAAAGAAGGAGGTAATGCTAAATCATCATTCCATTCGGGTAATATGGGTAATTTTTCATTACTCATTAATGACAAACCTTCCTCCTGCTTGCGAATTTGATCGGCACGAATATAATTATATTTACCTTCACTGATTTCATTCATTAAACTTGCATCACGTATTATCGTCGCGCGTAAAAACACCATCAAATTACGTTTACGAGTACTATTACTGATGGATTTAAACAAATGACCAATAAAAGGGATATCACCTAACAGAGGCACTTTTTGCACACTTTCTTGTACATCTTCATCAATTAAACCGCCTAAAACTACCGTATCACCACTTTCAGCCATTACGGTGGTTTTGATTTCCCTTTTATTAATTGAAATATCAACACCCGTGTTGCCGCTGACCGAGGAGCTTTCTTGCTCAATAGAGAGTTGAACCGCACTACCCTCATTGACCTGTGGCGTAACACGTAATTTAATGCCTACTTCCTGGCGTTCAACGGTTTGGAAAGGGTTACTATTAGTACTACTACTCGTTGATCCAGTTAGAATCGGTACTTCTTGACCAACAATAAAATAAGCCTCTTCGTTATCAAGCGTCGTAATGCTCGGTGTAGCTAAAACATTTGAATTAGTGTCCGTGCTAACGGCTTGAAGAAGAGCCGCCCAGTCACCTGAAACAACGCCGGTAACTAAACCACTAGCTGAACCTAACGCCGCTCCTAATACCGTAAAATCACCGTCAATATCATTACCCGGAGGGTTGATCGTAGTACCATTTTCGGTTGTCACCGTTGTGCCCGGTGTACCCGGTGTACTTTTAGCGAGCTTGGCGCCAGCCGCAACAGATGAAAGTGTGGCGGGACCATTAGTAAATTGGGTAAAACCAAAATTTTCATTACCCCACTGTACCCCCAAACTAATACCGTCAGTTTCATACACTTCAACAATAATCGCCTCAATCAAGACTTGTGCACGACGTACATCCAATTGACGAATAACCGCTTCAAGGGAACGTAACATATCGGGTTGTGCTGTAATAACCAACGCATTGGTTGACTCATGTGCTTCAATGCTAACATCGCGTATACTACTAGTTTTTGTTTTGGTGGTTTTCTTTTCTGAAGCAATGGAGTCACTAACACCTTTAAGCACTTTCACTAAGTCTTCAGCTTTCGAATATTTAAGATAGTAAACGCGGGTATTACCATTACTTTCTAATTCACTATCCAACCGTTTAACTAAACGAATAACACGTTCGCGTGCTTTAACTTCGCCACTAACAATAACGCTATTGCTACGATCATCGGCAACAATTTTTGGAATCAAAAACGTTGGCTGTCCTGCTTTACCACCAGACGGCTTATTCATGGCTTCAATAATACGCACCATTTCACCTGCTGAAGCATAATGCAATTTGATAATTTCTACATCTTGATCGCCTGCTCTATCTACTCTTTCAATAATTTTTACTAGACGATTTACTGTTGCTGCTGTGCCTGTAAGCATAATAACGTTAGCAGGGTCGTAATTAGTCACATTACCACCACCTGCTTGATCGGATAATTGACGTAGAAGCGGTACTAATTCACGCACAGTGACATTTTTCACTTCAACAATGCGGGTAACCATTTCATCACCAATAATGCCACTATTACTACCAACAACAGGAATTGACGAAGTTTTTGCATCTTTGTTTCGAATAATTTTGATAATATTATTATTCATTTTCACTGCGGCAAAACCATAAACTTCGAGCACATTCAGGAAAAATTGATAATACTGCTCTTCCGTTAAAACATCATAACTACGTACATTAACTTTGCCCCGTACATTAGGGTCAACAATCATGGTTTTTTTCAGATTCTTACCGACAATAGTCACAAACTCAACAATCTCAGTATTTTTAAAGCTAGGTGAATATTGGCTTGCGCTCGCTTGCCCAACAGCAAAAATTCCACTAAAGGTAAGTGCTGTTATCAACACTACGCACAATTGCTTGAGTTGCTTAAACTTGTGAGTTAACTGCTTAACCACAAATACGTTTAAGGTTATGCCCATGAAAAATTCCTTATTGCTTTTGTCTTATAATTAATCTTATAAATAATTATTGTTATATTTAGTCAATACTAAAAAGTATCTCTATCAAATCATTTTTACGCTCAATCAATAAAGATATCTCACGTTCTGTTTTTAGTGCTGACAGTGCTTGCGCAGCTTCTAATGGCTCTCGTAAATTGTAGCCATTCATTTGCACCGCTATATCGCCAGATTTTAAACCTGATAATTTAAAAAACTCAGGAGTTTTACCTGAAGATAATCGATAACCCATTATTTTTCCATTTTCACGTACAGGAGAAATACGTAAGTAATCTGTGATTTTGCCGGGGTCTTCTGATATATCAGCCCTCAACTGAGCCGCATTTCGTGTTAACTCATTATTCAAGCGTTGATCGACCACATTCGCTTTATTAAGCGTTTTTCGGGGGCTATTATCAACCTTTTTTCTTGCCTTAATCGTCGCTTTTTTGTTAGCCATATTTTGAGCCGGTTGATTATAATCAGCGCCATCGAGCATTAAGGTTTCTAAACGGCCTGACTGCTTAATGATTACACGATCAATGAGTACTTGTTCAAGACTTGCGCGCGTATCTAAAATAACATCTCCAATACCATACGTTTCCTGCTTGCCTTTATGTTCAATAACCGCTGCAGCAGTCTCCGCTTTATCACTAGCAACTAGACCAGACAACGTAAGTTGCAAGCGAGTGACCGGCGCATCAGTAATTAATTCAACAACGTCCTTTGTTTGTTCATTATATTGACCAAACAAATTAAGTCTCTGCACAGCAGATAAATTAACACTCGATCCTATTGAACTGACTTGTTTTACACCCGCCAATAGCGATGAATTATATGTTAGAGGTGCCTTTGGCACTAGCAACCACGTTATTTTAGCCGCTAAAAAGGCAATATAAACTAATAGCACAACGCTAATAACTTGTGCGATTTTTTGTTGAGATAATTTTGCCAAATTAGAGGCAAATGATGTAAAATTGTCGTTTATAGCCATCTATTCATATCTTTATTCTACTCTAATAATTGTACAATTTAGGTGAGAGGCATAGCCGTAAAAAACACCTTGCTTCCAAAACTCCAATTACCTGATAATACGTGAGCATTAGCTCTGCAACAAGTAAAGCACACGGTTTTTAACTATTATTTACGATAACTTTTAGAGAATAAGCGAAGTGCACGCTAAAACATGTTATTTTCAGCAAAATTTAGGTGTGTACTTTTAGTTTATTTTACTTATAAAAAGCAATATTCTATGGCAATAACAAATGAAAACAGCTCAACTCGATTAGACAAATGGCTCTGGGCAGCGCGTTTTTTTAAAACCCGTGCTATTGCTAAGCAAATGATTGATGGTGGTAAAGTCTTTTATAATCACCAGCGAACTAAGTCAGGAAAATCCGTTGTCATCGGTGACTCAATAAGAATTCGCCAGGGTTTTGATGAAAAAGAAGTTGAAGTTATCGCCTTAGCGGATAAACGTCGTGACGCAACTTTTGCGCAAAGCTTATATAAAGAAACAAGTAAAAGCATAGAAACAAGAGAAAAAAATAGCTTAGCGCGTAAGCAAGGTATATTACTCAGCCCGGCAAGCGCCACTAAACCCGACAAAAAACAACGTCGAAAACTAATAGAATTCAAAGAAAGGATATAGGCGCGATGTCTAATACCAATGTGACTAAAGTCAACATAACTAAAAGCACAATTGCCACCACAGATTTGCTTAACCGCTATTTATTTAATGACATGCACGTGCGTGGAGAATTAGTGCAATTAAGTAAAAGCTATCAAAGTATTATTAAAAACCATAATTACCCCATTGGCGTTCGCTTGTTACTTGGCGAATTAATGGCTGCTACCTGCTTACTCAGTGCAACATTAAAGTTTGAAGGGGAAATCACCGTACAACTTCAAGGTGATGGACCTATTGGTTACATGTCAATTAATGGTGATAATAATCAAAAAATGCGTGGTATAGCCAAGTTAAAACCAGATCAAGCTAATACAAAGGGTACCTCATTACATGAACTCATTGGCAAAGGCACCATGGTCATTACCATAAGACCCGCAAAAGGCGAAGCCTATCAAGGCGTAGTGGCATTAGAGCAAACAACGTTAGCCGGATGTTTAGCGCATTATTTTGAGGTATCAGAACAAATACCCACAAAAATTTGGTTATTCAGCGATGATGATAAACAACAAGTTGCCGGTAGTTTAGTGCAATTATTACCTGATGGTGATGGCAGCAGTGAAAATTTAACAAAGCAAGAAAGTGACTTTGCACATATAACGCAATTAACAAATACCATTAAGGCTGATGAGATATTTTCGCTTGAAGCACAAGCGTTATTATACCGTTTATACCATCAAGAAAAAGTTAGCTTATTTGATCCACAAGCCGTTAGCTATCAATGTGGTTGCTCAAGTGATAAATGTTTAGCGGCTATTTCGCAGATAGAGCCAAATGAAATTGAATCAATACTCGCAGAACAAAGTAAAATATCCATGACTTGTGATTATTGCTTAACGACTTATGACTTTTTTTATGATGATTTAAAAAGTTTCATTTCGAAAGATAAGCATTAGTTACAAACTGTCATTTTATTATATTTTTTTGTATCAAACACTCTTTTGGATAATTATTACCTAAAAGAGTGAGCAGCACCTACCCCCCTCCTAGCCCCTACTCTTATTCTTGTTGTAAAATTACCTACAATAAACACCTCGCTATTTTCACTATTTCTGTTGCTTATAATGAAAACTTTCATCTTAGGTTATATTTTACTTTCGTTTTAGAGATTAATCCCATAGAATGTCGAGTTATTAACACAATGAAAATTTTATACTTAACCTCAAATTATAATTAGTCATACCATTAGGAGTGAATTCGCTATGACCGCCCCAGAAAACTCAATTGATTTGTCACAATATGGCATTAATAATGTTACAGAAGTTGTTTACAATCCATCTTATGAGTTGCTTTTTAGTGAAGAAACAAAAGCCGATCTCGATGGTTTTGATAAAGGCGTAGTAACTGAGTCCGGTGCCGTTAATGTCGATACTGGTATTTTTACTGGTCGCTCTCCTAAAGATAAATATATTGTGCGTGATGATATTACGCGCGATACCGTTTGGTGGTCTGATCAAGGTAAAAATGATAACAAACCAATGACACCTGAAACATGGGATCATTTAAAAGGCTTAGTAACCACACAACTTTCTGGTGAACGTTTATTTGTTGTTGATACTTATTGTGGCGCTGATGAAGCAACACGTTTAAAAGTACGCTTCATTACTCAAGTTGCATGGCAAGCCCATTTTGTTAAGAACATGTTCATTCGTCCAAGCGATGAAGAATTGAAAACTTATGAACCAGATTTCATCGTAATGAACGGTGCTAAAACCGTTAATGATAAGTGGGAAGAACAAGGTCTTAATTCTGAAAATTTTGTTGCATTCAACTTAACTGAAAAAGTACAGTTGATTGGTGGTACTTGGTATGGCGGCGAAATGAAAAAAGGTATGTTCTCAATGATGAACTACTACCTTCCGCTGCAAGGTATTGCTTCAATGCACTGTAGTGCTAATGTTGGCAAAGATGGCGATACGGCAATTTTCTTTGGTTTATCTGGTACAGGTAAAACTACACTTTCAACGGATCCAAAACGCCAATTAATTGGTGATGATGAACATGGTTGGGATGATAATGGTGTGTTTAACTTTGAGGGTGGTTGTTATGCGAAAACAATTAACCTTAGCAAAGAAAACGAACCTGATATTTATAATGCTATCCGTCGTGATGCGTTATTAGAAAATGTTACCGTTGATGATAATGGCAAAATTGATTATGACGATAACTCAAAAACTGAGAACACGCGTGTTTCTTACCCAATTCACCACATTGATAACATCGTAAAACCTGTTTCTCGTGCTGGTCATGCTAAGAAAGTCATTTTCTTAACCGCTGATGCGTTTGGTGTATTACCACCCGTTGCTAAATTAACTCCAGCGCAAACAGAATATTACTTCTTATCTGGATTTACAGCTAAACTTGCTGGTACTGAACGTGGTATAACTGAACCAACACCTGCTTTCTCAAGTTGTTTTGGCGCCGCTTTCTTAAGCTTACATCCAACACAATATGCAGAAGTGCTTCGTAAACGTATGACCGATGCAGGTGCAGAAGCCTATTTAGTGAATACCGGCTGGAATGGTACTGGTAAACGTATTTCAATTAAAGCAACTCGTGCAATTATTGACTCTATTTTAGATGGCTCAATTGATAAAGCTGAAACAACGGTTCTTCCGATGTTTAATTTAGAAGTACCAAACACAGTTTCAGGTGTTGAAGGAGATATTCTTGACCCAAGAAACACTTATGAAGACGCTAATGAGTGGCATAACAAAGCGGTTGACTTAGCTAAGCGCTTTGTTAATAACTTTGATAAGTTCACTGATACTGACAATGGTAAGGCGCTAGTCGCTGCAGGACCTAAACTGTAATAATACCAAGCTTCAAATAACACGAGTAGACAAAAAAAGTCACTAATAAGTAATTATTAGTGACTTTTTAATGATATGAGTCTATTGCGTTATTTACCCGTCACCATTAATTGAAATGCCTTGGAATTATCTTACCTAAACTACAATCAACACTAGAATTTTAATGGCAAGCTGACCTTAGCTTGTAAACCACCTTCTGGCTTATTTGATAACTCAACGCTACCGCCATGCGTATCAACAATACGCTTAATAATCGCTAACCCTAAGCCGCTACCTTCTGTACCCCTAGCTTTATCTCCTTGGGTGAAAGGTTGAAATAAACGTTCAATATCAGTTTCAGGAATACCCTCACCTTGATCACTGACAATAAAATAAGCACAGCCTTGACGCTTATCTACACCGGTAAAAATTTCGATATCACCCTCGGTATAACGCAGTGCGTTTTGAATTAGATTCGCTAATGCACGCTTTACTGCCACATGACGCAGAGGAATTTTAGGGCACTCACCCGTAATAAGATGCATATTTCTATGGGCAGGAATTTCAACATTAACAACTTCTTCAACTAAAACATTTAAGTCACCAAGTACTGCTTTATCTTTTGAGTCATGACGAATGTAGTCAATAAATTGATCAATAATATTATTCATATCATCAATATCATTCTCAATACCATCTTTTAAAAACTCATCCTGCTCCGACATCATTTCACTGGCTAAACGTATACGTGTTAGGGGCGTACGTAAATCATGAGAAATACCCGCCATTAACAGGTTCCTGTCATCTTCCAACTGTTTAATGCCTTTTGACATGTGATTGAACGCTTGAGTAACGGCCATAATTTCAGACGTACCATGCTCGATTAACGGCTCAGGGAAGTCGCCTCGACCAACATCCTCCGCGGCATGCTGTAAAGATTTAAGGGGTCTATTGAGTTGTCTTACAAATAGCCACCCTCCTGCAACACTGAGTACACCGATAATACCAAGAAAGAAAAATAGCGGTGAAAAATTCGCTTCCTCTAACCCCATTAAAGGAATTTTCACCCAAAGGTTAGGCGCCTGAGGAGGCCTTATCCAAAAAAGGTATTCATCACCTTGGGAAATTCGCACCTCGGCAGAGCCACCCAATAATGCTGACATTTGCTCACTGCGATAGGGGTAATAACCTGCTGAGCCTAAACCTAACTTGAGTGCTTGTGCTTCTCGGTATAAGCCAATACCTGTTTCACGATGAAAAGCTTCCGCCATTTTAGGACTCACACGAGTGTCTTTTATATCAATAAAAACAACGCGTATTTGCTTAGCTAATAATTGATTAATCTGCTGCTGATTAGGCTCAATAACATATAACGCAAACGAAACATAAGAAACAACTTGATTAACAAATAGTAAAAAACCGATCAGTAAAACAGTTTGACCAAATGCACTACGGGGTAATACTTTCATAACATCACTGACTCAACATTCACGTATAACAGACTCAACGATTAAGTAGCGTTACCATCGGGCACAAAGACATAACCTAACCCCCAAACCGTTTGTAAATATCGGGGTTTAGTGGGATCAACCTCAAGCATACGACGTAAACGAGACACCTGTACATCAATACTACGCTCAAGGGCGGAGTAATCTCGTCCACGGGCTAAATTCATTAACTTATCACGTGATAATGGCTCTCTTGGATGGGTAACTAACGCTTTTAATACCGCAAATTCACCACTGGTTAATGGCATGCTAACATCACCTTTAATCATTTCTCGTGTCGCTAAGTTAAGATGATACTCACCAAAAGAGATGGCATTTTCTTCCATAGACGGTGCACCCGGAGCCTCTTGCACTCGACGACGTAAAACCGCTTTTATTCTCGCTAATAACTCTCTTGGATTAAAAGGTTTAGGCATATAATCATCAGCGCCAAGTTCTAAACCAATTATTCGGTCAACCTCGTCACCTTTAGCGGTTAGCATAACAATAGGAATATTATTTTTTTGTTGACGCAAACGACGACAAATAGATAAACCATCTTCACCTGGCAGCATCAAATCTAATACCAACAAATGAAAATGTTCACGTTCAAGTAGTCTATCCATTTGCTCTGCATTAGCAGCACTTCGCACCACAAACCCCTGCTCTACCAAATAGCGTTCTAATAAAGCACGCAAACGCATATCATCATCCACTACTAAAATTTTTGGAGTTTCCTGGGTCATCATATTTCTCGCAATACTTTTTAATAATTAATATAGATACCTGATCCACTTGAAGAGACATAATTCAGCTGGAATTAGAAACCGGTACAATTCATCTTACTATAAGTGATGTTGGTCATGATTAAAAAGGTTAACAGTAAAAACAGCCATCTATTTGTTACAATTTATGACTCGCGCTTAGCTCTAGCATACCGCACCCAAATATAGACGCCGCTTAACGACAATAAGATAAGTAAAATGGCAACCGCGTCCATAAATAGCACCCCGAACAACCCTAAAATACGACCGCTGTGTGCATCTAAAATTATACGTTCTAAAGTTAAAAATTGAGATCGATAAGCCAGTGCGGCCTGTTGTTCTTGTTGTAATGAAACCGATTGTGCCTTTATCCATAAAGGAGCTACTAATGGATAAATAACTTGCCAATCAAGTAAGGTACTATCACTTTGATAATATCCTGATGAGGTTTTAACAATCACCCTATCATTATCAATACTTAGCGCTTCAATGCCTTCTGGAATACCTGATTCTAACCCTAGTTGGTCAAGCATTTCACCCTGATGATTATATAGGTACAGATGGCTTTGACTAGCAATAATAAACACCTCAACTATTGCATCACTCGATACTTTAGCGGGCATAACTCCCCCACTGACTATATCAGCCGAACTATCTAACAACAGTTTACCCTCAAACCAGACTAAGTTATTCGTCACTTGCAACGAGCTGGCTTGATAAAAGCGAATATCATTAGGTGGTGCAATACCATAGTGATCTAATAACCAAAGACTACGAATAGGTTTCTGTGCTAATGACAGAGTGGTGGTGTGATTAAGAGCGACACCAGTGATGGATAAAAATATAATAAAAAAAGCGGCAATAATGCCCAATTTTCGATGCCATTCGCGCAAATGTCGAATCAAGCGATTATGTAACAATTTTGAAGATTTCATTGCTGATTTCATTGCTAATGTAATTGATGAAGCTTACCACTATTCTGCCGCATCATTGTACTTTTAGCCAGTGATTATAAGCAGCCATAGCTGCTTGACTTGCAGATTCATGATTCAAGAGGAAAGGGTATAGTGGTCACTTTCGTATTTAACCAAAGCGCTAAACGGGCTATTTTTTTAGTGGCTCTCACAGATAACGTAGCGCCCGTAATCCCATCAACACGTTGGCTAAGTCCATTCTCTTTGTTAAGCGTCGCATTAATAAATTGCTGAGAGTAAAACTCATGCCGTACTTCATCACCACGGCTTTCTCTATACGTTAAGACTTTAAAGTGATCAATGTAGTTATCTTTAATATGAACACCCATAGTAATTGGTTTTTCTTTGCCTATTTCATTTAAAATCCACACAGTTTCATTACCCGCTTGCCAGTACCGTATGCGCATGCGATTAAATTTATGCTGTAAAATTTTGGCCACTACAACTTTGTCTTCTTTGGTTAACCATATCACTTTTGCTTGAGGCGTTACGTCTGAGAATGACTGACTGATAAACGCAGCAGGGGTTTGGTAGACCCCTTTAGTGGCTACACTCACCTGACTAAACAACATCGCTAAAGCAAAAATAGATAAAGATAGATACTTATTCATGTAATCACCTGTCGTATTTACAGCAAAGTGAATAGCACGTTAGCACTAGCCACTTTATTTATTTAATCCGTTATTAATCAAGCTCTCAATAATTAAAATTGATAGCCAAAGCCTAGGTTGAATCCTGAAGAATCACTGGCGCCGTCTATGTCTACACGTATGTCTTCATAATCTGCTTTTAAAACAACATTTTCATGAAGGTAGTAATTTACACCGACACTGGTTGATTTAACGGCTGTTGAACTGCCATTGCCTGCCTTGTTGTCATGTTCTGCATAGCGAGTAAAAGCGCCTACTTTTTCAGTAAACTGATAAGAAGGCTCTATATACCAACCTGTTTGCTTATCACGGCCTAACGCTTTTGCTTCGTCGCCATTAATATCCCAACGGGCATATAAAGCACGAACGGTGAAATCATCAATTTGATAAATAACATGTGCTTCAAGTAAAGTGGCATCTGCTTTATCAATAGAAGCGGTAAAGCTATCGTCAGCGCCACCTTGAGTAATATCGGTTTGATACTGTAACGTCGCGGCTAACTCTAATCCGGTAATTGCTGTGTATTTAACACGACCTGTATAGGCTAGGTTTTCAGCCATTGCTTTAGCCACTTTTTGACGACCATTGCGAATATTAAAATCATCGCCAACGTTTAAACCACTTGTCACTGCACCATCAATACTGACACCACCAGCAGGCTTATAGTTAAAAGCGACACCCGCTTCCCACCAGGTTGCAGGAATAATATTTTTCTCAACACCATTACGTTCAACACCGTAGAATGTTGGTGGCTCATGCGTTTCATTGATAATACCGACTGGAATCAAAAACAAACCAACTTTTGAATTAAGCCCTTCATTAATATCTACTTCAACATAGGCTTGTTCAAGTTCAATTTCACCTGCTTGGCCTTCACCCGCAATAGAATGCTCTAATTCAAACTCAGAGACAAATCGTACTGTGTCACTAAATTCATGGCCAAAAAATAACACGAAACGGTGAAAATCAATTTCCGCATCTTTATCTTCATAATTGTTATAGTGTAATTCACCATAACCGCCAATAGTGGTGTTAGATAGGGCACCTTCCTCGGCATTAATATCCATTTGATCCGCTGTCGCGTTAAGCTTTTGATCCGTTTCATCTAGGCGTTTTTCTAACAGTGCTAACACTTTTTGTTGCTCAGCAATAATTTGGCGCAGTTCATCCGCTTCTTGGCTAGCAATCGAGGTATTACTGGCTAAAAGGGCAGCTAATGCCGAAGTAATTAATGTTTTTTTTATCATGTGTTAGATTCCAATATAAGTGTTATTCAATAGCCTAGCGCTAACAAAATTAGCGAAAAGGTTTGATGAAAGGAGCAATAGAAAAATCGTAAAAAAATGCGACTCTCTCAACAGTGGGGATATTTAAACACAACTCTAAATGAGAATCAATATCATTTGCATTATCTTTTACAGTTAGTGTCTTTGTTTTGCTTTAGAGCATGCTTTATCTTGTTATATGATTTAGGTTTTAAAGCCCGTATGGCCGTATCTTTTGGCCAAAAATTTTATTGTTTATTGTTTATTGTTTATTGTTTATTGTTTATTGTTTATTGTTTATTGTAAAATATTAAATAGAGTGCTTATTGATAGCTAGTTTTAATCCCTTTAAAACACGAATATAAGTTGTTGCTGTCATAACATGGAGCTCATTTAATATGAAATATTTAACATTAAATTTCATGGCCACCGTTTCTCAATCTATAGGATAGAGTACACCCGTTGAATTATTCACACTAACCCGAATCAAATGATGTATATAACTAAAAAAATTAAACTAGGCTTCTTTACTAAACAACTAATGGTTGCGATGGGAATTAACATTCTCGCATTGCTTTTCATGTTGAGCATTCTCTATGGTCAGTTTATCAAGGATTACAAAAACGATATAACAGAGGTCATGATCAGCGAACTAACCTTGTTGGCAACGTCTAGTAGATCATCATTGTTTGATGATAAGCCAGCGACAGTCGCTATATTGTCTTCCCTCAAACACTCTAGCACGATTAACTATGCGCAAATTTACGATGCCAATCGTCAGTTATTTGCTGAGTATAAACGTGCAGGGCAAACTATTGATATGCCTTTTGATGATTTTAATAAAGCAGTGTTTTTCAAAGGTCAGCACCTTTATTTGTCAAAGCAGATAACGATAAATGAAGATAATCTGGGCACTATTGTGATGTCAATAGAGCTGAAATCATTAAATATATATAAAATACGCTATCTATTAATCGCCTCTATTATATTTATCACTACCCTTATACTGGCTTATCTACTTAACTGGCAGTCGCAAAAACGATTGATGACTCCCATCAAAGACTTAATTAATTTGGTGAACTACGTCGCCAAGAATAAAAGATACCACAAGCGACTAAATACTGTACGTAATGATGAAATCGGTGATCTTATCTCAGGTGTTAACGCCATGCTGAATACAATAGAAACCCATGAGATGCAACTTACTAACCGCGCCAACTATGATGAATTAACCCAATTACCCAACCGACATTTAATTATGGATAGGCTAGCTCACGCGATTAATACCGCAAAAAGAAGTCGAACTAGCTTGGTTGTGTTGTTTCTCGATCTAGACCAATTTAAAGTGATCAATGATAGTTTAGGCTACACCATAGGAGATGAATTACTGGTGCAGGTCGCTGCCAAGCTAACGAACATGTTACGTAACTCTGACTCGATCAGCCGCTGGGGTGGCGATGAATTTCTTATTCTGCTTGAGTCTATGGAACAAACTGACGATATCGAATCCGTTGTTAACAAAATTATTAAGGAGTTAAGTCAGCCAACTATCATAGCAGGCCACCTGTTACAGGTGTCAACCAGTGTAGGAATTGCCCGTTTTCCAGAAGATGGGGAAGACAGCCTGAGTTTGCTAAAGCATGCAGATCTCAGTATGTTCCACGCAAAAGCAAAAGGACAAGGTCAATTTCAATACTTTAAACCTGAGATGCTGAACGAGGCTACTCACCGTTTAACACTGGAAATGAGGGTACGCAGCGCATTAGAAAATAATGAATTTTTCATGGTGTATCAACCACAAATAGCCGTTGATAGTGAAGAAATTGTTGGATTTGAATCCTTGATAAGATGGAAGCTGGACGGTGAGTTTGTTTCTCCCGATGAATTTTTACCCATCATGGAAGAGGTAGGACTTATGCCTGAATTAAGTCTATGGATACTGGAACAAACTTGTAAACAAAATATGAGTTGGCAACAATCTGGCCTCACACCGGTCAGTATAGCGGTCAACTTGCCTGCTTCGTTTATTGTGCATCCGCAATGTCTGGAAAAAATTCAGTCAATCCTCACAGCCACGGGACTTGCCCCTAAATACCTGGAAATAGAATTAACTGAAAATACCTTTGTCGGGTCAAAGTTAAACGCGCTACCCACATTAGAGGCCTTGGTGGCTTTAGGTATCAATATTGCACTGGATGATTTTGGAACGGGTTATTCTTGTATGAGTTATTTACAGTATTTACCAATAAAAATTATTAAAATTGATGGCTGTTTTATAAAAGGCCTTGGACTAAACCAAGCGAACAAGGGGATAGTACAGTCAATAATTACGCTAGGCAAAAATCTAAACATGCTGGTAGTCGCCGAATGTGTCGAAACAGAGCAACAACGGAGTATTCTTAAAGATATGGATTGTGACATCATACAAGGATATTTTTATAGCAAACCCCTCACTACGGATGAAGCTACGCGCTTTCTTACCAACCACCGTTAATTGGGCTCACTCATCGGTAAAAACCAGATGAGTGAGCGTACTGCATTACCGGTCAATCATTTAAAAACGACTAAGCACTGGCGCTTGAGCGCGAAGACACGCGTGCATACCAGTCTAATAAATGAGTATACTCCTCATTAATACGTATTTTCACAACGCGCGCAAAATCGATAGAACACAATAAAGTTATATCGGCAATACTGAAATAATCATCCACTAAATAGCTAGATTGACTAAAATGTTCATTTAGCTCTTCAAAATAAGTCACCGCATTTTGGCCTGAAATATCACCCCATTCAACAACAGGTTTCATACGATCTTTAAAATACCCCGTTGTATGTACAAAACACATACTCACGGGTAGTAACAAATGAAACTCTATTCTACGTTGCCACATTTCAACTTGTGCTTTTTCTAAAGCAGTTCGGCCCATCAACGGATTTTCTGACTTTATTTCTTCGAAATATCGACAAATAGCCACCGTTTCACCAATACAAGTACCGTCATCTAATTCTAAAAAAGGTACTTTAGTGGTGGGATTTTTAGCCCTCATTTCCGGTGTAAGATTATCTCCAGCCGCAATATCAACTTCCTGATAGTCCATTTCAATATTTTTTTCCGCTAGAAACATGCGAACTCTACGAGGATTTGGCGCCATATGCGTTTGATAAATTTTCATTGTTCAATACTCTTTACGTTTTGGTCATTCAATTTATCCTACTGCAGCCTTAGCGTAAAGCCAAGCAAGTAAAATCACCATCAATCCCACAGAAAATATTTTGAGCATAATCATGATTTTTGACGTATATTTACTATTATAAATATAGACTTGAGCGAAATGAAAGAGCCATTAGGTACATTTTAAAACCGTCCAAATAAATCAGGAAAATAGTATGAATACAGAAGAAATCGTTAATCAAATAACACAAATAACATTACTCTATGGTCCGAAATTAATGGGTGCGATCGTCGTATGGATTATTGGTGGCTGGGCAATAAAAGCCCTTGGTCGCGGTGTAGAAAAAGCATTAAACAAAGGTGGGACGGATCCATCGTTAATGCCTTTCCTAACGGGTATTGTTAACGGCCTGCTAAGGGTCATGTTAATTATCACAGTGCTTGGTATGTTGGGCATCGAAATGACTTCGTTTATTGCGATCCTTGGTGCGGCTGGTTTAGCAGTGGGTATGGCATTGTCGGGCACATTACAAAACTTTGCTGGCGGCGTGATGATTCTCATCTTCAAACCGTTCAAAGTGGGTGATGTTATAGAGGCGCAGGGCTATGTTGGTTCGGTCTCTCAGATACAAATTTTCAATACCATCATGAAAACGCCTGACAATAAAACGATCATTATTCCTAATGGGGGATTATCGACATCATCAATGATTAATTATTCAACGGAAGCAACAAGGCGTGTTGATTGGACCATTGGGGTTGCTTATGGTGATGACGTGGACAAAGCCCGGGCAGTAATCAAGCGATTATGCGATGAAGATTCACGTATTTTAAAAGATCCAGAAGTATTTATTGCCGTTTCAGCATTAGCAGATAGCTCAGTTAATTTTGCTGTTAGAGCATGGGTGAATGCGCCTGATTATTGGGGCGTATACTTTGAATTGAATGAAAAAGTATATAAAACGTTTGCCAGTGAAGGCTTAAACATTCCTTATCCGCAAATGGATGTTCATCTACATAAAGACGCCTAGTCGAATATATAGCAATGTAATAAACCAAAGAGCTTACCAATTAACGTGGGCAGCTCTTTTTATTTATACAAGCTGTTAACAGAACATTATAACTAAAACTCCAATACGGCTTATTCTGACACAAGCAGTGACTTATCTTGCTCAGCATCACCATCCGCTAAAAACAAAGCCTTTAATCGTTCAACAATTAAATAGTTCACGGGCACGAGTATCAAGGTGATAACGGTGGCAAATAAAATGCCAAAACCTAATGATACCGCCATGGGAATTAAAAATTGAGCCTGTGTAGATTGCTCAAACAATAACGGCATTAAACCAATAAAGGTGGTTAAACTGGTTAGCATGACGGGTCTAAACCTAGCAGCACCTGCTGTTAATACCGCCTCCATTAGCTGCCCCCCTTCACTGCATTTTTTATTGATGAAATCAACCAATACGAGTGAGTCATTTACCACCACACCAATTAACGCCAGCATACCCAGTAAGCTCATGATGGTTAATGGCAATCCCATAATCCAATGCCCCACAACGGCACCTATCATACCAAACGGAATAATACTCATAACGATAAGAGGTTGTATATAAGACTTAAAAGGAATTGCCAATAATGCATAAATAATAAAAAAGACAAATAACAGTGCCCAACCCAGTGAGCCAAAAGATTCACGCTGTTCTTTAGCTTCGCCCTCAAGAGAGTGGCTAACTCCTGGATAATGCACAACAAGTTCATCTAAATACGCTTTTAAATCAGCCTGTAACACAGTCATGTTGGTATTTGATTTTTCAACATCAGCACTGACATTCGCCGTTCTATACCTATCAATTCTTGATATAGTTGACGGACTTTTTCCGGGGATAAGCTTAGCAACATGAGATAAGGGTACTGAGCCTCCTGACGATGTTATGATCAAAATATTCTCTAAATCAGCCGTAGTGCGACGTTCATCAAGTGGTAGCCGTACCATTACGCGAACATCATCTCTACCACGCTGAATACGTTGTACTTGTGAACCAAAGAAAGAGTTTCTGACTTGCCTTGAAATACTCATGCGAGTGATTCCTAATGCTTTACCTTGCTCAGTTAGTTCAATTTGCAGCTCTTCTTTACCATTTGACAAGCTATCAGCAATATCAAAAACCGTAGGATAAGTGGCTAATCGAACTTTCACTTTATCGGTGACTTCTTTTAAGATCTCTAATGAACTTGCTTTAAACTGGACATGAATAGGATCTGACGAACGCCCTATTTCAGCTCTAAAAGTAATGCTTTCAGCACCCGGAATAGGGCCAATTAAGTTACGCCATTCCTTTACTAATTCACGTGATGTAATAGCTAATTCACGTGATTCAGGCGGGGTGATTTCAAAACGTACACTGCCTTTGTTTGATGCTCCGCCACGACCACCTGCGCTCGCTAAGATATTAATAATGACACTTTTGTTGGTTGAAGGCTCAATGTATTTTTGTTTTAACAAGTCAGCTTTTTCAGCCATTTTAACGATATATTTATTAGTGACTTCAAACGGGGTAGCTGCCGGTAACGTTAAAGAAGCTCGCACCGTTTCACTAGGAATACGAGGAAAGAAAATAAACTTGGTCCACCCGCTCATAATAAGGGCAAGAATGACTAAGAACACACCAACAAAACCAACTAGAGTCGTGGTTTTATTATTAATAGCACGTTTTAATAAGGGCTGATAAAAGCGTATTATCGCGCGTTCAAAGCCATCTGCGAAGGATTCTTGCAGTTGGCTAAACCTTGATTGCTTCGCCGTATCAGATCGCAGCTTTAAGTTCTTTAAATGAGAAGGCAAAACAAACTTTGACTCTATTAACGAAAAAATGAGTACCGGAATAACGATAACCGGAATTTGTGCAAATAAAGCACCACGATTGCCCTCGATAAAAGCAAGAGGTAAAAAAGCAGCTATCGTTGTTAAAACACCAAAGGTTACTGGCGTTGCTACCTCTTGGGTGCCGAGAATCGCTGCCATTTCACCCGATTCAGCCGTTTTTAAGTGTGTATAGATATTCTCTCCCGTGACGATAGCATCATCGACGACAATTCCCAATACTAAGATAAAGGCAAATAAACTCATGACATTTAACGTGACACCAAATACGGGCATCATAATAAATGCCCCCATAAAAGACACTGGAATCCCAATAAACACCCAAAAAGCAATAGAGGGCCGCAGGAATAAAGTTAATAAGGCTAGGACTAAAATTCCCCCTTGAAAGGCACTGGTTGTTAGCGTGGATATTCGGTTTTTTACAATTTGTGAATCATCGTCCCAAAAACTTAATTCAACACCTACGGGTAATGAACTTTGCTGATCAGTTATATAAGTTCTCACCGCGCCCGCAACGTCTATAGCGCTTTGTTGACCAATACGATACACATCAAGAAAAGCGGCTTTTTTACCATTAAATCTGGCTCTAACGGGCATTTCTTCAAATGCATCTTGGATAATAGCGATATCACTTAATCGAATAATAGAGCCATCAACATTGGTTTTTATGGCAATGCTTTCGAATTCGTTTTTCCGATAGGCTTGACCTTTTGAGCGCAGTAAAATATCTCCACCTCGCGTTCTTAAGTTACCCGCGGAAATATCAGTACTTGAATTTGAAATAGCAGTAGATATTTGCGCTATGGTTAAATCATATTGGCGTAACTTATTTTGCGGTACTTCAATGGATACTTCATAGTTACGAACCCCCTTTAATTCTACTTGAGTGATCTCAGGGTTGTTAAGTAAATCATCCAGTACTTTTTCAGCATATTCACGGGTTTCTTTTTCGCTATAAATACTGGCAACGGTGACGGCTATTACATCTCGCTTACGTGTTACTAACGAGATAACAGGTTTTTCCGCATCAGCCGGAAAAGTATTAATCTCGTCAACTCGACTTTTTATATCAGCTAGCATTTCGCGCGGATCATAACCAGACTCTACTTCAATGTTGACCGCAGAAGAACCTTCTTGTGAACGGCTGGCAATTTGTTTGACGCCTTCTAAGTCTTGTATTGCTTCTTCTATGCGAATAGAAATACTCTTTTCGACATCTTCAGGGGTTGCACCACGTAATGACACGCTAACATTAATACGGTCAGTAGCAAAAGACGGAAACACTTCTAATGGAATACGGTTAGAAAGACTAAATAAACCCGCTATTAAAATAGTAATTAATAGTAAGTTGGCAGCAACATGATTTCGAGCAAACCAAGCAATCATTAGTTATTCACCTTAGATGAAGTAGCGGTTTTAGGTTTAATGCTTTTTTTTGTTGTCGCTTGCCCTTTAATAGCTACCGGCGTACCCGAATTAACTTGACCTAATGATGTTAGTACCAGTTCATCACCCGCCTTTAATCCTTGTATTACTATAGATTCAGTACCATTCTGCCAACCTAATTGAACCTCTTTACGCATTAACAGACTATCTTGAACAATATAGACATAGCTACCTTGGTAAATAGCACTACTTGGGATCACTAAGGCATTGTCCACCGTGCGGCCAGTAATGTTAGCGGTGACATATTGACCCATTTTTATCTGTGCACCTTGGTTATATTCACTATCGTATGGGCGGATAATTTGAGCAACCACATAAAGCTGTTGAGACACTTCATCAATGGCGCTCTCGGTTCTAACAATTTTTCCTTGCCAGACTTGCTCACCCATTAAATCCGATGAAATAACAACGTTGCTTATCATCGAATGGTCATTATCTTCAGCTGCTAATTTTTCATGGCTATTTCGATACTCTTCCGGTAGCTTCATAAGCGGTAAATCTTTATTTTTTATCGGTAAGCGTATTTCGACATAATCAACGGCAAAAATATTGGCAAGCTGGGTATTGCTTGAAATCACTTGACCTATATCCACATGCTTCTGTAATACTCTACCGGCGTAAGGAGCTACAATTTTGGTGCGCTCTAGCGACAGCTTTACTTTATCAAGCAATGCCTCTCCAGAGAGCACTTGTGCTCTAGCCGCTTCATATTGTGGTTGACGTAATACTAGCGCGTTAGGTGTTTGGCCGTTACCCAGCCTTTGCCAATCCGCTTTGGCTTGTTTCATCCGTGCGCCTTCTTCTTGCAAACTTTGCTTGGCTGACATTAAGCTTGCTTGGGCAATTTTGACTTCAGCGCGGTGATCTCTATCGTCAAGCTCTATTAATATATCGCCTTGTTCAAAAAAACCACCCGCTCTAAATTGTTTGCTCACTTTATTGATTTGCCCTGAAACTTGGGCAAAAAGCACACTTTGTGTTCTGGGTTTTACCGTACCAAAACTTTGCACTATTACTTGATAATTTTGTGGGGTAAGTGTAGTGGTGACCACTGTTATTTGAGCCGCTTTAGAAGGCTTAACCTTTTTGTTGGTAGGTGGGTTGTTGAAAATAACCATCATTAACGCGATAGTTACCACAAGAATAACAATCGGCAGGAGTATTTTTTTATAGTTGATCGTTTTAGACATGTTTATTTAGCCTCATTTTCAAGTGATGGTGTGGTGAAGTCGCCACCCAATGAAAAATGTAAATTGATACGATTAGCGATGAGTTGATTTTTAATTTTTATTAACGTGGTTTGCGCTTCGAAAGAGCGCTTTTGTGCCTCAAGTACTGTGGTATAGGAGACTAAGCCACTTTGGTATTGTTCGAAAGATACGGTAGAGGCAATTTTTGCATTTTCTTGTGCGGCCAACATGGTGTAATAACGTTGTTTTAAGCTTTTTTCTGTGGTGATGGCATTTTCAACCTCACTAAAAGCGCTGTATAAGGTATCAAGATATAACTGTTCACCTTGCTTTAGCGCTAACCGTGTTTTTTCTTCATTCGCTTTTAAGCGGCCGGCATTAAAAATAGGCGCTGAAACACTACCCAGCAATGACCATGCTAGTGAAGAGCCTGAAAGTAAATCACCCACATCAGCGTTAGCATCACCAATAGAGCCTGATAATATAATGCTAGGAAAACGCTGTTTATGTGCATAAGCTAAACCCGCATCTTGTGATAACAGTTGATACCAACTGGCTTTTAACGCGGGTTTTCGACTGATTAGTTCAGAGGGTAAACCAACAGGGATATCGTGGGTAAGTAGTGGCAAGTTAGCATTAACGAGTAACTCTCCTTTTGGGTATTCGCCAATCAGGCGTTCTAACTGTCTAATTAGTTTAGTTTTTACTGTTTCTTGCTCTGAGACTCTGGTTAACTCGTTGTTCAAATCATTACGTGTTAAATAGACATCAAGCGCGGCCGTTAACCCTGAACGATAGCCTGATTCAATAATCACTAAGTTCTGTTTAGAGTTCTTGACCCTGCTGCGATAAAGAGTCAGCAGTTTTTCTGCTTCAATCACGCTAAACCAAGTGGTTAGTACATTAACCACTAACTGTTGTTTATACTGTTCAAATGAGGACTTTTGCGCAAGATAGTTATAATTACTTATGCGATCGGCGTCAGATAATTTTCCCCAAATATCAGCTTCATAACGTAAATTCAAATTAACTGAATTACTGTTTGCATAACGGTCGGTTTGATTATCTTTATTGCGGCCACTGCGAAAAGCCAAATCAAGCTCAGGCCAAAGTTGACTACCTGAAACAAGGAGTTGCTGTTCTGATATTTCCAGCGCATACGCTTGCATGGCAAATTGGTGGTTAGCCGCGAAGGCTTTCTTCACTAATTGATAAACTTGTGGGTTATCTAGCTGAGATAACCAGTTATGTTCAACCGCTAATGCTTGGTTACTGTCGTGCCAGTTTTGAGGAAGCGGCAAGTCTTTTAGTTTTTCATCTATTTGTGATGTACTACTACAAGCCAATAAAAATAAGCTTGGAAATAATGGCAGTAGGGATCGAAATCGACATGTCATAAAACGTGTATCTCATGTTAACAATAACTCTGTTATCAGTGTAATCAAAGATTCTGCGTGAGAATAGCGATATTACATAAGTTTACATTGTTAAAAGTAATATTGACGTGTGATATGTTGAATGCGCTTGGAATAGTCAAAAGCGCCATCAATTATCAGTTAGTTGACTCTAAGAGCTTATTTTCTCTGCGCTCTAGTCCCTTAAGCATCAGCAATAGTACACTCCCTAACATCATCATGGCCGCAGCCAGATAGAGGCCATCATTATAGTTACCATTACGTTCGGCCAGAAGACCGATGATAGCCGGTGAGATAATTTGTGCCACTCCATATGATAGAGTCATCTTCCCCATCATTTTCGCAGGACGTGTCGGGTAATAGCGTCCAGCCATAGTCAGCACTAAACTGACCATGCCGATAACTGTTCCGCCGAACAAAATCGATCCGATCATTGTCAAAGTCAGACTGGTTCCTATGACCGGTAGCAAAATTCCCACAACCTGAAGTACGCTAGCGCATAACAAGGCATTCAAATTGCCGAATCTACGTGCGAATAGATCCCAAAGGATTGCTGTGGGGGCGGCAGCCAAGCCTATCACCATAAATGTCCAGGTCCCTTTTCCTTCTAAACCAGGCAACTGATCAATGATAGCGACAATAAAGGTCGTTGTAACGACATAGCCTACGCCGGCGCAGAAGTAAGAAACCATCAATAAACTTAAGAATGCACGGCTGGGTGGCGCATCGACCATAGTCGTGCCGCTGTTGGTGAGCGTAGATGTATTAGGGGGTGGTAACCATGCCCAGGCAGGTATCAAAATCAAAGAACCTAACAGTGTCAACAGCAACCATTGCTGACTCCAATCAAAATACGGAGTCATCAGCTCAACGGCGATAGCACACAATACTATTCCCAAACCTACTCCGCTAAAATGTATCCCTAATTCGCTACGGTAATTGTGGCGGATTAGCCAATTAAGAATCAGTCCTGATCCAATTAACATTCCGGCAGCACTGCTTAGTCCAGCTAGAAAACGAAACATAGACCAGAGCCAGAAATTATCAGTTAACCCCATGCCAGCTGTTGATAGCACCGCAACGACTAGGCCGATGCGATAAAGACGATCTTTAATAACCAGATCACTAATCAGTGAAGCGATAATGGCTCCGCACAAATAACCCATAAAATTGATAGTAGCTAACCAACCCCCCTCTAATATCCCCAATCCTGCCTGCTGTTGCATGATTGGCAACAAAGGTGTGTAGGCAAATCGAGCAATCCCTAGCATCAATATCAGGCTAAGCACTCCGGCGCTTAGTACCTTCAGGCGTTCTATCTGATCACTCATAAATATTCTCTTGAACCTGTGGCATACTTCTATTTCCTTTATAGTATCAAGCTATCAAAAATTTGGTCTTAGCTATTTAGACAGTGCTCGTTCAACCCAGATTAGCCTATCCTGTCCAAAGAACATTTCTCCATCAACGATCATAGAAGGAGCTCCAAACACACCCAGTTTTACTGCTTTTTCTGTTGACTGAATCAATGCCGATTTCATTTCTGGATGAGCCATCGCCTTTAGCGCGGAAGCAGAGTTAATACCTGCTTCGTCTAGTATGTCAATCAATACATTTTTGTCTGAAATATCTTTTCCATCCACCCAAGCCGCGGTGAACATAGCTTGGTTGTACGCTTCAATTTGGTTGTTTTCTAATGCCCAAATAGCACCACGCATTGCATTGATTGTACTAAATATAAAATGTGGATTGAGCTGGTAACGAATACCATAATATTTAGCATAGCGAATAAAGTCAGCTTTCATCCACTCCCATTTTGCCGGAATTATCACCGGACTGTTGGAAGTATGAGCCTTAAATACACCGCCTAGAAGCATTGGTTTATAATTAATAGTGGCGTTAGAACATTTACATATATCAATCAATTGTGTCCAGGCTAAGTACGAAGCAGGACTAATATAGTCGTAATAAAAATCAACGGTTTTTGTCATTGGCTTGTCCTTTTTTTTGAGTATATATTGTGGTCTTTCTCTATAGGTTGATAACAATCTAATACTTAGCTTACAATAAGTAAAATCGATTATTTAAATCACAGTGATAAGCAAAGGTTATGTTATGGAAATACAACAGCTGCGCCATTTTTTAGCCGCCGCCGAATCGGAAAGTTTTACTAGGGGAGCTGAGCGTGCTTTTGTATCACAACCAGCGATGTCTTCTTCAATATCTAAACTGGAAATTGAGGTAGGTGTTAAGTTATTTATCCGTAATAAACGCAATGTGGTACTCACGCCAGCAGGACGTAAACTGCTTCAAAGAGCAAAATTGATTGTAGGAGAGTGCGCTAGAGCTAAGGATGAACTGAAACGCCATGATGTACAACGAAGGCTTCAGCTAGGAGTGATCAATACACTTTCAATTACCTATGTGACCCGATTGATTAAGCAGTATCGTTTAGAAAATCCTGATTTAAAGCTAAAAATAATTGATGCAAGTGCGGCAGAGATGCACAAACTTGAGCGCGAGGGTAGAATTGATCTTGCGCTAACGTTATTAAAAGAAAAGCCCACGGCTAACCGTAATTTTGTTTATTCAAAAAAGCTATTTTCAGAACCCTACGTAGTTGCCATGGCGCGCAATCACCATTTAAGCCGAGCTAACTTTGTCAGTATTAAAGATTTAAATGACGAGCTATTTATTGCCCGTATTCATTGTGAACATAGACAAGTTTTTGAGAACTTGCTTAAGCAGCATAATGTGCGATTAAATATGGCCTATATAACTAATCAGGATGAGCGTGCACTAGCACTAGTTGAAGCTGAAGTTGGGGTTACGATTGTACCAAAGCATTACACTTCATCTAGAATAACTACACTACCGTTGGCAGAAGATCAGAATAAACGAGCTATTGGCTTAGAATGGGGAAACAGCGAAAATCTAACTGAGATCACTCAATTTGTAGATTTTACCCGTACAGCTTCTTGGCATTATCGAGACGTTTAAGTGGTATTTCTACATGCTTATGTAGATCAATCAGGAAAAATTTACTATTGATAAGGAATGTCTTTCCAATATTATTAGACCCTTCGACAAGCTCAGGATAATCGGAAGTTTGGCCGTTCGCCCTGAGCGTCTCCGTTCGCCCTGAGCGTCTCCGTTCGCCCTGAGCGCGAAGCAGTCGAAGGGAACCGTTGAAACAGACTAAGGTTACGTTACTAATATCTTCCTGCATAAGTACCTAGGCGAACTAAAATAAGCCGTGTAAAACAATTAATGGTGAAATAATTAAACATAGTTGTCGCTGGGTTTATTTATTATTCGCTAATAAACGTCTTACTTGGTTAAGCGCTTCAACTGAAAATCCCTCATCGTACATATATAACACTATCCCTTTTTTACTCAATAGCACTACTCTGGCATTATTCGGATTTTGATTACCCGTATATTCTTGTACTTTTTCACCGTCTTGATAAACAGTAATGACTCCTTTCCATAGTGATTTAGGAATGCCTGCACGCATACCATTGTCGATTACCGTGCTAAACATTCGAGGAAACAATCCTTGAATGGTTGGGATTTCGTAAACATCTACTTTAGTACTTGTCATATCCAAACCTATCAACCATCTATCAATATCAAATTGAGTATTTTGTTTGTAACCAATAAGTAATAAGGTGGTGTTTCCTTTAAAGTCTTCGGGGATATTAACAGGTGTTTGTTCAAGACTATCACCGCTGATAGAAGGGAATGGTTGCCCGGTGAGCGATTGGTTAGCATAATGGGTACTGCAACCTACAGATAAAATGGCCAAAAAGCAGATAAAAAATAATCTCATTAAATAATCCTCGTTAATTAATATTAATTTTATGTATTACAATAAAGGATAATTACGTTACTTAAATCGATTTAGCTCAATATTATCTAATAAAATTATAGTTAATATTAAATCCAAAAGGGCAGTTGTAACGTATATGTTTATTAATACTTAATTTATACGCCTTTAAAATCTATAACTATGATTAAAAAACTTATATTTTGTTTAGCTATCACACTGTCTTTTTCTTCTTCAGCTGATATACCTAAAGATACATCAGGTTTTTTATATGGTTTTGGCTTAAGTACCAACAAAGAAATTTACAAGGACTATGACAGACGAAACCTGCTTTTACCTATCATAGGTTATAAAGGGGAAAAGTTTAATGTTTATGGACCCTTTGTCAGTTATGAAGTTGAAAAAATTGCGGGCATTAAAATTCTAGTTCAAGCAGCGCCTAGATTCCAAGGATTTGATGACGACGATAGTTATATTTTTGACGGTATGGCCGACAGAAAGTTTTCGATGGATGCAGGTATCGGATTACATTATAAAAAAAATGATTGGAAAATAACCTTTTCATCCATGTTTGATGTATTAGCTCGATCAAATGGTATGGAACTAACCTCATCTATCGGAAATATCTTTCGCTTTGGGCCTATTTTTATAGAGCCTAAAATTACATTTAGCTATCTGGATAGCAATCATGTTGATTATTACTACGGCGTTGGTATAGATGAGATAAATGTAAACAGGACAGCATATCTTGGACAAAGTGCATTAAACACTAGCATAAGTCTTTCAATATCCACGCCTATATTTTTGGGTGGTTATACCCAAATTAATATTAATCATACCTGGTTCGATTCAGTAATCACTGACAGCCCATTAGTTGAAGATCATTCAACTTTACTTATTAGAATTTTATATACCAGAAAATTTTAATACTTGTTAGTAATCTAAAATGAGGATCATAACGTATAAATAGGAAATTTATTTATAATTATCCTTATGCTACTCAACTTAATCGGTTTTAATATATCTTGGTTTGGCTTAGTTCTTTTAGGAAAAATCTTTATTCCGTTTGCTTTATGTTGGCTTGGATTACATATCTACTTTTGCAAAAAGCCCCTAGCTGAAGTTAAATTAATTATATCGGTAACCATTATGGGCACCATGGTTGACTCAATATTGTTGTTCGCCGATGTTCTCGTGTTCACTGAAAAATTAATTATTCCATTCTGGCTGATAACACTATGGGCTTCATTTGCAGCGACAATAGGACACAGCTTGAAATTTTTAGCGCATTCAAAAACATTACAATTCATTATCGGTTTTATATTCCCTCCGCTAAGTTATATAGGGGGTGCTTCTTTATCAGCTGTCGAATTCGGATATAACTTATGGGTAACTTATTTTATATTTGCGTCTATCTGGGGTGTTTTAATAATGTTGTTTTTTTCTTTAAAAGAAAGGTTCTATTCTCAAGAGATTTAAGAGGCAGTAAATGATTAACTTGTTTGTTATTACTTTTTTATGGATTAGCTCATCAGCTGTTGCAGCGAATGAGTCTAATGGAAACAGTTTAACGGTAGGTAAGCTACCAATAGATACGTTACCTACAGACTTTAGCCAACTAAATTTTAAAAAAGTGGGTAGCGCTAAATTTTCGGTGCTATTTTGGGATATATATAACAGTACCCTCTATACAAAATTAGGGAGTTATTCACATAAAAATTCACCTGATTCGCTTCTTTTTGAAATAGAGTACTTAAAAGATATTAAAACCAATGATTTAGTTGACCGCACTGTCCAGCAATGGAAATACCTAGATATTCCTGAGTCAGAGTACAGTAAATTTATTCCAACATTAAACGCAATATGGCCAGATATAGTATCAGGAGATAAATTGTCTATGTTAGTGCTAAATAATCAATCGGTATTCTATTTTAATGATATAAAAGTAGGGAGTATTGAGGAGAAAGAGTTTGGTGAACTCTTTCTATCTATATGGCTTTCACCCAAAACTAGCCAAAAAAAATTAAGAAATCAATTACTTGGAGAAATCGAATAATGTTTAAAAATATCAAAATTATATCGCTATCTATGTTGTTCATTTTAATCACCAGTTGTAGTTCTGAACTTTCTGATTATCAAGAAACCAATCCTAAATTTGATATTAAACATTACTTTACGGGAGATCTTCTCGCATGGGGAATGGTGCAAGATTATTCAAAAAAAGTTACACGTCGGTTCTGCGTTGAGTTAACGGGTAGATGGAATAATAACCAAGGTGAACTCGCTGAAGTGTTTTATTTCGATGATGGTGAAGTCAGCTATAGAAATTGGCAGCTAACTAAGCAATTAAATGATGAATATACCGGAATAGCAGAAGACGTTGTCGGTATAGCAAAAGGAAAACAATCAGGTTATGCATTTCAGTGGCAGTATCAGTTACTAGTTCCAATCGATGGCAAGACATACCAATTCGATATGGATGATTGGATGTATCAAATTGATGATAACCGCGTATTTAATCGCACTACAATGAATAAATTTGGTGTTAAATTAGCCGAGATCACCTTGTTTTTTGATAAGAAAACACTGACTAAAAAGTGTTTATAAAATACGCCAACAACATAACGATCACAGCTATTTAATTTATTAAATTAGTTAGTGCTTCTTCAACTTTTGAGTATTTAAACGAAAAACCGGAATTTATTAACTTCTCAGGCACAACATTTTGACCAAACAATAATAGATCTGACATTTCGCCTAATAGTATTTTTAATAGCCATGGAGGTGTTGATAAAAGACAAGGACGATTTAATGTAGAGGCTAGCGCATGAGTAAATTGATAGTTGTTAACAGGATTCGGTGCGGTTAAATTTATAGCACCATGTAATGTTTCATTTGTTTCTATATGTGATATCGCGGCAACCATATCCTCTAAATGAATCCATGACATCATTTGTTCTCCATCACCTATTTTACCACCCAAGCCCAATTTAAAAGGCGGTATCATTTTTCCTAAAGCACCACTCTTTTTAGCCAACACAATACCGGTGCGTAATATAGCAACTCTGGTTTTGTTTGTTGCTGCACTTAACGCAATATTCTCCCATTCTGAACAGACATAGTGAGTGAATTCGTGATGAAATTCTTCAAAGCTTTCATTTATAGGGTGTTTATTTTGTCTGCCATAAATACCAATAGCACTGGCTGAAATAAAGACACTTGGTGGGTTTTTAGCCTGACTAATAAGTTCAACTAGGTGTTGGGTAATATTCCAACGACTTTGACATATTTTATCTTGTTGGTTTTTAGACCAGCGTTTATCTGCGATAGCTTCACCTGCCAAATTTAAAACAACATCACTGTTTTCAATATCAATAATCGATAATTTATCAATAAAATGGATTTCACTACCTAACAAGTTTTGAGCGTTAATTTTATTTCTGCTAAGCACGGTTATTTGTGACGTATTCTTAGGTAAACTTTCAATAAAATCTTTTCCTATCAAGCCTGTACCGCCAGTTATTAGATAATTCATAATCGAGCCTTTATTATTATTTTATGATCTTTAATACGCGGTTTTTGACTTTAAGATCACCAAAGCATTATATTTATCTTATTCTAACTATGATCATCTTTTAACTTTACTACGTATGTATTTTTACAGCTCACCAAAAAAATGATTAATGAATACTCTTAATTTAAATTCAAATTTACCCATTTTTCCGTTACCGGTATTTCTTTTGCCTGGAGGGATAACGCGCCTAAGAATTTTTGAGCAACGGTATTTGAAAATGATCCAAATTGCATCTAAAGGTAGTGGCTTTGTAATCGTTTCGACCAAAACCCATGTAGACAAAGAATCTGCAGTAACAACACAAGATAACGAGTGGGGCAGTTGGGTTGATATTGTTAATTTTGATCAAGGGGATGATGGCGTTTTAGAAGTTGATGTTAAGTGTAAAAATTTAGTGGAACTCTTATCCATTGATAAAGATGAGGACAATTTACACTTTAGTGATGTAAAAATAACTCCTCATTGGTCTCATATCGACACTGAAACTGAAAACATCGCCTTGTTTCACAGTTTAGTCTCTGTATTCGAGCAAAGCCCCCTGTTAGATCGTTTGTACAAAAATGATATGACAGCGAATACTCATTGGGTTATTGCTCGTTGGTTAGAAATATTGCCTGTTAGCCTTGAAGTCAAAACATTACTTTCAAAATCTGATTCATTTCAAACAGCGCAAGATTTTGTTCATTCGATTGTGTTTTCAGCTAAAAAATCGTAAAAACCATATAATAAAAAAAATAGTGATCCATAAAAAAATGGCACCGTATGTATTGTTATAATATCTAACCGAGCACAGTGAATATGCACATCGCATCTATATGTTTGCCAAATGATCCGATAAATGCTACTTCTATCAGGATGCCTAATAAAATAAATCACACAGAATTGTGCGAATGGTTAACAGCCGTTGCAACGCACCGTGATAAACAAGCGTTTACTCACTTGTTTCAGTTTTTTTCACCCAAAATACAACGGATTGCTAAAATAAAAGTAAATACAGATGCCCGGGCGAGTGAAGTGGTACAAGAGACCATGGGCAATGTCTGGCGAAAAGCACATCTTTTTGATGGCAACAAAGGTGCAGTAACCACATGGGTATACACCATTATGCGTAATGTAACCTTCGATATGCTTCGTAAAGTTAAGTCTAATCGAGAAGACACCCTTAGTGATGATATATGGTCACTCGCTGAATCACAAAATATTCAAGAAGACGATTTTACTGATCATTTAGCCAATAATAATTTACGATCTGTTATTGACGATCTTCCAGAAAATCAACAACAAGTCATTAAAGCCTATTATTTTATGGAGATGTCGCAAGATCAGCTTGCCGTTCACCTCAATTTACCGTTAGGTACTATTAAATCACGTTTACGTCTAGCTCTAGGTAAACTTAAAGCACAATTAGGAGAAAGCCATGATTAAACATCACCCTAAATTTCAACTAATACAAGGTTTTGTTAATGGCGAATTACCGGCTTCTTTATCAGCGGGTATCGCTATTCATGCAGACCTGTGTTCTGAATGCCGCCAGCAAATATCTCTACTGACCGAGCAGTTGTCATACGCGAGTTTTGAAGAAGTCACTGTTGATAAATACAGCGTAAGTGACTCAGGCAAGCAAGATAATGTTAACCCTTTATATTTTGAGCAAGCAATTGCTGCAATCACTAAGTCAAATGATATTGATATCATAGAGCCAAAAATTGAAAAAAACATCATCTTCAAAAATCACGTTTATTCGTTACCTTTTGTTTTACACAATATGGTATTAGGTAAAACGGCAAACATAGGGAAACTTGCTAGAGCACGTATTCAACTTGATGAAAATGAAATACATAGTAGTTTATTGCATATTGAACCTGGAGGTTCTGTGCCTGAACATACGCACAATGGCTTTGAACTAACGGTGTTAATAGCCGGACAGTTTAGTGATAAAGAAGGGGAGTATGTTCCTGGTGATTTTATTATGTTAGATAAAAAACACCCGCATCACCCGGTTTCTGAAAAAGGTTGTCTGTGCTTTACTGTCGCTAACGACTCGTTGCATTTTACTCAAGGGATTAGTAAAATACTAAACCCTATTGGCGCTTTTATTTATTAATAACTGCTTTACAATTTAATATTTCAGGTTAAATTATTATGATTCATTCAGTTGAGAAAGAAGATCTTCATATAGGTATTAGTGCATGTCTGGTTGGAGAGAAAGTTAGATTTGACGCGAGTAACAAGCCTTCTAACTTTTGTATTCACGAGCTTGGGCAACACGTAAGTTACAAAACATATTGCCCAGAGGTTGCCATTGGTTTACCTATACCTAGGCCAACCATACGACAAATAAAACATAATGATTTAATTCATGTTGCTCAACGTGATGGCACCGGTGATGTTACCGAAGCACTTCAAGCCTATGGGCAAAAAGTGGCTAAAGTGACCGAGCACCTTAGTGGCTATGTTTTTTGTGCTAAAAGTCCTAGTTGTGGCATGGAGCGAGTCAAAGTGTATAGCCCCGAAGGTAATGCGCTTGTATCAAATGGCATTGGTGTTTTTGCCAACGAAATTATGAACGCAAATCCGTTATTACCCTGCGAAGAAAATGGCCGTTTAAATGACCCTCTTATTAGAGAGAACTTTGTAGCACGTATATATGCCTACAAGCATTGGCAAAATGTGGAAGCATCGGGTCTAACAAAGCATAAGTTAACCACCTTTCATAGCCAATATAAATATACGGTAATGAGTCATGATTTAGTGGCTTACAAGAGTTTAGGGCAATTATTAGCAAGAGCAGATTTACCCGTTGAACAGATGGCCTCTGAATATATTTCTGGTTTAATGGCAGCGCTCAGCATTAAAGCGACACGTAAAAAACATGCAAATACGTTAGCACATATACAAGGCTACTTTTCAAAGCACTTACAAGCCAATGAGCGACAAGAGTTATGTGAACAGATTGATGCTTATCGTGAAGGTTTAATTCCGTTAATGGCGCCATTAACGCTGATAAACCACTATTTACTACAATATCCAAAAGAATATTTAACGAGACAATCGTATTTATCACCGTACCCTAAAGCCCTAAAACTTAGGTACGCTTACTAGATTTTTTGATGTTCTACTTTTATTATCAGCTTATTATTATTTACTTTTTACTAAGGATATCACTTGTTACTTTGGTTTCGAAACGATCTTAGAACCCATGATAACCCCGCTTTACACTTCTTTCTAAGTGAAGTAAGTGCTCAGGAGCTCTTATCTTCTGACATGCCACATAAGGCGGTTTTTTTTATTTCAGAAAAGCAATGGCTAGAACACCACTGGTCACCGATAAAAATAGACTTAATCAAACGACACGCCTATTCGCTTGTAGAAGAACTTGCCCAAGTAAACATTAAATTAGAGATAGTTGAAGTGCCTGACTTTTCGGCGCAAAAAACTTATTTGAGTGAGTATTGCGACGTTAATAACATTAGCCATGTTATCGCTAACAGTGAAGTTGAAATAAACGAACAGCAACGTGATAAAACCTGTGTTGAATTAGGTATTCCCCTTAAATTATTTGAAGCCGATGTTATCGTTCCAAAAGGGAAAGTACTGAATAAATCGGGCGAAATGTATAAAGTATTTACCCCGTTTAAAAAAGCGTGGTTAACTTATGTGAAAGAGCATGGTTTTGAATATTTGGGGAGAGCTGAAACAAAAAACTCAGTCAAACCATTAGCCAGCGCAATAAAATCAAACTGCAAAGAAGCTATATCCACTAGCAATACTCTTTCAAATCACTGGCCTTTAGCGTCAGTGATAGAGACAGAAGTGTTACCTAGCTTTATACAACAAAAATTGGCTTTATATAATGACCAGCGAGATATTCCTTCAATTAAAGGCACATCAGGACTATCACCTTATTTAGCCATCGGCGCTATTAGCCCTCGGTATTTACTTTTTGTGGTACTTAATCATTATCCGGATTTGTTAACTGCTTCGGACTCACCAAAGTTTAGCTGGGTAAATGAATTGATTTGGCGTGAATTTTATCGAAATTTATTATTTCATTTCCCTCAATTGTGCAAAAACCAGTGCTTTAAAGATAAATACAGCTCGATTGCTTGGCATAATAATTTACCTTATTTTAAAGCCTGGTGCGACGGGCGAACAGGTTACCCCATAGTCGATGCTGCCATGAGACAGTTAAATCAAACAGGATGGATGCATAACCGCCTTAGAATGGTGGTTGCTAGTTTCTTAACTAAGCACTTATTAATTGACTGGCGTTGGGGTGAACAATATTTTATGGAACACTTAATTGATGGTGATTTAGCGTCTAACAATGGCGGTTGGCAATGGGCCGCTAGTACAGGATGTGATTCACAGCCCTATTTTAGAATATTTAACCCCACACGGCAGAGCGAAAGATTTGATCCAAAAGGTGACTTCATTCGTAAATTCCTTCCAGAACTGAAAGAAATACCCGATAAAGAGATTCATGCTCCTCATCGTTTTATTACAAAGAGTAATCTAGATATTTATTGGCCGACGATCGTTGAACATAAAGAGGCGCGTCTGATGGCATTAGATTTTTACAAATAACTCAATTGTATCAATAGTGTTGTAATTGTCAGCGCTAATCATTAGTCAGTTATGAGAATTTTATAATGAAAAGCAATGTTGAAAACACTAGCCAAAATACCAATGATACCCTTGAAGAAAAGCCTGAATGGTTAGTTAACTTTACTGATAACTACAGCAAGCTTTCAATAGATAACTTAGAGTTACTTGAAAATATTTATCATAAAGATATTACTTTTATCGATCCATTACATAAAGTACAAGGCTTTGAAAATTTACAAAGATACTTCTATGGCCTTTATGAAAGTTTAACTAGTTGCTATTTTACTATTGAACATATATTCGAAAAAGATGATGAAGCCGCTATTTATTGGGAAATGTCTTATCAACACCCTAAATTAAATGCCGGAAAAGCAGTTATTGTTAAAGGTCATTCGCATATAAAAGGCGAAAATGAAAAAGTCATTTATCACCGTGATTACCTTGACGCTGGCGCCATGCTTTACGAGCAACTGCCCGTTATTGGGAAAATTATTAAATGGATAAAAGCCAGGGCGGCTAAGTAATGCCGACTAATAAAAAAGTACTCATCACGGGCGCTACGTCAGGTATTGGTGAAGCGTTAGTGATTCAATATAGCAATGAGAATCACACCGTGATTGCCTGCGGTCGTCAAGCTGAAAAACTCTCAACATTATGCCAAAATAATCAAGCTAGCGAAACGTTGCAGTTTGATATTACCAACGAAGATCAAATTAAAGACGCAGCAGCAAAAGTAAGTGAACTTGATACTGTTATTTTCAATGCAGGTGACTGCTTATACATAGATAATGTTATGGCGTTCGATGCCGATTTATTTGCTAAAATAATTAATATCAACCTAACGTCTTTAGGTTATTTGATTAAGCATTTTTTACCTAAAATAAATAAAGGCGGACAGCTTGTATTTATTAGCTCTATAGCTAGTCAGTTACCTTTCCCAAAAAGCGAAGCTTACGGTGCCTCAAAAGCAGGTGTTGATTATTTGGCAAACAGCTTACGTCTTGACTTAGTAGCCCATGGCATAAACGTTACCCTTGTGCATCCAGGTTTTATTAAAACGCCATTAACTGACAAGAATGATTTTCCTATGCCCTTTATGCTAACGGCAAACGAAGCGGCAACACGTATTTACCAAGGTGTACAAGCGAGAAAGGACTATCTTCATTTTCCTAAACGTTTATCTCTTTTATTAAAGTTATTTCGCCTACTACCCAATAAAGTATGGCAATCACTTATTCTCAGGACTTCATAAATGAAAAATATTGCCATCATTGGATCAGGCATCTCGGGATTAACTACGGCCTACTTATTAGCTAAAAAGCACAAGGTTACTGTGTTTGAGAAAAGTGCACATATCGGGGGGCATACCGCAACCGTTGACGTTGAAGTTGACAATAAATCTTATGCCATCGATACCGGTTTTATTGTTTTCAATAATAAAACCTATCCAAATTTTTTAGCTTTGTTAGATGAAATTGGTGTTGGAAAACAAGAAGCAGAGATGAGCTTTTCAGTACACAATACAAAAACAAAATTAGAATACAACGGACACAATTTAAATACGCTTTTTGCACAACGTCGTAATTTATTTAGACCAAAATTTTGGGGCCTAGTTAAAGAAATATTACGGTTTAATAAGTTATGTAAACAAGCCTATGAATCTCAAAAATTTAATGAAGCCGACACACTAGGTGATTTTTTAATTGAGCATGATTTTAGTCAATTTTTCGCCGAACATTATATTTTACCGATGGGTGCTGCCATTTGGTCTAGCTCATTAACACAAATGGAAGGGTTTCAATTCCAATTTTTTGTGAAATTTTTTCACAATCATGGATTATTAAACATCGCCGATAGGCCCCAATGGTATGTTATCCCTGAAGGATCACGCAGTTATTTATCACCATTATGCCAATCATTTTTTGACAGCATAAGAGTCAATTCACCTATTAAATTCATCACACGAAACAATGACAAAGTACAATTGCATTTTAGTAATATAAATAATGAGAACGATGATCTAACTAATGATACCGGTGATTTACATAATGATGTAGAGCACGTAGAAGAATTTGATGAAGTCGTACTGGCTTGTCATTCAGATCAAGCTCTGGCTCTGCTAGAAGATCCAAGTGGTGAAGAGAGTACTATTCTCAGTGCTATGCCTTACAGTGAGAATTCAGTGGTGCTTCATACCGATATCAGCCTGTTGCCGAAACGTAAAAAAGCCTGGGCAAGTTGGAATTATCAGCTAAGTACTGATCGTGATAAACCGGCAAGTGTTACTTATAACATGAATATTTTGCAGAGCTTAAATAGCGAACATACTTTTTGCGTCACACTTAATCAACGTGAAAGTATTGCACCCGATAAAATATTACGCGAATTTACTTACCACCATCCTATTTTCTCACTTGAATCCATTGGAGCCCAGCAGCAACGCAAAAAAATATGTGGCCAACGTCATACCCATTATGCCGGTGCTTATTGGCACAGCGGTTTTCATGAAGATGGGGTCAGAAGCGGTGTAGAAGTGGCAAAACGATTTGATTGTTTTTTATCTAACCATGCATCACAAGACGACTAGTCATGAAATCCTTGAACAACAGTAAAATTTACCTTGGCAATATAAATCACCGACGTTTATGGCCTAAAAAGCATCACTTCAACTATACACTCTACATGCTGGCATTAGATACCAGTGAAATGGAAAAACACCATAGCCCAAGCTGGCTATTTGGCTTTTCTAAATTCTATCCGCTTGGATTTGTTGAAAAAGACTACCTAAGAAGTGAACCGGGAACACTTGATCAACGTATAAGAAATAAAGTGAACCAGTTGGGAGGTGATATTGATATTTCCCGAATCCTTATGTTAGTTCAAGTAAGGTGTTTTGGCATTTATTTTAGCCCGGCAAATTTTTATTTTTGTTATGACCAAAACGAAATTTGCACACACATGCTTGCAGAAGTCAGTAATACCCCATGGAACGAACGGCATTATTATTTGGTTGATTTACAAAAAAAAGATGAAAAAATAAGTGAAAAATATTTTCAAGTATCTCCTTTCATGGATTTAGATATGTGCTATTTATGGCAGGTAAAACCGCCCAGTAATAATACCGATAAACTAGTCGTTACTATTGAAAATAAACGTAAAAATTTACAAAGCGGTAAAATGGATAAACTATTTGATGTCAGTCTAGTGATGCGTAAAAAAGAATTTTCACAAAAGAGTTTATTTCGTGTTTGGTGTCAATTACCGGTGATGACTATCAAGGTGGTTTTCAGTATTTATTGGCAGGCATTAAAACTATTTATTAAAGGTATTCCCTTTATTGGCTATCAAAAAAAAATTAAATAGCCACATGTTATTGAATAGAAATTAGGAGTATCAAATGGAACAAATCGAAGGTTTAGCTGCTTTTGAAAAGGCTAACTGGTTAAATAGGCGTTGTCGCTCTATCGTACATTCTGTTTTTGAAAAACTTAGTTATGGCCAATTAGAAGTTGTCGAAGGGACAACACATTTGTTATTTCCCCAATCGACAAATGATGAGCCTAGTATTAAAGGTAAAATACATATTCATCATGCCAGTGTTTACCAAGACTTTGTCAAAGGTGGCAGTATCGGTGTTGCCGAGGCATTTATTGACGGTAAATGGAGTAGTCCTGATCTGACATCGGTTATTCGTATTTTTGCTAAAGCCCAGCAGCAAGCTGATGAATTTGATAAGAAAAAGTCTTGGCTGAATAAAATTAAAAATTCATTTTTTCATTGGCAAAACCGCAACAGCCAATCAGGATCAAAACGCAATATTCTTGCTCATTACGACTTAGGTAATGAGCTATACACCCGATTTTTAGATCCAGAAATGATGTACTCCTCTGCAATTTACCCCACAAAAGAGTCAACACTTGCAGAGGCACAGTTACATAAATTAGAAACCATTTGTCAGAAACTAGAATTAACTCCTGAAGATCACCTGCTTGAAATAGGCACCGGATGGGGGGGGTTAGCGATTTATGCTGCGCAAAATTACGGGTGTAAAGTAACCACAACCACTATTTCTGATGCACAATTTGATTACGTTAATGAACGGGTAAACCAGTTAGGGTTAACGGATAAAATCACGTTATTGAAGAAAGATTATCGTGAACTGACCGGAACCTTTGACAAAGTTGTTTCAGTAGAAATGATTGAAGCGGTTGGCCTTGAATTTCTACCTAGCTTTTTTCAGCAATGTAACAATAGATTAAAAACGGGTGGAAAATTACTTATTCAGTCAATCACCATTGCTGATCAACGATTTGACTCCTACAAAAACAATGTAGATTTTATTCAACGTTACATATTTCCAGGTGGTTTTTTACCTTCAATTACGGTGTTATCTCAACATATCACCCAGCATTCGAGTATGACTATCGAATCATTGAATGACATCGGATTAGATTATGCAAAAACATTAGCGGATTGGAGAACTGGCTTTTTGAGTAAATGGACGGAATTGACGGAAGTTGGTTACGATGAAGAGTTTAAAAGACTATGGCTGTATTATTTAGCTTATTGTGAAGGCGCTTTTTTAGAAAGAGCGACGAGTACTATTCATTTAGTCGCAAGGAAATAAAGGCAGTTAACCGGTGCCAGAATACTTTGTGATTTTCTAGGGGATGGGCGGAAATATTAAGGTGATTAGATGTCTTCCAGGATGCCGCAGTTAACCGTAGTCCTGAACACCGTGTGTTCAGGGCGGAAATATCATGCTAACCGTAGGCTTCCCGATACGAGCCGGGCTTGCACAATAGTTAATAATCAACTTCCTTAGGTAAAACTTATCGGCTCAGGGACATAGTCACTTACAAACATCCCAGAAGACAAGTTCATTATAGCTAAAATTAAAGAAGAGATAAGTTTTTTTTAACTGGTCGGCGTTAAGTGTTGTCAATTTAATCGTATTACGCCTGCTTCTTACTCGTTGACGCCATGGCTTGTTCAATTGTTGACTGTAACAGTGCTACTTTTGTTTTATTTTCTTGCTGCTCTGCTTTTAACTTTTGCTTAGTAGCTAATAATTCATTCGTTAAATTTAAGGCAGTCATGAGTATCGCTTGTTCTGGGGAGGCAATAGACTTGCTTTGGTTAGCGTTAGCTAAACGCAATGTTAATTCTGCTGCGGCACTGAGTAAGGCGCTCTCTTGTCCAATAGGACAAGCTACTTTTAGTTTACGATCAATAATATTGATTTCAACAGTGCGTTGATTCATTCGCGACAATTCCAAGAATAATATAAAATATATACCTAAATCACCTCAATAGGTAGGATTCAGCTGAAATGCTCATCTTGAAGTGGTTTGGGTATACAATCCAATGACTCGCACTATAACTGTGCTGATTTAGCGATGCAAGCAAATGAATATGTTTATGTTATTCTTCATGTCTTTTTAGTGTGGCAATGTTAGGATAGTGTCATAATGTTATTTCCTTTATTTTAAGTTATTAGTCATGTCAGAACATTCATCTCAACAAAGCAAACTCGATTTTTCGTCAGCCCAAGCTGTCATCACGACCGAAAACATTCAAAGCCACGCTAGCGAAATTCATGGCGTACTAACAGGGTTAGTTTGCGCAGGTTTTACTTTTGAAGAACAAAGCTATATTGGCATGCTAAATGACCTGTTTAATAGTGGTGATGGTTTTCCAAATGCAGTAAAAACCGTTATTAAACAAATGTATAATGAGTTGTGGGCAGATATTCTTGACGATGATTATGCTTTTCAATTGATGTTACCTGATGATGACGATTCAATTATTGAGCGTGGTCATGCGTTAGGTAATTGGGTACAGGGTTTTAATTTAGGTTTTGGTTTACAGCAAAAAAATAGTCCAGTAACGTCAACTGAAGTAAAAGAAGTGTTAACTGACTTTGCAGAAATAGCAAATCTTTCTGATGAAATGGAAGAAGATGAAGATACCGAACAAGCCTATTTTGAAATCAGTGAATATGTGCGAATTTCAGCTTTATTATGTTTCACCGAATTAGGCTCATCACCAACAACCGTTGATAATAAAAACACGGATAACACCATTCATTAACAATACTATTTTTTAACACGGCGATTAGAGAAATCATGACTATAGTGCACGATACAACGTTGACTCAATTACCTGGAATCGCTAGCTTACCCTTAAGTGATTTTAAAACTCATCGGGCTAACTTTTTCGATAAAATGAAACCTAACAGTATCGCTTTGTTTGGCGCTGCTAGTGAAGTTACACGTAGTAATGATACAGAATATGCCTTCTGCCAAAATAAACACTTTTATTATTTAACGGGTTTCAATGAACCTGATGCGTTACTTTTGTTACTTAAAATAGATAACAATCCACAAGCAATATTATTTTCTTTACCTAAAGATAAAAGCCATGAAGTTTGGCATGGTCGTCGAGTCGGTCAAGAGAAAGCTTGTCAGCAGTATAACTTTGATCAAAGTTATGTACTTGATGAACTGTCTAGTTTACTACCTAACTATTTAAATGGGTTGAGCCAAGTCTATTTTTGTTTTGATAACAGTGATATGTCACAACAAGTTTTTACTTGGTTATCACACGTTAGATCAACGGCTCGTCAAGGGTCTAAAGTACCTGAAGTGTTAATTGATGCAAGCCCGATTATTAATGAGTTACGCTTAATTAAAAGTGCTAATGAAATAGAATTGATGCGCCAAGTTAATTATATTTCGGGTTTAGCACATCAACGAGCAATGCAGAAAGCAGCAGTAGGGATGTTTGAATACCAAATAGAAACTGAATTATTGCATGAGTTTTCTCGTCATGGTGCGCGCCATCCCGCATACGCTAGCATAGTGGCTGGCGGCGATAACGCCAATATTTTACATTACACCGACAATGGTGAAACCCTACAAAACAATGACCTGTTATTAATTGATGCCGGAGGTGAACTATCTGGCTATGCGGCTGATATTACTCGAACCTTTCCCGTGAATGGAAAATTTACTGCACCGCAAACAGTGTTATATCAACTAGTACTTGATACTCAGTTAACCGTCATCTCAGCGATAAAGCCGGGTATTACTTTCGCTAAGCTAAATGAAATGGCCAATGAATGTTTAACACAAGGGTTACTTGATTTAGCTATTTTATCAGGTGACTTAGCACAATTACTGCTAGATAACGCGTGTAAAAAATACTTTATTCATGGTTTAGGTCATTGGCTTGGTTTAGACGTTCACGATGTGGGTGACTATCATATTAATGAAAATAAACAGCAGTGTCGTGAATTTGTTGCAGGCATGGTATTAACCATAGAACCAGGACTATATATGCCTAATGACGATGATGAGTTAGATGAAAAATGGCGTGGTATTGGCATTCGAATTGAAGATAACATCGTTGTTACCAAGCAAGGCTATGAAAACTTAACAGTGAATTCGCCACGAACCATTAATGACATTGAAGCGTTAATGAAGAATAAAATATAAGTATTTAATTACAAACAAAGTCAAAACCAAATAAAAAAATCATGAGCAAGACTAAAAAATTTTTTGATATCATCATCTCTGGCGGCGGCTTATCAGGGAGTTTAATGGCATTAAGCTTAGCGGATTTAACCAAAGCCGATGGCAGCTTATTATCTATTGCCATTGTTGAAGCAAATAAGCCTGAAGAACATAAAACGGCACAACAAAGTCACACCTCGCCTTTGTTTGATGATCGCGTCTTGGCGTTATCACATGCGAGCGCAAAATACCTAGACAGTGTGGATGTGTGGCAGCATTTATTACTTGATGCTTGCCCGATTGAAAAAATTGATATCTCAGATCGTGGCCATTACGGTAAAGCCCGTATAGAAGCACAAGAACACGGCGTATCTGCATTAGGCTATGTTATCGCTATGGCTAAAATTGGCCAAGGGCAATTAAAAGCATTAGCCAGTAAAACTAATGTCCAGTGGTTTAGCCCTGATACGATTACGGATATTAATTGGCAACCCAGCAATGAACACAACAATGAACTCATTCCTGAATCAGATAATGAACTAAGTAATAGCGTAGACAATAGTGTGGTTAACGTAACACTTAGCTCAGCTGATATTTTACAAACCAGTTTATTACTTGCCTGCGATGGCGCTAATTCACCTTGTCGAAAGTTAGCAAAAATTGACGTAAATAAAAATGATTATCAGCAAGTGGCACTGATTGCCAATGTTGCGACAGAAAAAGTACATAACAATAAAGCGTTTGAGCGTTTCACAGAATTCGGCCCCATTGCAATGCTACCTTTGGTTCCGTTAAAAAATTCGCAAAGTCGTTGCTCACTAGTATGGACGTTGTCAGCTAAACAAAGTGAACAGCTATTAGCCCTTAACGATGTTGAATTTAGTCATCAACTTGAATTAGCCTTTGGCAGTTGGCTTGGCAAAATTACTCAGGTAGGTAAGCGCGATGTTTATCCGTTAGTACTTTTACAAGCCCAGCAACAAACCTATCATCGAATGGCGCTTATTGGTAATGCCTCACACACCATTCACCCCATTGCAGGGCAAGGCTTTAATTTAGGTTTGCGTGACGTGCAATTGATGGCCAGTTTGATCGAAAAACAATTACAGAACCAAGCGGATATTGGCAGTTTTAGGTTACTCAATGAATATTCACAAAAACGTGCACAAGATCAAAAACAAATAATCACCTTAACCGACTCACTTGTTACCTTGTTTGCGAATGATTTACCTCCTTTAGTTGCGGGAAGAAATGCAGGCTTAAAAATAATGAATTATTGTCAGCCACTAAAAAGAACCTTGGTAAATAAGTTGATGGGCTATTAAAGAGATAAATAATGCAAAAATTTGATGTATTAATTGTGGGTGCTGGTATCGTCGGTTTAACCTTAGCGTTAGCCTTAAGAAAAACCACCGACCTAAAAATTGCCATTGCCGACACTCAACCTATCAAAGCGGTAACACCCGAGCCAGAGGTAAGGGTTAGTGCGATCAATATGGCTAGTCAAACCCTTTTTGAAAACTTGAATATTTGGTCTGATATTACAGAAAATCGTCTACAACCTTATCAAAAAATGCATATTTGGGACAAGGGTGGTTTAGGCAAGCTAGATTTTTCGTTTGATGATTTAGGCCCTTTTTTACAACATGAAAACCTTGGTTGGATTATTGAAAACAAGGTGATCCGCAATGCCTTATGGCAAAAAGCTCAAACGGATGAGGGGATTAGTTTTTTCACTGATCATAAATTAGCCAGTATTACCGAAGGGGATAGCGAAGTTTTTGTTAGTTTTGATACCTCTGTAGAAGTAAGTAAAGGCACACAAGCCCCTTTAATGGCAAAACTGGTTGTTGGCGCTGACGGGGCAAACTCATGGGTTAGAAAGCAAATAGATACCCCCATGATCACTCGTGATTATGATCATCATGCGATTGTTGCCACAATAAAATGTTCGCAAGGTCATGAAAATACAGCATGGCAAGTCTTTCTTCCCACTGGACCCTTAGCCTTTTTACCTCTTTTTCCACAAGATAATGCCACATGCTCTATTGTTTATTCAACATCACCTAAAGAAGCTAAAAGGCTAACCGCGCTTAATGCGATCGATTTTGCTAAAGAGCTAACAGCGGCCAGTGACGGTAAGTTAGGTAACATTGAGTTGGTCAGTGAACGTTTTACTTATCCGCTAACCATGCGATTGGCTCAAGATTTTGTGAAAGGCAGAGTCGTACTGATTGGCGATGCAGCGCATACTATACACCCGCTTGCAGGGCAGGGCGTTAATCTTGGTTTAGTAGATGCCGCCGCATTGGCACAAAACATTACTTCATTAATGTCAGCGCAAGGCACAGGGGATAAAAATTTAGCCTCACCAAGAGTATTAAAAGCTTTTTCACGCGCCCGTAAAAGTGAAGCTACAGAGATGATTGCTGCCATGGAGGCAATCAAGCAAACCTTTAGTCTTCAGCAACCAGGCGTTAAATTATTTCGCGGTATTGGACTCAGTTTATTGGATAACGTTAAGCCAGCTAAAAAAATTCTAATAGAAAAGGCACTGGGCCTTAAAAGTGACTTACCTGAATTAGCACAAAGAAAGCTAAACTAAGTGATTCAAAAAAACAGTAAAAAAATTTATAAAATTAATCCCTGCCACTAGCCGATCAATCTGCTTTAATTGGGCTATAATTTTAATAAACTCTATTTTTTGGAATTTAATTCTAACTTTGTCGTAAACTTGGTTTTTAATTTGAAAATCGTGATTGTGTTTTGTTGAATAGGACTAAGCCAACGGTTATAATTAGCCCACATTCGAGGGCTTTACTATTTTTATTCACATTAGTAGGCGCTAACAGCAAATACTTGGCTGACTTACTTAGGTATTACTTATGACGAACAAAACCGTACTGCATGCAAAACACTTAGCTTCTGGCGCTAAAATGGTTGATTTTTATGGCTGGGAAATGCCAATTAACTATGGCTCACAAATAGAAGAACACAATGTTGTTCGTCAAAATGCTGGTATGTTTGATGTTTCTCATATGACCATTGTTGACATACAAGGCATTGACGCAAAAGACTTTTTACGTTATTTAGTGATTAATGATGTCGCCAAATTAACCGTAGCAGGTAAAGCGCTATATACGGGTATGTTAAATGAAGAAGGTGGTGTAATTGATGATTTGATCATTTATTTCTTCTCAGATACTAATTACCGTTTAGTGGTTAATTCAGCAACTCGCGAAAAAGATCTCGCGTGGATGAACAAACAAGCAAGCGGTTTTGATCTGACCATTATTGAACGACCTGAATTTGGCATGATTGCTGTGCAAGGCCCACAAGCCAAAGCTAAAGTGGCCGAGTTACTCACACCAGAGCAAATTGTTGCGGTTGAAGGCATGAAACCATTCTTTGGCGTGCAAGTGGGTGATTTGTTTATCGCCACTACCGGTTATACCGGCGAAGACGGTTATGAGATTATTGTTCCAGATAATACCGCAGAAGATTTTTGGCAAAAACTATTAGATGTAGGTGTAGCCCCATGTGGTTTAGGTGCTCGTGACACATTACGTTTAGAAGCGGGTATGAATCTTTATGGTTTAGATATGGACGAAACTGTATCTCCATTAGCTGCTAACATGGCGTGGACTATTAGCTGGGAGCCAACTGCACGTAACTTTATTGGTCGTGATGTATTAACAACGCAAAAAGCTGCCGGTACACAACCTAAATTAGTGGGTTTAGTACTGACAGAAAAAGGTGTATTACGCTCTCATCAAGTGGTCATTACCGAATTTGGTCAGGGAGAGATAACCTCTGGTTCATTCTCACCTACCTTAGGACACAGTGTCGCCTTAGCGCGAGTACCACGTAGCGTAAAAGTGGGTGACATAGTCGAAGTTGAAATGCGTAAAAAATTAGTAAAAGTTACCGTAACTAAGCCTAGCTTTGTTCGTAACGGCAAAAAAGTTTTCTAATCCGTCGTACTTGAAATTACAGCTTTATTGTTGTCGTTATTCGCCCTATCACTTAGCTTAACTTATATGAGTTAAGCTCAAGGGCTCACAACTAGACGGCTTCGCTGTAATTCCAATTACATAGGATTTATACTATTATCTAGTGGTTTTGTGCGATAAAAATTACTTAAATTAAAAATTTAAATAGGAAAAATTAACATGAGCAACATCCCTACAGAATTAAAATATGCCACTTCTCACGAGTGGGTTAGCGTAGCAAAAGACGGTATCGTTACTGTTGGCATTACTGAACACGCACAAGATCTTTTAGGTGATATGGTTTTTGTTGAATTACCTGACGTTGATGATTCAATCAGCACTGGCGATGATGTTGCTGTTGCAGAATCTGTTAAAGCAGCTTCAGACATTTACGCACCTGTTTCAGGTACTGTTGTTGAAATCAACGAAGCACTTGAAGATGCTCCTGAGTTAGTTAACTCTGACGCATTTGGTGAAGGTTGGTTATTTAAAGTTAAACTTGATGATGCAAGTGAGTTAGAAAACTTACTTGATGCAGACGGCTACGCTTCGTCTATCGAAGATTAACGTCGATAATCAATTTTAGTCGGCATTTTCTACGTTGTTCGCCTTGTCACTTACTACCGTAAGCCCCAACAGCGTACAACTTGACTGCTTTGCCTACATCTTGATTGTCTTAGTTAAAGAATTAATTTAGTTAAGATAAATCAGTTGATAAAAGTATCTAAATATTCATTACCTTTGTTAAAAGGGTAGTTTTTAATAGTAAGCCTTAAACAAATTATGTTTGAGGCTTTATTTTATTTCAAATTCATAAATTTATTTAAGTGAAACTGTTATGACCTCAAAAGTAATTGTTAACTCATTAGCACAGTTAGAGCAAACTCAAGACTTTATCCGTCGCCATATAGGCCCTAGCGAATCGCAAACGCAAGCCATGTTGAAAGACTTAGGCGTTGAGTCAGTCGATACGTTAATTGATGAAATAGTCCCAAGTGATATTCGTTTAGCTGACTTGCCAAATATCCAAGAGAGTAAAACAGAATTTCAAGCCTTGGCGGATTTAAAAGCCGTTGCTAGCTTAAATCAAGTAAACGATACGTACATTGGTTTAGGTTATTTTGGTACCTTAACGCCCAATGTTATTTTACGTAACGTGTTAGAAAATCCAGGTTGGTATACAGCTTATACGCCGTATCAGCCAGAAATTGCTCAAGGTCGTTTAGAGTCATTATTAAACTTCCAACAAATGTGTATAGACCTTACCGGCTTAGACCTCGCTTCCGCGTCATTATTAGATGAATCTACTGCAGCAGCAGAAGCCATGGCATTAGCCAAACGTGTGTCTAAAAACAAAAAATCAAACTTATTTTTTATCGGTGATGATGTTTACCCACAAACTATTGACGTTGTTAAGCAACGAGCACAAATGTTTGGTTTTGACATTATCGTTGCCCCTGCGAACGAAGCGGCAGAGCACGATGTTTTCGGCGCCCTTATTCAATACCCTGGCGCTAGCGGTGCAGTAACCGATATCAGTGACTTAATTACTAAAATTCATGAGAAAAAAGGTATTGTTGCCGTAGCAGCCGACATCATGAGCTTAGTCTTATTAAAATCTCCGGGTGAATTAGGCGCAGACGCTGTTATTGGTTCAACCCAACGTTTTGGTGTACCAATGGGTTACGGTGGTCCACACGCCGCATTTTTCACCACAAGTGATAAATACAAACGTTCATTACCGGGTCGTATTATTGGTGTTTCAAGAGATACACGTGGTAACAACGCACTACGCATGGCTATGCAAACTCGTGAGCAACATATACGTCGTGAAAAAGCCAACTCAAACATTTGTACAGCACAAGTATTACTCGCCAACATGGCAGCGTTCTATGCGGTTTATCACGGCCCACAAGGTTTAAAAACTATTGCTGACCGTATTCATCGTTTTGCTGACATATTATGTTTAGGTACGGCAACAAAAGGCTTAACGGCTGTTCATGCTAATTACTTTGACACGCTTACTTTTAACTTATCTGATGGTAAGTTTAACAAAGAAGAAATCGTCGCACGCGCATTAGCCGCGGGCGTTAACTTTCGCAACGACGTTCAAGGTAAAATCTCAATATCACTAGATGAAACCACGACACGGGCAAAAATGGCTGGTTTATTCGATATTTTATTAGGTGAAGGTCACGGTTTAAACGTGGGCGAACTTGATGATCAAATCGTGGCTTCGGGTCATTCCTCAATTCCCACATCATTAGTACGTCAGTCAGCAATCTTAACGCATCCTGTATTTAACTCTTACCACAGCGAAACAGAAATGCTTCGTTATATCAAAAAACTTGAGAACAAAGATTTAGCATTGAACCACTCAATGATTTCTTTAGGATCTTGTACGATGAAGTTAAATGCAACCGCGCAAATGATCCCCGTATCATGGCCTGAATTTGCCAACATGCATCCTTTTGCGCCAATGAACCAAGCGCAAGGTTACAAGACAATGATTGACGAACTAGCTAAATGGTTAGTTGAGTTAACGGGTTACGACAAAATGTCGATGCAACCTAACTCAGGGGCACAAGGTGAATATGCGGGCTTAATCTCAATTGTTAAATATCACGAAAGCCGTGGCGATTCACATCGTAACATTTGTTTAATTCCCTCTTCAGCGCATGGTACTAACCCAGCAACAGCCCAGATGGTTGGTTTTAAAGTTGTTGTAGTAGATTGTGACAAGGAAGGTAACGTTGACATGGCCGACTTAACTGCGAAAGCAGAAGAGTTACGCGACAACCTTGCTTGTATCATGATTACCTACCCATCTACGCACGGTGTTTATGAAACAACCATTGCTGAAATTTGTAACATCGTACATGAGCATGGCGGTCAAGTTTACCTTGATGGTGCAAATATGAACGCACAAGTAGGATTAACATCACCAGGGCATATCGGCGCTGATGTTTCTCACCTTAACTTACACAAAACCTTTGCTATTCCACATGGTGGTGGTGGTCCAGGTATGGGGCCTATCGGCGTTAAAGCGCATTTAGCCCCGTTTTTACCTGACCATGCGTTAATTAACGTCGATGAAGTAACTAAAGGTAATGGCGCCGTATCAGCAGCACCCTATGGTAGTGCCGGTATTTTATGTATCTCTTACCTCTATTGCGCCATGTTAGGTAAGCAAGGTGTTACTGAGGCTAGTAAATATGCAATCACTAACGCTAACTACGTAGCAACAAAACTAAGCCAACATTACCCGCTTTTATATGCTGGAAAAAATGGCCGTGTTGCCCACGAATGTATTATCGATTTACGTCCACTTAAAGCGTCATCAGGTATTACCGAAGTAGATATAGCAAAGCGCTTAATTGATTACGGTTTTCATGCACCCACTATGTCGTTCCCTGTAGCGGGTACGTTCATGATTGAGCCAACTGAATCTGAATCAAAAGTTGAATTAGACCGATTTGTTGAAGCCATGGTGTGTATTCGTGATGAAGTACGAAAAGTTGAGTCAGGTGAGTGGGCGCTATTGAATAATCCTCTTCAAAATGCCCCCCATACGTTAGCGGATATTACTGATGTTTGGGATCGTGGTTACACAGTTGCAGAAGCTGTTTTTCCTGTACCAGCGGCAGCGGCTAATAAATTCTGGCCAACGGTTAATCGTATTGATGATGTTTATGGAGATAGAAATTTAATCTGTTCTTGCCCACCTATTGATAGTTATATTGATTAGGTTGTTGTTGTTGTTGTTGTTGCTCACAATAGATCCAGTTGGAAACGCTAACTGAATAACATATAAATCATGTAGAAATAACGTAGAAAGCGAGCCAGAAATGGTTCGCTTTTTTATTTGTTAACTACCTAGATCAACTTTACAATTATATTAACGATGAACTAGCTCAACTGACCCATCCCGATACTTATGTCAAAAACCTTCACCTTGAAATGTAAACCTAGCTCAGTGGTTTCTCTTAGACAAAACACGATAAAACTTAGCTTGCGACGTTGACAAAATATTACCTATAGTGTTTTATAACCTATAGGTAAAAGAATCCTTAGCCTATATCCTAAACTCCAACAAGCGGAAAATACTATGCCAAGATATATAATTGAACGAGACATCCCAGAGATAGGCTCAGCTGCGCGAGAAGAGCTGCGTGGAGCTGCACAACAGTCTAATGGCGTGCTTAACGAAATGCAGGCGGAACAGAAGAAGATTCAATGGGAACATTCCTATGTAGCCGGCGATAAGACATTCTGTATCTACTTAGCCGATAACGTAGCACTTATTGAAGAGCATGCGGAGCGGAGTGGTTTTCCAGCCACCAAAGTAACCGAAGTACGTAAGATGATTGATCCCGTAACAGCAGAAAGTTAAAGACTTTTATTACCCATAATACCGTGGTCTTGCTAACGCATTAGCAAGACCCATTTGAATGCGACACATAGGCTTAGCTAATTCATCATGTTATTTTTATTCAAATTTTAGGGACTTAACTTGTTCTGGTATATCTAACGTTATAAAGTGGCTCGAATTTTTACTTTCAATAACCGTAATATTCTTTTTACTTTTATGGGCAAGCTTCATCATTAAATCACGACTTAATACATCATCTTTACTGCCAATTAGAATATAGCCTTTTTTAATCGCATCAAATAAATCAACCTTATTTGTGAGTGTCCAAGCATTCAAATTGGTTAAGTTATCTAACAATACCTTTATATATTTATGGTTATTCCATATACCCAACAGTAAATGTTTTTTTCGTTCATTCATGGGGTGAATATTTTTTAATGCAAAGTCAGGTATGCCAAATCTCGCAAGCCAAGCCACAATAAATGGAAACGGATATAGAATGATATAAGACAGTAAATCATTAACTGCTTTAGGGCGTTTATTGGCTTTAAAAAGAGGAGCCTCAGGTAAAACAGGGGCTTCTAATATCACCGTTGCATTGTTAAATAATGCTTGATTCTGTTTAATGGCCTCAAGTACAACCGCCCCACCACGAGAGTGACCGTGTAACAACAACTCATCAGTACTTGCCAAATTTTTAACCGCTTGAATCAGTACCGCAGCATCATGTTCAATCGTATGTTTCTGATAAGGATTGTCTATTTGCCAAGCGGGTTTTGTGGGCGTAATATTTTTATTAGCCGCATGATAATCACAACTATTGATTAAAATTAACTCACCGTCGTTAGCAGTATAAAGCTGAGTAAAATAGCGATAGTCTTCTAACCAGCCATGCATACAAATAATGGTTTTATGGCTTCGACCAGTATTGTTTAAATGAGCCACAATACTATGACCTATTTGATACAAATCACCGTTAAAGTCTTCGTGATTTTTAATACCAGTTTCTTTTAATAAAAGATATTTACGCCATAGATGAATACAAATAACGAAAATTAACAGACTAACAATAACCATAAGTTCACTCGATGTTGTTATGTGGATGGATAATTTTTTATTATAACGAATATAAATTACGCTGCATGCTTAGGTCATCTATTACTCTAATATTGGCTATTGGCTATTGGCTACGGAAATTTAATGAATGGTCACAGGTACAAAATAGGTACACAAAATTAAAAAATCCTTGAGTTCCCCCCCCATGCCATGTTGCCATGAATTTTTACTTAGCCTTATATAAATTACACTTAGCTAAGATTTTTTATTTATCTTGTTACGATAATGCACTAAGTCCATGGTCGGCTAACAATTTTGTGGTGCTTACTCATATAACGTCTCTATGAGAACATTTATTTTCTTAACGTCACTAAGACGTAATGCGATTAAACTTTTTACTAATTGAGCCTTTAATGGGATGTTATTTTTCAATGCCTGACTAAAAATTGATTCAATACTTAAAAAAGCTTCAACGACTTCAAGTACGTCATTACTGAGTAATTTTGGTATATTAGCAAAAGTGTTTGCCATAGGGTCAATAATTTCTTTACCTTCTTTTAACGCACAGCAAATAAATTCAAACCAGCAAACTAACGATAAAGAAAGCAGCTTAGTAGATCGCCCTAACGCTATGTTATCTTCAATTGTTGGCAATATTCTCATTTGTATTTTTTGCGAACCATCAAAAGCTATTTGCGCTAATAAATGACGGATATTAGGGTTTAAAAAACGCTGAATAATATCATGACTATAGGATTTCACATCTAATTCTTTTGGTGGAACAAATGAGCCAATAATTTCATCAGAAGCCAACTTAGAAATAAATTGATAAAAATATTTATCGCTAGTGACATCAAATACAGTTTCATAACCGGCGAGTGAACCTGCGTAGGCCAATGTTGAATGCAAGCAGTTAAGTAATCTTAACTTTGCTTTCTCAAACCCTTCTACGTCATCGGTAAATATAACACCTACCTTTTCCCAATCAGGGCGTTCACCTTGCCAGTTGTTATCGATAACCCATTGCGTAAACTCTTCCCTTTGTATTGGCCAGTTATCTTGTAAATGAATAGCTTTTGATACGGACTCAATGGTATAGCTTTCAGTTTTAGGGGTAATACTATCAACCATTGAATTTGGAAAGGCGACATTTTTATCTATCCATTCTTGCAGGTTGATATCAAACTGTCCTGCGTAATCTAAAACAGCGCGGCGCAGTTTTTCACCATTGCCAGAAACATTATCACAACTGAGCACATTAAAGGCATTAATACCCTTTAGCTTTCTTTGCTTAAGTGATTCTGTGATGAAACCAATGGCACTGACTGGGCTCGTTGGGTTGGCTAAATCATGCTTAATATCCTTATGATTTAAATCCAAGGAGCCGTCAGAGGCTAAACAATAGCCTTTTTCGGTAATAGTTAAGGTAACAAGTTTTGTGCTCGCAGCCGCCATACGAGCAATAACCTCATTGCTTTGTTCGCTGGCAACTAACACTTCTTTTATGGCACCAATAATTTGATAACTAACTTTCTTATCTAAAATGGCTAATGTGTATAAATTATCTTGCTCTACTAAAATATCTCGTGCGGTTGTACTGCGTAACGAAACACCACAAATCCCCCAGTCTCCACCAGATAAATTCATTGCAGTTTCGGTATAAACAGCCTGATGAGCGCGATGAAAAGCACCGGGGCCAAGATGAACAATACCAATATCTATCTTTTCTCTATCATATTCTGATGTGGAAATTTTTGGAGTATCGGCTAGTTGAGATAAATTCAGTTGTTTTAGAGGTAAGTTCATACGGTTCTCTTGTCTGCTTAACTTTTATCGTTTTGTTGAGTGAAGGTTATACGTATAAAAATAAAAAAGCCATTAACTGGTCTGGTGACCAGTTAATGGCTTATTAAATATTTTAAAATTTAACACTTATAAAGCTAAAAAATCTTAACTTATAAACTGTTTATGTTTTAAAACTTAGCATTTACACCAAGCGTGATTTTACTCTCTGCTTAGGTGTGGCGCCATTGGTTTTGTTTTCTAGAAACGGTAGCTAGCACCAAAGGTAATACGTCTATCTGTAATACCTTGAGCACATTGCATAGCACCTTCATTCACACAAGATTGAATAATGTCTGACTCAGTTAAGTTAACCGCTTCAATGCCAAGATTTAAATTGTCATTAACGTCATAACTTACACTCGCATTAAGCTGACCTCTGTCATGTGTCGTAACAGGGAAACCTAATGTAGAGTTAAGGCTAGCACCTGCAGCAGTGTCCTCCGTACGGTAAGCATCACGCCATGTATAACGTAATCTTGCCGAAAGACCATATTTCTCATAGTACACAGCAACATTGTATGCATCTTCCGAGAAGTCAAGCAAGCCACGTTCCGATGTAACCGTCACCCAGTTACTATTATCATAAATACCGTTTATCGCATTAAGAACATCTGTACCACGCGTCGATGATGAGGAGTAAAAAGCTGAACCACCTTCAAACTTTTGCTTAGTATAGTTAGCAACTACACCAAAACCTGAGGCCCAACCTAAGTCTTCTTCAAAGCTTGAAAGGTCATACTGAAATGCCATTTCTATACCTGATTGAGTCGTGGTTGAAGAATCATTGAATTTTGATTCACGGTCAACACATAAGCCCTCAGTATTGGGATCTCCTATCGCATTAGGCTGTACCGAAGGGTTATATATACCTGAAGAACATGTAGGACCAGGTTCAGACCAATCGTTGGCCAACGTTGTAGCACTATCTAAAGACGTAACATGTAAGCTGCTACGCTCTTTTTTGAAATAACCTATACTGACTACTGCCGCTTCTGCAAAATACCATTCAGCTGAAATATCAAATGAGGTAACTTCTTCTGGTTCTAAGCTTGGGTTACCAAGTTTTACGGCCTGGTTTTCGTTAGTACCATAGGATACGGAAGAATCTAAGTCGCCAAAATTAGGACGCTTAATATCTTTACCCCAGCCTAAACGAACAACAATATCGTCAGTTACGTCGGCAACTAAATTCAAACGAGGTAGTGTGAAACTATAATCAGCCTCGTCAGACACTGGTATTACTTCACCAGAGACAACAGAGTTAGCTTTTGAGGTAATATCCGTTGATACATGACGTACACCAAAATTACCGCGGATCATTTCATATTCAAAATTTACTTGGGCATATAACGCATGCGACTTTTCTTCGATATTAAAGGCAGCCGTATCTGAAGGACTAAGGGATGAAAAATCTAAATCCTTACCAAAGGTCACTCCTAGTGCTTCCTGCTCTGCTCTATGAGTTACCATCGCAGCTTCCAATACACTTAATACCCCGTCAGGGTCATTGTACGCAAGATCTGGATTTATAATAAGGAAATTACGAAGCGCTAATTCTCTACCATCTGCATCACCAAAGTGGCTTGGGCCTGCAACAAGAAGCTCTGAAAATAAAGCACCATTTGGACTATCTATCATCTTACTAAAACCGCCAATACGATCGTTTATCGAAATTGCACTGTGTTTAGTTTTGTTATAGCGATAACCAAAATCTACAGACGTTATAATATTATCATCAATAAAGTACGTGAAATCAGTACGGAATGCATCATCAGAGTTTTCGGTTGTACTGCGATTTAAATCTACTTGATCCAATACAACATTTGCACCAGAAAGATCAGTTAATTGATCGACAGTTGGTGCGAATGGAGAGTCAAAATCTATACCAAATGTTAGAGATTCGCCCGTTAAGTCATAAATAAATGGGACACTGTTGTCATTACTAGAACCATCAACTGGAGTAAGAGGGTTAGGGTTAATAAAGTTTAATTGTGTGTCTAACTTTGGTGTTGAAGTATCAGAGCCTGCACTTGACAGCTCTACACTTACTGTTAGGTTGTCACCTTGCCATTCACCACCTAATCTAAATAAATGTGTATCAGTTTCACGTGCACCTGTATCACTATTGAAACGTAGGTTAGGATCATCATCATCAACACTTAGCATAGGGGTAATTCTACCCGTTAACGCTGCCTGTATACTGCCTAGCTGTACACCGTCAAGTGCACCAAAATTAATTGTTTCAAATGTATCAGGTACTGTATGGTTTAGTACACTACCAACACCAGATGCTTGCACACGGGTACTCTCCTGACGACGCTCTTGTTTAGTAACAATAACATCAGCAAAAAATTTCAAATTATCATTTGGTGCAAATTCAAATGAAGTAGCGACATTTGTCGTTTCATATTCAAAATTCTCTAACTCTTGATTCAGGAATTGAATACCAAGAAAATCAAAGCTTTGTGCAGCAGGTCGTTTAATCGCCTGATCTTCTGTCACTCCGTTTCTAACAACAACAGCGTTAACATTTTCAACTAGGCTACCGTCACGGTCAACACGAGGGCGGAATGAAGTCGCTTCTTGTTTAGTGTGGCTTCCGCTAACAACAAAACCGAATTTACCACCAGAATCAAGTTCCCAATTATCACCGTATGCGCCAGATATTCTTGGTTGAACACCATCTGTTGTCAGGCTACTATCTTCACCTTGTACACGCAAAGAACCTAATGTATCTGACAATTCAAGCGGACGAATAGTACGTAAGTTTATGGTACCACCAACAGAACCTTCGGTATTTTTGGCTGTTGGAGCCTTGGTGACTTCAACGCCAGCAATGATACCAGCTGAAAGATCTTCAAAATTCATACCAGTGCGTCCGGCACCAGAGCCTACAGTAGACGCACCGTTAATTTGAACAAGGTTAGCGTTACTACCACGGATTTGTACGCCGGTACCAATACCTGCTGTTCTGGTTATTTGAACCCCAGTAACATTCTCAAGCACTTCAGCTAAATTTTGATCCGGTAATTTACCAATATCAATCGCATTAATTACTTCAATCAGATTGGCTGTATCACGTTTTTCGGCAAGTGCACTGGTAAGTGAACCTCTCAAACCGGTCACCTGAATTACTTCAACTTCTTCTTCTGCCTGTACTTTAGCATCTGCTGCATATGCCGATGCTGCAAAATTGAGCGATGTTGCTGACAACACGGCTAAGGTTATTTTAGATAAATTTCGATTCATAGTTATTCCCCTGTGTAGTTTCTAAGATATTAATTTTACAACCATCTCATGCCCACATCTTAAGTTTTAGTTAATGAAAGTTAGTTCGATAAAATAATAAAGTTTTTACCAATCCAAAAATCATGTATTAATTTAATACGAGAGGGATAATTACAATAAAAACAGAAAAGGTCAACCTTTCGGTTAACAAATACGATATAAAAAACAAGGTTCCAACTTACCAATGATCACTAAAGCCATTACCAGTGGCTTTTTTTGATGCTGTTTTTTGTTATTAAGTTGTTGATTTTTATGGTTTTTTTATGTTTGCTAGGGTGTTTTGGATTTAATGGTACTTTATTTTAAATGTATATAACAAATTGCATTTTATATATTGTTATCATCTATAAAAACTAAAGAAAAACAACCAATGGTTAACCAATAGGTTGAATTGGTTGACTGGTGGTGATGGCGCCCGTTATTATAAGAAACGACTAAGAAAGCTGCTTTTAGACATGTTATATCTTCTAATCAGTATGTAATTAGGCGTTTAATTCGTGACTTTTTAGTCACCCTAACTTTCGGTAACAATTAGAATGAATAACATTAAGACGTTTTTTAAGTCTCTACTTCCTGGAATATTTTTGTTTGGCTTCACTGTTGGTACTGGTAGTGTTACCGCCATGGCAAAAGCGGGAGCAGATTATGGCATGTCGTTGCTATGGACTATCTTTATTTCCTGTGCCATCACTTATTTTTTAATTAATTTATTTGGTAAGTTTACGTTGGTAACAGGCCAGACTGCGCTGCAATCTTTTCGGAAGCATATACATCCGGCCGTTGCTATATTTTTCATAGTAGCGCTTACCACGCAAATATGTGGAAGTGTCATTGGTGTAATGGGAATTTTAGCTGATGTTTGTTATGAATGGTCTAAGAACTTTATCGACGGCGGTATATCGCCACTCTATTTTGCACTATTCTTCATCACCTTTGTCTATGTCATTTTTCTGATTGGAAGAACGGAAGTATTTGAAAAGGTGTTGGCCATTTTTGTCGCCATCATGTCTGTGTGCTTTTTAATTAACTTTATTATTTTGATGCCTCCTGCGATGGAAATTTTGAAAGGCATGGTCCCCAATGTTCCCGATACCAGCGCCGATAAAAATTCATTTTTGGTGATTGCATCTATGGTGGGTACCACAGTTTTTTCAGGCCTGTTCATCTTACGAACCATCCTTGTTAAAGAAGCCGGTTGGACCTTAATTGACCTAAAGACCCAAAATAGAGATGCGCTTTTTTCAGCCTTTCTGATGTTTATTGTTAGCACTGCTATAATGGCAGCCGCCGCAGGATCTTTGTTCGTTCAGGGGATTACGTTAGTTAACGTGACTCAAATGATTTACTTGCTAGAACCCTTGGCGGGCTCTGCTGCTGTGGCAATTTTTACTATTGGATTGATAGCAGCTGGCGTGTCTTCTCAGTTTCCCAATGTGGCATTACTTCCCTGGTTGCTTGACGATTTTCACCAGCGAAAACCCAATTTGAAGAGACCGAGCTATCGAATTATGGCTTTGGTAATATCCTCTCTAGGGCTAATTGTGCCGATTTTTAACGCCAAACCTATTGCGATAATGGTTGGTTCTCAGGCATTTGGCGCTTTGCTGTTACCTGCGACTGTAGCCTGTATTTTCTATATAGGTAATATCAAAAGCCTAATGGGAGAACATAAATTCTCAAAAATGACCAATATTATATTATCGATGATATTCGTATTTTCCTTGATCATGAGTTATATGAGCTACAACGGTATTATGACTACATTACAAGCTCTCTGATGTGAAATAACATCAATGGTTACCTCGTTACTAGCTAGCTTAGGCTCCAGTAGGAGTATCAATATAATATATAGATGGAAGAATTATGAACTACAAAAACAAACTTATTTGTTTTACCCCAAACCGTGTATGGCGTACCTACACAGGTGGTAAAATTCTTGATGAGTTAGAGCAAAAATCAGTACCTCAAGATACTCATTTTCCTGAAGATTGGATTGGCTCGACGACACAAGCCGTCAATCCTGACAGAGAGCATATAGTGGAAGGAATTTCACACGCTGTCGTCGGTGATGAAACTATCCGTTTTGATCAATTAATTGCTTTAGATCCAAGTTACTTTCTGGGCGAGGAACATATAAAAGCTTTTGATTTTAATCCAATGCTGCTTGTGAAGTTTTTAGACTCCTCTGTTCGCTTGCATTTTCAGGCACACCCATCTGCTGAGTTTGCTCGTGAGCATCTCAACAGTAATCACGGTAAGGCAGAAGGTTATTACATTTTAGATGTCCGTGAAGGCACTACAGATCCCTACGTTTATGTAGGATTTCAACATCCACCATCACGCAGTGCGTTTAAGAAAATGATAGAAACTCAAAATATTAGCGCAATAGAAGCATGTTTTGAGAAAGTTCCTGTTAAAGCGGGTGATTGCTTGTTTATACCCGGTGGATCGCCTCATGCCATTGGGGAAGGGATTTTGATGGTAGAAATTATGGAGCCTTCTGACTGGGCGGTACGATTTGAATTTACTAAAGCCGGCTATACCATGCCTGAAGAAGCACGTTTTATGAAGCGCGACCTTGATTTTTGTATGGATGTCTTCGATTTCTCACAAATATCGGTATCAGAAGCAATTGAGAAATTTTATCAGCAACCAAAAGTTGAGCATCACTACAGTGATACTTCATTTCAAGAAACCTTAATTAATGAAACTATTACCGACAAGTTTAGAGTGAAAAAGTCGACTATTTCTGGAACTGTTGAGAAGAGAGAAAAAGACTTTTACATCGGTATTGTTGTTACTGGCGAGTGCAGTATTAATGTTGGAGAGGAAATTATTCAGCTTAAAAAATTCGATCGCTTCTTCTGCCCGGCGGGCGTTGATGTGGCAACCATAAAAACAGAGTTAGGCGTTGAAATTCTTGAGTGTTACCCACCTGCAGTTAAATAAAGTAAGTTAATTTTTAGATTTTAAATAAGTGGAGATTTTAAATGCGTGAAGCTTGGAGATGGTTTGGTCCCAATGACCCAGTATCAATTGCCGACGTTAGACAAACAGGCGCTACCGATATCGTTAGTGCTTTACACACGATACCTACCGGTGAAGTATGGCCTATAGATCAAATTCAGGCCTATAAAGCGTTAATTGAAATAGACAATGAGATTAAATCTCCTCTTATTTGGTCTGTTGTTGAAAGTATTCCTGTGCATGAAGATATCAAGTTAGGGCGCGAAAATAATCAACGCTATGTGGAAGCTTGGATTGCCTCAATGGAAAACTTAGCAAAATGTGGAATTAAAACGATTTGTTATAACTTTATGCCAGTCATAGATTGGACTCGTACGGATCTAAAATTTCAATTACCCAATGGCGCTTATGCATTAAGATTTGACCAACAAAAATTTGCTGCTTTTGATTTATTTATATTACAGCGTGAAAATGCTGAAGCTGATTATTCTGATGAAGAATTAAGGCAAGCCAAAGCAACTTTTTCAGCTATGTCTGAAGAGGAGCAAGCGTTATTAACGAAAAATATCATCGCGGGTTTACCAGGGAAAATGACCGATGCTTATACTATTGATAACTTTCGAAGTATGTTGGCAAATTACAAAGATATTACTAAAGATATTTTAAGAAAAAATTTATTTTCTTTTTTATCACAAGTTTTACCTAAAGCTGAACTCTTAGGCGTTAAGTTAGCTATTCACCCCGATGATCCACCAAGAGATATGTTAGGTTTACCACGTATTATTTGTACATCACAAGATTTAGACATTCTATTTTCTGCACTACCAAGCCCCGCTAACGGCATTACTTTATGTGCGGGAACCTATGGTAGTCGTCCAGATAATAACTTACCCGTAATGGCTAAAAAATACGGGTCCCGTATTTATTTTGCTCACTTACGTGGCGTTAGTAGAGATAAAAATGAACAACGCTCATTTTATGAGGCAGAGCATCTATCAAGCGACGTTGATATGGTAGGGGTCATTTCTGCGTTATTAAAGGAAGAAAAATCGCGCGATAAAACACAAACTAACCACGAAATATTTATTAGACCTGATCATGGTCACCAAATTTTAGACGACATCAATAAACAGGGTAATCCTGGCTATTCTTGTATTGGCCGCTTGAAAGGGTTGGCCGAAATTAGAGGTGTTATTAAGGGACTCAGTAGCATTTAGCTTTAAGGCGACAGGTTAAGGTGATTTAAATAAACATATAGCCTACCTTTACTTGAAAAATTTCGTCGTTGCAGCGATATGTTGAACGAAATAAAACATCACACTTTGGCCATGCTAATACTGAGTTTTTTGAATACTAAATCAAAGTCTGGTAGGTTAATGTACCAATGTTATTACCAATTGGTATTGATTGGTTGACATGATAATTATCTTTGGTTAGTATTCTTTTATCCCTTATTGTTTTGAGTATTTCTAAATAATAAGAGTGTTTTGTTTTTAAACAAAAGCACAATAAAAATAGGTGTTCAAACAAAAATGATTAACCGGTTAAACATAAAGTATGGTGTTTGGATTATTGAGTGAATAATGATCCAAGAGTGTAATGATTTAACCTGATTTACGTAAATAAAATAGTATGCACACCTAATAAAATAGTATGCACACCTAATAAGGTGAGCGATGTTCACATTCAGATAAACAAAATTCAATATTTTAGGAGTTAAAAATGACAAAACCGATTATAGGTTTCATTGGCCTTGGTCTTATGGGCGGCAACATGGTTGAAAACCTCCAAACTCGTGGTTTTCAAGTAAACGTAATGGATCTTAATAAAGATGCTGTTGCAAAAGTTATCGCTCGTGGCAACGCTACTGAAGTTAGCTCAGGTAAAGAATTAGCTGAAAAAAGTGATATCGTAATGTTGGCCCTGACTACTTCAACAGTAGTTGAATTAGTCGTTTATGCTGAAGACGGTATCTTAGCGGGTATGACAGAAGGCAAAACATTAATTGATTTTGGTACTTCTATTCCAGATTCTACACGTAAGATAGGTGCTGACCTAGCCGCTAAAGGCGCTGGCATGATTGACGCTCCGTTAGGTCGTACTCCTGCACACGCCAAAGATGGTTTATTAAACATTATGGCTGCCGGTAATATTGATACGTTCAACAAAGTTAAGCCAGTTCTTGATGAGCAAGGCGAAAACGTATTTCACCTTGGCGCACTTGGTGCTGGCCACACAACTAAGTTAATCAATAACTTCATTGGTATGACAACGGTTACTGCTATGTCACAAGCATTTGCTGTGGCGAAAGCTGCTGGTGTTGATGGCCAGCAATTATTCGACATCATGTCAGCGGGTCCATCTAACTCACCATTCATGCAGTTTACTAAGTTTTATGCTGTAGACGGTGAAGAAAAATTAGGTTTCTCTGTTGCTAACGCAAACAAAGATCTTGGTTATTTTAACCAAATGGTTGCCGATTTAGGTGGTGAGTCTTTAATTGCTCAGGGTACTTCTGCTAACCTACAAGCTGCTGTTGATGCGGGTCTTGGTCAGAATGACGTCCCCGTAATTTTTGATTACTTTAATGCTAAATTAGAAAAGTAGTTCGAAAGTAACCTTATTACGGTGTTGAAATTTTCTAGTCATAGACACTGTAGTAAGGCTAAGTCCTCTAATCTGATTTTTCATTAGCTTACCAAGCTTTACCTCATCTAGGCTTAACCCAGACGCACTTACTTAATAGGCCATTGAGTGACTATTACCGTATTTTTATGCACGTAATATGTAACAATATAAGCCAGTAATATAAGCCAGTAATATAAGCCAGTAATAAAAGAAAATATGATTAAATTTTATTAATGATGAAAGTAATAAATGTTTGTGATGCCATTTTAGTTAACATTATAATTTATTTTACCTCCCATTTAAGAGGCATTGTATCAACATAATGTAAATAAATGCTGACTAGGGGCTAAGTTTGGCAGAATTAGGAATAGAATAAAGTCCACGTTTTTCGTTATGTTTTCGTCTGATTTCCTCTAGAGATCTAGTTTCTACGGCATCAAACAAGGCGTTTATCAACCTATTAAAGTGGCTATGCATCGCACTTCTAGCTTGTGTAGCATCTCCAGACTCTAACGCTTGATAGATGGCTTTATGCTCTGCAATCGTTTTTGAACCGTCTTTACTACATACACTATCATAATCATTAATTATTTCAGGAGTAGAAGAACGAAGTTTCCAAAGGTTCTCTACCGTTAATATCATTGCACTATTTCGGGTAGCGTTAGCTATGATTTGATGAAACTCTTTGTCTGCTGCAGCAATAAAATGGTTGTTTTCCATATCAACTAACGTTTGATATAAACACGATAACTCATCCTTAGTGATGGTTGTTGCGGCAAGTGCGGCAACTTCTCCTTCGATTAATGCGCGAGCTTGTGTTACTTCAAAAGCATTAACCTTACTTTGTGAGTTTAGTTTGTTAACTGGTTCTAGAACATAAACCCCTGATCCCGTTTTAACTTCTATTTTTTCCCGAACCTCAAGTGCTATTATAGCTTCGCGTACAGTGGGCCTACTAACATTAAACGTTTCTGCTAATTCCCTTTCTGGTGGTAAGCGACTGCCAGGTGAGTAGAGTCCTGAATCAATTAAAGCCTCTATTTTATCTACAATGCTCCAAAACAGTCTACGGTTGCTGCTCATATTACTTCCTCTGCTTTGAATAGTATAAAAAAACATAGTATAAAAAAATCAATATGATATAGCGTTGTCTTTCTCATAGCAAAATTATTCGCGCTAGACTTTTTTAGATTATAACTTGGTATGTTTACCAAGTATATTACATATAACAAGGTATTACCAATTATGGTGTTATTGGTAATGTAAAGTGGTTGACAATCTGTTTGGGTATTGGTTAAATATACTCATGTTATCTCGGGATTATGAGTATCCAATTAAGAGTCAGAAAGTGAATCAACATGGATTTATTTAGGTCTGTTTACGTCACTGCTCATATAGAGAACTAATTTTTAAACAAGTTAAAAAAGAGATGTTAATGTACCCAATTAAAACTACACACTACGTCAGAGCGCTAACATTATCAGTGTTTGCTTTGTTATTATCTGGCCAAGTTACGGCAAAAGACTGGTTGGTTAACACTCCTAAATCCTATCAAAATGTACTTAAAAAAGTAAAGTCAGGTGACAAAATTGTTCTAGCTAACGGCACATGGAATAATTTTGAAATTCTATTTGAAGCGGAAGGTACGAAAGAAAATCCGATAACACTCACCGCAGAAAATAAAGGCAAAGTTTTCCTTACAGGGCAATCTAATTTACGGCTAGCCGGAAAGTATTTAGTAGTTTCTGGGCTTGTCTTTAAAGAAGGTTATACACCAAGTAGTGAAGTTATCTCGTTTAGAAAAAACAAAACTGAATTAGCTTTTTATTCTCGAATCACCGAAGTTGTGATTGATAATTTTAGTAACCCAGACCGTTTTGAATCAGATTATTGGGTGGGTATTTATGGTCAACATAATCGCTTTGATCATAATCATTTAGTGGGTAAACGCAATAAAGGCGTTACACTTGCCGTTAGACTTACAACAGAAGATAGCCAAGAGAATCATCATAGAATTGATCATAACTATTTTGGCCCACGACCTATATTCGGTTCAAATGGTGGTGAGACATTACGCATAGGTACAAGCCATCATTCATTAACAAATTCTTTTACGACCGTAGAGAATAACTACTTTGATCGTTGTAACGGTGAAGTTGAAATTGTATCTGTTAAATCAGGTAAAAATAATATTATCAACAATACCTTTTTCGAATCTCGAGGAACGTTAACACTTCGCCATGGTAATGGTAATCGTATTGAAAACAACGTGTTTTTTGGTAATGGCGTAGATCATACCGGCGGTATTCGTGTAATCAATCGTGACCAAATAGTACGTAATAATTATTTAGAAGGGTTAACTGGATACCGTTTTGGTAGTGGTTTAACTATTATGAATGGCGTGCCAAATTCTAGTATTAATCGTTATCATCAAGTTGTTAATGCAAAAATTGAAAATAATAGCCTTATTAATATTGACCATGTTCATTTAGCCGCAGGGAGTGATGCTGAACGATCAGCAGTTCCTAAAAGTAGTGTCATTAACAATAATTTATTTTTTAATGAAAATAGTAAAGCACCTTTCTCAGTTTTTGACGACATTAGTGGTATTACCTTCTCAGATAATCTTTCAAATAAGCTTACTGATAATAAAATTTCTTCAGGTATAACAGAGAAAAATCTCATATTAAAGCGAGCAGCGAATGGTTTGTTATATCCAACGTCTGATATTAGCGGTGTAGGTGTATCAAAAGAGCTTCAGCCAACACAAAAAAATCAAACAGGTACAGCCTGGTATACCAAGGCAGAGCCGGACGTTGCCTTTGATTCAGGAAAATCAACGGTAGTTCAAGCCGGTGGTGAATCTCTGTATAAAGCGATTAAGCAAGCAAATTCAGGTGATATCTTAGTGTTAGACGATGGGAATTACAGCATAGATAAAATTGTTAAGCTGGATAAAACAGTGTCAATTAACGCTAAAAATCGTCATCAGGTAACCTTAGAGTTTGGTCGTTCAACTTTATTTGAAATTAATAACGGTGGCAGCTTAAGTATTGATGGTGTTGTGGTTAGCGGTAAAAGCAGCGCTGACTATTCAGGTAATACCTTTGTTAGAACGGCTAAATGGGGTATGTTTAAAAATTACCGTTTTGCCATGAAAAATAGTGTGATTAAAGATCTAAATGTTAACCATTCTTTCCACTTTTTAGATTCAGGTAGTCGAGCATTTGCACAGTCTATTGACGTTGAAAATAATGTTTTCGAAAATATTACAGGTGATATTTTTAGACTAAACAAAGAAATTGATGATTTAGGTATTTATAACGTTGAGTACCTAAATATAATTAATAACACCTTTAGAAATGTTGAGGGGATGTTAGTTAACTTATATCGTGGAGGCTCAGACGAAAGTACATTTGGCCCTCATATACTTTTAAAAGACAACACGGTGAATAACGTAGGTAATGGTAAACGCAATAAATCTAAGTCTGTAATTTCCTTGCATGGTGTTCAAGTCTCTACTATCGACAGTAATACATTTGTTAAAAGTGGATTAATTGACATTGAACATACCGTTGGCGAGCCTAAAACGGTCGTACAAAATAACACGTTTAACAAAACTGCAGCGCCTAGTGTGAAAGAGTTACATGCTAAAGGTCCACATACTGCTGTGCTATTAAATAACAAGCAATTTTAATAAGAGCTATTTTATGAATTTTTTTAATAAAACGTTATGTTTATCCTCGGTGTTACCATTATCGAAAAGATGGTTGTCGACTATCGCGATTGTTATTCTTTCTTCTGTAGGGGGTAATCAAATAGCGATGGCAAGTACGAGTCCTAACCTTGTTGAAACGGCTGCTGACGTGGTAAGTATGCGCAGCGCGATAAAGCAAGAGGGACAATTCAAACGTACTTTTATCGCTAATAAGGCATCGGTTGATAAACAAATAGCACAAGCTATTACTGTACCAATGCCAAAAGATGGCGGCGGTGGCTACACTCATGAGCGTCACAAGAAAAATTATAAGTTAATGTACGATGCGGGCATGATGTATCAATTAACCCAAGATGCTAATTATGCTAGCTATGTACGTGACATGCTACTTACCTATGCAGATCTTTACCCTACCTTGCCTTTACATCCAAAAAGAAAAATGGGTAAACAAAACCCGGGTAAATTATTTTGGCAAAGCTTAAACGAAGCGATGTGGTTGGTGTATACCAGCCAAGCTTACGATTTGATTTTATCTTCGTTGAATGCAGCAGAAAAAGAAAAAATCGAGAACGGCTTATTTCGCCCCATTGTAAAGTTTTTATCAGTAGACTCTCCTGAAACATTCAATAAAGTGCATAATCATGGTACATGGACAACTGCTGCTGTAGGCATGACAGGTTATGTATTAGGTGAATTGGACTGGGTGGAGCAGGCACTTTATGGTTTAGATAAATCAGGTAAAGGTGGCTTTTTAATACAGTTAGATGAGCTGTTTTCTCCACAAGGTTATTATAACGAAGGTCCTTATTATCAACGTTTTGCGTTATTGCCATTTGTTACGTTTGCTAAGGCCATTCAAACCAATCAACCGACACGTAAAATATTTGAATATCGCGATGGCATTGTCTTAAAAGCAATCGATGCGACAATACAATTAAGCTATAACAAATTGTTCTTTCCTATTAATGATGCCATTAAAAGTAAGGGAATCGATACGATTGAATTAGTTAACGGTGTTGCCGTTGCTTATGGTTTAACAAAACATGCTGGCTTACTCGATATTGCCAAACAACAAAATCAAATTTTATTAACGGGTGATGGTTTAAAAGTTGCTCAAGCCCTTGATAAAAAGCTAGAGCAACCTTATGAGTTTAAGTCTGTTGCCTTTGGTGATGGAAATGACGGTAAGCAAGGTGCGTTAGTTATCATGCGTCAGAATGTAGGTGGTGAACAAGCCGTGCTATTTAAGCCTGCAGCGCAAGGTTTAGGTCATGGTCATTTTGATAAACTAACGTGGCAGTTTTACGACAGAGGTGAAGAAATAGTTTCCGACTATGGCGCTGCTAGATTTTTAAATGTAGAAGCTAAATATGGTGGTCGTTATTTACCTGAAAATAGCACGTGGGCAAAACAAACGATAGCGCACAACACCGTTGTTGTAGATGAGAAAACGCACTTTAATGCCAGCGTTAAAAAGGGCAATGCGAATCATCCTGAATTATTATTTTTTGAAAAAGATGAAAATATCACTATCAGTTCAGCAAGTATTGATAGCGCTTATAAAGGCGTTTCGTTAAAACGTACGCTGGCCTTGATTAAACTACCAATGAAAAAGTCGGGTGAAGAGCAGTCATTCGTTGTTGACGTGTTTGAGGCAACGTCAAAAGACAAACATCAGTATGATTTACCTGTGCACTATAAAGGTCACTTAATTAGCACTAGTTTTGAGCTAGATACACAATTAACCAGTTTACCGGTATTAGGTAAAGAGAATGGTTATCAGCATTTATGGTTGAAAGCACAAGCACAACCTAAAGCGGGTTTATCTCAAATTACGTGGTTGAATGATAATGGCCGATTTTATACCAACTCTTCCATTATGGATGGTGAAACATCATTGATTTTCACCCAAATTGGCGCGAACGATCCCTTGTTTAATCTACGTAATGAAAATGCGTTTATTAACCGTAAAACAAAGTCTAAAAATCATACCTTTGTTAGTGTGTTAGAGCCACATGGTGAATATAACCCCTCAAAAGAGTTTACCGTATCGGCGGTCAGTAAAATTCAAAAACTATCACATCACAAAGCTGAAAATATTGATGTAGTAGAAATTCGGTTTGAAGGAAATATATCTTATTTGTTAGCTTTTAACTCAGCTGAAAATATTAAAAGTAATCAATCAAACTCCTTTATATTTAATGGCTCGACATATCAATTTGATGGCCGTTTTAAATTGTTCAAAATTAAAGCATAGGAATCAATTATGAGTCAGAGTAAAATTTTTACATCGGTAGATGAAGCAGAAATCGAAGACATTGGCGGCGGTTTAAAACGTCAAATGTTAGGTTATAACCATGAGTTAATGGCTGTTAAAATTTATTTTGAAAAAGGTGCTATTGGATACAGCCACGCACACAGACATTCTCAAGTGACTTACGTTGTTAAAGGAGAGTTTCACTTTAATATCGATGGCGTAACAACCATCATGAAAGAAGGTGATAGCTGTTTGATCCAACCATGGGCAGACCATGGTGCTACATGCACAACAGGTGGTATTTTAATCGATACTTTTAGCCCCCCGCGTGAAGATTTTTTACCGGAAGGTGTATTTAATAATATTGATGTAGAGCAACTTAATAGTAAGCCAGCGGAGAGTAAATAATGCAATTGAAAGGTGTACGTTGGTGGGTTATTGCTTTAATAGCACTAGCCACCGTTATTAACTATATTGATCGTCAAGCACTTAGTGTACTTTGGCCTGATATCGTAGAAGATTTGTTTCCCGATGAGTCAGCCTTAGAGCGTAAGCAAATATATGCGAATATAACGGTTGTTTTTGTATTCTCTTATGCTTTTGGTCAAGCTATATTTGGTAAAATATTTGACTGGATAGGTACACGTTTAGGTTTTGTTTTATCTATTGGTGTTTGGTCAATCGCTACAGCGCTTCATGCACTTGCTCAAGGTGCACTTAGTTTTGCTATTTTCCGTGCAATTTTAGGTGTAGCAGAAGCGGGTAATTGGCCAGGAGCGACTAAAAGTAATGCTGACTGGTTCCCAACTAAAGAACGTGCTTTAGCGCAGGGTATATTTAACTCAGGCGCTGCCATCGGCGGTATTATCTCAATTCCATTAATAGCTTATATGACGGTATTTTTCAGCTGGCAAATGGTGTTTGTGCTTATCGGTGTTATTGGATTATTATGGCTTATTCCTTGGCTCATATTAGTTAAATCGCCACCAAAAACTCATCCTTGGATCACACCTCAAGAACGCGAATATATCTTAACCGGTCAACAAAGTTCTGTTTCAACAAAGTCTACCGAAGCCGTAGAAGAATATACTCCTACAACAACTGAGCTACTTTCTCATAAACAGAGCTGGGGAGTAATTATTGCTTCTGCAGCCATTGATCCTATTTGGTGGCTGTTTGTTGCTTGGACTCCTCTTTACCTTAATGAAGTGTACGGAATGGATGTCAAAGCAATTGGTATTTATGGCTGGGTGCCATATGTTGGTGCAATGTTTGGAGCTTGGTTTGGTGGTCTTCTTGCACAAAATCGTTTAAAAGCAGGCTGGAATACAGATAAAACACGTAAATTAACTATCACCTTGGGTTGTTTAATTATGTTGCCATCTTTATTAGCTATGTCGAGTCCTGGTGGCCCAACTACTGCGGTAATGATTATGGCGGTTATTTTATTCGGATTTCAAACTGCTATCGGTAATGTTCAAACACTACCAAGCGACTTGTTTAGTCAGAAATCTGTTGGAACACTTGCAGGTTTCGCGGGCATGGCAGCTAAACTTGCTGTAGCCGGATTAATTTCTCTAGTACCTATTTTAACAGCAGATGGTAATTACACGACTGTATTTGTAATCGGCGCTTCTTTAGCTGTTATTGCTATGGCCGCTGTTTGGATTCTTATCCCAACAGTTGAGCCAGTGAAGGCTAAAGCTAAATAGCTAAAAACTAAATAACTCGGTAACAAATTACCGAGTATTTTTAATTACACATCATAAGGTTTTATAGATGAAAAACATTTTTCTATTCGGTGAGTGTATGATTGAATTAATGGCGGCTTCACAAGAAAAGTCATCAAATACAATGAAGCAATCGTTTGCCGGAGATGTTTTCAACACGGCTGTTTATCTAAAACGTACGTTCGCTGATGTGAATGTACAGTTAGTTACAGCCATCGGGAAGGATCAATTTAGCGTCGATATGATCCGATATTTTAAAAATGAAAATATTGGTTCTGATTTTGTTTTTCAATCAGAAACAAGAATTCCGGGCTTGTACTCTATTCAACTTGATGAACAAGGAGAGCGTAGTTTTACATACTGGCGGGAAAACTCAGCCGCTCGTCAAATAATGCAACATATTGATGATGAAGTTATTAGCCAATTATCAACAGGTGATATGTTTTTCTTTTCAGGTATTTCTTTGGCGGTAATTGAACCAGATTCAAGAGAAAAGTTTTGGACTTTAATTGATAAATTAAAAGCTTCAGGGATCCAAGTTGTATTTGATCCTAACTATCGTCCTCGAATGTGGAGTAGCCCTAAAGAAGCCCAGCAACAGTTTGAGTTAGCGTTACATAAATCAGACATATCGCTTCCTGGCGTTGATGACTTTGAACAATTATTTGGCATGACTACCGTTGAAGAGGTTTACAATTACTGTAAACCTTTTGGCATAAATGAATTAATCATTAAAAATGGTGAGCAAGGTGTTTTAGTCGTTGTTGAAGGAATAATCTCAGAGTTTTCAATTACACCTGTAACAAACGTGGTTGATACGACTTCTGCGGGTGACTCGTTTAATGGTGTTTACCTTGGGTCTCGTATGGAAGGTTACTCTGTAAATAATTCAATTACATTAGCATCAAAAGCAGCCGGTTTTGTTATACAACACAGAGGTGCTATTGCACCAGCAGATGAATTTGATACGTTTATCAACGCACAACTCGCGTTAGTTCAGTAATTTAATAGGGATTATTCATGACCTCATTTTCCACATTGATGGGAAAGCAAACTTTGCTACCTATCATTCAAGCAGATAGCGTTGAGCAAGGACTTAATATTGGCAATGCTATGGCTAGTGCCGGTATCGGTTTAGTCGAAGTGGTGCTGAGAACCGACGCATCAATTGATATAATAAAAGCCCTTAAATCTGAGTTACCTAATTTAAATGTTGGCGCGGGTACTGTACTTGACGCTGATATTTTAAAAAAAGCACTTGATGCAGGCAGCGATTTTATTATTACACCAACCATATCAAGTAAATTATTAATCGACCTATCTTGCTGTAATATTCCTGTACTACCAGGTGTATCGAGTGCTTCGGATATACTGTTAGCTAGGGAATTTGGCTATACAGAGTTAAAATTATTTCCAGCATCATTATCTGGCGGAGCACCATTTTTAAAAGCGATGGGTTCAGTTTTTAAGGGTATTTCATTTTGCCCAACAGGCGGCATTAATGAGAGTAATCAACAAGAATATTTAGCGTTAACTAATGTTTTTGCTGTGGGTGGAACATGGATTGCTAAGCCAGATTGGGTAGAATTGGGTCAATGGTCAAAGATCACATCTGCTTGTATATCTGCTCAAAATATTAAGTAAATGTAGTGCTTATTATAATCGCGGGGATTTTCAATGTTTTTTAGCCATTGTAAATTATCAACAATCCATTTGCCATTACCATAATGGAGACGGAAATTAGTGTGGGTGATTTAAGTGATCGTGATACATGATAATACTCACCATTGACATAATTGATAGAAGAATAGTTGAAATTTCGTTCAAATAAAGCGAAAATGACGCCCCCCTCAGGGAAAGCATAATTTCCCGAAGAGTCGTAAATTTATAACAATGGTTGATTAATGAGTAAAGAAGAAAATATATACCCAGCAGATCTTATCAATATGATTTTAGGCGGCTTAATTGCCTTAAAATCAGAACAACAAATTGGTAGTGTAAACCGTTCTCCAGGTAGTGAAACACTATTTTTGGGAAAATGGCTAAAAAGAGCGAAGAAGCAACGTCATTACCCAAAGAGTATTTCTGACAACATTGATGACTTTTTAGCGTTGTACACCCAAAAAGGAAGAAATGCAGATTTAACTTCTTCTTTTTACCAAATATACAATGAATACCAAACCATTAAAATCAACGCTGATGATTTTCCAAATAGCCCTAAACAGCGCTTTGACACTGCGATGGATCTATTAAAGAAAAAAAGCTGGTCTATATCTTTACCTATTGCTCATGACGATATAGCAGACGGACCCTATCAGTCGAATAAAGACAAAGAATTATTCGTGCTGAAAAAAGATTGGGATGATGTATTTGATGATCAAAACAAATTCATTAAGCCATTAAGCCTCTCGGTAGTTTCAACGCCCCAAGAAGCCATTGATTCTTTATATTCACAGGGTTTTATACTGGCCAAAGATGAATCAAGAACTAACATAAAAAGCAGCTATCATCATTATACGTTATTTCCAGATAACAAATATCAGGGTAGAGCAGCGATACCGTCTCAATATAAAAATTAACCTGATTAACACTCACTTTACTCAACAGTGAACTACCCTGCGACTAAAGATCACTGGGTTTTCTCGGGCTTTATCGATAAAAAACCCCTAATAATGAATATTAGGGGTTTTGTTTTTACTCGCTCTTTATAAGAAAAGACGTATTAAAATGTCACTTAGCTTGTCTTAACGTAAATTACATTATCAGTAATTATTGACGGATTAACCGTTACTTACCTCTTCAAAATCAGCATCAATGGCATCTTCGTTCTTAGCGCTATCATTAGCAGCATTACCTTGATGCTGCTCTGCTTGTTGTTGTGACTGTGCTTGTTCGGCTTGCATTATTTTACTATAAGTTTCTTGCAATGCCTTTTGTCGCATTTCAATCGCTGCTTTATCACTGCCATTAACGGCCATTTTTAGTTGCTCAATTAATGTTTTAAGCGCTGTTTGCTGATCCTCACTCAAACTTGTTATTGACGTTTGCACCGTATGTATTAATTGATCTGCTTGATTACGTTGGTCAACTAACTCACGCTTTTGCTTATCTTCACTCGCGTGCTGTTCTCCATCGTTCACCATGCGATTAATTTCATCTTCCGTTAACCCACTTGAGGCGGTAATTTTGATACTTTGCTCCTTGCCGGTTGCTTTGTCTTTCGCTGACACATTTAAAATACCATTAGCATCAATATCAAACGTGACTTCAACTTGTACCGAACCGCGTGGGCCGGGGTTAATATCCGTTAAGTTAAATTGACCTAACGATTTGTTGTCTGTTGCCATTTCACGCTGGCCTTGCAATACATGTACTGTTACCGCGGCTTGATTATCTTCAGCCGTTGAGAACGTTTCAGAAGCACGTGTTGGTATGGTGGTGTTTTTTTCAATAAGCTTAGTCATTACACCGCCTAACGTTTCAATACCCAGTGATAATGGTGTTACATCAAGTAATAACACATCACCAACAGTCCCTGACAACACACCCGCTTGAATCGCAGCACCTAGTGCAACCGCTTCATCTGGGTTGACATCTTTACGGGGTTCTTTACCAAAGAAGGTTTTAACCACTTCTTGTACTTTTGGCATACGTGTTTGACCACCCACCAAAATAACCTCGTTAATATCACCTTTACTTAAACCGGCATCTTTTAATGCTTGTTCACATGGTGCTATTGTATTTTTGACTAAATCATCAACTAATGACTCTAATTTTGCGCGTGTCACTTTTACGTTTAAGTGTTTAGGGCCACTCGCATCAGCCGTTACGTACGGTAAATTTACGTCGGTTTGTAGTGCCGAGGACAACTCGATTTTAGCTTTTTCAGCCGCTTCTTTAATGCGCTGTAACGCTAAAGTATCGTTGTGAATATCAATACCACTTTCTTTCTTGAATTCATCAGCAAGGTAATTAATCAGGCGTAAATCAAAATCTTCACCGCCTAAAAAGGTATCCCCATTGGTTGCCAACACTTCAAATTGTTTTTCACCATCTACATTTGATATTTCAATAAGTGAAATATCAAATGTACCGCCACCTAAATCATAAACCACCACTTTTTGGTCAGCTTTACTATTATTATCAACGCCATAGGCTAATGCTGCCGCCGTAGGTTCATTAATAATACGCTTAACATTAAGGCCTGCAATTTTACCTGCGTCTTTTGTCGCTTGACGCTGTGAATCATTAAAATATGCCGGTACGGTAATTACCGCCTCTGTCACTGTTTCGCCTAAATAGGCTTCAGCATCTTTTTTCAATTTACGCAAAATTTGTGCTGACACTTCTTGTGGCGATAATGCTTTACCGTTGACTTCAACCCATGCATCACCGTTGTCTGCTTTGACAATTTTATAAGGCGCTAATTTAATATCTTTTTGCACCTCTTTATCATCAAATTTACGACCAATTAATCGCTTAATCGCAAATAATGTATTTTTAGAATTTGTAACGGCTTGTCTTTTTGCGGGTTGACCCGCTAATGTTTCATTGTCTGCATAAGCAACAATTGATGGCGTTGTGCGGCTACCTTCTGCATTTTCAATTATTTTTGCCACGCTACCTTCCATAACTGCGACACATGAATTTGTTGTACCTAAATCAATACCAATAACTTTAGACATAATAATCACCCTTCTCTAATAAAAAATTTAATAAAAAACAACCGCTATAAACCAACTAACATGAGTGGTTTACGTTTGGCTATTTGGTTAGTGGGGCTATAATACTTAAGGTAAGAAAATACTACTGTCATAAATATGACAGTATCCAAAATTGCATGTTATTTAAATTTTTATATCTTAAAATCAATTGATTAACGATGATAATTCGTTAACGTACATGGAGTAAAAAAAATATTACTTTTGCTATATAGGCATAACTAGGTAGAATTAAAAAACTCGTATACGTTACCGTTTAAATGACTTTATTTATGCCCAAAGATAGTACAAATTTACCTAAAAAAGCTAGTGCAGTACTAAGTCCGGTACTAAGTCCGGTACTAAGTCCGGTACTAAGTCCGGTATTGGTAAAGCAAGCGACTCTTTTTTCCGATTTACCGGAAAAATTAATTGAAGATTTTGAGCAAGAATTTCAGCTCAATGAATGGCACAAAGGCGATTACATTAATTGCGACATAGTAACCAAACGCTTTTTTGTTGTAATTGAAGGTAATTTAGAAATTAAACAAAGTAACCCCGATACCGGCCGAGAAGCCACATTAGATATGCTTTATGCCGGTGATTGTTTTGATTTAATGGTGCTATTTGATGATCTGCCGCATAAAATGATAATTTCACCCTTAACAACTGTAAGATTACTGTCAGTCAAACTATCAACTATGCGGCATTGGTTGTGGACTTATCCAGCATTTAACCAACAATTTATGCCTTATTTAGCCAAAAAAATGCGTGAAAAAGAACAGCAGGTAAGTAGTCTTATCTTGCACGATGTCACCACCCGTTTAAGCCGAATTATTTTAGATCATATTAATAAAATAAAGGTGTATAACGGCACTAAAGAAGAAGAGCATAAACATCATTTAGTGAACGGTTTAAACGACGAAACGTTGGCGCGAATGACAGGAACAGTTAGGCAGGTGATTAATAAACAATTACAGCACTGGAAAAAAGAAGACATCATTGATAAAAAACGTAATCAACTCATTATTAAAGATTTAGAAGCATTAGAAAAAGAAGCGAAATACACACAAACGCTACCCAATGCTCCTTTTTTTAATACTTAGTCGCAGCATAGCCGCTAATTGACGTAACCCAAATACGCTTGGCAACAGCGTAATTTCCCAGTCAGCATTTAGTCGGTAGCGGCTATTTCAACTTCTTTTGATTGTGTTAACGTACAGCGGTGTAAACGCCAACATAACAGATAAATCAAGCCATACAATACCATGCCGCCGCCAAGTACCCCATTCCATGTTCCATATTGCCAACAGGCAATTAAGTAAAAACCACCTAAACTACCGCCAACGTAATAGTGCACAAGGTATAACGCTGTGGCGGTTGCTTTCGCTGTATTCGCTTTCTGACTTACCCATGCATACGCAAGTGAGTGTGTGAAAAAAGCGCCAGAACTAATCAGTAATAACCCTATAAGCATTGCGTACAATGAATTATAAGCGGCGATCCACATGCCTATTACACTTACTGTTGTCCCTAATACCATGCCATTAATGGGACTGTAAAGTTGGCTCCAACGACCACTGAGCTTTGCTGTAATAGTCCCGCTGAGATAACACAAAAAAATCATCGACGTTAAGCTGATTGACAGTGAGTAGGGTGGGGCGACAAGGCGAAAGCCCATTACCGTATAAAGGTTAACGAACAACGCAAAATTGAGCCCACCAATCATCATTGCTAACCATAACTTAGGCTGCTTTAAATGACCTATTACATTACGATTATGGCTGCGAAACTGGCCTCTTTTGGGGGTAAAATGTTGTTGCTCGGGTAACAGTCGGTTAACTAATAGTGCGCCGAATAAACTGGTAATAGCCATACCAATAACAGCCATTTCCCACCCTAAATACTCAGTGGCAAAACCGCCGTATAAGCGCCCAGTAATTCCCCCTAATGAATTAGCACTAATATAGGCACCAACGGCAACCATTAACGCTTTAGAGCTGAATTCTTCAGCCATATATGCCACAGCAACTGCTGTAAATCCGGCAAGAGAAATACCCATAACACCCCGTGCTAACGTTAACATCAACAATGAATCTGTTAGCAACATCGCCATACCCGTAAACGGCAATAAAAAAAGACTCAGCATCATCACATTACGACGTCCAATAATTTCTGAACCGATAGCCCAGGGCACAAGAGTCAGCGCAAGTGTTAACGTACTTGCGGCCAATAACCAGTTTATTTCAATGGCACTGGCATTAAATTTTTCAGCCATCAAGGGCAGCATAGGTTGGAACATGTACAAGTTACAAAACACGAGGAAAGAGCCTAATGCTAAAGCAAAGCTTACACGGCGGTAAGCCGCGGTTTTTATTTCAATCATGGTGATGAGACTCAGAAGGTGACGTTTACTAACAAGCACTATTAGACGAATTAATTAAACAGTAGCAATATTAGATACATAATTAAAGTATTCATCATTATCATCTCAGTATGACCATTAAGCATCAACTTTTTGCTTAACATGTCCATCAGTCGCTAGCACTTTTAAAGATTGATAAAGGGTTTCTTCTTCGGTTGATAAATTTTTGGGAAAAACAATTTTGAGTTTCACAAAAAAGTCTCCGACAATTTTGCCCGGTAATCCACGCCCTTTTAAGCGCATTTTAGACCCGCTACTCACCAATTTGGGTAAACTTAAATCAATATTTCCTGTGGGGGTAGGTACTTTTACTTTTTCACCTAATGCCGCTTGCCATGGGCTAATCGCAAGTTCGGTTGTTACATCAACCCCTTCAACACTATATAAAGGATTTGGGGTAAACCCAACTTCAATGTACAAGTCACCATTTTCTGCACCGCCAGTGCCCGTTTGACCTTGCTTTTTCAAACGAATTTTTTGACCCGGTTTGATCCCTTTTGGAATGCTAACTTTCAATGTGCGTTGGTGGGGTTTTAGTTGTCCATTTTTATCAACCACTTGATCTTGTAAGGTAAAACTGCGGGTGGTAGCTGTGTATGCATCTTGCAAATCAATCAATATGTTTGCGTGGCTATCTTGCCCCTGTATAGATTTATGACCACGCGATGAATGTTGATTAGCGTTGAAACCGCCACCAAATAGCGATTCAAAAAAGTCGCTAAAATCGTCTTGGCCGCCCGCATGAAAGTGACTATTACCCTGATGATATTGATCTTGCCAATTAGGGGGAGGGGTAAAGTCTGATTGGCCAGCCTTCCAATTACTACCTAGTTGATCATACGCGGCGCGTTTTTCTTTATCGCGTAACACTTCATACGCTTCGTTTATTTCTTTAAAGCGGGTTTCAGCATTTTTTTCTTTACTCACATCAGGATGAAACTTTCGTGCTAATTTTCGATATGATTTTTTAATTTCATCTTGGGACGCGGTTTTAACAACACCCATAATTTTATAATAATCTTTATAATTCACAGTGACCTCCTGCGTAAATAGTATGGCAGATAACTTTTGTGGTTAATCTTAGTCGATAACCAGGGGTGAGTAACAATTTAACGTTGAAATCACCGACGGTTAATTTAGGATAGTCCAATTTGATGATGTTATGATAAAAAATGTGTAAGCTCTATTACTCTTTTAATGGTTCGTGTATATTTAGCGTTCATAAGAGCTTCAGATAATATAAGTAGTCAATTATGATAAGTGCACCACAACAACGTAAAGTTACCATTATATATTATTGTGATCATGGCTTAACGCTTCATTACACAGTGGAAATCTTGGAACAAAATGCTGAGGGACGAGTGATTATTCCTAAAGCATTTAAAGAGGGAAAGTCAATTATCGCGGTTTGTGATGGCGAGATTAAAATTCTTAATACGCTAGGTGACGGTATCTTATCGGCTCACTACCTTACTTAACTAACGGCTATAACTAATAGCGTCCACTTAATAAAATACGAAGAAAATCACATGATAATTGATGGTAAACAAGCCGCAGCAAAATTAAGAATAACCATTGCAAAAGACGTGATAGCCCTTAAAGCGTCAAAAGGAATTACGCCTAGTTTAACGGTGGTACTGGTTGGTGACGATCCCGCCAGCCAAGTGTATGTTCGTAATAAAGCCAAGCAAACAACTGAAGTGGGTATGATTTCAAATGAAATTCGCTTACCTGAAAATTGCAGTCAAGCTGAACTGTTGTCGCAATTAACTCACTTAAATAACGACACGAGTGTTCACGGTATTTTAGTGCAATTACCCTTGCCTAAACACCTTGATGAGAGCCTTGTTATTGGTGCTATAACACCAGAAAAAGACGTAGATGGTTTTCATGCAATGAACGCAGGGCGATTACTTAATGGTGAGTCAGGCGCCATGGTTCCTTGTACACCACAAGGGTGTATTATTCTCGCTAAGCAGCACTTAGGTAATGATTTATCAGGTAAGCATGCGGTGGTTATTGGTCGCTCAAATATTGTTGGTAAACCGGTTGCCTTATTATTATTACAACAAAACTGTACCGTCACTATTGCTCACTCGCGCACTGAAAATCTTCCTCAAATATGTCAACAAGCCGATATTTTAATTGCTGCCGTTGGTCGTGCTGAGTTTGTACAAGCTGACTGGGTGAAAAAAGGTGCAACGGTTATTGACGTGGGTATTAACCGAATTGAAGATATGGTTACCGGTAAAATGAAATTGGTTGGCGATGTTGATTATGCGGCTGTTAGCGAGGTTTGTGGTGCAATAACACCGGTTCCTGGTGGTGTTGGCCCTATGACTATTGCCTGCTTGCTTAAAAACACATTGGAAGCGGCCAAATTGTATGGTTAAGTTAGGTAAAGAAAAGCGCTATAGCTAGTCTTTAGGTAACATGCCTATGTAGATCAATCAGGAGCCTAGCTTGAGTGAGTAGAATGTGTCAAATAAAACCATAAATCCTTCCTTCGACAGGCTCAGAATGAACGGAAACACTCCATTTGCCATGAGCCTTCGACAGGCTCAGGATGAGCGGAAACACTCCATTTGCCCTGAGCCTTCAACAGGCTCAGAATGAACGGAAACACTCCGTTTGCCCTGAGCCTTCAACAGGCTCAGGATGAACGGAAACACTCCGTTTGCCTTGAGCCTTCGACAGGCTCAGGATGAACGTAAACACTCCGTTTGCCCTGAGCCTGTCGAAGGGAACAGTCGAATATGACGTTATTAATAAACTCCTGAGTAAAGTACATAGGCAAGTTAGGTAATAACAATAGAAAAACAAAAAACCGCAAATAGTTGCGGCTTTTTTAGGTTTAGATTTTGTCTAATTTAAGTAGTATTTAATAGCTGTAATACCAATTGATACAAATATTAATAACCATTATTTAACTGTTTATCACTATAATCTAATTTTTTATAATTCTTACCCGCAGCCTCGGCAAGCTCAGTTGGCATGTAGTTTTCGTCATGTTTTGCTAACACTTCACTGGCCTCTACATAGAGTTCACCAGATGAACTACGCGTTAAGGTACCATTAGCAACAATGCCTTGTGCCTCTCTAAACAAATCAGGCAATATACCCTCGTAATGAACACTGACCATAAGGTCACTCTCATCAAATACAATTGGCATCTTCATATCAGATAAACTAAAGGAGACTTTTAAATTATCGGGATCGCGTTTTACTGTATTAGGTACGACTAGCCCACCAATACGAATACGCTGACCAATCTGAGGCTTAATACCCGAATCTTTTTTTCCTTGGGTGATTTCTGCAGGCGTATAAAACAAATCAATATTTTGGCTCAATGCATATAATACTAAGCCCGAGACAACCGCTATGCCAGCTAAAACTGAACCGACAATGGTTAAGCGTTTTTTACGACGTGGATTCATTCTGTAACCTCTTCAGATAGTGTTGATTTTGACTGTTTATCTTGCTTTTGTCGCTGCTCACGAACTTGGCGAAGCTTATCTTCTCTTTGTTTACGTTGGGCAATATTTTTGATGACGTGTTTATGACCCGTGACAGAACTAAACATTAAAATGAGTAATAAGGCCGTAGCTACACCATAGGATAACCAAACATAAAAACCATATCCGCCCATATTAATAAAAGCACTAAAGCTATCAAACTGCATTGGTTTTCTCCTGCGCTATGTGCTCTGACACTAGAGTTCTCACCCAAGGTCGAATGCTATTTCGCGCTAAAATTTCACTGCGAAAACGAATACAGATAAAAACGCTAACGAGAAAAATAAAGCCAAGAAAACAAAATACAAATGGCCATAGCATATCAACAGACATTGACGGTTTACCTAACTTACTGACAGTAGAGCCTTGATGCAACGTATTCCACCATTCGACTGAATACTTAATAATGGGTAAGTTAATCACGCCAACTAACGTTAAGATACCGGCGGCTTTACCAGCTAAATTTTTATCTTCAAAAGCGTTGTGCAATGCGATAACGCCTAAATATAAAAACAATAAAATTAGCTCTGAAGTTAACCGCGCGTCCCAAATCCACCACGTTCCCCACATAGGTTTTCCCCATGCAGCACCGGTAATAAGTGCTATGGCGGTAAACGTTGCGCCAACAGGTGCCATGGCGGCAGCAGAGGCATCGGCTAATTTAAATTGCCATACAAGGCTGGTAAAAGCTGCTATTGCCATCCCTAAATAGATACCCATTGAAAGTGACGCTGCGGGCACATGAATATAAAAAATACGAAAACTATCGCCTTGTTGATAATCGGCAGGCGCAAATGCCAACGCCCAAATAAGACCAATAGATAAAAATAGTGCGGCTAAGGCACTTAACCAAGGAAGTATTTTTCCAGCAAAGTGATAAGACACTTCTGGATTTGCGTAGGGATGTAACCATTTCCACATAGTTTATGTTCTCTCTTTTTTCTGTAACATTAAAGCTAATTGGTACTGACTTTTAACGCGGCACCAACAGCAAAAGGCGCTAACGTTAAGGAGCCAAAAAATAGCGCGGCAATTATAGCAAGTTGGCCGCTATAAGGTAAGCCAAGTGCGGCGGTATCGATAGCGCTAGTGGCAAAAATCAATACCGGAATATATAAAGGTAATACTAATAAGCTCAGTAATACGCCCCCTTTTTTTATACCAACGGTTAGGGCGACACCAATAGCGCCAAGCAAACTTAATACTGGGGTGCCAAGTAACAGCGTTAATATTAGCGCGCCATAACTTTGTTCGTTTAAGTGTAAAAGTACCGCGAGTAAAGGGGCAATTAAAATAAGTGGTAAGCCAGTGATAAGCCAGTGGGCAACAATTTTTGCGAGCACTAATATAAAGACAGGTTGTGGGCTGAGTAACATTTGCTCTAATGAACCATCAACATGATCAGACTTAAATAATCGATCTAAAGATAACAGTGTCGATAAAAGTGCCGCCACCCAGATAATCCCTGGTGCTATGCGGCTTAATGTTTGTGCTTCTGGGCCAATCCCTAACGGAAACAAGGTGACAACGATAACAAAAAATAACAACGGATTGATAATGTCATCTTTATGGCGCATGGCAATGGTTAAGTCGCGTTTGAGCACTAAAGCAAAAACAGCGCGATAGGACAAATTAGCTACTGACATTCTGTGCTCGACTCTGTTCTTGATTGCATATTCGAAACTGGTTACTCATGATCTGCTATTCACCTATATAGTCTAAAGTGATTTTTTTTACTTGCGAAGGCGAAAAAGTCAGTAAATCTTGATGAGTGGTCAAAATAACACAACCACCTTGTTTTATATGGGCTTTAAATAATTGCTCTAACGAATTCACCCCTTGTTTATCTATGGCGGTAAAAGGCTCATCTAAAATCCAGATGTCAGCAGTCGATTTATATAGCCGTGCTAAGGCTATTCGTCGATGTTGTCCTGCACTTAAATGGGATGCTAAGCTATCTTCAAACCCCGTTAAGTTTGCCAAGGTGAGTGTTTCTTCAAGTTCACTCGAATGAATAGATAAGCCATGTAATGTTAGATTGAAATTTAAATTTTCTTGTGCAGTCATCTCATCCTTTACCCCAGCTAAATGTCCTAGATACAGTAAATTTTGATGGAATTCTTCGCGAGATTGAGTAATCAATTGATTTTTATAGAAAACATCGCCGTTATAAGGTTGAGATAACCCCGCTAAAATTCGTAATAGGCTCGTTTTTCCAGAACCGTTAGGGCCTTCTATTTGTACAATATCACCGGCATTTATTTCAAGCGTTAATTGATCAAACAATAAACGCTCTTCACGAATACAAGTAAGGTTAGTGGCACTGAGTAAAGCAGGTTGATTCTCGGCTGCTAAACTGTCGGTTTCACTGGCGGCTAAATTGGCTGACAAGGGAAATATACACTCTTTAACATATTGAAAGTACCTAACAAAGTCTAACCTAACTCTATTAGCTTTATTTTGATGCAGATCGTTTTTTGATTTGGATCGTATTATTCTATAGCGCAATATCATACCATAGCTCTATTAAAATCGAATAATAAAACCTATGAGTAAAATTGTAACATTAAGAAACAATTGTCTGGGCATTTAACCTGTACTTATTTCTATATGTGATAGAATTGCGCCACTATTTTTAGCTTGTTGTATTTAAACGTACTTTATTCACTGTAAAGCGCATTTTAAATAAACACAAAGCTGAAAACGTATATAAGAGTAACCGGAGAAATAAATGATCCCTGACGTGGTCCCCCAATTAATACCTCATCTTTTACCTGAGCTTGGCCATCTTGCTTTGGTTATCGCTTTTGCGTTTGCACTATGTTTGAGCATAATACCTTTGGTAGGCGTACATAGTTCGCAAACTAAATTAATGAGTTATGCTAAGCCTCTTACCTTTGGCATGTTCATTTTTACGGCCATCAGTATTTGTATTTTAGCGTATAGCTTTGTGCTTGATGATTTTTCTATTAAATATATCGCTGGCCATTCTAATAGTCACTTACCTTACTATTTTAAAATAAGTGCTGTGTGGGGAGGACATGAAGGCTCTTTATTACTCTGGGTTTTCTCGTTAACCGCATGGACAATGGCTGTCGCCTCCTTTTCTAAAAATGTTGAAGAAGAGTTTATTGCGCGTGTGTTGGCTATCATGGGAATGGTAGCGGTTGCTTTTATTGCGTTTACCTTGCTTACCTCTAACCCCTTTGAACGTCTATGGCCTAATGTGCCATTAGAAGGGCGTGATTTAAACCCACTATTACAAGATGTTGGTTTAATTATTCATCCGCCATTATTGTATTTAGGTTATGTTGGTTTTGCCGTTGCTTTTGCCTTTGCTGTTGCTGCCTTAATGTCAGGAAAAATGGATGCTGCTTGGGCGCGTTGGTCTCGCCCTTGGACAGTTGGCGCTTGGATGTTTTTAACCGTAGGTATTGCTTTAGGTAGTTGGTGGGCATACTACGAACTGGGTTGGGGTGGTTGGTGGTTCTGGGATCCTGTTGAAAACGCATCCTTTATGCCTTGGCTTGTTGGTACGGCGTTAATTCACTCGTTGGCGGTCACTGAAAAACGAGGCACCTTTAGAAACTGGACCGTATTGCTAGCTATATTTGCTTTTAGCTTAAGTTTGTTAGGTACCTTCTTAGTACGCTCGGGTGTTATCACCTCGGTACATTCTTTCGCGTCAGATCCCTCTCGAGGTGTCTTTATTTTAGTTATATTAGCGGTCGCTGTGGGTGGTTCACTGACGTTGTATGCCTTTAGAGCAAGCAATGTGGCTAGTTTTAGTCGATTTGCACTGTACTCTCGTGAAACCGCTTTACTCTTGTGTAATATCATTTTAGTGGTTGCGGCTACTACCGTATTATTAGGCACGTTATACCCACTATTAGTGGATGCGTTAGGCTATGGCAAAATTTCTGTCGGCCCCCCATATTTTAACGCCGTCTTTGTTCCCATTATGAGCTTGTTATTTGTGGTCATGGGAATAGGCCCCATGATACGTTGGAAAAAAGCCAAAAAAGGCGAACTTCGTAAACAATTAGTTCAACCGTCAGTATTGGCTATTGTCTTTGGTTTATTATTCCCTATTTTTTATGGGGGCGAATTTAATGCACTTGTTGCGATGGGAATAACCTTGGCTTCATGGGTTTTCTTAGTGGTTATCAAAGATTTAATCAATCAATATATCATTAGATCATCACTAGGCTTAGGCCAATGGGGTATGACCGTCGCCCATGCCGGTATTGCCGTGACTATTGTTGGCGTTACACTCGTTTCCAGTTATGAAAGCGAAACGAATGTAAAAATGCTACTAAATGAAAGTGTCGACATCTCAGGTTATCAAATAGAATTTAAGGGAGTTATTCCGGTAGAAGGCCCTAATTATAGTGCCGAACAAGGCCAAATTAATGTCTATAAAGTAAATAATGATGGCGAGAATGACTTTGTTACGTTATTAAAACCAGAGCGCCGTACTTACAGAGTGCAAACAATGGGCATGACGGAAGCCGGTATTGATGGCGGTTTATTTAGAGATATCTATGTTGCCCTGGGTGATCCGCTTGATGGGGGCGCGTGGGCAATTCGTGTTCATTATAAACCGTTTGTTCGTTGGATTTGGCTTGGCGCTCTTTTCATGGCGTTTGGTGGTCTGTTAGCTATATTAGATAAACGCTACCGTGTGCCCAAAAAAAGCAAGGGTAAAGAAAGTGAAGCTGCCCTCGCCAATAACAAAACCATTGAGAGCGTGAACGCTAGTACCAAACCTGTTTCGGAGTTGTCATAGTGAATAAAATCATTCGTTTTTTACCGCTTATTTTAGTGATAGCGTTAGGGGGGGTACTTTATAGAGGTTTATCGTTAAACCCACAAGATATGCCCTCAGCACTGGTGGGCAAAACCCTACCTGACTTTACTTTAACCACGTTAACAGATGCCAATAAAACCGTCACCAAAGCGGATTTGGTAGGTGATATTGTCTTGCTTAATGTGTGGGCAACATGGTGTCCTACGTGTAAATATGAACACCCTTATTTGTTAGAGCTAGCCAATAATCCACAATTAAAACCCTATGTTAAATTGTACGGACTAAACTACAAAGACGAGCGTTTAGCCGCGCAGCAATGGTTAACTCACTATGAAGATCCCTATCATTTTTCAATTTTTGATGAACAAGGAACACTGGGTTTAGATTTAGGCGTGTTTGGCGCACCCGAAACCTTTGTTATTGATCATCAGGGGGTTATTCGTAAACGCTTTGCGGGGGCAATTGATACCCGTGTTTGGCGTAAAGAATTTGAGCCGCTTATTAAGCAACTAATTGCTGAAAAGCAGCAGGGTAAATAGCCATGTTAAATAAAATATTATTCATAGTAGTGTTGACGGTTAACGCATTGATGATGGCCAACACCGCTAAGGCAAGCCCGGTTGAAACGTTTGAATTTAGAGATGAAGTGACCAAAATACGTTTTCAAGCGTTAAGTAAAGAGTTACGTTGCCCTAAGTGTCAAAACCAAAACCTAGCTGACTCTAATTCTGCTATTGCCATTGATTTACGTCGTGAATTGTATGAATTATTACAACAAGGTAAAGCTGACATTGAAATTGTTAACTTTATGGTATCTCGATATGGTGAATTTGTTTTATATCGTCCTCGTGTATCAAGTCTCACTTATATACTTTGGTTTGGTCCTGCCTTATTGATTTTAACAGGCATTATTGTGGTGATTATTATTTTACGAAAAAAACCTGCAGCAAAAGCAGACTTAGCCTTAAGTTCGCAGCAGCAAGATAAATTAAATCATTTACTACAGAGCAGTAAAGAAAACGCTAGCCAAAACACAAATACCGACAAAAAAGATAAAGAGTAGTTAACCCTTATGGAAATAGTATTAATCGTCCTTGTTTTTATTGCCTTACTTTTGTATATCGTTTGGTTACCTTTCTTTAAAAGTAGAAGTAAAGATCAGAACAGCAAGTCGACTCAAGCAAGTCCTAAAAATAATATACGCGACGAAACCAACGTTGAACTCTATAAAGAGCACAAAGCTGAAATAGAAAAAGATTTTAGTGATGGTCGTATCGACGAAGAAAATTATCAGTATTTACTGGCTGAACTTGATAATAGTTTGTTGCAAGATATTGAAGCAGCAGAAAAAGAATCCAAAATAATAGTGAGTAATAAAAGCCTTAGTATGTTGTGGCCTTTGTCTTTATCTTTATTTATTATCGCCTTTTCTATTGCGTTATATGTAAAACAAGGCACCTTGATGGCTTTTATTACGACGCCTAGTGCTGAACATTCAAACCAACAAACGCAGATATCAGCTGAGCAACAAGAAAAATCTCAACAGGCACAAGCACTAGCATACATTAAAGAATTACAACAACACCTAGAAAACAGCCCTGATGATGGTAAAGCTTGGTATAACTTAGGACAAACGCTTGTTAGCGCAGGTGAGTTTGACATGGCAATCACAGCCTTTGAACAAGTCATTCGTATTGAAGGGGAACAAGCAGATTTATTAGGGGCAATTGCACAAGCTAGCTATTATCGAAACAATCAACAAATTGATGAACAGGTGCAAAACTTAATTGATAGAGCATTAGCGCTAGACCCTAATGATCCCTCAACGAATATATTGTTAGGAATGCATAATTTCATTAGTCAAGAATACCAAAAAGCCATTGAATATTGGCAACGAGTGATTAATGCTAAAAGACAAGGGGTCAATACAAACGCATTACAAGAAGCGGTTAACGAAGCAAAAAGTCGCCTTGGCATTTCTAGTTTAACTAGCAACAAACCCACCCAGACTGAACCTGAACTGGCCGGGCCAGAATTAACCATTAGTGTCAGTTTATCTGATGATATTGCTAAGCAGTTAGCGCAAGGTGAAGACAAAATTGTTTTTGTTTATGCTATTCCAACCAATGGTCAACGTATGCCATTAGCCGCACAAAAACTAATGGCCAGTGATCTACCTACCGTAATTACCTTGAGTAATAAAAATACCATGTCACCGGCCAATAATTTAAGCAGCGTTAGCCAAGTGCACATTTATGCCGTTGTTTCTCAGCAAGGTAGTGTAGGAATAAAGTTAGGAGATTTTAAAGCCGAAGTACAGAACATCTCCGTGAATAACACCGAAACTATTACGCTATTGGTCGACAGCCTTGTTAAGTAATTTAGCGTAAAGCGAACGGTCATACTCCTTTCCGTCGGCCTCCGTTGGTCCTGAGCCTGTCGCCCTTCGACTACTCGTACCTCGCGCTCAGGGTGAACGGTTTGCACCCCCTCGACTACTCGTACCTCGTGCTCAGTATGAACGGTTTACACCCCCTCGGTCTCCGTTTGTCCTGAGCGCGAAGCAGTCGAAGGAAGCTTTACCGTTGGTCTCCGTCGGTCACCGTTCGCCCTGAGCGCGAAGCAGTCGAAGGGAGCGGTCGAAGGAAGCAGTCGTACTTCGACTACTCGTACCTCGTGCTCAGTATGAACGGTTTACACCCCGTCGGTCACCGTTCGCCCTGAGCCTGTCGAAGGAAGCAGTCGTACTTCGACTACTCGTACCTCGCGCTCAGTATGAACGGTTTACACCCCCCTCGGTCACCGTTTGTCCTGAGCGCGAAGCAGTCGAAGGAAGCTTTACCGTTGGTCCTGAGCCTGTCGAAGGGAGCAGTCGTACTTCGACTACTCGTACCTCGCGCTCAGTATGAACGGTTTACACCC
>OJEX01000025.1_pt1 | contig 138148 bp, 129 predicted proteins | sample 1593971 | NCBI WGS metagenome assembly OJEX01 (sample SAMN05416775, study PRJEB24817) | seawater metagenome | isolation source: Sea water | place: Canada:Atlantic | collected 2013-11 | reverse complement strand
CCTCTCTATTCGTCGGCAGCGTCAGATGTGTATAAGAGACAGGGCGGCGGTGGCGGCGGCCTTGGCAGCGTCGCCAATGTCGGTCAGGGCGGATTTGGCGCGGGCAACGGTGTAACAAGCGGTACCATCTCTCAGGCGGCCGGGGGTGGTGGCCTTGGAGCCGGGGGTGCCATCTTTGTGATGGAGGGCGCAACCCTGACCATCGCCGGAACCCTGACCGTCAATAACAACACTGTCACCGGCGGAAACGGCGGAACCGGTGCGGCGGGCACGGCCGAGGACGGCTCTGCCTTTGGCGATGGTATTTTCCTGCAAGGCAGCGGCACCCTGACCTTCAATCCTGATACCGGCAACACACAAACCCTTGCCAATACCATCACCGATCAGGCCGGATCGGGCGGCACCGGCAGTTGGGCACTGACCAAAAACGGCGCAGGCACCCTGACACTCAGTGCCGCCAACAGCTATTCCGGCGCAACAAACCTTTCGGCGGGCACGTTATCCCTGTCGGGGTCGGGAACACTCGGAAATGCCGCAGGCGCACTTAATCTGACCGGCGGAACGCTTGATCTGGGTACGACGACACAGACCCGAACCGGCACCATCACACTCAATGGCGCGACCGTGTCAAACGGCACATTGTCATCATCGGGCACTTTCGCGACCCAGTCGGGCACCATCAGTACCGTTCTGGCCGGGACCGGGGCACTGACCAAAACCGGCACCGGCACCGTCACCCTAAGTGGGGCCAACACCTATTCCGGCACCACAACCGTCTCGGGGGGCACATTGTCGGTTAACGGCTCTGCCACGTCGTCGGCCTTCACGGTCCAGAACGGCGGCACCCTTGGCGGCACCGGCACTATCGGGGCGACGACCTTGCAGTCAGGCAGCATTCACGCACCGGGCAATTCCATTGGCACACAAACCGTCAATGGCGCCTATGTTCTCAATGCCGGTTCGATCCTTGAGATCGAGGTGGATAGTGCCGGAAATTCCGACAAGGTCATTGTCAATGGCACAGTCGATATCACCGGCTCGACGCTGCGGGTCAAAGGCGTATCGGGCAACAACTTCTCCGGTCAAACCACCTATAGTTACGTGATCATCGAAAATGATGGCGTTGACGCGGTTACCGGCGATTTCGCAACCATCGACAACAAGCTCGCCTTTTATGACGCCGCCCGTTCAACCATCGGCGGCACCGGCAACGATGTCTCCCTGACACTGACCCGCAACGCCAACGGCTTCACCGACATTGCCACAACCCCCAATCAAAAAGCCGTCGCTGGTCAGATCAACAATCTTTCGGGCACGGATGGCACCACCATCAGTAACGCCATTCTCGGCCTGACGAATGCCGGGGCGCAGCACGCCTATCAACAGCTGTCAGGCGATATCTTCGCCGCTGCCCCCGCCATGAATGCCCGCATCACCCATCAGGCCACCGGCCAGATCGGCGCACGGCTTGCCGATCTCAACCGCAGCCGCAACATTGCCCAAACCACCAGCGGATCGCTTGTCGCCGCCAGCACCCTGTCCCCCGCCGCACTGACCGGCTTTGCCCGTTCCGGCCCGATGGCAAGTGACAGTAAAACATATGCCAGTGACTCAAACATGCTCTCGCTGGGCTCGGAAAATGCACCACAGGCCGCATCCGCCATCTGGCTTCAGGCCATCGGGGCAACCGGCCGGATCGACGGTGACGGAAATGCCGACACCACCGATTACCAATGGACCGGTATGGTTGGCGGCTTTGACACCCAGCTTTCCAACACCACTATTCTGGGGGTCTATTTCGGGTATGCCGACGCCAAAAATCAACAGTCCGGGCGGAACGCCACCCTTGATAGCAACAATCTCATGGCCGGATTTTACGGCACACACGATCTTGGCCGCGATGTGCAACTTTCGGGACAAGCCGGGTGGACCCGAACGGCAAATGACAGCAGCCGCAATCTTGATTTTGGCGGCATCAATCGGACGGCGACCGCGGATTACACCGACAATGCGCTCAATGCCAATCTTGAACTGGCACGCGGATTTGACGTTGCCCGCAACTGGCGGATTGCGCCCTATGGCGGGCTGGGTATTCTCTGGAACGATCAAGACAGCTTCAACGAAACCGGGGCCAGCTCAGCCAACCTGTCACGCCAAGCCGACAGCGACCTGACCGGCACCGCCCGCCTTGGCCTTCGGATGGCGGGCCTGTTTGAAACCGGCAATGGTCAAACCATCATCCCGCAATTTCGCCTTGGCTGGGACCATCATCTTGGCCCGACCACCAACAGCACCACCCTTGCCTTTGCCGGGACATCTTCCTTTAACGTCACGGGCAGCGATACCGACCGCGATACGCTCACCGGCAACCTCGGCATGGTGCTGTCTGATCATGACGGATGGAGCCTTTACGCCGACTATCAGCCGTCCCTCTCCGAAAACCGCACCGAACATGCCGTCGCCGCCGGGTTCCGGATGGCGTTTTAAACATCGACAAAATCATGGGGCGGAGCGCCATAAACGCCCCGCCCCTGATCATTCACAATCGCGATAAACACCGCACAATCGTTCATCCGTGACTGTGTTTGATCATTCTTGCAAAGGTGCCTTGCCACCGCGGGTCCGGCTCGATCCCAAAGATGTCTCTCAGCGTTTGCGAAATATCACCCACGCTTAAGGTATGTTGCTCCTCCTCGCCCGAAACAAGCCGAATGGTCAGGCGGTTATTGAGCAAGGTAAACCGTGCAAACGGCGCGGATCGTGCGACCATCAATGTCTTGCAAAACCCGCTTTCGGGGTGATCGGATGCATACCAGTTCATGACCTCATAATCGATATCGGCCACCGGGGCATAATCGATCTCATGCACCGCTTTCCAGACCCCGCCCCGTTCCATCTCCACACGGTAACTATGCGCGCCCTTAAGGACCCGGTATGTGTCATGCGGGGTAACTTGCGGCGTCGCAATATCAAGCAACAGCGGGGCCGTTGGCACACATCCGCCAAGCCCGACATCGGCAAGCCACGCGTCGCCATCGATCATCACCCGGTTGGCCATATGGCAACGTGGACGCGGCATATCGGCTTCGCCATAGCCCCACAAAACTCGCCCGGCCAGACCTTCGACCTCAAATCCAAGGCTGCGCAACACCCGGCCAAACAGCGAATTATGCTCAAAACAATATCCGCCGCGCCCGTCATGGATCAGTTTTTGGTCGATCTTTTCCGGCGCAATACTGATCGGTTTGTCGTTAAACACATCAATCGCTTCAAACGGAATATTGGCCGGATGCAGGGCATGCAGGCTCTGCAAAACCTCAAGCGTTGCCGCCCGTGGCCCGTCATAGCCGATCCGCGCGAAATAGGCGTCCAGATCAACGTGCTGTTTGGGGCGACGGGTCGGCATGGCCCAGCTGGCATTGATCCGGCTTTGCAGGCTGTCGCGGTCATGGGACACCGACATTTGGTTCGCGATTGGCAGGGGATTGTTCATTACATGGCTCCATTTCCCAACGATGTTTTTCATCTCATGAACAGGACGATAGAACCTCAACTTATGTTAGGGTCAAAAGGAATTTATTTAACCATCCACAATTTGAACAATCTGCGACGATAAAGCCCGATTGCCACGCATATTATTGCATCGGCCTGTCATCTGCGCCGTGTCAAAGCAACTTTCCACCTTTTACACGCAAGATATAAAGCTTTCGCACGACAGACGGCCTCGCACTGTGATAATTGTTTCCCTAAATAGTGTCGGACCAAACGGTCAGGCCCTGTGGTGCCAACACCACGCGGGGTCTGGCCACGGAAACGACGCTTGCATCCATCACTTGCGGATTTTCAATCATCCGCCATCGTATCGGGGAAGTTGCCATGCGTACTGTTTATGTTGACGGCCAGTTCGTGCCAGAAACCGAAGCCAAGATTTCGATCTTTGACCGATCCTTCCTGTTTGCCGATGGCGTGTATGAAGTGACCTCGGTCCTTGATGGCAAGTTGATTGATTTCAAGGGCCATATGACGCGCCTGCAACGCTCGCTTTCGGAACTGAAATTCGAATTCAAGCCTGACATGGATCAGCTTCTTGAAGCCCACCGCGAGTTGGTCAAGCTCAACAATATTACCGAAGGCCTGATTTACCTTCAGGTGTCGCGTGGCTCGGCTGGCGATCGTGATTTCGCGATTGACCCGAAAACCCCGGCAACCATTGTGATGTTCACCCAGTCCAAATCGCTGATCAAATCGGCCCTGGCCGAACGCGGTCAGAAAATCGTCACCTTCCCCGACATTCGCTGGCGCCGGTCCGACATCAAAACCGTGCAGCTTTTATACGCGTCGCTTCTTAAAACCGAAGCTGCAAGCAAGGGTGCCGATGATGCCTGGATGCTCCTTGATGGTTTCATCACCGAAGGTTCAAGCAACAACGCCTATATCGTGACGCAGGATAACACCATCGTCACCCGCGAACTTTCAACCGACATCCTGCACGGCATCACCCGCGCATCGGTGCTGAAATGCGCCGAGGAACTCCAGCTTAAAGTCGAAGAACGCCACTTCACCCTGGAAGAAGCGCAGAACGCGAAAGAAGCCTTCTCAACCTCGGCCTCGGCCTTTGTCTGCCCGGTTGCTGAAATTGATGGCAAGAAAATCGGCGACGGTGTCCCCGGCCCGATTGCCAAACGCCTGCGCGAAATTTACATCGACGCCAACCGCGCCACCGCGATCTGATCGTCCGACTTTCCGTCCCAACGGAAAACGCCGCCCGTGTGCATGCCGGGCGGCGTTTTGTGTTTGATCATACGCCAAGGCAGCGACAAAGCACCTACATCGCGGCAAGCTCTTCCTCGGTAAAATCAGCGGCCTCTGTCACGTCCCTGCCGGCTTCCAACACGGCCAACCGTTCGCTTAAGGCACCATGCACCCCGGCATAGGCATCCTTGCCCAGCAACAGTCGAAACGGCATAACCGGTGCATCAGCAGCCGTAATCATCGCATCCACCATCCGGTCCGGATCACCCTTGATCACCCACCCGCCACCAAAAGCCGCGTCTTTAAGGTCATGCGCGGGGGTTCCGTCATAATCGCTGATCGGATCGGGCAGAACGATGGACCCGACAAAGGCCGTTCGCGACGGGCCCGGTTCAACAATCATGAAATCGATGTCAAAGGGCTGAACTTCTTTGGCAAGCGATTCAATAAAGCCCTCAATGCCCCATTTGCTTGCGTGATAAAGGCTAAACCCGGGATAAGCAATCTGCCCGCCTTCGGACGACATCTGAACAATGCGCCCGGACCCTTGCGCGCGCAGATGCGGCAAGGCCGCCTTGATCAGAACCATTGATCCCATCAGGTTTGTCTCGATGATATCGCGCATCTGATCAATGCTGGTTTCTTCAACCGTGCCCAAAATGCCATATCCCGCATTGCTGACAATCACGTCAATACGTTTGAAATCGGCAAAGGCCTGATTGACCGCTGCCTGCACCCCGTCCGTATCGGTGACATCCAGATACACAACCCGCAACCGGTCATGATACTGCGCAGCCAGATCATCAAGGGATCCCTGACGGCGCACAGTTGCAATCACCTGATCGCCCCGGGCAAGCAACCGTTCGGCCATCCCGCGGCCAAAGCCCGATGACGCGCCGGTAATAAGCCAAGTCTTTGTCATGTCAGCACCCTTTCTTTCTTGCTCTGAACATGATCGAAAGATAGAAGCCAATGACTGATGTGATAACCTAGCTTAATTTGGATGGGTTAGTGAAAATATGCCATCAATTAACCAGCCGTCCTTAAACGACATGCGGTTTTTCATTGCCGTTGCCGAGCATCGCAGTTTCCGCCGCGCTGCCGATGAATTGGGTGTTGCGCCCTCGACCCTCAGCCACGCCCTGCGCAACATGGAAAAGAACCTGAATGTACGCTTGCTTCATCGCACGACACGCAGTGTCTCTTTGACCGAGGCGGGCGAAAGCCTTCTGGATCGGTTGCGCCCGGCTGTTCTGAACATTGAAGAGGCCATGACGGCGGTTGAAAGTTTTCGCACTGGTGGGCCATCGGGCACAGTGCGCATCAACGCATCGGATGGTGCGGCCCGGTTATTGACCCGTCACGTTATCCCGGAAATGCGCAACCTTTACCCCGATGTATCGATTGATCTGGTGACCGAAGGACGGTTGGTCGACATTGTCGAAGCGGGCTTTGATGCTGGCGCGCGGTTGGGCGAAACCGTACCGCTTGATATGGTTGCTGTGCGGTTTGGTCCACCCTTTCGCTTTCTCGCGGTTGCCGCGCCGGAATATTTCAAATCAAGAACCCCGCCCAACACCCCCGATGACCTCCGCGCGCATGACTGCATCCGCCATCGCTTCCCCAGTGGCAAGATCTATCACTGGGATTTTGAAAAGCATGGTCAGGAAATCTCGATCGATGTGCCAGGCGCCCTTACCCTGGATCGTCATGACCTGATGGTCGATGCGGCCCGGCAGGGACTTGGTATTGCCTATGTCTCCGAAATCTATGCCGCGCGCGCCATTGCTGACGGGGAACTCGTCACCGTACTGGATGACTGGCTACCCGAAATTCCGGGACTTTTCCTGTATTACCCCGATCACCGGCGCGTACCGCCGCCCTTGCGCGCCTTTATCGACGTGATGAAATCCCTCGACCATGAGTTGCAAACAGGCTATCTGGAAAGACAAGTTTAGGGTCCTGACCCTAATTTAAATAAATCCAGTAAAACTGGTCGCACCACAGGGAAACGGGCCTTGGAAACACACGCACATCAGCGCCAGCATAACCTGACCGGCATTCTTTTCATGTGTGCCGGGGTGGCCGCGCTGTGCATCAATGATGCGCTGGCCAAATCCCTGATGGATCATTATTCCCCGATCCAGATCATTTTCCTGCGCAATGTCATCGCCCTTCCCTTTGCCGTCATGCTGGCGCTTAAAATGGGGGGACGGCGGGCGCTGCGGTCCCATCGGATCGGGGTGCATTTTATCCGTGGCTTTATCTGGATCACCGCCACCGTTTTGTTCTTTAGCAGTATCCACCTGATGGGTCTGGCCGAAGCCACCGCCATTGCCTTTGTCGCCCCGCTTTTCATCACCGCCATTGCCGCCCTGTTCATCGCCCCGGTTGGCTGGCGACGCTGGATTGCGGTTGTCATCGGTTTTGTCGGGGTGTTGGTGATTGTCCGCCCCGGTGCGGCAAGTTTCGAACTGGTCTCGCTCCTGCCGGTGGCGACCGCCTTTACCTATGCGCTTTTGATGCTGAGTGCCCGCTTTGTCGACACACGCGAAAGCATGTGGACGCTGCTTTTGTACCTAAGTGTCACCAGCGCCGTTCTGACCGGATCCATCGTCACCTTCTTCTGGACCCCGATCCGCGCCGAAGACCTCTGGCTGTTTGCCGCCATCGCGTTTTTTGGCACCGGCGGCATGACCATGATCACACAGGCCTTCCGCGTTGCCGAGGCCCCGACCGTTGCCCCGTTTGATTACACCGCCCTCGTCTGGGCCACCGGCCTTGGCTGGTTTTTCTGGGGCGAAACACCCGATGCCCTGACCTTTGTCGGCGCTGCCATCATCACCGCAAGCGGCATCTTCATCATCTTCCGTGAAAGCAAGGTTGAGGCGCAAAGCTAACGCGCTTCTATGCCCCCAGGACTCCCGCCTTCGCGGGGGTGACGAATACCGCGTGATGATAGCATGGATACGAATGTCATTCCCGCGAAGAGCCTGTGCCCGCGAAGGCGGGTACGGGAACCTCGCCCCACAAGCACCACCCCAAAACAAAACCCGCTTTCCATCCGAAAAGCGGGTCCATCAGGTGGATTGTAAAACAGCCTTAGTAATTGGCCTTGAACGGCGGTTCTTCGCCACGTTCAGCAGCAACCAGCGCGATATTGCGCAACAGCGCACGCTTGCTTTCGGTGCGACGACGACCGGAATTTGGTTGCACATCACCAGTGCCGGATAAGCCCAACTCGGCTCGTTTCCGGCTGATACGTGCAGCTAATTCTTCAATCGTGATCTCACGCATTTGCACGTTGTTACTCATTACACTCGTTCTTCAAATCACTAGTCTTTAGACATCTCGTACTTCAACATTCGTGAATAGTCACCATCCAACCTATAACCACGTTCGTCACAGACACCCGGAATATTACATCCGTTAATCTGCCACCTAATAGCAGTTTTCTGCAAAGTTTTTTGGATTTTCTTATTCATTCTGGCATTTTCAATGGCGATGCGCTGGCTACGGTAATCGTCATCTACAATGTACCTAACACCCTTAGCCATATGAGCTATTGCTACAGCTCCAAAAAAGAGAAGAGCAATCAATCCCCAAACCTTTTCCGATTTAGACATTTTTCGTCGCACTACATCCCCCCCAACTGAAGTACGCGCTAACTTACCAGCAGAAATCCCCCATCGCATAGGTAATATGCCGCCCTGTGGCCTCCAGAAGCGCATCCAGCTTGCCTTTGTCGGGCAACGTCCCCCGCGGCGCATCCAGTTCTTCGGCGTGAATACCACCAGTGACAAAGGCAACATCCAGCCCGGCATTGTTCGATCCGGTGATGTCGGTCGAAATGCTGTCACCCACCACCAGCAATTTGGCATCCGGGCCCTTATCAAACGCCTGCAGGCAAAAATCATAGGCACTGGCGAACGGTTTGCCTTCCCAGCGAACATTGCCGCCAAGTTCTTCATAGCGTCCGGCAATCGCGCCTGCGCAAATGATGCGTTCCCCGCCACGGATCACTTCGCGGTCCGGGTTCGGGCACAGCATGGGCAAATCGCGGGCTTTAAGCGCATGCAAAAGGTCTTCGTATTTCGACACCGGGTCAAAATCGTCGTTCGGGCCGGTGACCAGCACCCAGTCGGCATCCTCAATCGTTTTGACGATCTCAACATCCTGCTGCTCAAACATCGACATATCGCGCACCGGGCCAACCATAAGCACCTTACGGCCAAGCTCGGCATACCAGGGATCAGACCGCGCGACGAGCTGAGCATAGGCAATCTCGCCCGAGGCCACCGCAGGACCATATAAATCGCGCGCAATGCCCATGTCTTCCATGCGTGCGGTCACGACCGAGGATCGGCGCGGCGCGTTCGACAACAACGCCACTGGCACACCGGCATTCTTAAGGGCCGTCATCGCCGGGATGGAGCTTGGATACGGCGTAACGCCATCATGCACCACGCCCCAAAGATCAAGGATCACCGCATCATAATTGCCGATCACTTCCGAAAGGCCATTGATCATTTTATAAGGCGTGGTCGGCATTCATATTTTCCAGTTCAGTAAAAACAGTAGGGTGTTCCGGTGGATACCCGCCTGCGCGGGCATGACAACGATAGGGTCCAAGGGCATGGTGACGTGGTGCATCCCCGCAAGGGCGAGGACGGCCCCCTCACAGCAAGGCTTATTCTTTCGCCGTATCCGTCTTGGAAGCGGCCGGTTTACGTGGCTTCGCCGCTTGTGCAGGCTTGCGTGTTTTAGGAGCTTGCTTCGGCTTTGTTTCGCTGGCCGTTTGTGCTGGTTTTGACGCTTCCGCAGGCTTGCTCGCGGTCTCCGCCTGTACTTTCTTGGCTGCGTGGGCTTCCTTCGCCGCCAGCGCCTCATCCACCGGAATACCCTTGCCCGAAATTTCCGGGAAGGCCGCACCGACCGCGTCACTCACATTGGCAAAGCCGTCTTTGCGCAACCGACGCACAAGGTCTTCCTTGATCTCGGTGACAAGATCCATCCCGTGATAGACCAGCGAGGAATAAAGCTGCACCAGCGACGCACCATTAAGGATCTTCTCATAGGCATCCTTGCCCGATGCTATCCCGCCGACCCCGATCAGCGGGATTTTACCCTCGGTCAAACGGTAAAAATCGGCCAGAACCTTGGTCGATGGTGCCATCAATGGCGGACCGGAAAGACCACCTTTTTCATCCTGATCATAGCTGTTCAGCCCGACCGGACGATCAATGGTGGTGTTTGAAACGATCATGCCATCCAGCTTGACCTTAAGCACCACCGCCGCAATGTCGGATTTATCCTCATCGGTCAAATCCGGCGCGACTTTAAGCAGGACCGGAACCCCCTTGGCAAAGCTATCACGCGCCTTAAGCACCGCACGCAGCAGCTTTTCAAGCGGGGCGCGGCCTTGCAAAGCCCGCAGGCCCGGCGTATTGGGCGATGAAACATTGATCACCAGATAATCGGCATAGGGGCCAAGGGCTTCGACCCCCTTGGCGTAATCAGACGCGGCATCTTCGGAATATTTGTTTTTGCCAAGGTTCGCCCCCAGCACCCCGCGACGGGCCCGCTTGCGCAGGCGCGCAGCCACCACATCCGCCCCGTCATTATTAAACCCCATGCGGTTGATCACCGCCCGGTCGGAATAAAGCCGGAAAAGACGCGGCTTGGGATTGCCCGGCTGGGCCAACGGGGTTACCGATCCGATTTCAACAAAACCGAACCCATGTGAAAGCGCGGCATTGGGAACTTGGCCGTTTTTATCAAACCCGGCAGCAAGCCCGACAGGATTGGCAAATTTGCGCCCGAACACGTCGGTCTCAAGACTTGGCGTCGCATCGGTTGCATCATCGGCGCGCGGCACCAGATTGTTTTTCAACGCCCAGATGGCAAGACCATGTGCGGTCTCCGCATCGATCCAGCGGACAATCGGCAAAACCAGTGACTTATACCACCCCACGCGAAGGCTCCCTTTGCTTGCAATACCTGCTCTTTTCTTACGCGCGTGAGCGGTAATGGGCAAGGATCAATGGCAAAACCACACTGTGCAGACGCCCTGTTTAACGTCTCCCTCGCCAAAAAATGTAAGTTATATCTAACATTTTTGGGGAAATCGCTAGAATTTACAGATCTGTCAGATATTCCTGACATTTATTGACTTTCCCGTCATTTATCGCATAATGTCAAATATTCCTGACATTTTAGACAGCAACATGACAGCCTTTATCAAAGACACACATGACCTTGCCAAGGCCATTCGCGCGCGCCGAAAGCAGTTGAAAATGACACAAGCCTATCTTGCATCGATGATGGGCGTGTCACGGCAACTGATTGGCGAGCTGGAAAAAGGCATGCCCGGCGTCAATGTCGGTCTGGCGCTGGATGTCTGCCGGGAACTTGGCCTTAAACTGGGGTATGAGGACGCATCTGATGACCACACGGCTTGATGTGTATCTCGAAGGGCTCGACACCCCCATCGGCCACCTTAACGGCGCTTCTGACAAATCGCTTGGCTTTGTCTACAGCGATGATGCGGTTCGCACGAACACCCAGTTGTCGATCTCGTTGCCCGCCTCACAGCAACATTTTACCGATCACAAAACGCGCGGCTTCTTTGCCAACCTGTTGCAGGAAAACAATTCCCTTGAACAGGTCATGGCAAAACACCGCATTGACCGTGATGATATCGCCGGATTGCTTTATCACGTCGGCCGCGATTGTCCCGGTGCAATATCCTGCGTCCCTGCGGGCGAAAAACCGGCCAAAATGCCCAGTGATATTGCCCGTGATTATGATCGGGTTTCAACCAAAGACCTCGATGACATCCTGATCAACCTGCGCGACCGGCGACGGCTTCCAGACAACCAAAATGATCCATCCCCCTTGGCCGGGGTTCAGGGAAAGATCGCGGTCACACGGCTTGAAAGCGGGCAATTTGGCCTGCCCAAACCGGGCTCTGGCGCACCGACCACACACATTATCAAAGTCCCCAAACAGGGCGACGAGGCCCTTGTTCATCAGGAAGCTGCCCTGATGACACTCGCATCCAAAGTCTTGCCCCTGCCCGTGGCAAATGTGAACCCGATTGAGGTTTCTGGCGGTACGGCCCTGCTGATTGAACGGTTTGATCGCAGAATTGAAAACGGAAACATCTATCGCATTCATCAGGAAGATTTCTGTCAGGCGCTGTCGCTGGCCCCGACCCTGAAATATGAACGCAACGGCAATGACGATCACAAATTTTCCGCAGCAGGCGTATCGTACATCCTTGGTGAAACCGACGTTCCGCTTATCTCGCGGCAGAACTTTGTTCTTTTATCCATCTTCAATCTGGTGGTCGGCAATACCGACAATCATGCCAAAAATCATGCGATCCTGTATCCGGCACACGGCCAAAAGCCGCGCCTCGCCCCGGCCTATGACATTGTCCCGGTGGTCCTTGACCAGTCAGTCACCCATGACTTTTCGTTCCACATCGGTCAGGCCAAACGGATTGAGGACCTGACACCATCTGATGTCGCCGCCTTCCTTTCCGGGATCGGATTTAATCGCATCATGCGCACCGAAAAATCCCGCACCCGATACTTCAATGAATTGGGCGGACTTCTTCAGGCCATCGAAGACAATCTGGAAACACTCGAAGGAAGCGGCTTAAAAGCCTGCCGGGATATGATCGCGCAAAATATCGCGACCCTTGCCAAAATACTCAATGTCGCAGTCAGACAAACACCCCGCGACACCTTCATCGCACAGGGCGGCGGCTGGGGCATCGGTTCCTAGGAATACTGAGGCTCCTAAACCTTCTCCCCCATCCGCGCATCAAACGCCGCACGCGCGGCTTCGACTTCGGGCATGTTATCATTGGTCCAGGCATAAAGTGCCTTGAACGGCTCAATAAGGGTGCGGCCAAGCGGGGTGATTTCATATTCGACGGCGACCGGGGATGTCGCGATCACGTGGCGCGCAATGATGCCGTTGCGCTCAAGCTTGCGCAGCGTTTGCGTCAGGGCCTTTTGCGTGATGCCCTCAAGCCCGCGTTTGATCGCGTTAAACCGAAGCGGCTCCTTGGCCAGCACCGCCAAAATCATCATCGACCATTTATCGGCAATCTGATCAAACAACAGGCGCGACGGGCAGTCGGCGCTAAATTTCTCAATCGAACATTCTTTCATCATCACATTTCCTGTTCCCGGTCCTGTTCCCGGTCCTCTTCCCCGTACTTTGCGTCCCACATTCCCCAACCGTTAGCGGGTGGTTTCCTTGAGGATACCTGGTTTCATAAAGGTGCCTCATTGACACCAAGTATATATCATATATCTAGTCTCCATCATAGACTTTCATAGTTTCGGAGACTCCCGATGAGCAACACAGACATTCTGTTTCAGCCCTTTGCGCTGAAATCCCTGACCCTGCCCAACCGTATCGTCATGGCGCCGATGACCCGGACCAAGGCCGAAAACGGTATTCCCGGTGCAATTAATGCCGAATATTACCGCAAACGCGCCGAAGGCGGCGTTGGCCTGATCCTGTCGGAAGGCACGGTTGTAGACCGTCCGGCATCACGCAACGATCCGGCCATTCCGTTTTTTCACGGCGCTGACGCCATGGCGGGCTGGGCCAATGTTGCCAAGGCCGTGCATGACGCTGGCGGAAAGATGGGCCCGCAAATCTGGCATACTGGCTCCACCCGCTATACCGAATGGGAACCAGATGCCCCGGTCGAAAGCCCGTCCGGCCTTGTTGGCCCGGATGAGCCGCGCGGCAACACCATGTCTGAGTCTGATATTGCCGACACCATTGCCGCCTTTGCCAAGGCCGCCCTTGATGCCAAAAACGCTGGCTTCGATACCTTTGAAATCCACGGCGCGCATGGCTATCTGATTGATCAGTTCTTCTGGTCGGGGACAAATTTACGCACCGATCGCTTTGGCGGCAAAACCATCAAGGAACGATCCACCTTTGCCCGCGAAGTGGTCAGCGCCATGCGCGCCGCCGTTGGTGAAGACTTCCCGATCATCCTGCGTGTGAGCCAATGGAAACAACAGGACTTTGCCGCCCGCCTTGCCACCACACCAGATGAAATGACCGATTGGCTCGGCCCATTGGTCGATGCCGGGGTGGATATCATCCACGCATCGCAGCGCCGTTTCTGGGAACCGGAATTCCCCGAACTGGACGGCGAAAAGGGTCTGAACTTTGCCGGTTGGGCCAAAAAACTGACCGGGGCGGCAACGATTTCGGTGGGTTCTGTCGGCCTGTCATCGGACTTCATCGGCGCGTTTTCCGGCGAAGCCTCGGAAAAGGCCGGTCTTGATGCCCTGACCGAGCGTATGGAGAAGGGTGAATTTGACCTGATCGCGGTCGGCCGTGCGCTGATCTCTGATGCGCAGTGGACCAACAAGGTGCAAAAAGGCGCGTTTGACCAACTCGAAGATTTCGACGCCGCCGCATTGGCCGAACTGGTTTAAAACCACCGCGCGTACCACATCCACAGAAAAACAGCCCGCCACTCACCGGCGGGCTGTTTTTATGGGGCAACGTTAACACTGTTTAGTTTCGCGACCCCGGCTGCACCATACAGGAAAATATGGTACGCTGGCCCCATGCCAAAACTTGATATCAATGCCCTCATATCCGCCCTACAAACCCGCACCCCCGGCCCGTTTCACTTCCCCGAAATTTATGGTCCGAACTGGGACCAGCTTTACATCGGCGATAAGGTCAAGCTCGGCCATGCCTTCATGGATGCCGTGCGGGCGGGCGAACTGCCCGGCGTCACCGATACCGGCACTAAAAAGGATGGCGGACGGCTTTATCACTGGGCCGGATGATGGCATTGATTAAGGCCTAACCCAACACCATCGGCCCCAGAAACACAGCCGCCCCGGTGGTCAGGACAAGTCCGCCAACCATCAACGCCCCGTCACGCACCGTAATCGCCAAACCAAACACCGCAATCGCCATCATCGGGATAATCCCGGCAAAGGGCACCATTTCAAAAAACGGCACGGTGAACGACAGCATCAGACAGACAAGGGCCGCCACCCGGATGCCAATCGGCCCGGTCAAATGGGCCAAACGCCCGCCAAACCAGCGGTCCATACGCTGTGCCGTTGGCGTCACCCGGTCCATGGCGTGCTGAACACGCTCCCCCGCGATGCGCCGTCGGGTGATAACGTCAGGCAGCCAAAGGTGATCACGCCCCAACAGGATTTGCAGGGAAAAAAGCGCGATAATAATCGCCAGAAAGGCTGGCACCATCGGAATCCCCGACAATGGCGACACCCCGATCAGGGCCGGCAGGAACAAGGACGGCCCATGACTGCGCCGCCCGAATTCCGACACCATATCGCCGACCGATACCATGCTGGCATCACCGCCGCGTTGGCCAAGGCGCGCGACAATCTCGCGCACCGATGTGATATCGGGCTTATCCATGATGGAGGCTCCGCCAAGGCGTGACAGGACCAGCCACAGTCGTAGCTCCAAGGCGCGCACGCCCGACACCGGTATAAAAACAGCTATAAAAAGGGTAAATACGCATATCCTGATAACGTCGGGCGGGGTGGTTTGGTTCCACCCCTGACGGTATCAGCAATAAGGTGGCTTAACGCAATTCTTCGGGCAGCACATGCACCCCGTCATCGCCCAGCCGCACGTCATCAACGCGCGTAACATATTCGACCGACAGCACATCATAAAGATGCGGGAACAACGTGCCACCGCGTGCCGGTTCCCATTTCAGCTTATCGGCAATCGGAGCAACAGGAACGCGCAGAAGTTTTAAATGATCACGCCCGGCATAATGCAGCGCAAGGGTTGCCGCCAACGTATCGCCCGTCGAAAAATGGATAAAGCCATCGGCAATATCATGCGGCGCACCGTCATACTGGCCGTCCGATAAGGCCTGCGCCCATTCGTCCGACCCAAGGACACGGTAAATCGTGGTATGTGTTGTGTTTGTCATGAGGGAGAATGTAGGACGCGCCGCATGTTTGCGCAATATGCGCTTTGCCCCAAAAGGCCAATTGCAACATCAGCGCCATAAAGCGCGATGTTGCCTTCATATTGTGTTTCCTGCCCTTTTGAATCGAACGGGCTCCAAATCAGATGCCTACGCTTTCACACGCATCAAAATCATGCTAAATTGGCATTTAATTAAATGCTTTAAAGGTGCGAAATGGACATCACCAAGGATATTCGCCCACTGACCGAGTTCAAACGCGACACGGCCGCCTTCACCAAACGCCTGCAAGAAACGCAGCAACCGACCGTCCTCACCGTCAATGGCAAGGCGTCCTTAGTTGTGATGGATGCCAAGGCGTGGCAGGACATGCAAAATCGGCTGGAATACACCGATGCGGTTGATGGCATTCGTACTGGCCTGCACCAGATTACCGATCAAAAAGGCGAAGATGCCGACAGCTTTTTTGATCGTGCTGGGCACCGAACTGAATGAAGCATCTGCGAGGCAACACTAATCCACCTTGCAAGCCACGCCAATTAACGGCATAGGTTACTATGTATTAGGCTTCACTAAACTTGGGGGAAATTATGCTTCGCGCACTCAAAACAATAGTGATTTTATCACCACTTTTCGTCGCTGCTTGCGCTTCACCGAAGTACAATTACGTCCCGTCTACGACAGAGATTTCGATACCGGAGATAGGCAGCACTACAACCGTTGGCGTCGGGGACTCAATGTTACGCCAAGGCAAATATGTAGAACGCGATGCAATTAAAATCCTCCAAACCATGACGGTTGGCGCCTTTGGACAATATACGTTCTCATCTGGCTACTACACAAAAGTAGGCAACGACCAAGCAAGCGATTTCTTTCTTCCTGAAAACTCAGCAGAAGGCGGACACGTTACGAGATCTGCACTAGCCGATCCGTTTGAAGCCATTCAGATAATGAAAGAGGGAAACACCATATGTGGCGTTTCTGTTCTAGGCGGGAAAGTTTGTGAAAGCGACAACCTACCGTTCACCAAAACGACCCGCCCTAGCCTTGAGGCTGACGGTTTCCAACAAACCCTGATCTATAGCGGCAAAATTGGCGATAAGATTAATGTCGGCTACCGAGAGTTCACTAACAGCCACGCAAGACCAGCTTTCAACAATGATGTCGAGTACGACCTAAGTGACTCAAATGTCATTGGTTACAAAGGTGCCGAACTTGAAATTATCGACGCAACAAATCGCGACATAACATTTAAACTTATCAGAAATTTCAACACACCGTAATCGGGCACGGGCCGTTACCCCAACCTCTTATCCGCACTCCGCTTAACCACACTCACGCCAAGCACACCAAGCGCAATCCCCCAAATCGGGCTGGTATTGACCAAGGCGGCAATGATCGCCGGGGCTTGCAATGGCGTCAGGATAATGGCGTAGGCAATCGCCCCCATGGTCATGATCCAGGTGAGTGCGACGGCATAGCCAAAACTGGGCCGCCAGCGCCGCACAAAGGCGTCTTCGCTACCAACCTCTGCCCGGATGGTGCGGTTGATGGATGTGAGCGTTTTGGTATCGCGCGCCAGTTCAATTTCGGCCATGCGTTCGGTGTGGCGGTTGGCTTCAAGGATTTGGGTGGATGTGACATCCCCCTTGGTCACGGCGTCTTCGACCTGTTTGAGGGTATCCGCCGCCGTTTTGGCAATCGGATTGTCGATATGGTCAAGTCCGGCACCCACCGCTTTGATCAAAAGCGGCAGGCCGATCTGGGCGAGCAATGCGGGGATCATGGGCGGGCTCCTTTTTACGAAATACCGCGATAAAACAAATGGTTGCCGATCTCGGCGACCGGCACATGGCCGCGCGCCCAGTATGGATCAACCGCATGGGTGTGGTAATGGGTCGCCCCCTCGGTCACATCGGGCAGATTGCCCGTCACCGCACGGCTGGCAATGCGTTTACACAGCCGATAGGCACGGTCGCGCGGGTTGACCGCCAAAAGCTTTGTCCGGTTGGGATCGGCTTCGTTCCAGCAGGAAAACTGACCGGGTTTTAAACAGACCTGTTTAATAGAATTGCCCCACCAATAGCGCCCGCGCGATTTGGCAAACGCCACCCGGTTCAGGATAACGCACGCCACCGCCTCAATCCCGGCAAGCTCCTCGCCGCGTGCCTCGCCATAAAGCGTTCGGGCCAGAACCTCGGCATCCGACAGGGTTTCCACATCATTTCGGGGGGAAAGGGTATCAATCGTCATTGGGAATATCCTTTGTGTTCAAGCTTGGCCTCTATGCGCAAAAGATGGCCGGTCAGGCGTTTTTCAATGTCTTTGAGGTACGGGATCGAAACGTAATTGCGCGCAACGTCGAGTTTGAATTCCGCCAACCCGTCGCGCAGGTCGCCAACATCGCCTTCATGGCGGCTGCGCATGCGTTCAATCCGGGTCAGCAATTCCGAACGCATGCGCCAGTGCAGCCAGAAAAGGCTGGCCACCGCCGGAATTTCGACCGCCGTGATCCACCAGATCACATCGACAGGTTGGGTCATGGGGGCCTCATATTTTTGGGAAATCAGGATCGGTCAGGATCAGGAAAGTCGCGTTTGGACAAAAAAAAGACCCGCAAACCAATCGGCTTGCGGGTCAGTTCAGGAGGTCATCTGACAAGAAAACATCCCAAAGGGAGGTCCGAGGTAAACTCTAACGAGGACAGCGCACTCAGGCAGCCGGGCCTTTAATCTTTTCTTCCAGTTCCTGCCACGCCTCGCCAGATGCCACAAGGCAACTTGGCCCGGACGGATAGGTGAACAAAATGGTCCAGGTTTGGCCGTCAGGCGCCTTGAGCACCTCGATCACCCCGCCATTGGACGTGACGCCCACGGCAATCGGTTCTTCGGAATATTTCGCACTCAGGCTGTCGATGACTTTCGCACGGTCACCGCATACCGGGGACCCGGCATTGGCCGGGGATGCAACCGTAACGGCACCTGCCACCACGGCAATCAAGCTCAGTGTTTTCCACATGGTCAGGCCTCCTTGCAGTCAGGTGCGCCCAAAAGGGGCGTCTTGGTGTCCTGCACTGCTAAATTGATCAACAAATTGATCAAAAAATGAATTGGGGCCGCCTTACGGCGACAGACCGCTGTCTGCCTTAACTGAATTCACCTTTAGTATAGTAAATTTTGCTCAATACTATTCTTTGATATAATAAACGTAAGCATCAAATCTGAAAATTCCATGAATATCTCACATTTGTGATACGTACAGGTGCTAACCACTTGGCATTGTGAGAAATTTTTTTCTTCGCTCACGGATTGAACGCGTTTTCGGCATTGAAAATACCCCCATATGCCCGCCAATCGGCGCGTTTAAGCGGCATATCAACCCTTGGCAGGCGCACCGGCTCGCTTAAAATACAGCCCGCCACCGCATCCAGCCCATCGTCATGATCCTTGCCATCGGGATGCCATTCGCGCATCTGGCGGACAAACGGCGTCTTGCGGACCGGCTCATGCACATGCAGCAACCCGGCCCCCAACACCGCGCCAAAGGCATCCTCGATCCGGGTCGCCTTATTGGTACTTTCATGATGTTCTACGACGCTCGCCGCCCATCCGATTGATTTAAGTTCGCGGCGCAGGATATTGGGCAAAAACCGGCCGATGCCATTGGTCTCCACCCGCACAGACGGCAAATGATGCCCGGCCATAAAGGCCGCGACCTGCGCACAGAGCTGACTGGCTTCATCCATGCGCGCGTTCTCAGTATCCTCTGGCACCACAGACGCCCGCAGCCATGCCAGATCATGCAACCAGTATTCCCCCTGATCACAGATATAAACGCAGGCCACCACCGCCCCGTCACCGGTTGCCGAGCCAAAACTGGGATCAAAATGACAGGCCGACGCCACCATATTGCGGTCCCCGATGCGCAGCCGAAGCCGCCCGTTGGCATGCTCAATCTCACGCGCCGCGTCATAGAAGTGCAGTTTCGCCGGGTCGAGCATCCCGGCGACGGGGGCGACCATTTCAAGCATCATCTGGCTTTGAAACTTCCGTGCCGTCGTGCGGGCTTTAATCGCGGCAATGGCACCTGCATCAAACCGTTCCGGCCAGTTTGACGTCCCGTGCTTATTGACGATGGGCAGCACAAACCGTGAAAAACCATTCAAAAACGGTGCGGCCTCCCCGGTTTCCGGGCGCACCTCATCGGCATAGATCGAATAGAAACTGTGCGGTGTGCCGACATAAAGCTGCGTGCCACCGGGCGACAGCACATAGGCAATCTCACTCAATTTTTCGCGCAGTTCGGCGCGTTTATGGGTGGTGTCGCTGTTTTTGGGCACCTCGACATCATCGCAAATCACAACGTCCGCCCGCGATCCGGTGATATTGCCACCAATGCCGACCGCCTGCATCGACGGGTCCCGCAACACCGCATCGCGTTTGACGGTAAACCGCTCCGTCCCCCAATCGGCACTACCCCCCGGCACCAAGCCGGCCAGAAGCGGATGGCGCTCAACAATGCGTTTCACATTGCGCACCATCTTTTTCGCCAGCTCAAGATCGGCCGCCAACACCAGAATGCGCACATTGGCATCACGGTACAAAAGCCACGCACAAAACAGCCCGACCAGTGTTGATTTCCCCGAACTGCGAAACGCCATCAACAACAGCTCATGCCGCCCGGTGCTCCAACATTCCTCCAGCCAGTCGGCCATGTTGCGATGATGGGCAGGCACCCCAAGCCCCAGCATCCGGTCCCAGATCCAGACGAATTCGGCAAAGCCCGATATTGGCATCTGTCGCTCCTTCTCTGGATTTTCGGTATTTGTTGTCTCAGGCACGATGGATGCCCGCCTTCGCGGGCATGACGGACAGGTTCTTATGTATCATTGGATCACCGTCATCCCCGCGAAGGCGGGGATCTCGAGCCGCACGCTCCCAACCCTCAAGACACGCACCCGACCTCAAATCACCCGCCACGTCTCCCCACTGGCAAGATTGCGGACGTAATCGACCGCCTCCCCGTTCCAGTGATAGGAAAAATGATCGCCCTGCACAGGAACCGGCACCACATCGGGCCAGAACGCCGCAATGCAATTGCCGCCGTCAAAACGCACACTGGGCCAGTAAAGCCCGTCTGATCCTGCCGTCCGCCGTTCGGCACCAAATTTCTGTGACGCGGCGTAATCATCGGGATCAAGCAGATCGCGCATCCCACTTACATCGTCAAACACATGATCAATCTTGCCGACCAGCTCGCGAAACTGCGATGTCCAGCCCGGTGCTTCATCGGTTGCGCGCATGGTTGCCGCGTGATGATGCACGGTTTCGGCAATCGCCACCGACCGGCTGTCACCCGCGTAATAAAGCCCATAGGTGCCATCGGAAAACCGACCGGGCCGATAGGGCGAGCAATGGACAAACGGCGCCATCACATAACTCGCCCCCGGCCCCGATACCCGGCGATCAACCGGCACCTTGGCCAGCGTACCAATGCTGTCACGCAGGCGCGGGTTCATCTTGGCCTCCGCCGATGCCAGGGCTTCCCAATCGGCGGGATCGGCAATGTCTTCAAACAGGTCAATCGGCGGATAGATCGACCGGATCATCCGAACACACTGCGGCCAAGCAACACGCCGGGTCGGAACATCATCCCCACCTTCTTTCACCGCACTCACCAACCACCACGCTCCGCATCAAGGTAACTGCGAACATCAACAATATCCATGATCTCGCCGCGCATCATGATCTCAAGCGCGCTGTGCCCGCCAAACGCCGCATTGGGCTTGCGGACCCAGGCATAGCCGCGCGCCGGATCGCGAAACAGATACCGCAACCCTTTGTGAATCCCGATCAGCATCGCCATGCGCGTGCGCAAATCACGATCAATCCGCCCGATATCCTTTTTCTTCCACCGCGCCCATGTGCGGGCCGGCATATCACCCAGCAACACGCGCGCTTCCTGATCACTTAAATCCCAAACCCCGAACAGATTAACCGTGGCGCGCGCCAATGCCGCCGCCTCATCCTCGGTAATCGCCCCCACTTCGGGCCGCGCGCCCACCGGCTCCACAATCGCGAATTCCATGTCAATCCTCCATTTGGCATATATATAGCATATTTATGCCAAATGGCAAATATTCCCCTATCAGTCAGAAGCACCCGCACGTACCCAATCTTCGAGATGCCCGCCTGCGCGGGCATGACGATTTGTTCTGTCCGGTAATTAAATATTCCGTCATCCCCGCATGTGCTTCCCTTCGAGATCCCCGCCTTCGCGGGGATGACAGCACGTAAAACGGCGACATGGAACGAATGTCATTCCCGCGAAGGCGGGAACCTCGCCCCGCATGTTCCCAAACCGCGAAATGCCGAAAACTCTCATTCCTACCCCTCACTCCCCAACGCCGCCCGCGCCTCCTTGATCAGTTTCTCAACATCCACATCCTCGACCTCTTTCACCTTCCCGCTCGCGGTCCCATTCTCCCCCTCCGATGCCCAGCGCAAAAGCTTGATCAGAATTTCAAGATGACCAAGCCCCGCCTTGCACGCCGTCTGGTGGGCGGTGAAATCCTTGGCATCGCGCAGAAGGGCAGCCTGCTGTGCCGCCCGGCGATAAGCATTGCGCACCCGTTTGATATCACCGGGTAAATCGCGCAGAAGCTCATCGCGCAAGGTCGCCACTGGGTCAGTTTTTTCTGGATCGCTCATACCCCATCCTTACACGGTTGAAAGCGCCAAAAGCCGCGCATCCGAAAGCCGTTCGGGCCAATAGGACAGATTGCGCACATGCCCGTTTAAATGCTTGTCCGTGCCGTCATACGACCCCAGCACGATGTGGGTAAAATTGCGCGGCATGGCAAAGCCATCCGGGCTTTTAAGCACAGCCCCATTTACCCCCACCGCCACCACATCATCCTCCCACGCCAGCGCAATGCGTGCCCGCGTGCCCGGCAACAACGTGCCATACAGCGACTGGGTGACAATCGGCGTGCCGTCCTTGCGCAGTGATATGCGCAACTGATCGGCATCACTGTCATAGCCAAGGTCAAGATGATCGTCATTGAGGCTTGCCGAAGAAAGCTGCACAATTCGCCAAATCCCGTCCCAGGCTGGCGGCGGCTCAAGATCAAACACAAACGTCCCTGCCCCTTGGGCGAACCAGTCCCCCGGATCAAGCATCACCTGATCAGGCGAACGGGCGGCGGGAATGCCATTACTGATAATATCGCTGGTGGGAACCGGCCCGGCTTCAAGCTGCGCATTCCAGATCAGGACCGATGCTGGCACTCCCGAAACCGCCGTGCTGATTTTCGGATAACGTGTCGTCCCCGATGCCGGTTCAGACACCGACACCCGTTGCCAGCTCTCATCAACTGTAAAGCCCTGCGCCGACGGCCCGTCAATCCCGCCAAGGGTGATGTCCGCCGTGCCCGAAACGGCCCGCATCCAGACGGCAAAGCTGTAAACCGCGCCCACCGACAAATCCCCGACATTCTGATAGATGCCGTCCGCCCCGCCCGGTAAATCAAGCACCATTGCGCTCATGCTGCCATCGGGCGCGGCAATCGCACTTGGGCCGATGCTGATCCCGGCATTCTTTTCCCAAAGCACATTGTCAAATGCGGTTGAATAGCGCAGAAAATTGGTCGCCGCCCCCTCAATAAGAAGCCCCCGCGCCCGACCAAGGGCGTCATATTCATACCCAGGCGCATCGATGGGTTGGGGCGTCAGCACGCCATCCATCCCCCGGATCAGTTTGGTGCTGGCGCGCGTAAACCTCATACAGGCCGCAAGCGGCTGATACCGCAATCCCATGTGCGTTTCCTCCTGATAACCATCACTGAAAATGTCGGAAATCGCCAGTTTCTGGCGCTCCCCCGGCCCGATACCCGCACGTCCCCGTCATGCCCGCGAAAGTGGGAATCTCGACGTTTGGGCACGTAGGGCATGAGATTCCCGCCTGCGCGGGAATGACGTTCGTTCCATATCGCCGTTTTACATGCCGTCATGCCCGCGCAGGCGGGCATCCATGGTGCCGTTGGTACGGTGTGGCGATATGGGTTCCCGCTTTCCCGGAAACGACGGATTTTAAACAGCCCTACCCGCGAATCCGATGCAGATGGAACCAGGTCAGAATGTTACTTTCGCCAATCTGGCGGGTGGCCGCGTCACTGTGCGCCAGCCGGACCCGAAGGCCGTTCACCGCTCCGACATCAATCCGCGCCACCCCACTTAATCGCAAGGTGTGATAAGCCCCGGTGCCAATGGCGGTGATGTCCGACGATTGCAGATGGGTCGTCCATACCCCAGCCCCTGAACCAGAACTGGCCCCCGCCAGACGCTCAAGATAGAGGTTCACCATCACCACCTCGTCGGTGACCGGGAATTTCACCCCGATATCAACATGATAAAACCCCGGCGGCAGGCTGCTAACCCCATGAAGCGCACTGTCATAAAGGCTGTGGCTGTCCTCGGCGACCTGATCCCATTCGATCAAAAACGCCCCACCGGCGGGCATGTCTTGGGCGGCCGTCCGCAGCAGTTTGACGATCGGCCCGTTTTCATGGACAGGCACGGCAAACCACCGCCCGCCATCCCCGCCATCACAAATCACATCGACCACATCGCCCCGGATTGGCAGGGGATAAAGCGCGCTATCCGCCGCCCCATTAACCGGCGTGATCACGTCGCCACTGGCCGCCATGATATCCACCTGCGTGCCATCACCGTTAAACAGCCGGTATCGCACGCCATTCCGCGCCAATGTCGCCACCGGCAAACTTGCGCGTGCGCCGTTTGACAGCCGCACCAGCGATCCGGTTTCGCGAATATCCATGATGCGATTGGTTGGGGCATCAATCACCGGCATCCGGCGTTCATCCTCCCAGCCCAGCAAATTCTGGCTGCGAAAATCAAGGTCGATCATCGCCCCAGCATCATGTTGCCCAAACGTCTTTTGCGCGGTTTCGCATCGGCTTAATGCGGCCTCGGCCCGGCTGGCGGCATCACCCGCAAGGGCGGCGTTTTGACCGGCCCCGGCAATCTCATCGGCCTTGGGTCCATTGGATAATCCATTGCCCGCATCGTTCCAGACCAAAGCCCGCCCCGGCGCAATACCGGGCAAGGTCATGTTGGCCTGATCAAGATCAGGGTCGGATAACCGCAGTGTGCCGCCCAAGGCCCGATCGACATCGCCAAGGGCCGCAGTCAGATAGTCCAGATCCCGATCAAGCGCATCGCCGCGCGGGCTGCCCACGGTGCCATAGGCACTTAAGCGCCGCAGCTTCAGCATCCGGGCAAGAATGATTTCAGCCCCCACACCCGGCGGGGTTTCAAACCGCACGGTGCCGCCGATGGCATCGTCATGCGTAGCCAGCGCAATGTGAAACCCGGTGGTCACCACCGTGCCATTGACCGATACCTGCACATCGCCCGCATCAAACACATCAAAGCCAAATGGAAAATCCGTGCGTGCCCCATCGCCGTGATAGCCGATGGATGCTGTGGCTTGATTGGTAAAAACCGCCCCCATATTCCTGATCCCTCCGTCCCCTGATTTACCGAAATTCGATACGCGTGGTCGGTTAGCTGCCCCAACCATCGCGTCGCGCAAACCACGCGCTTAACCGTGCCACCGTGTCATCCTGTGCCGATCGCAACAGCGACCTTTCGCGCCAGTCGGCCCGTTGATTGATCTGAGTGCGTTTGCGCGTGGCCTCGGCATCGTCAAGGACGGCCTCAGAAAGGGCCGCCTTTTCATATCCCGCCAGAACCGCACTGGCCGATCCACTGCCCCCGGCCATCTGGCCAGATGCGCCTTGCCGCGCACGCGCACGGGCTTGTCGAACACGCAGGTCTTCGGCCCGCGCCGCATCGCGTTCGGCCTTGGTTGCGGCAATCGCCTCAAGATCGGCCTTTCTTTGGGCTTCGGTCTGGGCCACGGCACTTTTCTGGCGGGCCTGATTGGCCGAAATCTGCTGCCCGGTTTGCAGCACTGACGCCGCCATCGGCACAATTGATGAAAATCCACCCATCAGTCATTCACCCCCAACTCACTTGCCACGCCGAGTAATAAAAAAGGCCGGGGAAGGTCCCCGGCAATGCGCCATAATCCGCTATTGACCGTCCCGCCACTGCCGCGCCGCCATCCCAAACTGCGCAGCGTGATATCACCGCTATAAAGCCCTCCTTGATCATCTGCATCATCGGTGGAAACCGGCAACCGCACATCACGCAATCCCCGCCCGGTATCCATGCGAAGCTGCCCGGTTTGCTGCACCCGCAAGGTGGCCGAAATCAACCGCACCGCATTACCGCCATGCGGCCGCGTCCCATCCGATGCGGCCGGTGGCAGGGCCGAAATTTCATGGGTAAAGGGCAAGCCAACGCTGAGTGCATTCACGGCATCGGGCACCGTCACAGTGCCCCCGCCAATGGGGTGATCATGGATCAACTGATTGCCCGCCCAGACCGACACCCTTTGCCCGTCCAGCGCATCAAGATGGCCCCAATGGCGACGCGGCGACTGCCCCGGTTCAAGCGTCTGATGAATGGCCAGATCAAGGCCCGAATTTGCATCAAACACCCCCAGAAAATACGCCTCCCCGCGTTTGATCGCGACATAGACATCCCCGCCCGACACCGCCACGGCGCGAAACGCACTGTCTTGCACCGATTGCGATGACCATGCGGTGATGTTTTCACTGCGATACAGGGTTAAGGTGCCAAGGCTGCCATCACCCATCACCACATGCAGCAACCGCCGATCCGCGTCATAGGCCTGATCCATTGGCTGGTTGACCAGATGACGCGACAATAACGCCAGATCGGCCGAGCCATAGGCTTGCTCGACATCGGTAAACAGGAATTCACGAATTTCACGCCCGCCCCGTCCGGCAAACACCGTCGCCCCGTCAATATTAACCAGCGGCACGGTGCGATGACTTTGGCTGCCGATCCGGGTTTGGCGGGTGATTTGAATATTGGCCGGGGTCAATGGATCACCGGTCACCATCCATTCCGATCCGCTGGTAAACACCTGTAAATGCCGCCCGGCAAACACCCCGGTAATCGCATTGACCTGATCGGCCAGAAGGGCAAATTCAATCGCCTCATCATCGAGCCCTTCGCCCAAATCAAAGTTGAACAAATCACCCGACCGCGACATCCACAACCGGTTGGGCAAATCACGCGATCCGCCAATCACCATCCGGTCCTGATGAAACGTCACACTGCGCGGCCAGCCTCGAACATCGGAAAACGCCTGTTCTTCGACATCGCTGGTTTCATGGGTATTTGGCAGGTTTTGTTTCAGCGCAATGGTCGCATGGCGGGCATCGGTAACGGCGATGATTTCGCCCTCAATCCCGGCAATGCGCCATAATGTGCCAACGTGGCCTGCCACAAACAGATCGGCATTGGCGGTAAGGGTGACCGTGCCACTTGTCCCCGACGGGGTGACAGTCAAGGCCGGTTCACCAAACTTGTAATAGGGATGAAGGGTCCTATAGGTCGTTTCGCGCCACGCCCATTTCGACATTTCCCATCCGCCTGTTTGCGGATTGGACACATCACTGGTGCGGGTCAAACGCATCGGCGCCACATCGGGATGAACCACCAACAGCGTATCGGCACTTTGCGTCCAGTTCAAAAGATCATGGTGCTCAACCCCGAACGGCGTTTCAAACCGGTGCGTCGCCGCCCCACCGCGAAACACCAGCCCCTCATAATCGCCAAACGCCAGGATATAGGCCTGCTCGGTATTAAATTCGAACGCGATCAGGCGCACCGCACCGGGCAATTTATCAACCAGCCGCACACCGGGACGGCGGCGCACCCCGCCAGACGGTTCGATAAACACATTATGCAACCGCGCCGCCCCATTGGCATAGGCATTCAGATCCGACCGCCCCCACAATTCCGGGGCCAGTTCACCGGTCGAAAACGTGTTTTTCTCAAGAACGCGGCGTGCCATATGGGGCTCCTGTAATTATGACAAACTCAGGTTAAGTCAGGTTATTGAGATGCGGCGCGAGATCCCCGCCTGCGCGGGGATGACCCTGCCCAAAACATGAAATTGAACGCCGTCATTCCCGCGAAGGCGGGAATCTCCCGCAACAGGCTCCTCCCCTACCCCCGCGCCGCAATCAACGAAAAATCCTCAATCGCATGCGGTGTCGATTGCTGCGCATCGGCCAAACGGGCGCTACGAAACTGGTCTTCGGACCGTTTAAAAAGGTATTCCGCCCGCGAACTGCTTTCAGTCAGCGGCAGGCAAAATTCCGCGGCCAACCGCGCAATCAGCGCCAGATCAAACCACGGCGGAAAACTGGCCTCCGCCAGCCGCCCGACATAGGTCAGATGGGCGGACTGCGCATCGCACAAAACCGCCCGATCGCGCAGCTCAAACCGCGTGACGCGCCCGCCGTCCGTTTCCAGCGACAACAACCGGATAAAATCTCCGGGCAAGGCAAACAGGTTTGCTCCATCCCCCGGACCGCCGGATGTTTCCCCAACCGACACCTGCGCCAACCAGCACCCCTTGGCCGCAAACCGCCACGGATACCCCGCCAACATGCCATCGCGGATCACGGGATACAGCATCCGGGCAATTTCGGCCTCCGCACTGTCTTCTTCAAAGGATGAAATCGGCGCAGTCCCGATCATCACCAATGCCCGCGCACACAGGGCCACATCACTTAACGCCATTTGATCCCCCAAACAAAAACGGGGCCCGGCAAAGCCGGCCCCCGAAAATCATCAAACCTTGATGATGTAATTCACCACCAGAAACGGCTGCATGTTGTTATGCGGCTGATCGCCGCCTGCTGAACTTACTTCATTCAACGTGCCATTCGTATTGAAGTTGAATTGATTAGTTCCACCGTTAGCATATGCCGCAACAGGATATGGCAGCCTGTGCGTATGCGAGGGCATCTCATCAACAGTAAGCTGATGGGTTTCAGCACCCTCAGCTACACCGATCACACGATCCGTCAGACCATCGCCCTGCCCGGCACCAATCGGTGCACGGCCACGAAAATCGGGCAGCTTAAAGCTGCCCGGTGCCTGACCAACGCCATAGGTCGTCCCAATGGCGGAAAACAGATCAGCATTTTCACTGGCCAGAAGTTCAGCGCCATCACACAGCATGAAACCGTCCGGTGCGCTCACACCGGCAAACGGCAAGATGGTTGCAACCGGCACAGAACCGCCACCAGAACCACCGCCGCCAAACAGGCTCTCAAGGGCCTGCAAAAGCTGTGTGTCATCGATCCGGTTCGGCACAATGTTGGCGGCCAAAACGACATTAAGAACTTCACTTTCAACAGGGCTCAAACACTGCATACGCATTCTCCATTTTAGGCACTAAAAAACCCCGGCGAGACCAACCCGCCGGGGTAAGGAAAGATGAAAAAGGTGTTTTAGTCTGACGTCTTACTGGCCAGACTGTGCGGTCGGATAGAACGCCTTGATCGCATAGGTCATCGCGATGTTGCGCGGACGGGTTTCGTCACCGATGCGTGGCATGCCATTAACACCGTCCTCCTTTGGCCCATTAATGAAAAAATCTGCGCCGGCACGGGTTGATGTTCCAGTGACGATACCTAGTGGGGTGCCGGTAGCAGCGTAAGTGGGTTCCGGTCCATTATGCGCATTCTCTCCTAGATTATATCCATGTCGATGCCCTTGCATCTGGTCGAACTGAATGGCGCCAAACTCACGCCCCGCATCCAGACCACGCCCGGCATCAAAGCCACGCACAAACTCACCGCGCAAATCGGGCAGATTGAAGGTTGTGATCTGATCACCATGCCCCCAAACGGTGCCGATGGTCGCAAACAGGTAGGCATAGTCGGTGCGCGAAACCGCAGACCCGTCACAGATAAGCCAGCCGTCCGGTGCCGTTGGCATGGCGAAGGCCGAGACGGTGCCGATTTCGCTGCCGATGATGACGGTATTGCCGCCGCCAGAACCACCACCGGAAATCAGGGTATTGATCGCCTGAAGCAGTTGGGTTTTGTCCTCGCAATCGGGCCAGATGCCTGCACCCTGAATAACGTTCAAAACTTCGCAGTCCACCGGGGTTGAACCCTGCATGGGCAGTCTCCTTGGTTGGTCAAAAGAAAACCCCGGCAACGAATGTTGTCGGGGGCAGAAAAAGACACCCGCCTTCGCGGGTGTGACGGTAGATGATGCGCCGTACCGTCATTCCCGCGAAGGCGGGAATCTTGTTGGGTTGGAGCGTGGCCGTTCGTGAACCCGATCAGTCCGTATTACCCGTCCCAATCGCCGTCATATCGCGGACATCAACACCGTTCGCACCGGAACTTGCGACAACGAACATACCGCCTGACATGGTGGCATCCCGGTTGGTGTTGGCGATGATGAAATCACCGGTGCGCAGCATGTCGCGGGCATCAACGAAATAGTTCGACGTATCAACATCGGTTGCCAGATCCGGGGTGATGTAGTGCCAAAGGGTAAAACCGTTGGCATAGGCCAGAACACTGAGGTTTCTGGCTTTGAAACCTTCTGCCATTTGGGGCTCCTGTTGTTATCGAAATGAGGGGAATGAGCTTGCGTCGCGAGATCCCCGCCTTCGCGGGGATGACGTTTGTTCCATGCACCAGATTTGGGCACCGTCACCCCCGCGAAGGCGGGGGCCTCGACAGGCATCCTCACTGAAAGTTTGGAACGTCTGTTATTCCTGCGCCTGCAAGCAGGTCACACCATCGCCGTCCACAAGTGTTGCGCCCTGTGACATGGAATTGTTGACAAAGTGGGCGGCGTGATCGCCGTGCCAGGTGATGTCGGACTGCACGTCCGATCCAATCGCATGGCCGATTGCGGTTCGGTGATACCAGAAGCACGACCGAATACCACTTGCCACCGGAAGCCCCGAATGGGGCATCCAAAGGGTGCCGAGCCAGCGTTTGGCCTGCGTTCCCTTCCACGGCAAATCATCATCGCCGACATAGTCGGAGCGCGAAAACGCGTCGATCAAAAGCAGTTCCGACCATTGTTTCCAGCCAACAATCGCATAACGCTGCCCATCATCGGGCACATCGCGATCGCCAAGCCCCTCAAACGCCATCATCACCTTATCAAGCGTCATGCCGTCGGTATTATGGGGCAGGATATCGGGGGCCGTGGTCAGGGCATTAATGATCAGCTCGTCGGTTTTACGGCCCAGCGCATAGGCCCCGGCATTGGCCAGAACCATCTTTTCATCATGGTTGATTTTAAGCTCATCGAGCGCATCAACCCAGTCCCCGGCATAGTAATCGCGCAAATCACAGCGCACCGCCTCATGATCGACATTCATCACCGGCACCTTGCCATGACGGGCCTTGGTGGTGGCCGTGCCCTTGCCGACTTTCTGAAAAACGGTGGTCGCCCCCTTCACGCTGTTTTTGACCCGTACCGTATTGCGCAGTTTCGATCCCATGCGTTGATAGGCCTGATGCACATCGGCCTGAAAGTGGTCGACAAAGCTTTGATCGATTGTATCGCTCATTGGTTTATTTCCCCTTTGGTTGATCCTGTGGTTGATCCTGTGACCTGACATTCAGGCACGTCATATTCCCACCGCGATCCGGTCATCTTTTGGTCAAGGTTTGGCTGTTATGTGCAATGGATGCCCCCGGACTTTTCGGGGGTATTTTGATCTGTCGGGTTTCAAGCAGACCGGATGTGTTTTTCGGGCAGTTGCCCACCCCCTTGAATTTTGAGTTGGAGCTTGACGTTGCGCGGAAAACTGTTTGCCTTGATTGTCCTGATCGGGATCGGTACAGCTGCGTATTTCCTGCTGCCACTCACCCCGATCCCGGCCTATTTTGAAAATGTCACCCATCGGATCGGCCTGCTGTTTGGCAGCCAACCCGACGAACAGGAACCGCTTCCCGCCCGGCTTGAAAACAAGCTTGCCAAACTTGGTGTGAGCGCCGGGGTGCCCGTCGCGGTACAAATCCTGACCGATAATGGTGCGGTCGCGCTTTGGGTCCATGACGCGGATCGTTTCCGCCCGCTTGAAATCTATCCGTTTTGCAGCGATGTCGTGCGCGACGGCGATCTTTCCGCCTATCACGGCGATTACCGCATTGTCGCAAAGGACATCGTTTTAAACCGTGACGGACATGCATCCGTGATGCTCAATCGGGCGGCTGATGGCCCAAAAACCGACCTCGCCCTTAATGGTGGCTGTGCGACCGAGCAGGGCATCCCGCTTGAAAGTGACGATCTGCGCGACATCATGCTGATGAGCAATGCCGCCCTTCAAAACGGGCAGGCGTATATCCCGGTATCGATCTATCCAACCGCCGCTGATCAACCCCTGCCCGACCTTAAGACCAGCGGACAAAAGAACGCCGACTAAGGTCGCCGCCTTAACCGCACCCTTCAGTCATGCAGGCGGGAAAATGCCGCCTGTACTTCGGCAACAATCACCGGATCGCGGTCGCGCCAATAGCGCGGATCATTCATTTTGCGCTGAATATCAGACCGCATCCCGGCGGTTGGTTCGGATGTGTCGGACCGCCCCAAACCGGCTTCTTTGCCCGCGGTCATCAACCGATGCAGGGCCTTGACCCCGCTTGCGGTTTGGCACATTGCATCAAAGGCGGCATCAGGCAGGTTTTCGCGGCCCCATTTTTCGATCTTAGGGGCCAGGGATTTCCATGCCTGTGCGCCACCAAATTCCGCCACCAAGGCCGCCCGGTCACTGGCGCGCTGCCCGGCCTGCTGGACCTGTTCGACCATCGACGGAATGATTTCCCCCGCCAGATCATAGACAAGCTGCGCCTGCGCATTGTTAAACCCGGCCTTATGCAGCCGTTCATTCAACGCCGCATCAACCCCGCCCAACTCCTCATCGACCGAAACTGCATAGTCATCGGGATTGTCGGGAATGATCGCCAGATTACTCTCGTCCCCCTCCGGCGCGGTTGGGATCACATCGGGGGCCGGTGTTTGGTCCAGTCCGAAATCGACCAGTGGGCTCGTTTTTGGGGGTGTCTCTGTTGCGATTTCTGTCGTGGGTTCTGAATCTGTTTCCTGTGCCGGAATGGTTGTCATGCCGGTTCTCCGTTCATGAGGTTTGCGATAGATTGAGCTTGTGGGTCGAGGTTCCCGCCTTCGCGGGAATGACGTTCGTTCCATACCGCTATTTTAGGCATCGTCACTCCCCCGTTTCACGTGACGCCAGCCGCATCATTTGCAACACCAATCCACGCTGCCCTTCGCGCATCCAAAGGGCGGCCTGTCCGGTATCCGGCCCCAAGGATGACCGGACAAATTGTGTTTCAAGATCGCGTAAAACCTGCTGTCCGGCATCGCTGGCAAAGCAGGTCTGCCAGTGTGTGCCGGCATCGTTTTCTTTTGCGGCAGTGTCAGGGTCAAACCAATCCCAGCCGGTCATGATGTGCCCTCCAAAACCTCAGGCGGCAAGACGGGCCGCAAGACGTGCTCGGGCACGCCAAATTGATCGGCCAGCCAATGGACCATGGCGGGCACATCGACCTCCGCCATCGCATCGGGGCCAAGCCCTGCGATGCGCGACACCCAATCAAGCACCTGTGCGGCCTTTACCCGTTTTGGCAATTGTGCCAAGGGCGCGGCATGGCGCAGGACGACCACATCGCCATCAATCGGAATGTCAGGCAGCTCCCCGCGTTTGGCGAGGATGTAAAGGGCGCGCGCGATCAGGGGATAGAGCAATTCGGCCTGTAACCGGCCATAGGTGGCACCGAGCAACCGCGCATTTTCCGAGGCACGTTCAAGCACCTCGGTCGCGGTCATGCCCGGTTGATCGACCTGCGCCAACCGATCGGCCAGCAAGCAGCGCCGGATACGATCACGAAGATCGCTTAAAACCAGATCGGATACATCAAACCGCCCCGGTGCATCCAATGGCGTTAACCCCGCCGATCCGACTGCCTTGGGAATGATGCTGCCGGGCACAAGGCGAATGGTGGCCGGATTAAGCACCCCGTCATCGTCGGCCTGCCAAATGCCGGTGACCGCGATGGAGGCGTTTTTAAGCACCAGTTCGACCACCTTATTGGCGGTTTTAATATCGGGCAGCGCCTTCATCACAGGCGACCTGCCATAAATCTCACCCGGCGCCTTCATCCAGCGAAAGGCAACATAGGGCGAGACATCAAAATGATCGCGAAACAGCACGTCATCACTGGCGGTGTGCGCACCCTCGCCACCCCCATCGCCACCCCCATCGGCATAGAACACACAAAGGCCATAGCCACTGCGCTCCGGACCATGGGGCATCACCGCCTCAATCACCGTGTGGCGTTTTTGACCCTGCGCCTCATCTCCCCCTTTGGCGATGGTGGGCAGTTTGGCATCGGGCCAGGTGGCGAGAATGTCAGATCGGGTCAGGCTCAATGTGCGAAACACCGCATCCATTTTGCCATCAACCCGTTCCTCAAACACCAGATCACGTAACGGCACGGCAGCAAAGCGAAAGGCCGACGGGCTTTTGAAATCATCACTTTCAAGCCGCAAGCAGGCGGTGCCCGCCGTGACCAGATCCAAAAAGGCCTGATGCATTTCAACGGCAAAATTGGACCGGTCAAAATGCCCCTGTAAAATCCGAACCGCCCGGCCGAGTTGTTCAGTTAAAACCGCCCGGTCGTCGCCCGCAACATTGCCGCCCGGCTCCAGATCAAACCAGCCACCGGCGGGCGGGGTGATTTCGGCCATCAAACTCGCGGCAAGTTGTTCGACCGCATCGGGTGCGGTTGCGTCAAACACCCGATCCAACCGTTTGCCACCACTGGTTTGCATGGCAGCCCCATTGCGTTGTGGCAGGGCAAACTCATAACAGTCCTGCCAATGGGCCAGCCACGTGCGGCGTTTGTCCACGGCCGCCTGATAACGTTGGCGTAAGACCGAAACCGGAAGGTCATTTTGCTGTGTGCTGCGATGGGGGCTGATCGTCATCCCGGTATTCGCGCGTCCCTGTCCTGTCAACTGTCCGGATAGGTGCCCCGATGCCCCGGCCGATGCCGACATGTCGCCACCTGCGTTCATCACTGGCTTGCGATAGGTCCGCTTTGTCTTTCTCGCCATGCCTTAATCCCCCAACAGATTTTTGCCGCCCGCCGCCCCGTTCACCGCACGGTTGATCCGGTCCGACAGCAATCCACGGTACCCGGTCGCAATCAGCCCGGCCCGGCCATACCGCCGACGTTCCAGTGCTTCTTGACGGGCGGTGCGGGTTGCGTCCTGCGCACTGTCAGCACTCTGCGTTGGCGTTGGTGCTTGGCTTGCCGAAGGGGCGTGTGTTGCTGTTGGTTTGGGTGTCGAAAACAAACTTCCCATCGGGGCCTCCTGATATGAGCATGAGCATCCGGCACAAGATCCCCGCCTTCGCGGGGATGACGACGCCCAAAACGACAGCAAGGAACAAACGTCATTCCCGCGAAGGCGGGAACCTCCCGCCACATATTCCCCACCGCCGAAAACAAAAACGCCCGCAGGGCCAAAAGCCATGCGGGCGCAGGTGTGGTGTTGATTTGTCTGTTATGTCACATTAAAAAGAACAAATCAAGAACATTTTTCAGAAAAATGCACCTGACCTGATTTTTCCGTGCTTTCACTGCGTTTAACAAGGGTGCGATAAAGCTGATGCGGGGTGACAATCCACACACCGCCAATGCCCAACAGCCGCTTGATCATCTCGACACAGCTCATCGGGCCGAACCGGATTTTGCGCGGCAATGATCGCGGGTAGTCGGCCCAAACGCAATGATGGCCAATCGCCCGATAATAGGATGCCGGATCAAATAGCGGCGAATAACACCACGTCTCGCACCGGATGCGATGGCTTTGCGGGTCAAGGCAAATCCATTCCCCGGCCCGCGCACCCGACACCAGTACAAAGCAATGACGAAAACCGGGTTTCAGGACGCGCAGCAGCGGCTTTTCCGGGGCATTGCCAAACACCACCAGCACCGAAACCTCCCGACCCGATGCCGATTGACCGACCCAGTCGCGCGCCATCCCGCCAACGGTTTTAACACTGACGGTGCCCTCAAAACCTACATCCCGCATGGTGATAAATCCCCGCTCATTTCGATCATGACATCTTCATTGTCAAAGGTTTCGGGCGGGCGCAACTCAACGATGTCACGCGCAATCAGTTCGGGTTCAAGGGCGGCCATGGTCGCACACCACAGATCATGTTTGGGCTGTTCGCGGAGGTCGCGCGGATCGGGCAACCGTTCCACCAGCCCGTAATATTCAATCACCTGCAAATGCCGGTCGGTCAAAGCCCCGCCCTGTTTAAGACGCATCACCGCGTTATAAACATCATCAGGATCGCACGGGCGCACCACCTCACCGGCATCGGCAATCACGCGCGCCCCTTCGATGCGGGCTGTTTGACAGCGCACAAACCAGAACCACGCCTGCTCGGCGCTGGCGAACGGCGTGATGGGCCGTTCTGACAGGGGTTTTGGGAAAAGTCTTTGTTCGGTCACGTCGCCCTCCTGCATGTTGAACTCATCCCCAACACCGGCAACGCGCCGCCCGGTCAGTTATGCCAAACCGGCGGCAAAAGGATGTGACTGACCGTTGGCGCATGGCTTTTCCATGCACCTTTGATGGCTGTTGATCAGTGATTTCCCCTTATCGTGACGGTATCGTAGATCGGCGTGATGCGCTGTGCGACGGCTGCTTGTGCAAGGCCGTTTGATGCCCGAACCCGATAAAATCACGGCTACTTTCGGATGCAATTCCGGTGTTGATGCACAAGCTATAATCCTCTTTTGTTCTTTTTGTAAAGGATTAATTTCCTATACCAATAGCGGAACATATCCCCCAATCGGAGGGCATCCGATCAGAGCACCCAAGATACAGCCCCGGAATCAGGGAAGGTTTTCCTTGACCACGACTTCCATGGTCAGTTTGGCGACATCGGCGTTTGGGTCACTGCCATTGCGCAGATTGTCAAAAATGCGCAGCGCATTTTGCACAATCGCGCCGGGGCTTTGGGTGATCACCACATCCATGATGTCTTCAAGCAGAAAGCGTCGTGTGTCGGGGGTCAGGCCATGGCCGATAAAGATGATGTCGCGGCCCCGGCCACTTTCGCGAAGGGCCCGTGCCACCCCGTCTGACGAGCCGCCAACATTATAAATCCCGACCAGATCAGGGTATTCTTCAAGCAGGGACATGGTGTGGTGATAGTTTTCGCTGCGGTCATCGTGGCCTTCGCGGGCCGCGACCAGCGACATGCCGGGAAAGGCTTCTTCCATCAGGCTTAAAAAACCCATTTCGCGTTCTTCATGCGCACGGTAAGTGCGGCTGGCCGCGATCAGCGCCACGCGCCCACGATGGGGGTTCCCCGCGCGATTTGGCCCCATGAACCGGCCCAGCATATAGCCCGCTGTTCGGCCCACGGCGCGGTTATCAAGCCCGACATAGGCGGCATGGGGCACGCCGGAAATATCAGACACCACCGTGATCATATGTTTCCCGGCATCTTGCAATTCAGACACCGTTTCACGCACCAGCGGATGGTCGATCGCCATGAAGGCAATGCCATCGGCCTTTTGTCCATGCTGACGCAGCGCCTCGGACAGAAGTTGCGGGTTAAACCCGTCAATGAAAAAGCACCGTGCGCGGATGTTCTGGCCTGTGGTCGCCTCGGCCGCGGTTTTGATCCGGTCGCCCAAAAGCCGCAAATACGGATTGGTGCCCGATGGCAATAAAAACACCACCTGCATTGGTTTGGGCCGGAAGGTTTCGACCATGTCGGTTTCGGGCAAATAGCCAAGTTCACCTGCGGCCTGCAACACGCGCTTTGCGGTGCGTTCACGCACACCGGGGCGCTTGTTTAACACGCGGTCTACCGTGGCGGGTGACACCCCGCACAGCTCGGCAATATCTTTGATGATCGGCCCGGTTGTTTTTGGCATTTTTACCCTTAAAACATCAAAACGCATCATTTAATGATGTTTGATGATGGATAAACTTTCACGTACCTTGAGATTATTCAAGCAAAAATAAAAACAACCCAACGCGGAAAACAGCTAAAAGCAATCATAGACCATCAGGGAGGAAACCATGGTCACTCACACCAAATTCCGGCACATCAAATTCCGGCATATCGTTGCCACCTTCGCCGCCGCCGTATCCTGCAATGCCATGGTGCTTAGCGCACAGGCCCAGGAAATTGAGCTCAATTACGGCCACATGAATTCCCCGACCAGCATTGTCGGGCTTCAGGCCGACTGGCTGGCCGAAGAAGTCGCCAAAAACACCGACGGCAAGGTCAAGATCGACGTTTATCCGTCGTCCCAGCTTGGCAAGATTCAGGAACTGGCCGAAGGCGTTTCGATGGGGTCCATAGCACTTTCGCATAATACGGCTGGTGCCATCAGCTCGCTCTATGAAGATTTCGGGGTGCTGGATATCCCGTATTTGTACCGCGACTATGATCACCTGATGAATGTTGTCGATATTCATTCGCCGGTGATGGAAAAGCTTAATCAGGGCCTGATCGACAATACCGGCATGCGCGTGCTCTATGCGTTTTATTTCGGCACCCGCCAACTGACCGCCGACCGTGCGATCAAAACCCCGGCGGATCTGGCCGGGGTTAAAATCCGCGCCATCCCGTCCCCGGTTTATCTGACCGCGGTTGAGGGCCTTGGCGCCGCACCGGTTCCCGTCGATTGGTCCGAAGTTCCGACCGCCCTTGCCACAGGCATTGTTCAGGGTCAGGAAAATCCGGTCAATGTTGCATTGGTCCATAAGCTTTATGATGTGCAGTCACACATGATGCTTACCGGTCATATTTCGGCCGCCGAGATCGTCGTGATCAACGAGGAAATCTGGCAGGGCTTCCCCGATGACGTTAAGGCCGGCATTGAAAAGGCGGCGGAAACCGTGCGCCACAAAGCATCGAAAATGATCCTTGATAGCGAGGCAGGCGATCTTGAGCAGCTTAAGGAAGCTGGCATGACGATCATTGGCCCGGATGATGGGCTTGATGTTGCGGCCTTCCGCGCAGGTGTTGAAAAGCTTGTGCATGAGCGCTTTGACGAAAAATACGCCACGTATTTCGAAGAAATCGCTGCTGTAAAATAATCGCACCAAAGGGCGGTTCCGGGGGATATTTTTCCGGGGGAGCCGCCCTTACCGTGACTTTCATTGCCCTTCATTTCAGGTTTCGTCATGCCTTACAGGAACTCCCCGATCTATCGCGGGCTGGACCGTATCTGCCGGGTTTTAACCACCTTTTCCATGGTGATGCTGGCCTTGATGACGGTACTGGTCGTCGGTCAGGTGATCTTGCGCAATATGTATGATCTTGGTCTGCCGTGGGCGGACGAGCTATCGCGCATTGCCAATGTCGCGCTGGTGTTTTTCGCCGTTCCGGCCTTGATGCTGCATAACCGTCATATCGCGATTGACCTTCTGTACAGCGCCTTGCATGCGCGCGGGCAAGCGATTTTGCGCTTTGCCAATTATGCGCTGATCACGGGCTTTGCCGGTATCTTCCTGTTTTCGCTTTATAAATTTTTAAGCCGGGCGGGCAAATTCACCACCCCGTCGTTGAGCATGCCAAATTACGCAGTTTATGCGCCGGTGGTGATTGCCATTGTCCTTCTGTTGATCGTCGCACTCTATCGGCTGATCACGCGCACCGAAACCGCCCCGGATTACGAAGGCGAAGACGGGACCGCCGAAAGCGGCAATCCGATTGCCGATGCCATTGCCAAGGAAATGTCAGCGGGAATACTGGCTGAAGATACGTCCAAGGATTCCAAGAAATGATGAGTGCAACGCTTCTTATCCTGTTTCTGGCACTCATGATCATTCGCCTGCCGATTGCGGTGTGTCTTGGTCTGTCATCGGCCACCGTCATGATCCTGTTTAACCTGCCAATGACGGTACTGGCCCAGCGCACGGTCAATGCGTTGGATTCAACCCCGCTTCTGGCCGTGCCGCTGTTTATCTTTGCCGCCAATCTTTTGAGCCTGTCGGGTGTGACCAATCATTTGTTTGAACTGGTGCGCATGATGGTTGGCTGGATCCGGGGCGGCACCGCACAGGTCAGCGTGTTGGTCAGCCTGATCTTCTCAGGCGTGTCAGGCGCGGCCTTGGCCGATATTGGCGCATTGGGCGCGGTTCAGATCAAGATGATGCGCAAACAGGGCTATTCCGCCGAGTTTGCATCGGGCATCACCATGGCGGCGGCGACCATCGGGCCGATTTTCCCGCCCAGCATTCCGATCATTATCTTTGCCTCGGTCGCCAATGTATCGGCGGTTAAATTGCTGATTGCCGGGATTGTCCCGGCCGTTCTGATCACCCTCCTGTTGATGGCGCAGGTCGCGGTGATGGCCCGGATTTACAAGCTGCCGCGCGATGAAGTGACATTTTCGATTGCCGCCTTTGCGCGCAAATTCGTCATTTCCCTGCCCGCCCTGGCCGCCCCGGTTCTTTTGATTGGTGGGTTGATCTCGGGCTATTTCGGGCCGACCGAAGTTGCCGGTGTCACGGTGGCCTATGCGCTTTTGATTGGTAAATTTGTCTATCGCCAGCTTGACCTTAAACGGGTGATCACGGCCGCGCGCGATACGGTCGATGCGACGGGCAGTGTGTTGTTCATCGTCTCCACCGCGGCCCTGTTTGCCTGGGTTCTGACCATGGACCGCCTGCCCGCCACCGCCAGCGAGTTTTTGCTCGGACTTTCAAGCGATCCTTTGGTGTTGCTGTTGATTGTCAATGTGTTGTTGCTGGTGGTCGGCATGTTCCTGGAATCGATTGCCGCCATCCTGATCATCGCCCCGATCATTACCCCGGCGATGATGGCGGCGGGCGTTGATCCGCTGCAACTTGGTATCGTGTTTGTGCTTAACCTGATGATCGGGCTTCTGACCCCGCCTGTGGGCATGAGCCTTTATATGGTCAGCATCATCGCCAAGATGCCGCTGCACCGGGTAATCCGGGGCGGATTGCCCTTCCTTCTTCCCCTGTTTTTGTCGCTGCTCGCAGTGACCTGCATACCGGCGATCTCCGTCTGGTTGCCCAACCTTCTGGATTAAGTGAGGAAACATGAGCAGATTTCTCGGCGAAATTCGCCAGCTCGGTTACGTTGTGCCCGATATCGAAGCGGCCATGGAATATTGGGCCGAAACGATGGGTGTCGGCCCGTGGTATTATAACCCCAAGGTGCCGATCGAAGATTACCAGTATGACGGCAAATCCTATGACGTTCATAACTCGGTCGCACTTGCCAATTCCGGCTATGTACAGGTTGAACTGATCCAGACGCGCAACGATGCGCCGTCAATGTATCGCGACTTTCAGCAAGCCGGGAATACCGGCCTGCAACACGTCGCCTATTGGACCGAAGATTTCGACAACGATCTGGCCCTGATGCAAAGCAAGGGCTTTGCCGTCAAGATGAGCGGCAAGGTCGGGGACAATGGCCGGTTTGTCTATTTCGACAAGGAAATGCATCCGGGCACGGTGATTGAGCTGTCCGAAGTGGTCGGCCCCAAAGGCCGCCTGTTCAAATCCATTTATGAGGCGTCGATTGGCTGGAACGGCAAAGATCCGATCCGTCCGTTCCCGTCGCTGTCGGAAATCTGAGCCATGGACCTGATTGAAGCCCGATATCTGATCGAAACACCGTTCGAGCCCGAAAAAATCGCCACCATCATTGCCGGTGAGCAAAGCAGCGGCACGTTCGTACGCGTTGCCGGGGAAACCGACGAACTGCGCGAACGTTGTGCGGCCCGCGTGTTGTCGATCCGTGAACTGGCCCCGGCCGATCATCCCAGCCTGCAAAGTGCCTATTTGACCGCGCGCGGCATCAATGGGCCATACCGCCGGGCTGAAGTCCGGGTTGGTTTTCCCGTCGATAATATCGGGCATAATCTGGCGACTTTGGCGGCAACAGTTTCGGGCAATCTGTATGACTTGGGCGAGGTCACCGGGCTTAAGCTGATGGACATCAAACTGCCCAAGGCCTATCGCGATTTATATGATTATCCGGTTGCCGGAACCAAGGGCACGCGTGAACGGATGAAGGTTCATGACCGGCCGTTCTTTGGCACGATCATTAAACCCAATGTCGGCATGCGTACCCATGACATTGCCGATCTGGTCGAACAACTGTGCGAGGCCGGGGTTGATTTCATCAAGGATGATGAAGTCTGCGCCAATCCGGCATCCGCCCCGATCACGGACCGCATCCCGGCCGTCATGGAACGGGTGCGGGCCTATCGCGACCGCACCGGGCGCGACGTGATGATTGCCTTTAACATTACCGATGAAACCGATGCCATGCGCCGCCATGCTGATTTGATCGCCGAACACGGCGGGTCGTGCGCGATGGTCAGCATGAACTGGACCGGGTTATCGGCCCTGCAAACCCTGCGTGGGTCGACCGATCTTGTGTTGCACGGGCATCGCAACGGTTTTGGTGCGTTATCGCGCCATCCGCTGATTGGTATGGCGTTTCCGGCCTATCAGACGTTGTATCGTCTGACCGGCATGGATCATATGCATGTGCATGGCATGGGCGGTAAATTCTGTGACGAAGACAGCGAAGTTCAGGCATCGGCCCAAATCTGTGCCGAGCCACTGGCACCGGGCAATGGTGACGAAGACCACGTTTTACCCGTGTTTTCATCCGGGCAATGGGCCGGCACGGTTCCGGCCACTTTTGATGCGGTCGGATCGGCTGATTTCATGTTTTTGGCCGGGGGCGGCATTTTAGCCCACCCATCCGGACCAAAAGCCGGGATAATGAGCCTGCGGCAGGCATGGGACGCCTGCGAGGCGGGCGTCAGCCTTGAAAAACATGCCACGAGCCATTCCGAACTGGCCGAGGCCCTGACATTCTATGGTGCGCGGGGCTAGACATCTCATGACCAAGATCGTTTTCTGTGCTGATGATTTCACAGGTGCTTCTGATACGCTGGCAACGCTGGCGCGGGCCGGACTTTCAACGCGTCTGTATTTGAACGCACCCGCACCATCAGACAGTACAAACGATCTGGATGCCATTGGTGTCGCAACGTCGCTTCGTGCCCTTACGGTCGATGACAGCGTTGCGACCATCGGCCCCCTTGCCGATGCACTGGCACGCACGAAATGTGGTCTTTATCATTTCAAAGTCTGCTCAACCTTCGACAGTAGCCCGGACATCGGCAACATTGCCGCCGTTGCGGATCGTTATGCACAATCGGTCGGCACACGCTGGAAGGCGGTTATTGGCGGGCAGCCATCATTGCGGCGGTTCTGCCTGATGGGCAATTTGTTCGCCGGGGCGGGTAACGGGCATATTTACCGCATTGATCGTCATCCGGTGATGTCGGTGCACCCGGTAACCCCGATGCATGAAGCCAATCTGTGCCGCCACCTTGCCGCGCAAGGCTGGCCCAAGATCGGCCTGATTGATTTTACCATCATTCGCAAGGGCCGCGTTGCCCTGATCAATGAAATCCGCCGTCGTTTGGACGCCGGGGAATGTGAAACGCTGTTTGATGTGACCGATGACACCGATCTTCTGACCATTGGTGAAGCGATCCGCGAGATTGCCAAAACAACCCCGACCCTGTGTGTTGGCGCCAGCAGTGTCGCACAGGCCCTGTTTCCGTCCTTTGACCCGTCATCGCAAAACGGGGCACAAGCATCACGTCGCGCGGGGCCGGTCTTTGCCTTTGCCGGAAGCCGGTCGTCCCATACCGCCGGACAAGTCGAAAATGCCAGCACCTATGTCAAACGCAGCATCGCACCGAAAGACCTGCTTGCCCCCGCCGGGGTCAAAGACCTTATTGGCGATAGCCTGTCGACCCTGAACGCGGGCAAGCATCTTTTGGTGTCGCTTTCCGATGATCGCAATCATGACATTGGCAGTCACGCGTTGGCGCGCGCCAGTGCGGCCTTCATTGCCCAGATTTGTCAAAACACCGCCCTTGGGTTTTTGGCCATTGCCGGGGGCGATACATCAAGCCTTGCGGTGCAGGAACTTGGCATCAACAGCCTGTCTTTTGCTGCTGACTTTGATGCTGGCGCCCCGGTCATCCGCGCACATGCTGACACGCCATATCTTGATGGCTTGCCGATGCTACTTAAAGGCGGGCAGATGGGAAAACCCGACTTGTTTGATAACATCTCGGCCCTGCCGATCGCCTCAAATAACGGCTAAAACACTGGCCCGAACGGCAGGCATTATTTGCGCTGTTTACAGGAATTAATTCCTTCCGTTTTGGGCACACGGCCTGCTAGGATGGGGCATGATCCGACATCAACAAATTTGGGCCGCCCTTGATCAGATTGCCACCGACCACGGGTTAACCCCGTCGGGATTGGCACGTCTGGCACAGCTTGACCCGACGACATTCAACCGGTCCAAACGGACCACCAATCAGGGCAAGTCGCGCTGGCCCTCGACCGAAAGCATTTCCAAGGTTTTATCGGTCACCGATGTCAGTTTTCGCGAGTTTTCCGAACTGGTGGATGGCAATGGCGCCGGGCGTATCCCGGTGATCGGCTTTGCCCAGGCTGGCAATCGCGGGTATTTCGATGATGCGGGCTATCCGGTGGGTGGCGCATGGGAAGACATCACCTTTCCTGCCATGCATGATCCGACCGCCTATGGGCTGCGCATCTCAGGTGAGTCGATGGCGCCAGTGTTTCGCGATGGTGATTTGATCATTGTCAGTCCGGCGTCAAACATCCGCCCACAGGACCGGGTTGTGGTCAAAACCACCGAGGGTGAAGTCATGGCCAAGGAACTGGTCCGACGCGGGGCGCTTGGCGTGGAGCTTAAATCGCTCAACCCGGCCTATGAGGACCGGTTTATTGCCGCCCAAGACCTTGACTGGGTGGCACGCGTTTTATGGTGCAGCCAGTAAATAGGCGCAAACCCGATGGTCCGCGAAAATAATATTGCCCACACGGCAAATACATTATTCAAAAAGGCACTTCCACCCCCTACATTAGGGTAGCTCACCCTACACCGGGAAAGGACGCTGTTTGCCCGTGCAACGCCACCACATAATTCGCTTTCTGGCGATTGCCGTCGCGTATTTCCTTGCCGGGAAAGCAGCTTTCCTTCTTCCGTATCATGATACAACCCAATGGTTGATCTGGTTGCCGACGGGCATTGCCCTTGCGTCCCTGATCATATGGGGCTGGCGATATGCTCCTGCGGTATTTTGCGGGTCTATGCTGCTCACCCTAGCAAGCGATTTCCCCCTTTTTACCGCGATATTATTTGCGACAAGCACGACTGTTTCGACAGCCATCCCCGCCGCCCTTATCACCCGACTTTGTGGCACAAGCCCGCTCTCATCGTTACGCGGCCTGATTATTTTCCTGCTCATCGGTGCGCTGGGGGCACCATTGATATCGGCGACTGTCGGAAGTGGCGTTGCGCTGATCACTGACGTTACTGATGTGCAAAACCTTCGCACCGTCTGGGAAGGTTGGGTGCTTTCAGGCATGGTTGGAACGCTGGTTGGCACCCCACTGATCCTGCGTCTTTTCAACCAGCCCTGGAAAAACCGCCATCTTGGCTATTATCTTGAGCTGGCCTTCATTTCATGTGCCGCCGTGATCGTCAGTTCGATCATCCAGATCACGCCGATCATGTCGCGGCCGGAATTCCTGTTTATTTTTGTCTCCCTGCCCTTTGTCATCTGGGCGGCTGTTCGGTTCGGCCTGCTCGGCGCCACGTTGATCAATGCCCTGATCATGATCAACATCATTATCTTTACGTCCTTTGGCACCGGTGGCTTTGTCAGCCAGAACTTCAATACCGGCCCTAGTGAAACATACAACTACATCATTGCCGTCACATTCGTGACCATTTTGCTGGCGGTGGGGCTTGAGAAAATGGCGTCGGTCACAACCCGCGCACGGGATGGCAAAATATCGCATGACATTCACCGTCTGCGCCGTAACTTGGCTGTCATCGTTGCTGTTCTCGGATTTGGCATATCCGCCGTTGCTGGTTGGTACACCTATCTCCAGCTTAGCGAGGCCGACAGCGCGCAAACCGAACAATATCGCCGTGCGTTTGAAGCGTCCCTTCGCGAAGAACTGGGGCGTGCGACCGACTCTCTGGTGGCTGTGCGCACCCTTTTTGATGTTCATGGCAACGTATCGTTTAATACCTTTGATGCCATGATTGCCCCATGGGTAAGCCGGCGGCCCGGCATTTCGGCCCTTGAATGGGCGCCCTTTGTCGAAGGGCGTGCGCGTAATCTGGTCGAAGAAAACGCCCATCTGCGCGGCGTCGCAGATTTCGAAATCCGCCACCTTCAAGACGGAAAACTCACCCGTTCACCCTTGCGCGATGACGGGTATTTTCCAATTTTCTATGTCTTTCCGCGATCTGGAAATGAACAGGCAATCGGCTTTGATCTTGCCAGTGATCCGGTCCGCAAACGCGCACTTGAAACCACTTTGCGTACCGGCAACATCACCTTGACCGAACCGCTTGACCTGTTTCGATCAGATTCGGCCGTTGTCACGTCTCTGGCCTTACTTGGCGTGCAGAACCGGCGTGACAAAGGCGGGCCGCCGCTTGGTGTTGCGATTGGTGTATTGCGCCTGACCAATATGATTACCCGGGCGGCACGGGTTGCCCGTTTGCCATCGAACTACGAACTGCATCTGGCTGATTTTGATGCAGATGACGGCAAACAGGTTATCTATTCAAACCGCAAGGCCGACTACGCGGTGAAACACCTTGCCGATGAACGCGCCATTCCGTTCAATCCGAACATCTCGAACTTCACATTTGGCTATCGTGACTGGACCATCAACCTGCATCAGGAAAATGCACATTATGCCGGTCTTCTGTACTGGCAACCGTGGGCCATTTTCATTTTTGGCGCGACAGTATCCATCCTTCTGATGATCTACTTGCGGTCTTTGACCCGAACAGAACGCCAGATTGTCGATCTGGTTTCGCTGCGCACCCGGGAACTTGAAGACGCGCGCGAAGAAGCTGAAAGTGCCATGAACCAGGCACAGCAGGCCGATAAGGCAAAATCGGAATTCATTGCCCATATGAGCCACGAATTCCGATCCCCGATGACCTCGATCCTTGGCTATACGCAGTTGGCATCCGATAGCCTTGGCAATGATCCGGCACAGGAAACCCTGCGCGGATATCTGTCGACGATCCGCGGTGCCGGCCGTCATGTGTTGTCTCTGATTGGCGATATTCTTGATATTTCCAAGATCGAAGCCGGGAAACTCATACTTGAAGAAGTGCCGTTTGATTTGCACCGGGTCTGCGAGGAAGTATCGTCAATGATGCTGGTCCCAGCACGCGCGCAGAAAAACAAACTGCATCTGAATGTTGCCACCGATATGCCGCGCTGGGTGGTTGGCGATCCGGTACGCCTTAAACAGGTGCTGACCAACTTTGTGTCCAATGCGGTGAAATTTACCAAGTTTGGCAACATCACTATTGATGTCTCTCCCTTGACGGTCACCGATGACACATTGTCGATGCGCATTGCAGTGCGCGATGATGGTATTGGCATCGCGCAAAACAAACTCGATTCTATTTTCGAAGCCTTTGCCCAGGCCGACACATCGACAACGCGGCGCTATGGCGGGACCGGGCTAGGCCTTGCGATCTGTCAGAAGATCATTCAGGCGATGGGCGGTGCGATCACCGTCGAAAGCAAGGAGGGCGACGGCAGCACATTCTGGTTTGACCTGACACTGCCACGCAGCAACGAAGGTGCGGCATCTGAAAACACCGATGCCCAAAATGTCGAAAACGCGTTCGCCGAAGAACCGCGCGCGCGGGGCTGGAACCTGCTTTTGGTCGAGGACATCGAAATCAACCGTATCCTTGCGCAGAAACTGCTTGAACTACAGGGCCACACAGTTACCACCGCCGCCGACGGACAGATTGCCCTTGATATTCTTGCCGCCGAAGATTTCGATGCAGTGTTGATGGATGTGCATATGCCCGTCCTTGACGGCATCGAGGCCACCCGTTTTGTTCGTCAGTTTGAAGACCCGGTCAAGGCCACCATCCCTGTTTTGGCCCTGACGGCGGATATTTCAAATGACAATCTCGCGGTCTTCCGCGAAGCCGGGTTTGACGCCCATTGCACCAAACCGCTCGACATCAAAACCATCAATAGCGAGCTTTCCCGCCTTGAACACCGGATGCTTGAAGAACGGCGCGCACTACAGAAAAAGGCGGGCGAATAGCCCACCTTTTTGATCGTTGCGTGCATCCATCAATGATCGCACCTTAGGCCCGTTGCGTTAGCGTTTGACCCCGGTCATCTCGGCCAGTTCATCGGCAACATTGGCCCCGGCCGCCAGGATCGGTCCGCCTTCTTCCAGAACATTGGCAATGCCCAGGAAATCATTGGTCCAGCCCCCGGCTTCGGTCATCAGGATAATCCCCGCCATGCAGTCCCACGGATTGATATGTGGCTCATAATAGCCGATCAACCGCCCCGCAGACGCATAAGCCATCATCAACGCACACGACCCGTTGCGGATAAACATGCCTTCGCGGTCAAGCAATTGCGTCATCACCGGCACGATCACATCGCTTTTGGTGCGATGCGACAGACCCAGCCCCAACAAGCCATCGCTGACCTTGGTGACCTTGCTTGCTTCGACCGGCTCGCCGTTCACATACGCGCCCTCGCCTTTCATCGCGGTAAACAGCTCATCGCCGCACGGATGGTAAATCAGGCCCAAAACCACCTCATTGCCGACCATCAAGGCCACCGAAATGCACCAGGTCGGCATCTGACTGACAAAGCACGCCGTGCCATCAATCGGATCAATCACCCAAAGACAGTCATTTTCACCCTGCTCAATGCCCATTTCCTCACCAAGGAACCCATCCTCGGGGAAGGCATCGGCGATGCGGTCACGGATGATGGCCTCGACATTTTTATCGGCAATACTGACCATATCAAGCGCGTTGGCCTTGACCTCGATCTCAAGGTCACCGGCCGTTCCGTCGTAGTAGTCCATGGCGCGTTTACCCGCCGCACGGATGACATCCCGGGCATGTTCAAGCCGCGATTCAACGTCAATTCTGGATGCTGTTTTGTTCACTTTATCCCTGCCTGTTTGTTCTATTGTTGATCATTCATCGGTGGGAACCACCGCAAGGCCACGCCCTGAAAAGCCGATACGAACTTCGTCCCCGGTGGCAATCGGTGCATCAATGTGCGGATCGATGACAAACAGGTCACCGATGTCCGATGTCACGGAGTATTGCATTTGATTACCAAGATATGCTGCATGGGTAATGTGACCTTTTAGCGATGATTGCCCGCTTTCCCCATTCACCGCAGAAAGCTCAATCGCGTCAGGACGCACAGCAACATTCACCGGCCCAATGCCCAAGCCCCGATGTGGCAAGGTCTGTCGCAGCCCGCCAATCTCGATATGGGCCATGTCGCCCTCAACCTCAACCAGTTCAGCCCCGACCAAATTGGCATCCCCGATAAAGTCGGCAATAAAGCCGGACGCAGGTTGTTCATAGAGTTCGCGCGGGGTGCCTTGTTGCGCAATTACCGCGCGGTTCATCACAATAATATGGTCCGATACCGCAAGGGCCTCCTCCTGATCATGGGTCACATAGACCGCCGTCAGACCAAGTTTTTGCTGAAGCTCACGGATTTCGGTTCGCACCTGTCGTCGCAGCTTGGCATCAAGGTTCGACAGAGGCTCATCCAGCAACAGGACTTCGGGTTCAAGCACCAGCGCACGCGCAACAGCAACACGTTGCTGTTGTCCGCCTGAAAGCTCGGACGGCAGCCGCCGGCCATAACCGGCCAACCCGACAAGATCGAGCCCCTCCTCGGCCTTTTCATGGGCTTCTGCCTTGGCAACGCCGGTCACCGTCAAACCATACGCCACATTTTCAAGCACGGTCATGTGCGGGAACAGTGCATAGGACTGAAACACCATGCTGACATCACGGTCTGTTGCAGGAAGTTGGGTGACATCCTTGCCACCAATCAGGATTTTACCCTTTGTTGCATGTTCAAGACCGGCAATCATGCGAAGCGTTGTGGTTTTGCCACAGCCACTTGGCCCCAGCAACGTCACCAGTTCGCCGGGATTGATCGTGAAGGATACATTGTCGATCGCGGTCACCGCCCCCAGACCATAGGTCTTGGTGACATTTTCGAACACGACCGAACCTGCGCGTGTTTTGATTTTCATGAATGCTTCTCTTTCAGATTTTCGCCAGCAGGGCTAACGCGGTCTGGTGTAATGCGATCTTCACGGCGCAGTTTGCGTTTGCCGATGGCCCCTTGCACCGCAAGGATGGCCGCCAACATCACAACGATCAGGACACAGCAATAGGCAATTGCCACGCCGTACCGCCCGTTTTCCACAAGACCGATAATATAGGATGTCGCCATATTGTGGTCGGCACTCACCAGGAAGATCACCGCACTCACAGACGTAATTGCGCGCACGAAACTATAGACAAGGGCGGCAACAATCGCGGGTCGCAACAGCGGAAGGATCACGCGACGAAATGTGGTGAAACTGTTTGCCCCCAGTGTGAGCGATGCTTCATCAAGGCTGCGGTCAAGCTGGCTCATTGCGGCAATCCCACCGCGCACCCCCACCGGCATATTGCGGAAGATAAAGCAGATCACAAGGATCACCCCGGTTCCGGTCAATTCAAACGGTGGCACGTTAAATGCCAGAATATAACTGACACCAATCACGGTTCCGGGAATGGCAAAACTTAACATCGTGCCAAATTCAAAGGCGTTCTTGCCGCGAAAGTTCTGACGCACCAGAAGATATGCCGTCGTCAATCCCACGGCCGCCGTCAATGGCGCAGAAATCGCCGAGATGTTCAACGTCGTCCAGAAACTGTCCCATGCGGCCCCGGTCCAAACGATGCCATGCTCGCTCCAGCCGATGCCAAACGCGTCAACATAGTTGTCCAGGGTCAGCGTATTATCAAAGCCCCAGCGCGTCACAAAGCTGCCATAGAAAATCATGCCATACACCGCGACCGTAAAGATCCCCCACGGCACCGCCGTGCAATAGACCAAACGGCGCAACGCCGGGTTCAGGCCAATATGTGCCCCGCTTTCTGCCTTACCCGAAACCGTTGCATAGGATTTCCGGCCCAGCCAGAAACGCTGTGCGGCAAATGCGGACAGGGTAAAGAACAACAGAACCAGTGCGAGGACAGCCGCCCGTCCGGCATCATTTTGCGCCCCGACAATCGCAAAGAATATTTCGGTTGAAAGGACTTCGTAATTGCCCCCCAAAACCATCGGATTGCCGAAATCGGCCATGCTTTCAATAAAGGCTAGCAAAAACGCATTGGCCAGCCCCGGACGCATCAGGGGCAAAGACACCATGACAAAGGTTTTCCAGCGCCCCGCCCGCAACGTCTGGGAGGCTTCCTCCATCGACGGGCTGACACCTTCGACAACACCGATCAGCACCAAAAAAGAAATCGGGGTGAAGGACAGGGTCTGAGCCAGCCAGATACCAGGGAGGCCGTAAAGCCAACGCCCTGCCTCCACCCCGAGGAGATCAGAGACGAACTGCGTCGCAGCGCCCGATCTGCCAAAAAGAAGGATCAATGCCAAACCAATCACGAATGGCGGCGTAATAATCGGAAGAACCGTCAGAACACGGAGTGATTTCTTGTATCGAAAGCCCGTGCGCGTCACGACCAGCGCAAAGGCAAGCCCCAGCAACGTGGTCGAAACCGCCGTCAGGATCGCAAGAAATGAGGTATTCCACGCCACCCCGCAGGCCCCGCCCGCAAGGCAACCCAATCCCCAGACGCTGTCGTCAAAGAAATTGCGCACAAAGGCAGCCCCGGAAACAGCCCCGTCAATATCCACAAAGGCACTGCCCAGAATGCGTGCGACCGGGAAGAAGACAAACAAGGCGACAAGCGCAACGACCGTCCCAATTGCGGAGGTCACAAAGACATCACCGCGCATGGCACCAGCAGCAGCAAGCCCCGTACACAATATGATCAGATAGCTGGCCGCCATCAGAAGGGCCCCATAGCCCAATCCGTACTGGCGCATGTCAAGCGGACCAAACAGGCTTTCAAGCCAGCCGTAACTCCACCCGGAAATCCCGATGGCAAAGCCCTGCCCCACCATCCAGATCAGCCCGCCAAGGCCACTGACAATCAGGATCTGTGCGTATTTCGGATGCGCGCGTCCTTGCCGCGCAAGCAACAAAGGCCCCAACAGGAAAAGCCCAACCGGCAACAACCAGTATTTTTCAAGCAAGGTGGCCTGAAGGATCGCAGGCGCATAATCGACGTAGGTCGGATAGCCATCAAACAGCCATTCCAACGTCCAGAAGCCGTATTCCTGCTGATACCAGGGAAATATGACAAATCCAATCCAGCCGATGGCCAGCCAGATCCAAAGCATTCGGTTCACCAAAATTCTCCCGCGTGCAGAATGTCAAGGTCGGCAGTTCCGCCCACAGATGAGTTGGCGGAACTGCACTGATGTCCGGAAAAAGGAAAAAGGCCGATTATTGCGGCGCGTTTTTCACTTCATCATCCCAACGTGACAGCAGGTGACGGCGGACTTCCGCATCACCGTATTTGGCAAAGTCATAATCAATGAGTTTCAACTCATCCAAGCGCGGTGCCCCATCAGGAATGCGGGCTTCCTTGTTTGACGGCACCTGATAGCTATGCGCGTCCTCGGCAATCGACTGTGTTTTTGCAGAAAGGGCAAACTCGGCCCAGATTTTTGCATTTTCAAGGTTGCGTGCGCCCTTGATGATGCTCATCGAGCCCACTTCATATCCGGTACCTTCGCACGGGGACACCACGGTCAAATCGGCACCCTGTTTGATCTGGGCAATCATGTCATGCATGAAAGTGATGCCAATTGTGGTTTCGCCAACCGCAGCCGCCTTGATCGGGGCAGAACCCGATTTGGTGTACTGATTTACGTTCTTGTGCATCTCTTTGAGAAAGTCGAAAGCTTCTTCTTCGCCAAACAACTGCACAAGTGTGGCAAGCGTCGTGTAGGACGTACCAGACGAGCTTGGATTGGCAATCTGGACTTCGCCCTTATAGGCTGGATCAGCCAGATCCTTCCAGCATTTCGGCGCAGGAAGGCCCTTTTTGGCAAGCAGATCGTTATTATAACCAATGCCGAGCGCACCGGCGTAAATACCGACCGTCTTGTTGTCGGCATTCTTGGCCTGACGCACGGCCCAGTCTTGCAGATCGCCCAGTTGCGGCGATGTATATTCTTCGGTCAGGCCTTCTGCGGCGGCTTGTAAGTGCGGATCACCCGTACCGCCCCACCAGATATCAAGTTTCGGATTGCTGGCTTCGGCGCGCACCTGCGCATAGGCCTCGCCTGAACTTTTGCGCACCATCGAAACGTCGATGTCATGCTCAAGCTCGAAGGCGGTTTCCATCATCTCGCACCATTCGTTATCGGCCGAGCAGATGACACTAAGGCGGCCCGCCGCATTGGCAGGTCCGACAGTGGCAACAACCAGTCCGACAAAAGCAGCACCAGCATAAAGAGTATTTTTAAACGTCATTTGGGTTTCCTCCCGTTTGCATTTCGTTGAATGCACACGTGTGCACAATCAGGGTGCGGATCACGTGCTGCGAGGATTTAATCACAGAACTTCAAAAATAACAAAAAAATTCTATTCTTTGGAATTTCCATTCTACCGGCGAAGCTCAACATACTGTTTTACATCGCTTTAATCATAGAATGCGGCATCAGAAGGCCGAATGGGATCGCCTGCCTTATGGCACAAAATGCGCCGAATCATATGCACACGTGCGCATGAAAAGTCCGGTTCTTCACGAGTCCCAATCTTTACAGGATGGCGTCAGGGATCAGACGGTCTGTCGGCGGATAAATTCAACGGGCAGAACAAGCCGTTCATCGCCAAGCTCATCCCCCCCGATGCGACGGCGCAACCGTTCTACTGTCATCTCGGCCAGTTGATCTGCCCGCTGGCGCACTGTGGTAAGTTGATAGGCACCCTGACGGGCAGCAGCAATATCATCAAAGCCAATGACGGCAAGATCGCCCGGAACTTTCAGCCCCAACTCAAACCGGGCCGCATCCATCAGGCCAAGGGCAATATGGTCCTTGGCACAAAAAATCGCGTCAGGTGTGTTTTCCCCACCCGCCAGATATTTGAGCCCGGCATGAAATCCACCGTCATAATCCGCACTGTCACATACAAGCGACGTAAAACTGATCTCGCCGTCCGCAAGACGCGGTGCAATCCGTGAAACAAATGCCTCCCCGCGGACATTGCCGCTATAGGTACCGCCCCGCACGTTCAGAAAACCAAGACGCTTTTTACCGCTTTTCAGCAACATGTCTGCGGCCAGTTCACCCCCGCGCACGTTATCGCAGTTAATAACATCAGCCCCCTCCAAACGCCCTGCCCGATTGACAAGAACAACCGGAACATTTCGTTTCAGGTAATGAGTACCCACTTCCGGGGACGGGCTTCCCGACGTTACAACAACCCCCGCCACTTGATATTGCAGCAGATTAAGCATCGATATCCCCATCTGGTCCGGGTCCGAGACATCAATCACCAAGGGGCGATATCCCGATTGTTGAATCTGGCTGATCAGACAATCAAGAAACTCAATGCGAAACGGATCCGTCAGCCCGGATGTTACCAGCCCGATCAGGTCGCTTTTACGCCGGTTCATTGAACTGGCGATCTTGTTGACGTGATAGCCAAGCTGGGCTGCCGTTTCCTGAACGCGTTTTCGGGTCGCCTCGGAAATGCGCTCATCATCGGCCATGCAACGCGACACGGTTGACCGCGACACCCCCGCTTCACGCGCAACATCAGCAGACGTCACCACTTGATGCGCCTTCTTTTCCGCCCCGTTACCGGGTTTCTGGCGATCACCGCTCATACGGGCAAGTTCCTTACGACACACCGATTGACTAGAGCACACATACCATAGCCCAGCGCAGCCGCCAACGCACACGTGTGCACGTTTCGACAACTTTATAAAACTGTCATATCGGATATATAGGTCGCGCTTACTGTCTATTTTTCTTTGACCCGCCTTGGGCAAAAATCCTATTCTGATGCCCACATAACAGACTGCCCCACAGACACGACAACAGCCCAGACAACAGACACAACACCGAAAAACCAAGGCCCGCCTTGGCAACCCCAAAGACCATCAGGAGCACATCATGGGCCACGCCGCCACCGACAGCACCGTTACCACCTGGACCTGGTTCAAGGGTGAATGGCACGAAGGCAACCCAAACATCATGGGCCCGCAAACCCATGGTGTGTGGATGGCCTCGACCGTGTTTGACGGTGCGCGCCGCATGAATGGCAAAATGCCCGATCTTCATCCCCATTGTGCCCGTGTCATCCGGTCGGCCAACCTGATGGGCTTAAAGCCCGCCATCACCACCGACGAAATCGTTGCACTGGTCAAGGAAGGGGTGAAAAAATTCGATCCGGAACTGGCCCTTTATATCAAACCGATTGTCTATGGCGGCGAAGGGTTCCTGGCGCCAGTGCCTGAAAGTGCACAATTTGTTTTATGCATTTCGGTGACTGAAATGCCCGCCGCCGTGCAAACCGGCTTTAGTGCGCGCAAATCAAGTTTCCGCCGTCCATCGCCCGAAAGTGCCCCGACCGAGGCCAAGGCAGCCTGTCTGTATCCCAATGTCGGGCGCGCTGTGACCGAAGCCAACAATGACGGCTTTGACACAGGTGTCATGTTGGACCCTATTGGAAATGTTGCCGAGTTTTCCTACGCCAACCTGTTCTTTGCCAAGGATAATGTTGTTTATACCCCGGCGATCAACGGCACGTTCCTTAACGGTTTGACTCGTCAGCGCGTCATCACCCTTCTGCGCAAAGATGGTGTCGAGGTGGTTGAGAAAACCTGTGCGTACAGCGAGCTTGAAACCGCCGACGAAATCTTTGGTACCGGCAATTATTACAAAGTCGCCCCGTGTGTGAAACTCGATGAGCGCGCCCTGCAACCCGGCCCGATCACGCGCCGCGCACAGGAGCTTTATACGGCCTTTGCCGCAGCCAGCGCAGACTGATCCACCGCGCGCCGTGACGCTATAAATGCAAAACGGGCCGGAAATTCCGACCCGTTTTTTCATGCCCTATACCGGCCTGTCGTCTTTTACTGTGTCGGCGCAACCGGCACGCTGCTGCCTGCGACATAGGGGTATTTGGCAAAGATCGAGGCCACTGCCGTGCGCACGGCTTCATTGGGCGCATCACGCGTAGAGCTGGTCACACGCCCAACAGAAGTTCCTTCCCAGATCATCTGGTTGGTACGGCGATCCACGAAATCAATGCTGAGCGTGCCCTCGGTATAGGTGCTGGTGTATCCCGGCTCCGTATAACCCGGCCAGCCGACATACATGCCGCCGCGATACCCATAATATCCGCCCATATAGACCGGTGGCGAGGTTTGGGTTTTTTCCTCGGTCTTGAGGTGGAAGTTCACAAGAAAATCAGGGTTGTTGATGTCAACGCGGTATCCGCGTGCTTCAAGTGCCGTGCTGATGGCATCCTCGATCCGCTGACCTGACAGGGTTGTGTATTTTTCCTCAGCCGATTTTCCCGCCCCTTCGAAAAAGGCAAAGCTTTGATAGCGGCTGAAATCGGCGGCCGGGTCGGCATCGATATAGACCTTTGGCCCGCTGGCACAGGCCGCCAGCATTCCCACCAGAATGCCTGCGATGGCGGTTTTCACTATCTGCATGATGTCGGTCCCTTTGCTTCAACCAGAAACTGTCTTTGTTTATATGACGTTCGGGGACAACAATACCATCAACAGAATTTGGTTTCATGATGGCAGGTTATGCCGCTCCCGCGGTCAGCGTCCTTTCCGCCGTTTGGCGAAGGTCCGCAATCTCGTCATCAAGAATGCCCCGATCCTTCATCGCATGCGCCAAAACAATCGCGCCCTGCCAGCGCAGTATAATCCTGCGTGCGGTGTTTTGGGCGGTATCATCCGGCACACCGCCTTGGGTAAAGTTATCGGCCAGCCAATTTATCAGGGATGTGAAAATAGCCTGTCCGGTTTTGCGTGTCGCGTCAAACCCGTCATCTGCCGGAATATCAAGCATCAGCTTGGCCACCGGGCACCCATGCGCAACCCGGCGCGGTGTCATGGCATCCAGATAATCAAAAAATACCGAAACACGCTTTTGTGCCGTGCCGCCCGGCGCAATGGTCTCCAAAAGCGGGGTAAACTCGCCTTCCATGGTTTCCATCGCCGCCTGTGCCAGATCGTGCTTTTTCGGGAACCGATAAAACACGCCCCCGGCAGGTAGACCTGCTTCCTTGGCGACGGCCTGAATGGTGGCGGCGTGATAGCCATCGCGCCAGATCACATTCATCGCCGCACGGGCAAGTTTTTGGCGTTTTTGTAACGATGTCAGTTTTTCAACCATTGACCTGAAACCACATAAGTAAGTTAACTTACTTAATCATGACATCGTCGCTTTGAATGTCAAGCAGGACGCCCCATCGCCCCGTCATATAGTTAGGGTCGGCCGCGCAACGACACACGGAACTGTCAGGACCGGCTTTGATACCCAAAAATTATATTTGTCTTAGGGTCTGGGCTGTATCAGGTTTCACACAGAAACCTTTGAAAGACGGGCCGGAGCCAATTTGTGAAAAACAACCAATACTCGCTTGCCGATATCGAAGCCGCCGTATCTGCAGGCGTACTCGATCGTGCGGCCTATGTGACCCTTGCGCAGTTCCTGACAAGCCACGCGCCAGAGGCGATTGAAACCGAAAAGTTTACCCTGTTTCGTGGGATGAACGACATTTTCCTTGCACTGGGCATAACCGTGCTGAGCATCGGCTGGTTCATTTTGTGGGGCCTGTATTCCAACGATGCCGTTTTCTGGATCGCGCCACTTGTCGCCATGGCGGGGTTTGTCGTGCTGGCGGAATATGTCGCAGGTAAGCTTAAGGCGACATTGCCCTCAATCGTCATCATGGTGTCGCTGTGTGCGACATTGATGATCTATGCCGTGATGCTCTATATGCGCATGGTCGGAACATCGGCAGAATTTTTCAATCTTGATGACGTCTGGTCGTTCGGCAGCACATCGGTCAATACCGCCCTTCTGGTGGCCATCATCGGCTTTGCCTTTCAGGTCGGATTTTTCCTGCGCTATCGTTTGCCGGTATCGTTTGCCCTGATTGCGTTTGGCATTGTCGGGGTGTTGTGGTCGCTGCTTTTGACCGCGTTTGGCCAAAGCCTGAACCAGTATCTTGATTACATGATCACGCTGACCGGGCTTTTACTGCTCGCCCTGGGCGTTGTGGTCGATACCAAAGACCCCAAGCGGGTTAATGGCTGGGCCGAATGTGCCTTCTGGCTGTATGTCATCGGCGCACCGATGACCATTCACTCGGTCGCAGCCCTGTTTGATGCCGCCGCCCTTGTGATGATCCCGGTGATTATCATCGCCATGCTGTTTTCGCTGTTTTTCGACCGTCGGTCGCCGATCATCAGCGGCCTGATCTATGTCGGCTATCTGGCCAATTCCGGCTTCAATCAGGCTTCCATTGATCCATCCATCACGGTTGCACTGGTCTGCTTTGTTGTCGGCGGTCTGGTCATGGCGTTTGGCTTTGGCTGGCAAAAAGCCCGCCAGATCGTCTTGACCCCGTTTGAGCATCAAAGCTGGCGTCGCTATTTGCCGCCTTCTTAGTCGACGAAAAGCAGGGCAGTAGAACAAGTTTTGCTGCCCAGCTCAAAACTCCTTCCCTCCGAAGACAACGACAGCCCCTTACGCGTAAAACAGCTAGAAGCAATGAATCAATTAAGGGTTGATTTATCACTTGCTTAACTTTGCTAAATAGAATTAGGTTTATCTGATACTACCGCCCCGCACACACATGCAGGAAAGTTGCAATGAAGTACGGTTTAAGGATTTTAACACTGTCCGTTGCGGGGGCGATGGCTTTGTCATTGGGAGCTTGCAGCAACGGCATTCAGGATCAAGTGGTCGGTGGCAGCGCTCTGCTGGGCGAAGCCAAAGTTGGCGCACTGTCAACCACGGCATCCTACCGCACAGTTGTCGCCAAGTTTGATAGCACGTCACGGGTATGTCCTGAACCGCCGCCCGATGTTGCCGTCGCAGTGACGTCAAGCTTGCTGGCACAGCTTGCAGCTGGCAAGGGCGATGTTACGGCCAACGCGACACTCGCACGCAGTGTTGCAGAAAAGATAGCGCCGTTGCTGAAAAGGACAACAGCACTACAATTTTATCGCGATGCCAGCTCCTATAATTGCTTTGCCCATATGAACGGCGCAATGGATAGCGAGGCTTATCAACGGGCCAACGACGCGGCGATGAAGTCCGTTACCATGTTAATGGCACTTGAAATCCTCAAAGGTGCGGATCAGACACTACCCGCAGAATTTCAGGCGGCACTTGATAGCGGCGACATCGACAAGCTCAAAGAACTGATCGAGAAGTTCGAAAAGAAATAGACCCAAATACCGAGGCATTCGGATCTGCGGTTCAACGAAAAAATCCCACCATTTGGTGGGATTTTTTTTGTTTCGTTATGCTCTGCTCACACGGCCACCTCATCAGGCGCTGAGGTCTTCACCTGCAAGCGCACGATCAATCAGGGCGACACTTTCCTCAAGGCCGTAAAGGGCGATGAACGATCCCATGCGCGGACCCTGTTCCTGACCGAGCAGGATTTCATAGAGCGTCTTGAACCATTCGCGCAGGTTTTCGTAATTGTGGTTTTTGCCCACCGTGAAAACTTCGGTCTGGATGTCGGATGGCTCGGTCCCCGGTGCGATTTTGGCCAGCGCATCGCGCAGGTCTTTCAACGCTGCTTGCTCCGCCTCGGTCGCGGCACGGTATTTTTTCGACGGTTTAACGAAGTCGCGATAATAGTTGATCGCATAGCCAACCAGCTTATCCAAATACGGTGAGCTTTCCGGCGTTGCGCCCGTGGCATAACGCGAAATGAACTTCCACAGAAGATCGCGGTCTTCGGTATTACAGACCGAAACAAGGTTCAGCAAAATGCCAAAGGACAGCGGAATTTCGCGGTCCGGCGCGGTCCCGGCATGAATGTGCCAGGCCGGGTTTTGCAAAATCTTGGTCGGGTCGGTTTCGGATTTGAGCTTTTCTGCGAACGTCAGATATTCATCGACGGTTTTCGGGATGACGTCGAAATACAGGCGCTTTGCGGTTTTCGGTTTCTGGAACATGAACAGCGACAGGCTGTCTTCCGGCGCATATTTCAGCCAGTCTTCCATCGAAATGCCATTGCCCTTGGATTTCGAGATTTTCTGCGCGTTCTCGTCCAAAAACAGCTCGTAATTAAAGCCTTCGGGCGGGGTGCCGCCCAATGCCTTGACGATCTTGTTGCCAAGCTCAACCGACGGGATCAAATCCTTGCCTGCCATTTCATAATCCACACCCAGTGCGTACCAGCGCATCGCCCAGTCGGGTTTCCACTGCAGCTTGCAGTTACCACCCGTGACGAGCGTTTCAACCAGATCACCGGTTTCAGGATGTTCGTAAACAATGCTGCCGGTTTCAGGTTTAAGCTCGGTCACCTTGGCCATCAGGACCTTGTTGGTGCCCGGTTCAACCGGCATGAACGGGCTGTAGGTCGCCTGACGTTCTTCGCCAAGCGTCGGCAGCATGATCTTCTGGATCGCGTCATAGCGTTCCAGAAGACGCAACAAAGCCGCATCAAACATGCCCGAACGATAACAGCCGGTCGATGATTTGAACTCGTATTCAAAGCCAAATCCATCAAGGAAATCGCACAGACGCGCATTGTTATGATGGGCAAAGCTTTCATGGGTGCCAAACGGATCAGGCACACTTGTCAGCGCTTTGCCAAGATGCTCGCCAACCATTTCCTTGTTGGGAATGTTGTCGGGCACCTTACGCAGGCCATCCATATCATCGGAAAAACAGAAAAGCTTGGTCGGGATATCGCACATGGTTTCAAACGCACGGCGGACATAGGTCGTGCGCGCCACTTCGCCAAAGGTGCCGATATGAGGCAGCCCCGACGGACCATAACCGGTTTCAAAAAGGACATAGCCCTTTTCAGGCGCCTTCTGTTTATACCGCTTGACCAGCTTGCTGGCTTCCTGAAAGGCCCAGACGTTGCTGTTAAGTGCGGCATCTCGAAGATCGGCTGTCATTTTTGAAACCTTGTTTGTCAGTTGGATCGTTGAATTCTTTGGAAATCTTGACGGCGCAGGGTCACCCGGATCCCGTGCGTGCGCGAAGCTATACCGCACCACACCTCAGATCAAGCATCTGTTGCGCATGGCTGCCAAATGACCCGCGACGTGCGACATACAGGGCGCCGTTCTCTGAACGTGCATTTACATGAGCTATTTTCCGCTTAAATTGCAAAAATCCCACTCTAAAGTGTAGTTGAATTTGCTTCGAATGCTTCAAATATGCATCCTAGGTGCCCAAATCCTTGCACCTGAACAATGGCTGCGAGACGTGACAAAGCCGCAAGGCGCGTCAGCGCAGTAAATCGCATGACTTGAATAAGTCACCAAAAATGAATACGTGGGCTGTCGTAACCGGGCAGTATTGAGGTTCCAAAGATGTCGCACAGCGACAAGGTTTTGCCGGACGAAATAGACGCAATACCAGCAAATAGTGCTGATCAGCGATTTGAACGCGTTGTTGAATACGCCCCCAATGCGATGATCTTGATCAGCGCCGAAGGCCGCATGGAAATGGTCAATGCGCAAACCGAAATCATTTTTGGCTATGCCCGGTCCGAACTGCTCGGTCAGGCAATAGAGATGCTTGTGCCAACACGCTTTCGCGAAGGTCACCCGCATTTACGCGGATCGTACGGCAAAAACCCGAATGCCCGTCCCATGGGCCCGGGGCGCGATCTTTATGCCCTGCGCAAGGACGGCAGCGAATTTCCCGTCGAAATCGGCCTCAATCCAATTGCCAGCGGGGATCGTCAACTGATCCTTGCCGCCATATCCGACATTTCCGAACGCAAACACCGCGAAGAACAAATTGCACGGTCGCTCAAGGAAAAGGAAACCCTGCTTTCTGAGGTCCACCACCGGGTCAAAAACAACCTTCAGATCATTCACAGCCTGCTGGACATGCAAACAGCCTCGATTGCCGACAAACAGGCGCGTGATGCCCTGATTGACAGTTGCAACCGCGTGCGGTCGATGGCGCAAATTCACCAGTCGCTGTATCAAAGCGAAAATATGGCCAAGGTTGATTTCGCCAACTTCTGTGAAAGTCTGGTTTCATCACTGCTGGCCGCCTACAACATTGATCTTGATCGTGTTCGCGTCAAATGCGACCTGGCCGAGGTGGAACTGGCCATTGATCAGGCTGTGCCATGTGGGCTGATTGCAAATGAGTTAATCACCAATGCGCTTAAACACGGCTTTCGCGATGGTCATGCCGGTAAAATCCTGATTTCCACCAAAATGCATGGCGATCGTGACGTCGAACTGTGCATTTCCGACAATGGGCACGGTCTTCCAGATGATTTTTCCATCGGCAAAAGCTCCGGCTTGGGTCTTCAGCTGATTGAACTTCTTGTCGATCAAATTGGTGGACAGCTCACCATCGATACGTCCCCCGAGACACGTTTTCACATCACATTCACCTTACAGGACGAATGATAAATGCCAAAAACGGTTCATGTCATGATCGTCGAAGATGAAAGAGTGATTGCGCTACATTTGCGTAAGCAACTTGAAAAACTCGGCTATGACCGAACCTCCGCGCACAGTGCTGGCTATGACGCGCTCAAAGCGATTGAGCGCGATCCACCTGACATCATCTTGATGGACATCCGCATTGATGGCGACATTGACGGTATTGAAACGGCGGCCGGCATTCCACCCGATCTGATGATCCCGGTGATTTATCTTTCGGCCCACTCCGAAGACGCCACCTTGGCGCGTGCCAAGAAAACCCGTCCTTATGGTTTCTTGTTAAAACCGTTTTCTGAACGCGAACTGCACGCCACGATACAGATGGCACTGGAACGCCGGGTTGCCGAAATGGCCCTGCGCGAAAGTCAGCAACGCCTGTCGCTGGCGATGTCCGCGGCTCAAATGAGTTGCTGGGAAATTGATGTCAACACGCGCGAAATGCACAGCACGGGTCTTGGCAATTTCCAAACACCTCAGGAAACCGAAACAGTGACCGAAACGTGGGATGCCTTCCTTGACCGGGTGGCATCAGAGGACCGCGACAGTGTGCATAAGGCATTCACCTATGCCGTGCAGCACGGTGATTTTTACGACGTCGTATTCCGCAGCATCAACGCGCATAATGAGCAGCGTTGGCTGCGCGCACGCGGCAAATCATTTTCCAATGACCGCAATGGCACACACCGTATCATTGGCATGATGCAAGACATCACCGATCAGCGCATGACCAATGATAAATTGCGCGAAGCCATGGCTGTCTATGAAACGACACAGGACGGTATCCTGATCCTTGATCCGGACCTCAATGTTACCAATGCCAACAAGGCCTACTACCATATTACCGGCACAGGTCCCAAAGGCACACTGAACAAACCACCCTACTTCCTGGCCCCTGAGGAGTATTCAGCCGGTTTTTATCAAGACCTGTTTCATACCTTGCGCCACAGACGCCATTGGCACCGCGACATCGAAACCCGCAATATTCAGGGTAACCCGATTTCCCTGGCGACACAGATTATCGCGGTTGAAGACGACGACGGCGAACTGACCCATTTTGTTGCCATCGTTTCGGACCGCACCGCCATCCGTCAGGCCGAACAGGAATTGCATTATCTTGCGCAATATGACGGGCTGACCAGCCTTCCCAACCGGTTGCTGGCAACCGACCGCCTGAACCGTGCGATTGAACGCAGCGAACCCGTCGGTGCGCGTGTTGCCTGCCTGTTTCTCGATATTGATGACTTTAAAAACATCAATGACACACTGGGCCATGCGGCCGGGGATCAGGTTTTGCTAATCGCATCAACCCGGATCAAGGCGGTTACCGAGCGCGCCGATACCATTGCACGCCTTGGTGGCGACGAATTCATGATCATCCGTGAGAACATCCAGAACGCCACGGCGGCGGCCAATCTTGCAATGAAGATCATCAATGAACTGCAACGCCCGTTTTACATTATCGGCCATGAACTGACCCTGTCAGCCAGCATCGGGATTTCGCTGTATCCTGATAATGCTCTGTCGCCACAGGACCTTATCCGGTTGGCCGATACCGCGATGTACGCGGCAAAAGACCGCGGCCGGCGGACTTATGCGTTTTATCAGTCGGAAATGACGGAAACCGCAACCCGCTATATGACCCGGTCACTGGAATTGCGGCGCGGGCTTGAAAACAACGAACTGGTTTTATACTACCAGCCACAAATGAACGCCCATACTGGCGACCTCGTCGGGGTGGAGGCACTTTTGCGCTGGAACCATCCAACAAGTGGCTTGCTCGGCCCGCATGAAATCATCCCGGTGGCCGAACAAAGCGGCCTGATTATTGAAATCGGCGACTGGGTGCTGCGCGAAGCCTGCCTGCAGGCCCGGCGCTGGCAGGATGAGCTTGATCAGAAAATCACCATGGCGGTCAACGTGTCGGTCCGCCAGTTGAAGATGCCCAACTTTGCCGAAACGGTGCAACATGCACTGGCTGTTGCCGGATTGCCGGCGGAATATCTCGAAATCGAGATCACCGAAAGCATGATTCAGGATGAAACCAGCATGATCCGCATGTTGCACGAATTGCGCGAGGTTGGCGTTTCGCTTGCCATTGATGATTTTGGCACCGGGTATTCTTGCCTGCGCTCGATCAAAAGCCTGCCGATCAAACGCATTAAAATCGACCGGGCATTTGTCAAAGACCTTCCGGGCAAAGCCGACGATGCCGCCCTGGTCGAGGCCATGCTGGCAATGGCAAGCTCGCTTGGCCTACATACCACTGTCGAAGGTGTCGAAACCGAAGAACAGTATTATTTCTTGCGCGAAATGGGCTGCACCGACCTGCAAGGCTTCCTGTTTAGCAAACCCGTTCCAGCGGATGCGATCTTTGCCGACAAAGCAGCCAAAAAGAAGCCCAACAGTAAGATTTCATAAATCCTTCTCCCCACCGCGACTTAAAATCGGCTGCTATCTGATGGGTCCGGCCCTAAAGTATAGGCCGGGTGACTGAAATGCTTGTGCTTTTACCCAAGTTATTGAAACTTTGGGATGCATATCCATATTTCTAATATCACCCAAAAGAATAGGCCGAAAAGGATGTGGTTTGATGCGCTTTTCTAACCTGTCGCTGGGCGCGAAATTGACACTTGTCAGTGCGCTTGCCATTGCCGCCTGCCTGATTGTTGGTATTTTTCTTCAAACGCTTGAAACCAGCAACACCACCGAAGAACTCACCGTTGGTGAAGCCAGATCGGTTGCGCTTTACCACGCCGAACAGGCCGGTCACGTTCTGAATGGCGGGATGTCGGTGGCACAAAACCTTGCCGGGGCGTTTCGCGCCATTCGCGAACAGGGCGGCACCGACCGCGCGGCCTATAACGAAATCCTCAACCGCACCCTGATCGATAATCCGTCCCTTGCCGGGGCATGGTCAGGGTTTGAACCCAATGCGCTTGACGGTAAGGATGCCGATTACAAGGGCGAAGGCGAACCGTTTGGCGACGGGACGGGTCAATATGTGACCTATTACTATAACTTTGGGGATGGCATTACGCCCTATCACCTGACCGGTCTTGATAACCCCGAAGTAAACGAATATTACACCGCCCCCAAGGCCACCAATCAGCCCTACGTCACCGATGCCATCACCTATGACATTCAGGGACGCGACGTGGTTTTGACCTCATTCGTCTATCCCGTGCAGGATCAGGCCGGAAAGTTCCTTGGTGTTCTCGGTGCCGATCTTGAACTCAACGCCCTGTCAGAGCGGTTTGCCGAACTGACCCCGTTTGGCACCGGCACGGTCAACCTTGTGTCCGCCCAAGGCACATGGGTTGCGCATGAAAATGCCGATGTTCGCGGCACCAAACTTGATCCGGCTGACCCGATTCAGACCGCCATTCTTGATGCCATGAAATCGGGCGAACCGCGCCGGATTGATGACGCCACGACCATGCACATGATTGTGCCCGTCGAAATTGACGGATACCCGAACAAGTGGGGCGTGGTGGTCAATGTGCCGCTGGCCACCGTTTTCGCCCCGGCCGATGACCTGCGCAACGCGACCTTGATTGGCGGGGTGGTCTTGTTGGTGATTGTGATTGGCGTCATTCTGTTCTTAACCAAAGGCCTTGTCGCCCGTCCGATGACCCGTGTGGCGGGTGTTATTGACCATCTGCAACAGGGTGATTTTTCCGTCCAGATCCCCTATCTTGATCGATCAGATGAAATCGGTGCAATTGCCAAGGCACTTGAATCGTTCAAGGAAGCATCCGCAGGCATGCAAAAAGCCGAACGGGAAAAGCTTGCCGCCGAAAAACGCGCAAGTGATGAGCGCAACCGGACCCGCCATCAGATGGCCGACGAGTTTGAAAAGTCTGTCGGCGGTATTGTTGTCAATGTGTCTGACAGTGCCGAAAACATGGAACAGGTCTCGCGCCGGATGCGTACGGCGGCCGATCAAAGTGCCGAACAGGCCGTTGTCGTTGCCGCTGCCGCCGATGAGGCCAGTGCAAACGTTCAAACCGTCGCATCGGCCACCGAAGAACTGTCTGCCTCCATTCAGGAAATCAGCTCGCAGGTGGCAAAATCATCGGACATTACCAGTACCGCAGTGACCGAGGCATCCAATGCCAACACCATGGTCACTGGCCTTGCCGAGGCGGCTGATCGCATTGGCGAAGTCGTCAGCCTGATCAGTGATATTGCCGCCCAGACCAACCTTTTGGCGCTGAACGCCACGATTGAGGCCGCCCGTGCCGGTGAAGCAGGCAAAGGCTTTGCCGTGGTCGCACAAGAAGTCAAAAACCTTGCCAATCAGACGGCCAAGGCCACCGATGAAATCGCCCAGCAAATCGGCTCGATCCAGTCAGAAACCCACAATACCGTTGGGGCAATTGGCCGGGTCACCGAAACGATTTCAAGCATCAATGAAATTGCCACCGCCATTGCATCGGCCGTTGAACAACAAGGGGCGGCCACCGCCGAAATTTCTGGCAACATCCAACAGGCAGCAGCAGGGACAAACGAAGTCTCCTCCTCCATCGGGATCGTGCGCAATACATCGCGCGAAACCGGGGATGCCGCATCAAATGTGCAGGCCGGGGCAACCCAACTGGCACAAGAAGCCCGCAATCTTGACGAACAGGTCAGAAACTTCCTTGATCGTCTGCGCAATATCTAGGATCAGGACCATAGATTTTATCAGGGCGGCACCATGTGACGGTGCCGCCTTTTTCATTTTGTTGATACCTGAACCATTCGGTGGTTGAATTGCCGCAACCATTTAGGCCCATTCAAATAAGGACACCGCATCATGTTGCCGCTTCCCGTGACGATCTGCCTGACCGCACTTTTTGCATTGATGCTGACGGCGTTAAGCCTGAATGTTTCCCTGCGCCGCCGCGAACTTCGCGTTGCCCTTGGCGACGGCGATGATCTGGTGTTGCGTCGCCGTATCCGCGCACACGGCAATTTCATCGAAAATGCCCCGATGTGCATTCTGCTTGTTCTGGCCCTTGAGGCGGTGCTTGCAACCTCAACCACCATTTGGCTGGTTGCACTTATTCTGTTTGTCGCCCGTGCCCTTCATGCCATTGGCTCCCTTGCGCGGTCCAACAAAAGCCTGATCGCACCGGCGGTTTTGATGCAGCATTTGACCTTTATTGTGGTCGGTGTCTGGTTGCTGGTGCAAACGCTGAGCAACCAGATGGGCAGCATGTAACGTCAGCACGGAAAGAATGGCTATGGTGATGCCCCATGATTTCGCCACCACCGATGTGGCGGCGAAATTTGCCACATATCCCGACAAACCGCGTCAGATGCTTCTGACCATCCGGCACTGGATCTTTGAGATCGCCGGGGATGAGGCAAGTATCGGCACGCTGGACGAAAGCCTGAAATGGGGTGAACCGGCATGGCGACCAAAATCGGGATCGGGCATCACCATCCGCGCTGACTGGAAGGAGAAGGTACCCGATCAGGTGATGGTGTTCTTTGATTGCAAGACCGACCTGATTGACCGCACACGCAGTCTTTTATCAACCGATCTGACTTGCGAGGGCAATCGGGCGATCATCCTGCCGATTGATACGCCCCTGCCCGAAGCAGCCCTTAAAACCGCCCTTGGCTGGGCGTTGACCTATCACCGCGACCGTAAGGCACAGGCGCGCTAGGTCCGTTACAGCCTCTTCGCACCACTTTCAAGCTGCGTGCGAAGTTCCTGTAAGTCACGGTTCAACCGTTTTGCGGTTTCAATGTCGAGCCCGGTCGCATCAAGAATGCAGGCGGGAACTTCCTCGGCCTTTTCGCGCAATGCCTTTCCTTCAACGCTTAGGCGTACGCGCACGGAACGTTCGTCTTCCGGGTCACGTTTGCGCACGACGAGGCCATTTGCCTCAAGCCGCTTAAGAAGCGGGGTCAGCGTGCTGGACTCAAGAAACATCTTTTGCCCGATGCTGCGCACCGATTGATCGTCTTCCTGCCACAGGCTGACCATCACCAGATATTGCGGATAGGTCAGGCCAAGCCGATCAAGCAGCGGTTTATAGATGCGGTTAAAGGCATGGCTGGCCGCATATACCGAAAAGCACAGAAACTTTTCAAGATCCAGAAAGTCTTCTTTTGACGCGTCATCCATTGGCTTCATCCCGTTTTTGAAATATCCGGCCGACCTGACGCTGGGAAATCCGGGCTGTACAGGTCACCAAAAATGACCATACAGACCCGCAGCGGCAACCGTTATGTGACTCAAAGCCGATTAAAATACATCGCACACGATTAAATTACAAACGATTTATTCGCATAGCTGGCATTCTCATTTTTATATCGCGCGCGATTAAATCGTATGCGATAACACAATCATCAAAACGAAACACCGGCCGGTTAAGACGGCCCCTTAAAAGGATCGAAATCATGAGCCCGCTGAAAACCAAAGTTGCTTCTGCTGCGATTGCCTTGACCACCGCCCTGTCTGCCAACACCGCACTGGCCGACCCGGTTCTTGAACCCACCACCCAAAAATTCATCGATGCCCTGTCGGCATCGGGTGGCCCCGCGATTTACAGCCTGACCCCGGCCGAGGCCCGCGACGTTCTGTCGGGCGCCCAGTCCGGCGAGATTGCCAAACCGGCCGTTGACATCACCGACACCACCTTTGCCGTGGGTCCGACGGGTGCGACCAAGGTCCGGATCATCCGCCCACAGGGCAATACCGACCGCCTGCCGGTGATTGTCTATTTCCACGGGGCTGGCTGGGTAATGGGCGATACCGGCACGCATGACCGACTGGTGCGTGAACTCTCTGTCCGTGCCAATGCAGCCCTTGTTTTCGTCGATTACGAACGCTCCCCCGAGGCGCGCTATCCGGTCGCCATCGAACAGGATTATGCGGTGACCAAATATGTCGCCGAGCACAGTGAACAGCTTAATGTTGACCCGACCCGTCTGGCGATTGCCGGCGACAGTGTTGGTGGCAATATGACAGCGGTCGTCTCCCTGTTGGCACAGGAACGCGGCGGGCCGGACATCTCGGCACAGGTCCTGTTTTATCCGGTCACCGATGCCGATTTTGACAATGGCTCTTATACCGAGTTTGCCAATGGCCCGTGGTTGACCAAACCGGCAATGGACTGGTTCTGGAACCAGTATCTGCCTGAAGAAATTGATCGCACGGATCCGAAAATCACCCCGATCCATGCTACCGCCGACCAACTGTCGGGTCAGGCACCAGCACTCGTGATCACGGCTGAAAATGATGTTCTGCGTGACGAAGGCGAAGCCTATGCCCGGAAACTGTCACAGGCTGGCGTTGATGTGACCGTGACCCGCTATAACGGTACGATCCACGACTTTGTCATGCTCAACGCCCTTGCGGACACACCGGCGGCCAAAGGCGCGATTGCCCAGGCCGGACAGTATCTGCACACCGCCCTTCACGGGAAGTGATCACGAAAGTTTCACATTAATTCAGGCGGGTGCAGTTGCGCCCGCCGCCCCCCGGCGACATATCATCTGGGAACGAACCTAGACAGCCGGGCGCTCACCACCACCGAACCACTGTTCAAACAAAGGATGAAAACCATGTCTGTTGAAGTCAAATATACCGCGCATGCTTCTGCCACCGGTGGCCGTGATGGCCGTGCGAAAACCGATGATGGCAGTCTCGATGTCAAATTGACCACGCCAAAGGAACTTGGTGGTGCTGGCGGTGAGGGCAACAATCCCGAACAGCTTTTCGCCATGGGCTATTCCGCCTGCTTTATCGGCGCGATGAAAGTGGCTTCTGGCCAGACCAAAATCAAGGTCCCAAATGACGTATCGGTAAATGCCGAAGTCGGCATTGGCCCGCGTAGCGCAGGCGGCTTTGGAATTGCCGTCAAACTGAATGTGTCCCTTCCGGGTCTTGATAAGGCCGATGCAGAAAAACTGGTCGAAACCGCCCACACCATCTGCCCGTATTCAAACGCAACACGCGGCAATGTCGATGTAACCACCACCATTGCCTAACCTTAAAGTTCCCCCCTGCTGGTCGGCATCCCCCAACAGCCGGCCGGCACTTACAGGCCCGGTGTTCCCCTGCACCGGGCCTTTCTTTTGCCGGTTGGCAAATAACAGTTGCCCGATCAGCGGTGTCGCCCGATGATCCTGCCCATCAAAAAATACTATTCAGAATCAGGAAACCCGTATGTCAAACCCGCTTACTCTCGTCGTCTTTTCACGTGCAAAACCGGGCATGGAAGAAGAACTTGGCAAACGCCTTTTGGCCCTTGTCGAACCATCGCGCGCCGAAGAAGGCTGCATCAGTTATGACATGCACCAGTCCAAGGACGATCCTGCGGTCTGGATGGCCTATGAAAACTGGCGGTCCGAAGAAGACCTCGCCCTTCACTTCGAACAACCTTACCTGCGCGCCTTTGCCGACAGCAAAGATGAAATCCTTGCCGAACCGCTTGATGTGCGTAAGTTTTCGCTGAAATCATAATTCTTCAAGCGAGCCGGGCTTGTGTCTTGGGCCTAGGTCTTGGCCGCCCTATCGCAGTTGCTTACACTTCTGCGCTTGCGGCGGCCAGCCGCACTTGCGCCTGATAGACGACACCATCAATCGCGAGCTGAAAGTCCTGATCTGTGCTTTGTTCCTGCGCATTCTTGTCAGACAGGGTCTTCTGATTGACCGTCCCGGTGCTTTTTACAGCCTGCGCATCCATTTGCACAAATTTCTCGATGATCTGGATAATTCCGGATTGAGCCGATTCCATCAGGGTGACAGCATCCGCAACAGGGCTGATCTGATCGGCCTTTGGCGGTGTCGTCAGTTTTGCCATAGACGCATCGACCTTGCCCGCAGCAGACAAAAAGGTCTGATACTTAGGCTCAAGCAGCGTGAGATAACTGGTGTCGCGTGACGTCACCGATTTGTATTGCGACCAAGCTTGGCTGCTCAATTGCACGAAAAGACCATCCGCCATGACTTTCTCCTCTTAAATCTGTTTGCCGTGTTCAGATAAAACCTTAGAAAAACGATGATCCGATTGATGCCAGGCTGGCGGAAGAAAGACTCTTTCTCCAAGCCTCCCGGGAAATCGGATGTATAAAATCGTCAAACGCCAACGGAACCAGCCGCGTTTCACTCAGGGCGAATGCATTCCCCGTCCATGCAACCTGATTTGCCGTAGCATCAAGCAACCAAGCAGCCCCAACACCCGCAGCCCCGCCAGCAGCAGCCGCACCGGGCATCTGCCAGTGTGCAAACAGTTGCGCACGGACGGCTTGCGCAAACGCCCCATCATCAATTTCAAGGATGATTTCGCCGTCATACTGCATGGAACGATAGGTCCAGTTGCTGGTACCGACCATCACGTACTGATCATCGATGATTGCAACTTTCGAATGCGGATATGTCCATTTCGTAGGGTCGTTATGTCGATATGTCTTGGGCGCGAACATCACGTCATTGTTCGCCGCAATATCCCAGATATAACGAAGTCCAATCTGCCTTGGCACACCTGCCGCGGTGTTAAATGTCACGCGATAGGCCGTCGCAGGGTTAAGGGTCGCCATGTTTGCCGGGTTATAGCCCGCCTTGTCGACATGCGCGCCGACAACATTGGCGGCGACATAATTGGTTAACGGGCCGACGCGTCCGCGCCAGCTGTCTGCCGCATCAAACGCGTTCAAATCGGCCAGTGCCAACTCCACATAGGTGTAATACATCAGATAGGAAAACGCCTCAAAACCGTCCATCGTCGTGTTTGCCGGATGGTTGACAACCGGAATGACAGTTCCTCCACCCTGCTTAAAGGTCGCAAGGTCTTCGACAATAGATGGATCGGTTAAGGCATAGTTCTCAAGATAGACATAGTTCGCAGCCGCAGCGATCCTTGCTTGCAATCCTGCGCGAATATCACGCTCCGCCGGGTTGGCTTCTGAGTTGGTCGTCATCATCGTGATCGTCAGATTGGCAGGGTCAGCACCGGCTACACCGATTGTTGCCGCAGGTGCCAGCAACGCTTGTTGTTTGTTCCAGCGCCGCACCCATTCGCCTTCAATATCATCGACAATCAGACCGGTGACACGAACAGCCGCATCGTGCCACCAGTTTTCCGGATCATGCACATCTGACGACAGATATTTGTGCGCCATGTTCATGCCCCCGACATAGGCTTCTTTCAAAGCACCATTCGACAGAACAACAATTTTTTGATGCGTACTCATGCCAAAAGTCCGCCGCCCATATGATTCCATATAGATCTGAATGGGCCGATAGGCGCCAGCACCCGCGTTGCGATTGTTGACCTGCTGGACCCATGCCCTTGTCTTCCAGCCAGATTTCATCTCAGGCACAACGTTATTGAGAACCTGCGCCCCGGCCCAAGCAATGATTTCTACCCGAATGCCCAAACGTGCAATGGCCTCAAGCTTGTCGATCAAAAGTGCGCCAGCACCCCCGCCATAACCGGGCAGAAAAGCATCAGGTGCAATCTGCCAAAATGCCAATCGCACGAACCGATTGCCGCCCACACCCGCCGCAATCACACCATCAAGGCTTTGATGAAGCCGTGCAAAATACGCATTCCCGTCCAACAGGAATTGCGCATTACTATTGGCCCGGGTGACCTGCATGTTTCAATCCTCACACGATTTAAATCCTGATTGGTTGAATGACGCACGCAACGGGCTGGCGTGAAATTCTAATCACTGGACGGGTGCGCCAATCCGGTCTATCGAACCTTATGATCACAACATTCACAGTGATGGTCGGGCTGTTTCTGTCGGCCTTCACATCCGCCACCCTCCTGCCCGGCACATCCGAGGCGGCCTTGGCCGCACTGGTGGCATCGGGCGATCATGCTGTGTGGGGGTTGGTGGCGGTTGCAACAGCCGGGAATGTTTTGGGATCAACGGTGAACTGGGCCCTCGGCCTTTATGTTGATCGCTTCAAAAACCGCCGCTGGTTTCCGATCACTCCCGATGCGCTGGATCGGGCATCACACTGGTTTGGCAAATACGGGCTTTGGTCATTGCTTCTGGCATGGTTGCCGGTCATTGGCGATCCGTTGACCCTGCTTGCCGGTGTCATGCGTGTGCGCTTTGTACCGTTTCTGATCCTTGTCACCATTGGCAAGGCCGCACGCTATACTCTGATTGCGGGGGGCGCGACATGGATCGCGTCGATCATTTCAAACTGATCAAAAATATAAAAATAATCGAAAATAAAATTAAGCACCTTTGCTTTCATCATAAATAATTTCATGCCAGTGACATTGCTTACTCGAATATAAAAATATAATTCGTTCGCTATTATTTAAAAATAATGTTTCCCTTATATTTCATATCGAGATGGAAAATACTTTATCATCGTTTGAAGTAAGGAATTTTTATTATGCCAGTTACAATCCCCGCATGGGTTAAGCCCGGAATATGGGGCGGCATTATCGGTGCGGCCCTCATCACGATTGTCGGCTTTAGCACCGATACAGTCGTATCGGGCAGTACAGCACAAGAGATGGCAGACGACAGCGGCAAACAATCGGCAATCGCAGCCATGGCCCCGATTTGCGTTGCCCAGTTCAAAATGCTCACACCCAACAATCAAACCGAACAGCTTGCCGCCTTAAAAGAGGAAAGCTCATATAAGCGGGATGATTTCGTCATCGCCAAAGGCTGGGCCACCATGCCCGGCAGCGATGCACCAACAGATGAAATTGCCGCCTCGTGCGCAAGCCTGTTGATGGAACTGAGTTAGAACCAGTCTGCGACCGACCTACCAACGAACCCGAATGGGTTCTGACCACTGACGGCCAAAAACTAGCGCAACCGAACCCATCGTTCCGTTGCGCTTTTTTTGACCTGGGGTCTGAATGTCTGAATGAAAACAGCAAAAGAGCAATTTCGTTCAATAAACCCGGCACCCGATGCGCCATTCTGACGGCAAAGAATACCACCACGCCGATCAGAGGAAACGCCCCATGTTTGCCGCCACCAGCACAATCCCCATAAGCCTGTATCTTTCCATGGCGGCCTTCGCCCTTGCCGCCTCCATCACCCCCGGCCCGGTCAATATCATTGTTCTAAGCTCCGGGGTGCAGTTTGGTTTCCGTGCGTCACTGCGTCTGGTGTTTGGCGCCACGGCGGGGTTTTGCCTGTTGCTGCTTTTGATCGGGCTGGGCCTGCATGAATTGCTGACCGCCTTCCCGCAAATGACCACGATCATTCAATGGGCAGGCGTAGCATTTTTGCTGTTCATGGCGTGGAAGCTATTTTCAAGTTCGGGTGAACTTGGCAAACGCGATGCCGGGTCCGGCCCGTCGGCCATCACCGGGGCGCTGATGCAATGGGTCAATCCCAAGGCATGGTTGGCCTCCATTGCGGGGATGGGCGCTTATGCCGCTTCCGGTGCGCCGACCCTGATCTGGGAATTTACCGCGATTTATTTTGTCGTGTGCTTCGCCTCGGTCGCCTGCTGGGCCTATGCCGGGGCGTTTTTGGGCCGGTTTCTGGGCAATCCATCGCGCATTCGCCTATTTAACCGGGTGATGGCCGGATTGCTGGCGGCCAGTGCAGTGTATTTGATTTTGGGGTAATCCGTACGGCTGGCAGCACGGGTTATGCCTGAAAAAGATTCCCGCCTTCGCGGGAATGACGGGAACTTGAAACGTACCTCAAATTTGTCATGCCCGCGAAGGCGGGCATCCATGTACTTTATGTCGGGAAAATCAGGCGGCCATTTCCTGCGCCCGCGCATATTGGCGCGGGGTCGCCGCCATCAGGCGTTTAAACATCCGTTGAAAATGGGCCTGATCGGCAAAGCCGGTTTCAAGGGCGACATCGGCGATCTTTTGCCCACGCCGTAACGCATGGCGGGCCCGTTGAACGCGGCAATTGATCAAATAGGCATAGGGCGTCATGCCAAATGTCTTTTTGAACACCCGCACCAAATAAGACCGTGAATAGCCAACCGCTCCACAAATATCATCCAGACTGACATTTTCATGGCATCGGCTGCGGATATAGTCACAAACCTCGGCCATCTTGCGCCCGGTATGCAGGCTGACCTGACGGTCCAGAACGCCCGCGCCGTCAAGCTGCACATGCAAATCACCAAAGAACGACACCAGTGCCGTTTCCTTGCCCAGCACATCTGTATCGCGATCACTTAACGTATCGGCAAGCCCCAGCAACCCGGCATAAAGACGCGGATCGTGGCTGAGCGTATCGGAAAACATCGCGAACTTTCCCGCCGCATCGGCATCAATTTCAATCTGCAGATCCAAAAGCCAGTCCGGATCGACAAACAACATGTCATAACACCAGTCTGCCCCCTTGACCGGGTTGCAGCCATGCACATCTTCGGGGTTCAGGATCACCACCGATCCGGCCTGCGTTGCGTGGGTTTTCCCCCGGTTCCAATAGGTGCTATAGCCACCCTTTACCGTGCCAATCGAAAAGGTATCGTGGCTGTGGCGCTCATAACAGACCGCATGCCCGTCCGCGACACGGCGCAGTTCAACGAACGGCAAAGCGTTGTCACGCCAGAAGTACTGATTGCGGGTATTGGGCGGTGCCATGCAGGGCTGCCTTCTTGTGATCAGGGTCAAGTTTTATAAATTCAAACATAGGTCAATTTCCCCGGTGGCGCCACCGTGCAGGGATGCTTATAGTGCCTCAAATGTTCGATGATCGTTCCGACGAAAACACACCCCGTTTCAATCCGCCCAACGCGCCGGTCATGGTCGTTGGATTGCGCCATGCTGTGTTTTTATCGCCCGATGGCGAAATTGAAGAACTCCCGCATGGGGCTGCGGCCAAACGGGCGCGGTCAACCCGCCCGATTTTGGTGCACACGCCTGCCTGTGCCAGGCGTTTGAAAACCGATCCGTTTCCGGCCCATGATTTGCTTGAACTGTTTGCCTTTGTCCGCCCGGCGCAATTTTGCGTGCCGACCCCGCGCGGTATTGCGCTGGCCACCGGGCAAAAGCCCTGTGACGATCTGATTGGACAGGCCGAAGCGCTGGCCGAGGCGATGAAACGCCTCTTGCAGGAATTGGCCACCCTTCACCGCAACAAACGCGCCCCCGCCCTTGCCATCGCATGGCCGATGGCGCGCGGGCATTGGCCATGGGGTGTGTCGGTGCTGGCCGCCTTGGGTGCTGATGGTGACGGGCCGCATCGTTATGCGGTCTATGAAGGATTGAAAGTCTGGAAGAAACTTGGCGAATGGGCCGAACATGCCCCGCCCCCGCCGCCGGCCAATAATCCGGTTGATCCCAAGGATGCGCGTAAACGCCTGAAAGAACTTCTGGGCGACGGGGCCGAAGAACGCCCGCAACAGGCCGATTATGCGTCATCGGTCTGTTCGGCCTTTGGCCCGCGCCTTCATGATGGCGCGCCCAATATTGTTCTGGCCGAGGCCGGAACGGGGACGGGCAAAACGTTGGGGTACGTTGCCCCGGCATCGCTCTGGGCACAGAAAAACGACGGTGCAGTGTGGATTTCAACCTACACCCGCAACCTGCAACGCCAGATTGATCAGGAACTTGATCGCCTTTATACCGATCCCAAGGACAAACGGCTTAAGGCCGTGGTCCGCAAAGGCCGGGAAAACTATTTCTGTCTTTTGAATTTCGAAGAAGCCCAAAGGCCGCTTAATCAGCAACCCCATCAGGCAACGCCACTTGGCCTGATTGCGCGCTGGGCGCTCCATACCCGTGATGGCGACATGGTCGGCGGCGATTTCCCGGCATGGCTGACCGAATTGATCGGTAACCGCTTTACTGGCGCGCTTGCCGATCAGCGCGGCGAATGCATTTACGCCGCCTGCCCGCATTATTCGCGCTGCTTTATCGAAAAAACCGTGCGCCGTGCGCGCTCGGCCGAAATCGTAGTGGCCAACCATGCGCTGGTGATGGTGCAGGCAGCCCTCGGCGGGCTGGATGATGCCTCAATGCCATCGCGCTACGTCTTTGACGAAGGCCATCATTTGTTTGATGCCGCTGATAAGGCCTTTTCCGCCCATCTGACCGGACAGGAAGGTCAGGAACTGCGCCGCTGGTTACTCGGGGCGGAGCAAAAAGGATCATCGCGTGCACGCGGTTTAAAACAACGGCTTGAAACCCTGATTGTTGATCGCGATGAGCTGCGCGATGCGGTCAATGCGGTGATTGTCGCCGCCCAATGCCTGCCTGAACAGGGCTGGCTATCGCGCATTCATGATGGATCGGAACATGCCAAAGGCCCGGCCGAGGCCTTTTTGGCCCATGTCCGCGCACAGGTTCTGGCCCGTGCCGCGGATGGGGATCGGGGTTATTCGATTGAAACCGATTGCAAACCGGCGATTGACGGGGTTCTCGCCAGTGCCGCCGATCTGGACCGTGCACTTGCCGCCATGGAAAAACCGGCAAAATTGCTGATTAAAACCATCGCACATATGTTGGACGAAAAGGCCGATGAACTTGAATCGGCTGAACGTCAGCGCCTTGATGCCGCGATCCGGTCGCTCGAACGGCGCGCCATCATGCAGGTTGCTGCATGGCGCGAAATGCTGGCGTCCTTGGTTGAAAATACTCCGGCGGCGTTTGTCGAGTGGTTTGCCATTGAACGCCAGTTTGGCCGCGATTTTGATGTCGGCATGCACCGCCATTATCTTGACCCGACCTTGCCGCTGACATCGGCCTTGGCCCCCACCGCGCATGGCATGGTGGTGACATCGGCAACGCTTCGCGATGGCACCGGGGATGAAGATTTCGATTGGCACGTGGCCGAGGACCGCACCGGGGCATCGCACATGCCATTGCCCGCCATCCGGGCGGCAATGAAAAGCCCGTATAACTACCGCGAACAAACGCGTGTATTCATCGTCAATGATCTGGGTCGCGATAACCCGGACCATGTTGCGGCGGCCTATCGTGAACTGTTTTTGGCATCAGGCGGCGGCGCACTTGGGCTATTTACCGCGATCACGCGCCTGCGTGCGATTTATGAACGTTTGACCGGCCCGATGGATGATGCGGGTTTGCAATTGCTGGCCCAGCATATTGACGGCATGGATGTTTCTACCCTGATTGATATTTTCCGGGTTGAACGCGATGCCTGCTTGCTCGGCACCGATGCGGTGCGTGATGGGGTAGATGTGCCAGGTGATAGCCTGCGCCTGATCGTCTTTGACCGCGTCCCATGGCCGCGCCCCGACATCCTGCACCGTGCGCGTAAATCCGCCTTCCACGGCGCACGCTATGACGACATGCTCACCCGTTTGCGCATGAAGCAGGCCTTTGGCCGCCTTGTCCGGCGTGCCGAAGATCGCGGGGTGTTTGTCTTGCTTGATAACCGCATGCCATCGCGGCTTTTGGGCGCCTTCCCCGAAGATGTTGAGGTGCAGCGTGTTGGATTGCGTGAAGCGATTGAACAGACGCGGGCGTTCCTGCGCCCCGATCAGAATTGATCCTGCCGGGGCAAGATGCATTTGCCACCACCCAATTTCCACCCCATATCGGAAAGACCAATTCCACCAACAAGGATAAACCAATGTCCCGTCCGCCCCTGAAAGATGCCGTGGAGCATTGCCGCGCCGAAGTCATGGCGGCATCGGGTGTGGTCGGCATTGCGGCAGGCATATCGCGGACCCATCCTGAACGGCACTGCATTCATGTCTATGTGTCCTGCCCCGGCTGGCCAACCGGCGTTCCCCATACTGTTGACGGCTACGACGTGGAATTGATCCCCGGCAAGGGTTTCACAGCCTTCTGAGTGCCACAAAACCCTGCCATCCTGCATGAAACTGGCAATCAATGCTGGAACATTCCGGGATAACAGCAACAGGGATTCCCAATCATGGCACGGGCAAATTTCGCACAATACCGGGACTTCGTTCGCCAAACCAACCCGTTCGATCCGCTACTCGAACGCGGTGAAATCAATGGGTATTCTCTGGGCCGTAAAACCGTCAAGGGGGTCGATACCGGCGACCTTGCCATAGTCATTTTCGTTAATCGCAAGATCGCCGCACGCCAACTTTCCCTGTCACACAGCATCCCCAACCTTCTTCAGCATCCGGCCGGAAGTGGTGGCACGATTGATTTTATTACCGATGTGCAAGAAGCCAGCTTTTCCCGCCGTCCCTTGACCACACGCCAACGCCCGGCAACAAGCGGCATCAGCATCGGCCATGTGGATATTACCGCCGGAACACTCGGCGGGTTGATGCGTGATCAGCGCAGCAATGCCGTTGTGATCCTGTCAAACAATCATGTTCTGGCAAATTCCAATGATGCGCGGCCCGGTGATGCCATCTTGCAACCCGGTGTCGCCGATGGTGGCCACGCCCCGGCTGACGTGATTGCCAATCTGACACGGTTTATCCCGATTGATTTTAGCGACAATGCCCAAAACCATATGGACGCGGCAATCGCCACCCCGCTTGAACCGGCGGCCGAATATGTTGGGTGGGACACGCAAAATATCGGACCAGAAACGCCGGGTAAAATCCGTACTCTTGGCGATGGTGACCTTGGTCTTGCCGTGCAAAAAACAGGACGCACCACCGGCCACACCAAGGGATCGATACAGGGGCTTTATGCCACCGTTCAGGTCAATTACGGCGAGGCCGGAAATGCTGTTTTCACCGATCAGGTGATTATTTCCCAACCGCTGGATCAGGATGATTTTTCACGCGGGGGCGATTCCGGGTCGCTGGTCTATGACGATCAAAATGTCTGTATCGGATTATTGTTTGCCGGATCGGAAAGCACTGCACGCGATCCGGGCACGACCATCATCACCCCCATTGATGTGGTGATGAAAGAACTTCACCTTGAACTGATCACACCGGGTACCTTTGCGCAGGTACCATGACCTTAATGCGCGGAAACCTTACCCATCGCCATCGACACCATCAGGTAACTAAAGCCCGACGACAAAAGGTTCACACCAAGCAACAACCCAATCGCCCAGGTCGCCGAGCTTGGCAGTTCGGCAAAGATCAAGACACCGGCAAGGATCGCCACCCCGCCAGAAAACAGCATCCATTTCCAGCCGGGAAACTGGCTAAGCCGTGACGCCATCAGGACTTCAAGCAAGCCTTGCAAGATAAACACAATCGCCAGCAACACCGTCAGCGTCACAATCCCGCCCAGCGGGAAGAAGGCCAGCCACACACCGATCAAGCCGAAAATAATGCCCTGAATGACATCAACGCCGCGCCGGGTGGGCGTATCGGCATTCCATGCGCCGTAAAAATGGCCAAGCGCCCCAATCAGGAACAGCCAGCCAATCACGGTTTTAAAGGCAATCGTCGTGGCAAAGGGAAAGGCCACCGCAAGAACCCCAAGCACCAGCAGGATCACACCAACATTACGCAACCGCTTGCGTCCTTTTTCCAGCAAGCCCTTCATTTCCGGCGTGCCGTCATTTACCACCTGCGTCATGGCCCTGTCCTTTTGGTTGAATTTTACCAACATTTTCTGTGGGTATCAGACACCATAAACGCTGATACCACAATATGGTTCCGCCGTGACCGTTACGCGGGAGTTACCGATGGCATGATGGGAGCGTTACTGTCGCTCCCCGACCAGATCCGCATGGATGTTGCGCACAAGCGCCAATCGCAAAGCATTGACGATTGCAATCACATCAATGCCTTCCTGAAGCACCGCCCCCATCACCGGGCTAATGTAGCCCATGGCGGCAAACCCCATGGCGACGATTGATAACACCATGCCACCAATCACACTTTGCAGTAAAATGCGGCGCATGGCGGTGCTGATGTGGAAAAGTTCGTCCACGGTTTGAAGCGAGCTTTCCGGGATGACCGCCCCGGCGGCCTCTGCGGTAACAGCACTATGCTTGCCAAAGGCAATGCCGACCGTTGCCACCGCCAGTGCCGGGGCATCATTGATCCCATCCCCCATAAAAAGGGTCGGTGCGGCAGCGGTTTCGCGGCGCACGATTTCAACCTTTTGCTCAGGCGTTTGCGATGCAAGGCTTTCATCAATGCCCAGCAGTTTGGAAAGATGACTGACCTCGCTTTCGCGATCCCCTGATAGCAGCATGATCTTTTTAAAATGGTGCACCGGCCCCAGATGCCCGACGAAATCACGGCTTTCAACACGCGGACTATCGCGAAACTGCAATGTCGCGCCATAGGCCCCATCAATCATGATCGCACATTCAAGCCCGCTGGCACTGGGCGGCAGGATATCGGCCAGTGCCGGATCGCTTTTGATCAGTTTTTTTCGGTGGGTTACGGCAATATCACGACCATCGACCACCCCGCTCAAACCCTGCCCGGGTTTTTCCGACACCATTCCGACATCGCCAAGTGCCAGATTGCGGGCATTGGCTGCGGCCAAAACCGCCACCGCCAAGGGATGCTTTGAATATCGTTCAAGGCTGGCCGCCAGTCGCAACACGTCATTTTCCGAATGGCCACTGGCGGGCAAAACCGCCACCAGTTCAGGACGGCCATAGGTCAATGTGCCGGTTTTATCAAAAATCGCTGTTGTGCAGGTTGGCAAACGTTCAAGCACCGTCGGATCACGGATGACAATCCCGCGCCGGGCCGCCATCGAAATCGCACTCATGATCGTGATCGGAATGGCAATCAGAAGCGGACAGGGCGTCGCCACCACCAGAACCGCCAGAAACCGCACAGAATCACCGCTCAGATACCAGGCCAAAGCCGCCACCAGCAGTGCGAAGGGCGCAAACCATATCCCGATCTGATCGCCGATCCGGCGTATTTTCGGGCGTTTTTGTTCCGCCTCGGCCATGACCTGCATGATTTGGGCGTAGCGGGAATCCTGTGCCCGGCGTTCGGCGCGAATGATCAGGACCGCATCCCCATTAATCGCACCGGAAAGAACGGATGCGCCGGGCGCCTTGGCCACGACATAGGGCTCCCCGGTTAAATAGCTTTCATCCATGCTGCCATGACCATCGACCACAACCCCGTCAACCGGGGCCGTGTCGTGCGGGAAAATCGCAATCAAATCATCAATCGCAATGTCATCAAGCCCGATATCGGTGATGTTTTCCCCGTCCTTACGGTGCGCCACCACCGGCATACGATCGGCCAGCGCATTCAGGGCCGAGGAGGCCTTGCGCATGGCAAATGCCTCAAGCACCTGCCCGCCGCTCAGCATCAGGATAATCAGCGATGCGGTCAGATATTCACCAAGGGCAACACCGGTGGCAAAGGCCAGGACAGCCAAAAAATCCGCCCCGAAATCACGTTGAAGCACCTTGCTGATAATTTCGACAACCAGTACCCCGCCGCCCAAAATCACAACAACAAACAACGGCACATCAATCAGATCAAACCCCATCACGGGCCGCAGGGAAAATGCCATCAGAACAAAATGCAGCACCATGCCAACAACAGTCAGAACCAGCACAGCAATATTCAGACCTGCCGCAGACCATCTCGATTGACACTCTGGGGTTTTAGCACCGGGCATATCGCATTCTCCGCTGATGACACCACAGAAAGCCTAGGGTCAAACACCTGTTTTCGCGAGATAAATCTAAGCTGAACGACATCAAATGCCGACATTTCCGGCACCATTGGTGGTCATGAAATTATCGCGCAAAGATCAAGGCCTTATGCGGCATGCGATTACGTCACTTTTAAGAAGAATTATAAAAAAAGCACGCGGATTGGCTTGGATGTCAGCCCTTCAAAGATTGATCAGACATCTGCATCTTACCGATGTCCCCGCCCCTACGTCACACGCACCTCGACCTATGCACAAGAACCCGCCGCGCGGATAAGCCATTCGGCAACCTCACGCACGGCCGGGCGCTGTTCATAAGACGGTTGCACCAAATAGGTTGCAAGCGGGCTTTGAACCGGGGCAAACGGCAAGGTCACAAGATCATGTTTGGCAATGGCGGCACGCGCAAACGGTAACCGCGTCAGCGCCACGCCCAACCCGGCCTCTGCGGCCGACAGAACAACGCTGTAATCTTCAAACCGGCGGTCTGATGGCTTTTGCCGGAATTTAACCCCATGCGCGTCAAGCCAGTGCCGCCATCCGGTCGCGTCACTGTCATGCAAAAGCGGCAAGCCTGCGACACCCGCCGCATCAAGTTCGCCGGGATCGCGCCCATCGAGCATCGACGGTGCAATCAACGGGATCAACTGATCAGAAAACAACACGGTTGATCGCGTGCCCTGCCACTGACCCTTGCCACACCGGATGGCAAGATCGGTTTGACCGCCGGTGAAATCTGCCAACCGTTCGGAAATTTCAAGTTCAAGCCGCACATCAAGATCGCGTTCGATTTGCGGCACCAGTGCCAGCAACCAGATCCGGGCATAGGACGGCAGCAAACTGACCTTGATGACATCAGGCCCGCGCCGCTGGCGCCATGGCTGCGCGCCTTGTGACAAGAGATCAATCGCACATTGCGTATCACGCAAAAACCGCTGCCCATCCGGGGTCGGTCGCACCCCGCGACCATAGCGTTCAAACAGATCATATCCCAACCATTGTTCGACTTGCGACACATGGCGGCTGATCACGCTGTGCGTGACATTCATTTCGGTTGCTGCGGCCGAAAAGGATCCGCTGCGTGCCGCGGCAAGAACTGCCGGCAACAGGGCGAGTGGAGGAAGTGTCAGGTCATTACTGTGCGCCATATGCACATCTGACCCCTTGAGCGTGCTCTATGTCAACAGCATTCATCGCGTTATCACGGTCTTAAACGACGACACAGCATAGCATTTGAAAGGATATGCGATGTTTTCCCGATCCACACTTGGCCTCATGGCCGCACTGGTTACGGTCCTGTCATGGGCCGCCTCCTTTCCCCTGATCGGGGTGGCACTTGGTCATTTTGATCCACTGCCACTCGCGGCTACGCGCTTTGCCATTGCCGCCTGCCCGGCCGTCATCTGGCTTTTGATCATACGCCCGCCCTTTCCGCGCGTGCGCGACTTGGCCCGCCTGTCACTTGGCGGTGCAATTGGCATCAGCATCTATAACTGGCTTCTCAATACCGGACAGCAAACCGTATCGCCCGGGGCCGCCAGCTTTATCATCAATACCCTGCCGATCTGGACCGCCCTTCTGGCAACCCTGTTCTTGCGGGAACGGTTTGGGTATCGCGCATGGATTGCCACGGCCATCAGCTTTTCGGGCGTCTTTTTGATCGCACAGGGTCAGCCGGGCGAAATGCGCTTTGGCAATGGCAGTTCGCTGATCCTGTTGGCATCGATCCTCTCGGCAAGTTACTTTGTTCTCGTACGCGGTCTGATCGCGCGCTACGGGGCGGGCACCTGCACCTGCTGGACCCTGATCACTGGTGCATTCTGGCTATCACCGTGGTTGCCAGACGGACTGGCACAGCTTGGCACCGCTCCCATGCCGGTGATCTCTGCGATGGTGTTTCTTGGTTTGGTTTCGGCCTCCCTTGGGTACGCGACATGGAGTTTCGCCATCGGCCATTTTGGTCCGGCACTTGCGGCCAACTTTCTCTATCTCGTGCCGCCACTTGCCATCGCGCTTGCATGGAGTCTGAGTGCGATTACTCCCGACATTCTGACCATTATTGGCGGTGGTGTTGCGATTGGCGGGGTGGTTATCTTCCGTTTCTGGACCGGCCAATCCCCCCGCAAGGCAACCGCGTGATGACAAAACGCCGGGCATTACCCGGCGTTTTCAAATCATTATAAAGAAATACTGATAACTGGTTCACACGACGAGGCTTTGACAGGGTGTCTTTCAGGGTTTATTGAAAGTTCGTATCTTTCCAATGTGGATCGAAGCTCGTGTCTGTAACCCGCAAAAACATATCGGCTGCTCGATGCACGCTCTCCCTTTTCGTAGGGTGGCTGTTGCTGGTGAACGCCATGATGTTCGGGTTCATGCACGCGCCTGTCGCACTTGCGGCGGTTCCCACCGGCACGGAAAGTGCCCAGACCTATGTTCCGCTGATCATCTGTACGGCAAACGGAATCAAAACAATCTCGGTTCCGGCAGACGTTGCCGAAGACGGCAGCACATCCCCACACAGCTCCAACAGCTATGAGGGGTTCCAATGTGCCAGTTGCGGTCTTGGTAATCATGCGGTTGGCTTGCCGGTTCATCCCGAACTGCCGCTGGTTCACCGCGTAAAACTGTCCAATCAGGTCACCGCCCTTCACATTACCGCACGGCTGCATGACTTCTGCCCGCTCGCAGCATCGCCGCGCGCACCCCCCAAAGCCATTTAATCCTGTTTTTCTGATCATCGGCCTGGCCCTTAACGCCACCAGTGCATCTGCAAGGCCGGTTTTCGATCAGAAACAGGCATATCTGCCCGTCCTATACGGGTACGATCCCGGACGTCATGCCGGGTCCATAGACTGGTGTCGGTACGCGACCCCGCAATCGCCGCGTATCTCCATTTTGCCAATGGGGGGAAAACCCATGAACAAAGCAGACGCCTTCATTTTTCTGGAAAAACTTGCCGAACCTTCTGCTCTTACCCTGCCCGCCGATGCCTGCATTGGCCACCACGCCGAAGACGGGACGTTCATTCACGTCATGGTCAGTGGCCTTGCCATGCGCTGCCAATATACCGAGGACGGCGAACGACAGGTGTGTCGCGTCTATCGACCGGGCGAACTGATCGGGCTTGAAATGCTGTCTGTGACCGATCCGTCGCTTGTGATCGAAACCATTGCGCCGTCCGTGATCAAACGCATTTCGATCACCCGGCTGCGCATGGCCCAGAAAAATGATCCGCGCACGCAGGCCGCGATCATGTCGCTTCTGGCAAGCGAGGTGATGGACGGTCAGCAGCTTAAAATAAGCTTTGGCACCGGATCGGCCATGCGCCGGATTTGCCGGTTCCTGTTATGGGCGGCCAACAAGGATGAAGTCACCCTGCCCAACCGCGAAAAGCTGGGCAGCATCATCGCCACCACCACCGAAACCGCCAGCCGGATGATTGCCGACCTGAAACGTCAGGGGGCCATCGCCAAAAGCCCGGTTCTGGCATCGATGGTCAACATCAACCGGGAAAAGCTGACGGCACGTGCGGGTGAAATTCACGAACAGTCGGCCGCGTAAAACCAAAAAAACAGGCCCGTCATGCACCATGGCGGGCCTATTTTACATCTTGGTATCTGATGCCACTGAGTAGAACGTTAGTGCGGCTTGCCCAAAACATTCACCGGTAATTTGGTCGCGCCGCTGATATTGGCCTTAAGCAATATTTCCATCTCACCCGACGGGACCGGCTTGCTGAAATAGAACCCTTGCACCTCGTCAACACCCTCGGATGCGATGTGATCAAGTTGGGTTTCGGTTTCGATCCCTTCAACATTGACCGCCATGCCAAACGACCGGGCAAGGAACACCACCGCACGGACAATCGCCGCATTGCCGTCCGAACTGTCGATATCAATGATGAACGACCGGTCGATCTTGATCTTGTCGACCGGGAACCGTTTAAGATACGCCAGCGACGAATAGCCGGTACCAAAATCATCAATCGCGATGCGAATACCCTGATTGCGTAAAATGCCAAGCGTAATCGCGGCTTCGCGCGGGTTATCCATCACCGCACCTTCGGTAACCTCGAACTGCAACTGATGGGGATCAAGGCCCGAACGCGCCAACACATCGCCAACACTCTCAATCAGGTCTTCGTGACGGGCCAGTTCAAGTGGGGATAGATTGACCGATATGGTCAATTCGCCATAACCGTCATCGCGCCATGCCCGGGTTTGCGCACAGGCCCGGTTCAAAACCCATTTGCCGATATCGGCAATAATGCCCATGCGTTCGGCAACCGGAATAAACTCGACCGGGCTGACCAGACCGCGTGACGGGCTAAACCAGCGCACAAGTGCTTCCATCCCGATGATCCGATGCCCGCCCATATCAATGATCGGCTGATAAAACAGTTCAAGCTCGTCATTTTCAATTGCATGACCAAGGTCACGTTCGATGGCCTTGCGTTCCTGTACCTCGACCTGAAGCCGCGGCTCAAAGAAATGATACCGGTTACGGCCTTCGGCCTTGGAACAATAAAGGGCAAGGTCGGCATTGCGCAGCAGATCTTTTTCATCGCGCCCGTCCTGCGGATACATGCAAATCCCGACCGAGGTCGATGCCTGCACTTCATTGCCCTCAAGCATGAAACGCTCCGACACACGTTCAATCAGGCGCTGCGCGACAAAGGTCACTTCTTCGACCGTGCCCGGTTCATGGATCAGAACGGCAAATTCATCCCCGCCAAGGCGCGCGACAACATCCTCGTTGCGCAGACACACCCGCATGCGTTCCCCCACCCCCTGTAAGAGTAGGTCGCCAATCGGGTGGCCAAGCGTATCGTTGATGTCCTTGAAGTTATCAAGATCAAACATCATCAGAACGAAACTGCGGCGTTCGCGTTTGCAGATCTCAACGGCCGCCGCCAGACGTTCCTGAAACAGTGTGCGGTTCGGAAGGCCGGTCAACCCGTCATGATGGGCAAGAAACTGGATGCGGGCTTCGCTGCGTTTACGGTCGGTAACATCCGTGATCGAGCCTTCAATCACGGTTGGCCGCCCCCGCTCATCGCGCACCAGCCGGGCATTTTCCTCGACCCAGATGATCCGGCCATCCGCACGGCGCAATTCGGTTTCATAGCCCTGCACAATACCGTCACGCAACAACCGCCCGGTCAGACGCAGGCGGCTTACCGGGTTCAAATAATGCTGCTGCAGTTCGTTTTCCTGGGTCAACAGTTCATCGACTGTTTCATAGCCCAGAATGGAAACAAACGCCGGGTTAGCCGATAAAACCGGGCCAAGCGGCATACTTTGATAAAGACCCTCGGCGGAGTTTTCGAAAATACCGCGGAATTTTTCCTCGGCGTGGCGTAAGGCCCGTTCGACCGACAGTTTTTCGGTTACATCCTGCCCGATGCAAATCACCCCTGCGATATCGCCGTCCTCGCCGAAATGCGCACGCGCATTCCACTGCAACAGGCGTTCTTCGCCGTCGCGCCGCTTGAACGAGAAAACCTCGTCCTTGATGATTTCGCCTGATAACAACCGGCGCACCGCCATGCGCACGCGCGCACGGTCTTCCTGCACCAGCAGGAAATCGAAAAAGTTCTGACCCGCAGCTTCCATCCAGGAATAACCAAAGGTCCATTCGCATTCCCGGTTGTATTCCAGAATGCGACCTTCGGAATCAAGGAACATGATCACGCTGCCTGCGGTCTGCACCAACGCCCGGTAGCGTTCCTGACGGCGGCGCAGGTCATATTCGGCCTGCCGGTTTTTGGTAATGTCAGTGATGGTCACGCTATAGCCCAGCAACCCGCCGCCTTCACCGCGAATTTCCGTGGCATTAAAACGTACCCAGATTTGACTGCCGTCTGCGCGGCGCATTTCGATATCGCGCGCATGAACGCCAATGCCCGACGCCAGATCGCGGCGCAATTGCACCCGGTCGCTGTCGTGGGCATAAAATGTTTCGGGGCGGCGTAAGTAGGCCTGAACGACTTCGCGCACCGTATCAAAATTAAACAGTGCTGCGGTTTCTTCGTTTACGCTGGTGACCGTCCCGTCGGCATCAAGATCAATAATGCCGTGAACAGCATGTTCAAGCGCACGGCGATAACTTTCTTCACGCGTGCGTTCCTGCCCGAATAAAACAACGTGATCAGCCCCCAGCAACGGCATGCATTGCCATTGGAAAAACCGTTGCCCGTAATGGAGTGTGCGCGAACTATCGGTATCGAACTGCGGCCCGTCTGGCGCAACCAGTGCTCGTTGGTCTTTTGGATGGGCCAGCGATAGCGGGGTTATGAAGCCAACGTCAAGGGCAAGCCTTTCGGCCGCCTTATTCGCACAACGCAGGGCCCCGTTACGTTCAAAGATCAAAACAGGCAACGGCGAAATAAGCGACCCAATGCCTGATGAAATATCGGAATCTATTCCCAGAAAACGCACATATTCACGACCACTGATCTGTAGCTTCCAGCCAAACAGAACAACGTCCTTGCCATCTTTCGTCTCCGTACGGCTGTAATAGCCGTCAGACATCTGGATTTCAGTGCTGAGGTCAGGAAGGATTTTCGACAGGTCATCAACGTCATCAAGCGCATGCCAGCCGTCTTGCCCGACCGCAGGACCAGCCCCGAAAGACCAGTCCGACCATGCCGAGTTGACAAGCAGACGCCTGCCGACAGGGTCATAGACACCTGATGGCATGCTCAAATTGCTGATCAATGCCGCGAGCGTACCGGCGGAATTGATTGCGTTGATGTCTCCCATACCTGCTTTGATCGTCATTGTGGTTATTGCTGCGCGACCATAACTTCTACCCCATACCGTGCAAAGGCAAATTTTCCCAGAAAGTACAAGCGGTCACTATGTTTACGCTATTCTTTTGTAACCGCTTCATTTTTTATTTTACCGATCTTTACCCTTCTCCACCGCGTGGCGAAAGCCCCCATATGATCTGCACGTGAAGAATGAGGCGATTTCACTACGTAATCATTAAAATCGAGAAAGTTTAATCGGTTAACTGTTGCCCGAACACAATTATCGGCTTACCATTTTTCTGCCCTGAGGTTGTCACAGACATGTGCGACACCCGTCAAATGTCTTGACGGTCCCTGTCAAAAATATGGCCCGCACTGTGTTTCAGACACCCGCTTTGGAAAGGAGCAACCAACGTGATTTCGCATCATGATGCCTTGATCTACACAATGGTTATGGTTTCCGCATCGGACAATGACATTACCGATGCTGAACTTTCTGCGATGGGCCGTCGAGTCCGTTATCTTCCGATTTTCGCCGGGTTTGACAATGACGCGGTGACAAGTGTCGCGCGCGACTGCGCAACATTGATGGGCGAGGAAGACGGGCTTGATCGTGCGCTTGAGATGATCCGCGATGCCCTGCCGCGCAAACTGCGCGAAACGGCATATGTTTTTGCCTGCGAAATTGTCCTGTCGGATGGTGAAATCAGTCAGGAAGAATTGCGCATACTCGAACTGCTGCGTCACAAACTTGATATTGATCGCCTTGCCGGTGCGGCAATTGAGCGGGCCATGGCCGCGCGCTATGTCCGACCCGGCGATTTTTAAGCGACCAGAAACAGCACACCGTTCTTCAGACAACGTCTAAAAGTCGGCAGACGCCTGAACCATTGAATTTGCCATCCCCCAAAAGCGCAGTCGGGAATTCCCCGCCATCGCAGCTTTATTTGGGACGATATTCGGGCCGGTAGGCAATTGACTACAGCCCGCGCTGCCACAATGTGTTATGGCCTTGCCCACATTACCGACACATCCTTGCGTCATAAGACGCCAAGGTATTTGTGTGCGCATGTAATGTCGCACCTTTTTAAACGCAGTTTGTGTTTAACCACCGCCAATGAGGGACTGCTATCATGACCGCTCTTTCCGGGGAAAATATCGCGTTTATCGGACTTGGCTTGATGGGGCGCCCGATGGCGTTGAACCTTGAAAAGGCCGGCGCGGTTCTGACAGTCAACACCCGCAATCCCGAAACACTCAATGCGTTTGAGGATCTGGGCATTGCCACGTCGGGCACCCCGGCGGACGCTGCCGTGGATGCCGATATCGTCATCATCTGCGTTGCCGATACCAATGCCCTTGAAAACGTCCTTCTGGGCGAAGACGGCATTGTTGATGGCATGGAAGAAGGCACGATTGTCATCGACATGGGCACAACCGCGATTGACGCGACGCGACGTTTTGCCGAGGCCGTCGAAGACGCTGGTGGCAGCTGGATTGATGCCCCGGTATCGGGTGGCACGCATGGGGCGGAAACCGGAACCCTTTCGATCATGGTCGGTGCCGACGCCGAAGATTTCGACCGTGTACGTCGCGTGTTCGATGTTCTGGGCGCACGCGTGACCCATGTCGGCGATGTTGGCGCAGGGCAAATTGCCAAGGCCGCCAACCAAATGATTGTCGGCATCACCATTGGCGCAGTTGCAGAAGCCTTTTCGATGGCCGACGAAGCCGGGGTCGATATTGCCAAAATGCGCAGTGCGCTGACCGGTGGCTTTGCCGATTCAGCCATTTTGCAAAAGCACGGCGAACGCATGATCGAACGCAATTTCGAACCGGGCGGCAAAGTCGTCACCCAGCGCAAAGACCTCTATCAGGCGCTTGAATTCTCCGAAGGCGAACTTGGCCTTGAACTGCCGTTCTCACGTCTGGCGCTTGAGCTGTATGACGAACTGATTGGCATGGGCGATGGCGATCTTGACCATTCCGCCCTGATCAAAGTGTATGAAGAAGGCTGATCCCCAAACCGTTCAAACCATTTCCGTTCTGACCTGTCCGCAATGCGGGCATCAGGAATGCGAAACCATGCCAACAAACGCTTGCCAGTATTTCTATGACTGCAAGGGGTGCGGCGCTGTGCTGCGTCCCTTGACAGGCGATTGTTGTGTGTTTTGCTCGTTTGGTACCGCGCCCTGCCCGCCGGTCCAGATTGATGGCAAGAATGCCGGTTGCTGTGGCGGTTAGGAACCAAAATCAGGCTTCGGCCTTATGTTTCCCAACACGGTAAAGATACAGAATATCGCTACCGGACTTCATCGGGACCTCGCCAAAGGCCTGCCAGCCGGGAATGGCAAAGGCGCGTGAAATCACAATGCCGCCAGCGCGCATTTTTTGATCCAGCACATCGCCAACATCCCCCATCACCCGGGGATCAAGAAAACACACCACAACATCGCCCGGCTCACGATCGATTTTGCGAAAATCCGCCCGGATCAGTGTCAGGTTCGGCTTGGCTGCCAACACCGCCCGCATCCGACTAATGGCATAAGGCACGGGGGAAAGCTCAATTCCCGTCACCGCAATGTCGGGCCGATGGCGCGCAATATTGATCGCCAGATCCCCCCACCCCGATCCAAAATCAGTAACGGTCTTTGTGTCGCTGGGGATATAGGAAATGATTTCCGCCCGTGCTGCGGCCAGACTTGGCATCGGAACGACACGTAACCTGACGGCGTAAATCGCGATCAAGGCCAGAATAACGCCTGTAAAAACAAGTACGGATAAATCGGTCATTGGCCCGCGAAATATGTTACGGTCTGGAATGCACACTCCTGCCACAGGGCAGCAGGCACTACAAGTTCCCATTGAGCCACATTTCCAGAAGACACCAGCATGAGCCAGCCAGCATGAGCCAGAACGACGCGGAAAGCCGCATTACCGATCTTGAAACCAAGATGGCGCACATGGACACCATGATAAATGACCTGTCCGACATGATTAAATCCCAATGGGACCGCATCGATATCCTAGAGCGCCGAAATAGATTAATGTCAGATGACGTTAAACGGATGGGCGATTTCATGCGTACATCATCAGAAGACGACGTACCACCGCCGCATTATTGATCGCGTGCCATATGTCTAAAGGCAGTCGAAACCGCCTTTACCATGCTCTCTTTCACGTGCCGATATTGCTTTTGACATCATCTAGCGTGGAAGAATGACGTGACCAATCCCTATCTTGATATTCCGGTATTTGACGATTTCGCCAAGGGTCTTGATCGCTCGGTTTATCATTCCCTTCCCGATGACTGGTGGATTGGCACATCCGATATTGTCGGCTCCACCAAGGCCATCGCGGAGGGCCGGTTCAAGGATGTAAACACCGTTGGTGCGTCGGTGATTTGCGCTGTCAGCAACGCCTTGGGTCATTCCGATTATCCGTTTATTTTTGGGGGCGACGGGGCCAATTTTGCCTGCCCGCCCGATAACATTGATGCAGTGCGCGCAGCTCTTGCCGCCACGGCAACCTGGGCGGGCGAAACCCTTGATTTTGATTTGCGCGTTGCACTGATCTCAATCGCTGCGATCCGTGCGACGGGTCGCGATGTCAGCGTTGCCCGCTATGCGGTGTCTCAACCCGTCGCCTATGCCATGTTCAATGGTCGGGGCCTGAAATGGGCAGAAGACCGCATGAAAGATGGGAGAAATGCGGTTCAACCAGCCCCGCCTGGGACACGCCCGGATCTTACCGGCTTGTCATGCCGTTGGTCGCCCATTACGGCTGAGGGATCAGATAAGATCGTCTCAATTATTGTCCAGCCAAAGGATGACCTGGCCAAGTTCGAAGCTGTGACCACCGGGCTGTTTAAAATACTTGATGGTGGCCCACGTAACAGCAGCCCGGTTCCAGAAGATGGCCCCGATTTTGCCTTTCCACCGCCCGGCTTGCGCCTCGAAGCAATTGCCACGGCCCATAAAGAAGGCGGATATATCAAGGCTTGGCTCAAAGCACTTTATATTTCGCTGATTGCCCTGATCCTGATGAAGACCGGCTGGAAACTTGGTGATTTTGATCCGAAACGCTACCGCGATTATACCGGCTACAACACCGATTTTCGCAAATTTGGCGATGGACTTTGGATGACGGTCAATTGCAGCAAAGCATTGGCCGATGAAATTGACGCCTATCTGCAAACTGCTGAACAGCGCGGCGACATTCATTTTGGCACCCACCGTCAACGCACCGCCATCATGACCTGTATCGTGCCCTCCATCACCAACGATGCGCATTTCCATTTTCTCGATGGTGGCGAAGGCGGCTATACGGCGGCATCCACGGTCTATAAAGACAAGATCAAACGCGCCCAAGCCAGCTAGAAGTCTCATGCGCGAAACACATCAACCCACAATTTCGATAGATTTCTTGCATGGCATTGGATTTTACCAGAAACTCCCCTGATCACTGACGGATCAGGAATGCGCCATGGACACCCGCGAACTTGAAGCCCTGATTGCCGTTGCCAACGCGCAATCCTTTCATGGCGCGGCCAGTCGCCTTGGCCTGACACAGCCCGCGGTCACCCGGCGCATCCAGCGCCTTGAACAGCGCATCGGCACATCGCTGTTTGACCGCACGACCAAGCCATTGCAACCAACATCGGCCGGTCATCGCGCCCTGACAGAGGCCCGCGATCTTTTGCGCCGTCTTGACGGGTTCAACGACACCATCTCAGGGGCTAAAAACCCGCAAGGCCCCTTTCGCCTGGGCCTCAGCCATGGGGTAGCCCCCCTTATGGCCGCGTCCGAACTTCGTGAACTGCATCAAACCTTTCCCGACATGTCACTGACCATCAAAAGTGGCTGGTCAAGCGAACTCCTGCCGCTGTTACGCCGGGGTGAAATTGACGCGATGCTCTCCCTTGATGGGCCGAACGGCATTGTCGGGGGCATTCAAAGCCGCGATCTTCCGACAAGCTTGCAGCCCCAGACATTGCTCGATGATCAGATCGTTGCGATTGGCCCAAAATCGGCCCGCCACCATCCCACCACCATTGCCGAACTGGCCAAACACCCCATGGTCCTGATGCCCGAAGGCTGCACCTTCCGCGCCCTTGGCAATGCGTGGGCGCACAAGAACGACGTTGAGTTCACCTCCGTGCTTGAAGTCTCCGCCCTTGAACTGCAAATCGAAATGGTCGCCGCCGGGGCCGGATACGGCATCATGGCGCGCCGTTTTTGCATGCACAGTTCGGCGCGGGACCGGGTGCGTATTCTTGATATTCCCGGCATGAACTGGAACATGGCAATCACCCTGATCCGGCGCGCCTCCAATGGTGATCTTTGCGACATTATCGACAAGGTTGGCGATATCGTGATCAAGGCCGGTGCGATATCAAACCCCGACCATGCACAATTATTATCAGCCTCATAAGTCGAATGAATTGGACGCATAGTGCGCCCGCCCCCAAAATAAAACCAAATACGATAACGCCGCCAATAAACGCCCCTCGGAGGAACATCGATGCGCCCCACGCAAAATACCGGCGGCACTGCCGGAACGCCGCCCCATCGCCCCGACAGCCCAGATAATAGCCCCACCCGCCAGACCATCCTGCGCGCCACCAAATGGTTCCCGTGGCTGGTGTTGCTGTGTGGCTGTCTGGTTCTGTCGCTGAACCTTGGCGTGCGCCAGTCGCTGGGCCTGTTCATTCCCGACATGCTGACCGATACCGGCTGGACGGCGACGACCTTTGGTCTGGCCTTTGCCATTCAAAACCTGATGTGGGGGATTTCCGCCCCCATCGCAGGCGCGCTTGCCGATCGGTTTGGCACCACGCGCACCCTGATTGTCGGGGCGTTTATTTATGCGCTTGGTCTTTATTTAATGGGCACATCAACATCACCCGGCGAGTTGCACATGACGGCGGGTGTTTTGATCGGTACTGGCGTCGGTGCAACCAGCTTCCCGGTGGTGCTTGCCGCCATCAGCCGCGTATTTTCCCCAGCCAAACGCAGTTTCGCCCTTGGTCTGGCATCGGCTGGCGGATCGGTCGGGCAGTTTGTCATGGCCCCGACGTCGCAGGCGCTCAATAGCTCGATGGGCTATGTCACGACCCTGACCATCCTTGCCGCCATTTCGATGCTGATCATCCCGGCCGCCTTTGCCATGAACGGCAAGGCCGAGGCCAACAGCCCCAATGCCACACCGGACATGGGCCCGCAAGGATTGCTTGCCGCCTTTCACGAAGCCCGCAAACATCGCGGTTTTGTGTTGCTGAATGCCGGGTTCTTTGTCTGCGGTTTTCACATCGCGGTCATTGCCACCCACCTTCCGACCTTTACCGAACTTTGCGGCCTGCCGCGCTCTGTTGCTGCCGAAGGATTGGCGCTGATTGGTTTGTTTAACATTGTCGGCACGCTGACGGCGGGTTGGGCAGGTGGAAAATGGCCGAAAAAATATGCCCTGTCATTTGTCTACGGCATGCGGGCATTGGTCATCATTGTCTTTATCTTTTCACCAAAAACATCTGAAACCATCTTGCTGTTTTCCGCATCCATGGGTGCGCTTTGGTTGTCGACCGTGCCACTGACCAGCGGCCTGATCGCACAGGTTTTCGGGCCCCGCTATATGGCCACCCTGTTTGGCATTGTCATGCTGTCCCATCAGATCGGCGCGTTCTTTGGCGCATGGATGGGCGGACTTGTCTTTGATCTGACCGGCAGCTTTGATGGTGTGTGGTGGGCATCCGTCGCCCTTGGCGTCTTTGCCGCCCTTGTTCACTTGCCTATTGATGACAAGGAATTGCGCAAGGCGGCAACCACCTGATTGCTGGTGCATTCCACATCGTTTCGTTAAAAGCCGTGACACCGTTAAATTGGTGCCACGGCTTTTTTGAAAGATCAGACTATCGTTAAAATGATCTTGCCGCACGCCCGGCCAGATGCCTGACGGGCAAAGGCCGTGGCAAATTCATCCAACGGCACCGTCTGGTCGATCAGGGTTTTAATCCCGTTTGTACCGATGGACGACATAACGGATCGCAACCGCGCGCCATCGGACATGTGAAAAACAAAACTGGCCGTCATATGATGCGCACTGGCCAATGCCTCATCGGGCGGCGCAACCAGCGACAGCAACCTGCCATCACGGCGCAAAACGCCAAACGATTTTTGCTGCGTCTCGCCCCCGATGGTGTCAAGCACCAGATCGACATCAGAAAGCGCCTCCGCGAAATCATCGTTGCGATAATCAATCACCTGATCTGCCCCCAATGTCCGGGCAATATCAATTCCGTCGCCCGACGCCGTGGCAATCACGCGCGCCCCAACCGCACGGGCAAGCTGGATGGCAAAGCTACCGACCCCACCGGCCCCGGCATGGATTAGAACCGTCTGCCCGACCCCAAGATCACCAACCTCCAAAAGTGCCTGCCATGCGGTCCCCGCCGCTGTCGGAATACCCGCAGCCGTTTCAAACGACATGGAGGCCGGTACACTCGCCAGTTGTTTGGCCGGAATGCAGGCAAATTCGCCTAAGGCCCCTCCGCTGACAGGGTCAAGGCGGCCAACGACTTTATCGCCTTTTGACCAGCCGGTAACATGCGCGCCAACGGCCTCAATCTTCCCGGCAAGGTCACTGCCAAGCGTGTAGCCAAATTCAAGCGGGAAGTAATCCTGCAAAACCCCGCTATGGAGTTTGACATCAAGTGGGTTAAGGGCGGCCGCATGCACACGGACCAACACATCATCCGGCCCGATGTCGGGTATCGCAATGTCGCGAATGACCGGCGCCTCATTGTATCCATCAAGTCTTACGGCTTTCATTGTGCAGCATCCTTTTCGCCAACAGGAAACGCCCCAACTTGAAAGAACCAGCCAAGCCAGTCTTCAAGATGCCAAGTGTGGGTCACTCTTCCATTCTCGACATAATGAAATTCATGGATGGGCATCCGGAATGACGTGCCGGTTGCCGCCACACCAAACCATTCACCGCGATGCGTTCCGGTGATTTCGGCCCGCACAGCAACCCGGCCCGGTGCCCCAATCATTTCATGAATGCTGATTTGCAGATCGGAAAAGGCGTCCCGAAATGCGTTGATCAATGGCTTCATGCCATCGCGGCCCGGCTGCTGTCCGGGGGCAAGTGGAATATCCTGCCAATCTTCGGTGACGGCCTCATCAAGAAGATCCGTGGTTTCAGAAAACGACCGGTAAAGCAACTCGATGGCTTTGCGGTCCACATCTGAAACACCAAAGATTTTTGGCTGTTGGATTGTATCAGTCATTGTCGTTTTTCCATTTCGGATCGTTGAATATGGAAGAACACTACCGCCCAGCTCAATATACTGGAAATCGATATAAGATATATGGCATTATCCATTTCATGGATTTACATGGTATCGATCTGAACCTTCTGGTGGCCTTTGATGCCTTGATGGCTGAACGGAACGTGACACGCGCAGGCATCCGGATTGGGCGCACACAACCGGCCATGAGTGCGGCTTTGTCACGGCTGCGTGGATTGCTTGGCGATGAGCTGTTTATTCGCAGTCCCAATGGTCTTCAGCCCACACCACGCGCGCTTGATCTTGCCGAACCACTGGGATACGCGCTTTCTGAAATTCAACGCACACTGGCCTTCACTCAGACATTCGATCCGGCGGTTTCAACCGCGACATTCTCGGTCGCCCTCTCAGATCATCCGACCTTCAAACTGCTGCCGGTCCTTCTTGATGCCTTGCGCCAAAAGGCACCAGGGATCACGCTTCGCATTCATAACTTCGTTGCACGCGATGATGCCATTAGCATCCTTGACGCAGGGCGAGCTGACCTGACCATTGGCGTCCCCCCGACATCAACTGCGCGCATCCTGACCCGCCCCTTGTTCGAAGAACGCTTTGTCTGCGTCCTTCGCCGTGATCATCCTGCTGCATCCGGCCCACTTGATCTCGACACGTTCCTGTCATTGTCGCATCTGCTGGTCTCGCCGGAAAATGAACGGTTCGGTCTGGTCGATGCCGCACTGGCAAGCATGGGCCACAAACGCCGCCTTGCCGTGACTTTGGCGAATTTATATGCCGCACCGCTTTTGATCGCCCGGTCCGATCTGATCGCCACCCTGATGGAAGGCGTGGTTAAGGCATCTGGACATTCGCACAGCCTCGCCATCACGCCATGCCCCATCGCGATTGACCCTGTTCCCTTTGTGCTGGCGTGGCATCGGCGCAATGATGTGCATCCCGCCCAACGCTGGTTTCGCGATTTCGTTGCCGGGTTGGATTTGGCGTAAGATTTCGCTCGGTTTGGCCATGCATTCCAAGCCGTGATCGATACCTCAATACGCCCTCTTTCTTCCCTGCCTGATTTCAGTTAAAAGCCGCGCATGGACAAACCGATTTACATCACGCCCGAAGGCCTTGACGCCCTGCGCAAGGAACTCGACCACCTTTGGAAAAAAGAACGCCCCGAAGTCGTGGCCGTTGTCCATTGGGCGGCGGGCAATGGCGATCGGTCGGAAAATGGCGATTACATCTATGGCAAAAAGCGCCTGCGTGAAATCGACCGCCGGGTAAGGTATCTGATCAAACGCATCGAGGACGCGGTGGTTGTCCGCGCCGATGAACAGCCCGATCATACGCACATTTTCTTTGGCGCAACCGTGACCTATGTGAATGCGCGTGACGAAGAAAAAACCATCCGCATCGTTGGCGAGGATGAGGCCGACAGCCTCAATGGCTGCATCAGCTGGGTCTCCCCCGTCGCCCGTGCCCTGATGAAATCGGGCGTTGGCGATGTGGTCACGGTACGCACGCCTTCTGGTGAGGATGAGCTGGAAGTCCTAAAGGTCAGCTACGGGGGCTAATCGTAGTCTGCGGCACTCCGTCCCCAGTTCAGCCCCCCTTACGATATTTACGCCACGAACGATTGTTCGGCTTGCCCGCCCCATCGCCAGCACGTTAGGGTTGCGATATATTTGCGCGGGGGCGGTTTAAAATGATGAAAAAAAGTCTGGCATGTATTCCATTGGCTGTTGCAGGTGCAGCGTTAACAGCCAGTGCTGGCACAGCCCCTATGACGGTGCCCCTAATCGCTGGCGCCCTGTTGACCGGTGCGGCAAGCAATCTATTTAATAAATCCCTCGAAACAGGCGCGGAAAGACTGGGCAGTATTTTTGGCGGACAACGAAACGCATCCGATCCAATCTTAACCGTCTTGCGCCAAGCCCATCTTGACGCGCTGGCAACCATCCTTAAAAAATTTGATAACGCATACAAAACTGGCACCCAAAAGGATGCCGACAGCGAACGCTTTTCCCGTGAATTGCACGCTTTCATCAAGCGCGCCGGAAAATCGTTGAAATCGGTAAAGCCATCCACCGCCAGCAGTTTTGAGCAAAACATTTTCGCTATATTACCCAACGCCTTAGACAGCCTTCAGGCAAACGCGGCACAAACCCCGTCCAGCGAAACAACGGCTAACGCCGCCAACACTCTTCAGGCAGAATTTTCCGAACTTGTTTTAAAAGAGGTCGTGGCAGAATCCGGCAGCACAGAACCCGAAGTCCCGGTCACATTCAAACGTTTATTCTCCGATCCAGATCATGGGTGGCTTCATCTGTTCGCTCTAAACGCGCGGGATGCGTTGATTCAAGATGACGCATTCAAGTCACTTTGGACGGTAAAACAACTCCAACATATAAAGACGCTAAACTTCACCATCCTGCAAAAGGTCGAAGCGGTCGCCGAGGAGCTCCATCACCATGCGGCATCAAGCAATGCGCAGAACGACCAGATGTCTGCCAAACTTGATAAAATTCTTGCATTAACGGCCGCAGAAAAAGGCATCGATCCCGAACACATCCGGCCAATCCTTGAGCGTCTTGGTCACACCAACACGCCGATTGATCAAATGCACACGCTTTTGGCCCACGCGGTGGACGAACTCCTAAAACGTGCCGAAAGCATCGAAAAAACGCACAATGATGGCACACTCATTGATCAGGCGATCCATGCCGCGCGGCAAAAACTGCGCAGTGCGGATGTCGATGGTGCCAACTCAATCCTCGATTCCGCCATAACAAGGGCGCAAGACCAGCTTGCACAGCACAAAAAATCAACCGCACGCCTGTTCTTCGAAAAAGCCTTTTTAAAACAAACAACCTTCGCCTATGCGGAAGCCATTGAAAACTATCAGACAGGCCTCGACCTTGATCCTGACAACCTTATTTGTTGGGATGCACTCGCCAGTACTTGCCAAACGATTGGCCAAAGCGGCCTTGCTTTGGATGCTGTCCGAAGATGTCTCGACCTTACCTCTGAACGCGCTGCCGCCGATCCCGAAAATTGCATCTCCCAGTCCGATCTTTCCGTCTCGTATGAAAGAATCGGCGACATTCTTGCTGCACAGGGCAAGCTGGGTGACGCCTTAACAGAGTTCCAGAAAGGGTTGGTGATACGAAAAACCCTCGCCAACGCCGATCCGGAAAATACCGAGTGGCAGCGTAATCTTTCCGTCTCCCGCAATAGAATCGGCGACATTCTTGTCGTACAAGGCAAGCCGGGTGACGCGCTGACACAGTACCACAAAGGGCTGGAAATCGCCGAAAACCTTTCCATCGCCGATCCGGAAAATGCCGGGTGGCAGCGCGATCTTTCCGTCTCCTGCAATAGAATCGGGGACATCCTTGCCGCGCAGGGAAAGCTTGATGACGCGCTGACACAGTACCACAAAGGGCTGGAAATCGCCGAAGACCTATCCAATACCGATCCAGAAAATACCGGGTGGCAGCGTGATCTTTCCGTCTGCTATGATAGAATTGGATGCATACTTTTCGATCAGGGCAAATTCAACAGCTCCCTGAGACAATTCCAGAAAGGGCTGGAAATCGTCGAAAACCGTTCCAACGCCGATCCAGAAAACACCCAGTGCCAGCGCGATATTTCCATTTCCTATGATAGAATCGGGGGCATTCTTGTCGCTCAGGGCAAGCTGGATGACGCCCTGATACAGTTCCAGATAGGGTTGGAAATCGCCGAAAACCTCGCCAATGCCGATCCGGAAAATACCGAATGGCAGCGCGATCTGATCATATCCAATGTCAAAATATCCCAACTGGATTCAAAAAATGCGCGCAATCATTTAACGGTTGCGCTGACCATCGCACAGGGGCTGGCCGAAACCAATCGTCTGTCACCTAGTGACGAATGGATGTTGTCCGATTTGCAAGATCGGCTGAACAAACTCGCATAACTAAGCGCGCCTCACATCTTGCTTTTTACCCGGCGCGTCGGTTCGGCTTGTTGCGGGTCATCGGGCCAGTAATGTTTGGGGTAGCGACCCTTCATTTCGGCTTTGACCTGCGCATAGGATCCGTTCCAGAACCCGATCAAATCACTGGTCACCTGAATGGGACGTTGGGCCGGGGACAGCAAATGTAATGTCACCGCCACCTTGCCCCCACCGACCATCGGCGTTTCGGTCGCGCCAAACATTTCCTGCATGCGCACCGGAAGGGCCGGGGTATCGCCGCTATAATCAAGGCGGATGTTTGACCCCGTTGGCACCTGCCAATGGGTCGGCGCCAGACGATCCAGATCTTGTCGTTGTTGCCAGTCAATGCCCGACAGCAGAGCTTCGCTGATATTGATCTGTTTAAGCTGATTGCGTTTGGTGATGCCGGTTAAATAAGGGGCCAACCACGTTTCAAGGGTCGTCAGCAACCCGTCATCACTGACATCGGGCCATGTGTCCCCATCAAGCCTGTGTAAAAACGCCAACCGTTCACGCAATCCTTCGGCTGCCTTATCCCACGCCAGACAATGCAGCCCCAAACGCCGTACTCCTTCGATCATCGCCTTTGTGATCGCCTCCGGATCGGCTGCGTCATGGGTGGCTTTTTCATCCAGAACCAACGCCCCGATCCGGCGCTGCCAGCGCGCCTGCACGGCACTTGACTGCGCATCCCAAAACACCTCTGTGCCCTCGGTAATCTGATCGGCAAAGTGTGTCTCAAGGGTGGCACGTGACAGCGGTGCGGCAAGGTAAATCTTGGCTTCCCGCGCCTGCCCGTCCAGTTCGGCCACCGCGATATAGGGTTCTGCGGCCAACCCATCGCCATTGGGCAAAACACCGCCGCGCCCGCCCGACAGACGGTACCGCGCATCCTGTCCCTTGCGCCGCTCGCCAATCCGGTCGGGATAGGCGAATGCCAGAAGCAACCCGACTTGATCAGCACGATCCACCCGGCCTTTATCCCCGGTCAAATCGACTTTGTTGCGGGCTACTTTCAAGCGCCGCGAAAGTTGCTTGGCGGCCTCGCCGATCATTTTGGGGGCTTGGCGGTTTAAAATCGCCTCCACCCGCAGGCGCAAATCCGCCCCGCGCCCGCGCATGAAATCGCGATCCGACAACAAGGCTGCCAGGGCACACGCCTGATCGGCCAAGCCGAGCATATCGCCACGCAACATCATATGGGCCAAGCGCGGATGCACCGGCAGCCCGGCCATCGCCGTTCCCATGGCGGTAATGCGGTTGGCTTCATCCAGCGCCTCAAGCCTGCGCAAAACATCGCGCGCCTGATCAAGCTTTGCGCCATCAGGCACATCAAGCCACGGCAGACTGTTGGGATCAGTAACGCCCCAGCGCGCCAGTTCAAGTGTGAGTGGTGCCAGATCGGCCACCGAAATTTCAGCATTGGTAAAGGCCGGGCGCGCACGATGTTCGGCCTCCGCCCACAGGCGATAACACATGCCCGGCTCCAACCGCCCGGCCCGACCCCGGCGTTGTTCGGCACTGGCTTGTGATGATTTGACCGTCACCAACCGCGTCATCCCCGATGCCGGATCAAATTGCGGCAAACGTTGCAGCCCACTATCGATCACCACCCGAATGCCATCAATGGTCAGCGATGTTTCGGCAATCGCGGTCGCCAGAACCACCTTGCGCATGCCATCTGGGGCCGGTTCAATCGCAATGTCCTGTGCCTGCGCATTCATCGCACCATACAATGGCGCGACAATCACGTCCTTGCCCACCGATGGTTTGAGCGCCGCCTCAACCCGGGTGATTTCCCCCTGTCCGGGCAAAAACGCCAAAATTGATCCGGTTTCTTCGCGCAATGCGGTTCGAATGGCGGCTGTCATTTCCGCATCAATACGCACGTTGCCCCAGTTATCAACGCGCGGTGCGATGTATGTGGTTTCCACCGGATAGGCGCGACCTTCGCTGGTGATCACCGGGCAATCGCCCATCAGCCTTGCAATCGGATCGCCATCAAGGGTGGCGGACATCACAACAATGCGCAGATCATCGCGCAGCGCACCTTGCGTTTCGAGTGCCAGCGCCAGTCCAAGATCGGCATCAAGGGATCGTTCGTGAAACTCATCAAAGATCAGCGCACCCACACCCGATAATTCCGGGTCATCCTGTATCATCCGCACAAGGATACCTTCGGTCACCACCTCAATCTTGGTTTTAGCACTCACCTTGCTGTCGAACCGCACGCGGTACCCGACCCGATCCCCAATATTTTCGCCCAGCAAATGCGCCATGCGCCGGGCGGCGGCCCGGGCGGCCAACCGGCGCGGCTCCAACATGATGATCTTTTGATCGCCGCGCCATTTGGCATCAAGCAACGCCAACGGTACCTTTGTCGTTTTGCCCGCCCCCGGTGGCGCTTGCAGCACCGCATTGGTGCCGCGTTCCAGCACAGAACAAACGTCTGGCAGAACATTATCGATCGGAAGGACAGGAAAGGCGTTAGTCATCAGCGGCTTTCGGTTTTAAGGGCCTGTCGCGGTTATTTCGCAAATAACACAGAAGGGCAAGCATCGCGGTCGCTACGTTGCCTTGGCAGGCGGATGCTTGATCGGCCGTGCCTGCAAAATAATCCCACGTTCCCCACCAATCCGTTGCAGGGTTTTAAGCCCGCGCGTCAGCCCATAAAGCGCTTCCATCTCGCCCGATGCACGTTTTTGCGATGCTGCCGCGCGCGTCAAAGCAAACAACGCCCGAAACCCCTCTTCGGACAGCACGCGCAGGACGGCTTCTTTCGCGGCCCGATCAGGATCAGGATGCTTAAACGATAACGGCATTTGCGGATCAAACGGGTCTGTCATAGCCATATGATCTATCACAATCGACAGCGCCCAGACCATCCAGCTTTGTGTCCAACGCATGTAAACCCGCCGGTCGGCACCAAACCGCCCAATCCCGGCATAAAACAGCCCACGCCTTTCCTCATACAAATGTTTCACGGCCCAAATGGCGATCTTTTGGGCCCCAGCCACATCGCCAAACCGGCACAGGCAGGCCATGGCTTGTGCGACGTTGTGGGCATCCAAATAGCCATCCCGCCCGGCAAAGCCGCGCGGAACACCGTCCGCATCAAAGCAGGCATCGCGATAAAATGCCCAGCCGCACGTAATCGCGCTATCCAGCCCCGCCATGCCGCTCCGGCGCAATCGATCCAGTAAATCCAGCACATAGCCGGTGTGAAACCCATCAATGAACTGGTGATGGTGCAAGGTGCCATAGGCCCAACTGCCATCATCCCGCTGGGCGTCGAGCACACGCAGCACCGCACACTCGGTCTTGTCATTACCCGGTCGCACCCGTGAGAGCGCAAACGCCGCCCACAGGCTGGCATTGTGAATTTCGGCATGCGTGTTGGCGACATAGGCGAAATAGCCACCCCGCCAAAGTTGATCTTCGATAAACCCCGCCGCACGCCCCATCACCGGGTCATCGCCGGTCACACCCGCTGCGAAAAGTCCATCCATCACAAAGCTTGTGACAATCGCATTGCTTTGGTTCTGTGCTGCGTAAAAGGCACGGGCTTGCCACGCAAACGGATACCCCCAGCCGCCATCGGCGTTTTGCGTGGCCATCAACCGCGCCTTAAAGTCACCAAGCGGCACACCGTCCGCCGCTCCCTGCAACAAGGCCAATGTTTTCGGATTGACCATTTTCGGAATGCGCGCGGCAGTGCGCAGGACATCCGGCCCACGCTTGATTGCCTGTACCCAGAACAACCGGGCCAGCCGGAACCGATCCAACCCTGTTGCGCTAAACACCTGGCTTTCAAGCCCGTCAAATGGATCGGCCCCGGCAAAGTCATTTTCTGCCATCTGGCGCAAAACCCGGTCGCGGATACTGATCAGATGTGTTTTATCCATGCGCCTTATCCCGGTTCGATGCCATGCCCGCCGCCATCCCGATACAAATCAGGTAATGCCCGTAATTCAAGGCATTATCGGTTATCATAGTGATCGTTACAGAAATCAAAAGGCACACCGACAGCCGCGACTTGCGCACCAGCCACACCATCGCCACCCATCCCGACAGCCAAAGCCCAGCCCCGATAATTCCGGTTTCAAACAGGATACGGAAATGATCATTATGCAGCGCGCCAAAGGACGAAAAGGCATCAAAACCCGATAAAATCTGCTCAACCGCGCCCGCGCCAAACCCCAGCCATTTTTGGGGATCGGACGCCGCCATCCACATATCGGCAAATGCGCGCCAGAAAAACAGCCGCCCGCTATCATGGGTCATCAACAAGCGCGGTAACGCCTGCCACGCAATCACGAGAAATGCGGTCAAGACCACCGCCCCGACAAGCCACGTTTTCGCCCGCGACAGGCGTACCAGGCCAACCGCATTCATCAGCATCGCCAGGACCGCAATTCGGGTTTGGCTCATCAGCACGGCAATCGCCGCACAGCCGCCAATCCAACGGCCCGCACGCCCCTCAGCGACCGAACACAGGGCAAACAGCCCCAAAAACAGGAACGGATGGTTAAGCCGCAAACCTTCATGGGTCAGGTAAAACGCACTCGCCAGCGGCAAGTAAATCACCAGTGCGGGCACCATAATGCGCAAACAGTCGCGCCCGAACATTAAACCTGCGACCAAACCAACCGGCAACATCAAAAGATTGCCAATCAGACGCAGCTTTTCGATCAGCCCCCCGTTGCCCAATATCACCAGCATGATGATCCCAGCCAGCAGGAGAAGCGCGCCCAACCCACCGGGTGATACTGAAATCCGCTGCCCATATCCGGCCAGCACAACCGCCCAGAACCCCAGCAACACGACTTTTGCCGACATCCCACCAGCGCCCAGCAACCACAGGGACACCACCATCACCGCAATGCCTAAAACCACACACCAGACCGGAAAGTCCGGATGGGGCACGGCGGAAAAACACTGTGTTCCAGGGCGAAACCCAATCGTCATGCTCGTGCCCACCGAACAACGCGGTGATCAGCAAAAGCGACAGGATGGATTTTTTCCGATACGCTTACGTCCTTGTTCCCAAAACATATTGACGCAGCACGGTGTTTCCAGTGGTCTTTCGGGTGGCGCAATTTTGTCTTTTGGCCCAAATCATTCTGGCCCCGCTGTTGCTGGGCGGGGCGCGGCCATGGGCCATGGGAATTTTGTCGGTTCTGACCGGGATTGGCATCTTGGCATTGTGTGCGAAGATACCGATCTATCTCCCGCGTTATCTGCGCGTCATCTGGTTGATGGCCGGTTTGGCGTCGGGCTGGATGATCATACAATCCCTGCCGATCTGGCCCATGCAAGCCGCCCCGTTTAACGCCGATCACATCGCCCTTTACCCCACGGCATGGCACAGCACAGCGGCCGATATCCTGTGGTTTACCGCAACCCTGACGCTGGCATCCGTGCTTGCGCGCAAAGACCCCCACAGCTTTATCAAACAGGTCTGCATCACAGTGGCATGTGCCGCCGCCCTTCAGGTCGGGCTTGCCACACTGGACCAGATCAATGGCTGGGACACAACATTCTGGTTTGCCAAAACCGCCCATATCGGCGACTGGACCGGAAGCTTTGCCAACCGTAACGCCTTTGCCGCCCTGATGGTGCTGGGCATGATCGCCAGCCTGTATTGCTTTGGCGGGCGGCAACAAGTGCGCCTTGGCAAGGTGCTCGATCAAAAGGGCGGGTGGCTGGCCCTTGCCATGGTGTTTGCCTTTGCCCTGCTCCAAAGCCATTCGCGCAGTGGCTTTGTAATTGCGCTTTGCAGCCTCTCTGTCTTTGCGGTGATGCAGATGCGCGACACCCCGGCATGGCACCGCATGCTGATCCCAATAGGGGTCTTTATGTTCGGTATCGTCTTTGTCGCACTGGCCACCCCGGAATTTACCACCCGCTTTGCCGAGCTCGCCCGATATGACCTGATCCAGCGCGATGATGCATGGGCCAGTGCGGTGCACGCCATCATGGCACGCCCGATCACGGGATTTGGACCGGGCAGCATCGCACTTGTGATCGATCATTTTGCCACCACCGGCCTAAACACCAACGCCCACTGGTTTAGCAGCCATAATATCTGGCTTGATGGCGCCATCGTATTGGGTCTGCCTGTGATGGTGGTTCTGCTGGCCATGGGGGGATATGCCGGATTTAAAACATGGCACGGGCTAAAAACGCCGCGCCCAAAAGCCCTTTTTGCCGCCAGCATCAGCATCGCTGTTCTCAGTGGGTCGGTCGACTGGGTCATCACATTACCCGCTCTCATTCTACCGATGGGGCTTGTTTGGGTTGGCTGTATTGAAGCTGCTGGCGCGCATCATCACGAAGCGCGCGCACAAACCCACGTCGCGGCGCAATCTGGTGCGCCTGATCAAGCATCGCAGCGTTAACCGCCAAATCTTCGTCCCCAGTCGCAATCATGGCATGCGCCAGAACAGCCATCAAAACCGGATCAAACGGGGCGGTTTCAAGCTGCACCTTCGCCTGCGCAATCACCTGACCCGGATCACCGGAAACCAGACCATGCCGCAATCTTTCCTGACGGGCTTGGTCGCCAAAACCATCGGCGTTGCGAAACCCGTCCGCCATGTTGGTCACAGTCAAACTTGCGCGAAACTCACCACCCAAGCGCACAACGCCCCCCACCACAAGCAAAACCGCCATGCCGATCAAAAAGCCCCGACCAAGAGAGATCGCCGAAAGACGTGCCTTCATGACATCTGCGCCGTCGGCGCGTTTGTTGGCGGGGCCACACCATAAGCAGGTCTTGGCCGCGCCCCATTCATAATCACGCCGTCGGGCACGATGCCCACCGCGCGCAACTGATCCATCGCATGGCCCATATCGCGTCGTTTACTATGTCCGCAACGCACAGCAAAAAGCCGCACATCGGCATGACGCATCACAATCATCGCATCGGCAACCGACAGGATCGGCGGCGTATCTACAATGATGTGATCATAGTTCGAGCGAAGCGCTGCGATCAGGTCGCCCAACCCGCTTTCGATCAGCCCGGTGGCAAGATTGCCCGGCACAGGAAACTTCGCGCCAAGATGGTCAAACCCGTGCAAAGCATCGCGTCCCATCGCATCCGCAATCAAACAGGTGCCCGACAAAACGGCCGTGATATCGCCTGTAACAGCCGGATCTGTATCGGGGTCCGGGTCATGCAAATCGGCATTAAGCACCAATACCCGTGCGCCAAATCCGGCAAGAACTCCCGCCAGCGACCGGGCAAGGTGGCTTTTACCCTCCCCAGTTACGGCGGATGCCATGGCAATGACCTGTCCCTGCGCGACACCATCGGCGGGGAGGTGTTTTCCCTGACGTATGATGCGCATCAAAACCGCCAGATGCCCGACCGCCTCACGCCCGGCATTTGCCCCAACCACCGGCATGTTGGGCACGGTCATATCGGGAATACGCGCATACAGGCGGATGCCAAGTCCGGTTTCCGGCTGAAAATCATCATCAATGGTTTGATCGAAATAATGCCGCAGCATCGCCGCAACCACCGCACCAAAGACCGCAGCCAAAACCGTCATCAGCCAAAGATCACGGCGTGTGGGGAACTCCGCCGTGGCCGGGGCCACCGCTGGACGCAGGATTTCCACATCGCCGCGAAACGCCATCAAATCACGCTGCAACGTCTGGGTTTGACGGCCCAGTTCAAGCACCTGCGCCCGAGCGGCCTCAACCGCGCGCAGCAATCCTGCCTGCCCCTGCATCCGATCATGGCGTGCGGCCATGCGGCTTTGCCATTCACCGCGTTGCTGGCGCAGCAGTTTAAGGCTCTCCGCCGCCTCCAACACGATACGTTCAAGATCACGGTTTGCACGCTCTGCCGCACGTTGCGCCGCGATCAAAAGCTCGGCACGCAGGTCGTCAAGCTCGCGGGTTTTGCTTTGCATGACCGGGTGTTTCGGGCCATAGCGCTGATCAAGCGTGACATATTCGGATCGCAACCCGTCAAACCGTGCGGCAAGCTGGCTGACAATCGGATTGCGGGCCACGTCTGACATCGCCAGCAAATCAGAAAGCTTTTGCCCATCCTGACGTTCTGCCAATGCAATGCGTGCTGTTGCCAATTCGCGCCCGACCTGTTCGGCCTGCTCATCAAGCGCATAGATGCGTGCCAACATCAGTTTGGCTTCTTCGGGGTCAAACATGCTGGCATCGCGTTGCCAGCGCATCAGGCTTTCTTCGTGTTGCTCAAGCTCAACTTGTACGGCTTGATACTGCGTTGTTGCTTCTTGTAACTGGCGGCGCAGATATTGTTTTTGCCGCCCTTCGCGCCACCAGACATGACTTTCCAAAACTGCCTGTAAAACCGTGGCACTCAAACCCGCCGAGGCACTCTGATACGTCACCTCAATCACGGCGGCATTGCCAATGCGCTTGGCCTCAAGCCCAGCCCGCAGGCGGTCAATCAACTGTGCTTCTGAAACGGGCGTTGCCGACGTGGATACAGCCGACGTCGGTTCCCGATTATCACCGCCAAAAACACCATCCCAAAAAGCCGTCGCCGCGCTTGAAGTTTTATCGTCTTGCCCCGACCAAACACCATCCCCGCGCAAAACCGCAATGGCGGCGGATAAAACGTCCTGACTTTTCATTTCCGCAATCAGCGTTTCAATTTCTTGCGCACTGACCAAAACGGCACGCCCCTGCAAGGCCCCCTCATCGGCCGTTTGCCCGCCTTGCACATGGCGGGTGATGCCGACTTCCGCCACGGCGCGGTAGCGTGGCTGCCACTGCCCCATCACGATGGCGGCCAGCGTAAGCACCACAGCAAAACTGATCAGCGCCACACCGCGCCGTTGCCACATGATCCCAACCAACTCCCCCAAGGAGGGATCAAACCGGGTATTTTCGCCCCCGCGAGGGGGTTGTGCCGGGATGCTTTGATTTGGCGGTTGTGTCATCGCGGACTGGCATCCTCTGAAACAAAATCAAATGCGCTTTCTTCAGATTCCGAGCCCCCCCAAGAAGAATCCTCAGACTTAAAACCCTCCGTGTTTGGCTCAATCCAGTACAAAAACGGTTGAACAAACCGGTCCTTTTCAGGGGGTGCTGTTTGGTGTGAAATGACAGAGACGTTGGACAGATTGGCCCCCCAAACAGGCAATGTCCGATCCGCATCAAACAGCGCGACCTGTCGATTGCCAAATATCGCATTGGCCAAATTTGGCGCGGTTATTGTAATCAATCTGGCCACCCGATCCGGGTCGGGATGAAGATCAAGCAACCGGCCAATGACCCCGCCGATAACCGCCTCAATCAAAAAGCTGTTTGCACCTGATACTTTCAGGACCGTTTGAAACACCGTCAGCAACACCTTGATCGAAACATCAACCCCATCCCAATCAATCGGATTTTCCGCACCATCCACCGCATTTTCGCGCGACACTTCTGCGGGCAACACCCATGACACAATGTCGTCAATCGTCTGGCTAAGGTCATCGCGTGTCGTGACCTGCACCATGCGATCCTTGATCCAGTTTTCGGCGGCCTGCGGGTCGCTTAAATCCGGTGGATCAAATGTCGCGGCCCAGACGCTGTTGCCATCGGAACTGTTCATGACCGCGCCCAAAACCCCACCCAACATCAGGACAACGGCCGTCCTTTTGGCCAATCGTTTGGCCTGATATCGAAAAATGACCGGCACCGTTAATTTGGTAAACCGCACCAACCCCCGTGCATAACGCGGCATCATCCGGCGCGGCTGACACAAAATACGCCACAAAAATTCCAGCCCGCATTTCTGCCAGATCACCGGCGCGCGGTGCACTTCACCCGCCAGCACATCAAACGCACCGCCAACCCCCATGGCAAACCGACATCCTGTTTTGGCTGCGATGCTATCGACAAACAATTCCTTGCGCGGTGAGGGTAAGGCGACAAAAAGCGCATCCGCACCGCTTTCCCGGATGACTGCCGCCAGCTTGTCATCATCAAGTTCATACCCGTGATGAGCCCCGGCAATCACAAGCCCGGGATACTGAATGGGGAGTTTCTTCTGCAGGGTGTCAACAACATCGGGCTTGGCACCAAGCAGGAAAACACGCACACCAGACTTCGCAAACCGGGGCAGCAACGCGGTCATAAGGTCAATCCCCGTGACACGCTGACCGACGGGAATTCCGATCAAACGCGCCGCCCAGACGATCCCCATACCATCCGGCGACAGGCAATCTGCGTTCTGCAATGCGTGGTAAAGTTCGGCATGTTTTTGGGCCTGCGGCAATTTCACCGCGTTTAGGCATTGATGGCGAAGACATCCGTCTTGGGGCCGATTTTTCAACCGGTCACAGATATCGTCACACAGTGTTTCCTGTGCGCGCAGGTCAAGCTTGAGGCCGAAGAACGCCGACGTCGCCAATACCATTCACCACCCCTGTGACACCCGGATGCGTTTTTTATCGTTCTATCCGGACCGCGAACCTGTCCCAAATTCTGCGTTTAAATCATTGATATGGATAATAACTTATGATTGAGTTGTCAGCAACATCAGCATCTTGGGGTAAAGAGTTCGGTGAAGATTGCGCTTCTGACCAACCTTGTCCCCCCTTACCGCCGGGCGGCTTTTGGCCTTGTCGCGGAACATGCCAAATCAGTTGGCGGAACATCCCATGTTATCTGTACGGACCTCGACGAAACCCAACACATTTGGGCGCGACAAAGCGCCCCCTTGAGCTGCTGTTCCCTGTCGGCACTTCGCATCCCGCTTGGGGAAAACCGCAGGCTTTCTTTTAACTTTGGCGTGACGCGTGAACTTGCCCGCACCGCCCCGAATGTTCTTATCCTGTCGGGCTTTGGCCCAACCATGTGGCGTGCACAACGCTGGGCAAAAAAGCACGTCATACCAACCGTTGTGTTGTTTGACGGCTGGTGGGGATCCGATGCCGCCTATGACAACAGGGTTCGGCGGGCCTTGCGCCAAAACATGATCAAACAAGCCAGCAGTTTTATCGCCGCCAGCTCCCGTGGCAAACACTGGTTTGAAACATTTGGCGTTCCCCCGGACCTGATCACGGTTAGCCCGATCCCAACATCCTTTGCCCCACCAAAAGCCATCCCTGATTTTAACCACCGCCCGTTTGACATTCTGTGGTGCGGGCGCACGACCTCCGCAAAGGGCTTTGAAACGTTTCTTCAAACAGCCCGGATACTCAAATCCCGGCAGGCGATTACAAAGATCGGAATTATCGGCGCGCTCAACATCTCAAAGGTCAAACGAAAGGTCGCAGAATATGGGCTGTCGGACATCACCGACATTCACCCATTCGTGCCGCCCGAACACTTGCCGGATTTCCTGACAGACGCAAAAATCTGCCTATTTCCCAGCCACAATGATGCCTATGGCGTTAGCGTGATCGAGGCGGTTTCATGTGGTGCCCTCGTCCTTGCCAGCGATGCGGTCGGCTGTGCCCCGGATGTTTTGGCATCTGACCAAATCCTCTCACCCGACACCGCCGCAGATTGGGCTACCGCCTGCGAGGAATTACTCACCAACCCGGAGAAATGGGATCAGCTACGCGCCACACAATCGGCCAGCATTGCCACCAATACAGCCGACCATCACGCGCGCTCGATCTGGCAGGCTGTCCTTGCCGCACGAAGCCGGTCGCGAGATACGGCATGATAAACACCCCAAAACCGGTTCAACGCCGCCGCCACACCGACCCCGATATCTGGATGATTGGGCGGGTCGATCAGTTTGCCGTTCTTGCCACCCATCTGGCCCAAAACAACCGACTGGCGCGATGGGACAGTTTCTGGCGTCATGATGGGCAGGGCATCATACGTCCGCCCGCACGTGAGCTGGATACGGTTTTATCCGATATTCCCGGACGGCATCTCATCCCCGATCTTTTGGGCAAAGCGGCGCGAACACTGCACTTGCCGGCCCATAACCTTTATTCCGATATCCCCCTGTCGCTATTGGCCGCATCACATGTGCCAAAGGCACGCATCCTGCACGGTCAGGGGAATTACAGCCTGCCTGCCATGCGACGCGCCCAGCAAAACGGCATGATCACAATCGCCGATGTAACTGGCCAGCTTGCCCCGATCCGCGCGCAACAGCTTGCCATTGAATATCAAGCTCATGGCCGCACATATCGTGAGATTTCCGGGTTTCTTGCACGTCGCCGGGTTGCCGAGGCTCATTTCGCCGATGCGGTTTTTGCCCCGTCAGATGCGGTGATCGACGGGCTGTTGAAGTGCGGCGTCTCCCCCGACAAAATCTTTCATATCCCTTTTATGTCACCCCTTTGTCAGACGCTTGTTAATCAGAAACGTCCAACGCCAACGGATGCAACTGTCCGGCTGCTGTATGTTGGCAATATTTCCATCGCCAAAGGCATCGCGGCGTTGCTGGACGCATGGCGGGCATTGCACGCAGAGCTTCGAGGTCCGGTCAGTTTGACCCTGATTGGTCCGACCCAGCCCTGCGCACAGGCGTTGGTCAAAGACCTTCCTGATGGCTGTGACTGGCTTGGGCGGCGGTCCTCACACGCAGTTGCCCAACATTTGCTCGGTGCGGATATCTTTATCTTTCCCAGCCTGTCAGAAGGCAGCAGCTTGGCAACCCTTGAAGCCATGGCCGCGGGCTGTGCCGTTGTCACCACCTTTGACGCCGGAAGCCCGGTGATCAACCAGCAAAGCGGTCTGATCGTGCCCCCGCGTGATCCCGGCGCAATAACCACCGCGGTCTCGGCCCTGATCACCACCCCCGCGATGCGACGAAACATTGCCCAAGCCGCTCGCAGCCAGATCAAAAACATGCTTGAAACCGGCTATGGCAACCGGGTCGAGATGGCCTATGACACACTGCTGACCCGCCATGGATAGGATCGCGCACAGCCTGTATCCGCTTTTTTATCCGCTGTGGCTGATTGCCGCCAATCTGACCGCCCGCGCGGGCGGCATGATCATTCTTTTGATCCTTGGTCATGGGTTTGCAGCCAACCAGCTTGGTGATTATTTCGCGATGCTGGCCATGGTCGGACTTGGTGTGACCGCGGCACAGGCCGGAACCGGACCACTTTTAATCCGATTACAGCAAGCCGGAAATCTCCGGTGGGCCATGGCCTGTGTTGTCTTGCGCGCGATAATTGCTCTGGGTGCCATCCTCTGGATCGTCGTTGAAATGGGCACCGACACCCTTTCGCAATACTGGCCACTTTTGCTGATGCCCATCACGGCGGCCTTGTCACCAGACTGGATCATCTCCGCCCGGACCGAATTTTCCCGGATCAACATGATTGCGCTGATTGCCCAGATAGCTGGGATTGGCATGGCGGCATGGGCGGCACACGCGAGTAACCCGGATTTGCTGTTTGCCGTTGCCCCAGCCATATCGGTCGCAAGCTTGATTTCCTCAATCATTTTTGTCTTTAACCCGGCAAAGGATCGCACAACCGAGCCTCCCGAACATGCGGCCCTGTCACAACAATCCTGCTTTGGCATGATCGGCTTTACCCTGCTTTCTGGCGTTTTACCCAATCTCGATTTTGTCTTGCTGGGTTCCGACACCACGCTGTTTCTCGCCCAGCGCATTTTCCTGATCTGTGCAGCATTTTTGGCGGCCATCTCCGGTGCACTTTTTGCCAAACAGCAACCCGGACATCTGCGCGATATCTGGTTAATCGCACCAATGGCGGCGGCAAGTTTGGTTCTCTGGATATGGCCCGATGGCGTTGCCGCGCTGATCTATACCAAACCAAGCGACGCGCTCATCACCCTTCTTCAAACCGGCGCACTTTGGCCAATCCTGCTGGCTCTGCTCAGTCGGCAGATTTTAATATTGCAGGAACACCCCTCCGCTATGTGGGTCGGCTGGCTGTGCCTGTGCGGCATGATCTTAAGCGCGGCCCTCCTCCCGGCACCGGCAGAACCAAGCGATATCCTTATCTTGATGCAACTCCGTTTGGCTTTGGTCCTTTCACTACTTTATGTCAGTGGGCTGAAATACCTGCGGCGGGTGATGCCATCATGAGCCAGCTTCAAACAGATATCCGCAATCACCGTCTGATATCCGGCCAGTTTGGTGCCATCACGTTTGGCAAATGGGGTATCGAATTTTCCGACCGGTATTCCTTCGCCACCCTGACCGATACACCGCGCAACGCCAAGTATACCGATGGCATTTGGCATATTTCACAAGGGCGCTGGCAAACCGCCTTGCGAACTGTTCAGACCGATCAAACAACAATTGTCGCCAGTGCCGAATTCACCGCCCTTGACGATGCGCCACTGCAAGACGCCGTTTTGCGCATGGTGTTTGATAAGCACGACATTGCCCATGGTGCGATTGCCGGGCAGGCATACCGACACCGCGACACTGACAAGTATCGTCTTTTCCCACTAAGTCAGGCGCGCGACGTCCGCCTTGTTGGCACGGATGGCAGTGAGATCATCATCACGTTCGATACGTTTGACGGTGCGGGGCGCTTTGCGCCGTATCTCTATTTACGTGATCGCGGTGATCATTGGATTGTCCATGCCAGACTTCTGCCGGTTGATCCCGTCGATCACGTCTGGCTGCGCTGGGCCAATCGGTTTTTCACCCTGTCTGCGCCGGATCCATTGGCCCGCGCGTTGTGGGACATGCCCGGCGGTCAAAAAATGCTCTGGCGATTGCGCGAACGGTTGGGGCGCCACTGCCCCGAAATTCAGGCCGTCCCGCTCAACACTGTTTTGGCCGGTCAAACCCTTTCGCTGGGGGTGACATGTCGCTTCCTGTAACACGCATCAGCATGGCCGAACGCAGCCACCGTCTTGCAAGGTTGGTGGCAGATCAACTTGCCAAACGTCAAAAACCCGATGGCACGTTCGAGCAACACAGCTTTTACGCTCCCGCCTTTGCCGCCGCCCTATGGGCACAACTGGACCCAGCACTTTACGCGCATCAGATCGAGGTCGCGTTATCCGCCCTTGAAGCCGAACAGCAAACCCCGCGTTACCACCGCGAATTTATCGAATATGGCCTCCGGCAAATACCGGGCCTTTCCGACAAACGTCTTGCCACCATCCTGCGCAACGCCCCCACCCAATCGCCAGACGTTGCCAACTGGCAGGTGCTTGGCATGATCAACCGGCATCTCTCGCTAAAAAAGGGTGGTGGCAAAAACCGGAAACTCATCAACTGGCTGCAGTGGGCCTTCATCCGCCTGCGCTATTGGCGCGCCCCGCTTTTCTGGGATCGACCGACCTGTTTTTCCGGTCAATATCACGCCTTTTGCGCCGCCCTTCTGACCGACAACCCCGAGGCCGCCCACCGTATCATTGCCGCCAAGGCAACCGCGCTAATTGCCGAGCTCTCTGGTGATCATGGCTACGCAAACCTTCTGGGACGCGGGGCCGGGCAAAGTTTCGGTGCGGTCTGTGCGTTATACGCCCTTACCAAACACGGATTTCACACCCAAGCCGACGCCATCCTGTTTCGGCTTGAAAACGCATTTCTCACGACCGGGACATTGCCGCTTAATCTGTTTTCCACCGCCGCGCTTCCAGATGATCCGGGACCAGCCAACCCGGCCACTCCCGGCTGGTACAGCTATAACCGCCATGATGATTACCTCGCCTTTGCAGGTTATTGGCTTTTGAAGATTGCGACCAACCCGACAGCCCCAAGACCTCAGCCAACAACCCCAAAGTTAAAAGCGGCACCCATCGCAATATTCTCAACCCCCGCCTATCAGGCGCAGATGTCTCTTTGCGGCTCACATAGTTTCGATCTTACCCCCTGCCCGGTTGTCCTGTCCGGCTCAGGCACCACCGCAACCTTGCTGTTCGCACCAACTGGCGGCGAAGAAGATGCCCCCAGCCTGTATGGCCCGGCGTCCATCCCGCTTCCGGCGACCTCGGACGGCAAGTATTTCGCACAAATTCGCAAAGCATCCAGAACCAAAAACACCGTCCGAATTAATTTCAAACTGGCCGGAGTTTCAGGAGAACGCACCATCACGTTTGAAGACACCCAAATCACCATCACGGACAAGATCGCCGCCAAATGCAATCTGCTTCGACTGCTGGTGCATCACGACGTAAAGCTGGCGCATATCTCAAAACAGCAGCTTCACGCTCCGGATTTGGGCATCTCATTCCATGCGGATCGTGACCTTGTCATAGATGAGGCAAACCACTTCACCGCTGCAGGCTCGGCCCGCAGGGTTGTCGCCCTCAACTCCGATCACGTGACGTTGCGCATATGCTGGGGGACCGACGATGTCTGATGCCATCACCGTCATCACCACCATCCGCGATAGCGATACCTTCCTTGATCGGTTCTTTGAAAATCTTGCCGCAACCTTACGCGATCAGGATTTTGCCGTGATCGTTGATGACGGCTCCAAACATCCAGTGCAATTGCCGGAATACCTTGCCCAAGACCCGCGTTTCACGCTGATGACACCGGGGAAAATAGGACGGGGTGCGGCACTTAATATCGCCCTCAAAACCGCCCCAACCGACCTGATTGCCATTCAGGATGTCGACGACCTTTCCCAGCGCGGTCGTTTGGCTGCCCAAGCAGCGTTTCTAATCGCACATCCAGATTGCCTGATGTTTGGCCGCGCCACATCTGATCGACCTTGGCTCTGGCCGATGACGCAGCGACGTATTTCCGCTAAACGCCTCTATCGCGGCAACCCGTTGCACCATTCAACACTGGCCTTTGATAAATCTGTTTGGCAGCGTGCCGGTGGATATGATCCTGATCTTGCCTGTTGCATTGATCTTGATTTCTATCTGCGGGCCGTGACCTCAGCCGGGGCAAAAATGATCCAGTTGCGCAGCAAGATCGTTGACCGCAATCTTGCCCCGCAAAACCGCTTCTTTGCCCAAATCAAACCAGAGATCTATCACCACACCCGTGATCGAGTGCTCACACGTTATCGCGATAAAATCCGGGCTCTGTCGGTTTCAGCATCAACGCCCAAACCAAAATGCATTGCCATGGTGCAATTGCCACCGCCGATGCATGGTGCCGCGGCGATGAACCTGTATGCGGCTGACGCACTTGCGCGTTGCACGGACTTAACCGTCCTTGAAATGCGCTTTGGCACAAAGCTTGGCGACATTACCAAATTCTCACTGCGCAAAGTCGCCATTGCCCTGTGGCTTCTGGTTAAACTTGGCTTTCACCTGCCCCACGCCAAAGTGTTTTACATCTGCTTTGCCCCGTCAGGGATCGCCTTTTACCGCGACTGTCTGTATGTCCTGCTGGCCAAGCTGTTTGGCGTGCCGGCGATCTTGCATCTGCACGGGCGGGGCTTGGCAGCGATGCGGCAAAACCGACGGGTTGCCCAACTGCAACGCTTGGTTTTCGCCAATCAAACCGCGATTGTGCTCGGCTCAAGATTGATGGATGAAGTTGACAGCCTGCCCTGCACCAAGGTCATCATCCCAAACGCCCTACCGACTGGCGCCTTTGCGCCCCAAGGCACCACAACGTGGACGGCACACCAACCGGTCAGACTGCTCTATCTCTCCAACCTGTTTCGCGCCAAGGGCATTGAAACCCTTCTCAAAGCCACCGCACGACTGATCAAAGACGGTGTTGCGGTGACACTTGATATTGCCGGCGCACCGGGCGACATCACCGCACAGAAACTCAATCACCTTCTGTCCGAACATGGGATTGCGCACATCGCGACCTATCACGGCGCGGTCAATGCGGATCACCGCATGGCACTTTTTGAAATGGCAGATTTGTTTGTTTTTCCGAGCGCCTACCCCAACGAAGCACAGCCGCTTGTCGTTTTGGAAGCCATGGCCGCCGGTGTGCCGGTGATCACCAGCAACATCGCCACCCTGCCCGAATTTGTGCGGGCTGGCGAAACCGGGCGCTTATGTCTGCCCGATGATCCGGAAAAATTGGCGCAAACCCTCAAACTGGCCATCAACCACCCCGACCAAACATATAGCATGGCACAGGCCGCACGCTTAATGTGCCAAACCGATTTCACCATCGATCGTTTTGCACGTGATATCTGCGGCGTGATTGGTAGAGTCTGTAAAATGGAACCTGCCCCAAAAGAAGGACCCGACAAAAATGACCCGCGATGAATTCAATGAGTTTTGCAAATCCCTGCCCCATGCAACCCATGTTGTGCAATGGGGTGGTGCGGATGTCTGGAAAGTCGGCGGCAAGGTTTTTGCCATCGGCGGCTGGACCAAAACCGATACGCTGGGCATCACTTTCAAGACATCTGAAATCGGTTATGAGGTCCTAAAGGATCAACCCGGCTTGCGACCGGCCCCCTATCTGGCGTCGCGTGGGATGAAATGGATTCAGCATTACGACATACCGGGCCTTGCCGATGACGACCTTAAAAGCCACATCGAAAGTTCGCACCGCATTGTTTTCAAAGGACTAACCAAGAAACTGCAGCGCGAGCTTACTCTTCACCAAAAATGAATAATCAGGCCGATTATATCGGTCTACAGACGCCAAAGGTCGATATCAGCCGGTACCGCATCACGCGGCAAAACAGCACGCACATCAGCAACAAAACCCTTGCCGTCTTTCAGCAGGCTTTGCACCAGCGGCCAGCCCTTGGCGACATATTCCTTGTGCGACACTGCCAGCACCAGCGCGTCAGCCGGTTTGAGATCATCGTCGCCATAAAGCTCCAAGCCATCAAACTCATGCGCGACTTCAGCCTTGTCGGCATGCATGTCATGGACCTGAACCGTAATCCCGGCATCTTCAAGCGATCGGATGATGTCAATCACGCGGGTATTGCGGATGTCGGGCACATCTTCCTTAAAGGTCAGGCCCAGCACCGTCACGGTCGGGTTTTTGGTTGCCCCTTCACGCAAAAGCGCGCGGATGACTTTATTGGCAACAACCTCGCCCATGCCGTCATTCACCCGACGCCCGGCCAGAACCACCTGCGGGTAATAACCAAGTTCTTCGGATTTATGCGTCAGGTAATAAGGATCAACCCCGATGCAATGCCCGCCGACAAGACCCGGCGTGAATTTCAGGAAGTTCCACTTGGTCCCGGCTGCTTCAAGCACATCACGGGTATCAATCCCCGCCCGGTCAAAGATCAGCGACAATTCATTCATCAGCGCGATATTCAAATCACGCTGGGTATTTTCAATCACCTTGGCGGCCTCGGCGGCCTTGATCGTCGGCGCCTTGTGAATGCCTGCCATAACAACACTGCCATAGACATCCGCCACAATATCAAGGGTCGCTTGATCCTGACCCGATACAACCTTGGTGATCGTGGTAAAGCGATGTTCGCGGTCGCCCGGATTGATCCTTTCGGGCGAATAGCCGACCGTAAAATCAGTGCCCGATTTCAGCCCGGAAATTTTTTCAAGGATCGGCACGCATTCTTCCTCGGTGGCACCGGGATAGACCGTGCTTTCATAGACAACGATGTCGCCCTTTTTAAGAATGGCGCCAACGGTTTTTGAGGCCGAACGAAGTGGGGAAAGATCGGGACGGTTGGAACTGTCAATCGGGGTCGGCACGGTAACGATATGGAAATCGGCCTTGGCCAGATCAGCAGCATCATCGCTGAGCAACAGGTCGGCTGCGGCCAGTTCATGATCGTCAACTTCACCCGTCGCATCATGGCCCGCTTTTAGCTGTGCAATACGGGATGTATTGATGTCAAAGGCAACGGTACGCCCAATCGTGGTTCCGAATGCCACCGCAACCGGCAACCCGACATATCCCAACCCGATAACAGAAATCTTGCGCCCGTGGCCCATTGCTCAACCCTTGAAATGAAGTCTGACTGACTTCTAGCCAGACTGGCCATACCCGTCAATAAAAGAGCAAAGCCCAAACTGCTTTAAGGACCCCAAAAATATGTGATAGAATAAATCTTTGGAAAATCAATCCGTTGCTCATGCGAAAATTATCTTCCATCATTCTCATGGCTGTTTTTTGCCTTGGCGTCGCCATGCCCTGCGCCCGCGCAGAGAGTGCTCCGGTGCGCATTGTCCTGCCCTATATCCCGCTGATGGCCGAAGGCCCGACCGAGGGATTTTTCATCGAGATGTATCAGGAAATCGCCATCCGCACCGGTCAGGACTTCGTGATGGATGTCTTGCCCGTACGACGTGCGGTTCAGGCCTTTGTTTCGGGTGAATATGATGCACTTGGCGCATTCCCGTCGCTAAGCAAGCTGCCGGTTTCGCTGGCGTCCGCCCCCTATTACCGGCGTGATAATATGATTTTCTATAAATCAGACCGACCTTCTGCCAACCCCATCACACATCCAGATGATCTGGCCGGACTGCATGTTGGCCTGTCGGCCTATCATTACCCGTCCGTCATCACCAACCGTCAGGATGTCAATTTTGAACGGGTGCCCAGTGATCAGTCCTTGCTCAACATGCTGGCCTATGACCGGCTTGATGCGGCGATCATTGAAAGGTTTTCAGGCTTTCACCTGCGCGATCAGTTGGGACTTTCCGATGTGATCGATGTCCTGGATGTCGCGGTGGCAACGGAAAATGTCTTCACGCTGTTTCAAGCCAACCGCACGGGCATCGACAATCGGGCAGTGTTTAATCAGGCCGTTTACGACATGCTGTGCGACGGAACTTTGGCGACCCTTTTTGGCCGTCAGGATGTCTTGCCTGAATTGTCGCTTCTGGAGCGCGACCTACCCGCAGAAAGCAAACGCACCGACTGCGCCGGGTCCGAGCCAAACTCCATTCAGTAATAAAACCGGGCCAACAAGACCCGGTAAACAAAACAGGGCGCGTCCCTTTGACACGCCCTGCTTAAAAGCCGATCACGGTAAAGGACTTACCCCTTGACCACGATATTGAGCAATTTCGGGGTCGGCTTGGCGATATAGATCACCTTGACGATCTCCTTGCCCTCAAGATGGCGGGCAATGTTTTCGTCTGATTTGGCCAATGCCTCAACCGTTGCCTGATCCGCATCTGCTGCGACCATCACCGACGCACGCTTTTTGCCATTGATCTGAACCGGGACTTCGAATTCATCATCCTTGGCTTTTTCGGCATCAAATTCCGGCCAGTCAAACTTGATCACCGATTTTTTGGCGCCAAACTCGTCGGCGGCCAAGCGGCTCATCAGTTCTTCGCCCAGATGCGGGGCAAATGGGGCCACCATCAATGCCAATGCCTTGGCATGATCATCATGCACGGCATTTTGTTTGGTCAACGCATTGGTCAGTTCGATCAAGGCGGCAATGGCGGTGTTATGGCGAAGCTCGGCCACGTCCTTGGTCACCTTGGCGATGGTTTTATGCAAAAGCGTTTCGATCTTGCCATCCACCGCATCGGTGCGCTCCATCTGGGTCGTGACTTTCCAGACGTTGGACAGGAACCGCATCATGCCGATAATTGCATCGGACTGCCACGGTTTGGAGCTATCAAGCGGCCCCATATACATCTCATAGGTCCGGAAGGTATCAATCGTATATTGATCGCAGATTTCTTCGGGCGGAATGCCGTTTTTATAGCGCTTGCCCATCTTGCCCGGAACCGTGGTCAGGGCCTCGTTGGTTTTGGCGTTAAACGGTGCCTTTTTGCCATCGACATCGCGCATTTCAACGTCATGGATATCAACATAAACGCCGCGCGCATCGGTATAGGCATCCGCCGTAATCATGCCCTGATTAAACAGTTTCTGGAACGGTTCGGGGGTTCCGACATGGCCAAGGTCAAACAGGACCTTATGCCAGAAACGTGAGTACAGCAGATGAAGCACCGCATGCTCCGCCCCGCCGACATAAAGGTCAACTGCACCGGGTTTGGCGTTGCCCTTGTCATCGGTGGTGTTGGCCCAATAAGCCGCAGCCGCATCAGATGCAAAGGCATCATTATTATTGGCATCGAAATAGCGCAGGTAATACCAGCACGACCCCGCCCAGTTCGGCATGGAGTTGGCATCGCGTTTAAAGGCGCGGACTTCGTATTCCTTGCCATCATGCGCATGCATGGACCCAACCGCCGCATCGACCGGCAGAACCGAACCATCGGAAAGCACAATCCCGGTGACTTCCATCCAGTCCTTGGCACGGGCCAAAGGTGGTTCAGGCTCAGAATTCGGGTCTTCGTTTGATTGCGGTTTAAAATCGGTCATTTCGGGCAGGACAACCGGCAAAGCCACCTCGGCCACACCATGCACCTGCCCGGTTTTTTCATCAAACAGCACCGGGAACGGCTCACCCCAATAACGTTGACGCGAAAACAGCCAGTCGCGCAGTTTATACTGTACACGGCCCCGGCCAATGTTCTTGGCTTCCATCCAGTCAATGATTGCGGCCTTGGCATCCGGGGTCGAAAGCCCATTTAGCGAAACGTCGTCATTGGCGGAATTGATCGTATCGCCGGTGTCGGTCTGTGCGACCTTAAATTGCCCCGGTGCGGTTTCATAAAGGGCCAGCAATGCCGCATCATCAAGATCATCGGTGTCCGCCGGTGCATTGGGGCGCAGCCACGCATCGGACGGCTTGGTCGTCGCCTTGATCGGCAGGTTGAATTTATGGGCAAATTCAAAATCGCGCTGATCACCCGCCGGAACCGCCATGATAGCACCCGTGCCATAGCCCATCAGGACGTAATCGGCAATCCAGACCGGGATGTCTTCGCCGGTCACCGGATTGGTGGCATGTGCGCCAATAAACACGCCGGTTTTTTCGCGGCTGGCTTCGTCCTTCGACGACACCGGCCCGGCCAGTTTCACCTGTGCGCGGTAGGCTGCGACCGCGTCCTTGGCATCAGCGCTGGTCAGTTTATCAACCAACGGATGTTCCGGGGCGAGGACCATATAGGTCGCGCCAAAAATGGTATCGGGGCGTGTGGTATAGACCGCGATTTTGTCGGCATCCCCGCTGGTCAGTGTGACCGGGAAGTTGACGCGCGCGCCAACCGAACGGCCAATCCAGCCCTTTTGCATTTCCACAACGCCGTTGGGCCAATCAAGCCCTTCAAGATCGCCAACCAGACGGTCGGCATAATCGGTAATGCGCAACATCCACTGTTTGAGCGGACGTTTATAGACCGGGTAATCACCGCGTTCGGATTTGCCGTCATTGGTGACTTCTTCGTTCGAAAGCACCGTGCCCAGCATCGGGCACCAATTAACCGGCACCTCATCGACATAGGCCAGACGCCCGCGATCAATCGCGCGGTCAATTTCCGCCCCTTCGGCCTTGGTCCCATCGCCAATCACGGCTTTGGGCTGCGGAACACCATCTTCGTCAAGCAACCATTCGCCACTTTCAAGAAGCGGGCGCAGCTCGGCAATCGGGCGGGCCCGGCCTGAAATGGTCTGGCCTTGCGGGCCTTTCCATTCAACCGTCGGGTCATAGAAGCTGTTGAAAAGTTGCAGGAAAATCCACTGCGTCCATTTGTAATAGTCCACATCGGTCGAGGCAAAACGACGATGCGGATCATGGCCAAGCCCGATGACTTGCAACTGACGCAGCATGTTTTCAATATTGGTTTCGGTGGTGATGCGCGGATGCTGTCCGGTTTGAATGGCGAACTGTTCAGCCGGCAGGCCAAAGGCATCAAACCCCATCGAATGAAGCACGTTATAGCCGCGCATGCGCTCAAAGCGTGCCTTCACATCGGTCGCGATATAGCCCAGCGGATGGCCGATATGCAGGCCCACCCCGCTTGGATAGGGGAACATATCAAGGATGACGCTTTTCTTTTTGGATGCGTCAAAATCGGCATCGCCCGGATTTGGCGTGCGATAGGTATCGTTTTCGCGCCAATATGTCTGCCAGCGCTTTTCGAATTCCTGCGCACTTTCCTGATAGTTCGCCACGCTCACTCAACTCCTGCCTATCGGGGCCCGTTTGTTGGCCTCGGGCGCGGATCATAAAAGCGCGCCTGCCATACCAAATTGGGTTACATATAATACTGAACTTGTGTTCATAAGCGGGCTTTGGCCGCTGTGCAACATCAGATCACATGAAATCGGCGCAAATACAGTTAATTTCACACCCCATCCCCGCACCATCGCTTGAAGCGATCCCCACCTTAAATGCAGGGCGGCATTGCAGACCCATCAACCCGAAATTTCGCAACACCACTGGATTTTTACCCCCATTCATGCCATATTAGGGGTTGGTATTTACCAAGTCGTTGATTGTGCACGGATTTGGCGTGCGCATCAGTACTTGGGTTCACGTGCCGTCGTGTGGCACAGCTTTCAACGCTCTCGTCCAGGGAGGACGAATATGGATATCACCATTGGCGGCCTGACGTCCCAGCAAACCGGCGCTTCTTCGCGCTCGGCGCAATCGTATTTGCCCGGTCAAAGTGACGCGGACAAAACCGGGAACAACGGCACATCGGCCTTTGCGGCCGCGACATCGGTTTCCCTGTCCTCTCAATCGGCCAATCTTTTATCGGCTGACAAGATCGTCGCAGCGATCAATGAAAGCCTGTCGTCAACCGGCATTTCCATTCAGGGTGCCGATCCCAGTGATTACACCCCCGAAGCCGTGGCCGACCGTATTCTGGCCCGCGTTGGTGATTTGATTGCGGCCAATTCCGATACCGAAGGCGAAGCCCGTGAGATTTTCGAAAAGGCCAGCGAAGGCATTAAACGCGGCCTTGATGATGCGCGTGAGTTCCTTGAGGGCCTTGGTGCGCTGAATGAGCAAATCAACGGCAACATCACCGAAACCGAAGACCGCCTGAACGAAGGCCTTAAATCCATCGAGCAGCGCCTGACCGAGCTTTATAACAGCAGCCCGTCAGAAGAAGCCGCCGACATAACCCCGGAACGTGACGAGCAGGTCCTGCAATCGCAGGTCACCCAGACCGCACAGGCCAGCCAAGCCTATGCCGAGTCCGCCACCAACGCCCAGCGCAATGCGCCACGGTATGGGACCAACGGGTAACCCGCTTCCACTAAATACATATTCAGGACTAATCTTCAAACCGGCAGTCTCGGCTGCCGGTTTTGTTTTGTCAGCTTCATCCGTCAAGAGTTGCTGAACCCGAACCTCCATCGTCCGAATGGGTACGAAACAGTTTTCGGCCATGAATCCCGACGCAAATACCGGCAAGATCATAGCACACGGGCAGACATCAACTTGCCCTGCACCATCAACCTCGTGCACCTGCAGCTCCCACTACTAAGGCATGGAAATCATTGTTGAAATTCAATCCAAACGCGAATATGATAAAAGTGTCATAATAGCAAAATCCGGGCAACAATGATCAATATTCAAGATGTAAAAGACAAAAAAGTCCGCAATTTACTTCGCGGATTGCTAAGTCGGCGCTTCGAAAAAGAACTATTAATTGCCTATAACAAGGTGCGAGTAAACACAAAGCCCTCAGATGCAGAAGCCGTCAGCGAACTACTACACAATAGTAGTCTTTTTAGTCATGTTCCGCATGTAGATCCATTTCCAAGAAAACCGATAACCACCAAATCTATATTCCGCCCGATTATCCAATCATTGGAAAATGAACTCCACTTTCAACTATCACGAATCACAAAACATGAAGAAATACTTTGCAAGTGTTTATATTCGTGCATAGAAATAAATCGATACTTATCAGATAATAAAATCTCGGACGCTGTCAAAAAAATAATCGATCACATTTCCATTCATGGGTTCTCTTTATTTATACTTAGAAAACTAACATACATATACACATCTGATCTAGACGATACTTCGTCTGATATAAAGAATATATGTCGCGAGATATTAAATTCTTATGGACTATCAAATAGAAATATACTGGCATTAAGTCTCGCTGACTTAATGAGTGACGAATCTAATATATTTAGCCTTAGGAAAAATATTTATGACTTCCTAGAAAAAGTTAGTGAAAACTCTGTAGAGAAAGATCTATCTATATGGCTTCAAGATCCCTTTACTGCAGAAAAAACAACAATCAGCAAGCAACTTCAGGCACATTCATTATATTCATTACTAGACGGCGCTATATTTATTTTAATACAGCGCCACAATAATATAAACACGCGAACATGCGATTATAATTCGATTGTAGATGAAAGAACGCCTAACAAAGTAAAAGATCTTTGGCATAAACTATCCAAAACATATCCAGAAAATGAAATCAAAAAATATTATTCCGATGACTTTTTCGACTTAAACTTTTACAGAAAATCAATATCCTGGATTGAGTCAAATATTATTTCTGAATTTTATCAATCGACTCATCACTATTTTAAAGATGACAAGAAAATTAATGACATACCATCAATAGAAGTTATTGAGTTATCTAACAGATATTTCTCCGAGATAACAGAAATAAGCGAAATTTCTGAACCTCCAACGAAACGAAAGATACAATTAAGTAAGTTTGATAACGCTTACTCCGGGGTCTTCACAAGGTCCTCTGCCTTAAAGCACCTCATTCGACACAAGTCTCCTAGTAAAATTATAACTGAAGATCAATATTTTACTCTACTGAATCATACAACGAGCATATCGTCACTATTGACGCTAGACGAGATTTATTACCTTCGAGACTTGGCCGAAAAAAATAGCCACACAGATTATCTTTCTTCTGTTCTTATCCATGATGCAAGTCCGACGACCAAAAATAGCTTTGCGCTAAACAAATCATTACAATTACTATTATCGGAATACTACAACGGAGATGTAATAATGTTTGCATCCCAAATAAAAGAGAAATTCCCGCATGTAGCAGAACACCTCTACGGAACGTGCACAGAGTCATTCTTATCTTTGCTGTTCGACCTAATGGAAAAGCCTGCAGAAGCTTACGAAATTCGGGCGAACTTTCATGACTGGTATAGCGAGCATTTCAATGCTCCTTTTGCAGCAGAGCGCGCACGATCACTTCGATTGAACCAAAAACTACACCAGATTCGCGGTGAAATTGATGACGCACGGATATACGTAGACCCAATACGCTTCTCTAGCTGGCTCGAAGACGAGCACCTAGAAGAACTCAGCGGCGCCCTCAGGCAATCAAATATATCAGACGAAGATATTTCAAACTTCTCTACCTTTAGCCCAATAGCCACAAATATTCCCGCAGTAGAACAATTAGCAGCAGTACTACAATCTGCCTTCTTGCATTTCTGCACCAACAAGCAATACGGCATCAACTCCTACCTTGGTCGACGAATAAGACACGGCACGTTATCTGGGCAAATGGAAACCAACATCGATAACATCATAGGGAAATTCAAGGAAAATAATACAACCGCATGGCCAATGGTTTGTGAGCAAGTCAACAAATGGAACAACATATACAAACAACATATTTCTTTTTGGATAAATGAATCATTGCAGATAAATTCAAACAAAAAGCCAAAAGGAATGATAACACCAAATATAACTGACGATCACAAAATTTTATCAACTCGACAGTGCCTACGAAGTATTATTAATACTTATAGACAACACAGAAACTTGTCTGTCGTAGCTCACATAATATATGAATGCTGCTGGATACTTGTTGAACGTGATCTATCAAAAATCCGAGAACACATATCACATTCGCACACACAATGGGGAACGTTATCTATCGAAAACTCAATTGATAGACCCCATTATCAGGAATCCAGAATAGCCCCAGAGTTTTGCAGAAAACTCAATTCAACATCTGAAGAAAACTTCAAAACTACTCGTAGATGGTTTACGAAACCCACCAACCTACTTCCTTCAGCTAAGGTTTCTCTACTTATGCAAGCTGTACTTGAAGAGGTCAAAAACCAATTCATTGATTACAAACCAAACTTCTCGAAACATGGCGAAGATGATTACGATATCATCGGAGCAACATACCATCATCTCTATGACTTCTTGTATGTAGTCATTCACAACGCCGCAAAGCATGGAAAAAGAAAAGGGAACTTATCTCAGACAATTAGAATTCAGGAAAGCGACCCTGTCGAAATATCAATTACTATAAAATCTGAGATAAAAGATACAGACAAGCCAAGCGATATTTATAAGATAATTAGCCACTATGCGAACAACTCAAATGATGACGCATTAATTGAAGAAGGGAAGAGTGGAATACGAAAAATATTTAAGATGAAGGAAGATATATCGCAATTCACGTCATTGCATTATAGTATCGAAAAAAGACATTTATCATTTATTGGAACATTTCACGTATTCACTGGATCTTAGAATGAACATACTGTTAGTTGAGGATGATGAGTTCAAAGAAGAGAGAATTGTGAATTTCATTTGTGAGAAAATAACGTCTGCCAACGTTGATATTAGCAGGTCAGTTTACTCAGCAATTCAATTTACGAAGTCACAGATTTATGACTTTGTTATATTAGACATGGCACTTCCTGGTCACGACATTTCAGTTGGATCTGGCCCTGCATCAAGCTTGCCCGCAGGCGGTCTACACGTTGCATTAGAGTTAGATTTTGCAGGGAGAAAAGACAAAATAGTTGTTGTCACGCAATACCCAGATATAGAAGTAGATGGAGAGTTAATTGAAACTCTTAGTGCAGTAGAAAAACTTCAAGATTCGATATCACCTCATATAGTGTCTACCGTGTATTACGACAACAAGAGAGACGATTGGCAAAAATCACTACTAACAACATTAAGTGAAAATAAATGAAATTTTTAGTAATCGAAGATAACAATCAAAAATTTGACAAAGTAAAAAGCATTACTGATAATATTTTTATTAATTCGTCAAATACAATAACACGCTCATCTAACATACGAGATGCAGTATCAAATATATACCAGAAACAATTTGATATTATAATTATTGATATAATGGTTCCCCAATGTGATGGGGAAGCCCCAGTCGACGCATCAGATGATTTCATATCTGCAATAGAGAACAGCGAATTAAACAAAAATACAGATGTAATCGTTTTAACTCAGCACAGCACTATAGCATCTGAAAAGAATCAAGTTTTTTCTAAGTATGCAATCCCAGTAATACTATTTCAAGAGAATGAAGAGTTGTGGAAATCTGCAATTGAAAGATCTCTTGAACGAATAAAAAGTCGAGTGACTTTTGATTTTCTAATTTTCTGCGCCCTCAGAAAAGAACGCCAAGCCTACAAAAATACTACCGCCGAACTCCATGAAATTGAGCACCTCAGAGGAGTCGACTCAATGCCTATGGAAATAGACGGTGTACATGGACTTTGTATTTTGCAACCAAGTATGGGGCTAGTAGAAGCCGCAACAACAACAGCACAAGCACTAGAACGATATCGGCCTAAGATTGTTGCAATGTCAGGAATATGTGCTGGTGTTGGTCCAGAAATCAATTTATGTGATTTAGTTATACCTACTTTATGTTGGGAATATCAGGCAGGGAAATGGCATAAAGATGGCTTCAAGATAGAACCATATAGCGTTTCACCACCTCATCAAACACTCTCTATCGTCACTCAGTTAACCGAACAGCAAGATATCAACGAAAAATTGCTTTCTGGTATTCCGAAAATGGGGCTCTCCCCTCAGATCCACCTAGGTCCAATGGCAACTGGCTCCGCCGTCATCGCCGATCAAACAAAGATGAGCGAAATTGCCGCGCAACATAGAAAAATGATTGCTCTAGATATGGAGATGTACTCTGTGTTTAAAGCTTGCCAAAGGTCATCTCCAGCCCCACAGTTCTTTGGAGTAAAAACAGTCGTTGACACAGGTGACACCAATAAAAGCGATACTTATCATGAGTTTGGCTGCACCCTCTCCGCTCGGTTTACTGTAGCAGCAATATCAAAACTGCTCGCAACGAACTAAATTAAAGATGACGACTGGGTCAGTCGTTACTATTGAACATGAAATAAATCCCGTTTGGCGCAACCTTCCCTCTGATCCGATCAGGCGGGAAGATCGCCTCGTCCCTGCAGCCGAGAAAATCAATCGTCATATGATTCAAGCGGTAGACCTGACCGCCCAGCAAGGGGACGGATTTGGCGGTGCAGGATCTATCATCCGGGCCTCCTGGGGCCCGCATCAGCATCCCGGCTTCTGAAAACAGGAAGATCGCACGCACCGGCACTCCGCTTGCCGATCACGACCGTATCAAATCAGCCTCAAAGCCCCATACCAGACGCGTCATCATTATCGCGGATTTTGAAAATCTTGTGCCCGGCATCCTGAATTTTGCTAAAGGCGTCCTTGGCCATAAAGCCCGAGACAAACGCCATGAAGGTCACAAGATATGGGCTGATATCGACCTGACCGCTGCCATTCGGGCCGCCTTGGGTCAGCATCAGCATGCCGGCTTCTGAGAACAGGAAGATCGCAATTGCGGCTGCGATCCCCTCCCCCGTCATCATCAGAAGACGGGCCGAGGCCATGAGGCCATGCGCGGTATCATCTGGTGCAGTGTCAAAGGGCGTATGGGGCATATGGAGCGCATGGACCGCATGTGCTGCTGGGTCGGGCGGGTCTGAGCTCGGTTGGTCTGAACCCGGTTGGTCTGAGCTTGGTTGGTCCGAACGGGATTGAGGGGGGCCGGGGTCTGTGTTTGGCGGCGTCTCTTTTGACCTGCGCCCAAAGTTCTGGCGGGTGAAGGCAACCACCGCCCCCAACCCCCCGGCGGCGACCGTGACCAGCAGGGTCAGCATGATGGTCGGCAATTGCACCAGAATGGACAGAAAACCGCCAATCGGATTCTGAAACAGGGCGACAAGGGCGGAAAGATCGATCTCCTTTTTGGTCTTGCTCTGCGCAAGCTCTGCTTCGATCTCGTCAATCTGGGCCTGCATGTTGCGCAAAATCTTGTCGACTTGGCGTTGCTCCGCCCGGATGTTTTCCCATACGACCCGCGACTGGATGTTTTGATCATCAAAGTGTCGAAACGTTTTGCCAAGCTGATCAACCGTGTCATAGACCCCTTGTTCAAACGGGCTGACAACCGTTAAGCCGATATCGCCTGTTGTGTCTGCAAAGGCCAATTTGGCCAGAGCAGCGCGAAGGGCGGCGACGACCAATGCCCCGTCATCTGCGTGCAATCCACCGGATGCATCCGTGTCGCCGTTATTTTGATCAGAAAGCGGGTTTTGATCAGAAGACGGGGTTTGTTTTTGCACCTGAAAGCGGGCGACAAAATCATGCGCCATCGTCATGGCTTCAAGGTAGGCGGCAACAAAATCATCCTCAAACGTTGCGCGGTTTTGCGTTACGGTTGTGCTTAGGGCGGCGGCACCATCATAGGCCTGCCAGAAGGCCGCCATCGCATCTTTGCGAAGGGTCAGACCGATGCGGAATTTTTCAAGTGCTGCGGTATTCGTTTTGCGAATATCGCTTTGTAATTGCTTGATTTCTTCGTGAAGTTCGGCCTCGTAAAAGCTTTGGCGGATCATGCGTTCCAGATCACCGGGCGCGGAGGTGGCGATTTCACGGCTGAGCATGTCGCGCTGAATATCGGCGGTGAACCCGGCAAACAGGGTCACGACAAATCCAACATACAGCACACAAGCAAGGCTCATCAGAATCCCGGCACTGCCAAGGCGTGCGAGTGCTGTGTTGCTCTCTTTCTGAAGGGACATGGTGCCTCTCACGTCGCAATTTATGCGGGCATCGGTTTATTGACGTGTGGCCATCGCACATGTGAGGGGCGCATTGGGGGAAATCGGTCTTTCTTTCGCCCCATCTTTCCCCCTATTGTCGTCGCATCTTTAAACCGACAGCTCGGATGATCATGACCCATCAGGACCAAACGACGTGGCACAACCTTTCCGCTGACTGGATCAACTGGGCCGATCGCCTTGCCCCGGCGGCGGGGAAAATCAATCGTCATATGATTGAGGCGGTTGATCTTCCCGCCCTTGCCCATGCGCGAGGCGGGGCGGATTTGGCGGTACTTGATCTGGCATCCGGGGTGGGTGAACCGGCCTTTACCTTTGCCCGGGCCCTGTCGGGGCAGCGTGATGTTAGCGCTAACACACCCGGCATTACCGGCCATGTCACCGCCACCGACATCGTGCCCGAGATGTGCGACGGATTAAGCGCACGCGCCGAAGAAGACGGCATTGCCAACATCACCGTCATGCCCGCCAATATGGAAAAACTGCCGTTTGATGACCAGTCGTTTGATGTGGTGTCGTGCCGGTTTGGCGTGATGTTTTGTGATGATCCCGATCTGGCGTTGCGCGAAAGTCACCGGGTGTTGCGGTCCGGTGGCCGGGCGGTATTCATGGTCTGGGCGCCGTTGGTCGATAATCCGCTTTTTGCCGCGATGGATGCGGTGCTGGGCAATATCCTTGGCATCGGGTTTGATAAGGCCGGGCTTGATCCGTTTAGCTTTGGCAATGTCGATCAATCGATGATGCGCCTTGAAAGTGCCGGGTTTCGGGGCATTCAGGCCACCACCCACAGCCCGGCCGGGCGTATTCCCGAAACGGTGGCATTTTGGAAACCGCAGATGGACATGCTGTTTGGCCATATTCTGCGCGAAGCATCGGATATGGAGATGGGCGCACTTAATGCGGCGATGTTTGAAACACTTTCGCCCTATATCGAAGACGGCCATTTTCAGGTTCCGATTTGTTTTCATGTGCTTAGCGGGACGCACGGGTAAGGCTGCGTTTCGCACTCCCGATATTTTGATCAAAAACCAAGCATCCCTGCCAATGTGACATGGTGGAGGTGCGCGGGTTTTTTCTTGCCTTTTTACCGATGGCGTGGCACACCGCGCACCCTTGGAACGATGTACGTTCCCCTGTCGTAGCACCAGGTTAAAAACACGAAAGACATATGACTATGAAGACGATTGTCGTCTGCTCTGGCGGGCTGGATTCCGTCACGCTGGCCTATAAGGTCGCGGCCGAGCATAAACTCCATTCCCTGATTTCGTTCGATTATGGCCAGCGCCATAAAAAGGAACTCGATTTCGCCGCACGTACCGCGCGTGATCTTGGGGTTAAACATCACATTGTGGATTTGACGTCGGTGGGTGCGCTTTTGGGCGGATCGTCGCTAACCAGTGATGAGATTGATGTGCCAGATGGCCATTACGCGCAAGAAACCATGCGCATTACCGTGGTGCCCAACCGCAATGCCATCATGCTGGCCGTGGCCTTTGGTGCGGCGGCAAGTGCCGGGGCGGACGCGGTGGCGACCGCCGTACATGGCGGCGATCATTTCATCTATCCCGATTGCCGCCCCGATTTCATCAACGCGTTTGCTGCCATGCAAAACCATGCGCTTGACGGCGTTAAGGACGTTTCGCTTTATACGCCGTTTGTCCATGTATCAAAGGCCGACATCGCCCTTGAAGCCGGGCGCCTTGGCGTGCCGATTGACCTGACATGGTCGTGCTACAAAGGCCATGACACCCATTGCGGACGATGTGGCACCTGTGTTGAGCGACGCGAAGCGCTTGAGCTGGCGTGTGTGAAAGATCCGACGGTTTATGAGGATCGCGAGTACTGGAAACAGGCCCACGCCGAGCATGTGGCGCGCAAGTTTGCCAGCCAGAACGTACCCGATAACGCCTCGAATTAATCCTCATACAATTTATGTGCGGCCATAGATGCCCGCCGAAGCTGGCATGACGGGACCTTCTTAAATTAAGGGAACACATCGTCATCCCCGCGAAGAGCCTGTGCCCGCGAAGGCGCGGTATGGGGATCTCGCACCGCATGGTCGCCGCGCTACAGAAACACCGAAAGAAAACCGATGTTTACCATCACCAAACAATTCGCCTTTTCCGCAAGCCATCAGCTGGCCGGGCTTGACGCCGACCACCCCTGTTCGCGCCTGCATGGCCATAACTATATTGTCGAGGTGGAGCTTAAGGGGGCCACCCTTGACGCGCGCGGGTTTGTCCGTGATTACCGCGAACTTGGGCCGCTTAAGCGCCTGATTGATGATGAGTTTGATCACCGGCACCTCAATGAAGTTCTGGGCCATGATCATCCGACGGCCGAGCAACTGGCCCTGTTTTTCTATGACTGGGCCCATGATCGCTGGCCAGAAGTTTCGGCCGTGCGCGTTTCGGAAACGCCAAAAACATGGGCGGAATATCGGCCATGAGCGCACATGACCCAAACCTTGCCGCACTTTACGACACACAGGACAAAAACGGCAAAATCCGCATATCGGAGATTTTCGGCCCGACCGTGCAGGGCGAAGGAACGCTGATCGGCATGCCGACGGTGTTTGTGCGAACCGGCGGCTGTGATTTTCGCTGTGCGTGGTGTGATACGCTCTATGCGGTTGATCCGGCCTTTCGCGCCGACTGGAAACCGATGCGCGCAGAGGCCGTACTTGATGAAGTCAAAAAGCTGACCGGTGGTGCGCCGATCCTGATCACGCTGTCGGGCGGCAATCCGGCGATCCAGCCGCTGGGCCGGTTGATTGAGCTCGGTCAGAAAGAAGGGTTCAGCTTTGCGATTGAAACCCAGGGCAGTATTGCCAAGGACTGGTTTGCCGATCTGAATTACCTGACCATCAGCCCCAAACCGCCCAGTGCCTCGACCAGCTTTGACGCCGATGCGCTGATCGCCTGCATTGATGCGGCCAATGCCAAGGGGATGCTGTGTGGCCCGGCGATTACGTTGAAATTCCCGGTGCGCGATGAGGCTGACCTTCTGTTTGCCGATCACGTGCGAAAACTTCACACCGGCATTCCGGTCTGTGTGCAGCCGGTCAACACAACGCCCGCCGCCCCCCATCCCGATGGCGCGGATGGTGTTGATCTTGACGCGCTGACCGCGCGCTATCGCTGGCTGGTCGATGAGGTGGCCAAACGCAAATGGTTTGATGTGCGTGTATTACCGCAATGGCATGTGCATGTCTGGGGCAATCTGCGCGGGGTATAGGGATCGGCGGTTGGGTGCATTGGTTTTATTTCATCAGATGATATGAAAATATATTTTATCCCAAATTTCTGATCCTTATCATGGGGATGGCGGTTGTCGGTGCCACTGGATCGATCATCACGATTTGCTATTGCGCCGATCCTCTACATTTCCAAGAAGGAAGCGCATTTTGTGCTTCACCATGGAAAGTACAGATCATGTCATTTCGCGATTTTTCCAAAACCCATCCCGAGACGGTCAAAAACATCCCCATTCAGCCATTGGACGGCGTCGCACGCGATGCGCCCGGATCGCTGCCCGATAAATCGGCCGCCGAACACGCCCCGATGCCCGCCCCGCATCAAGGTGCGAACGACTGATCTTTGATCTTTGCATGGACGGAGGGGCATGCCCCTCCGTCGTTGTTTTATCGTTCGCCAACGTTACAGGGCATCAAAGCCATGACCATTTCGCGCACATCCAACCAGACAGTCACGTTCCACCATCCGTTTCAGCTTAGCGGGTTTAAAGACCTTTTTCCGGCAGGGAAATACGTGGTCGACACCACCGAGGAGTTGATCGAAAGCGTCTCGATCACGGCCTATCGCCGGGTGTCGACGGAACTGCACCTGCGGACCAAAATCAACGGCATGATGTCCGAACGGATTTTAAGCGTCACTCCGACGGATCTGGATGCAGCCCTTGCCAAGGATGCAGCCTTTTTGGATGCACCATCCACCCCGACCGACATTCCAAACCACTAAAAAAATGTGTAATTCCAAATACATGGCGGGTATGGAATTGCACATTCGCGGCAACCTTACCATATTATAGCTATAAGCTATTTCGCGTCTAACTTGCAAAATAGCACGCATGTTGTTTCAGGGTCCCTGCCCGCAACAGGATGCCCCGAAAGATCGGGACTTAAAATCGGGAACACGGGCCCTGTCAAACTGCCGGAACGCTTTGCGTATCAACAGATCGCATCGCGACGCGCCGGTTGCTCGAAGGAGCCATGATCATGAGCATTACCCGCACAACCCATCGCACGGTGACGTTCTTTCATCCAACCCACCTGCCCGGTCATGACGGATTGCTGCCCGCAGGTGAATATGAGATCGATACGCTTGAAAAGCTTGATCTTGACGCCCCCATGCGCCGCTACATAGCGCTGGAATGTCATGTCCATATCTGGTCGGACAAAGACAAAAGCGAAGCCACCAACATCCTGACCGTTGATCCGCAGAAGCTTGAGGCGGCACTTGCCCTTGATTCTGATCCGCTGCGCGCTGCTGATCGCAAGCAAATGATCATATCGCATGGTGGTCAGCCAGAGGATGATGCGGCCTGAGAAAGCCTTAGCCAAACCCGATAGAGGCTGCTCACCCCCAACCCCTGTCTCTTATACACATCTGACGCTGC